>Ga0213839_1000041_pt1 | contig 429292 bp, 379 predicted proteins | sample SWPATP21_FD_160075 | JGI IMG/M metagenome (GOLD analysis project Ga0213839, IMG submission 160075) | Coastal seawater microbial communities from Marineland, Florida, United States - SWPA TP2 #1 | ecosystem: Environmental > Aquatic > Marine > Coastal | place: USA: Florida | collected 2016-08-14
CCTCTTACCTTTCCGAACAGAGAAGTTAAGCCCGTTAGCGCCGATGGTACTGCAACAGTGGGAGAGTAGGTCATCGCCTTTTTTAGAAAAGCATTCATAAATCTATGAATGCTTTTTTTGTTTTATAGAGTTTTCTTAATGAATTAATAGTGATTCTTTATCCAATTAACAATTAAAATAAATAAAGCTAGAACATGCCTCTTTATAATTAAAACTTTATTTATAGAATTGTTTTTATTTAAGCAATTCATCAAACTTTAAATTATTTATAGATTCCCAAACGGATTCTCTATTCATATTATAAGCTTTAATGTTTACCCCAAACCGATCATTATATAAAAAGGAAATGTCAGAATATTGTCTGTTCTTATCATAGGCTTCAATACCTTCCATACCTCTTTTATTAAATGATTTTTCAATTTTGTAATCATTTTCGTTATCTACAGTCATATTTTTATAGAATGAGTATTGACTTAAAAGCAAAACTCCTTTCTCACCTGAGCAATCATATAATGTGATTTTTATTTTTTCTTTATTATTTCCATCATAATTGGCAATTGCTCCATTAATACCATGTGTTGACATTGGGGCATTACTAGTTGTAGTTTTTTGTAAACTCATTAATTGATTAGGAAACCAATCTTGTAATGCCTCATTTGTAAGTGAAGTTGTTTCTAATAAACTTTCAGTTTTACTAATAGTTTTTATGGTATTTTTTACAGTTTTAATTTTGGTAGAAGTGTTGTCTTGTTTTGAGTTTTTACCGCAAGAACTTATAACAGCTATAGTAATATTAACTAGTATTAGTCTTTTTAAAAGTATTGTTTTCATATTTGAATTTTATAAACTTAGTTTTTTTTCATCCTTGCGCCTGAAAATAAATCCATTGTTTTGTAATTAGCTTTTTTTATAGATGTCTTTTGTTGGTTTAATGCTTTAGCAATAATGTTTACGTTGTTTTTAGATTTCTTTTTATCAATGATATCCATTTCTAAAATTAAACCATTAGAGAATTGATCTAACACCCTCGAGTCCATATCAGGAAAATCTGATGGTTTTTGAGAACCAAAATTCAAAAAGTTTGTAAGTTTTATTTTTGCATCTAATGTGTGGTACATTTTCATTATATACCTATCATCTTCAAATTGTAGCCCTTCGCAGGTATAACCAATAATGGTTTTAGCTGGTAACTTTTTTATGTTATAATTGTCTAAATTCTCTTTAGAGGATTTAACTTCTGGTATAGGATACATTTGTAAAAAACTAGTACCTTGAGCATCCATAAACATAACCATTGTACTTAAGTCCATGTCAAACAGCATAGTTGTAGTTCCTGTATTTTTGTTATTCACCATAGTCATTTTTGTAGCTTGATACGATGCACTTTCATTAATTAAAAACACCATCATTATGGTCTCTTTCTTTCTTGTGTTTAATGTCATTTCTGTTTCAAGTTGCCAATTAAAGTCATAGCTTTCAGGTAAATCGTTAACTGTTACTTTATGATTTTTTATTGATCTTCTTGCCGATTTTACACTTCCTTTATTATTACTACTATCATAATCATCGTCATCTATGTTGGTGTTTCTGGTATTTCCTCCTTTAACAATGTTTTCCATAACGCCTCCCATAAGTCCCTCTCCAACGGTTTTAACTTCTCTAGCTTGAGGTAATTTGACTTCTACAGGTTTGTAATCATATACCATTAAACTTTCACCGGCTTGTCCTTGTGAACCAAAGCCATCAATAAGTTCAGCTTCTTCTGATGTTTTAGTGTAGATTTCAACTAATCTGTCTTGGTCGTCAAAAAGAACGTAACTACCTTCATAACCTGGTTCGTTTAAATACTCAAACTTAGTATACGTTTTACCTCTTAACGTTTGGGTAGTTTCGTTAAAATCATCATACCTAAAATCATCTGGTTTATATATGAATGCAAACTCTACAATTCCATTGAAAGGGTTAGCAGTCACGCCTAAATCTTGCTGTTTTTCAAATTGAGCCATAAAGGGCTCAGGTGGTAGTTTATAGGCTTCAATCATCATAGTAGGAGCCATCAAACCTTGACTTTGAAGTGCTACAATTCCTGTTTTTTGGTATTCGCCTTCGCTGTATACATACATATAACCTTCACTATCAATGAAACCAGGTTTAGGTTGTTTTGGATCTTCCATTCTAACAGCTACTTCATTGGCATCAAAAAACTGAGTTTGGTTTAAGTTTCCATTTTCGTGCATTTTTATGATAATATCTTCTTTGAAAAATGCTTTTTTAGCTTCAGTGTTTTTAGTTAAAGCTGTGTTTGAAGCTTCGAGTTCTCCTGTGTCTTCATCTTCTTTTTTATCAGATTTTTCTTTTTTTGAAGTTGCATCATCAATAGTTTTTTCAGTTTTTTTAGATACTACTTCATCTGTTTTATTAAGGATGGTACGTTCTGCTGCTTGTTCAGCTCTCTTTTTTAGTTTTTTTAAAAGCTGTGCTTCGGCATTTATTCCGCAAAGTAAAAATGCGCATGTTATAAAAATGAGTTTTGTTTTCATGATGTTTTTTTATTGATTCTTACAGATTTAACAACTTGATCGTTTAGCATTATATTTATGATATAGTTACCATGTTTTAAATGGTCTATGCTTATATAAATATTCTGGTCGTTATTAGCTTCGTCTAATAGTTTTTCTTTTAGCATTACTACAGTGCTTAGTTAGACGCTATTAATTGAGAGGTTAACAAAATGCACTAAAGGCATGCATTGTTTGTTTTGTAAAGTTATGATGAGAATAAAAAGTTTGATGTCAATTATGTAACAAACTATATCAACTATGTAACATATGTCGTAAAGTTGTTGGTATTTATTGATTTGAAGTGAATTCTGAAGGTGTAGACTTATATACGTCTTTAAAGCATTTTATAAAATAGGAAGGTGTATTGAAACCGACTTGATATGCGATTTCAGAAATGTTTAAGTCAGAATCTTTTAAAAGATTAACCGCTAGCTTTAAGCGTTCGTTACGGATAAACTCGGTTGTTGAGAATCCTGTTATAGCTTTTAGTTTTCTGTGTAGTTGCATTCTACTCATAGCCATTTTTTTAGACAAAACATTAGAGTTAAATGACGAGTCGGTGATATAATCGTTGAGTATAGTTTTTAGTTTAGTTAAAAATTGCTGATCAACAGGAGTTGTACTTATACTGCTGAGTTCAAAATGAGCGCTATATCTTGATTGTAGTTTTTGTCTTAGTTCTATAAGTTTCTCAACACGTATTTTAAGTTTGTTACTATTAAAAGGCTTTACAATATAATCGTCTGCTCCAGTTTCTAATCCTTTTATTTCATTTTCGTCACCACTTTTAGCTGTGAGTAGAATTATAGGAATATGACTTGTTTTTTCGTCTTTTTTTAAAGTATTACAAAGTTCAATACCATCAATTTTAGGCATCATTATATCACTAATGATAATATCAGGAATGTATTTTATGGCTTTTTTAATGCCACTTTCACCATTAGGAGCTTCTTTAATGTCATAGTCATTTTTAAAAATTGAATTTATAAATTCTCTTATATCTTTATCGTCTTCAACTATTAATAAAATAGGTTTGTCCTTAGATTTATTAATAGCTTGTTCTTCAGAAGTTACTGGAGTTTCTAAGACTGTATCAAGCTCATCATTAACAACTGTTTTAGTGTCTTCGTTTATTTCAGAAATATTATAAAAAGAACGCTCAATAGGTAAAGTTACAGTAAATTGAATATCGTCAGTATTCATGGTGTGCGCTACAATGTTTCCATGTGATAAAATAGCTAGTTCTTTCACTAACGAAAGTCCAATGCCTACACCATCAGCATTTTTGTTGTTTTGGTAATACCTTTGAAATAGTTTGCTTAACTCTTTACTAGAAATGGTATTTCCGTTATTAATAATTGTGATAATAATTTGACCGTTTTTTTCAATTGCAGCAAAGTGGATTTTACCATTTTCAGGCGCATATTTTACTGCGTTAGAAAGTAAATTGGTGGTGATTTTTTCGATAACATCTTTATCAAACCAAGCTTCAGGAATTGATTGAATTTTATGTGAAAAATGTATGTTTTTGTCTTTAGCTTTATATTCAAAAGAAGCTGCTATTTGTTTGAGGAATGCTGTAATGTTTCCTTTAGAAACAGAGAGTTTTAAGTTTCCTGATTCTAACTTAGATAGGTCTAGTAATTGGTTGACTAGATTCAATAATCGTTTAGAGTTGTTTTGAACTAAAGAGAGTTCTTTCTTGTCATCTTCTGTTAGGTTAGACTTAGATAATTGTTTTTCGATTGGACCAGAAATAAGTGTTAATGGTGTTCGAAACTCATGAGATATATTGGTGTAAATCCTGGTTTTAAATTCATCTAATTTTTTTAAGCGCTCGGTTTCATTATGTTCAAATTGTAATTGCATTTTCATGTGCCAACGCCATTTAAAATACCTGTATAACAAATACATGCTAATTAAAAAGAGTAGTGCATAACAAACAATAGCTAGCTTGCTTAAATACCAAGGTTGTAGTATTGTGAAAGTAAATGTAGCAGGTGTAGTATTCCATACACCATCATAGTTACTTGATATTACTTTAAATGTATAATCGTTAGGAGGTAGGTTGGTGTAATGTGCTGAATTATTGTTTCCTGAACTAATCCAATTTTCATCATGATTTACGAGTTGATATTTATAAAGGTTACGTTCAGGTTGTGAGAAATGTAAACTAGAAAATGTAAAGGTTACAGTATTTTGATTGAATTTAAAGGTTGAGTTTTGTTTTAAAGGATAACCTTCAGTGAAAATCTCAAACTTAGAAATAATGGTTTTTGGTTTAATTGGGTTAAATGTAAGTTGGTTAGGGTTAAACCAGTTGAGGCCTTCAAGACCTCCAAAATATAAGTTACCATTTTCGTCTTTATAGTAAGCTCCAGTGTTAAATTCTAAAGCCTGTAAACCATCATAATTGCTGTAGTTTTCAAAAATAGTATCCTTAATGTTTAATTTACTTATACCATAATTAGTGCTCAACCATAAGTTGTTTTCTTTATCTGGTAGTATGCCGTAAATCACATTGTTTGGTAAACCATCAACTTTGGTGTAAACATCTAATGATCCGTTTATAGTATTATACTTTTTTAAACCTTTACCATTTGTGCCAATCCATAAGATTTCATTGTCATAATGCAATGATTTTATTTTGTCATTTAAGGATTTGATATTGGTTATTTCATTAGTCTTTAAATTTAAATTATACAACCCTTTATCATCAGTACCAATCCAAAGTGTGTGCTCATTGCCTTTTATAGCTGTTTTAATGTCATTTGTTGATAGGGTAGAATTATCAGTATTGAATTGCTTAACTATACCTTTATCTATATCGAATAAAATAATACCATTACGTTCGGTACACAACCAACTTTGATTATCGTTCTCTTTTATAATTCTCCAGATTGTAAGGTTTGAAATTTCAGGGAATGAGTGATAGTCTCCAGAATCGGTTCTGATATTTAAACCAAACCCTTGGTGACCTATCCACAATTTATTGTTGTTGTAGAGTAAACTTATTATTCTATCGCTAGCAATTGAAGAATTGTTAACGGTATATGTTTTATACTCATTATTATTAAAGTTGATATGTGTAAGCCCTTTACCAGATGTACCTATCCATAAATTATTATTTACATCAGTACTTATACTCCTTACCACATCTACATTTACATTTTTTGGAACTTGGTTATTTGTGAGTACATTGAATTTTATGAGGTGAGCATCATAATAGCTCGCTCCAGTTCCGTCAGAACCTAGCCAAATCACTCCTGTAGCATCTTCATATAAACATAAGATGTCATTATAATGTATGGCAAAAGGGTTGTTTTTGTCTGCTTTAAAGTTTGTAACAGTATTATTTTCAAGATTAAGTAGATAAACACCATTGCCATAAGTGGCAATCCATAATCTGTTTTTACTGTCTATAAGTAAGTCTTCAATGTTAAGGTCATTTGGTAATTGTGAATGTTGATATTTTATAAAAGTTGTCTTGTTGTTTTCTTTAAAGTAAAGCCCTTGACCAAAAGTTCCTAACCATATATTGTCGTTTTTATCTTTTGTAAGCGCACTAAAGTTTGCGTTAGTGTGCGATTCAACATTAATCTCATTGTATGTGTTGTTTTTAATTTGAAATACAGCTCCTGAAGTAGCAACTATTATAGCAGTATCAGTTTCTATAAATTCATAAATGGTTCTGAATTTGTCCTGGTTATTTAAAACTTGTAGCGTGTCTTTAGTTTTAGTATCAATTTTGAAGAGTCCTTTACCGTAGGTTCCTATATAGTTGTGAAGTGCTTTATCCTGAAAGATTGAACTAACATTATTAAAACGTTCTAAATGCTTAAAAGTATCGGTTTTTGGATTGTAAAGTTCTAGATTTCCTGAGTTAGTAATAATCCATAATCGATTTTGCTTATCTATATATATTTTACCAAGCTTGCTAAAATTTGGTCTTGTAATGTCTTCAAATTGCTTGTCGTAGTGTTTAAAGCTTTTACCGTTATATTTATTTAAACCATCTTGTGTAGCTAACCACAAATAACCTATGCTATCTTGGGCAATACTTATAACACTGTTTTGCGATAAACCGTCATTAATGGTTAATGTGTTGAAAGAAAATGGTTTTTCGGTTATAGTTTCTTGACCGCTACAAAAAAGTGTGTATAACACTGTTAGAAAAATAACAATGAAATTGTCAACTGTTTTGTATCTCCATAACGTCATAAACTACTGTATAGATTAATTTTTTTAGGGGAGATTTTATGCTATTAACTTTACTAATATAATGAAATTTGCTTGGTTTTAGATATTTATCCTATTGTATAAAAAAACCCATCAAATTTTGATGGGTTTTTTTATAAGTTGTAAGATTACTATCCTTTTATAACACCTCTCGAAATTACAATTTTTTGAATTTCAGAAGTACCTTCATATATCTGAGTAATTTTAGCATCACGCATTAATCGTTCAACATGGTATTCTTTTACAAAACCATTTCCACCATGAATTTGAACCGCTTCAACAGTTTGTTCCATTGCAACTTTACTAGCATACAATTTTGCCATTGCACTAGACATGTCGTAGTTATTGCCTTGGTCTTTATCCCAAGCAGCTTTCATTACAAGCATTCTAGCAGCTTCAATTTCGGTAGCCATATCTGCTAATTTAAAGGCAATGGCTTGGTGGTTGCAAATTTCAGTACCAAACGCTTTACGTTCTTTAGAGTATTTAAGTGCTAACTCATAAGCTCCAGAAGCAATACCTAAAGCTTGAGACGCAATACCTATTCTACCACCAGATAATGTTTTCATAGCGAATTTAAAACCAAACCCGTCTTCACCAATTCTATTTTCTTTAGGCACTTTCACATCATTAAACTGTAATGTATGTGTGTCGCTTCCTCTAATACCTAATTTATCTTCTTTAGGACCTACATCAAAACCAGGCATACCTTTTTCAACTATAAAAGCATTAATACCTCTATGCCCTTTATCTTTGTCGGTTTGTGCAATCACTAAATAAACATCACTACGACCTCCATTTGTTATCCAGTTTTTAGTACCATTCAATAAGTAATGGTCTCCCATATCTATAGCAGTTGTTCTTTGAGAAGTTGCATCACTACCAGCTTCTGGTTCACTTAAGCAAAATGCACCAATAAATTCTCCTGTGGCAAGTTTAGTAAGGTACTTTTGTTTTTGTTCTTCGCTACCATAAGCTTCAAGTCCATAACACACCAATGAGTTATTTACAGAAACCATAACCGAAGCAGAAGCATCAATTTTTGATAACTCTTCCATTATAAGCACATAAGATATGGCATCCATCCCGCTTCCACCATATTTAGGGTCAACCATAATTCCCATAAAACCAAGATCTCCCATTTTTCTAACAAGTTCTTGTGGAAATTGTTGTTTCTCATCACGTTCAATTACTCCTGGTAATAATTCGGTTTGAGCAAAATCGCGAGCAGCATCGCGAATCATTAGATGTTCTTCTGTAAGATTAAAATCCATATGTAGTGATAAAATTATTGATTTGTTAAAAAATGATGTCAAAGATAAGTTTTTGTTAGCATTTTTTCAATAATGATTGTTATTTTTACCATATATGATAAAAGAAACATTCAAAGTTATAGGTGTAATGTCTGGTACATCATTAGATGGTATCGATTTAATATATGTACAGTTCAATTTTGATGAAAAATGGACCTATACTATTTATACTACAGAAACTGTTTCTTACACCCAGTATTGGGAAAATACTTTGAAACATTTAGTTTCAAACTCTAAGCAAGAATTAAAAGACATCGATGATGATTACACTGTATATTTAGCAGAGGTTATTAATTCGTTTATTAAAAAACATCATATTGAAACTGTAGATGCTATATGTTCTCATGGTCATACAGCACTGCATCAACCTCAAAGCGGTATGACTTACCAAATTGGTAACTTACCAAAAATGTCAAAACTTTTACAGCATACAGTTGTATGCGATTTTAGAGTGCAAGATGTTGAACTTGGAGGCCAAGGAGCGCCTTTGGTTCCTATTGGAGATAAGTTGTTGTTTTCTTATTATGACTTTTGCTTAAACCTTGGCGGATTCGCTAATATTTCAACTGAAATTGATGATACAAGAATTGCCTATGATATTTGTCCTGTAAATATTGTGCTTAATCACTATGTTAAGCCATTAGGTTTTAATTATGATAATGAAGGTCAAATCGCCAAATCAGGAAAATTACATGTAGAGTTGTTAAACCAACTTAATGATCTAGATTTTTACTCAAAGAGTCACCCAAAGTCTTTGGGATTAGAATGGGTTAAACAACTTATTTTCCCTATAATTGATGCGTATAATCTTCCAATAGAAACAATTTTAAGAACATTTACTGAGCATGTAGCTATTCAAATTTCAAAAGAAATCAATACCAAGCACAATGCAAAAGTATTAGTAAGTGGTGGAGGTGCATACAATAAATTTCTTCTCGACTTAATTGTATCTAAAATTAAAAACAGTATAGAGTTGCCTTCAAAAGAGATTATTGAGTTTAAAGAAGCTTTAATTTTTGGATTGCTAGGAGTTTTAAAACTCAAAGGAGCAGTTAATTGTTTAAAAAGTGTAACAGGAGCCAAAAAAGATCATTCTTCAGGTAGGATTTATTATCCATAAAATTATTATAAAATTAATATTTAAGGATTTTTAGTTTTTTATATTTGTTGAAGAATAACTAACTACATGAAAGATTTACTTCAAAAGTACGAAGACAAAGACCCTGAAATTATTTTTAATTGGAAAGACCCTGAAACCGAAGCTGAAGGCTGGACAGTAATAAACTCCTTAAGAGGAGGTGCAGCAGGTGGAGGAACGCGTATGCGAAAAGGACTCGATATGAACGAAGTGCTGTCGCTTGCAAAAACTATGGAAGTTAAGTTTACCGTTTCAGGACCAGCAATTGGAGGAGCTAAGTCAGGTATTAATTTTGACCCACAAGACCCAAGAAAAAAAGGCGTTTTAGAACGTTGGTATAAAGCCGTTTCGCCATTACTAAAAAGTTATTATGGTACAGGAGGAGACCTAAATGTTGATGAAATACATGAGGTTATCCCAATCACTGAAGAAAGTGGTGTGTGGCATCCTCAAGAAGGTGTTTTTGAAGGTCATTTTAGACCAACACAAGCCGATAAAATTAATAGAATAGGGCAGCTAAGACATGGTGTTATTAAGGTTATTGAAAACCCTAAATATTCACCTAATGTAACAAGAAAATACACTGTGGCTGATATGATTACAGGTTATGGCGTTGCTGAGGCTGTTCGTCATTTTTATGATATCCACCAAGATTCAGTTGTTGGCAAGCGTGCCATTGTTCAAGGTTTTGGTAACGTTGGTGCAGCAGCAGCTTTTTATTTAGCACAAATGGGAGCTAAAGTAGTGGGCATTATTGACAGAGTAGGTGGATTAATAAAAGAAGAAGGTTTTACTTTTGATGAAATTACTCAGCTATATTCAAATAAGTCTGGAAATACTTTAGTGAGCGATCATTTAATTCCTTTTGATGAAATGAATGAAAAGATTTGGGCTTTAGAAACAGAGATTTTTGCACCATGTGCAGCCTCACGATTAATTACTAAAGAGCAAATTGATAATATGATTAATACAGGCCTTGAAGTAATTTCTTGTGGCGCAAATGTACCATTTGCTGATAAGGAGATATTTTTTGGACCAATTATGGAATATACAGATAATAAAGTAAGTCTTATTCCAGATTTTATTTCAAACTGCGGTATGGCAAGAGTTTTTGCTTATTTTATGGAGCGCAAAGTTCAAATGACTGACGAAGCCATTTTTAATGATACCTCAAACCGTATAAAACAAGCATTAGAAAACGTACATAAAAACAACAAATCAAAAACTGGTATAAGCGCAACAGCTTTTGAGATTGCTTTAAGTCAACTTATATAACATAACACTTAATATGGAAACACTAATTGTATTAGTATTTGTAGTAGGTTATTTAGCTATTACACTAGAACACAATTTAAAAATCGATAAACTTATTCCTGCTTTGGTCATGATGGCCATAAGTTGGGCTTTGATAGCTTTAGGTATCGATAATTTCACACAATGGTTCGACTCAGGAAAACACGCTCTTCTAGATAATTTTGGATTATTAGAGCACGAAGAAAAAATGCATATGATGGAAGAAACGCTCTTACATCATTTAGGTAAAACAGCCGAAATTCTTGTGTTCTTACTAGGTGCAATGACTATTGTTGAAATTATTGATTATTTTGATGGATTTTCAACTATCAAAGGATTTATAAAAACAAAAAGTAAAAAACGATTGCTTTGGATTTTTGCGTTTTTAGCATTTTTCCTTTCAGCAATTATAGATAACTTAACTGCTACAATTGTATTAATATCTATACTTCAAAAACTTATTCAAGATAAAGATGTTAGGATATGGTATGCTGGTTTAATAATAATCGCTGCAAACGCTGGAGGAGCTTGGTCTCCAATTGGAGATGTAACCACAACAATGTTATGGATTGCTAAGAAAGTGTCTACTGGTCACTTATTTGTATATCTTTTTGTACCATCTCTACTTTGTATGTTGGTACCAACATTTATTGCTTCGTTTTTACCTGCTTTTAAAGGAAATTTAGAAAATGAAGACGAAAAAGAAGACAAGCCTAAAAGTAAGTTTAGTTCAACAATGTTGTATTTAGGTTTAGGAGGTATTGTATCAGTGCCAATTTTTAAAACGGTAACACACTTGCCTCCATATGTAGGTATGATGTTAGCTTTAGGTGTTGTTGCTATTTTTGCTGAGATTTATAGTAACTCAAAATTTGCATTATCTCATGCAGATGCTGAAGGAGCAGATTATCAAGGACACCACAGTCCAGTACATCATTCATTATCTAGAATTGAGATGCCAAGTATCTTATTTTTCTTAGGAATATTAATGGCTGTTGCAGCATTAGAATCTTTAGGTATTCTATTTGGTTTTGCAACTACACTACAAGACAAAATGCCTATGATGGGAACTGAGTTACACCATGAAGGCGTTTCTGATTTAGTAGTTTTATTATTAGGGGTTGGATCTGCAATTATTGATAACGTGCCGCTTGTTGCTGCAAGTTTGGGTATGTTCTCTGAGCCTATAGATAACGAATTATGGCACTTTATTGCTTATTCGGCAGGAACAGGAGGAAGTATGTTAATTATTGGTTCGGCTGCTGGTGTAGTAGCAATGGGAATGGAAAAAATTGACTTTTTCTGGTACTTAAAGAAAATATCTTGGTTAGCGCTTGTTGGGTTTTTAGTAGGTGCAATTGCGTTTATGTTTACAAGAACTATATTTTAATTTATACTTTAGGTAGAAAATTAACGTTATAAAAAAAATTAACACTTTATGCTAAATATGTTATTACAAACTACTCCTGAAGAAGCTGAGGTTTTAACTGATGGAGAATCTGTTGAAAAAACGCTTTCTATCATTGAATTGATTTTTAGTGGTGGTACAGCAGGAATGCTAATTATAGGTATATTATTTGTACTATTAGTTGTTGCTATTTATATTTATTTTGAAAGACTTTTTGCTATCAAAGCAGCTTCAAAAATAGATTCCAATTTTATGAATCAAATTAAAGACCATGTTTCTAATGGTAAAATTGATTCGGCACAAATGCTTTGTGCTCAAGTAAACTCTCCAGTTTCTAGATTAATTAATAAAGGAATTACCAGAATTGGAAAACCATTGGAAGATATTAATACAGCTATTGAAAATGCAGGACGTTTAGAGGTTTATAACCTAGAAAAAAACGTAAGTATTTTGGCTACAATTTCAGGTGCTGCTCCCATGATTGGATTTCTTGGTACAGTAATTGGGATGATATTATCAATATTTGAAATTGCTAATTCAGGAGGTCAAATTGATATTAAACTTCTAGCAGATGGATTATATACAGCAATGACCACCACAGTTGCAGGACTTATTGTAGGTATTGTTGGTTACATCGCTTACAACCATTTAGTGGTAAGAACTGATAAAGTTGTTTACCAAATGGAAGCCAATTCGCTAGAATTTTTAGACCACTTAAACGAGCCTATTTAATGAATATTAGAGGAAGAAATAAAGTTACACCAGAATTCAACATGTCTTCAATGACAGATATCGTATTTCTGTTATTGATATTCTTTATGTTGGCCTCTACTTTAGTGACTACAAATGCTATTGATATCTTATTACCTAAGGCTAGTGGAAAAACTGAAAACAAAAAATCGGTTGCTGTTAGTATCACAAAAGACTTAAGATATTATATAGACCAAAAATTAGTTGGAGAAAGTGTATTGGAAAATCAATTACTATCAGCACTTTCAGGACAAGATCAACCTACCATTGTGCTTAGAGCAGAAAAATCAGTTCCTGTTGATAATGTGGTAAAGGTAATGGATATAGCTAATAGAAATAAGTTTAAAGTAATTTTGGCGGTCAAACCTAATTAATGAAATATTTTGAAACCATACACGAACGTAATTCGGCAAAAATCACAACTTTAATTGTAGTGATTTTGATTTTGCTGCTGTTTGTTGTTGGGCATTCATATATGGATCCACCAGAAGAATATGGTGTAGCTGTTAATTTTGGAAATTCAGAAGTTGGTAGCGGAAATATCCAACCAACTGAACCTGTAAAATCGCAACCAAGAGAAGTTGTTGAACAACCAAAGGTAGAAGAAACGCAACCACAGGAAACTACTTCGTCTTCTGCTAAAACAGAAGATGTACTTACCCAAGAGTCTCCAGAAGCTATTGCAATAAGAAAGCAAAAAGAAGCCGAAGCAAAAGCTAAGGCTGAAGCTGAACGTGTTGCGCGTGAGAAACGACAAGCTGAAGAAAAAAAGAGACTTGAAGAAGAGAAAAAGAAAAAGGAGCTTGATGCTTTAATAGGAGGAGTTAGTAATTCCGAAGGTACTCAAACAGGTGGCGAAGGACCAGATAATAGTGGAGGAGATAAAGGACAGCTTGATGGTAACCCTTATGCACCAAGCTATTTTGGAGATCCAGGAAGTGGTAATGGAGGAAAAGGATACGGTTTAAATGGTAGAGGATCTGCGACGTATAATAAAGTGATTCCAGATTGTCAAGAAGAAGGAAGAGTTGTGGTCGAAATTCATGTTGACCGTTCAGGTAAAGTAATTAAAGCTATTCCAGGAAAAAGAGGAACAACAGGCGATGCTTGTTTGTATCAAGCTGCTAAAGAAACTGCATTGTCTCATAGATGGAAAGCAGATTCTAAAGCACCAGCTACACAAATAGGCTGGGTTAAAATTGATTTTAGTTTAGGTCAATAACAATATGAACTACCAAGATACTATCAACTGGATGTTTTCGCAACTTCCAATGTATCAACGACAAGGTAAGTCGGCTTATAAAGCAGATTTACATAATACTCAGGTTTTAGCAGAACATCTTAATCATCCAGAATTCAAGTTTAAAACTGTTCATGTTGGTGGTACTAATGGAAAAGGATCAACAAGTCATATGTTGGCTTCTGTGCTTCAAGAAGCAGGTTATAAAGTTGGGTTATATACTTCACCACATTTAAAAGATTTTAGAGAGCGTATTAAGATTAACGGAAAAGAAGTCAGTAAACAGTTTGTTATAAGTTTTATTAAAAAGCACAAACCGTTTTTTGAGCAACATACACTTTCTTTTTTTGAAATGACTGTTGGGATGGCTTTTGACTATTTTTCAAAGAAAAAAGTTGATATAGCTATTATTGAAGTAGGGCTTGGTGGTCGTTTAGATTCAACAAATATAATCTCACCACTCGTTTCTGTGATTACTAATATTGGTTTAGACCACACCCAGTTTTTAGGAGATACATTAGAAAAAATAGCAGTCGAAAAAGCAGGAATCATTAAACCTAATATTCCTGTTGTTATTGGAGAAACACAAATTGAAACCAAAAGTGTTTTTACTAAAACAGCTAAAAACAATAATTCAGAAATTTATTTTGCAGACCAAAATATAACTTCAATTTTAGATAGTGACTTAAAAGGAAGTTATCAGCAAAAAAATATAAAAACCGTTTTACAAACTTTACAGATTCTAAAGCAAAACAATTTTAATATCTCTCAAAAAAATATTGCTTTAGGACTTAATTCGGTTGTTTCTAATACAGGTTTAAAAGGTAGATGGCAGATTTTACAAGAATCTCCAAAAGTAATTTGTGATACAGCTCATAATAAAGAAGGGTTAACATATGTGGTTAATCAATTAAAAACTGAGGTCTATAATAAGCTTCATATCGTTTTTGGGGTTGTAAGTGACAAAGATTTATCAACCATAATTGCAATTTTGCCTAAAAAAGCTACATATTATTTTTGCAGACCAAATATTTCAAGAGGATTAGATGAAAATAATCTTAAACACACATTTAAAACTCATGGCTTTGTGGGTAAGTCGTATTCTAGTGTAAATGAAGCATTAAGCAACGCAAAAAAAAGTGCAAAACCAGAAGATTTAATTTATGTTGGAGGAAGTACTTTTGTTGTTGCAGAAATAATTTAAATTTTTTTCAAAAAAGCTTTTGGGATATCAAAAACTAATTTATATTTGCAATCCAATTACAGAGGGCGCGTAGCTCAGTTGGTTCAGAGCACTTGGTTTACACCCAAGGGGTCAGGGGTTCGAATCCCTTCGCGCCCACAGAAATTAAACCCTAGAGAATTTACTCTAGGGTTTTTTTATACCTCAAAGTTTAGCCCTATTTACATTATCTTTCTTATTTTTATAATCCAAATAATTAACTATAGCTAATCTTCTTCTTAAAGTTTTATGATATTAGGAAACATTAAAAACCTCTACAAAGATATTTTTAAGTCTTACGATAGTCCAACTTTAGAAAAGCACATTGAAAAGATTGTTGAACTTGATGTTTACTTACCACATAGTTCTACGTTTTTCTGTATTACAAATACACAGGAATTAGGATTTGAATACATTAGTAAGAATATGTTTTCTTGTTTGCATATTGACCCTTTAAAGCTGAAACAAGAAGCTATGCGTTATTATTGGAGTAGAATACACCCAGAAGACGTTGAATATTGGTTACAGGCTTTAAATGCATTAATGGAGTACACTCTTGATGAAATTTCAGAAGATGAAAGACATAAAATGAGCTACACCTGGAACTATAGGTTTAAAAACGGAAGAGATGAGTATGTAAACATTATTCAAAATACTACACCTTTGGAGTTTGATTCATTTATGAAGCCTATAATAGGTTTGGCTCATTATACTGTTGTAGATTCAAGAGTAAAACTTGGTGTGACAGCTACGGCTAAATATTTAAATGAAAATGATGAGTACGAAACCAAGTATTTCAATAACTTTTCTCAGAAACTATTAACTAACGATATTACAAATAGAGAGCGTGATATTATACGTTTATTAGTTTTGAATTACTCTAGCAAGGAAATTGGAATAAAACTAAATATAAGCCCTAATACTGTAGATACACATAGACGGAACATCCTAAAAAAACTAAATATTACGTCAACAGGAGAACTTATTGGGATGTTAAAAATGAATAAAACCCTATTTTAATTAAAAACTACTCAAATTGAGTATTGTATAGCTTTGAAAAAAATAAGAATTTTACATCGCTATTAGTTAATTACAAAGGGAAAAATAGTGTCTATAATATTTATATAATATCAATAGGCACTTTTTTTATTTTATTAAGTCTAATATTCGCTCTAAAGCCATACCTCTAGATCCTTTTATAAGCATGAGCTTATCTTTAAACGTTAGAGTATCAAAGTGGATAGCTAAATCATTAAAATTTCTGAACTTTTTTATAAACCCATCATTGTTTTTTAATTGTGTGCTGTAAAAATTCTCGCCAATTAAATATGTGTTAGCATTGAAATTATCTTCAATGAAGTTTACAATGTTTTGATGTTCATTATGCGCAGTTGACCCTAACTCAAACATATCTCCTAAAAACAATACTTTGTTATCTCTTTTGTATTGTAAAAAGTTCTCTAAGGCAGCCATCATGCTTGTAGGGTTTGCATTGTAAGCGTCTAAGATAATTTCGTTAGAATCAACATTAATTACTTGAGATCTGTTGTTTTTAGGGAAATAATTTTCAATAGCTTTCTTAATGTTTTTGTTCTCAATTTTGAAGTAAGTTCCAATAGCAATTGCATAGGCAATATTACTAAAGTTATATTTTCCTGTTAAGTTGCTAGTAATTATTGTGTCTTTTAATTTTACTTCAACATTAGGTTGAGCACCTATAAATTCAATTTTTAGAAGATCGCTTGTAGTTCCAAACTTTATGGTGTTAGTATAACTCCCTATTTGGTTCACTTGTTTTACATCATCTTCATTCACAAAAATTGTTTTGTTATGCTGTTTTAAATGATCATACAATTCAGATTTTGCTTTAACAACACCTTCAATACTTCCAAAACCTTCAAGATGAGCTTTACCAAAGTTAGTGATAAGCCCATAATCAGGTAATGCTATACTGCTTAAAAAAGCTATTTCTTTAGGATGATTAGCTCCCATTTCAACAATGCCAATTTCAGTTTGATTATTCATTGACAGTAATGTTAGTGGAACACCTATATGGTTATTTAAATTTCCTAATGTGGCAGTAGTGTTATATTGCTGACTTAAAACAGCATTAATAAGTTCTTTTGTGGTTGTTTTTCCGTTGCTGCCAGTTAATGCAATTATTGGTATGCCTAGTTGGGTTCTGTGATATGTTGCGAGTTCTTGCAGTGTTTTTAATACATCATCTACAAGAATGATATTATCATTTATAGCGTATTTTTTTTCGTCTACTATAGCATATTTTGAACCTTGTTCAATAGCCTCAAGTGCAAACGTATTGCCGTTAAAATTTTCACCTTTTAAGGAGAAAAACATTGAGTTTTTTGTGATTTTTCGAGTATCAGTAGTGACTGATTTACACTCAAGAAAGCAATTGTAAATTTGTGTGATATTCATAAATTAAATGTAATAAAAAAGTCCTAACATTACTGCTAGGACTTTGTATTTTTAAATTAATCTAGAATTAATTTTTAGTCTTGTTTTTTCCTTTAGATTTTGAACCTACTCTAGACATAGCACATCTAAAACCGATGTAATCTGTTGCCATATCTTGAGGGAAGAATCTACGTTGAGCTGGATCTAACCAGTAGTCTCTATCTTTCCAAGAACCACCTTTGTATACTCTTACTTTATCATTGATTAAAGAGGTTCTGTCGTTTGACTTGTCGTATTCTTTAATTAAGTTACCTGAAGAGTCTCTCTCAATATTATGTTTTGGAGAGTTATACATTTTTCTAGTATTAGCAGTTTCTTCTTCGTCAAAACTTTCGTTGTAGTAGCGAGAAGATCTAGCATCACCATCTCTGTAGTTTCTGTTGTCACTAGTATCAAAATTTGTTCTTAAGTAAGTTTCGTTTTCGTCAACTGGAACTTGTAAAATTTCACCAGGTAAGTTTCTCGCAACAAGTTTACCGTTACTTAAAGTGTCATATACTACTTCTTCAGGAGTTACAATTTTAACTGTACCATCATCATTAATTGCGTTTTTAGTATAAACGTTACCACGATAGTAGTTAAAGTCATTAAATTCATCATCAACAATTGGTCTGTATACGTCAGCAACCCATTCTGCAACGTTACCAGCCATATCGTATAATCCATAATCGTTAGCTTCGTAAGACATAACTTGCGCAGTGATATCAGCACCATCGTCAGACCATCCTGCAATTCCACCGTAATCACCTTTTCCTTGCTTGAAGTTAGCTAATTGATCACCTCTAGACTTTCTTTTTCCAGAACGTGTGTATTGACCATTCCAAGGGTATTTTTTTCTACCTCTATAAGTGTTGTAGTTTCTTAATTCACTCATCCCAAGAGCAGCATATTCCCACTCTGCTTCAGATGGTAAACGGTATTTTGGAGAAATTACTCCAGTTTCTCTACTAGCGTAAACATTTATTTCGTTACCCTCAGCATCTGTTCTAGCTTTTCTTTTACCTCCTTTAAGTACTTCTTCGTTACCTCCAAAAGTTTCAGTTGGAGCAGTAATATAAGTGTCAGTGTTAAAGTTGCTATCAGCAGATGTATCAGTTAAGTGTGAATCTCTTTTTAAATAACCAGCATCTTGTAAGTACATTTCGTTTACTCTATCTGTTCTCCAGTTAGCAAATTCAACGGCTTGAATCCAGCTAACACCTACAACAGGATATTCAGCATAACCAGGATGACGTAAATAGTTTTCAGTCATCATTTCAGCATATCCAAGACGGTTTCTCCAAACTAATGTATCAGGAAGAGCTCCATCATAAATAAGTCTAAAGTTAGGATCGTCTGGTGGGTAAACTCTTTTAATCCAATCAAGATACTCTAAGTACATCATGTTGGTTACCTCAGTTTCATCCATGTAAAAAGATTGTACATGTTGTTGGTTTGGGCTATTATTCCAATCATGCATAACATCATCTTGTACTTTACCCATGGTAAATGTACCTCCTTCTATAAAAACTAATCCAGGAGCAGTTTCTTGTTCTTTAAAGTTAGTATTGTACTGAAAACCTCCATTTTTGTCGTTGATGTTCCAGCCTGTGGCTCTAGAACTGTTCTTTGACGAAGAAGATTTCTTACAACTAAACATGGCTAAAGATAGCATTAGGGCTAAAATTATCCGTAGGTTAAATACATTTTTCATATACATACTTTTAAGTAAGCTAGTTTATTTTAGTGACGCAATATAGTAATTAAAGAAAAAATAACAACGTTTTTTTGTAATTTATATCAAAAAAAAAGTGCATTTCATCCTTTTTTTTGTACACGATATCGGATTTTTGCTCTTTTTATCGATGTAATTTGTTACCAATTAACGAACAAATAAATTAAATATTGTTGTAATTTTGAATAAAAAATTGAAAAGCTATAATAACATATCTGTACTAACGTTTATTATACTATGAAAAAACACTTACTCTTACTTTTTGTATTACTGCCTTTTATAGGGTTTTCTCAACAAAAAACATTTCAAATTAATTGGGAAGGAGAAAAAACATTAAGAGCTGATTCTTCAATTGTTACTGTTCCATATTTTAATAAGGACAACTTTAATTTTAGTAATACTGATGGGTTGAAGTTTTTTGCGCATTGGAAAACCAACAACTATATCAATGAAAGCTCTGTTCAATTAGCTAATGTTTCATACTCAACTATTAGTGCAACAGATTTAAAAGGTGTTCCAGTTAATACCATTTCTAATTCACCTGAATTAAAACTATCAAATGCAATTGCAAGAGATAATGTGTCTGCTTATTTAGAATTGAAACCTATTGTTAAACAAAATGGAGTGTATAAAAAAATTACTTCTTTTACTGTAAGCTATAACACTACTAATAGTTCTAGTGCTTTAGGAAGGTCTTCTAGCTCTATGTTGCAAACAAATGCAGTTACAAACTCTGTGTTGGCTTCTGGGAGTTGGTATAGGTTTTATGTAGATACTACAGGTGTTTTTAGACTAACTAAAAGTTTTTTAAATCAGTTAGGTGTTAATACAAACTCGGTGGATCCCAGAAATATTAAAGTCTATGGAAATGGAGGAGCAATGTTGCCTAAAGAAAACTCAGTTTTTTATCCAATTGACTTAACTGAGAATGCTATTAAGTTTGTTGGTGAAGAAGATGGTGATTTTGATAATGACGATTATATATTGTTTTATGCAGAAGGACCAAGAGGCTATAATGAACAGAGTAATACCAATATAAACTCATATACAGATAAATCTTACTACTACATTAATATTAGTAGTGGAATGGGAAAAAGAATCCAGGAAGCTACTCAGCCAAACGATGATGCAGATTTTGAAGTAAACACATTTCAGGATTATCAATTTCATGAAATAGACCAATATAATTTGGTGAAAGTAGGTAGGCGTTGGTTTGGAGATAGGTTTGATATCGAAAATGAAAAAGAGTTTACTTTTACATTTCCAAACTTAGTGACTTCTGAACCTGCTAGAGTGAAGGTTTATGCTGCTGCAGTTTCTGAAACTGGCACGTCAATGGAAGTAAAGCTTAATGGAAACACAATTTCAAATTTTACTTTTGCAGCAATTGATAGTCCTACCCTAGCTTCTGGAGGATTTTTTAATGGTAATTTAATGCTCACCTCTCCTGATGTTGTATTTAACTTAAAGTATAATAACAATAATAACCCTGCTTCTTTAGGGTATTTAGATTATATTTCTGTAGAAGCTACCAGAGAGTTGAGTTTTGAAGGGGGTCAGTTTACTTTTAAAAATGCTAATGTGGCAACCTCTGCCGGAATAGCTCAATACAATTTGGCTAATGCAGCTAACGTTCCAGAAGTATGGGATATAACAGATAAGTATAATGTAGTAGGCTATACAAATTCTGATCAAAGTTCAAACTTTAGTTTTAAAACTACAGCAGGTACTTCAAAAATATATTTGGCAGTTACACCTTCAGATTATTTTCAACCACTAAGAGAAAGTGTTACTACAATTGCGAACCAAAATATAAAAGGAACAATATTTAATAATAGTTCAGGAGAGTTTGAAGATATAGACTATTTAATAATTTCATCAAATGCACTAGCATCCCAAGCTGAAAGACTAGCGCAAATCAATAGAGATCAATATGGGTTGACTGTTAAAGTTGTGACTTTAAATGAAATTTATAATGAGTTTAGTTCAGGTAATGTTGATATTACTGCAATAAGAAATCTTGTAAGGTATGTATATCATAATGCAAGTGCTCCAGATAAGAGACTTAAGTATTTATGCTTGTTTGGTGATGCATCTTATGATCATAAAGAACGTATAGCTCCAAAAACCGATGTAGTACCATCATGGCATTCTTATGCTAGTTTTAGTTTAACAGATTCTTTTGTGTCTGATGATTACTACGGGTTGATGGACGAAAATGAAGGTAATATGGCTACCAATAACTTATTAGACATTGCAGTTGGAAGAATTTTGGCTCAAGATTTACAAAGTGCGACTGAGTTGGTAGATAAAATTGATTCTTATCATAAAACTGCATCTTTTGGTAGTTGGAGAAATAATTACATCTTTATTTCAGATGATGTTGATGAAGCTTGGGAAAGAACTTTACAAGAAACAACTGATGAGATAGCAGATTTAATTACTGAAGAGAAACCATTTATTAATACTATAAAAATCCATTCAGATTCTTATCAACAAGAGTCTAGTTCAAGTGGCGATAGTAATCCTTCGGTAAATAGAGCTATAAGAGATGCAATAGATGTAGGAGCTTTAGTTGTAAATTACTTTGGACATGGAGGAGAGGATGGTATTTCTAGTGAAAGAATTTTTGATAAAAATGACTCACAAGAAGTAAATAACACCTGTAAATATAATTGTTTTGTTACTGTAACATGTGAGTACACAAGGTTTGACGATCCTTTAAGACCAACAGCTGGAGAGTACACTTACTGGAATAAAGAAGGAGGAGCTATAGGATTAATAACTACAACTAGACAAATTTTTGTCAGTGTAGGTGTGTCATTCAATATAAAGTTAACAGAAAAGATGTTTGCTTTTGGTTCTAATGAATACCCTACTATTGCAGAAGCCTTGAGATTGACAAAAACGGATCCTACAGTTTCAGGAATTTCCCAAAAACGATTGGTGTTTTTTATAGGAGACCCAGCAATGAAGTTAGCGTTGCCTAAACCAGATATTAGATTAACAGCAGTTAACGATGTTTCAATTGATCAAGAAACAGACGTTTTAAAAGCATTAGATAAGGTTAAATTATCTGGAGAAGTAGTTGATGAATCAGGTAACCTTATTCCAAATTATAATGGTGTATTAACAGCAACAGTTTTTGATAAAAATATAGAAAGACAAACATTAGGAAATGATGGTACTACTGAAAACGGTCAACTCATTATCATGGATTTTGAAACATTAGGAGAAATTATTTTTAAAGGACAAGCAACGGTAGAAAACGGTCAGTTTGACTTTGAGTTTGTGGTGCCTAGAGATATTAGTATTCCTGTAGGTAACGGTAAGGTTAGTTTTTATGCTCAAACTGAAAATCCTGCACAAGACCAAACAGGAGCAAGTTTTGATATTCAAGTTGGAGGTATTAATGAAAATGCTGAAGAAGATAATATTGGACCAGTTATAAACCTTTATATGAATGATGAAAACTTTGTTTCAGGTGGTATAACTAACGAAGCTCCAACACTTTTGGCAAAACTTCAAGATGATAATGGTATTAATACATCTAGTGGAGTAGGACATGATATTGTTGCTATTATTGATGGAGATGAAGCAAACCCTTATATTTTAAACGATTATTATCAAGCTAACGTTGATGATTACCAAAATGGAGAGGTGACTTATCCATTTAGAGATTTAGAACCAGGTTTACATACATTAACCTTAAAAGCTTGGGATGTTTACAACAATTCATCAACTTCTGAAATACAGTTTGTAGTACATGATAAAGATGAAAAACTAGTTATTACTAACGTACTTAACTATCCAAATCCGTTTGTAAACTACACTGAATTTTGGTTCAATCACAATAGTTCAGATAATTTAGACGTTTCTATACAGATATTTACGGTTTCAGGGAAACTGGTAAGAACCTTAAATGGTCAAACCAATTCCGAAGGATGCTGTAATGATGGTACATCTTCGTTATCAAGAAGCATTGTTTGGGATGGAAGAGACGATTTTGGAGATAAAATAGGAAAAGGGGTTTATATTTATAAGCTAAAAGTACGATCAAACCAATTAAACAAACAGGTAGAAAAAATTCAAAAACTTGTAATACTATAATAAAGATTTATATTTGCTAAATATTTTAGTGGTTTATAATCACTAAGTTGAATACTTAATAACACATGAAAAAATACACAATTGCCCTAATTACTTTATTAGTTTTTAATATTTCAAATGCACAGGAAGAAACTGTTGTTTTTGATAATCAATCATCAGTAATTACAACAGGCGTTCCTTTTTTACTTATAGCATCTGATGCTCGTGCAGCAGGTATGGGAGATATGGGAGTAGCAACATCAGTCGATGCGTATTCACAACAATGGAATCCAGCTAAATATGCATTTTCTGAAACCAAATCAGGTATTGGAGTAAGTTATACGCCTTACTTAAGTAAACTTGTAAATGACATCTTTTTAGGGAATATTACGTATTTCAACCGAATTAACGAAGGAAGTGCTTTCGCTGCAAGTTTTAAATACTTTAGCCTTGGTGAAATTGAAATTGTGCAAGATGAATTTTCTGAAGCTTTAATAGAAAAACCAAACGAACTTACTCTAGATGTATCTTATTCTTTACGTTTAGCAGATCAGTTTTCAATGGCAGTGGCTTTAAGATATTTGCGTTCAGATTTAAGAATTCAAGCAGTTGATGCTAATGCAAGTGCAGCAAGCTCAATAGGAGTTGATATTGCAGGATATTATCAAAGTGAAGAAGAAGCCTATAACGATTTTAACGGTCGTTGGAGAGCAGGATTTGCAATTCAAAACCTTGGTCCAAAAATTAAATATGACGATGCTGGAAGAGAAAACTTTATTCCTACCAACCTAAAACTTGGTGGTGGATTCGATTTTATTTTTGACGATTATAATAAACTGTCAGTTACTGCAGAAGTTAACAAGTTATTAGTGCCAACACCTCCAGTCTTAGGTTTTGTTGATACTGTTCAAGAAGGAGATACAGAGCCTAATGGGCAGCAAGATGCTAATGAACCAACAATAATTGTTGAAGGTAAAGATAACGACGTAAGTTTTGTAAAAGGTATTTTTCAATCTTTTAGTGATGCACCAGGAGGATTTAGCGAAGAGTTAAAAGAGTTTACTTGGGCTTTAGGAGCTGAGTATAAATACCAAGACTCATTTGCGTTTAGAGCAGGTTACTTTAATGAAAGCGAAGATAAAGGAGCAAGAAAGTTTTTTGCTTTAGGAGCAGGATTTAAATACTCCGCAATAGATATTGACATGTCATATCTGTTTTCAGCATCAAAAGTACAAAGTCCGTTAGAGAACACGTTGCGTTTCTCATTAACGTTTAACTTTGGAGATGGTGAATATGATGAATATTAGACATTCATTTTTGATAAACAAACTAAAAACTATTGTTAACAGCAATAGTTTTTTTGTCTAAAATAGTTTTATACCTTTATTAAGTAAAATATAAAAGTGAAAGAAGTAAAGATAGAATCCGTTTTGACGGTTTACGATAATATAGAAGAGCTTTCCAAAGATGTGATAAGCTTAATGGAAAAAGCTATGGAAGCAAGACATAATGCTTACGCGCCTTATTCAAAGTTCAATGTTGGTGCTGCTTTACTTCTAGATAATGGAAAAGTTGTTATAGGCAGTAACCAAGAAAACGCATCTTATCCTTCAGGGCTTTGTGCAGAGCGAACAGCTATTTATTATGCTGGCGCAAAATATCCTAAAGCTAAAATTGTTCAAATGGCAATAATAGCAGGTTCTACAATAAAACAAACAATGTCTCCAATTCCCCCTTGTGGTGCGTGTAGACAGGCAATAGCTGAGTATGAAGTAAAACAAGACTCACCTATTGAAATCTATTTTATGGGAGAAACAGGAAAGGTTGTAAAGTCAAATTCATTGGCAAATCTTCTGCCTTTAGTTTTTGATAAATCATTTCTATAACGTTTTCGGTAAAAATTTACGAATTACTGTTTTTTCATTAATATGTAAAGTGTTACTTTTGTTATTCGCTTGTGTCAATTTTATTAGGACACGCATTGTTTTTCTTTTATAAATTAAGTTAAATGCAAAAAGTAACAAAAGAAGTTTACCTTAAGTGGTATGAAGACATGTTATTCTGGAGAAAGTTTGAAGACAAACTAGCTGCAGTTTATATCCAACAAAAAGTAAGAGGATTTCTTCACTTGTACAATGGTCAAGAAGCTGTGTTAGCAGGAGCGCTACACGCTATGGACTTGACTAAAGATAAAATGATAACCGCATATCGTAACCACGTACAACCAATTGGTATGGGTGTAGATCCAAAACGTGTTATGGCAGAATTATATGGTAAAGCAACAGGTACCTCTCAGGGTCTTGGAGGTTCAATGCATATTTTTTCTAAAGAACACCGTTTTTATGGTGGTCATGGTATTGTAGGTGGTCAAATTCCTCTAGGTGCTGGTATTGCATTTGGTGATAAATACCATGGTAGCGATGCTGTAACACTTTGCTGCTTTGGTGATGGTGCTGCAAGACAAGGTTCACTTCACGAAACGTTCAACTTGGCAATGTTATGGAAATTACCAGTAGTATTTGTTTGTGAAAACAACGGTTATGCTATGGGAACATCTGTAGAGCGTACTGCAAACCATACAGATATCTGGAAACTAGGACGTGGATATGAAATGCCTTCTGGACCTGTAGATGGTATGAATCCTGTAAAAGTTGCTGAAGCCTTTGATGAAGCTATTGAAAGAGCTAGACGTGGTGACGGACCAACATTTTTAGAATTAAAAACATACCGTTACAGAGGACACTCAATGTCTGATGCTCAACACTACAGAACAAAAGAAGAAGTTGAAGAGTACAAGAAAATAGATCCTATTACACAAGTAAAAGACATTATCTTGGAAAACAAATATGCAACTGAAGCTGATATAAAAGTTATTGACAAGCGCGTAAAAGATTTAGTAAGCGAATGCGAAAAATTTGCTGAAGAATCTCCATTCCCAGAAAAGAATGTTATGTACGATGCGGTTTACGAGCAACAAGATTATCCATTTATACAACACAAACTATAATAAGATATGGCAGAAGTAATAAACATGCCTCGTTTGAGCGACACTATGGAAGAAGGTACTGTCGCAACTTGGTTGAAAAAAGTTGGTGATAAAGTAGAAGAGGGAGATATCCTAGCCGAAATAGAAACAGACAAGGCAACTATGGAGTTTGAGTCTTTCTATGAAGGTACACTATTACACATAGGTGTTCAAGAAGGTGAAACTACAAAAGTAGATGAGCTTTTAGCTATTATAGGAGAAGAAGGAGAAGATATTTCTGGTTTATTAAATGGAAGTGCTACTCAAGATTCAAAAGAAGAAGAGGCACCAAAAGAAGAAAAAGAAGAAGCAACTAACGAGCCAGCAACAGAAACTGTAGATATTCCTGAAGGTGTTACAGTGGTAACAATGCCACGTTTAAGTGATACTATGGAAGAAGGAACTGTTGCAACATGGTTGAAAAAAGTTGGCGATGCCGTTGAAGAAGGAGATATTTTAGCCGAAATTGAAACAGATAAAGCTACTATGGAGTTTGAGTCTTTTCAATCAGGTACATTATTACACGTAGGATTGCAAGAAGGAGAATCTGCAAAAGTAGATGCACTTTTAGCTATTTTAGGCCCTAAAGGAACTGATGTTGCAAACATTGCAAAGAATTTCAAAGCATCATCAGGAGAAAAAGCAGAAGCTCCAAAAGAGGAAGCACCAAAAGCAACTTCTAAAACAGAGCCAAAAGCTGAAGCTCCTAAAAAAGAAATGCCTAAAGTTTCTGCTCCAGCATCAACATCATCTTCAGATAGAGTATTTGTATCGCCATTAGCTAAAAAAATGGCTGATGAAAAAGGTATCAATTTATCTCAAGTAACAGGTTCAGGTGAGAATGGTCGTATTATAAAACGCGATATAGAAAACTTCACACCAGGAGCATCTGCGGCTGCAGTAGGTAAATTTGTACCAACAGGTCAAGAAGATTTTGAAGAAGTAAACAATTCGCAAATGCGTAAAGTGATTGCAAAGCGTTTAGCAGAATCTAAATTTACAGCGCCTCATTATTACTTAAATGTAGAGTTTGATATGGAAAATGCTATAGCTTTCCGTGCGCAGTTTAACTCTATTCCAGATACTAAAATATCATACAATGATATGATTGTTAAAGCGTGTGCTTTAGCGTTAAAACAACATCCGCAAGTAAATTCACAGTGGTTTGCAGATAAAATGCGTTTAAATCATCATGTGCATATTGGTGTAGCTGTTGCAGTTCCTGACGGATTGGTAGTTCCTGTAGTGCGTTTTGCTAATGAGCAATCATTACCGCAAATAGGTGCTGAGGTTAAAGAACTTGCAGGTAAAGCTAGAAACAAGAAACTAACGCCTCAAGAAATGGAAGGTAGTACATTTACTGTATCTAATTTAGGAATGTTTGGTATAGATAGTTTTACATCTATCATCAACCAGCCTAATTCAGCAATTCTTTCAGTAGGAAATATTGTTGAAAAACCTGTAGTTAAAAATGGTCAAATAGTAGTAGGACATACCATGAAGTTATGTTTAGCTTGTGACCACAGAACTGTAGATGGAGCAACTGGAGCACAATTCCTTCAAACATTAAAAGGATATATTGAAAATCCTGTTACAATGTTAGTATAGAAAACTTCTGCATAAGCAGAACATACATTATAATATAATCCTGATTTGATTTTTTCCAATCAGGATTTTTTTATCTTTAAGCTTTAATACAATCAATCAAAAATTATGAAAAAACTATTAGCACTTATCATCGTTGTTTTAGCGTTTAGCTGTAAAAATGAACCTAAAGTAGAAGTAGGACCAAAAATTACTATCACAAGTGATGAGTTAAAAGAAGCTGTGACTTATTTATCTTCAGATGAACTATTAGGTCGAGATACAGGTACACAAGGTATAGATGATGCAGCAACATATATTGAAAAACAATTTGAAAGCTATGGTGTAAAACCTTATTTTGAAACTTTTAGAGATAATTTTAAGCTTGATAGTTTAGATGCTTTTAATGTTGTTGGAGTTATTGAAGGTGTAGATGAAACGTTAAAGAATGAATATATAGTTATAGGTGCTCATTATGACCACATAGGTTATGGAAAACCTGTTGAAAATGATTCAATTGCTAATGGAGCTAATGACAATGCTACTGGAACAGCTGGTGTAATGGCAATGGCTAAATATTTTGCAACTAGAAAAAACAATAAGCGTAGCATTTTATTTGCACTTTTTACTGCTGAAGAAAGAGGATTGTTAGGTTCAAAGCATCTTGCTGAACGTTTAAAGAGTGATAGCTTAAATGTATATACAATGGTTAATCTTGAAATGATAGGTGTGCCTTTTAAGGATAGAGATTATCAAGCGTTTTTAACAGGCTACGAATTATCTAATATGGCTGAGAAAATGAATGCTTACGCAGGAAGTAAGCTGATAGGTTTTTCTGAAGTTTCTAAAAAATACAGACTTTTTATGCGTTCAGATAATTACCCGTTTTACAATCAGTTTAAGGCACCTTGTCAAACATTGTCAAGCTGTGATTTAACTAATTTTGATTTTTATCATCATGTTGATGATGAAATTGAACTTATGGATTTTAATTTTATGGCAAATCTTATCAATTCTACAATTCCTGTTATTGAAACTATGAGTAATACGCCAACTAAAGAGATTGTAATGCATGAAGCAGAGTAAAAATATTATTATTACAGGAACCAGTAGAGGTATTGGTTTTGAGCTGGTTCATCTTTTTGCTAATCAAGGACACAATGTGTTGGCACTGTCAAGAAATGCGCAACCAGTAAATAATCTTCATTTTGATAATATTACATCCTTTTCTTTTGATTTATGTAATGATGATAACTATCAAAAAGTAGAGCAATTCATAAAAAATGAATGGAATCATGTTGATGTTTTAATCAACAACGCTGGAGCATTACTTAACAAGCCTTTTTCAGAAACCACAATGGACGATTTTGAGCATGTTTATAAAACTAATGTTTTTGGTGTAGCTGAAATGACTAGAGTGGTTTTACCATTTATGAAAAGCGATGGGCACGTTGTAACCATAAGCTCTATGGGAGGCATACAAGGAAGTATGAAATTTCCAGGACTAGCTGCATATAGTTCTAGCAAAGGAGCAGTTATTACATTAACCGAATTGTTAGCTGAAGAATACAAAAATTCTGGTCCGCAATTTAACGTGTTAGCTTTAGGAGCAGTACAAACCGAAATGCTTGCCGAAGCTTTTCCAGGTTATGAGGCTCCAACTACAGCATTGCAAATGGCTGAGTATATTGTAGACTTTTCGCTTAACGGAAATAAATATTACAACGGAAAAGCATTGCAAGTATCTAATTCTACTCCTTAATGATGTCTAAATACAAGTGTATTATTTTTGACTGTGATGGTGTGTTGGTTGATAGCGAGCCAATTGGTAATCAGGTGTTGGTTGATATGGCTAATAGTTATGGAGCTGATATAGATTTAGATTATGCGTTTAAGCATTTTAAAGGAGGTTCAATATATACTTGTAGAGATAAAATTCAAGCGTTGATAAATCAACCACTATCTCAAGATTTTATAGCAGAATATAGAAGACGAAGTTATAGTGCGTTTAAGGAGCAAATTCAACCTGTTGAAGGTGTAAAAGAGGTGATTGAGTCATTATCTATTCCTTTTTGTGTAGCTTCAAGTGGGCCAACTGAAAAAATACGCCTTAACTTAGAACTTACTGGTTTGCTGCCTTACTTTGAAGACAACATCTTTAGTTGTTACACTATCGAAAAATGGAAGCCAGAACCAGATGTGTTTATTTGGGCTGCAAAAACTATGGGTTTTAAACCTGAAGACTGCGTAGTGATTGAAGATAGCTTAACAGGAATACAAGCTGCTAAAGCAGGTGGTTTTGATGTTTTTGGATTTACTGCTCATGATTACAATAACGAGTTAGAAGCAGAAGCAACTACTACTTTTAATTCAATGGAAAAACTATTGGAATTAATCTAATTGTTTTTTTTGAACTTTACTTTTGTAGTCATTAGCTCCGCGTTGTCAATAGTTGTTTTTTCTGAACGTATAATTGCAGTTATTGAATCTTTTTGTGAACCTCTATCAGTAATAATATCAAAAGCAAGGTGTAGTTTAGAAACAGAATCAGAAAGTGTTTCGGTATTCACTTTAGTTACGTTTTCAATATGTACTTGTCTTGTAGTGTTGGGTAAGCTAACAGCGTTGTTAGAAAGGTTTTCAATTTGTTTAGAGATGTCCACTTCAAATTCAGGATGATGTTTTAATAGTAAAGACAAATCATAAAGCTCTTGAAGTTTTTGAGAAGCCACAGTTTGATATTCAAAGTCTTCTTGAGTGTTCAAATAATTATCAAGATCATCAATTACTGATTCAGCAGCAACACTGTTCTCATTAAAAGTTTTTGTTTCATTAGCGCATGAAACCAAAAGTAATACCCAAAAACCTATTAATATCCTTTTCATTTCACAATAAATTTAAGCATTACAATTTTACCATTAACCAGTCGCTTGTCAAGAATTTCAATAGATTTTAAGCTGCTAGTTGGTATGGTTAATGTTCTTATAAACTTGTCTTTGGTATAAAGCTCCACACCAATATTATTTGCAAACAATTGGTAAATTTTTGCATTGTCAGCTATTAAATTATTAAGCTGTGTTTTATGTGTAGTCCAATCTTTAATATTACCATTAGTATAGTAGTGGAGCATTAACGCATAATCATCAGGAGCTAATTTGACAGTTTGGTTTTTATTTGAGTCAATTGACCTTACTATGGTATCAGTTTTATGATATGGAGATTGTACAACAAAAGTGATGATTTTTTCTTTTGTGGTAAATTCAAAACACCCAAGACTATCTGTTTTAAAATGTAAAGGAGATTCTCCGTTTTGTAGTACTTTAATATCCAAAGGTATTTTTGTGATGGCTTCATTTTTAATCTCATCAACAAAACAAAAGTGAAATTCATTTTTCAAACTCTTACTATAAAAAATAAGCATAATTATAGGCAGTGCTGTAAGCCAATATAATGGCTTTTTGTTTTTCTTTTTTGTTGAACTTGAAAATAGATGTGCTTCTTTAAAGGCATGCCAATTGTTAAAACCAACATACTGACTTAAGAGATTAAGCATGTCTATTCGAGGTAGCTTTTCAGGTTCGTTTTTAAAATAGGTATAAAACCATTTTTCGCTAACCTTTGCTTTTACCTTGCTAAATAAATCTTCTTGAAAGGCAACAATGTCTTCTCCTTTCCATTCTTCAATAGCATTAGGTACACTATAATGCTGCAAAAAAGTAGTTGCAACAGTCTGTTTTAAAAGATTAAAATGATATGAATGTTCAGGATTCAAATAATGTAAACTGCTGTTTTTCAGTGTTGTTTTTAATTGTAAAATAGTTTACAAAAGCTTTTCTAGAGCTTTACAATATATAATTAGTATTGCGTAATAGGTTTGCTATGTAAATTTTAAAAATATAAAATTATGAACGCAAATCCATTAAAATCAGTATTTAAAATTATAACTATTAGTTTATTTGTTATGCTGCTTTCAGCATGTCAAAATGAAAGTTATAAAGAAAATGTATCAGTAGCAGATACTGCTGTGTCAGAAGAGTATGAGGCAGTACTTTCAAAAACCGAACCATCAACAAGTACAATTCCCAACAACCTAAAAATTATTAAGTCGGCAAATGCCAGATATAAGGTAAAGCATGTAAAGGCTGCAACGAAGAAAATAAAGCAAATTGCTTTAAACTTTGACGCTTATATTTCCGACTTAAGATTTCAAAACGATTTATACAGAATCGAAAACAGGTTTACTGTAAAAGTACCTCAGCAGCATTTTGATGCTATGATGGACTCCATAAGTGCAATTGTTGAATTTGTAGAGTATGAGAATATTACCACACAAGATGTCACCGAAGAATACATTGATATTGAAACCAGATTAAAAACCAAACTAGAAGTAAAACAGAGGTATGAAACCATATTACGACAAAAAGCCAAAACAGTTGAAGAAATTTTAGCAACCGAAGAAAAGCTTCGTGTGATACAGGAAGAGATTGAAAGTGAACAAGGAAGACTTAAATACTTAACCAATAAAGTAGCTTACAGTACCATACAAATAGATTTATATGAAACGGTTGATTACAAAGAAGAGCCAACGAGTTATAAAAAATCATTTTGGAGCAAAACTAAAGAAGGCTTAGTTTTTGGTTGGAATTTTATAGAAACCATTGTGTTAGGAATCATTCATATTTGGCCGTTTATTATTTTAGGTAGTTTATTATTCTTTGTGATTAAAAAAAGAATAAAAAAATAAAAAAGATTAGTCCTCTAGAAAATACCTAGAGGACTTTTCTATACTTTTAAACAACCACGAAATCCTCTTGCTGCATAATAAGATTGTGCTCCATTGTGATAAACAAAAACAGTATCATAACGAAAATCAGCAAAAAGAGCACCTCCAAGTTTTCTAATATTTTCAGGAGTTTGTATCCAACTAGATGTTTTGGTGTCAAAATCTCCTAATTGCTGTAAAGCTCTATATTGTGTTTCGGTTAATAATTCAATTCCCATTGCTTTGGCTACATCAATGGCATTGTTTTCGGGTTTAAATTTTTTACGAGATTCTTGAGCTTCAAAGTCGTAGCAATAGCTTCTACGTTCATTAGGGCTTTCAGTTGAGCAGTCAAAAAACAAATATTCATTTGTCTTGGAGTCAAAATATGCAACATCAGGTTCGCCTCCTGTTTGTTCCATTTGCTGTATAGACCATAGTTTTTCAGGGTTTTCTTCAAGTCGTTTTTGTACACTGTCCCATTCTATACTATTATGTCTTTGCATATTTTTTTCAAAACGTAGTTTGAGAATTTTAAGTAGTTGCTCGCTGTCGTTCTTTGTCAATTGTTTTTTCATGTAAAAGCAGCTTTTAAATCAGAACAAGAAAATTAATGGTTTTATCAGATAATGACGAATTTATGTCTTTATTTTTTTTAAAAACTAAATACAAATCCTTTATTTTTGTTGCGATGCAAAACACACTTCAAAATTATATTCCAGAAAGTGCACTCCCAAAAGTTTTAGAGCTTTTAGACCATGATCATTTAACCGTAAAGGTGAAGAATGAACGTAAAACCAGACATGGAGATTATAAACGTTTACCAAATGGAACACATCAAATAACTGTAAACTCTAACTTAAATAAGTTTAGGTTTTTAATTACACTTATTCATGAAATAGCACATTTTGAAGCATACAAAGAGTTTGGACGCTTTATAAAACCTCATGGAGTAGAGTGGAAGCACACCTTTCAGAAATTGATGCTGCCGTTTTTAAACCCTAACGTTTTCCCAAATGAGCTTTTACCTCTATTAGCAAAACACTTTAAAAACCCAAAGGCATCTAGCGATACAGATGCACCATTGGCCTTAGCATTAAAGCTATTTGACGAACCTAATGATAAAACATTTGTTTTTGAAGTACCTTTGGGTAAAACATTTAAGCTTTACAATGGCAGGATGTTTTTAAAAGGAGAAAAACGTAGAAAGCGTTTTGAGTGTGTTGAGGTAAAATCAGGAAAAGTATATCTTTTTAATCCAAACGCAGAAGTAGAATTACTAAACTAATAACAATGAATAAGAATTATTATGCAATATTAATGGCTGGTGGAGTTGGTTCCAGATTTTGGCCTGTAAGTACTCAAGAGTATCCAAAGCAATTTCATGATATGTTAGGTACAGGTGATACGCTTATACAAAAAACATTTAATAGATTGTCTGAGCTAATTCCAAAAGAAAATATTTTTATTCTTACCAATGAGCGTTACAACGATTTGGTGTTTCAGCAGTTGCCAGGTGTTACAAAACGTCAAGTAGTTTTAGAACCTGCAATGCGAAATACAGCACCTTGTATTTTATATGCGTCTTTAAAAATTCAAAAGGAAAATCCTGATGCAGTAATGATTGTTGCACCAAGTGACCATTGGATAGAAGACGAAAACGCATTTACACAAAATGTAAAGCAAACCTTTGAGTTTTGTGAGCAAAACGATGCCTTAATGACTTTAGGTATTCAACCTACTTTTCCAAATACAGGATATGGTTATATAGAGTTTGATAAATCGTCTAATCAAGATATAAAACCAGTAAATCAGTTTAGAGAAAAACCAGATTATGAAACTGCCAAATCATTCATAGCACGAGGAAATTTCCTATGGAATGCAGGTATTTTTATGTGGAGTGCAAAAAGCGTGATTAAAGCCTTTAAAAGTAATCAACCAGAATTGTATAGTTTGTTTGAAACAGGAATTGAGGCTTATAATACCGATTTGGAAGATGGTTTTATTCAAGAAAATTATGCCAAGGCAGAGAATATTTCAGTGGATTATGCCATAATGGAAAAAAGCGAAAATGTGTTTGTGCTTCCAGCTACTTTTGATTGGAACGACCTTGGTACTTGGGGAAGTCTTTATGATAAACTAGATAAAGATTCGGATAATAATGCAGTTGTGAATGCTAAAACTTTGACTGAAGATGCTACAGGAAATATGATTAGAAGTAAAAAAGATAAAATTGTAGTTGTTGACGGTTTAAAAGATTACATAATTGTTGATAAAGACGAAGTTTTGCTTATCTTCCCTAAAGCAAAAGAACAAGACATCAAAAAGGTACTTCAAAATGTGAAAGAAAAATTTGGAGAGTCTTATGGTTAATTGTTCATAAAGTAATTATTTTAGATTAAATTATTACAAGGTTGGAATTTTAAAGATATGAGCAACGAAAGTAAATTTAACTTCTCTGAAGACGAGCAAATACAAAAAGATAAAGACAAAGCTGTAGAAGAGAAAAAAGAAGCTGTTAGAAAAGATGCAAAAGGTCTTTTTGCTAGTATATCTAACTTTTTAAGTGAGCTTCTAGACTTTAGAGACGATACAGATAGAGATGCAACTATTGCTGCTATAAAAGCCGATATTCCTTTTAAAGGCGCTACGGCTTGGATTTTGGTGTGCTCAATAATGGTAGCTTCAGTAGGACTAAATGCTGATTCTCCTGCTGTTGTTATTGGTGCCATGTTAATTTCTCCATTAATGGGTCCTATTTTAGGTATTGGCATGTCTATTGCGCTCAACGATATTGACACACTTAAGAAGTCATTGATAAACTTAGCGATAATGATTGTGTTGAGTTTACTCACAGCCTTTTTGTTTTTTAAATTCTTTCCAACTGCTGATATACAAACTAATGAGATTTTTGGACGTACCAAACCAGATATTAGAGATGTGTTAATCGCTTTTTTTGGTGGAGCAGCTTTAATTATAGCTAGGACTAAAAAAGGAACAATAGCATCAGTTATTTTTGGTGTTGCTATTGCAACAGCTTTAATGCCTCCTTTATGTACAGCAGGTTATGGACTAGCACATAATTGGGAGTTTTTCTTAGGAGCAATGAACCTGTTTACCATTAATACTATATTTATTGCTCTTGCCACTTTTATTGTGTTAAAAGTGTTGCGCTTTCCTATGCTTAGATATGCAAACTCTAAAAAGAGAAAACGTATTGCTCAGTTAGCGTCGTTAATTGCTATAGTAGTAATGATTTGGCCAACATTAAGTTTTATAGATTTTATTACAGAAACAAGGTTAAAAGGAGATTATGAGAGTTTTATTGAAAATGAGGTAAAATCTAATAACGACCTTTGGTATCAAAAAGGAATACCTCATTATACTGATAAAAAAATAACACTATACTTTAATGGTGAAATTTCTGAAGCTACTGAAACTGACTTAAGAAACGAGTTGAAGCAATACAATAATATCAGTGATTTTACGCTTGAGTTCTTTGGAAACAAAAACAGAAGCTTTGATAAATTATCTGATGCTTACGATAGAGCTATTAATGAACTAGATAGAAAAGACATGATTATATCTGGTCTAGAACAAGAGATAAGAGAATTACAACAAACCATTTCTGGGTTAAATGGTCAGTTAGAAACTAATAACACTTCAAATGCGATTGCATTTTCTAGTTTAGCGAAAGATGCTAAAATTAAGTTTTCTGATTTAGACTATTTTGGATATTCAAAAAGACTAGAGTCTAAAGACTTTATAAAAGTAGATACAGTAACAATTGCTAATATTAAATGGAAAACTAACGTTAGTGATAGTATTGCTTTAGTAAAAGAAGGTGAGTTACTAGCTTGGTTAAAGCAAACTCTTAAAACTGAAAAAATAAGTGTAAAGAGAGAATAGTTTTTTTTAGCTATTCTCTTCTAAGTACATTCTTCGTACTTTTTTAAATAATTCAGAAGAATATACAAAGTTTGTTACTGCTTCGTTGTCAGTTTTAAAAATAGTGTCTTTAGAGCCTTCCCATTCTTTTAGTCCGTTTTTAAGAAACACAATTTTTTCACCTATTTCCATCACTGAGTTCATGTCGTGAGAGTTGATTACAGTAGTAATGTTGTACTCGTCAGTAATTTCTTGTATTAAGTTGTCAATAACAATTGCAGTTTTAGGATCTAAACCAGAGTTAGGTTCGTCGCAAAATAAATATTTAGGATTGTTTACAATAGCACGAGCAATGGCAACACGTTTTTGCATTCCACCACTTGCTTCACTTGGCATTTTATTGTGAGCATCGTCAAGATTAACACGCTTAAGCACAAAATCTACACGATCTTGCATTTCACTTTTACTTTGTTTAGTAAACATACGTAATGGGAACATTACGTTTTCAGCAATCGTCATAGAGTCAAAAAGTGCACTCCCTTGAAATACCATGCCTATTTCGGCTCTTAAATTTCGTTTTTCATCAGGACTTAGCTTGCTAAATATTTTTCCTTCGTAAGCAATAGAGCCTTCTTCATAATCAAATAAACCCAACAAACATTTTAAAAAAACTGTTTTACCAGAACCACTTTGCCCAATAATAAGATTGGTTTTGCCTTTTTCAAAAGAGGTTGTAATTCCTTTTAAAATATGAGCTTCTCCAAACGATTTATGTAAATTTTTAACTTCTATCATTAGCCTAATAACAAACTGGTTAGTAAAAAGTTTAAGAGAATAATTACAACACTGGTCCAAACAAATGAGGTTGTGCTGGCTTTACCTACTTCAAGAGCTCCTCCTTTCATGTAATATCCATAAAATGAAGGTATGGTTGCTAAAATAAAAGCAAAAACTATTGTCTTTATAAACGCATATGTAATATGGAAAGGAATAAAATCTGTTTGAATACCTATAACGTAATCTTCTAAAGTACCATAACCACCATACACACATGCAGCCATACCACCAAGAACGCCTAAAAACATTGCAATGGAAATCACAAAAGGATAAAGCATAAGCGAAATGAATTTAGGGAAAACAAGATAGTTTAACGAGTTAATTCCCATAACTTCAAGAGCGTCAATTTGCTCGGTTACTCGCATAGTTCCAATGCTTGAGGTAATAAAAGAACCCACTTTACCTGCCATAATAATAGAGATAAACGTTGGAGCAAATTCTAGCACTATCGATTGTCGAGTTGCAAAACCAACAAGGTATTTTGGTATCAAAGGGTTGTTGATGTTTAATGACGTTTGTATTGCAACAACGCCTCCAACAAAAAAGGCTATAAATGCAACAATACCTAAAGAGCCAATAACCAAATCGTCAATGTCTTTTAATATCAACTGCTTCATTACGCTCCACTTCGTAGGCTTGCGGAACATTTCAGCAATCATCAAAAAATATTTACCAATATTATGAAGGTACGTCATAGTATAATTTGTTACTGCTAAAGTAAAAAAAACTTACAGGTATTTAACCTTAATTTTAAATTATGATGTTTTAAAATCTGTATTTTTGGGCTTCGTTTACAAATCACAACAATGAAAAGACATTTAACACTATTAGTATTATTAGCAATTACCCTATCATGTAAAGCCCAACATGAAATTACAGAGATAGAAACTCAGTATGAGCATGATTTAACTTCAAGACCAAAATTGGTTGTAGGTATTGTAGTTGACCAAATGAGATACGATTACTTAACACGTTTTTATAATCATTTTGGAGAAGGTGGATTTAAACGAATGATAAACGAAGGATTTAATTGTAAGAACAACCATTTCAACTATATTCCAACAAAAACAGGACCAGGACATGCATCGGTTTATACAGGAACTATACCAAAATATCATGGCATAATTGCTAATGATTGGTATGATAAAGACGCTAAACAAATGGTGTACTGTGCAGGAGATGACACGGTGGAATCAGTAGGGACAACAAGTTCTTCAGGAAAAATGTCACCACAACGCATGTTAACTACCAGTTTTGCTGATGAAAATAGATTGTTTACTCAAATGCGAGGAAAGACTATTGGTATTTCTATGAAAGATAGAGGAGCAATTTTACCTGCAGGACATACTGCTAATGCAGCATATTGGTTTCATGGTAAAAATGAAGGGAAATGGATATCGAGTACTTTTTATATGAACGATCTTCCGCAATGGGTTAAGGATTTTAATAATTCAAATGTTGCGCAATCTTATTTTAAAGTTTGGAATACCTTATACGATATCAATACTTATGTTGAAAGCGGTAGCGATTTAAACAATTTTGAAGGAGGATTTAAAGGTAAGGAAACAGCAACTTTTCCTTATGACTTGGCTGCTTTAAAAGACTCTAATGGAGGTTTTGATATTCTTAAAGGAACTGCTTATGGAAACGACCTTACTACAGATTTTGCTTTAGCTGCAATTGATGGAGAGCAGTTGGGTAAAGATAATATCACTGATGTTTTGGCTTTAAGTTACTCAAGTACTGATTATGTAGGACATAATTTTGGTGTGAATTCTAAAGAAGTTCAAGATACATACCTTAGACTAGATAAAGACTTAGAGCGATTATTTAATCATTTAGATGCAACAGTTGGTAAAGGAGAATATACTGTGTTTTTAACAGCAGATCATGGAGCTGTTGATGTACCTTCATATTTGCAATCGGTTAAAATTCCTGCTGGGTATTTAAATAACTCAAAAACAAAAGCTGATTTTAATGAGTTTATGACTGCTACGTTTGGAGCGTCTGATTTAGTTGAAAATGTAAGCAACGACCAAATATTTTTAAATAGAGAGAAAATAAAGACTCTAGATTTAGACTTAGATGATGTACAAGAGGCTATCGTTGATGAGTTAATTACTTATGAAAATGTATATAAAGTATATTCATCTAAAACAATGAGTACAATGTCGTTTGACTCAGGAGTAGAGCAATTACTTCAAAAAGGGTATAATCAAAGACGCTCTGGAGATATTTTGGTAGTACCAAATCCAGCACATATTTCATACAGTAAAACAGGTTCAACCCATGGTAGTGGCTTAAATTATGATACACATGTGCCTTTATTATTCTTCGGAAAAGGAATTAAGCATGGAGAAACATTTCAAAAAACTGTAATACCAGATATTGCACCAACAATTTCAGCGTTTTTAGGTATTAGTTTCCCAAATGGTGCAACAGGACAACCTTTAGGGTTTGTTTTAGATTAGTTTTTGAAACAATAAAGAGTCATAAGGTAGTTTTTACATTATGACTCTTTACAGTAGAAATTAATCACCTAAATTAGGGGTAAAATTATTTCCTGGTAAACAATTTGGATTTGTAGATAGAGGTTCAGAATTTCTGAAAGCTATATAACCATGAAATCTACCTAAATCATAATCGCTATTGTTTTGTTTAGAACTTAACATATTATAAAAATCTTTAAATTCTGATTTAACAAGGTTTGGAATAATATATCCGGAGCTAATAGGGACTGTGAATAGAACAGGGTCTGATGTTGATGAAGGAGATAAATTTCCTACAAGCATTTCATAACAATTACCGTAATTATGCAAATTTGCGATATAATTATAATGATAGGCGTAGTCGTAATATCCTCTAGTCCATCCGCAATCATAGTCTTCGTTTGTGTTAGGAAAATCAAAACAAAATGAAGGAGGGTTAGGGTTTGGATCTGAAGACTCAAGAGGAGGAGGAGGAGGGATTACTCTCATTTGCGCTTCCGAATTTGATGTTTCGTCATAGAGTATTTCTTCGTTTTCATTAGAGCAGGATGTGAAAAGCAAAATACAAAATGATGTTAAAAACAATAATTTTTTCATAATAATAAATTTTCTAGTTGTTAAATGTGAACATTTATAGACACTCACAGATTTGTCTTTTTCGCGAAAAATGTATGGCTTTTTAAGCCTATACATTTTAATGTTCAAAAAGCAACTGTATTGTTACCCTAAATGTTCAATTTTTTTCAAAAAAACAATTACTAGGTTTATTATTAATAAAATGGTTAGTATGGAAATATTTAAGAATAAGATTTTAGAAGATGTGAAAATCACACTAGGGTCTCCAATAAGAACAAAGGAAGCCCAGTAGTAAGGCGACTTTTCAGATAATTGATTTTCTTTTAAGTATTTCAATTTTGCATTGTGAAGAGCTTCTGATTTATCTTTACCTTTCGAAAGCTCATCGTAAAAGTTTACCATAATATATGTGGATGAGGTGTCATTTACATTCCATAGAGTTGAAATGACACTATTAGCTCCAGAATTAAAAAAACCTCGTGACAAGCTCATAACACCTTCTCCTTTGTGAAGCTCTCCCAAAGAAGTTTTACAAGCACTTAACACAACAAGTTTAGCAGTATGTTCTAGTTGATATAACTCTTCTAAATATAATTTGTTGTCATAAAAAGAAATCCAAGGATTCAAATTGTTACCAGCGTCTGCATGAGAGGCTATATGAATAATGTCATATCCTTTAATTTGCTTTTTAAACTGTTTTTTAGTTGCATCCTTAAAAAAATAAATATCAGATTCTATAATGTTGTTAATGGCTTGAAGTTCGCTTTTAGTTTTATTTAAAGTAGATAACTTATTAGGAAATTGAACTGGAGCAAAGCCAAGTAACTCCTTATGATTATTTTCATTAATATTGATGTTGTTAACTAAAAAAGAAATCGAATATGCGTAATTGATTTGGTTTTTTAAAATTAAGTATGAATGTGATTTTTCTTCAGTTTGTAAGGCCTCAAAAGGGATGTTTTGTAAATAAAAATCGGGGATTATGGTTAAAGACTTATTTTGAACTAACTTTTTAACTTTCTCAGGAAATAAACAGTTGTATATATAATTAGAAACGTTATAATAATCTTTAAGATCTTTTTTTGTGGTTAATGGCTTATCGATTAATTTCCTAAAATTTTTAGCTAAATTTTTAAGTTTATCACAATTGTTTATCTTATAGAAGTAAGTTTGATGTTTTGAAATTAATAACCCGTAACCATCATTTTCATCTAAAATAAATTCAAGGTAATAGTGGTTCTGCTTAGTTATATTTTTTTTGAATGATTCAAGAGGGATAACTTCTGTTGGCTTTTTTGTGTTAAAATACAATTTATAACTTATGTTGAGTGTGTCAATAAATCGTTGATAATTTAGCTTTGCTTCAATAAGTGAATTTATGTTAACTGAGCTGTCTTGATTATTGTATTGATTTAAAGTGTTTCGTAATTTTTGTTCATCATCAAGAATATGTTTAGGAATACTGGTGATTTGTCTCAGTTTTTTTTTATCAATGTCTTCTAAAAGCATTAGAGCTTTGTTTTTTTCCATAAAGTAAAATGCATCACTTACTTTGTTTAAAAAAAAACATGCTTCAGTAGCTTTTATATAGATTTCAGATGCTATTTTTTGCCAAAATAATTTTGATTGCTCGTCAGTGTCTAACCTAATGATGTCAATCAACTCATCAGCTAATCTAAGGGTTTCAAGTGCGTGTTTATATGAGTAAATATCAACACTTGGCTCTATGTCTTTTAAGTCTATCCATATGTTTGCTTTATCAATTAAGCTAGATAGAAGTTCATATTTATATTCTGAGTTGTAAAAGTCTTTTTTCTGGGGTAGTGCACCTAGATTTGATGTGTCAATTGAAGTTACAGCATAAATTGATTTTTGAATATTTAAAAGTGCTTTCGTTTTATTTTTTTTTTGAGAATAGAATTTGCTTTTATTTCTAAATAGTATTGATTTGCCTGAAATGTTTGGTCTATATTTTAAGCCTTTGTTGAAGTATGACAGGGCTTTATCATTCTTTTTTTGTAGATAAAGGTAGCCTAAATCGTTATGTATATTAGCTAAGCGTAATGAGTCGTTAATAATGATAGCGTAGTCTAAGGCGTTGTTATAACAATCTAAGCTTTTTGAAAAATTAAAATCACTTCTATCGTTGTATAAGTTTCCTAATAGATTGTACAAATCAAATAAAAAAAAAGTTTTAAACTCAATTTCACTATCTTTAACTAGGTCTATAGCGTTTTGGGTTAATTGTATTCCTTTTTTTAAACTCTCTGGGGTTTTTATCTCTTTGTAAGCTGTTGAAGCTCCTATTGTATTTCTAACTAAATAGGTTAGATTTTTGTGTCTCTTAGCAAACTTTATAGCACTTTCAAATTGCTTAGTGGCCAAATGATAATCTTCTTTATTATAGCTGATTTCAGCAATGAAGTAATAGGCTTTATAAGTATAGCTGTCAATTGTGGAATCATTAACTAACCTCATGAACTCATTTGAAGATTTTAAGGGCTGACGATCAAGCATTAAATAATAAGCTAAACTGTATACATTTTTTCTAAAAAAAGCATGGTTTTTAAAAGCTGTAGAATCCATGAGAAAAAGATTCCTTTGATTCAATTCAATAGCTTTGCCAATTAAATCGTTTTTAGCATACCATTTAATAGTCTCATAAGAATCTTCAAATAAGGTTTTAAAGTCTTTATTTTTGTAATGACTTATTAATAAAGAGTCAAGTTTATTTGCCTTTTCTGAATTTGTACTATTTTTAGTAGTAATATGATTGAACGCATCAGAAATATTCTGAGAATAGGTCAAATAAGCATTTAAAAAGAAAATAAAGAAAAATAGTTTTCTAATAATCGATTTTTTTGCTTTTGGCCTTATTGTCATAAACAAATGATTCTCGGATAGAGTATTTAATTTAAATTAAAGCAATTATAGAACTCATTTATTGGTGCTTCTGTTGGTTCGTCTTCAAAAGGATCTCTTAATAAGTGATGGGTTGTACCATTTGGTTCAGTTATTTCGTAGTAATTATAATATTCAATGCTATCAACCCAAACCATATATATATTAGGGCAAGTTTCACTTTGGTAATAATTATAAATTGTAAAAAATTCAGATAGTTCGGTAAAACAGTTAAGACTTACTATGCCTGAAGACGTTTCAGGTGGAGAGCACTCAATAATAATTGTATGCATTTCTGGTTTTCTTGCTAGTCCCTGATTAGTATTGGCTCCTTTATTGTAAGGTTTAGCTTTATTTAATAATAAAACGAAATCAATTTCATTTTGAATTTCTTTAATTGGGGTTTCCTGTGTGCTTTCAGTTGAACAAGCTAAAAGAAAGAATGATACTAAACTCGATAGTATATATCTAAGTGATGTTTTCATAATTTTTTGTGTTTAATCAATATATAGCTATTCGTTCATAAATATATATATTTGTTACCCACAAAAAAAATATAGTTATTCTAATTATATATGAAAGAACCAAATTATTTTTTGGATGGCTTAAAAAACAATAAAGAAAATATTGTAACTGAGATTTATGAAAATTCTTTTGGAGCTGTGAAAGATTTTGTGTTGAGTAATAATGGGCAAATAGAAGATGCTTATGATGTTTTTCAGAAAGCATTATTGCAAATCACAGTCAGGGTAAGAATAAAGTCAATTTCAATTAATAGTTCATTTGAAGGGTTTTTATATGTTACCTGTAGGAATTTATGGAGAAGGGAATTAAACAAAAGAAAAAAAGAAATTACTATTTTTAAGAATTTTGATTATGAAGACGAAGAAAAAGATTTAGCATTAAGTATTCTAGAACAAGAAAGATGGGAGTTTTTTCAAAAAAAATTAGATTCAATCTCACAGAATTGCAAACAAGTTTTGAAGTTGTATTTTAATAAAACACCTTACAATGTAATTGCTCAGAAACTAGATTACAATAGTGATAACGTGGTGCGTCAGAGAGTTTTTAAGTGTAAAACGAAATTAATCAAACTTATTATGGCAGATAAAGATTATTTGCAGCTAAAAGAGTTATGAATCTTACTGATAAACAAATAGAGCAAATAGAGAGTTACTTATCAGGTCATATGAACCCTGATGAATTGATTAAATTTAAGGAGTTGTTAGAATCAAATACTTCTGTTCAAGAGTATTTAAAGATTAATTATGAGATTCAAAGGCAATTTGACTCCGAAGATTGGGTTTTTGAAAAAAAAATCGAGGGAGGAGAGATGGAAGATATTGAAAAAGAAATAAAAAGTAAATCGTTTAAACTATCAAAATCTCTTATTGAAAGTGTAAGTTTGTCTCATAGAAAGAATCATAAGTCATCTAATAGGTATTTTTACGCTGGAATTGCTGCGGTTATAGTTGTGTTTTTTACAATTACATTTCTTATAAAGTCAAATTTAGACTCAAGTGAATTGTATGTTTTTTATTCAGATTACTCAGGTTTACCGACTTTTGTTAATAGAGGTAGTGGTAAGGTACTAGAAAACGCTGAAGAACTATTTAAAAATGGAAGATATGCAGAAGCGTTACAGATATTTAGTGAAAATTCAAGTCAATCAGATAATAAGGCTACTATATATATATATCAAGGACTTTCACAAATTGAATTGAATCAATTTTCAAATGCTGAAGCTACTTTTAATTCATTAATTAATAGCAATCTTATTGATTCCCAAAAAGGCTATTGGTATACTGCTTTACTGTATCTCAAACAGGAGAGAATAGATGAGGTTAAAGAGGTTTTGAATATCATTATTTCTAATTCATATTACAATCACGAAAAAGCACAGGACTTGTTAAACGAAATAGAATGAATAAAAAAATAGTTTCTTCTGTAATTGCAATAATCATCATTTTTGGAGTTTTAGGCTACGAACACTTTTTAAAAGAACAAGAAGTAGCCGAAATAGTATCTGAAGGAGAAACTGTAAAAACGGATACTAACGAATACTTTTTGCCAACAAGCACAACAGGACAAATAGTACATCATGAAGGTTACTCGCTATCTTACAGTGAACCTCACGAGCAAGCTGAATGGGTGGCTTATGAGTTGAAAAAATCGCATTTATCAAACACTAATTTTAAACGACCATATTTTGAAATTGATAAAGCTGTAAAAACTGGAGCAGCACATTGGCGCAATTATAAAAAGTCAGGGTATGATCGAGGGCATCTATGTCCTGCAGGAGATAGAAAATACAGTAAATATGCTCATGATGAAACATTTTTAACCAGTAATATTAGTCCGCAAGAACATGCGTTTAATTCTGGTATTTGGAATACTTTAGAGCAAAAAGTGCGTTATTGGGCTAGTAAGTATGATGGCGTATATGTGGTTTCTGGAGGTGTGCTAAAAGGTAATTTAAAAACTATAGGAGAAGAGCGCGTAGCGGTTCCTAATCAGTTTTACAAAGTACTTATTGATAATAATACTGGTAATACAAAAATGATAGCGTTTTTGATGCCTCATGAAAACTCTAATAAACCATTGTATGAGTTTGTGGTTTCGGTAGATTCTTTAGAAGCGTTAACAGGAATTGATTTTTTTCCGGAACTAGATGACGCTATTGAAAATAAGTTAGAGGCTTCAAGTAGTTACAAAGCGTGGAGTTTTGATTAAAAATTGTCTTTTGTATTGTTGTAATACCTACTTTTTCTAAGTTTATTGTTTGAGTTTGCCTATTATTCCTTTCCAACGAAGTTGTCGAATAAATTTCCCTTCATCTTTAGAAACTAAGAACGCTTTGCGTGCTTTTTTGGCTTTAAAATAGCCTACTAAGTAATTTTTAAATAGAGTAAAACTTCTTTTTTTATAAGATAGTTTTAATGCCGAAATTAATGTAATTACAAAACCATAACGCATTTTATACATGGCTTCACCTTGTAAGTGTTTAGAGGTTTTATTGTAACTATTTCCTGTAGGTTTTAAATGCTTTACACAAAGCGACTCGTCAACAACCACTTTCCAATTATGGTATTTAGCGAGTAAAGTATCTACAGTGTCCCAACCAATGGATGGTTTTAAACCACCAATAGCTTTAAAGCAAGCTTTTCGGTAAGCTTTAAATGGTCCTCGAACATGCGTTTTGTTGGCAATGTTTTCATAAACCCATTCATGCTCTTTTTTTATATAGGCTAAACCTCCAGCAATTCCAACAGATTTATCACTTTCAAAAACCATTTTTATACGCTCTAAATAATTGGTAGGAAGAATAATATCTGCATCAAACTTACAAATTATATCGTAGTTATCGTCTAGCGTGTTGTAGCCTTGGTAAAAGGCGTTTATTACTTTTGAACCCGGAAGATGAGTGTTAGAAGATTTGTAATTTACAAGGGTTATCCAGGAGTGTTTTGAGCAAAAGGAAGAGACTATCGCTTCAGTCTTGTCTGTAGAGTTATCGTTAACTACAACCACTTTTTTAGGTAAAACCGATTGATTTACTAACGACTCTAAAGTTTGCGCTATGCAATCTTCTTCATTATGAGCTGGTATGACGATATAAAAGTTCAAAAATTTGAAATATTAAGTATTCAAAGTTAAACTCTTTCAGCATAAACAATGTAATATCTAGGCGTAAACCAACGTAATATGGGTCTAATACCTATCTTTTTTGTTGGATTGGTCCATTTTTTAGAGTCTATAATTTTCCAACCTGTTTTTTCTAATAACCAATCAAACTGCCAATCTTCAAACTCATGGTAATGACGATCTCTCATATCGGTTTTACTTCTGTAAGCAGAAGCAAACCATAATTTTAAAGGAATGCTGGCTACTAATTTATCTGATTTTATAGACTTTAAAACAGTATAAGGTGAAAGCAAATGTTCAAAAATTTCAAAAGCAGTTACCACATCAGTATTGGCGTTTTCAATTTCAGAAGTGTCTTCGTCTAAATCAATACCAGAAGTGTTTTCAACAGAAAACCCATTTGCTTTCATAATTTCTGTAAATGGGTTTTCTACACCTAAATCTAAAACAGAAGCAGGTGTTTTAATGTGCTTTTTTAAGAACTCTAAAGTTATTTTATATCTCTTGTGTGGAAATTTTCCTTCGTACATAATATTTCCCACGAAAGTGGGAATCTCATTTGATGAAACAATAATTTAAAAAACTTACAAAGATTATAACACTCTAAAGTTCATTTTAAATATGTGCTTAGTGCGTTGTATTAATATTTGTAAACAATAGCGTTAATGTGCATTCCTGCACCAACACTTGCAAACATAATAATATCTCCTTTTGTAAGACTATGATTTTCTAATTTATTGTTCTTTACCAAGTCAAAAAGTGTAGGTACAGTTGCAACAGAACTATTACCTAATTTTTGAATGTTCATAGGCATAATGCCTTCAGGAATATCGGTTTTGTAGAGTCTGTAAAAGCGTTTTAATATGGCTTCGTCCATTTTTTCATTAGCTTGATGGATGAATATTTTTTTCACCTCTTTAATGTCAATTCCGCTTTTATCTAAGCAGGCTTTCATTGCACTTGGAACATTGCTTAAAGCAAATTCGTAAATTTTACGACCATCCATTTTAATGTAACGCGTGTCTCTACAAAGGTCTTGATTGTTTGAGTTTCCGAAGAATAAATAGTAAGCTTCATCATAAGTAAAACTAGCACTTTCGTGCGCTAAAATTCCGCCTTCATCATTAGTAGCTTCTATAATTGTTGCGCCAGCTCCATCACTGTAAATCATAGAGTCTCTATCGTGCTTATCAACCACTCTCGATAAAGTTTCAGCTCCTATAACTAAGCAACGTTTTGCAATACCAGCCTTAATAAATGCATTAGCTTGTATAACACCTTCTACCCAACCAGGACAACCAAAAAGAATGTCATAGGCAACGCATTTTGGGTTTTTAATACGTAAGCTATGTTTTATTCTTGCTGCTAAACATGGTAAAATGTCACTTTGAATGGTGTTGTGTTTAACATCGCCAAAATTGTGTGATACTATGATATAATCTAGAGTTTCTGGGTCTATGTTTGCGTTAGCAATAGCTTTTTCGGCAGCAAAGAACCCAAGGTCAGATGCTGTTAAATGGTGTTTTGCATATCTACGTTCAGCAATACCAGTTATGGCTTTAAATTTATCAACAATAACTTCGTTAGGATGATTAATTTCTGAGCCATCAGTGTTTAAAAACTGGTGTTGGTGAAAGTTTTCATTTTTTTCAATGGTATCAGGAATATAGCTTCCAGTACCTGTAATTTTTATATTCATAAAAGAAAAAAGCCTTTAATTTTTACTAATATAACAAATATACTAGCTGTAAATTAAAGGCGTCTTTATTATCTGATTATTTTACGATGTTCAACATCGTATTATGCATCCATATATTCTTCAATTGGAGCGCAAGTACATATTAAATTGCGGTCTCCATAAGCATCGTCAACACGTCTTACAGAAGGCCAAAATTTATTGTCTTTTACATAGTCCAAAGGAAAAGCAGCTTTCTCTCTAGAGTAAGGTAGTAGCCACTCGTCTGAGGTAACTAACTCTAAAGTGTGAGGTGCATTTTTTAAGACATTATTGTCGTCTTCTTTAGAAACTTCGCTAATTTCTTTTCTAATAGAAATCATAGCGTCACAAAAGCGGTCCATTTCAGCTTTACTTTCACTTTCAGTAGGTTCAATCATCATTGTTCCTGCCACAGGAAAAGATACTGTTGGCGCATGGAACCCATAATCCATTAAACGTTTTGCAATGTCAACCACTTCAATTCCGTTGGCTTTAAATGCTCTACAATCTACAATCATTTCATGAGCTGCTCTACCACGTTCACCAGAATACAGTGTATCAAAACTTCCTTGTAAACGGTGTTTGATATAATTGGCATTCAAAATGGCAATTTTGGTAGCTTGAGTTAAACCTTCTGCACCAAGCATTTTAATATATCCATAAGAAATTAAGCATGCTAACGCAGAACCAAAAGGTGCAGCCGAAATAGCTGTAATAGCTTTTTTACCACCAGTTTTTACTATTGGATTTCCTGGTAAGAAAGGTACAAGTTGTTTAGCAACACAAATTGGTCCAACTCCAGGACCTCCACCACCATGAGGAATAGCAAACGTTTTATGAAGGTTAAGGTGACATACATCTGCACCAATATTTCCAGGGTTTGTTAACCCTACTTGAGCGTTCATGTTTGCACCATCCATATAAACTTGTCCGCCATTATCATGGATAATTTTAGTAATTTCTTTTATGGCAGATTCGTAAACACCATGTGTTGAAGGGTAAGTAACCATTAAACAAGACAAATTGTCTTTGTGTAGTTCGGCTTTTTCACGTAAATCATCAACATCAATATTACCTTCTTCAGTAGACTTAGTAACTACAACTTTCATTCCTGCCATTACTGCACTTGCAGGATTTGTACCATGTGCAGACGACGGAATTAAACAAATATTTCTATGATGATCACCACGAGATTCGTGATATGCTTTTATAACCATAAGTCCAGCAAACTCACCTTGAGCACCAGAGTTTGGTTGTAAGGAAGTGGCTGCAAAACCAGTAATTTCAGTAAGTTGATCTTCTAGTTCTTTTAAAACCGTAAGATAACCTTCAGCTTGTTTTTTAGGAACAAAAGGATGAATATTTGCCCATTTAAAAATGCTTAAAGGCAGCATTTCAGCAGCAGCATTAAGTTTCATTGTACAAGAACCTAAAGAAATCATCGAGTGGTTTAATGATAAATCTTTACGCTCTAAAGATTTTATATAACGCATCAACTCAGTTTCTGAGTGGTAAGTGTTAAAAACATCTAACGTTAAAAAGTCTGATTGTCTTTGTAAATCTTCAGCAATATTAACGTCTTCAGTAATTGAAGAAATTTCGAAAGCCTCTTTTTTAGCAGCTTTTGCAAAAACAGCAATAATATAATTTAAATCTCTTACTGATGTTGTTTCGTTTAACGCAATAGTTACTGTGTTATCATCAGGATAGAAGAAATTTACTTTTTTCTCTTTAGCAATCTTTCTAAGTTTTTTAGCATCAGTTTTTATTTGAAGCGTATCAAAGTAAGAAGTATTAGCTTGCTTATAACCTAATTTTTTTAATGCCTTTTCTAGTGTTGAAGCTGAATTATGAACTTTGTTAGCAATAAATTTAAGCCCTTTAGGACCATGATATACTGCATACATTCCTGCCATAACAGCTAATAATACTTGAGCAGTACAAATGTTTGATGTTGCCTTGTCACGCTTAATGTGTTGCTCACGTGTTTGTAACGCCATACGTAAAGCTCTGTTGCCATTAGTGTCTTTTGTTACACCAATAATACGACCAGGAATATCACGTTTGTAGGCTTCTTTAGTTGCAAAGAATGCTGCGTGTGGTCCACCATAACCCATCGGGATTCCAAAACGTTGGGTAGTACCTACAACAACATCAGCTCCAAATTGTCCAGGAGCTTCCAGTTTAACTAAACTTAAAATATCAGCAGCTACAGCTACTTTAATTTGGTTTTCATTAGCTTTTGAAATGAAAGATTTTATGTCAGTAACCTCTCCGTTTTTTCCAGGATACTGGAGGATAGCTCCAAAAAATTCCGAAGAAAAATCAAACTCATCTTCATTGCCTACTACAATTTCTACACCAATAGGAGTGGATCTTGTTTCTAGTAAAGATAGAGTTTGCGGTAATATATTTTCAGAAACAAAAAACTTGTTAACGCCTTGTTTCTTTTGGTCGCGTTCTCTTACTGCAAATAACAAACTCATAGCTTCAGCAGCAGCTGTACTTTCGTCAAGTAAAGATGCATTTGCTATTTCCATACCTGTAAGGTCAGTAACCATAGTTTGGAAATTTAATAAAGCCTCTAGACGACCTTGAGCAATTTCGGCTTGGTAAGGTGTGTAAGCTGTATACCAACCTGGATTTTCTAAAATATTACGCTGAATAACTGCAGGTAAAATAGTTGGGTGGTATCCTAAACCTATGTATGTTTTATAAACCTTATTCTTTTTTGATAATTCGTGAATATGAATATTGTATTCATGTTCAGTCATTGGTTCATCTAGATTCAATTCTTTTTTTAAGCGAATATCATCAGGAATGGTTTCGTAAATTAGTTGTTCTAAAGAGTCAACACCAAGGGTTTTTAGCATCTCTTTTTGGTCGTCTTCTCTAGGACCAATATGACGAAGTGCGAAAGCGTTTGTATTCATTAAAATTATGTTGTGTTTTGAAGCGCAAAATTACGGAATTATTCATGTTTTTTTGTTAATGAAAATGAAAGTTTTTAACCAAATACAACTGTTATTAACACTTTGACTATTTTTGTTATATGAAGGTTTTGAAGCGCATTTTTGATTTTTATATCAATAGCAGTATTCATGTGGCTTTATCAGTGTTTTCATTAGCGTGGATTACACTTTTAGAGTTTGAATTGCCTTATGATAAAAATGTCCTTTTTTTCATCTTCTTTGCTTCAATTACAGGATATAATTTTGTGAAGTTTTTTGGCTTAGCAAAGTTTCATCATAGAAGTTTGGCGACGTGGTTAAAATATATTCAATTATTCTCGTTGGTTTGTTTTTTATTGATGTGTTATTATGTCTTGCAGTTGGAGCAAACAACATTAGTCTATATTTCTGTTTTTGGAGTTGTTACATTTTTATATGCAATCCCATTTTTACCCAAAAAGATTTTTCTTGATGAGAAACAAAACTTAAGAAGTTTAAGTGGTCTTAAGGTGTATGTGATAGCTATAGTTTGGTGTGGTGTTACTGTGTTTTTGCCGCTTGCGAATGCAGATTTTTTAATGAATTGGGATGTGAGTATTACTGCAATTCAGCGTTTTGTATTTGTCCTCGTGTTGATGTTACCATTTGAAATAAGAGATTTACAGTATGATAGTGTAAAGCTAGCAACAATTCCGCAGCAAATAGGAGTTAAAAAAACTAAATTGATAGGTGTGTTGTTACTTATGGTGTTCTTCTTTTTGGACTATTTAAAAGATGATATACAGTTAATGAATCTACTGGTTTTATTGGCAATTACTGCAATTACTTTGCTAAGTGTTGTGTTGGCTAAAAAAGAACAATCAAAATATTACAGTGCCTTTTTTGTAGAAGGCATTCCTGTTTTGTGGTTGCTATTAGTTTTGGTTTTTCAACTGCTGACTTAATTGATCTTTAAGTGCTTGACGTTCTTCTTTTTTTAAGCATTCCACATCCGAAAACTTCATGGTTTTTGTGAGTGCGTTATTTCGTTTGGTATAAGCTCTTGTAACCCTACACCAAGACAAGCGTATAGTAAGCTTTATTCTTTCCCAAAAAGTAGCATCTCCATATTGTGATTTATCACAAATTTGTTTTGCTTCTTCGCACGATATAAACAGTACACTTTTTTTCATTTGTTGTTATTATAACCAATTTTCTTCTAAACATTCAGCCATAGCATTTCTGGCTCTATGGATAATTACCCAAAGGTTAGACGCAGTAATGTTTAATTCATTACAAATAGTTTCAGTATCTAATCCTTCTATGGTTTTCATTTTAAAAACATTAGCTTGTTTTTCAGGAAGTTTGCCTAAACAGTTGTAAATAGCATCGCCTAACTCCTCGTTTTCAAGTTTGTCTTCCGCTGTTTTATCAAATGGATCCGAAACACGTTCTTCAAGCCAATCGCCTTCAGCTTCATCGGAGTTGTAAGACATACGCACTTCAGCTTGTCCTTTTTTAGAGTTTATCTTGCGGTAATGGTCAATGATTTTTCGCTTCAAAATAGCAATAAGCCATGTGCGTTCGTTGGCATCGCCTTTAAAGTTTTTCATTGATTTTAATGCGGCAAAAAAAGTATCTTGAACCAAATCCTTAGCCATTTCACGGTCGTTTACACGCGATATGGTATAGTTAAAAAGATAATCGGAATAGTTATCAATCCAATTATCAGGATTTAGTGTATGGTTAGGCATGTTTCTTCTTCAAGTATTTAGTCAAAAATAGCTAAAAATTTTATTTCTATCCCTTATTCATGTAATATGTTAGTAAGAAGGTGATACTAAAATATAACCACATCATTGAAAACAATATATGAATCGAGGTTTCGAATTTTTTTCCCTTCCACAATTTTGAGGAATAGACAAAGAATTGAAACAATAGTCTGATACTCCAAAATATTCCTAATCCTAATGTGATTTTTTTACCTAAAGCAGTTTCTGTTAATTCTAATGCTGATGTAGTGCATAATAGTCCCATTAAACCAACAGTGAGTGCTATAAAAAATGTGTGTGTTCGCATCATTTGGTTATTAATTAAACTCAAATGTTTTAGCTCTTTATTCCAATTAAAATACTTTGGAAAAACAATGTGAATGCAAGCTAATACAAGCATGAGGTAACCGACTATTTTTAGATGAATTATCATAATATATTTATTAAGATTGGTAGTTGAATACTGACATAAACTGTGTAAACTTTGTTTCATTGAATGTATTGAAACCAGCAGTTTTAAAAGCTTTTTCCCAATGATTTTTTGGAAAGAAATGTGTAAACCCAACAGAGAATGCCAAAAAGTTTGGGAAGTCTCGTAAGTGTTCTACCATAATGACTTTTCCGTTAGGTTTGCAAACTCTGTGACACTCTTTTAGAAATTGAACTTTTTCATCAAAAGAACGAATTTCATGAGCTGCTGAAAGTAGAAAAACATAATCAACCGAATCGGTTTTAAGCGGCATGTGATTGGTTTTTATTTGTAACGTGTTAGGGTAGGTTAGGCTTACTTTTCTAGCTCTAACAATTGCTGGCTCTGTATGTTGTTCAGCATTATAAAAATCGAATACTTGAAGTTTTGATTTAGGGAGATTTTTTTTCAGAATGTAACTGGTTTCATCAAAACCAGCATTGATATTTAACAAAAGTTTTTCTTCTGAATCTTTAAGTTGTAAAGGCTTTAGCCAATCAAAATTATAGTAACCTGAAAAATCATATACGTAAGCCGAAACTATCAGTGGCATCAATAATCCATATAAAAACAGACCTATAATTACCCATAATAGTGATTGTGACCACTGAAAGTATAACTGACTTGATATGAAAGTAGCTAGTATTGTAATTCCAACAACATAAAAATGCCTGTTAAAGCTTAAAATGTTAAGGACGCCTTGAAATTGTCTTCGTTTTGTTTCCATAATTCTTTTCTTCCTTTTTTCCAGTAATATGGTATTTGTTCAATGATAAAAGCGTTTGCTAGTTTGTGGTTTTTTAATTTTAGAGTATTGATAAACTCGAAGTTATAATCATTGACTTTGAGTGGTTTTGGCTTCCAGTTTTGTCTTACACCTTCAATGATTAAGACTCCTTTTTTGTTTTCGTTATAAGTGAATGTAAAGGGGAGTGGTCCAGCAAATCGTCGCGCTTCTTTCCAGTTTAAAAATGGTGAATTTTTAGGCAAACCAACCGCTTCATTATCTTCACTATAATTGATTTTAAAATTTGATTTTTTAGAGGTGATTTCAACATTGTTATTGTTTTGTACCCTTGTAATATCAGTGGTTGTATAATTGTAATGGGTAAATATGTTGCCCATAAAAGCCATTTTTTTCTTATCGGTTTCAGATTTTATAATGTACAATCCACGTAAGCGTTTGCCTTGATTTGTAGTGTAGCGAACAAAAATGCGGTAACCTATTAAGAAAAAATCATTGCCTAAAAACTTTGGAAATCCTTTAGGGCGTAAATTTTTGGTTTGCACCATAGCGACAGCTACAAAAGCCCATCTATCTTGAAATGTATCTAACTGTAAACAATCAGGAATTAATGACTCTAACTGTTCTTTAGGTACAGCAAATGTCAATACAACCGAGCTTTCAAAAAAGGCTTCTACGCCAAAAGGGTGATTTTTAAGATTTGATAAGTTCATGATGTGTCTTATTAAAGTGAAATTGATTGTAGTAAATAACAATGATTAAGATAAAGGCGAAAAAAGCATTGAATTTTCCCCAAAGTAATAGTTCTGGAGTGATGACGAATTCTAAAATGTTCATACTTGCAATGATTACAATTTGTACAACAGCATTAAATTTTGAGTATTTATTGGATAGAATCCAAAACGCCATAGCAATTTCTAGACATCCTATCGTTATAATTAGAGGTCTAGAATAGTCTTCACTCAAAATATTTGCAACAATTTGTTCATGTCTAGGTACTAGGTTTAAAACCTTGCAAAACAATCCGTTTATAAACCAGATGCCTGCTAAAGTTATATTTGTAATTTTATACATTTTAATATTTTTAAACTTTCAAAAATTATTGAAAGCATGATTTAAATTTTTTTATTTAAAGAGTTTAAGTAACGACTTTGTTAACCAATTTTGTTGCTGGTTTACCACTTTGTTTATCATTGTATCCATTGTGTCGGTTAGCTCATGTAATGCTTTTGTTTGTTTTATAAGTTCTTTAGTTTTTTCAGTACCATCATCTTTTATAGATGATACATCTTTTAATATTTTAACCACTGGTTTAATTTCACGTCTGCTACGTTCTTTAGCGACAATTCGTGCTAACTCTTGTACGTCTTTTTCGGTAGTGAAATATTCTTTACGCTCTCCAGGAATAATTTCTTTGGTTACAATTCCCCAATCCATTAATTGTCTTAAGTTCATGCTAGTGTTACCTCTAGAAATCTTAAGTTCGTCCATGATATCTTCCATAGACAAGGGTTTTGTTGAAATAAAAAGCAATGCTTGAATTTGCGCCATGGCTTTATTTATTCCCCAAAGCGAACCCAAACTTCCCCAAGTGCTAATAAATTTTTCTTTTGCTTCTTGATATTCCATAGAGCAAATATATAAAATATTTTAAACTTTCAAAAATTATTGAAAGTTAATTATGCTTTAATTTGTCATTCAGAGCATAGCGAAAAATCTATTATCGAGAAAGAATGAGATGCTGAATCAAGTTCAGCATGACAGTTGGAGTATGGAAATCAATTAGGATAGTTGTCATTCCGAACTTGTTTCGGAATCTAATGGTTTCCATAAATTAATCCAGTTAGGGTTTGTTGTCTCAATTAAATTTATTTTCCATTGTCTGTGCCAATTCTTTAATTGTTTCTCTCTGGCAATGGCATCATTTATATATTGAAATTCTTCAAAATAAACCAGTATTTTTAATTTGTATTTTGAAGCAAAATCGCTTCCTGTTTCTAGAGTATGTCTTTCCATTCTGTCATCGAGACCACCAGTAACTCCAATATATAAAACACCTCTTGGTTTGTTTGTGATTATATAAACCCAGTAGTTATGATATGCACGTTTTGACATACTATAAATTTGAATTACTAAGATCCTGAAACAAGTTCAGCATGACAAATTTTAATTCATGGCAAACACTCACAAACTGTCATTCCGAACTTGTTTCGGAATCTATATTACTCGATAACCGAGATTAAATGCTCCGAGGCTTGCCTCGAAATTAAACGTTTGTTCCTAATTAATGCCTCGTGTGCTTGCACCAAGGTAGTTTATTTCTCAATCAAACCAGCACGTTTTAGTAGTGCCTCTGGTTGAGGTTCTTTTCCTCTAAATCGTTTGTAAAGTGTCATAGGATCTTCAGTGCCACCTTGTGAAAGTACATTGTCTTTAAATTTCTGTGCAACATTTTTACTAAAAATGCCTTCTTCTTTAAAGAACTCAAAAGCATCAGCATCTAATACTTCAGCCCATTTGTAACTGTAATAACCAGATGAATATCCACCTTGGAAAATGTGAGAGAATGAGGTGCTCATACAATTTTCAGCAACATCAGGATAAAGTTTCGTGTTCTCAAATGCTTTTTGTTCGTGTGCTTTTACAGAAGTTATTGTTTCTGGTGCTTCATTAGCATGCCAACTCATATCCAATAACCCAAAACTTAACTGACGTAAAGTTTGCATACCTTCATGAAATGTTGCCGAAGCTTTTATTTTTTCAATTAAATCCATTGGGATCACTTCTCCCGTTTCATAATGTGTTGCAAACAGCTCTAAAGCTTCTTTCTCGTAACACCAGTTTTCCAATACCTGACTTGGTAATTCTACAAAGTCCCAAAACACACTCGTTCCAGATATACTTGGGTAGGTAGTGTTGGCTAACATACCATGTAAGGCGTGTCCGAATTCGTGAAAAAGTGTGGTGACTTCATTGAAGGTTAGAAGTGAAGGTTTGGTTTTTGTAGGTTTGGTAAAGTTGCAAACTATAGAAATGTGAGGTCTGCTATTTTCGCCATTTTTCACATACTGTGTCTTGTAAACAGTCATCCACGCACCATTACGTTTTCCTGCTCTTGGGAAAAAGTCAGCATAAAAAACCGAAATATAATTACCGTCACTATCAGTTACTTTGTAAGTAAGCACATCGTCGTGGTATTTATCAATCGTGTTGATTTCTTCAAACTGTAAACCGTATAGTTTTTCAGCAATGGTAAACACACCATTAATAACGTTTTCAAGTTTGAAATATGGTTTTAGCTTTTCGTCATCTAAATCGAATAGCTTTTGTTTTAATTTTTCTGAATAATAGGCGCCATCCCATTTTTGTAATTGCTCAATATCATCCAGTTCTTTGGCAAAATCACTTAAGGCTTTAAATTCACGTTCAGCAGCTGGTTTAGCCTTTTCTAATAAATCGTTTAAAAAGGTGCTTACAGTTTCAGGATTTTTTGCCATACGTTCTTCTAAAACAAAATGCGCATGCGTTTTGTATCCTAATAGGTTAGCACGTTGATGACGTAGTTTGGCAATTTTTAAAACAATGTCTTGATTATCTAATGCATCATTGTTAAACCCTTTTGCTCCAAAAGCTAAAGCTAATTTTTTACGCAATTCACGATTTTTAGCATAGGTCATAAACGGAATGTAGCTAGGATACTGTAAGGTAATCATCCAACCGTCTTTACCTTTTTGTTCAGCCGTTTGTTTGGCTTCTTCTTTGGCACTTTCTGGTAAACCATCTAAATCGGCTTCATTAGTAATGTGAAGTTCATATTTGTTGGTTTCGGCCAATACGTTTTCGCCAAATTTTAGTTTTAGTTTACTTAATTCTTTATCAATGTCGCGAAGCTGTTGTTTTTTGTCTTCAGGTAAATTAGCTCCATTTCTAGAAAACCCTTTATATTTTTTATTAAGAAGTGTTAACTGTTCGGTTGTTAAATCTAAACTGTCTTTGGCATCGTAAACGGCTTTAACACGTTTAAATAACATTTCGTTTAAAGTGATATCATTACTGAATTCAGATAATAAAGGTGAAACCTCTTGAGCAATTTTTTGAATTTCGTCGTTGGTTTCAGCAGAATTTAAATTAAAGAAAATACTTGAGATTCTATCTAACTGCTCACCTGAAAAATCTAAAGCTTCAATCGTATTTTGAAACGTTGGTGCTTCCGGATTATTGGTTATGGCATCAATTTCTGCTTTTGCATCTTCAATACCTTTTTTAATTGCAGGAAGAAAATCCTCGTTCTTTATTTTTGAAAACGGAGCAGTATGAAATTGAGTGTCAAAGGGTTTGTTTAAAATATTCATTTTAAGTGCTATTAATTGTTAAAGTCAGTGTGATATTTTTCCTACTAAGAAATTGAAATACTGAATATTAACTTTTTTTTTAGGTTTTTATTTAAAATATAATTTTATCTTTGCGGCAGATTTTTCATAAGAGTTTTAAAGAGAGCTCTTTAAAGAAATAATTGATTAATAGCGTTAAAAACCTCGGCTTTCTGTCGAGGTTTTTTTGTTATAAATCTTTAGCAGATTCTATTACCTTGGCTTTCAGACCTTCTTTGTAAACCATTATTTTATCTAGAACACATTGGTCAGAGCTACCAATAATTTGAGCAGCTAAAATTCCTGCATTTTTTGCACCATTTAAAGCCACAGTTGCAACAGGAACACCACCAGGCATTTGAAGAATTGATAAAACAGAATCCCAACCGTCAATAGAGTTACTGCTTTTTACAGGAACACCAATAACAGGTAGTGGAGATAAAGAAGCTACCATACCAGGTAAGTGTGCTGCACCACCAGCTCCAGCAATAATTACTGAGATACCTCTTGTATGTGCGTTTTTACCGTAATCGAACAGTTTTTCAGGTGTACGATGAGCCGAAACAATATCAACTTCTATATCTATATCAAATCCTTTTAGTATATCAATAGCGTCTTGCATAACAGGCAAATCGCTTTTACTTCCCATAATGATTCCTACTTTGCTCATAGTTTATTTGCTTATAACTTTAATGGTTTTCTTTACTTGTTCAGCTACACGTCTTGCTTCGTTTATATCTTCATTTACAATGGTTACATGTCCCATTTTTCTAAACGGACGTGTTTGTTTTTTTCCGTATATATGAGGTGTAACACCTTCTAGCTTCATGATTTCGGCAATGTTTTCATAAATAACATCTCCTGTATGACCTTCGGCTCCTACCAAATTTACCATAATTCCACCAACTTTACTATCTGTTTGTCCTAATGGTAAATTAAGAATAGCACGTAAGTGTTGTTCAAACTGTGAGGTGTAACTGGCTTCAATAGTTTGATGCCCCGAATTGTGAGGTCTTGGAGCCACTTCATTAACTAAAATCTCATCGTTTTTAGTCTGAAACATTTCAACCGCTAAAAGTCCAACATGGTTAAATGCTTTTGAAACATTTAAAGCCACTTCACGAGCTTTTTGCGCAACAGTGTCATCAATTCGTGCAGGACAAATAACATATTCCACTTGGTTGGCTTCAGGATGAAATTCCATTTCAACTACTGGATACGTTTTGATATCACCATCAACATTTCTAGCCACAATAACTGCCAGTTCATTTTTAAACGGAATCATGTCTTCTGCAATACACTCAACATTTGGCAAACCTTCTAAATCCTCTATATTCCTTACAACTTTTACACCATTACCATCATAACCAAACTGAGCGCTTTTCCATACAAAAGGGAGTTGTAAGCCTCCATTGTGAATAGCTTCTTTAATTTCAGAAGTGTAAGCGAATCGAGTAAAATCGGCTGTAGGGATGTTATGGTCTTTATAAAACAGTTTTTGTGTTGCTTTATTTTGAATGGTTCTCAAAGTCTTTGAAGAAGGATATACTTTTACGCCTTCTTTTTCTAGAGCTTCAAGCGCATTTGTGTTTACGTTTTCAATCTCAAAGGTTAAAACGTCAACCTGTTTTCCAAAATTGTAAACCACATCAAAATCCATTAAATCACCAAGTTGAAACTCGTCGCAAGCAATTTTACAAGGTGCTTCGTGGCTAGCATCCAGTACTTTAGTGTGGATGTCAAATTTTCTGGTATTGTAAAGCATCATTTTACCAAGTTGTCCACCACCAAGAATACCTAGCTTAAATTCTGAAGAGAAAAAATTCATTGTGTTGATTTTCCACAAAAGTACAAATCAAAACCCTCTGAAAAAACTAAAATCTTAACAATCTAAACGAGAATTCGCAAAACGTTAATCAAATGATTATCTTTGCATTTCTAAAATTAAAAACAAGTGATAAAGCTTCACGATTTACATTTTAAACCGTTTATTTCTGAAGACGAAATTCAAGCGACTGTACAACACATGGTTACTGCCATAGCAAACGATTTGCAAGATGAAGTGCCAGTGTTTGTTGGTATCTTAAATGGGTCGTTTATGTTTGTAAGCGATTTTGTAAAGAAATACCCAAAACCTTGTGAAGTTACTTTTATAAAACTAGCATCTTATGAAGGTTTGAAATCTACTGACGATATTCAGCGTCTTGTAGGTTTAACGCAAGATTTAACAGGTAGAACAGTTGTAATTTTAGAAGACATTATCGACTCTGGTAAAACACTGGCAGAAGTTCATAGAATTTTCAAAAACGAAAATGTAAAAGAACTTAAAATAGCGACCTTGTTTTATAAACCAGAAGCCTATAAGAAAGATTTTAAACTACATTATGTTGGTATGGAAATTCCTAATAAATTCATAGTTGGTTACGGACTTGACTATGATGGATTAGGTAGAGATTTACCAGCGATATATCAATTAAAAACCACACAACACATGACTAATTTTGTCCTATTTGGACCTCCAGGAGCAGGAAAAGGCACACAAGCCGAATTTTTAAAAGAAAAATACAGTTTAGTACACATTTCTACAGGTGATGTGTTTAGATTCAATATTAAAAATGAAACTGCTCTTGGCATGTTAGCAAAATCATACATGGACAAAGGAGAGTTGGTTCCTGACCAAGTAACTATTGATATGCTTAATGCTGAAGTAGAAAAAAATGCAGATGCTAAAGGGTTCATTTTTGATGGTTTTCCGCGTACCAATGCCCAGGCTGAAGCATTAGATAAATTAATGGATCAAAAGGACTCTCAAATTAATGCTATGATTGCTCTTGAAGTTGATGATGAAGTTTTAGTGCAACGTTTATTAGAGCGTGGTAAAACTAGTGGTAGAGCTGATGATGCTGATGAAAACATTATTAGAAACAGAATTAAAGAATACTACAAAAAAACAGCTATACTTAAAGATTACTATTCTGTACAAGACAAATATTATGGTGTAGATGGTGTTGGTAGTATTGAAGATATTACTGAGCGATTAAGTGCTGTTATAGATAGCTTGTAAGGATGGATATCATTTCACCTGAATTAGGAATTGTTTTTTGGACCATATTATTGGTTTTGGTACTTGTTTTACTTTTAATTGCCCTTATAAATATTTTGATGAATAGATTTAATGGTAATGATAAACTTATTTGGGTTCTAATTGTATTGCTATTGCCTTTTTTTGGTTCTATTACCTATTTTGTAATTGGTCGTTCAAACCGAATAAAATAATAACTTAAAAAGATTTCCGCTTTCGCGGAAAATGAATATGACTGAAGGTAATTTTGTCGATTACGTAAAACTACATGTTGCTTCCGGAAATGGAGGTAGAGGTTCTGCGCATTTACATCGTGAAAAATATATAGAAAAAGGAGGTCCAGATGGTGGTGATGGTGGACGAGGAGGTCACGTTATTATTCGTGGTAATGCTAACCTATGGACTTTGTATACCTATAAATTTAAAAGGCATTTTAGAGCTGAACATGGTGAGCATGGAGGTAAGAGTAGAAGCACAGGAGCCGATGGAGCAGATGTGTACATGGATGTGCCACTAGGGACTGTAATTAGAGACAAAGAAACTAACGAAATCCTTTTTGAAATTACCGAAAACGGCGAGGAAAAAATCATTGCCAAAGGAGGTATGGGAGGACGTGGAAACTGGCATTTTAAAAGTTCTACAAACCAAACGCCACGATATGCACAACCTGGAATTCCAGGAGAAGATCGTGACATTATTCTTGAGCTTAAAATTTTAGCTGATGTTGGTTTAGTGGGTTTCCCTAATGCTGGAAAATCTACACTACTTTCAGTGGTTACAGCTGCTAAACCTAAAATTGCCGATTACGAGTTTACAACCTTAAAACCTAACCTAGGTATTGTAGAGTATAGAGATCATCAATCATTTGTAATTGCTGACATTCCTGGAATTATCGAAGGTGCTGCAGAAGGAAAAGGACTTGGACATTATTTCCTTCGTCATATTGAGCGTAACTCAGTACTGTTGTTTTTAATTCCTGCGGATGCTGATGATATTAAAAAACAGTATGATATTTTACTAGGTGAATTAAAGCGCTACAATCCTGAAATTTTAGATAAAGAACGTTTTATAGCTATCTCTAAAAGTGATATGCTAGATGACGAGTTAAAAGCTGAGCTTAAAGAAGAATTAGATAACGAACTCCCAGTAGATTATATGTTTATGTCTTCAGTAGCTCAACAAGGTCTTCAAGAGCTTAAAGATAAACTTTGGCAAATGCTTAACGCAAAACCTGCTGATGAGTAATTAATTTCGTAACTTTAAATAAAAAAGTTATGAGATATTTATCATTAATAGTTGTGCTGTTTTTGGTGTCTTGCGCTCCAATTAGAGTGAATTACGACTACGAAACTGCAACCGACTTTACAGCTTATAAAACCTATAATTATTACGCAAATATCCAATCAGGGTTAAGTGAACTGGATACCAATCGTTTAATGAACGCTTTAGACGAAGAGCTTCAAAGTAAAGGACTTGCTTTGTCTGAAACACCAGACTTCTTTATAGATATTAAAAGCGATGAGTTTCAAGAAGCAAACCGAAGTTCGGTTGGTGTTGGTCTAGGTGGAGGAGGACGTAATGTAGGAGGAGGCGTTTCTATTGGAATTCCTGTTGGACAATCAAATCTCAATCGTCAAATTATTATCGATTTCGTTGATGAAAATGGTGTTGGTTTGTTTTGGCAAGCCGTAAGTGAAGACAGTTTTAATCCAAATGCAAAACCAGATAAACGCGAAGCTAAGTTTAAAGCTATTGTGGTAAAGATTTTAGAAAATTATCCACCAAAAAAATAATTTATATATGTTACAAAATAAAGTTGCACTCATTACAGGAGGTACAAAAGGTATTGGCTATGGCATTGCTAAATGTTTAATGGATCAAGGTGTTCATGTTGCCATAACTAGTAGAAGCAGTGCAAGGTCACATGAAATTGCAGGTAAATTAAACGCGTCAAGTAAAGCAGGCGCAAAAGCTATTGGACTCAAAGCCGATGTTACTGATTTTAAAAGCCAACAAGACGCTGTAAAAGATGTGGTCTCTCAGTTTGGACAGTTAGATGTTGTAATTGCTAATGCAGGTGTTGGTCATTTTGCTAGTATTGAAGATATTACGTTACAGCAATGGCAAGAGACTATTGATACTAACCTTACAGGAGCATTTTATACTATTAAGGCAAGTGTTGATGCTTTAAAAAATAGTCAAGGCTATTATATTTCTATTTCCAGTTTGGCAGGAACCAATTTCTTTGCGAATGGTTCTGCTTATAATGCCAGTAAGTTTGGTGTTACAGGTTTTACACAAGCGGTTATGTTAGATTTGCGTAAGTATGGTATTAAAGTAAGTACCATTATGCCAGGATCAGTATCTACACATTTTAATGGTAATGAACCAAGTGATAAAGATGCTTGGAAAATTCAAAGTGAAGATATTGGTGAATTGGTTGTTGATTTATTAAAAATGAATCCAAGAACCTTACCTAGTAAAATAGAGGTTAGGCCAACAACACCACCAAGTAAATAATAAAAAAGGCTTCAAATTTTTTGAAGCCTTTTTTATTTAATTATTAACTGAAATTCTCACGCCTTCACTATGGCTACTAAACTCTGGTGCATACATGCTTTGAATGGTTGTGATGCCATTACTCATATCTCCAGAATTGTTTACACGTAAGTCGTATTCAAATACATAAATTCCTTTTGGTAAATAATCAAAGAAGAAATTTGTACTTGCATCTTTGGTCGCTTCATAGTAACCTAATCCATCTTGCCATTTGTATTGCGACATTACATTAACAGGTTCTAATCCTGCTGCTCGCATATCTTTCATGTGAACAAATTCCATAGTGCGATCACTACGTAATTCTATACGTACACGAACCAAATCGCCAACGTCTAAATGCGTTTCAGAAGTAATTTCTGTAAGCGCTTCACCAGTATCAGTATTATTCTTTTTAAATAATTTCTTCTGAAGTTTTAAAGGTGTTTCAGCTGAAGTAATCTTATCTAAATCTTCAAAATATTGCCAGTATAAACTTCCCCAAGCAATGCCATTTCCTTTTTTGGTGAGTTTTACTTCTGCCATTTCAGGTTTAATTTCGCTGTTATTCCAAGATGTTTTATAATAACCAGTTCCAGCTTCAACTTTTACAGCTTCTAACTTTGAAGGTTCAACAGGCTCATTACCTGAAACAACATCAACCATTTCGGTAACGCTTAACCAATCGCTACCTTGTAATAGCAATGCGTAAACTGCTTCGGTAGTTGCTTTTGTGGTTTTCCACTGATTGGTTTGCTTGTTTTTAAGTAACCATATTTTTAGGTTGTCTACAGTTTTGGTGTCATTTTCAATTTCTGAAAACGCTTCAATCAGCAACGCTTGTGTTTCAATAGGTGCTTGATACCAATACCAAGAGCTTGTGTTTTCTTTCCAGTACATACCTAATTCTTCTGAAGTAATACTGTTTTCTTTTAATGATTTTAAGATTTTAGAAGCTGTTTTATCATCTTCCATTCTGTGCGTAATTAAAGCCATTAATCCTTTAGCATACAACGAACGTGACAACCAATATTTTTCTATTTGTGTGTGGTAATATTTGGTAATGTCTTCAACTTCTTTTGATGTTTTAATTTCAGGGAAAAAGCTTCGCATGTACAAATAATGCAATTGTGTATAGCTCAAGTGGTCTTTGTCTAAATCTACTTTACTGTTGTATTTTTTAAGGTCTTTATACTCTTTTATAAATTCAGCATCTAGATATTCTATAGCATGTTCTATCATTAACTGCTCTTCAAAACCAGAGGTTACATTAAGATGTTTTAAATGCCCAAAACCAGTAATAATATGCTGCGTAATGTAACGGTTTTCGCGACCGCCTTTAAACCAAGACCAAGCACCATTGCTCATTTGGTTTTGTTGTAGTTTACGTAAGGCAGATTGCAATTCGTTGTTCATTTTATTCATGTCAAACAACAAAGCGATACGTTTCTTTTGTTCGGTTTCACTTTGTGCATCGCGTAACCATGGCGTTTCTTGAATAAGAATAGATTTTAATGCTTCATTTTTTTCAAGATTACTGATTAATGCATCTGTGTTTTTCCACTGATTGAAAACCTCTTGTATTCTAGGATTACTGTTTGCAATATGACTTGCCAACACATTTGCGTAGTAACGACTAAAGGTTTGCTCATTACAATCATACGGATATTCCATAAGGTAAGGCAATGCTTGAACAGCATACCACGCAGGATTAGAGGTCATTTCTAAAGTAAGCTTATGGTGTTTTAAGGTTGTAGAAGTGTTGTTTTTAAGCTTATCAAGAGTAAACGTTCTGGTTTCGTTACTTTTTATCCACATCGGTAATGTTTCGGTGACTAACATTCTGTTAGTTAGTACAGGTAATGCACTTTGTTCACCATCACTAAAATCACCAGATTTCGCTATAATTTTATATTGAACAGCACTCACATTATCAGGAATGTTTAGCGTCCATGACACTTGAGTATTACCTTTTGCATCTACAGAAAAGGTTTCAACTACGTTGGAACTGATAAGATCTTGATTAATATCTTTCCCAGAAATAGCATCTGTTAACTCTAATTTAGCTTGTCCTGAAAGCGCTTGTTCAGTAAGATTAGCAATTTTGGTGCTAATGGTAATAACATCACCTTGACGTAAAAAGCGAGGTGCATTTGGTAACACCATTAACTCTTTTTGAGTTACGGTTTCAAAACTGCTTACAGCACTTTGTAGCGTTTTTGTATGTGCTAAAAGCTGCAATTTCCATTTGGTTAAGGCTTCTGGTGTTGTGAAATTAAAACTCACGTTTCCGTTTTCGTCGGTCTGTAACTGCGGAAAGAAAAATGCAGTTTCTTGAAGGTTTTTTCTAATTTGAATATTATCAGTATTAAGGCTTTCTGTTTTTTCTAAATCACCTGCTTTACCTACTAATACTTGACCTAAAGAATCTGGTGTTTGTTCTATATCTTCAGCTGTAATAGTTTGAATTGAAGATGTTACGTTTGATTTTTTTTCATAACCATAAGCAACTGTAACAACTTCATCTAATTCCATCTCTTCAGCAGAAAAAGTTCTCATGGATTCTTCTCGTAACTCTAAACCAGCAACTCGTCCTCGTAACATATGATAATTACTTCCAAAAGACAACCCAAACCAATTAAGTTGGTCGTACTGTTGCTGCTCAAAACGTTTATGAATTAGTGAAGGGTTAAACACTCTAAAACCTTGTGAGCCAAAACTACGAGACGCATTTCGGTTATGGTTGGAGTAATAGATTGGCTGTTGTATTGGGTTAAACGTCCAGTTGTGAGGTTTAAATTGGTCTAAAGAGGCATCGTACATGCTTGCCAACAACTCAGAACTTACTTTTTCACCTTTAGGGCCTTTAATTTTAAAACTCCAAGTTTCATCAGCTCCAGGTTGTAGCTTATCTCTAAAGGTTAGGGTTTCTATTTCTAAATCGGTTTTAGGATATGGTACTGCAATAGGCAATGTTGAACTCACAAAACTGTTGTAAGCCGCAAAACTATAATGAATAGCAAATCCACCAATATCATCACTAGTTACAGGAATAGTAATGGTTTTTTTAGTGTTGCTTAACGGAATAATAAATGTCTTGACGATGTCTTGGTCTTTCTCAACTTCAAGCGTTACAATAATATCTTCAGCAGCTGAACCTAAAGTGACCAATACACTTTGGTTAGCACTATAAGTTGATTTGTCTGTTGTAATACTAAATAGTTGATTGTCTGCCAAGGTTTTGTCTTTATCACTGAATAATGTAGTTTTTGCTTGGTCTTTTACCAATTGACCAAACTTGTCTTCACTTTCTAAAACAATAATGTATTGACCAGATTCCCATCTTTTAATGGTGCCTAGTTTAACCTCTTTTGAGGCTTCGGTATCAAAAGATTTGGTTAATACCAATGCGCCTTTTTCCCAATTGTCTGGATTATGTTCGTTACCATAAGCTTCATGTGGAAACTTGCTTGTAAATTCTTCTTTAGAAATAACTTGATAATCTGGTGCATCCCATGTGCGCTGTCTTAAAACTCTGTCAGGAGCATTTAATTTATATACTTTAAGTGTTCCTTTAGCAGCAACAAATTCACCATTAAGGTTTTTGGTGTCAATACTAATGGTGTAGTCTTTTTTGTTCTTGTCTAATGTGTCATCAACCAAAATGGAAGCCATTAATGCATGGTAACCTACATTAACAATAGTTGTAGCACTGCGTGTTTCACCATTTAAGTCGGTAACATCAGCAGTAATTTCATAATTAAAAACAGGCAAACTGCTTTTATCAACACTTTCATCAGGAAGCGCTTTAAAGGTGATTTCAAATTCACCTTTGCTGTTGGTTATGCTTTCACCATGTGTTATTTCTTGAGGTTCGCTATTAAACCAAGGACGATACCAATAGTACCAATCAGGATATTGTACTTTTCGATGTACACGATAAACCACTTTAGCATCAGTAATGTTGCTTCCTGCATAAGCTAAAGCAGTTCCTTTTACAGTTACCGAGTCGTTAACTTTGTAGGTTTCAGTAACAGGATTAAACTTGGTTTCAAACTTAGGACGTTTGTATTCTTCAACCGAAATTGAACTTGAAGCATGAATATCGTTGCTGCTAGCTTTTAAATCAAGTGTGTAATTGCCAGTAAGTCCGTTGCTGGGTAGTATAAACTCTCCTGAAATAGAACCAAACTCATTGGTTTTTAGATGTAATTCCTTTACAACTTCATAGTTGGTGTCATACAGTACAACGCTTAATTTTTCATTTGTTAAAACCTCAGATTTTCCATCTTTGGCTTTCATGGCTATGCTCTTAAAATAAACGGTTTGTCCTGGTCTGTAAATGCTTCTATCAGTAAATAAAAATGCTCGGTAAGTGGTTATGATATCATCTCTCCAACCATAATTTCTTAAATAGAATCCGTTAAAAAAAGCGATTTCGCCTTTGCGTTCAGCATAAATACTGAGGTCGTAAAAGAAATCGTTTTTATGCTTTTTTAGTTTGAATTCACCATTTTGGTTTGTGGTCAATTCTTCGGTAATGTAACTGCGATTATAGTCTTTTTTATAAGAAATTTTAACGTCCAAACCAGCAATTGGTTGTCCATTTTCCCTTTCAATAATTTGGTAAATATGGTGGGTTTTGTCTGATTTTTCAACAACTGCCATATCAGTGACCTGAAGGATTTGGGTGGCAAAGGTTTTGTCTTCATTATCAACACTTGCCATTATGATATATTGACCATTGTTTAATTTTGGTAAAATCACTTCGGTAGTGTGCAATTGGTAATCATTTTCATTTTTCAATTCTACTTGCCATTGCTCAGTAACTTTTAGTTTATTGATGTAGTTTAGGCGTTCTTCAGCATCATATAATTTGTTATAAGCTGTAGCTTCTGAACTTGTTACTTTATAAGCATTAAACTGCAATTGGTCAATATTTTTATACTTTACTAAAGCTTTGCCATATTGCTGAATTTGTAAAAAGCGTTCAGTAGTAATTTGAAGGTTGCTTTGCAAAATCATGCCTTTAAGAACTTCGCATTTTTCAGCGCCTCTACTTTCAGGAAATTTTTGTATTACTGCGTTACAAAGTTCTAAGGCTTCTTTAGTTTTCCATCTCACATCAGCATTTGTCTTAGGTACATACTTATTACCTTGTTGATAAAGTGTCCAAGCAATGTGGTAACTGTATAAAGCTGAGGTTTCATGTGTGTTCCAAAGCTCTTGTGAAGCTTTTAAGGTATCTAGAAGAAGACTTTCGGTATTATCTAAAATGCTGTTTTGAGATACAAACAGTAAACGGTCAATATCTGCGTCTACCAATGCATAAGGTTCTTTATCTTTTATATGAAATTGTATCAGGTCTTGATAAATTTTGAGCGCATGCAATTGTAACGATGTAGAATCTTTTGATGTAATGTTTAGGTTAGCAAATGTTTTGGCATCACTTAAATAGTTTGCACTGTCAATTTCAAATTGATAAGCAGGTTTGGTAATGCTGTTTTCGTCGGTTTTATAAAACGCTAGTGCATTGTGATTTAAAAGGTCAAAAAGTGTTGGTCTGTAACGTTTAGATTCAGTTGCTTTAAGCAAAATATCATCATAGTTTACCAAAGGTGTTTGCTGAAGTATGAGTCCGTTTTTTAAAGAATTTTGATAATGCAAATGAATGTCGTTAAACAAGGTTTGTAAATCCCAAGTTCTAAAATCGGTACTATCCACTTTAGTTTCAGTATGCGTACGGTTGTAGAAAAGGTATCTGTTTTGTTGAAAATATTGCCAATACATTGTGGCAAGCATATTTTCCAATACATTTTTAACAGGTGTTTCGCTAGTACCAATTTCAGTTTTAAACTCATTAATAATGTTGAGTTGCGCATCTTCTTCTAGCGTTAAAGCATATTTACTTTTGTAGATAAGTGTTTTAATGTTTTGTGGAGCATTGTTGTCTTTTTTGGCAAGTGTTCTTATTTGCTCCACAACCTCTAAAGCCGATTTTGGTAAACCGTCAGTTTCAAACTGACTGACCTTTTTCCAGAGGTCGTCATAATTATTGGACTGAGCATGTGTGTGGTTTGCAAAAAGAATTATCATTAATAGTGCTATAAGTTGTTTCATAAATATGCGTTTTCTTCAAAACTAACTTCAAAATGTATTCCAAAAAACGATGAATTAGTAAAGTATAGTATTGGTTGAGTTAAAGTAGCCATTTTTTAAGAGACTAAGAAACTGAATTAGGTTATAAAAACAATAACATTTGAATTTGAAAGTTTAGATTTGTAGTAGTAATTAAAGACGTATGAAATTATTTTTTGCTTTTCTTTTATTTCCATTGGTACTGATTGGGCAGTCAAAAACTGTAGAGCAGATTCATACGCTATTAGACAATAATCAACTTGAACAAGCAAAAACCTTAGCGCTTAAATATCATAAAGAAAATCCAAACAATCTCGAAGCTATTGAAGTTTTAGGTGATGTTTATGGTTACCAAAAAGATTGGGACAACGCTATAGAAAACTATGAAAAATTGGTTGAAGCTAAACCCAATGTAGCTAATTACCATTACAAGTATGGAGGTGCTCTTGGTATGAAAGCTAAATCGGTTAGTAAGTTTAGAGCGTTAGGCTTAATTGGAGATGTTGAAGACGCATTTTTAACAGCAGCAAATTTAGACGCTAACCACATTGATACTCGTTGGGCTTTGGTACATTATTATCTTGAGGTTCCAGGAATTATAGGTGGAAGCTCAAAAAAAGCGATGAAGTATGCCAAGGAACTCTTTGCTATTTCTCCAGTTGATGGATATTTGGCAATGGGTCATGTGCATGAAGACGAAAAAGAATATGGACCAGCTGAAAGCAATTATAAAAATGCGGTGAGAGTAGGAGGTTCTATTAAGTGCTACACACATTTAATTGATTTGTATGAAAAGCGAGAAAATTATGAGTTGGCAATAAAAACTATTGACGAAGCCTATGCGAGTCTTAAAGTTGAAAGTTTGTTAACTCGTAAAGCTAAACTCGAAAGCAAGCGACCTTAACCCAAGCTTGAAAAATATAGAAAAACTTGTGACTTCAAACTTCGGTCTTCCAGCATCAATTAGTATATTTACTTTTTAATTTAATCCTGTACTAACAGGAATTTCTCGAAGTAACATTTCGAATTATTTTTTACTATGAACGTACATTTTATAGCTATAGGTGGTGCAGCTATGCACAATTTGGCCATTGCATTACATAACAAAGGTTATCAAGTAACAGGAAGCGACGATACTATTTTTGATCCTTCAAAATCTCGATTAGAAAATAAAGGTTTGTTACCAGAAGCTTTTGGTTGGTTTCCTGAAAAAATCACAGCAGATTTAGATGCAGTCGTTTTAGGTATGCATGCCAAAGCTGATAATCCGGAGTTGCTTAAAGCGCAAGAATTAGGCTTAAAAATTTATAGCTATCCAGAGTTTTTGTACGAACAGTCAAAAGAAAAAACACGCGTTGTTATTGGTGGAAGTCATGGTAAAACCACTATTACGTCTATGATTTTACACGTGATGCATTATCACGATCGTGATGTCGATTATATGGTTGGTGCACAACTTGAAGGGTTTGATGTTATGGTAAAACTCACAGATGACAACGATTTTATCGTGTTAGAAGGTGATGAATATTTAAGTTCACCAATAGACAGACGACCAAAGTTTCACTTGTACAAACCAAACATTGCTTTGTTAAGTGGTATAGCTTGGGATCATATTAATGTGTTTCCAACCTATGAAAACTATGTAGAGCAATTCAGCATATTTGTTGATAGTATTGTACGCGGTGGAAGTGTGACATATAATGCTGAAGATCCTGAAGTTGCTAGAGTAGTAGAAGCTAGTGAAAATACCATACGTAAGCTACCATATTACACACCAGAATATACGGTTGAAGATGGCGAAACCCTATTAGAAACTCCTGAAGGCCCTTTGCCTATTGAAGTATTTGGAAAACACAATTTAAACAATCTTGCAGGAGCTAAATGGATTTGCCAACACATGGGAATTGACGAAGACGATTTTTACGAAGCTATTGCAACCTTTAAAGGAGCCAGTAAACGTTTGGAGAAAATAGCTGAAAGCGAAACCAGTGTTGCTTACAAAGATTTTGCGCACTCGCCAAGTAAGGTAGAAGCCACTACAAAAGCGGTTAAAGAGCAGTACAAAAACAGAACGCTAGTTGCGTGTTTAGAACTGCATACCTATTCTAGTTTAAACGCTCAATTTTTAAAAGAATACAAAGGCGCTTTAGATGCTGCTGATGTTGCAGTGGTGTTTTATAGTCCGCATGCAGTGGAAATTAAAAAGCTAGATGCAGTAACGCACGAGCAAATTGCCAAAGCGTTTGAGCGTGACGACTTAATTATTTATACCAATCCTGACGATTTTAAAAACTACTTATTCTCTCAAGATTTTAAAGACAAGGCCTTGTTGTTAATGAGTTCTGGGAATTATGGAGGATTGGATTTTGATGAGGTAAAAGGATTGGTTAAGTCATAATGATACTTTAATAAGTTTTTCGAAAAATAATTATTTCATTTTACAAAAATTATTTATTAATGTCTGATTCAAAAATAAGGCATTATCATTCTAATTTATTACATTAGATTTTTTAATTATTGATTATGAGTTGGATAGATGATTTTTTAACTGTTTTAAATGAGAATACAGGTGTGACTTTAATTATATCTGCACTAGGCTTTGGTTTTAATGAGTGGTGGAAAACTAAAAACATGAAAAAGGTTGAGAAGATGAAGTTAAAAGCAGAAAACATAGATGTTAAAACACTTGAGAAGGAAAATGAATTATATTTAATATTTTCAAATTTTTGCCTTTGTGACGATTTTTCTGAACAAAACTGCATTGATACATATGAGTTATTGAGAAGTCACATTATCGACAATGATTTATTCTTAAGAGAAAAATTAAGTAAAGTTGGAAGCAAATTTGCTGATTATATTATTGAGGAAGTAGCTATCGATTTAAAAGATTTACAAAAGGAAGAAGACTTACTTAAAGAATTTAAAAAGCTTTACAGAAATTGATTATAAATATTAATGATAGTGACGTTGGAGTAAATAATATTTCGACATTAATTAGAAAGTTGTCATTTATTTTCGGTTTTCAGGATAAAAATGTTCCCAATTATGAATTTGTTATTTCTCCTACAGAATTAGATGCAGTATCTGCTTTAATAATTTTTAAGGTTTTTGAGTTTTCCTCAAAAAATTCATGTTTACAATCTCCTGAAGCAAACTTAAAAACTATTTTAAAGCTTTTTTCAATCTATGGGATTGAAAAAATGATGAAAAAATTAATTCATCAAGAACAAGTAGATGAATTATATAAAAATCTTAAACCTACTACAACATCTGAATTTTTTATAGCTCCTCACCCAATAAACAGAGAAAGCTTTAAAAACAAAAAAGAGTTAGAAAACAGATATTCACAATTTATTGCTAAATATTATGAAAATATTTGTCCTGAACTAGTTCAATATTTTAATACATGTATATGCGAAATAGCTTCTAATTTTTTGTATCATGCATTGGAGGATAATAATTCTATTTTAATGGCTCAAGGTGATAAAAGGAAGATTGAAATTGTTTGTGTTGACAATTCTACTGGGATATTAACCAATTTGGATCCTAATAATAAAAACCATAAAAAAGTTATGAAGAAAGCTTTTAAAAGAGGAGTTTCTTCCAAAAAGGATGAGTTCCATTGCGGTACTGGATTATGGTATGTTGAGAAAATAGCACAACAGCTTAACGGAACTTTAAGAGTTTATTCAGAAGATATGTCTTATATTTGCAAAGGAAAAAAAGTTTTTGTTCAAAAATCTCCCTATTGGCAAGGCTCTATATTTTATTTAAAATTAAATATTATTGATAATACCAATATTGACGATTTTTTTGTTAACTTTAATAAAAACAATAATTTAGGTTTAGTTTGCGTTTAAGATTTATGGAAATTAAATTATCAAATTACGGAAAAATTATTTCAACCGATGGGACTAGCAATACTATCCGTAAAGAAATAGAGAGTAATCTATCAAGTAGTGATAAGATTATAATAGACGCTTTGGGTGTTGTTATTTCTACCAAATCTGCTAGACTGATTTTTGGTTATTTATATAAAAAACTATCCAAGTTAGGTTTTAACAGCAAAATACAATTTACAAATGCTTCTACATCTTTTATGTTTGCTGTAAATGAGGGGATTTTAACTGAACTTGAAGAAGCTTAATTGTTTATCATAATTGAGTTTCTAAAAACTCAAATCAAAACACCTTACCCAAAAATGCTTTAATGTTATTTTGACTTCGTTTAATCAGTTCGTCTTTAGCCAATTCAAAATCTTTTTTATTTCGGTTTTGGGAGAGTTTAAACTTACCTTCCCAAGCGGTAATTGTAATTTTAAAACCCTTTACATAAGGTAGGTACGCATCCATTTTAGGGTTGTCAGCTTCTAGTATATATGCATTATCAGGTTCAAGAAACTCGGTCATAGCAATCATGCTTTGTTTTATGGCTTCAGGATTATCAATTTCGGCAACCGTTCCTTTAAGGTGTACTTTTACATAATTCCATGTTGGGAGTTGTTCTGTGCTGTAAATACTTGGCGATATGTAACATTCTGGTCCAGAAAAAATAACCGTTACAGCTTGGTTATTCTTAAGTAGTTCGGCTTGTGGATTAAACATATCCAAATGACCAATAAGGGTTTCGTCTTTGTAAATTAAAGGTAAATGCGTTATCAAAGGTTCATTGTTTTTCACCGAAATAAGCGTTGCCAAAGGATACTGTTGCATCACAGCAATCATGTGAGCTTTATTGTCATCCTGATGTATTTTTGGAGGATAGGTCATTACACACCAAATTGTTTTAAATGATGGTCAAGATGCTTATACTGCATTTGTCCCCATTGTTCTGAATTAAACTTACCAAACATAGGGTGTTCAGGCCATTGGGTTTGCGTTTTTTTAGCGTGAAACTTATCAATTTCAGTGAGCAACTTCGATTTTTCAGGAGCAAATTCAGTATCAGCCGTAACTACAAATTCTTTAGCTGTTGGTAATCCTTGTTTCCAAGGTTTATCGTTGTATAATGAGGATTTAAACATTGAAAACAACGCACGTTTAAAGGCATTTGGTCTTTCAAGTTTTAACTCGCCAACAGCAACCTGTAACGGAAACTGGCAGTGTGTTAACATTTGAGAGACATTCATTTTTCCCCATTGTGGTTTGTGAGTTGATGATAATTGTTCTAAACGAGATTTTATTTCTGTAACTGCGTCTTCTGAAAGCAATGATTTCATAATAAGTTTTTTAAAAGGTTGAATGGATAAAAAATTGCTTCTGAAAGTTACAATATTTATCTTTATACAATGCAGGAGAAACCCACTTCATTTTCTATAAAGCATTGGAGTCAAGACGACCAACCTAGAGAAAAGCTTCGCGATAAAGGTAAAGCAACGTTAAGCGATGCCGAATTGGTAGCTATATTGATAGGTTCTGGAAATAAAGAAGAAAGTGCTGTAGAGTTGTCTAAACGTATTTTGGCAAGCGTTGGCAATAACTTAAACGAACTTGGAAAACTATCACTCAAACAATTGATGGATTTTAAAGGTATTGGTGAAGCTAAAGCCATTACTATTGCAGCTGCTATGGAGTTGGGACGAAGACGTAGAGGAGAAGAAGCACTAGAAAGAAAGAAAATTACTTCAAGTATTTCGGTATTTGAATTGATGCAACCTGTTATTGGTGAGTTGCCACATGAGGAATTTTGGATTGTGTATTTAAACAATTCTAATAAAGTGATTCAGAAGCAACAATTAAGTAAAGGTGGTATTACAGGAACTCTAGTAGATGTACGTTTGGTGATGAAAAATGCATTAGAGCTTGGTGCTACAGGACTTATTTTAGCACACAATCATCCTTCAGGAACATTAAAACCTAGTGAAGCCGACAAGCAACTTACCCAAAAACTGAAATATGCAGGAGAGAGTTTGGATATAAAAGTACTAGACCACTTAATTATTACCGAAAAAGCATACTTTAGCTTTGCAGATGAAAATATCTTATAAGTGCTATTAGTTTTCACCCATAAAATAACACCAAGGTTAAGCTATGCTTTTAAGCATATATGCACAAGAATTTTAGGTGTTCCAGTAAGTTTTACCACAACTATTGAAGAGTTTATAGCTCATGAAAGCTTAAAGATTTCGTATGCTAAACAACCGTTGAGCAATGAGATTTTTATAAGAAGTCATGAGTTGTTGTTTGAACAAGGACTCAACGATGTTGAAATATATGTTCACGATTGGGACACTACTAAAGCATTTTTTAGCACTTCAGAAAAGAGTAGTTTGCCTTATGATATTTTTGCAGCTACTTTTTATCTGTTAAGTCGCTATGAAGAATATTTGCCACATGTAAAAGATGAGTACGGACGCTTTTTAGCAAAAGAAAGTTTAGCCTTTAAAAACGGATTTTTACATCAACCTGTAATTGATATTTGGGCATATAAATTTAAAAGTGTGTTACAAGCTCAATTTCCAGATTTTGAATTTCCAAAGAAGTCGTATTCCATTCAGCCAGTTATTGATGTTCCAATGGCATACTACTTTAGGCAAAAAGGATTGCTACGAACCATTGGCGGAACTTTAGGCGATTTGTTTAGGTTTAAATTCAGGCAGTTTTACCAACGCTATTTAGTGCTTTTTGGATTTCAAAGAGACCCTTATGATACGTTTAAATGGATCATCACTAAGCAAAAACAAACCAAGTTTAAGTTTGTTGTCTTTTTCTTGATTGGCGATTATTCAACCTATGACAAGAATATTAATGTTAATAGAAAGCAGTTTGTGTCGTTGATAAAATCGGTTTCTGATTATTGCAAAGTAGGACTCAAAGCCTCTTATTTTGCATTGGAAGATATTGAAGTATTGAAAAAGGAAAAGAAAAAAATGGAGTCTATTGTAAATTATGGTTTAGAGGCTTCAAGGCATTCGTTTTCTAAATTGAACTTACCAGAATCTTACAGAAACCTTATTGAGCTTGAGGTAAAACAGGATTTCACAATGGGTTATATTAATGAACTGGGTTTTAGGGCAGGAACGTGCACACCTTTTCAGTTTTACGATTTAGACTACGAAGTGCAAACACCTTTGCAAATTAATGCATTTCATTGTATAGATTATGCGTTGCTGAAAAGGCAGTCTTTTTTAGATAAAAAGCAAGAACTAGAACGTTTAATACAACAGGTAAAGCAAGTAAATGGAACCTTTACACCTGTATTTCATAATTATACCTTTGGCGATGATGTACGTTGGAAAGGATTTAGAGATTTATTTGGTGTAATTTTAGATTCAGTAGATGATGAATAGTAATAGTATACGGCATGTATTTTTTGACCTAGACCATACACTTTGGGACTTTGATAAAAACTCAGCATTGACTTTTGAAAAAATTTTTAAAATACACAATGTTGAGGTTGAAATTGACCGTTTTTTAAAAGTGTATGAGCCTATTAATTTAAGCTATTGGAAGCTTTACCGTGAAGAGCGAATAGATAAGGAAAACCTAAGGTATAAAAGACTAAAGGACAGTTTTGATAGTATTGAACATACTATTGAAGATGAAGTTATCAATAAACTATCAGTGGATTATATTGAATACTTAACCTCTTTCAACCACTTGTTTCATGATACTTTAGATATTTTAAACTATTTAAAACCAAGGTATAAATTACATATTATAACTAACGGATTTCAAGAAGCTCAAGAAAAAAAGATGAAAGCATCTAATATTCTTCATTATTTTGAAACTGTTACAAACTCTGAAATGGTAGGTGTAAAAAAACCAAACCCATTAATTTTCAATTTTGCTTTGGATCAAGCTAAAGCAAAACCAAATGAAAGTATTATGATAGGAGATAACTATGAAGCCGATATTCTTGGTGCTTTAGATGTTGGGCTGGAAGCCATTTTATATAACATCCACAAACTAAAACCTGAGGCAAACATTAAAGAAGTTGATACATTATTACAATTAAAAAACTATCTTTAACCATTGTATATAAATATTGAAAAACCATTTATAAGAATGAAATTTTATAAGTCTATATTACTGTTATTGGCAATAGTATGTTTGCCATCACAACTTTTTTCGCAAGAATCTATTAATAGCTATAAGTATGTAGTTATTCCTTCAGAATATAATTTTCTAAAAGAAAAAGATCAATACCAATTGAACTCGCTTACCAAGTTTTTGTTTAATAAATACGGTTACACCGCGTTTTTTAACGAAGACCAATTTCCTGATGATTTACAGTCTAACAGATGTTTGGCAATGTATGCTGATGTATCAAATGAAAAAGGACTTTTTAAGACTAAGATTAAGATAGACTTAAAAGACTGCAATGGAAGAATTGTATATGAGTCTAAAGTTGGAGAAACCAGAGAAAAGGAGTATGCAAAGGCTTACAATTTAGCGCTAAGAGATGCTTTTGAAACATATCAATATCTTGATTATAAGTATGAGCCTAACACTAAAATCACATCAATTTCAACCCAAACACAATCTGCTGATGTTGTTGCTGTTGAGGAAGTACAGCAGTCAAAAGCTGAAATTGCACGTTTGCAAAAAGAAATTGACGATTTAAAAGAAGCCAAAGAAAAGGCAGCAAAAGAACCAAAAGTGGAAGTGCAACAAGAGGTTGAAGCGGTTACTAACACTGAACCTACAATTTCAGAACTTACAGAAGTTGATACACTATATGCACAACCAATAGCTAATGGGTTTCAGGTTGTTGATATGAAACCTAGTGTTGTTATGGTGCTTTTAGAAACCAAAAAGCAAAATGTATTTATTGTAAAAGATCAAAATGCAATTGTGTATAAAGAAGATGGGTTTTGGTATTATTCAAGCAATGATGGACAAACGGTTTCAATTAAAACATTGAATATTAAGTTTTAATAATCGTATTTGTCTTTCCAACGCGATTTTAAAAATTCACGTTGCGCATTTTCTCTACTATTATTACCTGGTTGATATAAAGTAGTGTTTTTTATCTCTTCAGGTAAAAACTCATGAGCTGCAAAATTATTTTCGTAGTTGTGGGCATATTGATAATTATCTCCATAACCTAGCTCTTTCATAAGTTTAGTAGGTGCGTTTCTTATAGATAATGGTACTGATAGGTCTCCAGTTTGTTTTACCAATTGTTGCGCATCGTTGATAGCTTGATATGCAGCATTACTTTTAGGAGAAGAGGCTAAATAAGTAGCACATTGGCTTAAGATAATTCTAGATTCCGGATTTCCAATTACTGAAACCGCTTGAAATGTATTGTTGGCGATTACCAAAGCAGTTGGGTTTGCGTTTCCAATATCTTCACTAGCAAGGATAAGTAATCGTCTCGCAATAAATTTTACATCTTCGCCACCTTCAATCATACGTGCTAACCAGTATACAGCTGCATTTGGGTCGCTACCTCTAATAGATTTTATAAAAGCCGAAATAATGTCGTAATGTTGCTCACCAGTTTTGTCATATCTGGCAGTATTGTTTTGTACTTTTTGTTGCACTAAATCATTAGTGATAATTAGCTTTTTATCTGCATCAAAGGCATTTACAATCAGTTCAAAAATATTAAGCAGTTTTCGAGCGTCACCACCAGAAAGATGTATTAAAGCTTCAGTTTCTTTAAGCTCTATATTGCGTTTTAAGAGTTGTTCATCTTCAGTAATTGCACGATTTAAAAGTGCTTCTAAATCGTCTTTACTAAACGAGTTTAACACATACACTTGGCAACGAGATAGTAGAGCAGGTATTACTTCAAAACTTGGATTTTCAGTAGTTGCTCCAACAAGCGTAACCCAACCTTTTTCAACGGCTTGCAATAATGAATCTTGCTGCGATTTACTAAACCTATGAATCTCATCAATAAACAAAATAGGGTTCTTGGTAGTAAATAAACCACCACTTTGTTTTGCTTTATCAATAACCTCTCTAATGTCTTTAACGCCAGAATTTATAGCACTTAGCGTGTAAAACGGTCTGTCAGATTCATTAGCAATAATATTGGCAAGTGTAGTTTTTCCTATTCCTGGAGGTCCCCAAAATATCATGGAAGGGATTATACCTTGCTTTATTTGCAGTGAAAGCGCTCCGTTTTTTCCAACTAAATGCGTTTGACTAAGGTAGTCTTTTAAGTGTTTTGGTCGTAGACGTTCTGCTAAAGGTTCATTCATAAAGTAAAATTACAAAATTGTAGGTGACAATATTTCATAAAACCTATAAATGGTCAATATTTTGAATATAAAATTTTAAATTTAGTCTATGAGCAATCAGCAACAGTTTAAGTATTCTACAGGAGTGATAGCATATCCTATCTTTTTTGTTATGTTGCTATGGCTTGTGTTTTGGATGCAAGTACGTTTTTTTCCTAGTATAAAAAGCTTAGGCGTGTATCCATTAACATTAAAAGGACTAAAAGGAATTGTACTAAGTCCCTTTATTCATTCAGATATTGAACACTTATACAATAATTCCATTCCGTTGTTTGTGCTTTCAATGGCTTTGTTTTATTTCTACCGAAAAATTTCTTGGAAAGTGATTTTGTACGGTATTTTACTGTCAGGATTAATCACTTGGTGTATTGGTAGACCTGCAAACCATATTGGAGCCAGTGGTTTAATTTATGTGCTTGTAAGTTTTATATTTTTTAAAGGCGTTTTTGCAAGACATTTTAGGCTTGTAGCATTATCACTATTAATTATATTTTTATACGGAAGTATGATATGGTATGTATTTCCTGTTGAAAAGGGCATTTCTTGGGAAGGTCACTTAGCAGGATTAATCACTGGTTTTGTATTTGCTTTAATTTTTAGAAAAGCTATAGCTAAACCTGAAAAGTATGTTTGGCAGCAACCAGAGTATAACGAAGAGGATGATCCTTTTTTAAGGCATTTTGATGAAAATGGTAATTTTATTGAACATATTATAGAACCTGAGATTGAACCTGAAACAAATGTAGATTCAGGGCAAAGGTCAATAAAGGTTGTGTATGACTTTAGGAAGAAAGAAGAAGGCGACGATTAAAGACGTTGCCTAACGGCTTCATATAAAAAAGCACCACAAGCTACTGAAACATTTAAAGATTCAATTTCTCCAAGAATAGGAAGTTTTGCTTTTTCATCAGCTACTTTCAACACCGAAGGGTTGATGCCCTTACCTTCTGATCCCATGATGATAGCACAAGGTTCGTTAAACGAAACATCATAAATCGTATTATCAGTTTTTTCTGTGGCTGCAATAACTTTAATTCCTGATGCTTGCATATGAAAAACAGCATCTTTTATATGATCAACTTTACAAATTGGGATTTTAAAAATAGCTCCAGCACTTGTTTTTACAGTATCTCCATTTACAGGAGCTCCACCTTTTTTCTGGATAATAATTCCTGAAACACCAGTACATTCAGCAGTTCTAATAATGGCACCAAAATTTCTAACATCGCTAAGTTGGTCTAACAATAAGAATAATGGCGTTTTACCAGATTCTATAACATTTAGAACCAAGTCTTCAATATCATAAAATGAAATTGGAGCTATTTGAGCTACAGCTCCTTGATGGTTCTTTTTGCTTAATCGATTTAATTTCTCAACAGGAACATAAGACGCGTTCAATCGTTCTTGTCTTATAAGTTGTTCCAATTCTGTAAATAAATCTCCTTTTAAACCTTTTTGAAGAAATATTTTATCAATATTCTCACCAGATTTAATAGCTTCTATAATAGCTCTTATGCCGAAAATTGTGGTCTCTTTTTCCATTGGGCCAAAGGTATAAAAAACCAACCTTTAAAAGTAAAAGAGTTAATGGTATTTGATGAATATTGTGCAACAAGTAATTTTTTTAAAAAATAAATGTAAAATAATAAACCCGATAAGCTTAATTCTTATCGGGTTTATTTCTTGTCATTATTTTAGTTTATATATTACATCGTGTCCCAAAATACTTTAGTGGTTTGATCATCACCACCTATAGCAGTTGAAGCAGCTTCGTAATTAACTTGGTTAAGGTTTTGTTCGTTTACTGGATAAGTATATCGAGTAGGAACAGGTAGCTCAGAAATTGCAGCAATATTTAATGCTGGAGCATCATATTTTCTCCACGCTGTCCAAGCTTCAAAACCTCTATTATACATTGCTAACCACATTTGAGTACCAATTTTTTGTCTCCAGTCACCGGCAGCAGTTGTATAGGCTACATCAGGATTTGCTAAATAACCAGTGATATCCGCTCCCCAATAATCAAAAGAAGCAGTAATAGCTTGGTTGTAGTACATTTCTGCATCAGCAGGAGTTCCCACAATTGAGCGCTCAGCAGCTTCAGCTAAGTAAAAAGAAACTTCAGCATAATCTAATATTACTCCTGGAGTAGTAGGTTCGTGCATTGCAGCTCCTACATGAGTGTAATTAGGAAAACTATTGTTCTCTCCATAAGGACCACCAACATAAACACCTGCTCCTAAGTTTTGATCAAAGTAAACTTCTCTTCTAGGATCGCTTAAGTCATTCATAATATCTACTAAAGTGTTAGCTGCAATAAAGTCAGAACGTCCTGATTGAACTAAATCAACCCAAAGAGGGTTAGTGTTAGGTGTAGCGCCTTCATACTGTAATAGTGCATTGTCAGCGTTTGAAGTAAATACACCAGCGCTTACTGCGGAAGTAATTGTTGACTGAGCTAACCCTGGGTTAACATCGGTTAAACGAATACCAAGCCTTAACTTTAAAGAGTTTGCGAACTTACTCCAAGCAGCAGCATCTCCTCCGTAAATTTTATCTGCAGCAGAAAAACCAGAACCAGAAATATCAGGAATAACAGCGTTAATTCTTTCAATTAAGTTTTCATAAATCATTGTGTCATCATCATATGTTGGTAATGTCACATCGCTTAATGCATCAGTATAAGGAATGTCTCCAAATGTATCCACAAGTTGTTGCCAAGTGTATATCATTAAGATTTCAGCTTGAGCAGTTCTAGCTGATTTTTCAGCGTCTGTCAATTCAGTATCACCAGCAACTATTTCTTTAGTGGTTTTTAAATCTAGTAATACATCTCTATACATTTCAGACCAATGATTTTGAGGAATATTTCTCGTTGTAAAATCATAGTTAGCCTCATCTGTGTAAGTGGTTTCAGTCCAGTGTTGACCTAAAAGTCTAAAGATGTTAGTGTTAACATTTGTGCTAGTCATTTGGTCAAACAAACTTTTTACAGCTGCGTTATAAGTAAACTCAGCAGCCACTTGAGTCGGGTTTTTTGGGTCTCTATTGTAGTCTTCATATTGATCATCTGTTTTACAAGACACCAATACTACAAGTGATAGAGCTGTTAAAAATATTTTTTTCATAATTCTTCTTTTTTAAAATTGTAATTTAAGACTTGCTCCTATTTCTCTCATAGTTGGGTAAGAACCTGATTGATATCCTTGGATATTACCAGAGCTTAAACCGGCTTCAGGGTCAGCATAAGGAACATCTTTATCAATTATCCATAAATTTCTGCCAATAATTGAAACTGAAGCTCCTGTAAAAGGAAGTCTGTCTAAAATTTTAGAATCTAAATTATAAGTTAAACTTGCTTCACGTAGTTTAATAAATCCTGCATCATAAACGTGTTGCTTATTAGCAGCTCTTGCATATCCCCAAGGGTTTGCATAAATATTTGCGTTAGCTCTTACTTCGTTAGGAGAACCGTCTGGAGCAACACCAGGTAGTATTATACCACCACTGTCGGCACCATAATTTCCAGGAGTACCAGTAACAGCATCTCTAATAGGGTTTCCTAATTCGTTGTTTCCAGCTGAGAAATCATATAGTCCTGTTGCATACCCATACCATGTATCAAGAGAGAAAACGTCTCCACCTTTTTGCATGTCTATTAAGAAGCTCAAATTGAAGTTTTTGTAAGTGAAGCTGTTGAATAAACCAGCAGTCCAATCTGGGTTGATATCACCAATAACTTCGTTGTTTGTGTCAGATACCATATAAGTACCAATTCTTGAAGCAGAGCCAGTTTGGTTAACAATTGGTTGTCCGTTTTCATGGTATACTAAGTCAGTACCTCTAATAGTACCATATGGTTGTCCAGGAGTAGCGTTAATTGATACACCACCTTGGAATGAACCAAGTACTAGGTTATCAATACCGTCAGCTAAACTTTCAACTAAACTAGTGTTTTTTGCCCAGTTTAAGTTTACATCCCATCTAAAGTCTTCAGTCTTTAAAGGAGTACCATTTAATTGTACTTCCCATCCTTTGTTGGATATAGTACCGGCATTAAGTAAAACAGAAGTATACCCAGTTGAGTTAGATACTGGAACAGCTGTAATTTGATCAACGTTTAATGCATCGTAATAGGTTACGTCAAATCCTAAACGTCTGTCTAAGAACTGCATCTCTAAACCTATTTCCCAGTTTTTTTGCTCTTCTGGTCTAAGGTTTGCATTATTTAGTGAGCCTTGGTTAGATGCTATACCAGTACCTCCAAATGGAGTTCCAATTCCGTATGTATTAAATACTCTATAAGGAATGGTTCCGTTTGATACAATACCATAGTTAGCACGAAGTTTACCAAAGTTCAACCAATCAGCTTTTAAGTAGCGCGTAAAAATCATACTACCTGTTACGGACCAGTAGTCGTAAGTATTATCAGCTTTTGGTAAACTTGAGTTTCTATCGATTCTATATGTACCTTCAATAAATGCAAAATTGTCATAACCTAAACCTGCACGTGCATAGATACCATCTACCATTTGTACTGCTTCATATTCGTCAGGAGCATTAATAGGGCTTACACTGTTAGATAATGAATAAAGGCCAGCTAAGTTTAAACCTCCATTTGTAGAAGCATAAATACTGCTGTTTTCATTTCTTCTTAAGTTAGCACCTAAGTTACCATCTAAGTCTAATTTATCATTTAGGTCTTTGTTAAAACTTAAAATGAAGTCATAGTTATATTCAGCTACATTGTTGTTATATCTGCTATATTTAGAAACATTAGCACTTCCTACGTTTGTTCTTTCCTCTTGAATCTCGCTGTAAGTGTCAAATGTAAAACGTCCTAAAATACTCAACCAGTCATTAATTTCGTAGTTTAAAGCAACATTACCAAAATATCTGTTACGTTCATCTGTTTGGTAGTTTTCATAGAATGTCCAATAAGGGTTATCTGAGTATATTGGAGTTAAATCAGTAGCTGAGTTAGTGTTCCAAGTGATATTCTCACGAGTTGCGAAGTAAGCTTGTTGTTGTTGTCTTACATCAACATTTACTTGCCACCATTGTCTAAATTGTTGCATAACGTTGTTGGCGTCATAACCGGTACCATATCTACCTTTACCATTTGTTTTGGTGTAGGTCATTGTTGCGGATGCAGTTAACTTATCTGATAAATCATGAGAACCAGAAAAATTAATAGTATTTCTCTTAATGTTACTGTTAGGTAAACCACCTTCTTGTAGCATGTTAGTAAATCCTAATCTGAAAGCAGATTTATCTGTACCTCCATCGATTGATACTGAATTAATAGCTGTAGAAGCAGTTTTCCATACGTAATTAGGGTCATTTGCTCCTGCTACCCAAGGTGTTGCTTGTTGATAAGTATCTAGTTGAGGAAAAATTGAATTCCATTGAAACACCATTAAGCTTGGGTCAAATTCAGCACCATAAGAAGCATCTTCAGTAAATGGAGTTGTTAAATCGTCAATTCCATCACCATCAACATCTGCTAAGCCAAAATAACCTGTAGGGTCATCATAATATGGTCCATAACCAGCACCATATCTTTTTTGGTATACAGGTAATGTTTCTTTATCAACATTTCCTAAAGTTAAACTTGAGCTTATCGTAATTCCTAAACCTTTCTTTTTAGCTCCTTTTTTGGTTGTAATCATAATTACACCATTTGCAGCTCTAGAACCGTATAAGGCAGATGCAGCGGCACCTTTTAAAACGTTGATGGACTCAATGTCATCAGGGTTAATATCTGATGCGGCATTACCGTAGTCATAACCACCACGACCTGTTATTTGATCGCTTGAGTTAGTGTTTCCATTGTCAATAGGTATACCATCAACAACAAACAATGCTTGGTTGTTACCAGCGATAGAACTGTTACCTCTAATAACAACATTTGTTGATCCACCTAAAGTACCAGAAGATTTGATGTCTAAACCAGCAACTTTACCTGATAGTGAATTAACAAAGTTTGAACTTTTAATTTTAGATACAGCTTCCCCTTTAACTTCTTGGGTTGCATAACCTAGAGATTTCTTTTCTCTTTCAATACCTAATGCTGTTACTACTACTTCATCAAGTACTGCTGCATCTTCTAACATAGTAACATTAACTGTGTTTGAAGTTCCAACTGTGATTTCTTGGGTTTTTAACCCTACATATGTAAAAGTTAACACGTCACCCTCATTGGCATTGATGGAGTATTTACCATCAAAATCAGTTTGAGTTCCATTTGTTGTGCCTTTTACAATGATATTAACGCCAGGGAGGGGTAAGCCAGATTCGTCTGACACAGTCCCTGAGACTGTTTTTTCTTGTGCAAAAGTTAATTGCACGACAAACGCTAGTAATAGCGTTAGAATTCCACTAAACTTTGTTTTCATATTTAAATTAATTTGAATTAGCCTAAGCCAAAAGTCTTAATAAAAAGTTAATTAAACAATAATATTGTATTAAAATTTTAAAAAAACCTTATGGTTTTAGCTAAAAGTTTGCAGATAAGCTAATGTGAAGCTTTGAATTAGAAAATTTAAACTTTTGATTTTCGGTTTTACCAACTGAGTAGTTTAGTTTGAATAAACCAGAGTTTGTAAGTAGTCCAAACCCAAAACCAAAACCAAAAAGTTTTTCTTTTATTGAATTGAAACTGTCTTCAAAATATGCAGCGTCAATAACACTGTTTACGTAAAGAGTGTTGTTTAGTTGATAGCGATATTCTGTATTTAAAACAGTGTATAGGTTTGCTGTAAGACTGTTTTCTTCAAATCCTCTAATTGAATTTATTCCACCAAATCGAAATAATTCGTTTTCTAAGTAGGAGTCAGAATCTAAATAGGCAAAATTTAACCGTGAATAAAAGCTGTTTTTATCATTTAAATTGAAAATTTTAAAGGTGTTTAACTCTACTTTGATTTGCCTTTCATCTTCATCTTCAGAATTTCTATTTCCCAAACCTAATGTAATGTCGAAGAGAAAATTTGTAGGAAATAATATGTTGTAGTTTTGTGGCCTTGTGTGGATGTAGTTGGCAGTGTAATAATCTGATTTAAAATCAGTAATGGTTGTAACGTTTGAGTTAAGTAAGTTTTCAGATTTTATAGAATTAATTCCTAATGATACTTGATTGTTTGGATTTAACTGATAAAAAAGCTTCGCCTCTTGTGATACATTAATAAATGAAGAATCTCGTTTAAATATATTTAGATTTAAATCTACGCCTAAAGGAGTTCTAAACATATAAGGAAACGTGGTGTTAATGTCAAAAGTTTTTTGTTCGTTTTCATCACTTTTGTAAAGTAGTTTTAAAGACTCTCCATAATTTAAGTTGTTTGTAAGATTTAAATTTAAGTAACCGTCAAATTCAATTTTATTGGTTTCAGTGTTTGTGCCAAAGCCTAAAAAGCCATCAAAAGTGTTGCTTTTTACTTTTTCGATGTATACATATAATATGGTAGAGTCTTTTGTGAATAAAACCTCAGGATCTTTAATTTGATTCGCAAACCTCAAATCGTTAATTACTGAAGATTTATTTTTTATGTCTGAAAGATTAAAAGTCTGTCCTTTTTTAATATTAAGGTAGTGTCGTAGATAAGACTTAGGAAACTTTTCGTAACCTTTTACAATAATCTTGTCAATAAATCTTTGACTTTTACTTGATAGTACTAAGTTTGCTGATAGTGTAGAAGTGTCTTTTTTAGAAATCTCATCTAACTGTAAAAAAGAAAACGGATCACCTTGATTAGAAATTTCAGTATTTAGAATGTTTAATGACGCTTCTAAATTGCTGATGTTAACTTCAAAATATTCATCAGTTACAGAGTTAGAAATTAAAGATAATAGTTTTTTGTCGATGACATCTTTGTAATATATATGTATGTAATCGTATTTATTGTTTAAAGAAAACTGAGCAGTGTAGGTTGAGTCATTAGACTTGTTAAAACTCTTGAGTTCACTTTCAATATATCCAATAGTGTTTAACCTAGCTTTTAATGTGTCTACTTCCTGTAATAAACTTTGGTAATCATTAAATGTTTTCCTATACAATAATGAATCAATAACAGCGGTTTCATTTTCATTATCACCAATTGCTGATAAATATAACGACTGCGAAAAAAGGTTGGCTGTAAAAAGCAACCAAATCGAAAATTGTAGCAGCAATTTTTTTTCAGGCATAAATAAAAAGATTACCCAAAGCTAACGGATTTTTATCACTAAAAATATGTTTAGCTAAAAATAAATAGGCAACTAATTTAAAATTAATTGATTTACGTTTGAAAAATTAATATTTATTTCTACCTTTGCAGCCCTTTAAACAAGGGTTTAATAAAAATTATATAGTAATATATGCCAACAATTTCACAATTAGTACGAAAAGGAAGAGCCAAAATAACCAAGAAGAGTAAATCGGCTGCTTTAGATTCGTGTCCACAAAGACGTGGTGTGTGTACTCGTGTTTACACGACAACTCCTAAAAAACCTAACTCAGCAATGCGTAAGGTGGCAAGGGTTCGTTTAACAAACGGAAACGAGGTTAACGCATACATCGGTGGTGAAGGTCACAATTTACAAGAGCACTCGATAGTATTGGTTAGAGGTGGAAGGGTAAAAGATTTACCAGGTGTTAGATATCACATCGTTCGTGGTGCTTTAGACACAGCAGGTGTTTCAGGTAGAACGCAACGTAGATCTAAGTATGGTGCAAAACGCCCTAAGAAGTAATTAAAAAACTTTAAGAAGAAGACATGAGAAAAAGACAAGCGAAAAAAAGACCGCTTTTACCAGATCCACGTTTTAACGATCAGTTAGTAACTCGTTTCGTTAACATGATGATGTGGGACGGTAAAAAGTCAGTAGCTTTTAAAGTATTCTACGATGCAATTGATATTGTAGAATCGAAAAAAACAGATGAAGAAAAAACAGCTTTAGAAACTTGGAAAGATGCATTATCTAACGTTATGCCTCACGTAGAAGTACGTAGTCGTCGTGTTGGTGGAGCTACATTCCAAATTCCAATGCAAATACGTCCAGATCGTAAAGTTTCAACAGCAATGAAATGGCTTATAGGTTATGCTCGTAAGAGAAATGAAAAATCTATGTCGCAAAAATTAGCTGCTGAAATTTTAGCTGCTGCTAAAGAAGAAGGAGCTGCTGTTAAGAAAAGAGTTGATACTCATAAGATGGCAGAAGCAAACAAAGCATTCTCACACTTTAGATTTTAATTAAAATGGCAAGAGATTTAAAATATACTAGAAACATAGGAATTGCTGCGCATATTGACGCAGGAAAAACAACAACAACTGAACGTATTCTTTTTTATACGGGTGTGTCTCACAAGATAGGAGAGGTGCATGATGGAGCATCAACTATGGATTGGATGGAGCAAGAGGCAGAGCGTGGTATTACAATTACTTCGGCTGCAACTACTTGTACTTGGCAGTTTCCATTAGAAAATGCGCAACCAACTCCAGAAACTAAAGGGTATCACTTTAATATTATCGATACTCCAGGTCACGTTGATTTTACGGTTGAGGTAAACCGTTCTTTACGTGTTCTTGATGGGTTAGTATTCTTATTTAGTGCAGTTGATGGTGTTGAGCCACAATCTGAAACTAACTGGAGACTTGCAGATAACTATAAAGTCCCTCGTATTGGTTTTGTTAATAAAATGGACCGTCAAGGATCTAATTTCTTAGCAGTTTGCCAACAGGTAAAAGATATGTTAAAGTCTAATGCAGTGCCTATTGTATTAAATATTGGTGAAGAAGCCGATTTTAAAGGAATTGTAGACTTAGTAAAAAACCGTGCTATAGTTTGGCACGATGATAACTATGGTTCAACTTTTGACGTAGTTGAAATTCCAGAAGAACTAAAAGAAGAAGCTCGTAAGTACCGTGCATTACTTATTGAAGAAGTAGCAACTTACGACGAAAACTTATTAGAAAAGTTCATGGAAGATGAAGATTCTATTACAGAAGAAGAAGTGCATGCTGCACTTAGAGCTGCGGTAATGGATATGGCTATTATACCAATGGTATGTGGTTCTTCATTTAAAAATAAAGGGGTTCAGTTTTTATTAGATGCTGTATGTCGTTATTTGCCTTCACCATTAGATAGAGATAATATTGTAGGAACCAATCCTGATACAGGAGCTGAGGAGTCTCGTAAACCAGATGCAAAGGCACCTTTTTCAGCTTTAGCATTTAAAATCGCTACCGATCCTTTCGTAGGTCGTTTAGCATTCTTTAGAGCTTATTCAGGTCGTTTAGACGCAGGATCTTACATCTTAAATAACCGTTCTGGAAAAAAAGAACGTATATCAAGAATATACCAAATGCACTCTAATAAACAAAACGCTATCGATTTTATTGAAGCAGGAGATATTGGAGCAGCAGTAGGTTTTAAAGATATTAAGACAGGTGATACCATGTCTGATGAAAAACACCCAATAGTATTGGAATCTATGGACTTCCCAGATCCAGTAATTGGTATCGCTGTTGAACCTAAAACTAAAGCCGATGTTGATAAACTTGGTATGGCATTAGGGAAATTAGCAGAAGAAGATCCAACATTTACAGTAAAAACAGACGAAGCTTCAGGGCAGACTATTATTTCTGGTATGGGTGAGCTTCACTTAGATATTATTGTTGACCGTTTAAAACGTGAGTTTAAGGTTGAAGTAAACCAAGGACAACCACAAGTAGAGTACAAAGAAGCTATTATGCAACGTGCTGAACACCGTGAAGTTTATAAGAAACAATCGGGTGGACGTGGTAAATTCGCAGATATCGTGTTTACACTAGAACCTGCTGATGAAGGTAAAGAAGGATTAGAGTTTATCTCTGAAATTAAAGGAGGTAACGTTCCTAAAGAATTTATTCCTTCTATTGAAAAAGGTTTCAAAATGGCAATGCAAAACGGACCACTTGCAGGTTACGAAGTAGATGCTATGAAAGTAACATTAACAGATGGTTCTTACCACGATGTAGATTCTGATCAGCTATCATTCGAATTAGCTGCTAAATTAGGTTTTAAAGCTGCTGCAAAAGCTGCAAAAGCTGTAATAATGGAACCTATGATGAAACTAGAAGTAATTACTCCAGAAGAAAACATGGGTGATATCGTAGGAGACCTTAACCGTCGTAGAGGACAAGTAAATAACATGGGAGATCGTGCAGGAGCTAAAACAGTTAAAGCTATCGTTCCATTATCAGAAATGTTTGGTTATGTAACAACATTAAGAACATTGTCTTCAGGACGTGCGACATCAACAATGGAATTTTCACACTATGCTGAAACTCCTTCAAACATTTCAGAAGAAGTAATCAAAGCAGCTAAAGGCGTAGAAGCTTAAAACTAAAAGAAAATGAGTCAGAAAATTAGAATAAAATTAAAGTCTTACGATCACAATTTAGTTGACAAGTCTGCTGATAAGATTGTAAAAACAGTAAAAAGTACTGGAGCTGTTGTAACAGGACCAATTCCGTTACCAACACATAAAAAGATTTTCACTGTGTTACGTTCACCACACGTAAACAAGAAGTCAAGAGAGCAATTCCAATTAAGTTCTTACAAGAGATTATTGGATATTTACTCTTCATCTTCAAAAACAATTGATGCTTTAATGAAGCTTGAATTACCAAGTGGAGTTGAAGTTGAGATAAAAGTGTAAGTGAACACAAACATGTCCTGAGCTGCGAGCGAGGGAAAAACGGTTAAAAATACAATTCAAGGCTGAAACGTATTTTTCAGCCTTGAGTTTTAATAAATAGAATAGTAATAATTAATAATTAATAAATATGTCTGGGTTAATAGGAAAAAAAATCGGTATGACCAGCATCTTTGATGAAAACGGGAAAAACATTCCTTGTACAGTAATTGAAGCAGGTCCATGTATCGTTACCCAAGTCAGAACCGAAGAGGTTGACGGGTACAATGCCCTTCAACTTGGTTTCGATGACAAGACAGATAAAAGTGCTACTAAAGCTGAATTAGGTCATGCTAAGAAAGCTGGTACTTCTGTTAAAACTAAAGTCGTAGAATTCCAAGGATTTGAAGGAGATTACAAATTAGGTGATGCAATTACTGTAGAGCACTTCATTGAAGGTGAGTTTGTAGATATTGCTGGTACATCTAAAGGAAAAGGATTCCAAGGTGTTGTAAAACGTCATGGTTTTGGTGGAGTTGGTCAAGCAACGCATGGTCAGCACAACCGTTTAAGAGCTCCAGGTTCTATTGGTGCAGCTTCTTATCCTGCGAGAGTATTCAAAGGAATGAAGATGGCCGGAAGAATGGGTGGCGAAAAAGTGAAAGTTGAAAATTTAAGAGTATACAAAGTAGTTCCTGAAAAGAACTTACTAGTTGTAAAAGGATGTGTTCCTGGACACAAAAACTCTTATGTAATCATTGAGAAATAATGAAAGTAGCAGTTTTAGATATAAACGGAAAAGACACAGGTAGAAAAGCAGAGCTTTCTAAAGATGTGTTCGCTATTGAGCCTAACAATCATGCTGTTTACTTAGACGTTAAGCAATATCTTGCTAACCAACGTCAAGGAACGCACAAGGCTAAAGAAAGAGCAGAAATTGCAGGAAGTACACGTAAGATTAAAAAACAAAAAGGTACTGGTACTGCAAGAGCAGGTAGTATCAAGTCTGGTGTATTTAAAGGTGGTGGACGTATGTTCGGACCAAGACCAAGAAACTACAGTTTCAAATTAAATAAAAACTTGAAGCGTTTAGCAAGAAAATCTGCTTTAACAATGAAAGCTAATGATAAAGATATCGTTGTTTTGGAAGATTTCAATTTTGATGCTCCAAAGACGAAAAACTTTACAGCAGTACTGAAAGCATTAGACATACAAAACAAAAAATCGTTGTTTGTGTTGGGTGCTTCAAATAATAATGTATATTTGTCATCACGAAATTTTAAAGGGTCTGAAGTTGTAACTAACTCAGAATTAAATACTTATAAAATTTTAAACGCAAATAAATTAGTTCTTTTAGAGAGTTCTCTAGAAGAAATTGAGTCGAATTTAAGTAAATAAGAAAACCATGAGTATCTTAATTAAACCTATTATCACTGAAAAAGCGACAACTAATAGTGAGTTAAACAACTGCTTTAGTTTCCAAGTGAATACAAAGGCGAACAAGGTAGAAATCAAAAAAGCAGTTGAAGCTGCTTATGGAGTTTCTGTTGAAAAAGTTCGTACTATAAATGTCCGTCCAGATAGAAGAACCCGTTACACAAAAACAGGTATTCAACATGGTAAAACAAATGCAATTAAAAAAGCAATTGTACAACTGGCGGAAGGTGAGACTATTGATTTATACAGTAACATGTAATTAGACGAAAATGTCAGTAAGAAAATTAAAACCGATCACATCAGCTCAGCGTTTTAGAGTAGTAAATGGATTTGACGCCATCACTACTGATAAGCCGGAGAAAAGTTTACTTGCTCCGAACAAAAGATCTGGTGGTAGAAACAGTCAAGGAAAAATGACCATGCGCCATATTGGTGGAGGTCATAAGAAAAAGTATCGTATCATTGATTTTAAACGTAACAAAACTGGAATTCCAGCTGAAGTTAAAACAATTGAATACGATCCAAACAGAACAGCTTTTATCGCGTTATTGAACTACCAAGACGGAGAAAAAAGATACATCATTGCTCAAAACGGTCTACAAGTTGGACAAAACATTGTTTCGGGTAAAGAAGGTATCGCTCCTGAAATTGGTAATGCAATGCCTTTAAGCCAAATTCCTCTTGGTACTATAATCTCTTGTATAGAGTTACGTCCAGGTCAAGGAGCAGTTATGGCAAGAAGTGCAGGAGCGTTTGCTCAATTAATGGCAAGAGACGGAAAATTTGCAACTATTAAATTACCATCAGGTGAAACACGTTTAGTACTTGCAGATTGTATGGCAACAATAGGTGTTATATCAAACTCTGACCACCAGTTGTTAGTATCTGGTAAAGCAGGTAGAACACGTTGGTTAGGAAGAAGACCTAGAGTAAGACCAGTAGTAATGAACCCAGTTGATCACCCAATGGGTGGTGGAGAAGGACGTTCGTCTGGTGGACACCCAAGATCTAGAAATGGTATTCCAGCTAAAGGTTATAGAACACGTTCTAAAACCAAAGCGAGTAACAAGTATATTGTAGAACGTAGAAAGAAATAATTGAGATAATATGGCACGTTCATTAAAAAAAGGACCTTACATCCATTATAAATTAGAAAAGAAAGTTGCAGAAAACGTAGCTTCAAATAAAAAGACTGTTATTAAAACTTGGTCTAGAGCATCAATGATTTCACCAGATTTCGTTGGGCAGACTATAGCTGTACACAACGGTCGTCAATTTGTACCTGTTTATGTAACTGAAAATATGGTAGGTCATAAATTAGGAGAATTTTCACCAACACGTTCGTTTAGAGGACATGCAGGTGCAAAAAATAAAGGTAAAAAATAAGTAGAGCTATGGGAAGTCGTAAAAAACAAATGGCAGATGCTATAAAGGAAGACAGAAAACAAGTTGCTTTTGCAAAGTTGAACAACTGTCCAACCTCACCAAGAAAAATGCGTTTAGTGGCAGACTTGGTTAGAGGTCAAAAAGCTGAGAAAGCTCTTCAAATTTTAAGGTTTAGTTCAAAAGAAGCCTCTCGTCGCTTAGAGAAGTTATTGTTATCTGCAATAGCTAACTGGCAAGCAAAAAACGAAGATGCAAGCATTGAGGACGCAAACCTATTTGTAAAAGAGATCAGAGTTGATGGAGGATCTATGTTAAAAAGATTACGTCCAGCACCTCAAGGTCGTGCACACAGAATTAGAAAACGTTCAAATCACGTAACAGTTGTGATTGGAGCATTAAATAACACACAAAGCTAAGATAGAGGTATGGGACAAAAAACAAATCCAATCGGAAATCGCTTAGGAATCATCAGAGGATGGGAATCTAACTGGTATGGTGGAAACGATTATGGAGACAAACTTGCTGAAGACGACAAAATCAGAAAGTACATCCATGCACGTTTATCAAAAGCTAGTGTGTCTAGAGTAATTATTGAGCGTACACTTAAACTTGTAACCGTTACTATCACTACTGCAAGACCTGGTATTATTATCGGGAAAGGTGGTCAAGAGGTAGACAAGTTAAAAGAAGAGCTTAAGAAAATTACAGATAAGGAAGTTCAATTGAACATCTTCGAAATTAAGAGACCTGAATTAGATGCATTCTTAGTAGGATCAAGCATTGCACGTCAAATTGAAAATCGTATTTCTTACCGTCGTGCAATAAAAATGGCTATTGCTGCTGCTATGCGTATGAATGCTGAAGGAATCAAGATTCAAATTAGTGGTCGTTTAAACGGAGCTGAAATGGCACGTAGCGAGCACTACAAAGAAGGTAGAATTCCATTATCAACATTTAGAGCCGATATTGACTATGCTTTAGTTGAAGCTCATACTACTTACGGTAGATTGGGAATTAAAGTATGGATCATGAAAGGTGAAGTATATGGTAAAAGAGAACTTTCTCCACTTGTAGGGTTGTCTAAAAAACAAGGTAAGTCTGGTGGAGGACGTGGTGGGAACAATAAATCTCGTCGCAGAAAGTAATTTTTAAAGTAAAAGAAAATGTTACAACCGAAAAAAACAAAATTTCGTAAAGTCCAAAAAGGACGTATGAAAGGAAATTCCGGAAGAGGACACCAGTTATCTAATGGAATGTTTGGTATAAAATCACTCGATTCGAATTTCTTAACATCACGTCAAATAGAAGCAGCTCGTATTGCCGCAACACGTTACATGAAAAGAGAAGGGCAACTTTGGATTAAAATATTTCCAGACAAGCCTATAACAAAGAAACCTCTTGAAGTACGTATGGGTAAAGGTAAAGGTTCTGTAGAATATTGGGTAGCTGTGGTAAAACCAGGAAGAGTTTTATTTGAAGTTGGAGGTGTGCCTTTAGAAACTGCTAAAGAAGCATTACGTTTAGCAGCTCAAAAGTTACCAGTTAAAACAAAGTTTATAATAGCTCGAGATTACGAGGCTTAATAGTAGTATTATGAAGCAATCAGAAATTAAACAGCTATCAACGGCTGAGTTACAAGAAAAACTTGGTGAGACACAAAAGAGTTATGCTGACCTAAAAATGGCTCACGCAGTATCTCCTTTAGAGAATCCAATCCAGTTACGAAACGTAAGACGTTCAGTAGCTAGAATCGCAACTGAATTAACTAAAAGAGAAATACAATAATTGTATTCCGCTGAAAGATGGAAAAAAGAAACTTAAGAAAAGAACGTATAGGAGTTGTTACTAGTAACAAAATGCAGAAATCAATTGTGGTATCTGAGGTTAAAAAAGTAAAACATCCTATGTATGGAAAATTCGTGTTAAAAACGAAAAAATACGTTGCACACGATGAGACAAATGACTGTAACATTGGAGATACAGTAAAGATCATGGAAACAAGACCTTTAAGTAAATCTAAATGTTGGAGATTAGTAGAAATAATTGAAAGAGCGAAGTAATTATGGTACAACAAGAATCAAGATTAAAAGTAGCTGATAACACTGGAGCAAAAGAAGTATTAACAATACGTGTTCTAGGTGGAACCAAAAGAAGATATGCTTCTATTGGTGACAAAATAGTAGTTTCAGTAAAAGACGCAACTCCTAACGGAAACATTAAAAAAGGAGCAGTATCAACAGCTGTTGTTGTGCGTACAGTAAAAGAAGTAAGACGTCCAGACGGATCTTATATCAGATTTGACGATAACGCTTGTGTACTTTTAAATCCGCAAGGAGAAATGAGAGGAACACGTGTTTTTGGACCTGTTGCTAGAGAACTTCGTGATAAACAATTCATGAAAATTGTATCATTAGCACCAGAAGTGCTTTAATTGATAAACAAGATGACAAAGCTTAAAATAAAATCAGGAGATACAGTACAAGTAATCGCTGGAGATCACAAAGGATCTGAAGGGAAAGTACTTAAAGTATTTATCGATAAAAACAAGGCCATCGTAGAAGGTGTAAACATGGTAAAGAAACACACTAAACCAAGTGCACAAAACCCTCAAGGTGGTATCGTAGAAAAAGAAGCACCAATTCATATCTCTAACTTGTCACTTTTAACAAGTAAAGGTGAACCAACAAGAGTAGGATATAAAATGGAAGGTGATAAGAAAGTAAGATTTTCTACAAAATCTAATGAAGTAATATAATTATGGCTTACATTCCAAGATTAAAACAAGAGTACAAGGACAAAATAGTTTCTGCTCTTACAGAAGAATTCGGTTATAAAAATGTAATGCAAGTTCCAAAACTTAAAAAGATTGTAATCTCTAAAGGTGTTGGAGCAGCAGTAGCAGATAAAAAATTAATTGATCACGCTGTTGAAGAATTAACAAAAATATCTGGTCAAAAAGCTGTTGCAACTTTATCTAAAAAAGACGTTGCATCATTCAAATTACGTAAAGGAATGCCAATAGGTGCTAAAGTTACACTTAGAGGTGAGCAAATGTATGAGTTTTTAGACCGTTTAATTACTTCAGCTTTACCACGAGTTAGAGACTTTGATGGTATTAAAGCTACAGGATTTGATGGTAGAGGTAACTACAACTTAGGAGTTACTGAGCAAATCATTTTCCCTGAGATTGATATTGACAAGATCAACAGAATTTCTGGTATGGATATTACTTTCGTAACATCTGCAGACACAGATAAAGAAGCACAATCGTTATTAACTGAATTAGGATTACCTTTTCAAAAGAACTAAGATATGGCTAAAGAATCAATGAAAGCCCGTGAGGTGAAAAGAGCAAAAACGGTAGCAAAATATGCTGAAAAACGTAAAGCTTTAAAAGAAGCTGGAGACTACGAAGCATTACAAAAGTTACCAAGAAATGCATCACCTGTACGTATGCACAACCGTTGTAAATTAACAGGAAGACCAAAAGGATACGTACGTACATTTGGAATTTCTCGTGTAATGTTACGCGAAATGGCTAACAAAGGCTTAATACCAGGAGTTAAAAAAGCAAGTTGGTAAACAAAGAATTATAAATTGGTTTGAAGTTCGAAAACTAATTTTCGAAAACCAAAACCGCAAATTAATATAAATGTATACAGATCCAATCGCAGATTATCTAACGAGAGTTAGAAATGCAGTAAAAGCTAACCACAGAGTGGTTGAGATACCTGCATCTAATCTAAAAAAAGAAATTACTAAAATATTATTCGATCAAGGATATATTTTAAGTTACAAGTTTGATGACTCTACAGTACAAGGAACTATTAAAATAGCTCTTAAGTACAATAAAGAGACTAAAGAACCTGTAATTAAGAAAATTCAAAGAATAAGTAAACCAGGTTTACGTAAATACGCAAGTGCTAACGAAATGCCAAGAATCCTTAACGGTCTTGGAATTGCAATTGTTTCAACATCTCATGGTGTATTAACAGGAAAACAAGCGCAAAGAGAAAACGTTGGTGGAGAATTATTGTGTTACGTTTACTAATTTAAAACAGAAAGAACATGTCAAGAATAGGTAATAACCCAGTAACTATCCCACAAGGAGTTACAGTAGAAGTTAAAGACAATGTAATTACTGTAAAAGGTAAATTAGGTGAATTAACTCAAGAATTTTCAGACGTAGATATAGCTGTTGAAGAAGGAAGCGTACAAGTAACGCGTTCAACAGATAAAAAAGACCAAAGAGCAAAGCATGGTCTTTACAGAGCTTTAATCAACAACATGATTAAAGGTGTATCTGAAGGATGGACAAAAGAACTAGAATTGGTAGGTGTAGGTTATAGAGCATCTAACCAAGGACAAAAATTGGATTTAGCTTTAGGATTTTCTCACAACATCATTTTGGATTTAGCTCCAGAAGTAAAAGTAGAGACAATCTCTGAAAAAGGAAAAAACCCAATCGTAAAATTAACATCTCACGACAAACAATTGGTAGGACAAGTAGCAGCGAAAATTCGTGCATTTAGAAAACCAGAACCTTACAAAGGAAAAGGAATTAAGTTTGTAGGAGAAGTATTAAGAAGAAAAGCAGGTAAATCAGCTTAATAGTTTAGTTATGGCATTAACAAAGAATCAAAAAAGATTAAGAATAAAAAGCAGAATTCGTAAGGTAGTTTCAGGAACTGAATCTAGACCACGTTTAGCTGTATTTAGAAGTAATAAAGAAATTTATGCTCAAGTTGTGGATGATGTAACAGGTAAAACTATCAGTGCTGCATCTTCAAGAGACAAAGACATTAGTTCTGCAAAAGGTACTAAAACAGAAATTGCAGCCTTAGTTGGTAAAGCAGTAGCTGAAAAAGCATTAAAAGCAGGTGTAGAAACTATCTCTTTTGACAGAGGTGGATATCAATATCACGGAAGAGTAAAATCGTTAGCAGAAGGTGCTAGAGAAGGCGGACTAAAATTTTAAGACATTATGTATCAAAAATATAAAAACGCAGAATTAGTAAAACCAGGTGGATTAGATATTAAAGATCGTTTAGTTGGTGTACAAAGAGTTACAAAAGTAACTAAAGGTGGTAGAGCATTTGGTTTTTCAGCTATCGTAGTAGTAGGTGATGAAGCAGGTGTAGTAGGACATGGTTTAGGAAAATCTAAAGATGTTGCTACCGCAATTGCAAAAGCAGTTGAAGACGCAAAGAAAAACTTGGTTAGAATACCAATCATCAAAAAAACTTTGCCACACGAGCAAAAAGGTAAATTTGGTGGAGCTAGAGTAAACATTATTCCTGCTGCTCCTGGTACAGGAGTAATTGCTGGTGGAGCTGTAAGAACAGTTCTTGAAGCAGTAGGTGTACATGATGTATTATCTAAATCTCAAGGATCTTCTAACCCTCACAACGTTGTTAAAGCTACTTTTGATGCTTTATTACAATTAAGAAGTGCTGACACAGTTGCTAAGGATAGAGGAATATCATTAGAAAAAGTATTTAACGGTTAATCTTAAGGAAGATGGCAAAGATCAAAGTAACAAAAGTAAAAAGTACAATCAATCGTACTCAAACCCAAAAGAGAACTTTAGAGGCTTTAGGTTTAAAAAAAATCGGTCAGGTTGTAGAACATGATGCCACTCCAAATATCGTTGGTATGGTTAATAAAGTTAAACATTTAGTTTCTGTTGAAGAAACAAAATAATAAGACATAAAAATGGACTTAAGTAATTTAAAACCAGCTGAAGGCTCAGTTAAAAATCAAGGAAAAAGAGTAGGTAGAGGACAAGGTTCTGGAAAAGGTGGTACTGCAACACGTGGTCACAAAGGAGCAAAGTCTCGTTCTGGATATTCTAAAAAACTTGGTTTTGAAGGTGGACAAATGCCGCTTCAAAGACGTGTGCCTAAATTCGGATTTACTAACATCAACCGTGTAGAATATCAAGGTGTAAATCTTGATACATTACAACAATTGGTTGACGATAAGAAGATAAAGGATACTATAGATTTTGAAACGCTAGTACAATTACGTTTGGCTGGTAAAAACGATTTAGTAAAAATATTAGGTCGTGGAGAATTAAAATCTAAATTAAAAGTATCTGCTCATAAATTTACTGCTTCAGCAAAAGCTGCTATTGAAGCTGCAGGAGGAGAAGCTGTAACTTTATAAGATTATTATAAGTATGAAATTTATAGACACTATAAAAAATGTTTGGAAAATAACGGAACTAAAAGACCGAATCATGTTAACACTTGGTTTGCTTTTAGTTTACCGTTTTGGTGCACAAATTGTGCTTCCAGGTATTGACTTTACTAAATTATCAGGATTACAAGGAGATGCTGCCGAAGGTGGATTAATTTGGTTAATCAATGCGTTTACTGGTGGAGGTTTTTCTAACGCATCAGTATTTGCCCTAGGTATTATGCCTTATATCTCTGCTTCTATTGTAGTGCAGTTAATGGGAATAGCAATTCCTTATTTACAAAAACTTCAAAAAGAAGGAGCAAGTGGTCAAAAGAAAATCACTCAAATTACCCGTTGGTTAACAATAGGTATCTGTTTGGTTCAAGCACCAGGATATTTAGCAAGCTTACCATCATTAACAGGAGTTAACTCAACAAGTGCACTTTTGGTTAATGGTTTTTCTCCAACTACATTTATGATTTCTTCAGTAATAATATTAGTTACTGGATGTATTTTTGCAATGTGGTTAGGTGAAAAAATTACTGATAAAGGTATTGGTAATGGTATTTCATTATTAATTATGGTAGGTATTATAGCTACTTTACCACAATCATTTTTACAAGAGTATGCTGCTAGAGTAACACAATCTAATGGAGGTTTAATTATGATTTTAATTGAGCTTGTTATTTGGTTGTTAATTATACTAGGTTCAGTAATGCTAGTTATGGCAGTACGTAAAATCGCAGTGCAATATGCAAGACGTACAGCTACAGGTGGATACGAAAAAAATGCATTTGGCTCTAGACAGTTTTTACCATTAAAGTTAAACGCTTCAGGAGTTATGCCAATCATCTTTGCTCAAGCTATCATGTTTGTGCCAAGTTTAATTGGTAAATCATTTGGATCAGGAGAAGTAGGTACATGGATGCAAACACAGTTTTCTGATATTTTCGGATTCTGGTACAACCTAGTTTTTGCACTCTTAATTATAGTGTTTACATATTTTTATACAGCTATTACAGTACCAACAAACAAAATGGCTGACGACTTAAAACGAAGCGGTGGTTTTATTCCAGGTATTAGACCAGGAACTGAAACTTCTGAGTATTTAGATAAAATAATGTCTCAAATAACTTTACCAGGATCATTATTCTTAGCATTAATAGCTGTGTTCCCAGCAATTATTGTAAAGCTTATGGACGTACAAGCTGGTTGGGCATTGTTTTTTGGAGGAACGTCATTGTTGATTATGGTAGGAGTTGCAATTGATACCATGCAACAAGTAAATTCTTACTTGTTGAATAAACACTATGATGGCTTGATGAAAACAGGTAAAAATAGAAAAGCAGTAGCTTAAAACTATATACTATGGCAAAACAAGCAGCAATAGAACAAGACGGAACAATCATAGAAGCATTATCTAATGCGATGTTTCGTGTTGAATTAGAAAATGGTCATATTGTGACTGCACATATATCTGGTAAAATGCGTATGCATTATATTAAGTTGTTACCAGGAGACAAAGTAAAATTAGAAATGAGTCCTTACGATTTAACAAAGGCTCGTATAACCTATAGATACTAATACGATGAAAGTAAGAGCATCAGTTAAAAAAAGAAGCGCTGATTGTAAATTAGTGCGTAGAAAAGGTAGACTTTACGTAATTAACAAAAAGAATCCTAGATTCAAACAAAGACAAGGATAATTATGGCAAGAATTGCAGGTGTAGACATACCAAAACAGAAAAGAGGAGTAATCTCTTTAACTTATATCTACGGAGTAGGTAAAAGTAGAGCAAAAGAAATTTTGGCAACGGCTAAAGTTGATGAAAGCACAAAAGTACAAGATTGGACAGATGATCAAATTGGAGCAATCCGTGACGCTGTAGGAACTTATACTATCGAAGGTGAATTGCGTTCTGAAACTCAATTAAACATTAAGCGATTAATGGATATTGGATGTTACAGAGGTATTCGTCACAGATCTGGGCTTCCATTAAGAGGTCAACGTACAAAGAACAACTCTAGAACTAGAAAAGGTAGAAGAAAAACCGTTGCTAACAAGAAGAAAGCAACTAAATAATAACAAGACAGTAGTCATTAGTAATTAGACGTTAGATGAATCTGTTCGAAATCGAAAGGTTTAGGATTCTAACAACTAAAAGCTAACAACTAGAAACTAAAAAATATGGCAAAGTCAAGTACTAAAAAACGTAAAGTAATAGTAGATGCAATTGGAGAAGCGCACATTGCTGCATCTTTCAATAACATCATTATCTCTTTAACAAACAAAAAAGGTGACGTAATTTCATGGTCATCTGCAGGTAAAATGGGATTCAGAGGCTCTAAAAAGAACACTCCTTATGCTGCACAATTAGCTGCTGAAGATGCTGCAGGAGTAGCAAAAGAAGCTGGATTAAAGAAAGTGAAAGTGTTTGTTAAAGGTCCTGGAAATGGTAGAGAATCTGCAATTAGATCTATTCACAACTCTGGTATTGAAGTATCAGAAATCGTAGATGTTACTCCATTACCACATAATGGATGTCGTCCACCAAAACGTAGAAGAGTTTAATTTATATTTTGAAGAATTAATATCAACTGTTTTTATAGTTGATATTAATTTTTTATATGTAAATTTGCAAACTGAAAAATTTTAAACAAGTATCAACGAGAGATTCACGTTTATCGAAGGATAAGATTAAGACCTTAATTCATAAACACTCTCATAATTTAATTTAAAAATGGCAAGATATACTGGTCCTAAAACTAAAATAGCTCGTAAATTTGGTGAAGCTATTTTTGGAGATGATAAAGCTTTTGAAAAAAGAAATTATCCTCCAGGTCAACATGGTGCAAACAAGCGTCGTGGAAAAAAATCTGAATACGCTGTCCAATTAATGGAGAAGCAAAAAGCAAAATACACTTATGGTATTTTAGAAAAGCAATTCAGAAACATGTTCAAAAAAGCAACTGCTGCTCCAGGAATTACTGGTGAGGTGTTGTTACAACTTTGTGAGTCTCGTTTAGACAACGTAGTTTACAGAATGGGAATGTCTCCTTCACGTAGTGGAGCTAGACAATTAGTATCTCACAGACACATTACTGTTAACGGAAATATCGTAAACATTCCTTCTTACCAATTAAAAGCAGGAGATGTTGTAGCAGTAAGAGAAAAATCAAAATCTTTAGAAGCAATCCAAAATTCATTAACAAACTCTAGTCATGTTTATGAGTGGATTACATGGAATAACGACACTAAGCAAGGAACATTTGTATCTGTTCCTGCAAGAGTTCAAATTCCTGAGAACATCAACGAGCAATTCATCGTCGAATTATATTCTAAATAATAAATTAAACATATTGGTATTTAGCCAAAGGATTTATTAGACGTCTTCAAGCTTTTAAATCGCGCAACTAAATAACAATTAAAACGAAGAACACTATGGCAATATTAAATTTTCAAAAGCCTGATAAAGTAATCATGATCGATTCTACTGATTTTGAAGGCAAATTCGAATTCAGACCACTAGAACCAGGTTATGGACTAACAGTAGGAAACGCTTTAAGAAGAGTTTTATTATCTTCTTTAGAAGGTTTCGCAATCACATCTGTAAGAATAGAAGGTGTAGATCACGAGTTTTCTACAATTGCAGGTGTAGTTGAAGATGTAACAGAAATGATTTTGAACTTAAAGCAAGTAAACTTTAAGCGTCAAATAGATGAAATCGATAATGAGTCTGTTTCAATCTCAATTTCTGGTCAAGAGCAAATAACAGCTGGAGATTTCCAAAAGTTTATTTCAGGTTTCCAAGTACTAAACAAAGACTTAGTGATTTGTAACTTAGATCCTAAAGTAAGCATCAATATGGAAATCACTATTGAAAAAGGTAGAGGATATGTTCCTGCTGAAGAAAACAAAAAAGCTTCTGCACCTATTGGAACTATCTTTACTGACTCAATATATACGCCAATAAAAAACGTGAAGTACAGTATAGAAAACTTCCGTGTTGAGCAAAAAACCGATTACGAAAAATTAGTTTTTGAAATCATCACAGACGGTTCTATTCATCCTAAAGATGCTTTAACTGAAGCGGCTAAGATATTAATTCACCACTTCATGTTATTCTCTGATGAGCGTATAACTCTTGAGGCTGACGAAATTGCTCAAACTGAAACTTATGATGAAGAATCACTTCACATGAGACAGTTATTAAAAACTAAATTAGTTGATATGGATCTTTCTGTACGTGCCTTAAACTGTCTAAAAGCAGCAGAGGTTGATACACTAGGAGATTTAGTATCATTCAACAAAAATGATTTAATGAAGTTCCGTAACTTCGGTAAAAAATCTTTAACAGAGCTAGAAGAATTAGTAAATGTTAAAGGTCTTAACTTCGGAATGGACTTAAGCAAATACAAATTAGATAAAGATTAATCATATTTTGCTCTCCTTAGATTTACTCTTTGGATTTGGTAGCAAGATGATAAAACAAAAGTCATGAGACACGGAAAGAAATTTAATCATTTAGGTAGAAAAACTGCCCACAGAAAAGCAATGTTAGCTAATATGGCATGTTCTTTAATAGAGCACAAACGTATTAACACTACAGTAGCTAAAGCTAAAGCGTTAAAACAATTTGTTGAGCCTTTAGTAACTAAATCTAAAGAAGATACTACTCATAACAGACGTATTGTATTTTCTAGATTAAGACAAAAAGAAGCTGTGGCAGAATTATTTAGAGAGGTTGCTGCTAAGGTAGGTGATCGTCCAGGAGGATATACAAGAATTATTAAGCTTGGTAACCGTCTTGGTGATAACGCTGATATGGCAATGATAGAATTAGTTGACTACAACGAAATCTATAATGCAGATAAGCCTAAGAAAAAATCTACTCGTAGAAGTAGAAGAGGTGGAAGCAAAGCAGCTGCAGCTCCTGTTGCAGAAACTAAGGCAACTAACGAAGAAGAATAAATGTTAATAAGCATTTGAAATATTAAAGGATAAACATTTTAGTTTATCCTTTTTTTTATGCAATTTTGCGAAACTTTTAGAATCTATGAAGTATAATAAAAGAGAAAAAGCACTAATATTACTAGCAGACGGAACCATATTCTATGGAAAATCAATAGGAAAAAAAGGTACTGCATTTGGAGAGGTTTGCTTTAACACTGGTACTACAGGCTACCAAGAAATATTTACCGATCCATCTTATTTCGGACAATTAATGGTGACTACCAATGCGCACATTGGTAATTATGGAACACTTTCTGAAGAAGTGGAGTCTAATTCCATTAAAATATCAGGTCTAATTTGTAAAAATTTCAGTTTTAATTATTCAAGATCAGCAGCAGATGATTCACTTGAAAATTTCTTTGAGAAGAATAACGTGTTGGCTATATCTGATGTAGATACAAGAGCTCTTGTAAGCTATATTAGAGACAATGGAGCTATGAATGCTGTAATTTCTACTGAGGTTGATAATATTGAAGACCTTAAAAAACAACTAGCAGATGTACCAAACATGAATGGTTTAGAGTTGGCCTCTAAAGTGTCTACTAAAGAACCATATTATTTTGGTAACGAAAATGCGACGTATAAAATAGCTGCTTTGGATATTGGAATAAAAACTAATATCCTTAGAAATTTAGCTAAAAGAGATGCCTACATTAAGGTGTTTCCTTACAATTCGACTTTTGATGAGTTAGAAGCATTTAAACCAGATGGATACTTCTTATCTAATGGACCAGGAGATCCTGAGCCATTGGTTGAAGCACAAAATTTGGCTAAAGAAATCATTAAACGTAACCTTCCGCTATTTGGTATTTGTTTAGGACACCAAGTAATCGCGTTAGCAAACGGAATTTCTACTTATAAAATGCACCATGGACATAGAGGTATTAATCATCCTGTAAAGAACCTTATTACTGGTAAAGGAGAAATTACTTCACAAAATCATGGTTTTGCTATCAATAGAGAAGAAACTGAAAATCATCCAGATATTGAGATTACTCATTTGCATTTAAATGATGATACTGTAGCAGGAATTAAAATGAAGAGTAAAAACTGTTTTTCAGTTCAATATCATCCAGAAGCAAGTCCTGGACCTCACGATTCGTCGTATCTATTTGACCAATTTATAGAAAACATTCAAAATAAATAATGAACAAACCTCAAAGAAAATTGATTTTCATTGAGGTTTTTTATTTACGAAAACATTTTAGTAAAATTAAAATGTAATAATGAATAGGTAAATACCTTTTAGATTAACAATTTTGTAAATTTGACATACAATTAAACAACATTAAATAGAAACATATGAGCATTATAATTAATATTCATGCAAGACAAATTTTAGATTCACGTGGTAATCCAACTGTAGAGGTTGATGTTACTACAGAAAATGGAGTTGTAGGTAGAGCTGCAGTACCATCAGGAGCGTCAACAGGAGAACATGAAGCAGTTGAACTTAGAGATGGTGGAAATGCCTATATGGGAAAAGGAGTTACAAAAGCTGTAGAAAATGTCAATACTATAATTGCTCAAGAGTTGTTAGGTGTTTCAGTGTTTGAACAAAATGCTATCGATCAATTAATGATTGAATTAGATGGTACACCAAATAAATCAAAGTTAGGAGCTAATGCTATTTTAGGAGTGTCTTTAGCTGCTGCTAAAGCCGCTGCAAACGAATTAGGAATGCCATTATACAGATATGTTGGAGGCGTTTCAGCAAACACGTTACCAGTACCAATGATGAATATCATTAATGGAGGTTCTCATAGTGATGCGCCAATAGCATTTCAAGAGTTTATGGTAATGCCTGTAAAAGCAAAAAACTTTACTCATGCTATGCAAATGGGTACAGAAATTTTCCACAACCTTAAAAAAGTATTACACGATAGAGGTCTTAGTACTGCAGTAGGTGATGAAGGAGGTTTTGCTCCAACATTAGATGGTACTGAGGATGCACTTGATACAATTGCCAAAGCTGTTGAAAAAGCAGGTTATAAATTAGGTGATGAAGTAATGATTGCTTTAGATTGTGCTTCGGCCGAATTTTATGTAGATGGAAAATATGACTATACTAAGTTTGAAGGAGACAAAGGTCAAGTAAGAACTAGTCAAGAGCAAGCAGACTACTTAGCTGAATTAGCAGCTAAATATCCTATTATTTCTATTGAAGATGGAATGGATGAAAACGATTGGGAAGGTTGGAAATACTTAACCGAAAAAGTTGGAGATAAAGTACAACTAGTAGGTGACGATTTATTTGTAACAAATGTAGAGCGTTTATCAAGAGGTATTGAAAATGGTATTGCTAACTCAATATTAATTAAAGTAAACCAAATTGGTACTTTAACCGAGACTATTGCAGCTGTTAATATGGCTCATAATGCAGGTTATACGTCAGTGATGTCTCATCGTTCTGGTGAAACTGAAGATAATACTATTGCTGATTTAGCAGTAGCATTAAACACTGGTCAAATTAAAACAGGTTCTGCATCTCGTAGTGATAGAATGGCAAAGTACAATCAGTTATTAAGAATCGAAGAAGAATTAAGTAACGTTGCTTACTATCCTCAAGAAAAGGCTTTTAAAGTAAAGTAATATTTAAAATATGGTATTAAAAAAGGCTTCTGTTTAATTACAGAAGCCTTTTTTACTTTTAACAACTAATTAATGTGTATTAGTTTTTTAAGTAAATTTATTTTAAGTAATTTATACTTCATTATTAAAACTCAGTACTTAATGTCAAATTTCCTTTTTGTTTCTGCTGAAAACGATGCCATCAAAAAATGTAAAGCTGGTGGTATGGGAGATGTTGTTAGAGACGTTCCTAGGCAAATAGCAGCTTTAGGTGATAGAGTTAGTGTTGTAACACCTGCTTATGGACGATTGCACATAGGGCAAAAAAAGATTAAAGAGGTTGAGTTTTCTTATAGAGGAGAAACTGCCAAAGCAATTATCTATCAAGTAGCTCCAAAGAAAGAAATTGAAAACATTACACATTATGTTATTCATCATCCTGATATAAAGTCAGGTAATATTGCCCATATTTATTTTAATGACCCAGAACAACCATTTTATACTGATGCTTGTATGTTCTCCTTGTTCTGTAGTGCAGTAGCAGAGAGTATAACACAAAATAGTTTTGGGAAATTAGATGTTGTACACTTACACGATTGGCATACTAGTTTACTGTTGTTTTTAAAAGAATATCATCCTTCTTATAAAGTATTGCAAAATATAAGGTTTGTATATTCAATTCATAATTTGGCTATTCAAGGTATTAGACCATTTAAAGATAATTACTCTTCGTTACATGCTTTTTATCCTGAGTTAGATATAGATTATGAGAATTTAAAAGATCCAAGATATCAAGATTGTATAAACCTTATGGCTGTAGGAATTAAACTTGCTGATGTTGTGCACACAGTGTCTCCTTCCTATAAAGAAGATATAATGAAGTCTAGCAATTTTCCAGATTTTATAGGTGGAGAAGGTTTAGAAAACTATTTAAAAGAGGCTAATAAAGAAAACCGCCTAGTAGGAATTTTAAACGGTTGTAATTATCAAAACATAAACTTAGTGCAACATGGAGCATTTTATGTTAATGCTATTCAAGCGATTTTTGAGTGGTTGCAAGAACCTGAAAAAGAATATAAAGCTGATTTTTTAATTCATACAGGAGAAAAAATTGTAAGACTCATAAAAGAACCAGCAAAATTTGTTTGTGCTAGTGTTGCGAGATTAACTGAGCAGAAGTTTTTCTTTTTTAAAAATTCACCTGAATTATTAAAATCAATTTTAGAAAAACTAAAAGCAGTAAATGGTATTTATGTAGTACTTGGAACTGGAGCACCAGAGTATGAGCAGTTATTACAAAACATAAGCTATGAATATGACAACTTTGTGTTTTTTAATGGACAGTCCGAAGAGGTTATTGATTCGATTTATACCGAATCTAATTTATACTTAATGCCTAGTCTTTTTGAACCATGCGGAATCAGTCAAATGTTAGCAATGCGAAATGCTCAACCATGTCTAGTACACCATACAGGTGGATTGAAAGATACTGTTGAACATTTAAAAACAGGATTTTCATTCAACGGAAAAACAATTGATGAAAAGAATGCTAACTTTTTATCGGTATTTTCTCAAGCATTAAAAATCTTTTTTGAAGACAAAAGTCAGTGGGATACTATTTGCCTCAATGCTAAATCACAAAAGTTTACTTGGCAATCTTCAGTAAGAGAATATTACAAGAAATTGTATAAAATAAATGTCAAATAATGCTGTAGTTTATGTGCGCTTGTATTTTCAATTATGAGTTACATCCAAGCATCAATTTTCACAATATCACAATAGATAAATCCTTTATGGAGAAGCTTTAAAAATCCTAAGATATTTCGTATTTTCGTACAATCTTTTTAACAATAAAACTTTAAAAAAATATAAACATAAAAATGTCAGATAAAGCTACATTAGAAATTAACGGTCAAAAACATGAATTTCCTTTAATTACAGGAACCGAAAATGAGGTTGCAATAGATATTAAGGCCTTAAGAAGTGTAACAGGAGGCGTTACTACAATTGATCCAGGTTATAAAAATACAGGATCTTGTGTAAGTGCCATTACATTTCTAGATGGAGAAAAAGGAATATTGAGGTATAGAGGATATTCAATTGAAGAACTAGCTGAAAAAGCAGATTTCCTTGAAGTAGCTTATCTTTTGATTTTTGGAGAATTGCCAACACAAGAGCAATTAGATAAATTTCATTCAGACATAAAAAAGCATTCTGTTGTTGACGACGATGTAAAGAAAATTTTAGATGCTTTCCCTAAGTCAGCACATCCAATGGGAGTTTTATCTTCGCTTACAAGTGCATTGACAGCATTTAATCCTTCGTCAGTAAATGTAGATTCTGAAGAAGAAATGTACAATGCTATTGTTAGAATTTTAGGTAAGTTCCCAATCTTAGTAGCATGGACAATGCGTAAGAAAATGGGATTACCATTAGATTACGGAAGCTCATCATTAGGCTATGTTGAGAACATTTTACAAATGATGTTCAAAAGACCAGATGAAAACTATGAGCAAAACCCAATTTTAGTAAATGCTTTAGACAAGCTTTTAATTTTACATGCTGATCATGAGCAAAACTGTTCAACTTCTACAGTAAGAATTGTAGGTTCTTCACATGCAGGTTTATTTGCTTCTTTATCTGCAGGTATTTCTGCACTTTGGGGACCTTTACATGGTGGAGCAAATCAAGCAGTTTTAGAAATGCTTGAAGCTATCAAAGAAGATGGAGGAGATACTAAAAAATATATGGGTAAAGCAAAAGACAAAGAAGACCCTTTCCGTTTAATGGGATTCGGACATCGTGTATACAAGAACTTTGACCCAAGAGCTAGAATAATCAAAAAAGCAGCCGATGACGTTTTAGGTGATTTAGGTGTTGAAGATCCTATTTTAGATATTGCTAAAGGATTAGAAAAAGAAGCTTTAGAAGATGATTACTTCGTAAAAAGAAAACTATATCCTAACGTAGATTTCTACTCAGGAATTATTTATAGATCAATGAATATTCCTGTTGAAATGTTTACAGTTATGTTTGCACTAGGGCGTTTACCTGGTTGGATTGCTCAATGGAGAGAAATGCGCTTAAATAAAGAGCCAATAGGTCGTCCAAGACAAGTATATACAGGTGAAACATTAAGATCGTTTAAAGGAATTAACGAGCGTTAAGCTTAGGCTTATTACATCATATAAGCTTCATTATTTATTTTAATGAAGCTTTTTTTATAATTTATATTATGCTGAAATTGAATGTTAAAAATGAAACCTCTCGTCTTAGAGCAGTGGTTTTAGGAACAGCTAAAAGTAATGGTCCAACCCCTAAAATAGAGGAAGCATACGACCCAAAATCTCTTGAGCACATAAAAGCAGGAACATATCCCTTAGAAGCCGATATGGTTAATGAAATGGAAGCAGTGGCTAAAGTTTTTGAAAAGTATGATGTAAAAGTATACAGACCTAATATTATTGAGGACTGTAATCAAATTTTTGCCAGAGATATAGCTTTTGTAATTGACGATGTGTTTGTAAAAGCCAATATATTACCAGATCGAGAAGAAGAGCTTGAAGCCATTCAATATGTTATTGATCAAATTGACCCTAAAAAAGTAATTAGGCCTCCTGAAGAAGCTCACATTGAAGGAGGAGATGTGATTGTATGGAATGACCATATCTTTATTGGAACTTACAGAGGAGCTGATTATTCTGATTATATTGTGGCTCGTACAAACCAATTAGGTGTAGATTACATTACTGAAAAATTTCCGCATAAAACTATAAAAAGTTTCGACCTTAGAAAATCTCAAGTAAACCCTAGAGACAACGCTTTACATTTAGATTGCTGTTTTCAACCAATAGGAACAAATAAAGCAATCTTACATAAAGAAGGGTTTTTAGTTGAAGAAGAGTATGAGTGGTTGCTTAATTTCTTTGGAGAAGAAAATTGTTTTGTCATTACAAAAGACGAAATGTATGATATGAACAGTAATATTTTTTCAATATCTGAAGACGTGATTATCTCAGAAAAAAACTTTACAAGATTAAATACTTGGTTAAGAAAAAATGGATTTACTGTTGAAGAAGTGCCTTATGCAGAAATAGCTAAACAAGAAGGTTTACTACGTTGCTCTACAATGCCTTTGATAAGGGATTAACTTATTTTCGGTATAAAAAATAATTGTTTACCAAATCAATATAAATACGTTTAGCTTCATCTTGCGAAACATCTTTAACCTGAAATAATGCATTTGTTTTAAATGCGTTAATTATAGGCTTTCGGCTACTTGGTCTGCCATAGTTGTTTGTAGCCTTTTTGTAGTAAGCATAAAGGCGAAGTAAAAAATCAGCCGGAAAAGGTTCGGTATGATTGTTTATACGCTCTACAGCGTCTCTAAACTCTATGTCTAGTTCTTCAGGTGTCATTTTAAATTTCAGCAATAATACTTTCGCCTCCTTTTACAACTTGGTTCAAGGTTACTTTAACGTCTGCATCTAAAGGTAAAAATAAATCTACTCTCGACCCAAATTTTATAAACCCAGCATCAGCACCTTGTATTGCTTTGTCATCAACCTTAGCATAGTTAACAATACGTTTTGCTAGTGCACCAGCAATTTGTCTATATAGTATTTTTCCAAACGAGTTGTTTTCTACAACAATAGTTGTGCGTTCGTTTTCTTCACTGGCTTTTGGATGCCATGCAACTAAATATTTCCCAGGGTGGTATTTGCTGTACAATACATTTCCACTTATAGGATAACGTGTAACATGAACGTTAATTGGCGACATAAAAACAGATACCTGTATGCGCTTGTCGTTAAAATATTCTTTTTCAAAAACTTCTTCAATAACTACAACCTTACCATCAACAGGCGAAACTGCTTGTTTTTCATTTAAAATGGTGTTTCGTTTAGGGTTTCTAAAAAATTGAAGAATTAAAACCAAGAACACTACAAAAAGTAGCATTAGTGAAGTTCTTAGCCAAGGTAGTTGTACAAAATAATCAATAAGCAAAACAGCTCCAACTACTATAACTAGTGAAATAAATATAATTTTATGGCCTTCTTTATGAAACATAAGTTACTATTCTTAAAAATAAATAAATAAAAGGAGCAGCAAATATTATACTATCTAGTCTGTCTAATAAGCCACCATGACCAGGCATGATTACACCACTATCCTTTACTTTAGCTTGTCGTTTAAATTTAGATTCTATCAAATCTCCAAGTGTACCAAAAACACTAACTATAATTGCTAAAATTAACCAATAAGTAGAATCTAACGTATTTGTAAATTTAGCAATAAAATAACTAGCAACACACGAAAAAAACAAACCACCTAAAAATCCTTCAACTGTTTTTTTAGGCGAAATACTAGGAAACAGCTTTTGCTTTCCAAAGTTTTTTCCAACTAAGTACGCAAATGTGTCATTGATCCATATTAGAATAAAAGTACCTAAAAGCAACAATGGCGTAAACTCATGCTTAAAGTTTGCTATTAAAATTAAAAACACAAACGCACTACTTAAATAAAAAGTAGTGATTAGATATCTTTTAGAGCTGAAAAGCGGTATGGTTTTCTCAGAAAATAAATCTTTAATTAAAAACAACTGAACAAAAATTGTAATTACATGAAGTATTTGAATAGCCTCATCAAAACCACTTGTAGTGGTTATAATAGTAGACCAATATCCAAAAACAAAATATAAAACCGTAAAGATTATAAACGGATAAAAATCTTTTAAGTTGATAAGTTTTTTAAACTCAGCTAGACAAATAATACCGAACACAAAAAATAATGCAGCCAATGCATGTTGCCAATACAGTGACAAGATTAGTAATGTGATGTATATTGCTCCGGATAATGCTCTGGTAACGGCTTCTTTCATCTATAGGTCTTCTAGAAGAAGCAAATATAGGTTTTTTGAGCTACTTCCATAAGTTAGAAAATCTTTATCCTCAACAGTTTTAAAATGCTTTATCGTAGTAATATTAGTTGGGATTTTTTCTCTGTTTTTACCTTTAATACCTCTAAGGCCTTCACCAATATTTTCAACAAACTGACTTGTTGTTGCATATATTATAAAATTGGTAGGTAGCTCTTTTAGTTTCTTCTCAGCAATTTGATTTGAAGAAATTAATAGCGAACCATCATCTGAAATAAGGTATTCACAAGTGGATAAAAAATACGTGCTTTCTGAAACTTTTTTAGTTGGATTTAAATGAAAATCTTTAAATAATTCAGAAAGTCTATCATCAAAGAGTAAAGCGTTTTTGTCTTCCCATTCATTTTCACTAAGAATTTGCGATAAATTATCCTTGACTTCGTTTAAATTTTCGCAATACAAAAACTTTCCGCCATTGGCTTTAAAATTTATGGTAAATCTCTCGTCAGCGGGCAATTTAATTTCAGGCATATATTTGCCTCTCTCTTCGCTTTTTATGTTATCTTCTTCACTATCAGATTTTAGACCGAAGATTTTACGAAATAGACTCATGTATGGGTTGCTATTACCTAGGTTTTAATTTGCGTATTATTTCAAATATAAAAAAACTTAAATTAACACGTGATTAATTTAAGCTTTTTATAATAATATTATGTTTTTGGCTTTTATTCTTCTTCGTCTTTTCCAAAAGGACGCTTACCAAAAATCTTCTCTAAATTATCTTTAAAAATAACTTCTTTTTCCAATAAAACTTCTGCAAGTTCAGTAAGTTTATCTTTATTTTCTTCAAGAAGAGCTACAGCTCTTTGGTACTGTGTTTCGATAATATTAGAAATTTCTTTATCAATCAACTCAGCAGTTTCTTCGCTGTAAGGTTTTGTGAACCCATACTCAGACTGACCTGAAGAGTCGTAGTAGGTTAAGTTTCCTACTTTATCACTCAATCCATAGATTGTAACCATGGCACGAGCTTGTTTGGTTACTTTTTCTAAGTCACTTAAAGCACCAGTTGATATTTTATTGAAAATAACTTTTTCAGCAGCTCTACCACCTAATGCAGCACACATTTCGTCTAACATTTGCTCTGGTCTAACAATTAAGCGTTCTTCTGGTAAATACCAAGCAGCTCCTAACGATTGTCCACGAGGAACAATAGTTACTTTTACTAATGGAGCAGCGTGCTCTAGCATCCAGCTTACAGTTGCGTGTCCAGCTTCGTGGAAAGCAATGGCACGTTTTTCTTCTGGTGTAATGATTTTGTTCTTCTTCTCTAATCCACCAACAATTCTATCAACAGCATCAAGGAAATCTTGTTTTGTTACTGCTTTTTTACCTTGTCTAGCAGCAATAAGTGCAGCTTCATTACATACATTGGCAATATCAGCACCAGAGAAACCAGGTGTTTGTTTTGAAAGAAAATCGATATCTAAATCCTCTGCTTTTTTGATAGGTCTTAGGTGAACTTCAAAAATCTCTTTACGCTCTCTTACATCTGGTAAGTCAACAAAAATTTGACGATCAAAACGTCCAGCACGCATAAGAGCTTTATCTAATACGTCGGCTCTGTTTGTAGCAGCTAATACAATAACATTGGTGTTAGTGCCAAAACCATCCATTTCAGTTAATAATTGGTTTAAGGTATTTTCACGTTCGTCATTAGATCCTGAAAAATTGTTTTTTCCTCTAGCTCTACCAATTGCATCAATTTCGTCAATAAATATAATTGAAGGCGATTTTTCTTTTGCTTGTTTAAATAAATCTCGTACTCTCGATGCTCCAACACCTACAAACATTTCTACAAAGTCAGAACCAGATAGTGAAAAGAAAGGTACTTGTGCTTCACCAGCAACAGCTTTTGCTAATAAGGTTTTTCCTGTTCCAGGTTGTCCTACCAGTAAAGCTCCTTTAGGGATTTTTCCACCAAGTGAAGTGTATTTTTCAGGGTTTTTAAGGAAGTCTACAATTTCTTGAACCTCTTCTTTTGCACCTTCTAAACCTGCTACATCTTTGAATGAAGTTTTAATGTCAGTCTTTTCATCAAAAAGTTTTGCTTTAGATTTTCCGATGTTGAAAATTTGTCCTCCAGCGCCTCCACCAGCACCTGATGACATACGTCTCATTATAAAAATCCAAACACCTATAATTAGGATAAACGGTAATAAGGAGATTAAAAAGTTACCCCAAAGATTTTCTTCGGTTTTATACTTTAGCTCAGTATTTAAGTTGTTATCCTCAAGGGTTTTGTTGATGTCTTTTTCAAAGTTTTGCAAATCACCAAACTCAAACGAATAGTTTGGAGCAGGAGTCATTGCAGGGAAAATACTACTAGGTTTAGTCTTTTTATGTATTTCTTTATTTTGTGCTTCTTCGGTAAGATAAACTTTTGCTTCTCTTCGGTTTATGATTTCAATTTTTGAAACATCACCATTTTTTAAATATTCTAAAAATTGAGAAGGAGTTGTGGTCGCCACATTTTGCGATCCAAATCCACCTGAAAATAACTGAAAAGCGATAATAGCAAAAATTGCTATTCCATAAATCCAATATGGATTAAGTTTTGGTTTCTTATTTGTATTTTTATTTTCGTTTGCCATTAATTCTTTTTTAGTAACTAGTTTCTATAACAGTTGTTTTTGCATCTCCCCAAAGACTTTCAATGTCGTAGTATTGTCTAATGTGTTTTTGAAAAACATGTACAACAATATTAACATAATCTATCAAAACCCATTCGGCATTATCAACACCTTCAACATGCCAAGGGTTGTCTTTAAGTTCTTTGCTAACCTTTTTTTGAATTGAATTTACTATGGCGTTTACTTGCGTATTTGAAGTACCTTCGCAAACAATAAAATAATCACAAACTGTGTTTTCAATTTCTCTTAAATCAAGGATTGTTATTTCTTTCCCTTTTACATCTTCAATACCAGCTAATATGGTAGTTATTAATTGGTCGACATTACTATTTTTTTTCGCCATTAAATTGATTTAGTTTTGTGCAAAGTTATTATTTTTTTAGTTCTTTTGAACTTTAATTCTTCTTAAGAAAATTATAAATTAACATTTGCTGCTTTTATGCATATAATCAAACTTAATGCCATTGACTCAACTAATACTTATTTAAGACAATTAAGTGCTAGTAAGGCTATTGAGGATTTTACGGTTGTTGTTGCTAAACATCAAACAAAAGGCAGAGGGCAAATGGGAACCCAATGGAACGTTCAAGATGCTAAAAATCTTACTATGAGCGTGTTTAAAGACATTACAGGTGTTGATGTAGAACGTAATTTTTATATTAGTATAGCTGTGTCTTTAGCGGTTTTTGAAGCTTTAAAAAGCCTTAACGTTGAAAAGCTAAGCATTAAATGGCCTAACGACATTTTGTCAGAAAATAAAAAAATAGCTGGAATTTTAATTGAAAATGTCATAAAGCAAAATAGATTACAGGCTTCAATAATAGGCATTGGTATTAACGTAAATCAAACAGAATTTGAAAATTTACCTAAAGCTTCGTCTTTACAATTAATGTCTGGACGCTTTTTTGAATTGGATGAGGTAATGATTACTGTATTGCAGAAGCTTGAATATTTTTTCGAATTACTACAAAAGAATAGCTTTTCTAAACTTAAAGCTCAGTATGAAGAGCATCTTTTTAGAAAAAATAAACCTTCCACATTTAAAGATATGGAAGGTAATATGTTTTCAGGTTATATAAAAGGTGTGTCAAATTCTGGTAATCTTCAAGTGTTGCTTGAAGATGAAATCATTAAAGAATTTGATTTAAAAGAAATAACCCTGTTGTACTAAACAGCAGTAGTCATGTTTGTTACTAGAGTTTCAATAAACTTGCTGATTGGGCCTTTAATCATCATAGCCATCATAGCATTAAACTCTCCTTCAAAAGTTAATTGGACTTCACTGGTATTAGCATCAACTTCAGTAATGTTTCCAGTAAGTGAAAAGTCTAGTTTTCCACCAGCAGCACCCAGTACAATTTTATTAGGAGGCGTAGCTTCTTTTTTCTTAAGCACTATTTCAGGCATTCCTTTTAAAGCGAACAAAAATTTGTCGTTTTCTAAAACTTCAAATTTGCTGATGTTTTCAGGCATTAAAGCTTCAAAATTTTTCACATCAGATAAAAAATCAAAAGTCTCTTGAGCTGATTTGTTAAGGGTTACCTTTGGCGATTCTAAATTCATGTATATAAGTTTTTTTCTAAAGGTGTATCAATTAGCGTTCCATTCGCTTGGGTTAGCGTTCCATTGTGCCAAAAGGTCCTGTTGTTTTTTAGTGATATAGTTAGTTTCTAGTGCTTGATCCAACAAGCTTTCATAGTTACTTAAAGTATGTAAAGTAAGGTCTTCAGCTTCAAAACTTTCTTTAGAAACATTGAAACCGTAAGTAAAAATGGCAATCATTCCTTTTACATTGGCACCAGCTTCTTTAAGAGCAGCTACAGCATTTAAACTACTTTTTCCAGTACTTATTAAGTCTTCAACAACTACCACATTTTGTCCATGTTCTAGATGACCTTCAATTTGGTTTTTGCGACCATGCGATTTTGCTTCAGGTCTTACATAAACAAACGGAAGTCCTAAATACTCAGCAACTAAAATCCCAATACCAATAGCTCCTGTAGCAACACCAGCAATAACATCAGGCTTGCCATATTGTTTTTCAATTTGCTTAGCCATGGTTTCTCTAATGTAGTTGCGAATTTGCGGATAAGATAACACAATTCTGTTATCACAATATATTGGCGATTTCCAGCCAGAAGCCCAAGTAAAAGGCTCTTCAGGGCTAAGTTTTATCGCATTTACTTGCAATAAAACTTCAGCAGTTTTTTTAGCGGTATGTTTGTTAAAAATCATAGCGCAAAACTACACAATTTTGTTAAATTTAAATTTCAAAACTTAAAATAAAATTAATTTTTGAAAATGGTAATATGTGCTTAAAAGTTATATTTTTACCATTGAAAACCTATTTGCCCAAATATTATGTATAAAGTTTTTGTAGGTGACAAACCAATTATATTAACGACTATTGTTAGTGAAGAAACTAACTTTAAAAACTACTTATTAGATACAGTTAATATTGGTAAAGTTATAAAAGAACTTAATTCTACCAGTTTGGAAGAGGTGAGATTAATACACAAAAACCCAGATAAACTCCTTAAAAAATTTTTAAAGAAATTACCAAATGTAGTTGCAGGAGGTGGTAAGGTTATTAATGAAAAAGGTGAAACACTTTTTATTTACCGAAATAAAAAATGGGACTTACCAAAAGGAAAAGCTGAAGCTAAAGAATCGATAGAAGAAACGTCGATTAGGGAAGTGGAAGAGGAGACAGGTGTTAAAGGTCTTGAAATTGTAAAACCGCTTGATACTACTTATCATATTTTTAAGCGAAATGGTAAGCACAAGATAAAAGTAACTTACTGGTTTGAGATGAAAACAACTTACTCAGGCAAACTTGAACCAGAAGAGAAAGAAGGTATTACCAAGGTAGAATGGCTCAACGAAACGCAACGTCAAGAAGCTATGACAAACTCTTATGCTAATATTAAAATTTTGGTTTAGTGCAATCTGTACACAGGATATTGTAGGTGAGCTTTTTCGTAATAGTCACTTTGTTTGTGTAGCCAATCTAACTGCGCATACCAGTTATTGTTAAAATTAGTATCTGTTTGTTTTTTTTGTTCAAATTCTGTTTTTAAATCAGGGTTTTTATCTAATAATTCTTTAGCAATATCTTCCCATACATAAGGTGAAAAACCTTCTTTTTGTTGCAGAATTGTATCAAAAAAGTTCCAGTTAAAGAATGAGTCTGGTGCTTCAGGTTCTAATGTTTCCATTAAATACCTGAACGCATTTTGATGTGTGTTAATAATATAATCGCCTTTCAAAAATGTTACTTCTTTTTCTGTTTTAACAACTTTTGTATTGTAATGCTGATAATGGCCTTCATAAGGCATTTTTCTACTCTCATAACTTTCAATCTCATAGGATTCTACTGTTATTGTAGTGTCCTTTTCAAACTGGCGCATTTCTACTTGATTAAGTTTTAAAAGTTCAATTACTTTCCACCAACCTTGTGGAATAATGTAAGCACTTGGTATAGTTACTTCAATGCTTGGTTCAAAATAGTTGTTGTAAACCACATCTTTTGTAAATGGTTTTGTGCGATCATATTTTAAGCGCTGCACTCCAGTAACTTCACTAGGTATTCTATTGCCTTCATATCCTTTAAAACTTAATGTAGAGGTTTTGCTAGTATCGATTTTCCAATCTAGGGTATAGGTCTCAGCATAATCACGAATATGTTCTTCTGTGCTTATTTGTTTCCATTGTATTTTTTGATAATCTTCTTCAATAATATCAATCATACTTTTCATAAGTTCATAAGTGCCTTCAACACGTTGTTTGTAGGGTTTTAGCATGTGAGTTTCAACCATCATACCTAAAGTGTTAAATAGTGTTGTGTAACCAGTAGAGTATCTTGGGTAGTCCATAAACTGATTAAAACCAGTTTCTGGAGTTCTGTTAAATACATTGACGTAAGGTGTAATATCCCAATCTTTTGCTGCTAGTTTTTCTTCTAGTTTAGGCATCATTTCGGTATGGATGTAATTGCCTGAATCGCCTCCTAATTTATTGTGTTGTGTGAATAAATGAGTGAGCGTATATTGGTAGTCTGCACCATTGCTTACATGATTATCAATAAATACATCAGGGTTTACTAAATGGTAAATCTCAGTAAAAGCACGTGCGTTTTTGGTGTCACATTTTATAAAATCTCTGTTGAGGTCATAGTTTTGAGCATTTCCTCTAAAACCATACGATACAGGTCCATTCTGGTTTGTTCTTGTTGTAGAATTTCTATTTAAGCTACCTCCAATGTTATATATTGGTATGGTTGCTAAAACAGTGTGTTTAGGCATATCAATAGTGCCTTGAGCAATATCTCTGTAAAGCAGCATTGTGGCATCTATACCATCGCTTTCACCAGGATGAATGCCATTATTGATAAGAAGTATGCGCTTATTGTTGGCTCTTATTTGCGAAAAATCAAAAACTTTGTCAGGGTTTAATGTTACAAGATGAAGTGGTTTGCCAGAATCTGTCTCTCCAATTGAGTTTATCGAAATTTCAGGGTAAGCTTGGGCTAAGTTTTTATAATACAGTATAGTTTCTTCGTAAGTGGCAGTTTCCTTGCCTTCACTTTTTTCAAAAACAGTAGTGAAATCATAAGTTTTTTTGGGGTTGTTTTGGGAGCAAGAACACAGTATTATAAAAAGTAGCGCAAATTTTTTCATGTGTATGATTTTTGATATTTCAAACTTACTTAAAATAGTAATTGATTTTAAGATTGTTATCGTTTTATGTTAGAATATCGTGTATTTATTTTGTCAAAACCTTAGCAAAATCAAGGATTTTTTTTATTTTTAACTATCCCTTATTAACTAAAATAATATGCAAGAAAGAGAGCTTTCTCACAAATTGTCATTTGGCACTATTATTATTCTCAATGAGCATTTAGCTGAGGTAATTATTGACGAAGGTGTTGAAATGGACAAAAAACTAATGGAAGAATATCATAATTTTTTACTCGAAAATTTAACGCCTCCATTTTCACTTTTAGTAAACAAACTTCATTCTTATTCTTATACTTTTGATGTTCAACGTAAGATTTCAAAATTGAAAGAAGTTTTTGCTGTAGCAGTTGTTGTGAATTCAATTGGTAGTAAAATGGCTACTAAAACAATATTGAGTTTGAATAATGATGAAAACTGGACAATGAAAATGTTTTATCTAAGAGAAGAAGCTTTGATATGGCTTAATGAAGAGAAAAATAAAAGAATTTCAATGTAAATTTTAACACATACTTCATTGATGTCTTTAGAGAAAAATACATTTTAAAATAGTAATTTTGTAGCAGAATTTTTACCAATAATGCAACAGATTACGAATACTATTTTAATGATTCGTCCTATAAACTTTAGGATGAACGAACAGACAGCTGTCAATAATTATTTTCAAGAAACTATAGATGTTAAAAACGCTGAGATTAATGCCAAAGCTCAAGAAGAGTTTGACGCTTTTGTTGCAAAGTTAAAGCAAGTAGGGATTAATGTAATTGTTGAGCAAGATGATGTGTTAGCAGATACTCCAGACTCTATTTTTCCTAATAACTGGGTGAGTTTTCATGAAAATGGTGATGTTGCAATTTATCCAATGTTTGCCGAAAACAGAAGAAAAGAAAGACGCGAAGAGATATTTGTAAGGCTTGAAAACGAAGGCTTCAAAATTGAAAATATTATTGACTATACAAGTGCAGAAGATGAAGGTATTTTTCTTGAAGGAACAGGAAGTTTATTGTTAGATAGAGCTAATGGTAAAGCCTATTGTGCGTTATCACCTAGAGCAGACGAAGAGTTGTTTATTGAGTTTTGTGAAGATTTCGACTATTTTCCTGTAGTATTTACCGCTAACCAAACTGTAGATGGTAAGCGATTACCAATTTACCATACTAATGTAATGATGTGTTTAGCTGAAAACTTTGCTGTGATTTGCTTGGATACTATTGATGATAAAAAAGAACGCAAAAATGTTATTCAGCATCTAAAATCGGATGGTAAAGAAATTATAGAAATTACTGAGTCTCAAATGCATCAGTTTGCTGGTAATATGCTTCAATTAAAAGGAGCAAACAATACACCTTATTTAATAATGAGTAAAGCTGCTCATGATAGTTTGACAGCATCACAAATCTCAAAAATTGAAAAGCATTGTGAGATAATTTCTAGCTCTTTAGAAACTATAGAAACTTGTGGAGGCGGAAGTGCACGTTGTATGATGGCTGAGGTGTTTTTACCAAAAAACTAATCTAGCTTATTAAAGATATAACCGCCTTTTTCGGCTCCCCAAATATGTTCTTCTTTATCGTCAAATCCTCTATCCCATGAGATGATTTTGTCTTGGAAAATTTCAACTTCGCTAGTTGCGTATGAAGCTCCATATAGTGTGCTTTCGCATGTTTTTTCTCCTGTTTCACCTTTAAAATGATTAGAGTCTAAACGTTTAAGGAGTACTTCGCATCCTTCTTTTTTAGAAACTTGATGTATTGATAGTGAGTCAAAAGCTTGAGGTGTTTTCCATTTTCCTATCCATAACGAGTCGTTTTCAATTGTGTAAATAGCAGAGCTATAAACACTATCATTTAATTTAGTTACTTCGTATATACGTTGTCTATAAGGATTGTTTTGTCGTGCGTTTAAAGCTTGCTCTACATAAAGGTAATTACCTTTGTCTTTCCAAATAGGGTACATGTGAAGCGAGATATTAAAATAAGTTGAGTCAACTTTTGCTTGAGCTTCAGAATTGTATGAACCTTGCATTATTGTAAATAACTCTTCAAGGTGATTAGGAGCTTCTGTGCTTTCAGTTGTTTTTTGAGAATCTTTATAACTATAAAATGCTATTAGTATAGCAAATGAAAGTATAAATTGTTTCATCTTAGTGTTTTGTCTTTTGCGCTAAGATAAACAAAAATGTTATTTAAGAAGAAGACTTTGTTTTTGGGAGTTCAACAAAAAATTTAGTTCCCACATTTTGAACACTTTCAACCCAAATTCTACCATCATTAAGTTCAACTAGTTCTTTGCAAATAGTTAATCCTAATCCTGTACCTTTTTCGTTTTTGGTACCTATTGTAGTAAATGTATTGTTTTTAAATAGCTTGTTTAGATTCTCTGGAGAAATGCCAACTCCAGTATCTTCTACGCATATTAAGGACTTACCATTTTGGTCTCTGTTTGAAACAGTTATAGCATCACCAATTCTACTAAACTTAACAGCATTTGTAAGTAGATTTTGAATTACAATTTCTATCATGCTTTTATCGGCATAAACAAAATCTCTTTGCGACTCGTCAATTAAAACAATTCGTTTTTGTTCAACCTTTTGTTCTATTAATCCCATTTTATTGTGGAATACATCTTGGATGTTGAATAACTCAGGGTTAGACTCTAAGTTTTGCATTTGGGATTTAGACCAGTTTAATAGGTTAAAAAGTAATAAAGAAGCATTGTCAGCATTCTCACTTAATTCAGGTATGAGCTCATAAAATTCTTCTTTGGTGAGACTGTCTTCGCGAAGCAAATCAATAAATCCTTTAATGGATGAAATCGAATCTTTTAAATCGTGAGATACAATAGAAAACAAACGATCTTTTACTTTGTTAACCTCTTCTAAATGGTGTGTTTGCTCTAATATAGCTTCGTTTTGTAACTCTATCTGTTTGTTTTTTTCTTCAAGTTCTCTAGCGTATTCTAAACGTTTTCTATGTTTTAGGTGAGAAATAACTAAAACAAGTAAGGATACTAAAACAGCAAAAGCTAAGACGTAACTTAGCAGTTTTAATCGTTTAATAGATTTTTCATTCTCTTTATTTATTGCTTCATTTTCAATACTCACCTCGTTAGTAAACGCTTCGTCAATATTGGTTTCAGTAGCAGAAGTAGTAATTACAGGTATTTTGGGTTGACTCTCTTTATCAAGTTCAGTTTTTAAGTCATAATATTTTCCTTGCCAGAAAAATGCATTTTGATATTGCTTTTGTATGGAGTCTAGTTCTTTGTGGAGTTTGTAGTTTTTTAAAAGCTCATGTTTGTTAACTCCATTTTTTGCAATACTGTAAGCTTCATCTAATTGTGCTTGGGCAAGTTTTAACTTATTTTGTTTTAAATTGAGGTGACCTATGGAGTTTAATGACCTAAGTAATCCATCTTCATTTTGTGTGTTTCTGTTGTATTTTAATCCTTCAAGTAAATACTCTGCAGCTTTTTCATATTCTCTAAACTGCAAATATTCTTCACCAATTCGAGGTAAAATTTCTCCTCTTAAGTCATTGTCATTTTCAGTATCTAAAAGATTTAACACTTTCTCAAAATACTCAATAGCTTTTCTGTGTTCTTTTCTTTCAGAATAAAGTAAAGCAATGTTTTTGGTTGAGTTTTTAATTCCAGCATTGTCTTGTAGTTGGGTTCTAACGTTTAATGCTTTATAATTAAACTCAAGCGCTTTATCTATTTGGTTTGTATTGTAGTAAGCTTCGGCTAAACTATTGTAGGCTAAACTAAGTTCTTCTCTTAAGTTCATGCGTTCAAAAACCTGAATAGCTAATAAAGCATTTTCAAGACCTTCAGCATAGTTTCCGCGTTTAATTTCAATAAGACCAATACCATTGCTAACTCTGGCATAACCAAGTGTGTCGTCAAGTTCTTTAAATAGTCTCTTGGATTTATTGTAACTATCAATTGCGTTGTAGTAATCGTTTTTTGTTGAATAAATAAGGGCTTTAAAATATTTGGCTTCGGCAATTGCTCTTTTATATTTTAAAGTTTCAGATAACCTTTCAGTTTGGTCAATAAACAATAACGCTTTTTTGTAGTCTTTTACAGTGTATAGCTTTTCAATTAATAAAAGGGAAGTTTCAACCTTTGCAGAATCCTGAGGTTGGTAAGCTAATTGAATAGTTAGGTGTTCAATCTCTGATTGAATAAAAAGACTATCCTTCTCTATTTTTTGAGCAAAAGTAGAGAGCACAGAAAAAAAAGCAGCTAAAGTTATTAACTGTTTCATCTTCTACAATTAGTGTTATAAATTGCAATACTGCTTTGACGCCAACTTGCCTTGAGGGATAGGAAAAGTAAAAACACAAAACACAATAACAATCCTGTTAAAGGTTGAAAAATAGGTATCATCAACGATTGGGACTTTGATTAATAGCTTTCCAAAAATCTTTAAAAGGGTTATAAAAAGCTAATTTCTAGGTTTTACTACCAAAAAATTAGATAAAAGGAATATTATTTAATTTTAAAAATTTTCCTACTCGATGAACGGTAAAAAATCATAGAAAAACTACACTTTTATCGACGAAATGCACGTTAATTAAAGTTATTAACAAATTTTTACCTAAAGCGTTGATTGTTAGAATTTTAGTTTTAAAAATGAATTTTGAAGTAATTTGATAACGCTACGCTATAACTTCACAAAACTTTATTAATTTACCATTCTTATTTTTTTAAACAAGAGTATATTTTTAAAAAGCAGACTTCAATGTCAAATTGTCAATCACTCTTTTTACATTCCATATAAATTTAGATTTCGGTATTGTGCTTTAAGATTAAGTATTTAAGCGGCATTGGGTCTTAAAATTTTAATAAAAATACTATCTTTGCACACTTAAAAATTAACTACAAATGAGTCTTCAAGATATATTGACAAAACACGTACAAGAAGCTATAACTTCATTGTATAACGCTAATTTAGAATCGGTTGAGTTTCAAGCTACTCGTAAGGAATTTGCTGGAGATATAACAATTGTTGTTTTTCCTATGTTGCGTGTTGTAAAAGGTAATCCTGTGCAAATAGGAGAAGCTGTAGGTCAATATCTTGTTGAAAAGGTTGATGAGGTAAAAGCATTTAATGTAGTTAAAGGTTTTTTGAATGTTGAAATTAATGATGCTTACTACCTGAATTTTTTTAACGAAATTTCTAATCAAGCGGCTTATGGATTGATAACACCAAAAGAAGGCGACAATGCAATAATGGTAGAGTATTCTTCACCAAATACTAATAAACCATTACACCTTGGTCATATTAGAAATAACTTGTTAGGATATAGCGTTGCCGAAATTTTAAAAGCATCTGGAAAAAAGGTATATAAGACTCAAATTATAAACGATAGAGGTATTCATATTTGTAAAAGTATGTTGGCTTGGAAACGTTACGGTAATAATGAAACTCCTGAAAGCACAGGCTTAAAAGGCGATAAGTTAGTAGGTAATTATTATGTGAAGTTTGACCAAGAGTATAAAAATGAAATTCAGCAATTAGTAGAAGAAGGAAAGACTGAAGAAGATGCAAAAAAACAAGCGCCTATTTTGGTAGAAGCTCAGAAAATGCTTCAAAAATGGGAATCTGGAGATCCTGAAACTGTTGCGCTTTGGGAGAAAATGAATGGTTGGGTTTATGAGGGGTTTGATGTTACGTATAAAAACTTAGGTGTTGATTTTGACAAACTGTATTATGAAAGTCAAACCTATTTATTAGGGAAAGAATTTGTTGCCGAAGGATTGAAAACAGGAGTTTTCTTTAAAAAAGAAGATGGCTCAGTGTGGTGCGACCTTACTGATGAAGGACTTGATGAAAAAATCGTGCTTCGTAGTGATGGTACAGCAGTATATATGACACAAGATATTGGTACAGCTATTCAACGTATTAAAGATTTTCCTGATGTTGGCGGAATGGTTTACACTGTAGGTAACGAGCAAGATTATCATTTTAAAGTACTGTTTTTGATCCTCAAAAAATTAGGTTTTGATTGGGCTAAAAACTTATACCATTTAAGCTATGGTATGGTCGATTTACCTTCAGGAAAAATGAAAAGTAGAGAAGGTACTGTTGTAGACGCTGACGATTTAGTAGAGGACATGGCTAAAACTGCCGAAGAGATTTCTGAAGAACTTGGTAAGTTAGACGGTTATACTCAAGAAGAGAAACAAGAACTATACAAAACCATTGGTCTTGGAGCTTTAAAATATTACATCCTTAAAGTAGATCCAAAAAAGCGAATTCTTTTCGATCCTAAAGAATCTATCGATTTTCAAGGAAATACAGGACCATTTATTCAATATACCTATGCAAGAATTCAGTCTATTTTAAGAAAGTCTGATGTGGATATGTCTACAAAAGTTACAGTTGATTTACACGAAAAGGAAAAAGAATTGCTAAAGCAAATTCAACTGTTTCCTGAAGTGGTTCAAAATGCAGCAGAACAGCATAGTCCTGCATTAATTGCTAATTACACTTACGATTTAGTGAAGGGATTCAATTCATTTTATCAAAATGTATCTATACTTGGTGCTGATAATGACAACGAAAAACAGTTTAGAGTACAGTTATCTAAGGTAGTTGGTAACACCATTAAAAATGCGTTTGGGTTATTAGGAATTAATGTTCCTGAACGTATGTAATAATATTGTATTTTTAATAGCAATTAAAACCCAAAACACTACCTAATAACTATTAAAATTTTGTAAATTTGCCTGCGTTTAAAAGCGCAACATGACAACAAACACAAAATACATCTTTGTAACTGGAGGCGTAAGTTCTTCCTTAGGAAAAGGAATTATAGCTGCTTCATTGGCAAAATTACTACAGGCTCAAGGTTACAGAACCACAATCCAAAAATTAGACCCTTACATTAACGTTGACCCAGGAACTCTTAATCCTTATGAGCATGGTGAATGTTATGTTACCGATGATGGTGCAGAAACCGATTTAGATTTGGGTCACTACGAGCGTTTTTTAAATGTGCCTACAAGTCAGTCAAATAACGTTACTACTGGACGAATTTATCAAAGTGTTATTGAAAAAGAACGTAGAGGTGAGTTTTTAGGTAAAACGGTTCAGGTTATTCCTCATATTACTGACGAAATTAAAGAACGTATTCAAATCTTAGGAAAATCAGGAGATTACGATATTGTTATTACCGAAATTGGAGGAACCGTTGGTGATATTGAATCCTTACCTTACATTGAAGCTGTGCGTCAATTACGCTGGGATTTAGGTCAAGACAACGCTATTGTTATACACTTAACATTAATTCCATTTTTATCTGCAGCTGGTGAGTTAAAGACAAAACCTACTCAGCATAGTGTAAAAACCTTAATGGAAAGTGGAGTTCAAGCAGATATTTTAGTTTGCAGAACAGAGCACGAATTACCTGAAGATTTAAGACGAAAACTAGCCTTATTCTGTAATGTTCGTGAAGAAGCAGTTATTCAATCTATAGATGCATCAACAATTTACGATGTGCCTAACTTAATGTTAGAACAAGGTTTGGATAAAGTAGTGCTTAAAAAATTAAATTTAGAAAGTGATACTCCAGATTTAACACAATGGAATCAGTTTTTAAACCGACATAAAAACCCAAAAGGAGAAGTTACTATTGGGCTTATTGGAAAATATGTGGAACTTCAAGATTCATACAAATCAATACTTGAAGCTTTTATTCATGCAGGAGCAGAAAATGAAGTAAAAGTAAATGTAGAATCTGTTCATTCAGAATTTTTAACACCAAAAAATGCAGCTGGTAAACTTCAACATTTAGATGGAGTATTAGTTGCTCCTGGTTTTGGAGAGCGTGGTATAGAAGGAAAAATTGAAGCGGTTAGGTATGTGAGAGAGCATAATATTCCGTTTCTAGGGATTTGCTTAGGTATGCAAATGGCAGTTATTGAGTATTCTAGAAACGTACTTGGATTAAAAGATGCTAATTCAACCGAAATGGATGAGCATACGCAATATCCTGTTATTGACCTTATGGAATCTCAAAAAGATATTACTGATAAAGGAGGAACTATGCGTTTAGGCGCTTGGGATTGCGAACTAATAAATGGTAGTATTGTACAACAAGTGTATGGTTCAAATGCTGTAAAAGAGCGTCATAGACATCGTTATGAATTTAATAACGCATTTAAAACGCAAATAGAAGACGCAGGTATGAAAGCTACAGGGTTTAATCCTGAAACTGGTTTGGTTGAAATTGTTGAAATTCCTTCACATAGCTGGTTTGTTGGTGTGCAGTACCATCCTGAATATAAGAGTACTGTTGCAAATCCGCATCCTTTATTTGTAGCTTTTGTAAAAGCTGCTTTAAACTTTAAAAAAGACGAGAAAAGTGTCAGTATGACACAAAAATAATATTGGACAGTTTTTTGATACACCAAAAGACATCCACTCCTAACTTTAATTGGGGAAACTAAATACTTATGGAAGAAAAAAAATTAGACGTTAATTCCGTTATTGGGTTTATACTTATTTTCGGAATATTATTATTCATGCTTTGGCAAAACCAACCAACTGAAGAGGAGTTAGCCGAACAAGAAAAAGCAAAACAAGAGCAAATTGAAGCTGAGAAAAAGCAACAAGCACAAGAGGCAACATTAACTACAACTGCTCAAGACTACTCAAACAGTTCAGTAAAAGACTCTACACAATTAGAGGCATTAAAATTAAAATTAGGCGCTTTTGCTTATGCAGCAACGTTACCTTCAGCAACTGATGGAGAAACTGCTGTTGAGACTGATGTGTTTTCTTTAAAGTTTAGTAATAAAGGTGGATACTTGTCAGAAGTTAAGCTGAAAAACTTTGTCGATTACGATTCTGTTCCTATTCATTTAATAAAAAAGAATAATGTTGATTTTAATATCAATTTTGGAACAACAGATAATAGAACCCTAAATACTAAAGAGCTTTATTTTCAACCATCGGTTACTAAAAATGGTGAAAACACTATAGTTTCTATGAAATTAAAAGTGTCTGAAGCTAAGTTTTTAGAATATCGTTATGAGCTAAAACCTGATGATTATATGATTGGGTTTACTGTTAAATCTCAAGGTTTAAATGATGTTATCAATGGTTCTCAAAATATAGATTTAAACTGGCAACTTGATGGATACAGACATGATAGAAGTATTCAATATGAAAACCGTTACACACGATTAACTTATCAGCATGATGGTAAAAAAATAGACAAGTTGGCGCAAACTGGTGATGACGAAGAAGATGTTGAAGATGTCAGCTGGTTATCATACAGACAGCACTTTTTTAGTTCTATTTTGGTATCTGATGCACCTTTTAAAACTGTAAAATTAACGTCTAAGAATTTAGTTGAAGATGAAGATGTAGATACCTTGTTTACAAAATCATTTGCTTCAAAATTACCATTACAAGTAAAAGGTGGAGAGCTTAATGAAAACATGAGTTTTTATTATGGACCAACTGATAGTAAAGTATTAAAGACTTACGACCAAAATCTTGAAGAAAGTATTCCTTTTGGATGGGGAATTTTTGGATGGATCAACAAGTCGGTATTTATTCCTCTATTTGGATTTTTAAGTAGTTTTTTACCTTATGGTATTGCTATTATTGTGATGACTATTTTGGTTAAAATTTTATTGTCGTTTGTACAATACAAGCAGTTTTTGTCACAAGCAAAAATGAAAATTCTTAAGCCAGAATTAGACGCAATAAGAGAAAAGTACAAAGACAATAAATTAAAAGCACAACAAGAAACTATGAGCTTGCAAACAAGAGCAGGTGCAAGCCCATTGAGTGGCTGTTTACCTGGTTTAATGCAAATTCCTGTGTTTTATGCGTTGTTTATGTTTTTCCCAACAGCTTTTGATTTGCGTCAGAAAAAATTCCTTTGGGTTGATGATTTATCGTCTTATGATATCATTGCTGAACTTCCTTTTAATATCCCATTATATGGTGATCACGTAAGTTTGTTTCCAATATTGGCAGCTATTGCAATTTTCTTCTACATGCGTATGACTACAGGTCAGCAAGTAGCAGCTCAACCTACTCAAGAAGGTATGCCTGATATGCAAAAGATGATGAAATACATGATTTATTTTTCACCATTATTAATGTTGATATTTTTTAACCAATACGCTTCAGGATTGAGTTTGTATTACTTTATTTCAAACTTAATTAGTATAGGTATTATGTTAGTGATTAAAAACTTTATCATTGATGAAGATAGAGTGTTGGCTAAAATTCAAGAGAAAAAGAAACAACCTAAAAAGGAAAGTCGTTTTCAGCGCAAAATGAAAGAAATGATGGAGCAAGCTGAACAGCAAAAACGCCAACAACAGGGAAGAAAGTAAATTAAGATTATCTAATTAATAACTAAAAAAGCCTTTAAACATTTTTGTTTAAAGGCTTTTTGGCTAACTAAAACTAATCAATTAATACAATCGCTATTAATTATAGAGGAGGTAATATTACTTTATCTATGGCATGAATTACTCCGTTTGTTGCTTGAACATCTACAGCAATAATGTTGCTAACTCTATCATTCATATCAGTTAATGTCGCTCCACCAGTAACATTTGCTGTAATATCTCCACCTAAAGTGCTAACTGTCATATCGTCCATTAAAGCTGTTGATCTTACATTAGCTCCAGCTACTGCATGGTGATCTAATGTTGCTTTTAAAGTTGGTTCATCTATATCAGATAAGCTATTTAATGATAATTCGGTTAATAAGTCACCAAAGGCGTCGTTTGTTGGTGCAAACACAGTAAAAGGAGCAGGAGCTGTTCCGTTAGCTGTTGATAATGTTGTAACGTAGTCAAATGTTAAATCATCTCTTGTTAAAGCAGTAACTAAAGTTGAAAAGTTTGGATCTGCTGTTGCAAAAGTAACTACATCTGGTAGTCCTATAACAGCATCAACAATATGTACTGTTCCGTTTGAAGCGTCAATATCTGGAGTTGTAACTGTAGATATACCATTAAATGTTACACCACTAGAAGTGTTGAAATATAAACTAAGCTTGTTGCCTCCAACACCATCAGCATTTGTTGAAGTGTAACCAGAACCCATAGTTGTCAGGTCTGTAGAAGTTACGTCAGCTGAAATAACATGATTCAATAAAATTTGTGATAAAACATCAGTAGGTACTTCGTCTAAGTTTGCAAAACCATTATCTGATAAAAAGGTTGCAAAAGCATCGTTTGTTGGAGCAAGTACTGTATATGGTCCATTACCAGAAAGTACTACATCTAGGTTACCATCAGCAGCTTGTAATGCAGCAACAAGACTACTTAAGTTTGGTGCTGTTAACGCAGTTTCAACAATGTTTAACTCTTCAGGAGTTCCTCCATCATTGTTATCGTCATCACTACTGCAAGATTGAAATGCAAATACTACTGAAAGTATTAGGGCAAATTTTGAAATGTTTGAAATAATTTTCATTTTTTTGAGTTTTAATGTTCAACATATACAAACATCAGTTTGTTTAACAAATTTACAAAATGTTTAAACAAAACATTATAACAGTTATAATTTTAACATTTTTTTATGCAAATTTATCTGCGCAAAATTCTATAAATCAATACGATAATAACGGGAAACGTCATGGTGTTTGGAAAAAGAACTTTGACAAAACCAACGAGCCTCGTTATGAAGGACAGTTTGAGCATGGAAAGGAAGTAGGCGTTTTTAAATACTATACGCTTAAACAAAAAAAGAGTGTATTGAGTGCTACCAAAACATTTAACCCTAACAACAATATTGCTGAGGTTAAATTTTTTGCTTCAACAGGTAAACTTATTAGTGAAGGCAAAATGAACGGAAAACTCTTTATAGGTAAGTGGGTATTTTACCATAATAAAAGTGATGCTGTCATGTCTATTGAATATTATAATGATAAAGGCGAGTTACATGGCGAAAAGCAAGTACTATATGATAATGGACAAATAGCAGAAAAAACAAACTACGTCAACGGGAAAATAGAAGGCATTTCAACTTGGTATTCTGAAAAAGGGGTTGTAGTAAAAGAATTTAGTTATGAAAATGATGAATTACACGGCTTGTCTAAATACTATAATGCAGATGGACAGTTGTTAGCACAAGGAGAATACAAGCGTGGTAAAAAACATGGTATTTGGAAGTATTATACCAATGGGAAACTGACTGAGGAAAAGAATTTTACAAAAACGAGTAAAAACCCTAAACAACAATAGTTATAAACTATAAACAGCATAATTTTTTATAATGGTAACTTTGTAGAGTTGCCATTTTTTATTTTGTAATTTTGCAAAATCAAATTTTAAAGGAAAATCGTGAAACGAGTTATAGTAGGACTTTCGGGTGGTGTTGATTCTAGCGTTGCGGCTTATTTATTAAAGGAGCAAGGTTATGAGGTTATTGGCTTGTTTATGAAAAACTGGCATGATGATTCAGTAACTATTTCTGATGAATGTCCTTGGCTAGATGATAGCAATGACGCTATGTTGGTAGCAGATAAATTGGGTATACCTTTTCAAACAGTAGACTTAAGTGAGCAATATAAAGAGCGTATTGTAGACTATATGTTTGATGAATACCAAAAAGGACGCACGCCAAATCCTGACGTACTCTGCAACCGAGAGATAAAATTTGATGTCTTCATGAAAATTGCTCTCGATTTAGGAGCAGATTATGTGGCAACTGGTCATTATTGCAGAAAAGGAACGCTTCAAAAAGATGGTGAAGAAGTTTATCAGTTATTAGCTGGTGTTGATGGTAATAAAGATCAATCTTATTTCTTATGTCAGTTGTCGCAAGAGCAGCTGTCAAAAGCATTATTTCCTATAGGTGAATTAACAAAACCACAAGTTAGAGAAATAGCAACAAAACTCGATTTGGTAACAGCTGAGAAAAAAGATTCTCAAGGATTATGTTTTATTGGTAAAGTAAGACTGCCTGAGTTTCTTCAGCAAAAACTAAAACCTAAAGAAGGTGTTATTGTTGAGATACCACAAGCTATTGATGTGTATAAGCAAGAAACTCCTGAGTTTAATTCTGAAGAAGAAAAACTACAATATTTATCACGAAAAATTGAGTATTCTATTACTGATGGAAAAGTTGTAGGGAAGCATCAAGGAGCACATTATTTTACTAAAGGCCAACGAAAAGGATTAGCTGTTGGTGGTACTGTTGAACCATTATTTGTAATTGACACTAATGTTGATGACAATATCATTTACACAGGTCAAGGAAAATCGCATCCTGGTTTATTAAAAAAAGCACTTTTTGTCAATAACGATGAATTGCATTGGATTCGTGAAGATTTAGCTTTAAATGTTGATGAAACAATGAAGGTGAAAGCACGTATTAGATACCGTCAACCTTTGCAGGAAGCAATTTTACATAAAGTTGATGGTGGGCTTTACGTTGAGTTCGAAGCTGCACAATCTGCAATTACCGAAGGTCAATTTGTAGCATGGTATTTAAATGATGAATTAGTTGGTTCAGGAGTAATTTCTTAAATTGCAGTTGCAATACTCCCAAATGCCAACGCATGAAACACAAAATATTTTTACTTCTTTTTACAGTTTTTGCCTTTCAGTTATATGCGCAAGATGAAGATGCTTGGGTGTATTTGGAAGAAAAGGAAAATGTTGAAACAGCAATAAGCAATCCGTTAACGATTCTTACACAAAGAGCTATTGATCGAAAGAACGCTCATGGTGTTACTATAGATGCAAGAGATGTTCCTGTAAACGAAAATCACATTACCACATTAAAAGCACAACCAGGAATTATGGTTATGGCTAAGTCTAAATGGCTTAATGCTGTTCATGTTAGAGGAACGGTTGAAAACATCAATATGCTTTTAGATTTAGAGTTTGTAGTTAGTATCGATTTTGCTGATAAAAGCTTGAATGCTGAAGCTGGAAGATTTTCAGAAAATGAAGATAAATTTGAAATAGAAGAAACACTAACCGATTTTACCTACGGAAATACCCAAAACCAAGTCCAAATGATAAGTGCAGATGATTTGCATTTAGATGATTTTACTGGAGAAGGTATGCTAGTTGCGGTTTTAGATGCAGGCTTTACAAACGTTAATACTATGTCAGCTTTTCAACGCTTGAGAGATAATGGCGATTTATTGGATGGTTATGATTTTGTAGACAGAACTGAAAATGTATATGCCTATACAGCAAATACTCATGGTACAAGAGTGTTGAGTACAATGGCAGCTTATGTGCAAGACGAGTATGTTGGTACTGCTCCAGATGCATCGTATTATTTATTTAGAACTGAAGATGCTGGAAGCGAAAACCCTGTTGAAGAAAGTTATTGGGTTGAAGCTGCTGAACGTGCTGACAGTTTAGGTGTTGATGTCATAAACACTTCTTTAGGATATACAACTTATGATAATCCTAATTACAGCTACACTAACGAAGATATGGATGGTCAAACCGCATTTATTACAAGAGGCGCAACTATTGCTTCAGAAAAAGGAATGTTGGTAATTACATCGGCTGGAAATTCTGGCGGTAATGCTTGGGTAATTGTTGGTGCTCCTGCCGATTCGCCAAACGTATTATCCATTGGAGCAGTTGATAGCAACGAGGATTATGCGTTTTTTAGCTCTCAAGGAAGTGCTATCCAACCCACACAAAAACCTGATGTTGCAGCTCAAGGTTTAGGAGCTTATGTGGTTAATGAAAATGATGAAATTATCACTAATAATGGCACGTCATTAAGTTCGCCAATTCTAGCTGGAGGAGCTGTATGTTTGTGGCAAGCATTACCTAATGCTTCAAATATCGAAATTATGCAGTACATAAGGATGTCTGCTTCACAATATGCCACACCAGACAATTTTTTAGGCTACGGAATTCCAGATTTAGCCTTAGCTTATAACATAGCATTGTCTATGCAAGAACAGGAAATTGCTGAATTTAAACTTTTTCCAAATCCAGTTAATGACCTTTTAAATATCCATATTCCTAGTCAATTTGAATCTACTAATTTTTTAATGTATGATATGGTTGGGAATGTAATTTTGGAACATAAACTATCAAACTCAGTAGAACAAATGGATTGTTCTGAAATTGCTTCGGGTGTGTATGTATTAGTACTTCAATCTGGAGACTCATCAAAAACGTTTAAACTTATTAAATCATAAATGATAAACAGAATTACCAAACTGTTCAATATTCAATATCCTATTGTTCAGGCAGGAATGATTTGGAATAGTGGTTGGAGGTTAGCTTCAGCTGCTAGTAACTCAGGTGTTTTAGGACTTTTAGGAGCAGGTTCAATGTATCCTGAAGTATTACGTGAGCATATTCAAAAATGTAAAAAAGCAACTGATAAACCATTTGGTGTTAATGTGCCAATGTTGTATCCAAATATTGAAGAGATTATGGATATTATTGTTGAAGAAGGTGTAAAGATTGTATTCACTTCAGCAGGAAATCCAAAAACTTGGACCTCTTGGTTACAAGAAAGAGGGATAACTGTTGTGCATGTGGTGAGTAGTGTAAAGTTTGCTTTAAAGGCACAAGATGCAGGAGTGGATGCAATTGTAGCAGAAGGATTTGAGGCTGGAGGTCATAATGGAAGAGATGAAACAACTACACTTACTTTAATACCTATGGTAAAAGAGCAATTGCAAATTCCTTTAATAGCAGCAGGTGGTATTGCCACAGGAAAAGCGATGCTTGCAGCTATGGTTTTAGGTGCTGATGGTGTTCAAATAGGAACACGATTTGTAGCTAGTGAAGAATCATCGGCACATGCTGCCTTTAAAAATGTTGTTGTTGATGCTAAAGAAGGTGACACGCAATTAACTTTAAAAGAGTTGGCTCCTGTACGATTAGTTAAAAATAAGTTTTATGACGACGTTCAGGAATTATACAAAAAAGGACCAACGGTTGAAGAGTTGAAAACCTTATTAGGTAGAGCAAGAGCAAAAAAGGGTATGTTTGAAGGTGACCTTATTGAAGGAGAACTTGAAATTGGACAAATTTCAGGCTTAATTCATGACATAAAACCTGTAGCTGAAATTGTAACTGATATTGTTGAAGAATATAGAGAAGCCAAAGAGAATATCAAAAACGAAATGTTTTAAGTTATTTCTCGATAAGGTTTGTAATAGAGATTTTGTATAATCTACTTAAACCATTTTCATAGCTGTAAAAAGTGGTTTTTAAATCTTCAATACTTTGTTTTTCTTTAAAGCTAGTCGTTTTTAATCGTTTGCTTGTAAAGTATAAAATGCCATTTTGAGTATCAACAAATGGGCAATATTCCATTTTGTTGGAGTTGACTTTTTGTCCCATGTTTTTAGAAATACTCCATTCGCCATTTTCCTGCTTGTAGCTTACGTATAAATCACCACTACCATAACCATCATCACGATTATAGCAAGTATAGATTATAAAAGATTCATCAGGAGCTATAAAAGCATTAAACTCATAACCTTCAGAATTAATAGAGTCACTTAAAGGTTTAGGTTGTGTATATGCTCCATTTTTAAATTCGCTAATGTATATATCGTCTTTTCTTTTAAGAGATGGATTGTCTAATGTAAAATATAGGTTGTTTGAATTTGTAACCACAGGATAAAACTCGTCCATTTCAGTGTTTACAGGAGCACCTAAATTAATAGGAGCAGACCAAGAAGCTTCAGTAGAAGCGCGTTTAACATACCAAATATCAAAATCTTTTACAGTTGTAGATGTGTTGTCCATGGGCCTGTTCGATGCAAAAAATAACTTAAGACCATCACTTGAGAAAAAAGGTTCGATGTCAAAATACTGTCCAGAAAATGAAATAACTTCAGGGTTACTCCATTTGGTATCAGTTTTACTAACAATAATTAATGCAGAAATGTCTCCCATAAAACTTTGTGCAGAAAATACTGCTTCTTTTCCGTTAGGAGAAATGGCTAAATCTCTAACATTAGGAAACTGAGATACGATGTCTTCTAAAAAAGGCTCTATAACATCTTCAGTTGATGATTGAGAAAACGAAAATAAGCTGTAAAGAAAAATGATACTAAGGGTAATTTGTTTCATTGTTTGTGCTTTTAAGCAATTTACAAAACCTTAGTATTGGCAGATTTTAAAAATATGTTAATTTATAACAAGGCTAAAGCCATAAAAAAAGAGGGTAGAAATACCCTCTTTTTATTGAAACGTTTTTTAACGTCATTAATTTTTTAAATCCCTCTAAAATAATAGCTAAAAAAGTTTCTTTATTTTCAATATATACCAAGTAAACACTGATAGTTTACATTGAAAATAACTTTGATAAAAATATTGCTTTTAACTGATTTATAGAAATTATACTAAAGTAACTTATTAACAATCTGATTATATAATTGATTGATATTCAATATTCATAAAGGTTTTTTGAAAAATATTCAGTTGAAAATTCTTATATAGTTTTCTATGGCATACCTTTGAAACCTCAAAAAAGCATAAGTGGTTTTATCAAATTATACTAAAGAATTCAAATACAACTGGAAACTTGCTGCTCCTGTAATGTTGGGCATGCTAGGACATACTTTTGTAAGTTTTATTGATAACATTATGGTTGGTCAATTAGGAACTGCTGAGTTGGCTGCAGTTTCACTTGGTAACAGCTTTATGTTTATAGCTATGTCTTTAGGTATTGGGTTTTCAACAGCCATTACACCTCTTGTGGCTGAAGCTGATGCAGCCAATGATTTTAAAAATGGAAAATCGGCTTTTAAACATGGATTGTTTTTATGTACAATACTAGGCGTTTCTTTGTTTTTAATGGTGTTTTTCGCAAAACCGCTTTTATATTTAATGAAGCAACCTATTGAGGTAGTTGAGTTGGCAATTCCATATCTAGATTTGGTTGCCTTTTCTTTAATTCCGTTAGTGGTTTTTCAAGCATTTAAGCAGTTTAGCGATGGTTTGTCAATGACAAAATATCCTATGTATGCTACATTGATAGCTAATATTGTAAATGTTGTTTTTAACTATTTGCTCATTTTTGGGAAATTTGGTTTTCCTGAGTTGGGTATTGTAGGAGCTGCTTATGGAACATTGATTTCGCGATTTGTAATGGTGGCGTTTATTTGGATATTGTTGAGTAAAAAAGAAAAATCTAAAGCTTTTGTAACTAATATCAAGTTTTTTGTTTTAGATAAACTAATGCTTAACAAACTGATTAATTTAGGAACACCTAGCGCTATGCAAATGTTTTTTGAAGTAGCCATTTTTACAGCAGCTATATGGTTGAGTGGTTTACTAGGTAAAAACCCACAAGCGGCAAACCAAATTGCACTTAACTTATCGTCAATGACATTTATGGTAGCAATGGGACTTAGTGTTGCTGCAATGGTGAGAGTAGGAAACCAAAAGGGCTTGAATAACTTTTTAGAATTACGTAGAATCGCCATTTCTATATTTTTATTGGCAACAATACTTGCTATTTGCTTTGGTATTTGCTTCTTTTTGTTTCACAACCACCTACCTAAACTGTATGTAGATTATGACGATGCTGTAAACCTTGTTGACAATACCGAAGTGGTTAGTATCGCGTCAACGCTTTTAATTGCAGCAGCAATTTTTCAAATAAGTGATAGTGTTCAAGTTGTTGTTTTAGGTGCTTTAAGAGGTTTGCAAGATGTAAAAATACCAACTATAATTACCTTTATTTCGTATTGGGTTATTGGATTTCCTATAAGTTATTTTTTAGGGAAAGAAGAAGTCTATGGAAGTTTTGGTATTTGGCTAGGACTTTTAGCAGGTTTAACAACTGCAGCAATTTTATTGTATATTCGATTTAATTATTTAACTAACAAACTCATTAAAACAGCATAATTATGGAACTGCCTAAATTTATACTTGGAGACAATACCCAATTTCCTAATGCTATATATATTATTCATACCGATTTTCCTAGGTTTATTATTAATTTAGAAAATGATGAGGTAGAATGGTTAGAAGAATTTGATGAACACGATCAAAGAGAATTAGAGTCTGAAATTGAAAATTTAATTCAGGCAGCTACCGATTTTTACGATAGCGAAATAGAACAATACAACGATTAGATGATAGATCAATTAATAGAATACGATAAAGAATTATTCCTGTTTTTAAACAATTTAGGCGTTGAGTCTTGGGATGGATTTTGGATGTTTTATACCACAAAATTTTACTGGATTCCACTTTATGCCATTTTACTTTACTTAATGTTTAAAAATCACAACCGAAAAACGTTTTTAATAACTATTTTGGTTGTAGCACTTATGGTGTCTTTTACTGACCAAGTTACCAACTTATTTAAATATGGCTTTGAACGTTTTAGACCTTGCCATGACGAGACAGTAAATTCATTAATGCGATTGGTAAAGCCTTCTTGTGGTGGTAGATATGGCTTTTTCTCAGGTCATGCCTCTAACTCAATGGCTGTAGCAGTATTTACAGGTTTAATGCTAAAACATAAATACAAGTATCTTATTTTTTTAATGCTATTTTGGGCAGCAGCAATGGCTTACAGTAGAGTGTATATAGGAGTGCATTTTCCGTTGGATATTTTCTGCGGAATGATTTTTGGCGCGCTATCAGGTTTTGGGTTTTATAAACTCAATAAGTACTTAGCTAAACGCTTTACTTCTTAGTAAGAATGTAATAGGTGTTTACCAATCGTCCTCTATAACTTTTACTGTCTTTAGCTGAAGTGTTGAGGTCATAAGTAGCAACTTTTTCAATGTGGTATTTAGTGAGTAAGAGTTCTTGATGTTCAGGGCTTATACCATTAGCAAGCATTCCAAACACTGGTTCGTCAGGGAAATTTATTGTACCATCTTCTTGAGTTATATTTGGGATTTGATCACCAAACTGCCAAATCATCTCAGGTGAGATATAATTAAAACCATACACGTTTATAGCTTCTTTTTTAGTGTCTTCTTTTAAGTTCGAAATAGGCTTGTAATTATTGTCTATTAAAGCTGTTGAAAGCGGTAAACCAGATATTAATAATGCAGCAAAAAAGAAAATAGTGAGGTAAAATACCTTTTCCATGTTTTTTAGTTTCAACTGAACAAAAATTAGTACACTTAATAAAACTAGGGTTATGGAAGCTATGGCAAAAGGAAACATATAACCCGAAAGCTTTTCGCCTAAAAATAAATAACCTACAATAGGAAACGCTAAACCAATTAAGGCTATAAGTCCAAAATTAAAATACACAGGTATAGTTTCGCGCTTGTCCTTTAAATCTTTAAAGCATCTTATGAGATATTCAATATAAAAACCAGTGTTAATTGCTAAAGGAATTAAAACAGGCATTAGGTATCTTGATTTTTTCTCAGGAATTAATGAAAGCAAAATAACAGCAGTAATGGTCCAAATAAAACTAAACCTATAGGCTTTAGTATTACTCACTCTTCGCTTTAAATAGGGATGTAATAAGCTAATAAAAGCAGGAATAGTCCAAATTCCGCTTTGTGTAAAAAAGCTCCAGTAATAGTAAAAAGGTCTTATATTGTAACTAGACCAATTTCCTGTTTCTCGTTCAGCAATCGCAGTAAAGGTTGCAGGATCGTTAACTCTTACATACAAGTACCACCAACCGCCAACAATAAGTCCAATGATTAAAAAAGCTAATAATGGTAATATCTGTTTTTTTATAGCAGTGAATTTAAAAACCATTCCATAAGCAATTAAAAAAGGCAGTAATAAGGCATAAAAAGAAACTGGACCTTTACAAAGAATTGAGCATCCTAAAAACAAACCAGCTAAAAGAATTGCTTTGAAATTGTTTGGAGTGCCTTGTAAGTATTGAAATAGAAAATAAATAGCCATCAACATAAACCCATGAGTAAAAATATCCCATGGAGCTTCAATACTAATTCCAATAACATAAAAGGAAGTCACTACAATTAAAGCATTAATTAAACTGTGGTTTTTATTATTTAAAAGTTTATTAGAAAGTAAGTAGGTAAAAACACCTGTGATTGCTATAAATATAATAGCAGGAAAGCGAATAGCTAGTAGGTTTTTTATTCCAAAAATCATCCCAAAAAATGCAGCTAACCAAGTTGGTAAAGGAGGCTTTTCATATCTGGCTTCACCATTCATGGTTGTAAGGAGCCAATTACCATCTGTTAGCATTTCTCTGGCAGTAATAAAATTACGTGCTTCCATAATACTTACTGAAAGGTATTGTACGCCAAAAGTGAGCATTAAAAGCACTAGTACTGTTATGGTAAGTATAGGGTTATGCTGTAGTTTCTTTAGCATTTGATTTTTTTATTAAGAATAAATTTCTGGCATAGATCATTAAACCAAGACCATGACCTATAAATAACACAGGATCTCTTCTGTAAACGGCATAAATAAGAATTAGCAAAGAACCTATTAAGCTCAACATCCAAAATCCAAAAGGAAGAGACGATTGCTTTTTGCGTTCAGAATAAATCCATTGGTAAATAAACCTAAACGTGAAAATAATTTGCGATACAATGCCTAAGGTTAACAACCAGGTTGGAATAGCTTCATTTTTGAATAAAACATCTCTATCAATAACATTGTTGTTAAAGTAATATATGGCAATTAGAGTAGGAGCACCAAGTAAAATGTATTGCATTATTCTTGGGAATTTCTCCCATTCGCCTTGTAATTGCAAATTGCGTATATAAATAAAATAGGTTAACCCTTGTCCTAGCATAATGGCAAAATCATCTCTAAGGTAGCCATATATAAATAGTAAGAAAGAGGCAATTAAGCTTAAGGTCCAAAATAAGGTTGGAGTTATTACTTTTTGGTGTTTCTCAGAAGTTATCCATTGTATTATTAAGCGCGAAGAGAATAAAATCTGAGCGATAAAACCTATGCAATATATCAACCAATCGTTCATTAACCTTGTTTAGAAACTGTATAGTTGATGTACTTTTTTTTCATCCATAAGTAAGCAAAACAATCCATGAGTGGTCCAAGTAATCGGTTCCATAAACCAAATTTTGCAGTACCAGCAATTCTTGGAAAATGACGTACAGGAATTTGGGTAACCTTACCATTTTGCAATAATATCATTGCTGGTAAAAAACGATGTAAACCTTTAAACATAGGAATACGCTTAGCATATTCGGTTTTAATAACTTTTAAAGGACAACCAGTATCGTCCATTCCGTCTTTGGTAAAAGCTCTTCTTATACCATTAGCAATTTTAGACGACATGTTTTTTACAAAACTATCTTTTCGGTCTGCTCTTACACCAGTTACTAAATCGTAAGTGTCAATATGTTTTAAAAGTAAATTAAAATCTTCAGGAGCAGTTTGTAAATCAGAATCTATATAACCTACAAGTTCAGTGTCAGCATAATCAAACCCAGCTTTTATAGCAGCACTTAAACCTCTATTAGCTTCAAACAAAATGTAGTTGAAAGCAGTGTTTCTATTGCAAATATCTTCAATAAGTTGCTGACTGCTATCTTTTGAGCCATCATTTACAAATAAAATTTTTGTAGGTAAGGAAGCGATTTTCGTGTAAGCTAGTAGTTCCTTTTCAACTCTCTCTAAATTATCTTCTTCATTATAAACAGGAACTATGATAGTGAATTTGTAATTCATCTGTTAAAAGTTAGTTGCTACAAAAGTATTGTTTTTTAACTAAACTGAAATTATTCTTTTTAATGGAATAATTGTTAATTTGCAATCTCTAAACTAATAAAATGAAAATACTTGTTACAGGAGCTGTCGGTTTTATTGGCTCTCACACAGCTGAAAGACTTAAAGCTTTAGGGCATGATGTTTTAGGAATTGATAATTTTAATGATTATTACAGTCTGGAATTAAAGCAATTAAATGCTGATGCTTTAACCCAAAAAGGCATTTCAATCTTGAAAAAAGATTTAAGAGATTCTGACCTTGCTGAAGTGTTACCTAAAGACATCGACTATATTTTTCACTATGCTGCTCAACCAGGTATTTCATCAACTTCTACGTTTGAAGACTATTTTAGCAATAATATAATAGCAACTAAAAATTTAATGGATTACGCTTTACAGTGTAGCAACCTTAAATTATTTGTAAATATTGGAACCTCTTCAATTTATGGTTTAGAAGCGACTTTCCCTGAAAGTATTGCGCCAAAACCAGCATCACACTATGGTGTTACTAAATTAGCTGCTGAGCAGTTAGTGCTTCAAAAAAGTAGAGAAAAGCAATTAAAATCATGCTCATTAAGGTTGTATTCTGTTATTGGCCCAAGAGAGCGTCCTGAAAAAATGTACACAAAACTCATAGATTTAGGGTTGAAGGACGAAGCGTTTCCGTTATATGAAGGCAGCGACAAGCACCTAAGAAGTTTTACTTACGTAGGCGACATTGTAGATGGTGTAGTGAGTGTAGTTGGTAATGAAGATAAGGTCAATGGTGAAATCATTAATCTAGGAACTGAAGTAGAGCACACTACTCAAGAAGGTATTGAAGCTGTTGAAGCTGTTTTAGGAAAGTCTATAAAAATTAATGTCATCCCTAAGCGTCCTGGAGACCAATTGCGTACTAAAGCAAATATCGATAAAGCAAGAAAGTTGTTGAACTACAATCCGCAAACTACATTATTAGAAGCTGTAAAAGCTCAAGTAGAATGGTTTAAAGCCAATTTTTCATAAACTCAATATATATTCTGCAGCAGCAAATGGAGTGGTTTTACCTTCTTCTATAAGTTCAAGCTGAGATTTGAGTGCTTCTTTTATTTTTGAGTCTCCAAAGAAATCAGATTTTAAACGGTCTTCAATTGTTTGTAGTAGCCAAAATTTATTTTGTTCGTTTCTATGATGTTCAAAATAATTGTTCTTTTGGGTTGCTTCAACATAGTCATTTATAATATCCCAAATAGCGTCAATACCTTCTTGTTGTAAAGCACTACATAGTGTAACTTTAGGTTGCCAACCAGAAGCTTTAGCAGGATATAAATGCAATGCTCTATTAAATTCTACTTTGGCAAGTTTAGCAGCTTTTAGGTTGTCTCCATCTGCTTTATTAATAACAATGGTATCTGCCATTTCAATAATACCACGTTTAATACCTTGAAGTTCGTCACCAGCTCCTGCAAGTTTTAACAGTAGAAAAAAGTCGACCATACTATGAACAGCAGTTTCACTTTGACCAACACCAACCGTTTCAATAATAATGGTGTCAAAACCTGCTGCTTCACATAAAATAATAGTTTCTCTGGTTTTTCTGGCAACACCACCTAACGAGGAGCCAGAAGGAGAAGGTCGTATAAAAGCATTTGGGTCTTTTACTAAATCTTCCATTCGAGTTTTGTCTCCCAAAATGCTGCCTTTGGTTAAGTTGCTACTAGGGTCAACTGCCAAAACAGCTACTTTTTTACCATTTGTTGTGAGTTGCGAACCAAAAGCTTCAATAAATGTGCTTTTACCAACTCCAGGAACTCCTGTTATACCTATTCTTACTGATTTGTTGGCATAAGGCAAACAGTGTTTTATAATGGTATTGGCTTTTTCTAAATGTGAAGGGTTAGAGCTCTCTACCAAAGTTATGGCTCTGCTTAAATACGTAATGTCACCTTTTATAATACCTTGAGCCAATACTTCGGCAGAAGGTTGATGACGTCTTCGGTTTTTTAGGGTTTCAATAGAATCCTTGTTTGTAATTTCAGACTCTGAAACTCCTTTCTTTTCGTGTAAAGCAGACGATGATTTAGTGTTTTTAGCCAAGTTATAATGTCTTACCTTTATTCAATTGAATCTTTGATTACAGTTAAAGGTACGGCAATTTTTGTTTTATCCCAAGCCATTGTAAGGTGAAGGTCACCTGTAGTATTATCAAAACCAATGGTAAATTGTTCAACAGTAGTATTGAGCTCTTCAGTAGGAACTTCAATTTCAAGTATATCGTGTTGAGGTTCTCTCATTGGCTTCATTTGCTCATCAACTCCCCAAGGATATAGTTTTTTATTAAAAATGACTTGCCAAGAGCTGTCTTTTGGTACTGTCCAAAGCGTGTAGATACCTTTAGGTATAGCAATTCCTTTTACATAAAGCGATTTGTTGGTTTCAAAAGTTGTCGCTTCATTGGCTCCTGTTCGCCATACTTGGTTATAAGGTACAAGTCCGCCAAAAATTTCCCTTCCTTTTTTTGAAGGTCTGTTGTAAAACACTTCAACTTGTAAATCGTTGAGTTTGTATTCTACATTATCTTTTGGGCTCAAGCGTTTTGAAAAAATATTTTCAACAAAATAAGAGTATAAAAATAGTCCTACAGCGACTAAAGTTAAAATAATAAGGATTCGTTTTAAAAACGTGTTCATATCTAAAAATTCGAATTTTAAAATTAAGTGCTAAAGATATATCAAAAACACCTAAAGACTATCTATTTAACGTTCATTTATAATAATTTGGTATCATTTTAAAAAAAAGAGGTAAATTTTGCAACACTGTATGTTTTGTATCGTCTTTATAGAGAACTAAACCAATAACCAAAAGATCAACTAACGCATGTTTCAAGTTGAAATTATTGAAAAATGCAAGCAAAATAATCGTGCTGCACAACTACAAATTTACAATCAGTATTGTGATGGTATGTATGCTGTAGCAATGCGATTTGTAAAGGACTCTATGGAAGCTGAAGATATCGTTCAGGAAGCCTTTATAAAAGCTTTTGCTAAACTGCACCAATACAAAGCAGAGGTTGCTTTTGGAGCTTGGTTAAAACGTATTGTTATCAATAAAAGTATCGATTTACTGAAATCCAAAAAGCAGCATTTGTTGCAGTTGGAAGAGGTGCACCTAAAAGTAGTTGATGATAATGATGACAACTGGTTTGTTGAAGATACAATAACACTAGACGAAGTAAAAGAAGCTATAAAAAAGCTACCAGAAAAGTATAAATACGTAGTTATGCTGTATTTGGTTGAAGGGTATGACCATCAGGAAATATCTGAAATTTTAAGCATTAGCGAAGTCGCTTCTCGAACGCAACTGTCTAGAGGAAAAGTAAAATTAAAAGAACTGTTAACACTTACAAGTAATGGCACAACAAGATATTAGAGAACTCTTTAAAGACGAACCAAAGGTTTCCAATCAAAAAATGCCTAAAGGACATGAAGCCCGTTTTTTAAAGAAGCTAGATAACGCACAACCGCAAAAAACAATCAAAAAACGTTTCAGTGTAATGCAAATAGCGGCAAGTGTTGTTATTCTTATTGGGATGGGTTTTGGAGCATATAAATTTTACAATGTGCCTCCAATTGAGCCTTCAAATGGTAAGGAAGAAGTGGTGTCCAATTTAAAGTCGCTTGGTGATATTTCACCCGATTTAAAAAAGGTTGAAGACTACTATCTGGCTAATATTAACTTAGAATTATCCAATGTAAAGCTCACTTCAGAAAATAAAGAATTGTTTGATAGCTACGTGCTACGTCTTGAAGAACTCAATAAAGAGTATGATAGACTTTCGGTTGAATTAACCGAAAATGGACCAAACGAGCTTACTGTAAGTGCCTTAATAGATAACTTAAAATTAAGACTTAATTTATTGTATCGCTTAAAAGAACAATTAAAAGATTTAAACGACTCAGAAATGAGTCAGGATAATGCTTAAAGCAATAAAAACGAACAAATGAAAACAATACAATTAATGTTGTTTATGTTGTGTGCTACCATTAGTGTTACTGCACAGCAACAGTTAAATAAAATATCTCAATCTATAAAAGTAGATAAAGACGTTGCCATAGATTTAAACACAAGCTATGTGCAAATTGAAATCGATACATGGAATAAAGATCTTGTTGAGTTTGAAGCATATATAGAAAGCGATAAACTTTCAAAGGAAGAGCTTAAAAAAGCACTTGAAGATTGGAATATAAGCGTTGAAGGTTCAGGAAAAAATGTAAGTATAAGCTCTAAAGGAAGCCGAAATGTATGGGGAAACTTTAACATGGAAGGGTTTGAATTTGAGTTTGACAACAATTTCGAATTTGACGCCTTACGAGAGCTTGAATTTGAATTGGCTGAATTACCTGAAATGCCAGAGTTACCCGAAATACCTGAGCTACCTGAAATGCCAGAAATGGAATTGCCAAAACTCCCTAAGCTTCCAAAATTACCTGAATTACCAAAAGGGATTCATTCAGTACATTTTGATACCGAAGCCTACAAAAAAGATGGTGAAAAATACCTTGAAAAATGGAGTAAAGAGTATGAAGAAAAGTACGGAAAAGAGTACAAGGATAAAATGAAAGCTTGGGCAAAAGAATTTTCTAAAGTTGATTTTGATAACTACGAAAAGGAAATGCAAAAATGGGGAGAAGAGTATGGTAAGCAGTTTGGTGAAGATTATGAAGTAAAACTAAAAGAGTGGAGCAAGAAGTTTGACAAACAATGGGGAAAAGAGTATGCTAAACGTATGGAAAAATGGGAAGCAAAACACGGTAAGCAAATGGAAGAACGCGCTAAACAAATGGAAGAGCGTAGTGCAGAAATTGCAAAACGTTTTGAAGAGCGCCAAAAAGCTCACGCTGAAAGACAAGCTCATTTAGCTGAACGCCTTGAAGAGCGTATGGAACGCAACGAAAAGCGTCGTGCTGAACTGTCTAGAACACTTGAGGCAAGAAGTGGTAAAGTAAAAAAGACCATTAAAATAAAAATGCCTAAAGATGCTAAACTAAACCTAAATGTAAGACATGGTGAGTTGAAGTTTACTTCGGTTATTAAAAACTTGAGAGCAGATATTTCACACTCTACATTAGTAGCAAATCACATTGATGGAAGCGAGACTTCCATCAATGTATCTTATTCACCTGTGTTAATTGACACTTGGAGCCAAGGTGAGTTAAAACTAAATTATGTGGATAAAGCACATGTGAAGCAAGTAAACAGAATTGTATTAAATTCTAACTCATCAAACATTAGTCTCGATAATTTAAATGGAAATGCAATTATTGATGGTAGTTTTGGAGATTTAACCATTTCAAAAATCAACGACTCGTTTAATAATATCAATTTGGTGTTAGAAAATAGCGATGCACTTATAAGTTTACCAAAAACAGCATTCAACTTGCAGTATAAAGGCGATCGTACACGTTTTACTCATCCAGAAAAGCAAGATGCTAAAAACACATCGTCGTTTTCTACCAATAGTCCAAATAGTAATAAAACAATTGTGGTTAATGCTAAATTTAGCCATGTTATAATGCAATAAACAAGCTTTCTGTATGAACAGAAATCTTACAGTTGAATAAAGGCTATACGTTTCAAAAAAGTGTATTTTTATAGAAATATTTTTTTGAAATGCCCTCAAACACATTCCACGATTTTTTAGAACGCATTAGTACAAAACCACTTCGAGTACTAGATGCTTCAATTTCAAATTCACAATACATTCCTTTAGATCTTTCTAAACACAATACCTTACTGCAATCGGTTGATGTATCTTCATCTTCAAAGCTTGAAGCATTTGTAAATGCGCATATAAGCAAGCATAATGGGTTGGTTGCCTTTGGTGGTTATAACGAAGTGCGAAACATTTACCAACGTAGTACACATTTTAACGAACAAAATCCACTAACCGAACGTAACATTCATTTAGGAATTGACCTTTGGAATGCTGCTGGTACAGAAATTCTTTCGCCTTTAGATGGAGTAGTGCATAGTTTTAAAAACAACACCAATTTTGGAGACTATGGACCAACGATCATTTTAAAACACACCATAAAAGAGGTGAGTTTTTACACCTTATATGGACATTTAAGTACAGCGTCTATTGAGCATTTAAGCGTAGGGCAACAGTTTAAACAAGGAGAACAATTAGCAATACTTGGCGATGCTACTGTAAATGGCGATTATCCTCCACACTTGCATTTTCAAATTATAAAAGATATTGGAGGGTATGTAGGTGATTATCCTGGAGTAAGCTCAAAACAAGATTTAGACTATTATTTAAGCAATTGTCCAAACCCAAATGTGTTGTTGAAACTGGAGTAATTTTTTGAAGGGTTTGTTTAACGGTTAATGTATGGAAAGTGCGAATTTGATTGAGGCTGATTTTTCGAAGGAAAATTAGACGTAACAAACAGACACGACCTTTGTGTTAGAACTAAAATAAGCATTTTCTATACATATTGTTAGCGTACGTTATTTAATTTTTTTCACAAACAACCTTTTTAATTTAATTATCAAGTATATCAATACCAATATATCTGATAAGGCTATTAATAAAAATGTAATAGGACGTGTGACATGGTTGTTTATATAATATATTAAAAAGTCAAATCCTTTTAAGTGTTCATCGTTTAGATTATGAAATATGGCAGATTCATAAGTGATTATCAATGATTTAATCATCAAAAAAGTTAATCCTAATAAAAGAATTGTAATTAATATTTTTACTACAGTCTTCATTTTAACTTATAATCAAAGATTTATTTTTAAGATTTAGAGTGAGTAATGTGAGCTAACGCTTTTGTATATGGCTAGTTACGTTGGCTAGGTCTAAGTTAATAAAAGAAAACGAACCAGAGGGAAATCCGTAGGATTTTCAGAAGTAGGCGAGAACAAGCAATTACTTATAGCCATTGTTGTGTGTAGTACTTTATTTTTCATAGAAATTGAGTTCTATTATTTTGCTTTCAAATTCAAATATGAAAGTGATTTTTTGATTAGATACCAAGTATCCAAAACCCTTTACATCTCTATAGGTATATCTGTTTTCTTCACTATAACTATAAATATTCTTTTTCGGTTTTTTATAAGTTGCAGAGATTGAATTATTTGTTAGAACTCCACTTATTGAATGTTTCTCTTCACCATTTTCCCACGAAAATTCAATTAGATTTTCGTTTTTGGAAATTGTTATTGGAATTTCTCCATAATACCAATTATTTGATATTTTGAAATCTATTTTTTTGGAAGTGAATACTGCATTTCCAAAATGATTAAAAAATCTAAACTTTTTATTAGCTTTATTTAAAATCTTTTCTTCTTCTTCTTTCTCTTTAGTAATTTTTGTTTTAATAGAAGATGTGGCTTCAAAAACATTTTCGTGAGGATTTTCAAATTCTTCTGCTTTTTTTAAATAATCTTCTGCTTCTTCAATAAATCCAAGATGAATTAATTGATATGCGATATTAGATGCCGCCAAACTGTTTTTGAATTCAAAAGCCTTTTTATAATGTTCTATTGATTTTATTTCTAGTCCTAGGTTTTTGTAAGCTACTCCTATGTTGTTTAAAGCGCTTTGAAATTTAGAGTCGAAACCTAAAAGTTTTTTATAAAACAACAAGCCTAAGTCTTTTAAATCCTGTTCTGTTTCACTGTAATTATATGCAGCGTCAAATAATAAATAAGTGTTGTTAGGTGTTAATTCAAGTGCTTTTTGATACGCAATTGATTCTAACAATTTATTTTCAGTTTTCTTATAATAATTGGCTAATGCTCTATATAAAGTTACTTTTGGTTGTTTTTCATTTATATTATCTATGTGTTTTATTATTACATCGAGAGATTCTTTAGTGTTCTCATTTTCTAAATGATAATCTGAAATTCTTGAAATACAATATGCTTTTTGCTCATTTTCATTTGTTAGCTCTAAAGCTTTTGTTGCTAATTCAACAGCTTTTGGATAATTATTAGCTTGATTGTAAATTAAACTTAAATAAAAAAATCCGTGAGATTTTTTCTCATCATCGTTTTCAATATTTTCTGTATACTCCTCTAATTTTCTAAATGCGGAAGTATCTCCATATTGATGTTTCAAGTAAAAGTTTCTAACAACTTCTTCTTTTTTTCGGTTTGGGTCCTCTATTTCTGCTAAAACTCTATCTAATAATTCATCTGCTTCTTTAAATTTCTTCTCACGAAGTGCTTCGTGATATTGAAAAAAAACATTATCACCGTTTTCTAATTCTTGTAAATCTTCATTTTCATCTTCCAAAGAATCACCTTTTGGTATAGCTTTTTCTTGATTGGTTGTTTCATTATCTTCTTTATTTTCTTGACGATGCATTTCAAATTCAGTCTGCCCTCTTTTTACCCTAATTTGTGTAAAATTGTTTACGAAAGACCATATTGTTTTCCATTTAACAATGAAAATGATAATAAAAAAAACAACTAAAAGAAACTTCCATTGACTTCCAATAGTTTTAATTACTTCAATTGTATTATTCTCCATTCAATTTTTATTAGGTTGGTTTTCGTATTACACACAACTATAAGATATGGATTGTTTTAATAAACTATATCGACAGTTAAACGAAGGTCGACTATTTTTTTGAGAAAGTCAAGTGCTCAAATTACTGTGTTTTAAATACATTGCCTTCAACACCTTTTACTCCAGGAACAGCTTTAAATACTGAACCAGCTAATGGAAACTGTTTTAGTTGTTCAGTATCCATATCTTTGGTTGCTGTGGTAATGTAAAGCGTGTCTAGGTTTTTACCACCAAAGGCACAAGAGGTTACATTAAGCGCAGGAACTTCAATTTTTGTAATCAAATTACCAGTTTTAGGGTTGAAGCATCCAACAGCGCTTCCATTCCATAAACCAACCCAAAGGTTATCGTGTTCATCAATGGTCATTCCGTCAGGATAACCAAGTGTATCACTCACTTTTACTGCAACACGTTCGTTTGATATAGCTCCTGTAGCATCATTATAATCGTAAGCCTTTATTTCGCTTGTTGGTGTATCGATATAATACATAGTGGTTTTGTCTTTGGTCCAAACAATTCCGTTGGATATAGTAACACTATCTTTTTTTAAAATGGCATTTTGGTTGTTGTCCAACATATACAGTTTTGCAGCGTATGGAGTTTCATCAAAGGCAATAGAGCCTACCCAAAAACGACCACTTGGGTCACATTTTCCATCATTAAAACGATTGGTAGTTATAGCTTGCTCTACATCAGAAAGCAATTGTAACTCTCCTGTGTTGGTGTTAATACTGTAAATTCCATCTTGCAATGCAACAATAGCTTTGTTGCTTTGAGTTGAAGGAACAACTGTCCCAATCATGGAAGGCATAGCTAAGCTTTTATTGCTTTTGGTTTTAGGGTTGTAAATATGTAATGTTTTTCCTTGAATATCTACCCAATAGAGTTCTTGGGTGTTGTAGTTCCAAAACGAGCCTTCTCCTAATTTTGATTGTATTTGGTATTCTAAAACAGCTTTGTGTTTTAAAGAGTTAGTAGTGCTTAAAGTTGCTGTTGTAGCTTCTTTACAACTGATTATTGATAAGGCAATACAAAATAGTAGGGAAGCTGTTATGGTTTTAATCTGCATTTTCAAGTTTGTTTTGGTGGTAAAAATACTCAAAAACCGTGGTTTTGATTACTAGTAAATGCGCAATCCCTTGTACTATATTTATACAAATAAAAAGTCCTGACACATAAATGTATCAGGACTATGATAAACTATTTATAAGGTTTTACTCTTCAATCAAAACCCATTCACCTTTAGCGATTAAGGGTTCTGCTTGTTTGTATTTTACAGTTTTATTTTCACCACTCATAACGTGTTTTATAGTGACTTTATCGTTACGACCAATTTTTGGTTTATCACGAACAATAGTTTCTATAACTTCTGGTTGACGTTGTGTGTTACCTGCAGCTCTGTTTTGCGCAGAACGCTCATCCATATTTGGAATGTCTTCTTTAGAAGTTTCAAGATTTTCTTTTCTTCTAGCTCTAGCTTCCTGAATGGTGTTTTGCGTTTCTGTAGGTAATTCACCTTTAAACAAGAATGAAATCACATCCTTATTAACTTGGTCTAGCATTTGTTTAAACAATTCAAAAGCTTCAAACTTATAGATTAATAAAGGATCTTTTTGCTCATGAACAGCTAATTGTACAGACTGTTTAAGCTCATCCATTTTACGTAAGTGCGTTTTCCAAGAATCATCAACAATAGCTAGAGTAATATTCTTTTCAAAATCGTTGATAAGTTGCTTACCGTTGGTTTCGTAAGCTTTTTCTAAATCGGTAACTACTTGTAAGTTCTTTACACCATCAGTAAAAGGAACAACGATACGCTTAAATTTATCACGTTGGTTTTCGTATACATTTTTAATTACAGGGAATGCAATTTCTGCATTACGCTCCATTTTTTCACGATAATGTTCAAATGCCGCTTTATAGATTTTTCCTGCAATGTCTTGAGTTGAAAGTTTAGAAAACTCTGCTTCAGTAATTGGAGAACTCATTGAGAAGTATCTAATAAGCTCAAACTCGAAGTTTTTAAAGTCGTTAGCGTCTTTGTTGGTTTGTGCAATACCTTCAGAAGTATCGTAAATCATGTTTGCCAAATCCACTCTTAAGCGCTCACCAAATAATGCGTGGTGACGACGTTTGTAAACCACTTCACGTTGTGCATTCATTACGTCATCATATTCTAATAAACGTTTACGAACACCAAAGTTGTTTTCTTCTACTTTTTTCTGAGCACGCTCAATAGATTTTGAAATCATAGAATGCTGAATGACTTCACCTTCTTGTAATCCCATTCTATCCATCATTTTCGCAATACGCTCACTACCAAATAAGCGCATTAAGTTATCTTCAAGAGACACGTAAAATTGCGAACTTCCTGGATCTCCTTGTCGACCTGCACGACCACGTAGCTGTCTGTCAACACGACGCGAGTCATGACGCTCAGTACCAACAATAGCTAATCCTCCAGCAGCTTTTACGTCTTCGCTTAACTTAATGTCAGTACCACGACCAGCCATATTGGTGGCAATGGTTACTTGTCCTGCTTTACCAGCTTCAGCAACAATATCAGCTTCCTTTTTATGCAATTTTGCATTTAGGACATTGTGAGGTACTTTTCTAATGGATAACATTTTTCCTAAAAGCTCACTAATTTCTACTGATGTGGTACCAATTAGTACTGGACGACCAGCTTGCGATAAGGCAGTAACTTCATCAATTACAGCATTGTATTTTTCACGTTTGGTTTTGTAAACCAAATCTTCTCTATCATCTCTTGCAATAGGTTTGTTGGTTGGGATTTCAACCACGTCCAATTTATAGATTTCCCAAAACTCACCAGCTTCGGTAACAGCAGTACCTGTCATACCAGAAAGTTTGCGATACATTCTAAAGTAATTTTGAAGCGTAACCGTTGCAAAAGTTTGAGTAGCGTCTTCAATTTTTACATTTTCTTTGGCTTCAATAGCTTGGTGAAGTCCGTCGCTATAACGACGACCATCCATTATACGACCTGTTTGCTCATCAACAATCATTACTTTGTTGTCCATAACAACATATTGAATGTCTTTTTCAAACAAAGCGTACGCTTTAAGCAATTGGTTAAGGGTATGGATACGTTCAGATTTTACACCAAAATCTCTAAAGAGATCTTCTTTAGCTTCAGCTTCTTCTTCTTTTGAAAGACCTTGCGCTTCAATTTTAGCAATTTCAACACCTATTTCAGGCATCACAAAAAAGTTTGGATCATCTTCGCCAGAAAGGTATTCAACACCTTTATCAGTTAATTCAACCTGATTGTTTTTTTCATCGATAACATAGTAAAGCTCAGCATCAATTTTTGGCATTTCTCTATTGTTATCCTGCATGTAGTAGTTTTCGGTTTTTTGAAGGAGTTGTTTAATCCCTTCTTCACTTAAAAACTTAATTAATGCTTTGTTTTTTGGCATACCTCTATACACTCTCAACAATAAGAAGCCTCCTTCTTTAGTGTCGCCTTCGGCAATTAATTTTTTTGCTTCGGCAAGAACACCAGTCAACATTTTACGTTGTACACCAGCAATATTATCAACTTTTGGTTTTAACTCAGTAAACTCATGTCTGTCTCCTTGCGGAATTGGACCCGAAATAATTAAAGGTGTACGCGCATCATCAACCAATACCGAATCCACCTCATCCACAATAGCGTAGTGATGCGGACGCTGTACCAAGTCGTCTGGTGAGTGTGCCATATTATCTCTTAGGTAATCAAAACCAAACTCGTTGTTTGTACCATAAGTAATGTCTGCCATGTAAGCTTTTTTACGAGCAGCTGAGTTAGGTTGGTGATAGTCTATACAGTCAACACTTAAACCATGGAACTCAAAAATTGGAGCCATCCACGCGCTATCACGTTTTGCTAGATAGTCGTTTACAGTAACTAAATGAACGCCTTTTCCAGCTAATGCGTTAAGGTAAACAGGTAGGGTTGCAACAAGAGTTTTACCTTCACCAGTTTGCATTTCGGCGATTTTACCTTGGTGCATTGCGACACCACCAATAAGCTGTACATCGTAATGTACCATATCCCAAGTGATGGCTTTACCAGCAGCATCCCAAGAGTTTGACCAAACTGCTTTGTCGTCTTCTAAAGTGATGTAATCTTTACTTCCTGAAAGTTCTCTGTCAAACGTACTCGCAGTTACTGTAATTTCAGTATTGCTTACAAAACGCTTAGCAGTTTCCTTAACAACAGCAAAGGCTTCAGGTAGTATATCATTAAGTACATCTTCGGTAACTTGGTAGATGTCATCTTCTATTTTATCGGCTTCAACGTAGATGTCTTCTCTCTCGTCAATATCTTCAGTAGTTTCGGCTTGTTTAAGGAGTTGTTCCTTTTTTTCTAGAAGTGGTTGTCTCGCTTCTGCTATTTTAGCTTTAAAAGCATCGGTTTTGGCTCTTAATTCATCGTGTGATAATTGTTCAAGAGCACTTGCAAAGGTTTTAATCTTATCAACAATTGGTGTAATGGATTTTACATCTTGTTTAGATTTATCACCTACAAATACTTTTAAAACTGAATCTAAAAAACTCATATGTAGTCTATTTTTTATGAGACCGAAGTAATACGGTCTTAAGTTGTTATTGTAATCTTTGGTTTTGCTTTAGTAAGGCTTACAAAGATAGGGTTTGTGTTATGTTTTTTAAAAGGATAGTCCACAAAAAAAGTCTCATTATGAGACTTTTTAACTATTCTTTTTGATTTTGTTTAATATTCGTCCTCGTTCCAGAGGTAGTCCTCATCCGTAGGATAGTCTGACCAGATTTCTTCAATAGAATCATAAGAATCACCTTCATCCTCAATAGCCTGCAAGTTTTCAACTACTTCCAGAGGCGCTCCTGTACGGATGGCGTAATCTATTAATTCGTCTTTAGTTGCTGGCCAAGGTGCATCACTTAAATAAGATGCTAGTTCTAGTGTCCAATACATTTCTTATGCGTTTTAATTTTTTGCAAAAATAAATTTTTAGTTCAAAAAGTCAAGAAAAAAATGAATTATTTAATGTTTTGTTTAAACTGAGTACGTTACAAAGTGTTTTGTAGTGCTTTTTTTACAGTTTAAATGCACATTGTCATTAATCAAAGAGCGTATAACTATTTGCTAATTCTTGAACTTGATAGTATCAATAAAGCAAAGTTTTTTAAATACCCAAAAAATGTTACGATTCTTTTTTCGGAATCCATTTTACTTCTTCGGCTTGCAAGTCATAAGTCAACTTTCGTGCCAACACAAAAAGGTAGTCAGATAAGCGGTTTAAATACATTAAAGTTTCCGATTGAAAAGGTTCTAAGTCATTAAGTGCAGACGCTAAACGTTCGGCTCTACGGCACACACAGCGTGCAATGTGACAGAATGACACGGTTTGGTGACCTCCTGGTAATACAAAGTGTGTCATTTGTGGTAACGCAGCATCCATGGTGTCCATTTCTTGCTCTAGAGTAGTAATATCTTCTTCAGAAATTTTAGGAATGTTTAATCGAGACTTTCCGTTTTTTAAAATAGCTTTCTCAGGGTCGGTAGCCAAAATAGCGCCAACAGTAAATAAGCGGTCTTGTATTTCTATTAATACGTTTTTATAGTGGGTATTGATGTCTTGGTCTCTAAGCAGGCCAATGTAGGAGTTTAATTCATCAACAGTGCCATAGCTTTCAATTCTTATATGGTGTTTTGGTACTCGTGTACCACCAAACAAAGCTGTTGTGCCTTTGTCTCCGGTTTTTGTGTATACTTTCATGTTGTAAAGTTACAAGTTAAAAGTTACAAGTTGAAAAGTTGAAAGTAAAAAATTGAAAGGAGAGATTTTAACTTTAGAAGTTTTTAATTTCAATTTAAATAGTAGGTAGATTTATTTTCACCAAACACCAAACACCAAACACCAAACACCAAACACCAAATACTAATTCCTAGTGTCACTTTCAATGATACCATCACGTAAACGAATAACGCGTTTTGCATGAGCAGCAATATCTTCTTCGTGAGTAACCATTATAACGGTGTTTCCTGCTTTGTGTATCTCATCAAAGAGATTCATGATTTCGTATCCGGTTTTAGAATCTAGGTTACCTGTTGGCTCATCGGCAAGTATAATAGAAGGTTTGTTAACCAAAGCTCTACCTACAGCAACACGTTGACGTTGACCACCAGAAAGCTGATTAGGTCTGTGGTCCATTCGGTCAGCAAGACCTACATCGTTTAGTACTTCTTCGGCTCTTGCAACACGTTCTTTTTTAGAAGCACCTGCATACACCATAGGTAATGCTACATTGTCTAATGCTGTGGTACGTGGTAAGAGATTGAAAGTTTGAAAGACAAAACCTATTTCTTTGTTTCTAATATCAGCAAGTTCGTCATCACTCATTTTACTTACATCTTTTCCGTTAAGGTTGTAAGAACCTGATGTTGGTGTGTCTAAACAGCCTAATAAGTTCATAAGCGTGGATTTTCCTGATCCAGAAGGTCCCATTATAGCGACATAATCTCCGCGTTCAATGTCTAGGTCGATGCCTTTAAGAACATGTACGGTTTCTTGGCCTAATTGAAAATCTCTAACAATATCACGTATTTCTATAACGTTACCCATTATCACTTTTTTAGTTGAACTATAGTTGCTATGCAAGATACATATTTGCGATTAATATGACGCTAAAACAACAATCTTGTTACAGTCTTATGGTAAAATGTTCTTTGGCTTGCTCTTTTCTAAAAAATACAAAGCCCCAAAAAAAGGTGTCAATAGTTACTGTGACTTTAGGATGTTGCTTTATAGTTTCCCAAGCTTCAGTCATCCCTTTAGACCAATAAATGTCATCAAAAATAAAGACAGTATCGTTTGTGGCTTTAGGTAGTAAGGCTTCAAAATAGTGCAATGTTGCATCTTTAGTATGGTTGCCGTCAAAGAAAATACAATCGTAGTTTGAAGCTTTTAAAAGCGGAATCTGCTCGTCGAATGCTCCAGAAATGATAGTAATATTTGGTTGGTTGGTAAATCTTGTTTTTGAAAGTAGCGCTAGGTTAGGGCAGCCTTCAATGCTTGTAAGTGTTGTATTAGGATTTCCAAGATGTAATGCATGAGTTGCTATGCCAACCGATGTTCCAAGTTCGAGTATAGACTTAAATTTAAAATAATGAGATAGTCTATAAAGCAGTTTAGCACGTTTGTAAGTAGTGCCAGATGTTTTTGCAATGGCACATAGTTGTCGAGTATTAGATGTTGTGCGTTTAGATCCAGAACCTAAATCGGTTACTGAAACTAAACTGTCATTTCTCAGTAGACTTTGTCTGTAGGATTTAAGCTTGTCGTAGTCAGGGTAGTTAGTAGTGTCGTAAAAACATTTAGTAACCAAGTCAAATACAAAAGGCGAGTGTACACCATGTTGGTTGGTGGATTTAAATAAGAATCTTATATATTGAATCACTTGATGCATACGAGTTTTGCGTCTTAGGATTCTAGTTTTTCTGAGAGTTCAAACCACCTGCTTTCTTTGGTGGCAATCTCATCAATAATGTCTTGAAGCGATTGCGATAACGCGTTGATTTTATCTTGAGATAAGCTTGTGTCGTTAAACTTAGCTTCAAGTGCTTTTTTATCAAGTTCTAAGGAACGAATCTTGCTTTCAAGGTTTTTGAGTTCTTTTTGCTCGTTGTATGAGAGTTTTTGTGCTTCGTTTTGCTTTTGGCTTTCTGCAACTTTAGTAGTTTCCTTAGGCGAAGTTTCAGGAGGAGTAGAGCTTTCATAAACCCTATAATCGGTATAATTTCCTGGGAAATCAGTAATGGTACCATCGCCATTAAACACAAAAAGGTGGTCTACAATTTTATCCATAAAGTAACGGTCGTGAGAAACCACAATTAAACATCCTGGAAAGTCAAGCAAAAAGTCTTCCAGCACATTTAAAGTCACAATATCCAAGTCGTTAGTTGGTTCATCCAGAATTAAAAAATTAGGATTTTGAATAAGTACAGTACATAAGTACAGACGCTTTTGTTCACCACCACTAAGTTTTTCAACAAAGTCGTATTGCTTCTTTCTATCAAATAGAAAACGCTCCAAGAGTTGCTGTGCACTAATTTGACGTCCTTTTTTTAACGGGATGTACTCACCAAATTCCCTAATAACATCAATGACTTTTTGTTCAGGTTTTATTTTAATCCCTGATTGCGTGTAATACCCAAACTTTACGGTGTCACCAATAACAACTTTACCTGAGTCGGGAGCTATGGTTTTGGTTAGCATGTTAAGGAATGTGGATTTTCCGGTACCATTTTTTCCAATAATACCTACACGCTCGCCTTTTTTAAAGACATAGTCAAAGCCGTTTAGAATAGTTTTGTTTTCATAGGCTTTTGAGACTTTGTGTAGTTCCACAATCTTACTTCCAAGGCGTTCCATGTTGAGTTCCAACTGTACTTGGTGGTCCTTTCGGCGTTGGTGCGCTTTAGACTTTATATCGAAGAAATCGTCAATTCTAGATTTTGACTTCGTGGTACGCGCTTTAGGTTGTCTGCGCATCCATTCCAACTCCTTTTTGTATTGCTGTTTGGCTTTTCCTGTTTCAACGTCTTCAGAAGCAATTCGAGCTTCTTTTTGTTCTAAATAGTAGGAGTAGTTACCTTTGTAGGTGTAGAGTTTGCCATGATCTAGTTCAATAATTTCATTACAAACGCGCTCCAAAAAGTAGCGGTCGTGTGTGACCATAAACAGTGTCATTTGCGCTTTTGCAAAATATTGCTCTAGCCACTCAATCATTTCAAGGTCTAAGTGGTTGGTTGGCTCATCTAGAATAAGTAAATCAGGTGTATTGATAAGCACTTTTGCTAGTGCTAAACGCTTTTTTTGACCACCAGATAGTGTACTGATGCTTTGGTGGATATCTTCTAGCTTTAACTGAAACAGAATTTGTTTGTACTGCACATCAAACTCCCAGGCATTATGGATGTCCATTTGTTCAAAGGCTTTTTGGTAGGCTTCAGTATCCTCAGGGTTTTGTAAGGCCTTTTCATAATTGGATATGATGTTGAGTATGGGTAGGTCTGCATTAAAAATGGCCTCTTCTATAGTTTTGCTGTCCCCAAAGTTTGGGGTTTGCGACAAGAAGGAAACCCGTAACCCATTACGCATAATCACCTGACCCGAATCAGGACTGTCGGCACCTGAGATGATATTGAGGATAGAGGTTTTTCCGCTGCCATTTTTAGCAACGAAAGCTATTTTTTGATCTTTATGGATACTAAAAGAAATGTCACTGAAGAGTTCCAGTACTCCATAAGATTTTGAGATATGTTCAACGGTTAAGTAATTCAAAAGTCATTTTTTTGCAAATAACGGGATAATCCTTAAAAAAAGAAGGAATAGTTTTGATATTCCTGTTGATGGATTATATTTGTGAGGCAACAAGTTACGCAACTATGAATAGATGTTTACTGCTAGTGTTACTCATGGCAATTGGTTTTACCTCTTGTATTCCACATAAAGATACACTGTATTTACAAACTAAAGAACAAGCTCTTGATTCTTTACAGCTCATGACTGAGCAGCATAAGCCTTACAGAGTGCAAATCAATGATATATTAAGTATTCGGGTTAAGGCCTTAGACCAAGAGTCGGTTTCTATATTAAATCCTGCTGGAGATGAGAATCTAAATGCGAGTAGTTCTGAACGCGCGTATTTTGATGGGTTTACTGTTGATGACCATGGTAATATTAATATACCATCGCTTGGAGAGATTAATGTCTTAGGCTATACTACCAAAGAGATACAAGATATTATTGAAACAAAACTTCTAGAAGAACAGTTTAAGGAAACTGCAAACTTGTTTGTTACCGTAAAACTAGCGGGTTTACGATACACCACTATGGGGGAAATAGGTGGTCCAGGAACTAAAACGTTATTTCAAGAGCGAGTGAATATTTTTGAAGCCATTGCCAATAGTGGGGAAATTCCTGTAACAGGGAACAAAAAGGATGTGTTGATTATCCGACAATATCCACAAGGCCAACAAATTCATCATGTAGATCTTACTGATATTAATGTGATGCAGTCTCCTTATTATTATGTTCAACCCAATGATATAATTTATATTAAGCCATTGAAGCAAAAATCATGGGGAACAGGAACGACCTTAAGAGAAAACTTAACATCTGTGGTAACAGTTTTATCAATTGTTACAACTACTCTTTTATTAATTAATCGTATTTAAAGGTATGAACCAAGACCAATTTGATATTGATTCATCTGAACCAAGAGGGAGTACCTTTGATTTTAAAGGCTTTTTGTTTAAAGCCTTAAACTTGTGGAAGCTAGTATTGTTGAGTATTGGTGTGGCTTTAGTAGTGGCTTATTTAATTAATGTTAGAAAGGAAAATGTCTATCAACTAGGATCTTTGATTTCAGTTGAGAGTGATCAGAACCCTTTTTTTACTGCTAATACCAGTATTTCCTTTAACTGGGGAGGTGTTTCTGGGAAGGTTGGTAAAATTATGACGTCAATTAATACCCGACGCCATAATGAATTGGTTGTAGATTCACTTCAATACTACATGCGGTATTTGGTAGAGGGTAAGTATCGTAAGGTAGATGTCTACACTGCTGCGCCTTTTAAATTTTCTATTGATAAAACCCAAGGGCAAATATTAAGTCAACCCATAGGGATTCGTTTTTTAGATAACGAACAGTTTGAAGTATTTGCTGATTTTACTTCTGAACGAAAATCCGTTCAGCGATATGCCGATAAAGCCAAGTACAATGTCACAGTGCCTTTAGGTGCTTTTTCTCAAACGTTTAGATTGGGCGATTCTATAAAACTGCCTTTTTTAAATGGAGTTATTACTTCTAGGGCAGGGAAACGTATTATTCCTAATACCGAGTTTTTTGTTCAATTCCTTAATTTTGATGGTGTTGTATATAGTTACCAACGTGCTGTAAAAATCAATCCGTATTCTAGGTCTTCTTCGGTGTTAAGCTTAACAATGGCAGGAACCAATAAAGCTAAGATTGTTGATTACTTAAATGCTACTACAGCCATACTAAGCAAGACAGAGTTGGAACGCAAAAACCTTTACGCTACTAATACCATTAAGTTTATTGACAGTAGTTTGAATGCTGTTAATGATAATCTTAAGGATGTTACTGATGAGATGAATGCGTTCAGAAAACAAAATAAGGTATTTGATGTCAATGAGGAAATGACTGAACTTTCAGGGAAATTGCGTCAGCTCGATGTTCAAAAGGAGACTGAGCAGTCTAAGTTAGATTACCTAAATTCTTTAGAAACTTATTTACGAACCAAAACAGACTATACCAATATTGCAGCACCTACTTCAGTAGGGATACAAGAAGGTAATATATTAAGCAGTGTTGGTAAGATTACAGCATTGGCTATAGAGCGTCAGAGCTTAGAGTACACTACTAAAGAAGGCAATATTCTATTTAAAGATTTAGATCGTCAAATCAATGCAGAGAAGAATGTGTTACTTGAAACTATTGACGCCACCCGAACCACTATAGGGATTTATTTATCTTCTATAAATAACAAGATTGCTAAGTTTGAAGCTGAACTCAGTGAATTGCCAGAAGAGCAACAGGAGTACCTTAAGATAGAGCGTAAGATGAATATAAGTCAGGAAGCCTACGACGTCTATCTTGATAAACGTAGTGAAGCGGCTATTGTAAAAGCTGCCAATGTTTCGGATATTTCTGTTATTGATGAGGCTAAGGATATTGGTAACCCTCCAATAGGACCTAATAAGTCCCTTAATTATATGATGGCGCTGATGATTGGTTTTTTTACGCCAATGTTTTTAATTTTCATCATTTACTTATTAGATCATACCATACACGGTTCGGATGAGGTAGAGCAATTGTCTAATATTCCTATACTTGGATTGGTTGGGAAGTATAACTACAAAAACAATTTAGTAGTTTATGAAAAACCTAAGTCGGCAGTAGCTGAGTCCTTTAGAGCTATACGGTCTAGTTTGCAATTTATCTATAAAAAACAAGGTGTTTCAGATAAAGGTCGCACTTTAATGATCACGTCTTCTGTTAGTGGTGAAGGAAAAACCTTTTGCTCTATTAACATGGCAACAGTTTATGCATTATCTGGTAAGAAAACCATTCTTCTTGGACTAGACTTACGTAAACCAAAGATATTTGGAGACTTTAATATCACTAATGATAAAGGTGTTGTCAATTATTTAATAGAGGAAAGCACTTTAGAGGAGGTGAAATTCACTACACATATAGAAAACCTTGATATTATACCTTCTGGTCCAGTGCCACCAAACCCTTCTGAACTGTTGATGAGTGATTCTATGCGTTCATTAATTTCGCAGTTACGAGAAACTTATGATATTATCGTACTAGATACTCCGCCTTTGGGATTGGTTACTGATGCTTTGGAGTTGGCGCAGTTTGCTGACGCGTCTATTTTTATGGTGCGTTTAGATTATACTAAAAAGGGAATGCTTTCTTTAATAAATGCCAAGTACAAAGCTGGTGAAGTAAAGAATATTAGTTTTGTGCTTAACTTCTACAAGCATAAAACCAATCATAATTATGGGTATGGCTACGGTTATGGCTATGGTTATGGCTACGGTTATGGTGTTTATGGTAATGCATACCATGAAAACGATAAACAATCTATGTGGAAGCGTTTCAGACAATTCCTAAAACGTATTTAGCCTTTTGCTTAGCACTCGACAACTAGCTGTAAAACGAAGTTTTGATTTGGCGCTTAGCCTTTTATTGCTCCCTGTGTTGTTGTTGCCTATTCTGTTGCTGATAATTTTAGCGACTATAGACACCAAGCAATGGGGATTGTTTTCTCAAGAGCGTGTTGGTCAACACGGACGGTTGTTTAAAATTTATAAACTGCGTACACTAAAACAAGGTGCACACCAGTTGGGTCAGTTTGATGTATATGCTTCTTCTCTTGGTAAACTATTACGGCGAACAAAAGTAGATGAATTGCCACAGCTATTTAATGTTATTTTAGGGCAAATGAGTTTTGTGGGTCCGCGACCAGATGTTGTTGGGTATGCTGATTGTCTTGAAGGTGAAGACCGTATTGTTTTAAGTGTAAAACCTGGAATTACTGGTCCAGCAACCTTAAAATATAAAGCCGAAGATGTTTTGTTGAGTCAACAAGCAGACCCTCAATATTATAATGATAGTGTCATTTGGCCTGATAAAGTGAAAATCAACAAAAAATATGTGGAGAATTGGAGTTTTTGTTTAGATTTGACAATGATATTAAAATCGATAGCCAACTGATAATGAATACACAAGACAAGATTGCCGTTATAGGATTAGGGTATGTAGGATTACCACTAGCAGTAGAATTTGCAAAACAATATTCAGTAATAGGATTTGATATTAATCCAAAACGAGTAAAAGAATTACAAGGGGCTGTTGATCGTACTTTAGAGGTTGAAGGTGATGAGTTGAAAGCAGTATTATCAGATGATTTAACTAAAGGTGTTGGACTCTTTGTAACCGACGACACCTCAATCCTTGAGGCTGCTAATGTATATATTGTGACTGTGCCAACGCCTACAGATGAGCTCAATAAACCTATTTTTACACCGCTTGTTAAAGCCAGTGAGACCGTAGGGAACGTATTAAAACCTAAAGATGTTGTTATTTATGAGTCTACTGTATATCCTGGTGTTACTGAGGATATTTGTGTGCCTATATTAGAACGAGAGTCTGGGCTAACCTTTAATAAAGACTTCTTTGCGGGTTATTCTCCTGAACGAATTAATCCAGGTGATAAACTACATACTGTTACTAAAATACTTAAAGTGACTTCGGGTTCTACAGCAGAGACTGCTAAATATGTGGATGACCTTTATAAGAGTATTATTACTGCAGGAACCCATATGGCGCCTTCTATTAAAGTGGCAGAAGCTGCTAAGGTTATTGAGAATTCTCAACGTGACATTAATATTGCTTTTGTAAATGAGCTGTCTAAGATTTTCAGACTGTTAGATATTGACACGAAAGCGGTACTAGAGGCTGCTGGAACAAAATGGAACTTTATTAATTTCACGCCTGGTTTAGTTGGAGGTCATTGTATAGGTGTTGATCCATATTACTTAGCACAAAAAGCTATTGAGACTGGATATAACCCAGAAATTATATTAGCAGGACGAAAGATGAATGACAGTATGGGTAGCTATGTAGCCCAAGAAACTGTAAAGATGATGATTAAAAAGGGAGCGCGTATTAAAGATGCTAATGTATTAGTGCTAGGTATTACCTTTAAAGAAAATTGCCCAGATATTAGAAACTCTCGAGTTATTGATATTATAAGAGAATTTGAAACTTATGATGTAGCCGTAGATGTGTACGACCCTTGGGCTTCTGCTGAGGAAGTGCATGAAGAGTACGGACTCAATTTGCTTTGTGATGCGTCGTTACTCAAACAGCAGTATGATGGTATTGTGCTTGCTGTATCTCACAAAGACTTTTTAGGGTTGGATGTTAAGTCTATGAAATCTGATCACTGTGTGGTGTTTGATGTAAAATCTTTACTGCCAAGAGACTTGGTAGATGCGAGGTTGTAAGGGAGAGGAGAGAAGTGAGGAGTGAGACGCTTGAAGGAACTTCGGCACTTCGACTGCGCTCAGCACAGGCTTAGCTCAGACTGACAAAAGAAATGGTCATCGACTACTGAGGTTTTAGGACAAATCGATAAAGGAAGTATGGTAGCTAAATTATTAACTTTGTCATGCTGAGCTTGTCGAAGCGTGAGTGTCGAAATGTATAGAATAAACCTATACTAGGCATAGTCGAAGCATAGAGGCTACAATTTTATGTCATATGTCATGCTGAGCCTGTCGAAGCATGCAAACCAAAGAGTATTATTGAATTAGTAATAATGAAATTTTACTATGTTTATATATTAGAATGCGCTGACCAATCTTTTTATATTGGTGTTAGTTCTGACGTCAAAAAAAGACTTGAAGCGCATCAAAGAGGGTTGAGTAAAAGCTCATATACTTTTTCTAGAAGACCAGTTACATTAAGATGGATTCAGGAATTTACAAATCCTGACTTAGCAATTGCTTTTGAGAAGCAATTGAAAGGATGGAGTAGGAGAAAAAAATTGGCCTTGATAAACAAAGACTGGGATAATTTAGTAAAGTATTCTAAAAATTATACCCAATATGGTCGGTTTAGTGAAGAGGAAGAGTCTTCGACAGGCTCAGACTGACAAAAGAAATGGTCATCGACTACCGAGGTTTTAGGACAAATCGATAAAGGAAGTATGGTAGCTAAATTATTAACTTTGTCATGCTGAGCCTGTCGAAGCATAGAAGTATCGAAATATATAGAACATAACAATGCAGTAAACAATAAAACAACATGTACGAAAACGCATATCATACCCAAGATATATCCCAACTCTCTTTTTTAGTTACCGGAGGTGCAGGCTTTATAGGCTCTAATCTTGTGGAATATTTATTAAAATACAATGCTAAAACCGTTAGGGTACTAGATAATTTTTCTAATGGGTATAGAGAGAACTTAAGTGCTTTTCAGTCGCATCCTAATTTTGAACTTATAGAGGGAGATATTAGGGACTTGCAAACTTGTAAGGACGCGATGAAAGACATTGACTATGTTAGTCATCAGGCGGCTTTAGGTTCGGTGCCTCGGTCAATTAATGATCCTGCTACTACCAATGCGGTTAATATTACTGGATTTTTAAACATGATGATTGCGTTAAAAGAGAGTACTACTGTTAAGCGCATGGTGTACGCTGCTTCGAGTTCAACTTATGGTGATAGTAAGAACTTGCCAAAGGTAGAAGCTGTTATTGGCAATCCGCTATCGCCTTATGCGGTTACTAAGTATGTAAACGAGTTATATGCTACTGTGTTTGGTGCTACCTATGGTACTGATGTTATTGGGTTGCGTTATTTTAATGTGTTTGGGCCTAAGCAGAGTCCTAATGGTGCTTATGCAGCAGTAATTCCATTGTTTATGCAGGCTTTAAAGGATGGTGTACCACCTAAGATTAATGGTGATGGGGAGCAAACGCGTGATTTTACGTATGTAGATAATGCTGTTCAAGCTAATGTTAAAGGCTTTTTTGCTTCAGAAGCGGCAAAGAATGAGGTGTTTAATGTGGCTTGTGGCGAACGTATTAGTGTTAATTATCTTTGGACTACTTTAAAGGAAGCTGCTCATTCTACAGTTGAAGCGGTTTATGGTCCTGAGCGCCAAGGGGATGTTAGAGATTCTTTAGCTGATATTTCCAAGGCTGAACAATTGTTAGGATACCGTCCTCATTATACGGTTAGGGAAGGGTTGAAATTGACTTGGGATTGGTTTAAAGGATGATTTTCTCAATTAGAGTTTGTGTGTATGCTCATTCTAAATTTAATTGGATTACAGCTATAAGTCCTTGAGTTTCTGAAATGAATTGTTATCTTAGCCTTTAAACTTAAAGGATAAAGATTTTTGATCGCATTAACTGAACCTCTTTGGTTAACTACTAGCTATCTTTATCAACTGTTATGTTCTAATTTGGATATTATGGCACGTTGGATAACTTCATTGTTTTTTAATTTTTCTTCAGAACAACACTTAGTAAGAGATTTTTGTTACGTTCCTAGTTTTACTTTTTTAAGCTCAATGAATTTTAAGAATGATTTTTATAATTCGTTTTTTAAAAGCTGTAGTGTCTTATGAAACGGTTGCAATTAATACAAGAGTTATTTAAATTAACAACATTTGATACCTATTTGGAAATTGGTTGTTATAGAGGTAGGACTTTTTTTCCAGTAGATGCCAAAAGAAAAATAGCAGTAGATCCTTTTTTTCATCTTTTGTTTAAAAAGGATGCTGTGTTATGGGTTTTTAAATCCTTTAAAAATATAAGAAACCGATATTTTGAATTGGAGAGTGATCGTTTTTTTAAAGAAAAGCAGTCGTTTTTAAACTCCATTAGTGCTATTGACGTAGCTTTAATAGATGGGTTGCATACTTTTGAGACATCATTAAATGATGTAATAAATACTTTAAATTATTTGAATAGAAAAGGGGTTATTATTATGCATGACTGTTATCCTCCTAATAAAGCTGCAGCCCTAGCAACAAAGCATTTTCCAACAAAAGCAGAACAAGAAGCAGTAGGGGGTTGGACAGGAGCTTGGTGTGGGGATGTATGGAAAACTATAGTGTATTTAAGGCGTGCACATTCTGATTTACTAAGTGCGTGTGTTATTGATACAGATAATGGTTTGGGAATTATAAGGTTTAAAACTAATATAACAAGTAACACGTTGCTGTTAAATACCGATCTGTATGCTGAGATTGATAGTATGACTTATGATGATTTGATATCAGATTTAAAAGGGTTGCTTGATTTACAGCCTAAATCCTATGCATTTGATTTAATTAAAGAAGTGGTTAATGAAGTTAATGGTGAAGCATAAGTGTAATTAAAAGGGTGTTTGTGAATGAATTTAGAAGAAGCACGTGTTTATATAGACTCATCGAGTGATTTATTATACTCATCATACTATATAGAGGGGCTCTATTCTGTTTTTGGAAGGCAGCGTGTACATTATAGTTCTCGTTATTTTAAAAGCTTTAAGCATAGTAATCACTTTTTTGCTTTTGTAGTTATTGATAAGGATGAGGAAAAAAAAGTGGTTGTAGATTTTACTGATTCTAAACTTGTAGACGACAAGGCTTTAGGGTGGTGTGATGTTTATGGGAAAATTAATTTAGTTTTTAATTCAGCTTCAAGTGATAAGATTGTAGCTATAGGACCAAGTTTTGGAATTAAGATTTATAATTTGTTTGAAACTTTGTGGTATTGTGGTTTGAACTTGGTAAAAGCATACAATCGTATACCAAATAAACGAAAGTTTATGTCGGATTATAAGGCTCAGTTTAAACGTCCTAAGCTAGAATCATATTCTCCTGAGCCATCACATGAGCGAGACGTTTTTTTTATGGCCTCTATATGGAAGCAAGAGCAAGCGACAAATAGGTATCGTGCTAATTTTATAAAAAGCTGCCGTTCTTATCCTTTAATTGATTTCGAAGGCGGTTTTGCACCACGACGTCATAATGACGTTTCAGGTTACGAAGCTTTAACTACTGCTAGTCGTGTAGACATGTCTGTTTATTTAGAACGCATAAAACAATCGGCAGTTGTTTTTAATACACCTGCGGTAAAGGATTGTCATGGGTGGAAGCTTGCTGAGTATTTATGTTTGGGTAAAGCTATAATAAGCACTCCTTTATTACGTGTAATGCCCAAACCCTTAACAGATGGAGTTCATTTTTTAATTACAGATGGAAGTGTTAGTGGTATTGAGAACGCTTTGAATACGCTATTTGGTTCTAAAGCTTTAAGACGTTCATTGGAAGCTTCGTCTTTAGAGTATTTTAATAAGGAGCTAGCTCCAGAACGTGTAATCAAACGCTTATTAAACTTTAATTAAATATAATGTGCTTGAGACGATTAAATATTTTATGAATTATTATATTCGCAGTATATCCTAATTTATGGCTTTAGAGACAAGAGTTTATCAAAAAGAACGTACTATAAAAATAGGAGCGCTTTTAAAAGCGAGTTTAAAAGATATTTATTCGTCTCGATTTTTAGCACGACAATTGGCTGAACGCGATATTAAAGCGCAATACCGACAGTCTTACTTAGGCATTATTTGGGCCTTTGTAACACCATTGGTTACTGCATTTGTTTGGATTATCTTAAATAGTAGTGGTACAGTAAAGTTGTCTGATACAGGTATCCCTTATCCAGTCTATGCATTTTCGGGTACTTTAATATGGTCTATAGTAGTGGCATCTATTAACTCGCCTATGCAAAGTACTAATGCTGCGCGTGGTATTTTAACTAAAATCAATTTTCCTAAGGAAGCGTTATTGGTATCAGGAATTTATAAATTGCTGTTTGATAGCTTTATTAAAGTAATTTTACTGGTGTTATTCATCTTTTTTTATGGTGTAGGGTTTCACTGGAGTTTGCTAGTGTTGCCTTTTGCTATACTAGGTGCTATTTTGTTTGGTACTACTGTAGGGCTATTTATAACGCCTTTGGGGTTGCTTTATAGAGACATTGGTAAAATTATTTCTTTTGGAATGCAGTTTTTAATGTATGCCACGCCTGTAGTGTATGCTATTCCTAAAGAGGGGGTTATGAAAACGATTATGTTATTTAATCCTATTACACCTATTGTGTTGACAGCAAGGGATTTGGTTGTGGGGCTTATGCCTCAGTATTTAACCTATTTTTTAATTGTTTTAGCATGCTGTTTTCCCTTATTGTGTTTAGGCTTGGTAATATATCGTATTGCTATTCCTATTGTGGTGGAGCGGTTGAGTGCGTAGTTTGACGTGAGTAGTGAGTAGTGAGAAGTAAGAAGTGAGGAGTGAAACGACTAAACGATTCACGAGAAAACGATTCACGACTAAACGATTTTAAATTAAATAACTAATGAGTAACATACAACATAATAACGAGGTTCTTGTTAAGGTTGAGGGGTTGAGCAAAAAGTTTTGCAAAGACCTAAAGACTAGTTTGTGGTATGGTGTCAAGGATTTGGTTACTGGCATTCGTGGTGGTAGTAAAAACCGAAGTTTACGTGCTAAAGAGTTTTGGGCAGTTAAGGATATTAATTTTGAACTGCGACGTGGTGAGTGTTTGGGGTTGATTGGGCATAATGGTGCTGGTAAAAGTACCTTGCTAAAAATATTAAACGGACTCATAAACCCAGATGAAGGTAAAGTAACTATTAAAGGACGTGTAGGGGCTTTGATAGAACTAGGAGCAGGTTTTAATCCTATATTAAGTGGGCGCGAAAACATCTATAACAATGGTGCTATTTTGGGCTTTAGCCGAAAGGAGATTGATAGTAAACTTGATACCATTATTGCCTTTGCAGAGCTTGAGGACTTTATAGATATGCCAGTGCAACATTACAGTAGTGGTATGAAAGTGCGTTTGGGCTTTGCGGTAGCAGCCCAAATGGAACCCGATGTATTGATTATAGATGAGGTGTTGGCGGTGGGTGATTTGGGCTTTGTGCTTAAGTGTTTTAAGACTATTGATAACATACTGCCTCATACCGCCATTATTTTTGTATCACATAGTATGCCTATGGTATCACGTATTTGTACTCAAATTATTTTAATGGATAGAGGAGGAGCTCAATACCAAGGAGACAATGTTAGTAAAGCAATTGATTTGTATTATACCCGTTTCAGTCAAAACGAAAGCAACGTTGTTTTTGATGAAGCTATTATACAGCTAGAGTCTTTAAGATTAACGGGAAATAGTGTAGAAGAAGACAATGCTTTTGTTATACATTGGGGATCGGATTTAGAGTTAGAAGTCGTTGTTAATAAATTGCAAGCGGTTAGTGACTTGGAATTCTTTTTTATAATTGTTGATAAAGAACAGCGTCCTGTAGCATCATTGCAGAAGAATGAAGATTTTGAGTTTATTAGTATTGATAAAGAATCTATTTCATTTAGGGTAGTTCATGAAAAATTACAGTTATCAAAAGGTACGTATGCTATTAATTTTGCAGTAAGGTCTGCTAAAACAAGAGCACCTATTTATAGGGAGAACAATGTTTTAAATTTTCAAGTGATTCATACTAGAGATAGCTGGGAGCCATTTTTGTTAGATTCTAAATTTAGCTCATTATGATCAACGTCACTAAAACGTTTTTACCGCCACAAGATGAGTATCAAGCCATTTTAAAACAAGCTTGGGATACGGGTTGGATGACTAACCGAGGGGTTTTGGTAAAGGCTTTAGAAGCTCGATTGCAATCTTATTTGGATGTGCCTAGAGTTTTGACTATGACTAATGGTACTTTGCCTTTACAGATTGCTATTAAAGGTTTAGGGTTAAGCGGTGAGATTATTACCACACCGTTTAGTTATGTGGCTACGACTAGTAGTATAGTGTGGGAAGGTTGCACACCTGTGTTTGTAGATATTCATCCAGACTATTTAACTATTGACGAGACCCAAATAGAAGCCGCTATCACTGAGCGCACCACTGCTATTTTAGCGACCCATGTGTTTGGAAACCCTTGTGATGTGGAAGCTATTGAAGCTATAGCAAAAAGGCACGACTTAAAGGTGATTTATGATGCAGCCCATTGTTTTGGGGTGCGCTATAAAGGGCAGTCTGTTTTTAATTATGGTGATGTGAGTACTTGTAGTTTTCATGCCACCAAGTTATTCCATACCGGAGAGGGTGGTGCTTTGTTTTGTCAACCTGAGTATTACGATGTGTTGTTTTATCATCATAATTTTGGGCATCAAGGGAAAGAAGATTTTCAAAGTCTAGGTATTAATGCTAAGATGAGCGAACCGCAAGCGGCAATGGGATTAGCGGTATTGCCTTATATGGCGGAGATTTTTAACGAACGACAGCTTATATGTGAGCAATATAGTGCTGCATTTGAATTGACACCGTTGGAAGAGTTGGCTATAAGACCCAATACCGATTGGAATTATAGTTATTACCCTGTGTTGTTAGAGAGTGAAGCTCAATTGTTAAAGGTTAAAGCTGCTTTGGAATTGCATTCGATTTTTCCGAGGCGTTATTTTTACCCTAGCTTGAATACATTGCCTTATTTAGAGGTTACACCTATGCCTATCTCTGAGTCGGTATCAAGTAGAGTATTGTGCCTGCCTTTGTATTTTGGTTTAGAGCGAAGTACACAATCGCAAATTATTAACTTAGTAAAAAGTAATTTATGACTGTTGGTATTATGCAGCCTTACTTTATGCCTTATTTGGGATATTTTGCGCTAATTAATTATGTGGATGAGTTTATTCTTTTTGATACTCCACAGTTTATAAGACATGGATGGATTGAACGAAATAAGGTTTTAAAGCCAGATGGAGATACCATGTATATCAAGGTGCCTTTAAATAAACATGCTAGAAAAACACCTATTAATGAAGTGTCTATTAATAATAATTTAAACTGGCAGTCTAAAATTATAGCCCAATTAGGTCACTATAAAAAAAAAGCGCCATTTTATAATCAACTCATGGCTTTACTTGAAAGTTTATTTAATAAAGAATATACTAGTATAGTAAGTTTAAACTATGATGCTTTACATATAGTCATGCAGTATCTAGAAATAGAAACACCAATAAAAGTGTGGTCTGAAATGAACATAAAAATAGGGCAGGTAGTCGCTCCTGATGAATGGGCATTACAAATAGCAAAAGCCATAGATGCAAAAACTTATGTTAATCCACCCGGAGGTAAAGCTTTTTTTGATAAATCAAAATATGACCAAAGTAATATCAACTTAAAGTTTTTGGAGTATCTGCCACAAAAATATAATCAATTTGGAAATACTTTTGTGTCTCATCTATCCATTATAGATCTTTTGATGTTTTGTTCAGTAGGTGAAATTAAGAACATGTTGAAAACTATTAATTTGTCATAAATGAGAAATTGGAAATCTTTTTGGCAGAATTACAGGGTTGTAGAAATAAAGACTAAAGAAGATCTATTGTATCAGGTAGGTAAAACGGTTGGTGGCAAAGTGATACCAAGTAATCAATTTAAAAAAGATATTGATGAAATTGTTTTTAATTTAAGTTTAAATAAAAATGACGTGTTGCTGGACTTATGTTGTGGTAACGGAATATTAAGCTACCAATTGTCAAGCTATGTAAAGCAAACTATTGGTATTGATTTCTCAAAAATATACATAGAAAATGCTAATAAATATTGCAAAAAAGACAATATAGATTATCGTGAAGTAGATTTGCTTAACTCTAACGAATTAAAGAAAATTTTGAATGAATACCAACCTAATAAAATCTTAATGAATGATTGCTTAGCTTATTTTGAGCCCAACAATTTAAAAAGTATAGTTTCAGAATTATCTGAATTATCAGTGACGATTCTTGTGAGTGGTATATTGGATCAAAGTAAAAAATGGAAGTTTTATAATACTTTGAAACGTAAATTGTTTTATCTGGCAGATGTAATATTTTTTAACAATCGTTCAGGTATTGGATATTGGTGGACAAAAAAAGAAATAACGACGATTGCAGATGATAATAAATTTAAAGCAACTTTTTTTGAACATTATCAAGAAAATCATATGGCTCATTACAGGTTTAACGCTAAATTGGAAAAATGAAGAGTGAGAATGTAATATGGCTTAATGGAATGCCTAGATCAGGTACGAGCTGGTTGAGTCAAATTTTTGATAGTCATCCAAATGTAAGTTTTAAATTATCGCCACTATTTTCATATGAGTTTAAAAATAGGGTAAATGAAAGATCGACTTTAAAAGAATGGATGCAATTTTTTGAAGAGGTAAGTGCTTCTGATGATGAGTTTGTTAATCAATCGTATCGTAGGGAGTCAGGTGAGTACCCAATTTTTAGTAAAGATGACCTTCAAAAATTGGTTATAAAAGATACAAGGTACCATAATTTAACTGCGGTTCTTTTAAGTTTATTTGCGGACATTAAAATAATACATATTGTTAGACATCCATGTGGTGCAATAAATTCATGGTTAAAAGCTCCAAAAGAGTTTTCTCAAGATTTAAACCCATTGACAGAATGGCGCACCGCAAGATCAAGAAAAACAGGAAAGGAAGAGTTTTGGGGTTTTAATGATTGGATGTTTTTAACCAAAAAATATTTAGAATGGCAAAAAGTTTACCCCAAAAACGTTAAGGTTGTTTATTATGAAGATATTGTTGAAGACGCACTAACTGAAACGGTTAAAATGTTCAATTTTGTAGGTCTTAACATGAGTAAACAAACTGAAAGTTTTATAAACGAAAGTCAAAATTTGCATGATGAAAGTGAATATGCAGTATTTAAAGACAAAGCAGTTGTTGATAAATGGAAAGCAGAGTTACATCCGCAAATAATTGACGATATCAGCCAAGAATTAAGGATTAACAATTTATTACACCTTTTTGAAAACTATTAGGAGTATGGAGCCATTAGTAAGCATAAATGTGGTAACTTATAATCACAAAAACTACATTGAACAATGTTTAGAGGGTATCCTCATGCAACAAACTACTTTTCCCTTTGAAATTATTTTAGGAGAAGATGAAAGTAGTGATGGTACACGTGAGATTTGTATGGACTATGCTAATAGATATCCAGATAAGATACGTTTGTTTTTACGTTCACGAAAAGATGTTATCTGTATTAATGGTAAAGCTACAGGACGTTATAACATGATACAATGCCTAAAAGCTAGTAAAGGTAAATATATAGCACTCTGCGAAGGCGATGACTATTGGACTGACCCTTTAAAACTGCAGAAGCAGGTGGATTTTTTGGAAGCGAATGACGACTATGTGATTTGTTTTCATAAAGTGAAAATTTTAAAGGATAATGAACTTGTTGATGATTTTATTACGGAAGAGCGATTTAGTAAAATAAAGACTAGACCTATAACAGAGTTAGATTTGTTTAAGTATTCAAATTTTATTCATACTCCTTCAGTGATGTTTAAAAATATTATTGATCAATTTCCTGTAGGATTTGAATTAAGTCCCGTAGGTGATTATTTTTTATACTTTATGCTTACTAAGCATGGTTATATACATAGGATAGAAGAGGATTTGGCTGTCTATAGATATGGAAATGGAATTTATAGTGCGCTTTCTGAAAGTCAGAAGAGTATTCTTGGTAGACAATTTCAATTGTGCTTATTGTCTTATGCTAGTTCAAACGAGATTAAAAAGGATTCATTAACTTCTCTACTAGAGTACATCAAAATAAGTGAAAGAAATAATATTAATAATTATACGGTAAAACAGTTAGCTGTTATTTTGTTAAAGAGTTTAAAAAGAAAATTTCTAAATGTATTCAGGTCTAAAAAATAGGTTGACTAAGTATATAAAAAGAAAAATAGCTGTTCTATACGAAAGCCGCATAGGAACGTTCTTTTTTAAACAAACTGGATACTGCCCATGTTGTGAGCAGGATGTTTTATTTGTAGCGAGGAACTCATGGTTACGAGACCATTTTAAATGTAGTCATTGTGGATGTATACCAAGAGAGCGAGCCTTGATGCAAACTATTAAAAATTATTACCCTAATTGGAGTGAGTTGTTCATCCACGAGTCTTCACCTGGAAAAAGAGGACATAGTGTGTTGTTACAAACTAAAGCAAAACACTATGTTGAAACTCAATTTTTTCCAAAAGCCTCTTTAGGAAGTTATGTGAATGGAATACGTCATGAAGATTTAGAGCAGCAAACTTTTGATGACGAAGCTTTTGATTTGGTGATCACTTCTGATGTTATGGAACATATTTACGAACCAAAAAAAGCCTTTCAAGAGATTTATAGAACCTTAAAACCAGGAGGTGCACATATTTTTTCAGTACCCATTATTAATAAGCATAAAAAAACACAGCGTTGGGCTACCAAAAATCCAGATGGAAGTCCAGAGTTTTTATTTGAACCTGAATGGCATGGTAACCCAGTGGATAAAAAAGGATCGCCTGTAACTTTTCATTGGGGTTATGATATTAAGGACTTTATAGAAACACATACAGGTGCTGAATGTGAAATTGTTTATATTGATAATTTGGAGTATGGTATTCGTGCAGAGTATATAGAAATTATAGTAATGAAAAAACCATTATGATAGATAGAAAATTGCGTGCAATTGCCTTTGTCTTACCTCAGTTTCATCCTATACCAGAAAATGATGCTTGGTGGGGAAAGGGTTTTACAGAGTGGACTAATGTTACCAAAGCCAAACCTTTGTTTGAAGGTCATTATCAACCACATTTGCCAACTGATTTAGGGTTTTATGATTTACGTTTACCAGAAGCGCGACAAGCACAGGCAAAAATGGCTAAAGATTACGGTATTCATGGCTTTTGTTACTACCATTACTGGTTTAATGGTAATCGCTTGCTACATCAGCCCATAGATGGTATGTTGAATCAAAAGGAGCTAGATATGCCTTTTATGTTTTGTTGGGCTAATGAAAACTGGACACGCAGATGGGATGGTAAAGAAGATGATGTTTTAATGAAGCAAGTGTATAGTTTTGAAGATGATAAAGCTCATATGCGTTGGTTGTGTGAATATGTTTTTTCTGATGATAGGTATATAAGAGTTAATGATTGTCCTGTTTTTATGGTTTACAGATTTGACCTGTTTCCTGATATTAATCAAACAGTTAAATTATGGAGAGAAATTGCAGTTAACGAATATGGATATAAGGGTTTGTATTTGTGTATTACTGAGAGTTTTGGTATTCAGCAAAACCCTGAAGAAATAGGTTTTAATGCTAATGTTGAGTTTCCACCTCATTATATTTTAAACAATAAGAAAGTTCTAGAACGTAAGCGAACCTTAAAAGAGTTTTTAGGTTTTAATAAAGTTAAGGGTTTGCAGATAAGAGATTTAGAAAAAGGTGTGGTGCAATATATGGCAAGAAATAAAGCTAATTATAAGCTGTACAAATGTGTTGTGCCTTCATGGGATAATACAGCTAGAAAAGGAAATTTAGGTGTTATAGGTTATGGTAGCAGTCCTAAATTATATTATGAATGGTTAAAAGCCACATTAGAGGATTTTAAACCCTATAGTGAAGATGAAAATTTTATATTTATTAATGCCATGAATGAATGGGCTGAAGGTAACCATTTAGAGCCATGTATTAAATATGGTAGGGCTTATCTTGAAGCTACGTATAATGCGTTGAAAGATTATGTTTGAACCACTAGTCTCTATTTGTATCCCTACTTATAATGGTGCCGATTATATTGTGCAGGCAATGGACTCTGCATTAGCGCAAACCTACCCAAATTTAGAGATTGTAGTGTCTGATGATTCCTCTGTAGATACTACTCTAGAGCTTATAACCTCTTATAAAAACAAGACCTCAATACCTATTTACATACACCATCATACACCCAATGGTATTGGAGCTAACTGGAATCATTGTATAACAAAGGCTAAAGGAAAGTACATCAAGTTTTTATTTCAGGATGATGTGCTGTTGCCTGAATGTGTTGCTTCCATGGTTAAAGTAATGGACGCTTATGATGATGTAGGAATTGTTGCGAGTAAACGAGAGTTTATTGTTGAATCCTCTTTTTTAGATGCTGGTGCTTCACAATGGATAACAACTTATGGCGATTTACAGCAACATTTAAATTTGCCTGTTGTTGATGGAATGTCTTTTATAGATCACAGTTTGTTTGGTCGTTCAGATTTTTTTCAATCTCCAATGAATAAAATAGGTGAACCCACTACAATGTTATTTAAAAAGGAATTAATTGCCAAAATAGGACCTTTTAGAGAAGACTTAAAGCAAGTGCTGGACTATGAGTTTTGTTACCGCGTTTTGCCTAGTCAAAAGATAGCTGTATTACAAACACCTTTAGTGCAATTTAGGCTACACGGAGCTCAAACAACAGTTGTCAATAAGTACTCTGATGCTTACGCCCAAGATTATAAAATTTATGAGCAATTGGTATATGTTAATTATTTTAAGTTTTTGAATGCTAAAACCCAAAAGCGACTCTCTATAAAATACAATACCTTTGCTAAAGTAAAACATAAAATAAGTAAACGCCTTAAACGGTTATTAAACAAATAAGTTATAGAGCCTCTAGTAAGTATTATAATCCCTGTGTTTAATCGTGCGCATTTAATAGGCACAGCTATAGCGTCCTTACAAGCCCAAAGTTATTTGCATTGGGAGTGTGTAGTGGTTGACGATGGTTCGAGTGATGATACCCTAAATGTGCTAGCTGATTATGCCTCTCAGGATAAGCGGATTAAGTATTACACACGCGAACGCTTACCTAAAGGTGCACCAACGTGTAGAAACATAGGGTTACACCATGCTAAGGGTAACTATGTTATTTACTTAGATTCTGACGATTATCTATTGCCTTTTTGTTTACAACAACGTGTTGCGGCATTTAAAGCTTATCCTACCGCTCATTTTTTAGTCTTTCCTATGGGCGTGCAAAAAGAAGGTGCTGTTGTAAAGCAAGAGATACCTAAACATACTGATTATTTGATTCGTTTTTTATCGGCTGATTTACCTTGGTCAATTATGTGCCCTATTTGGGACAGGTCTTTTTTAAAGACCTTAAATGGATTTGCTGAAGGGTATCCACGTTTTAATGACCCTGAGTTAATGATACGTGCCTTATTGCAAGACCATGTAGACTATAAGGTGTTTCCTGATTATGATTACGATAGCGTGTTTATACCTAGTGTTAAAGCCCAAGCGGTGTTTAATACTAAGGTTTATAAAAGTTTACAGTTGTTTGTGCCTGATGTTGCTAAACTGCTAGATGTTAAAGAGAAAACACATTTAAAACCTTATTTGTTATTATATTTACACTTATGGTTTAAGTATTTTTACGTGCCATTAGGAAAGGGAGGTTTAAAACCCTCAATGCACTTATTACAATTGTATAGGCAACATGATATTTTAGGGTTTAAGCAGTATATGAGCTTGCTTGCTCGATTACTAGTGTATGCTGTAAGTGTAAGCGTATGGCCTAAGGCTATAGATAAACTCACTGAACAACGACTATATAGACCAAATGAAAGTGATTTATAAACGTATACAGCAGTCATTAAAGACCCGATGGTTAGTGTTTAAAGATGAACTGGAGGTTAGGTTAGGCAAGCGACACCCTTTGTTGCCACCTAAGCGTTATGACTATATAAATATAGGTGCAAATACAATAATTAATAAAGAGTTTTTTGGATACTTTGTAGAAAAAGCAGGACTGCAAGCCGATGCAACTGTGCTAGAAGTGGGTAGTGGTTTTGGGCGAATGGCTATTCCATTAACAGAATACCTTAGTACAGAAGGACGTTATGAAGGCCTTGAGCTTTTAAAAGATGGTGTTAATTGGTGTCAACATCATTTTACACCCAAATACCCTAATTTTAAGTTTCAACGTATAGATGTTTATAATGCACGATATCATACAACTGGAACTCAAAAAGCGGAAACATATACGTTTCCTTTTAAAGAGCGTACGTTTGACTTTGTTTACCTTACATCTGTTTTTACACATATGTATCCTAATGAGATTGCTAATTATTTGAAAGAGGTATCTAGAGTAATGAAGCCAGGAGCTACTTGTTTATGTACTTACTACCTTATTAATGACATTTCTAAAGAACAAATAAAAAACCGTTTAGGAACTTATAACTTTGAGTATTCAAAAGCGGATTATTATATTGAGGACTTAAAAGATCCGCTTTATCAAATTGCTTTTAAGGAGTCAACTATTAAGACGTTATATGAAGATTGTAAGCTTGATATTGATGCTGTTTATTATGGCAGTTGGAGTGGACGACAAGATTTTTTAAGTTTTCAGGATATTATTATTGCTAAAAAAATATGAATTAAGATTGCTTATGAAAGCAGAGCTGAATAAAATAATAAGAAAAGTACTAGGGGTTAAGCAAAAGCAAATGATTGCATACCATAAGTATCCTATTAATTTTATGAAGAAACTGCCAGACTTTATGATAATAGGATCTCAAAAAGCTGCAACTTCTACACTACATAACTATTTGTCTTTGCATAATAAAATATCAAAACCAATATTAAAGGAGGCACAATTTTTTAGTGCTAATTATGAACGAGGAATCAACTATTATAAGTCAATATTTCCTATCTGTAATAAGAGTAATTTAATTTTTGAATCTACACCAGATTATTTAAGTCATCCATTAGCTGCAAAGGAGTGTTTTGAAGTGCTACCTAATCTTAAAATCATTGTTACTTTAAGAAATCCAGTTGAGCGCTCATTTTCTCATTTCAACTTTGTGAAAGGTTACGGAGGTGAAAGTTCAGACATGACATTTGAAAAAGCATTAGAGTTAGAACCCAAACGAGTATTAGACGCACTTAACTTAATGGAAAAAGATAGATACCATGCTTCATTAAAATTATCAAGATATGGTTATGTTAGGAATAGTGAGTATGTAACCCATTTACAGAACTGGTTGACATATTATCCTATTAAACAGTTTCATTTTATAGACTTTAGTGATTTAAAGCAAGATGCTAATAAAGTCTTAAATGAGATTCACTTGTTTTTAGGAGTTGAATACGAGAGTATTAAAAGCTATGTTGTAGCTAATAAAAGTAACTATGACTCTAATATAAAGGATAGTACTCAAATTATGTTGAGAGAACACTTTAAAGATTATAATGAAGACCTATTTAAGTTAATAGGTAAGAGGCTTGATTGGTGATTTTTATAAATACTAATTTTAAACCATTATGAAAATAGGTTATTGTAGTGATAATTATGCAACTAGACGAAACATTATATGTAAAGTTCGTCATTATGATTATAGGAAAGTTTATAACGATAGATTTTTATTTATAAGTTACTTTAATAAAGTATCAAACAAATTATTTAAAAAACCAATATTTAACTTGACTGATAGTGCTTATAAGTTTAATAATTATAGATTTTTATTCAATATAGATCTTATACACTTATTTAATACAATCAGTAATAGCAAAAAAAATTGGATTGTAACTTTTGAAACTGTTTTGCCAAGGAATATTATAAGTCATAAGCTTTTAAATCAAGGTAGCCTTAATTGTTTAAGTCTTGAAGAGCAAAAAGCAGTCAGAAAAGAATTATACTCTTTAACTAAAAATTCTTGTAAGAAGTTAATTTCTTTATCGAATTGTAATTTAAAAATGCAGAAAGATATTTTAAAGCACTTTCCTGAGTATAGTTCAAAAATATTACCTAAGTTAACTTGCTTACATCCACCTCAAAAAGTAATAGTAGAGAATTGGGTGGATAAAAATATAACTTTAGATCAAACAATTAATTTCATATTTGTTGGAGGTCTTTTTTTTATAAAAGGAGGTAAAGAAGTTTTAGAAGTCTTTACTGAACTTAAGCAGTGTAAGAATGTTGATATAAAGCTTACAATTATTAGCTCTTTAACTACTGATGATTACTTTACAAAAACAACTGAAGTTGACAAGCAAGAGGCTTTATCTATAATAAAGAGTAATAGTGATTGGATTGACTTTTATGATTATTTGCCTAATGCAATTGTATTAAATAAGATGAAAGAGGCTCATGTAGGTTTGTTGCCAACCTTTGCAGATACTTATGGATATGTTGTTCTTGAGTTACAAGCATGTGGTTGCCCTGTGATAACGACAAATGTCAGAGCCTTACCAGAAATTAATAATGAAAAGAAGGGATGGTTAATAAATTTGCCGATTAACCAATTTGGACTAATTGATTCAAGTACAGAAGCCTTAATTCAGACTAAAAAGCAGATTAAGCTTGAGTTAAAAAACATTGTTAAAGAAATTATAGATGATAAGAACTTAATAATTAACAAAGCTAATAGTTCTATTGATAATGTGAGAGTAAATCACTCTCCTGAATTGTTTGGAAAAAAACTAAAAAAAATATACGAAAGTATTTAGTGTTCAATACTAAATAATAATTTTAAGCATTTATTATGCACTACAAAACCTATGCAGACTTAAGTATTGATGTTTTACAGGGTGTCACTAAATTGCCTAAAGGTTTACAGCTAGTTGTAGGTGTGCCACGTTCGGGTATGGTGCCTGCTTATATGATAGCTGCTCAACTTAATCTTCCAGTAACTAGCTTAAACGCCTATCTAAATGGAGATTATGGTAGTGTTGGGGAACGTCATATACGTGATAAGCAAACCCAACTACAACGTGTGCTTATTGTAGATGATAGTGTGTATAGTGGTACAGCAATTACAAAGGCAAAGGCACAATTAGGAGTTCTTGAAACAGATGTTGAGTATTGTTATTGTGCGGTATATTCGGCTACTGAAGTTTGTGATTTTGTAGATGTTTATTTTAAGTACGTACCAACACCAAGGGCTTTTCAATGGAATTATAAAAATCATTTTATTACTACTCAATCGTGTTATGATATTGATGGCGTATTGTGTGTTGATCCTACTGAAGCTGAGAATGATGATGGTGTTAACTACCGTAAATTTTTACTAGAAGCCAAACCTTTATTTATACCCAGTTATACCATTTCGTGTTTAGTGACTTCTCGTCTTGAAAAGTACAGAAAAGAAACAGAAGCATGGTTACAAGCGCATAAGGTGTCCTACTCAACATTGATTATGCTCGATTTACCTGACGCTAAAACACGTAGGTCTTTAAATATTCATGGGAAGTTTAAAGCTGAGGTTTATGCAAAACGTTCAGAAGCTTACTTTGTAGAAAGTAGTTGGCGACAAGCCAAAACCATTTTTAGGTTGAGTAAGAAGCCTGTGTTTTGTACCGAAAATGATGTGTGTATTACCTCGGAAGATGATATTCTTTATTTTGATAAAAAGGCTTTTAGTATGACCTCGGTGTTACAGTACCAATTACAACACAAGCATTTTAAAGCTATACTGTATTGGTTAACACCACCAATACTTATTGTGGTGTTAAAAAAAATAAAGAAAATACTTAAGTGATAGATAAAAAGAAGCATATTAATATTTGTTTTATTACTAGAGAGTATGCCCATGATGCTATGGGTAAAACAGGTGGTATTGGTGTATTTGTAAAACAGTTTACAAGTGTTTTAAAAGCCCATGAATTTACTATTACTGTGTTTGCGTTTGGTGCTACTGCCAAACGTTTTAATGATGAAGGCGTACGCGTGGTAAGAATTAAAGACCTTACTACCATTAATGAGGCTATAAAATCTCCTATGCGACGCTATAGGTTGCCTGGGTATCTTACCGTAAAGCGTGTGCTGGAATTTTTTAACAGGTTATATGTGTCGCTGTATTTAACCGTATTTGTAAAGCGTAACGGATTTGACCTAGTAGAGTTTCATGATTACGGTGGAGATGCTCCATTTTTTATAAGCCGAATTCCTAAAGTTGTACGTTGTCATGGGTCGGCAATGACCTTGCACCAGTTTATGGGCTATCCTAAGCGTCAACCCGATGCTTATTATGAAGGGGTGTTTTTTAAGCGTTTTCAAAAGCATGTATTGGCAGTGTCGCAGTATTCGGCAAACACTACTGCTAGTACCTTTAAGCTAAACAATGTGCCTAAGGTAATCTACAATGGTGTTACGTTACCTGAAGTAGCACATTGTGATGATTACTTGAGTGCGCCAACAGTGCCTTTTTCAATATTTTATTTTGGGTCTATTAGAGAGCGAAAAGGGATTGCAATAGCATGTAACGTGTTTGATGCGATTGCTAAGGTATACCCTGAAGCTAGTTTTCATGTTATGGGAAATAATAATAATGACTACTGGAATACTCATGCAGTTAAGCTTTTATCGAACGCTGCTCTTGAGCGTACCCATTATTATGGTGCAGTACCACATAAAGCCGTTGCTTCTTATCTGCAAACAGCTCATGTTGTGCTTTTTCCTTCGTATGGTGAAAATTTTTCGATAGGTTTGTTGGAAGTAATGGCTTTGGAAAAAATTGTAGTGGTATCAGCAATAGATTCGTTTAAGGAGGTAATAGTGGATAAAGACAATGGGTTTATGTGTGATACTATACCTAGTTATATAGATACTGTTCAGTCTATTTTTGAAGGACATTATGATGTGTTGCAAATTGCAAAAAATGCTAGACGCACGGTTGCGCAAAATTTTGATCAAGAACAAGTGATACAAGAAACCATCACTTATTACAAAATGTTATTAGAAAAGGAAACCTAACAAATGAAAGATAAACCATTAGTATCCGTAATATTACCTACCTATAATGGGGCTGAGTGTATTGCAGAAGCGATACAAAGTGTACTAGACCAAACCTATCCTAATATTGAGTTGATAGTTGTTGATGATGGTAGTACTGACGGTACTAAAGCTATTGTTGAGTCTTTTAGTGATAAAGGTGTGCAGTTTGTGGCTAAGCCTAAAAACTCAGGGATAGCCGATAGCTTAAATGTGGGTATATTAAAAGCTAAAGGACAGTACTTTGCGAGAATGGATGATGATGATGTGTGTATGCCAGAACGACTGATGGCTCAGGTGGAATTTTTGGAGCAGCACCCTGAGGTAGTAGTTTGTGCTACAAATGACCAAAATAAAGGAGGAGATCGACCTTATTTAACCGATACTGAACTAAAAATAGGGCTTTTGTTTAGGAATGTTATTATTCATGCAAGTGTAATGATGCCAATGGAGGTGATTAAAAAGTATATGTATACTGTGGATATGGTACCGTCTGAAGATTATGATTTGTGGTCCAGACTTTTAAATGAGGGTAAGTTTTATAAGCTTGAAGCACCATTAATGTTTATTAGGTATTCTGCTGATGGGCAAACCGCTACAAGACGCCATGAACAATTACATTTAAATGTTGGTATTTTTAAGCGTATTGCAAAATGCTATGGTTTTAATTGGGATGAAGCCTATGAGTCGGCTGTTTTTAAGTATATTGGTCATGACTATAGTATGCCTGCATATACGTTATTAAAGCTTATAGAATGGTTTGAACAACTGTTAACACAAAATAATCTTAAAGGAATGTTTCCTAAATCAACTTTTGAAAATGAATTGCGGTATCAAGAAAACACCTTTGTAACTAAGTATTTTTATAACCGAACATTAAAGGATAAAATAATGCCTTTTATTAAGTTGCCACTTAGACTTAAGCTACAAGTTGTAAAATTCTATTTAAATAAGCTTAATGCTTAAGTATTGTAAATATCTCAAGAGTTGTTGTTATGAATTATACCAGTAAATTATCAGAAACTATAGAAGTTGTAATTGTTAGTCCTGTATATAACGATTGGGAGAGTTTTAGGTGTTTGTTAAAGGCTTTAAAGGAAATGGCATCAACAGCACCTTATACGATTAAGCATATTGTGGCGGTAAATGATGGTTCGGTTGAGGTGATAGACTATAATTTTGATTCAAACTTTAATATTACTGTAGTTGAATTAAACTGTAATATGGGACATCAACGTGCTATATCGGTTGGGCTATCTTATGTTAATGATCATTTAAAAGATTTTGATAATGTAGTTGTAATGGATTGTGATGGAGAGGACAGACCAGAGGATATTGCTAAGTTAGTTGTGAGGCAGGACAGTATTGTGTTTGCTAAACGCGAAAAGCGCAATGAAGGTTTTGTGTTTAGGTTTTTTTATAAGATTTACAAACGTATATTTTCAATGCTTACTACTAAGCATATCGATTTTGGTAACTTTAGTTCCATACCTCACTCTTTACTAGGTAAGGTGGTGGCTATTCCTGAGTTGTGGAACCATTATTCGGGAGCAATCATTAAGTCCAAAGTGCCTTATGTTTCGATTTCTACAGATAGAGGTAGTCGTTATCAGGGAGAGTCGAAAATGAATTTTCAAAGTTTAGTATTGCATGGGTTAAGCTCAATATCTATATATTTAGATGTGGTGTCTGTACGATTGCTTTTTCTTTCTTTTTTTTGTTCAGCAATTGTTGGTTTAGGTTTAATAGGTCTGTTGCTTTTAAGCGTGTTTACAAAAGTGTCTTTTTTAGATTGGCCTTCAATAATAGGTTTGGTTTTAATTAACATACTAGCAATTGTGATACTTATTACTTTTTTAATATTGTTATTTCAGCTTAACCAGAAGAGCATTGTTAAATATCCTCCTAAGTCGTTTTACACTTCTTTTATATTATCAACGCATCATTTAAACTAATACTCATTTCTTAACTACATGAATAACTTTATTTTGAAAATAAGTGATTATCTATTGGCTTTTAACATGGTTAAGCGCTTAGAACGCATTAACAAGATGTTGTTTGTTTTTGTGCTATTAGGGTTAAGTTTTTTGACTTTCAAATTAACTGAAAACGAAGAGCAGTATATGCTCTATGCTAAACAGTTTATGAATAGGGATTGGATTATTGCTGATTCATTAAATGAGTTTGCAGGAACACGAATACTATACCAGATCATTATTGGTTGGTTGCTTAGTTTTATAAGTTTTGAATGGGTGTTGTTTTTTTCGAGATTAGTTCTATGTGTATTTTTTTCACATGTATTATCAAAAATTTATAAAGAATTAAAAATAAGTAATGTACAGGTGTTGCTTCATTTGCCAATATTGTTTTTGACCAAGCAATCGTTATTTGCAGGTTCGTGGATGCTTATTGCTATTGAGCCAAAAGGTTTTGCTTGGCTTTTAGTGTTATATGCACTCTATTATTTTATAAAGAAGAATTATAAGTATATGGTAGTGTTTTTAGTATTGGGAACCTATATGCATATTCTAGTAGGAGGCTATTCTTTTTTATGTTTTATGATGGTTTTATTTTTATTTGATAAGTCAAAACCAACATTTTACTATGTCAAATTGGCTATAACTTATTGTTTTTTGATTATACCATTTATTATTTATCTAAAAACAGCTGTAGACTCAACAGTTGAATATACGCCAAGTGTTGACTGGATTTATTCGTATTATAGACACCCACATCACATTGGGTTGTTTAAAGATTTAAGTTATTTTTATTCTAAGCATTTTATAGGTGTTATATTAAGCGGCATTGCTTTAATTTTTTCAATACTGTTTTTTAGAATTCAAACAACAGAACGCTTAGAAAAACTTAATCAATTTGTTTTAGTATCCTTGTTTGGAGTGTTGATTGCTGTATTAATAGCGTTTTTTGATAAAGAAGGTGTTATTATAAAATACTATCCATTTCGTATAAATACATTAACAGTGTTTGTTTTAACATTAATATTGTCTTCGCTAGTATTTATAAGCGTAAAAAAAGAGTATAAAAGTGCTTATAGCATACTTATTGTATTTTTATCAACCATTTTTTTATTGCAATTAGCGCAACCTAATTTTAAAAATATTTATAGTTTTTTAACGAAAACCGATACACGAATGGAGCGGTTAAGTGTTTATGTAAAAACGGAAACAGAAAGGGATGCAGTTGTATTGAATGCTACAGGCGAACTCTCGCTTACTAGGCATATTGAAAGAGATCCATTTATAGAGTATAAATTTATTCCAGCAATTATGAGTGAAATACCGGGTTGGTATGAGCGTGTGTTGTTTAAAAACTCTTTACTGCAAGATATACAAGTGCTAAAGCATAAAGAACACTCCTATACAATAGATTTTATACTAACTAAACGCTCTATTGATGTTGAGTTTTTAGAGCTGGTTTACGCCGATGTTGGTTATTATTTATATAAAGTAGACCTTGAGAAAAATAATGAATACAGGTAATTTTTTTATTGTATCTCAGTATTGTATTTGAGTTTAAAGTTGAAAAGGCAAAAGGTATAAGTTGTTTCTCGATACTATTTGTTATCTCTATCGAGATACCAAATCACTCGAAGTGACATTGGGTTTTTGCTTTGGTTTTTAGTTGGTGTTTGGGGTTTAGTGTTTGGGTGTTGCTGACGGCATGTGTGTTATTTTAGTATTAAGTGTTGTGTGAATGGTGATTAGTTATTCAATTTATTTATATTAGTCCTGTTGTTATATGACCATCAAAACCGCTATTATACCCACAGAACAGACTTTTGCCAAAGTGCATGCTGATAGGCAATTGCATTTAGAGGCCTTATGTGTTTTTGCTGCTATAGGTTTTTTTTTGGATACTGATACGTATTGGAAGGATGAGGTGGTTTTAAAGCCTGCGCATACGCATCGCTTAGACGAGGAGGGGTATTTGCTAGACTCTAAGCCCTGGTTTGAGTGGTTTTACGACCCTAAGCCCATGACTTTTGACGCTGCCGTAGATGGGTATGCCCGTTTGTTTGAGGAGGTCCTTAAGGAACAGACCTATGGACAGCGTGTTATTTTACCGCTTTCGGGCGGTTTGGATAGTAGAACCCAAGCCACAGGATTGTATCGTATAGGCGCTGAGGTGTCTTCTTATAGTTATTCCTTTGCACAGGGTTATCCTGAGAGTGCTATTGCTAGTGCTATTGCTAAAGTTTGTGAGTTTGATTTTGAGGCCTTTACTATTGACTCAGGTTATTTGTGGAAGGTTATTGATGATTTGGCCAAATTGAATGGTTGTTACAGCGAGTTTACGAGTCCGCGTCAAATGGCGATCATTGACCAATTAGGGGCTAAAGGCGATGTGTTTTCGTTAGGGCATTGGGGAGATGTGTTGTTTGACTCTATGGGATTGCCACAGTTGTCAGACGCTGAACTAGTGGATTTACTTAGTAAGAAGTTGTTGAAGCGTGGTGGTTTAACACTTGCTAGTACACTATGGACAACTTGGGGGCTTGATGGTGATTTTTTATCGTACTTTAAAGGACGATTAGCTACTTTGTTGGATGGTATTGCTATACCTGATTCCAATGCTAAGTTGCGTGCTTTTAAGAGTTTGTATTGGGCACCTCGGTGGACCTCGGTTAACCATTCGGTATTTGCCTCGGTACAACCTATTACATTACCTTATTACGATGAGCGACTGTGCCGATTGATCTGTACTGTGCCGGAAACCTATTTAAAGGGTAGGCAGTTACAGATTGCGTATATACAACGTTATGCTCCTGAGTTAGCTTCTATTACTTGGCAAGACCAACGTCCGTTTGATTTAAACAATTATCATAAGAACCGGTTTCCGTATGCTATGCCATATCGAGTAGCTAATAAAGTAAAACGCACATTTAACAGTATTTTAGGTAAGCCTTATGTACAACGCAACTGGGAGTTGCAGTTTTTAGGAGCTAGCAATCAAGCCCATCTTAGTGCACATTTGTTTGAAAGCGGATTAGAGGACTGGATTCCTGAAACTCTAGTGCGTGATTATGTTGCGGACTTTTATAATCAAGACGCTTTAAAGAATGCGCATGCTATCAATATGTTGTTAGTTTTTGCTAAGTTTAACCAATTAAATGCTTTGACCTTTTAGTTAGATACTTCGACAAGCTCAGTATGACAAAACGTATCAAGATTTTATTTACCATTCCTAATTTTGACACTGCAGGTAGTGGACGTGTGGTGTATGATTTGATAGCAGGATTAGACCGAACTCGATTTGCACCTGAGATTTGTTGTTTTCATGGTAAAGGCGCCTATTTTGAAACCATTAAGGGCCTGGGCGTGCCTATTCATTTTTTTGAGTTTACCGCGCCTTATCGTCCGTTTTTAAGTTTGCCCTTTAGGGTTTGGCGTATTGCACGGTTTTTTAAACAACATCAGTTTGATGTGATCCACTCGTGGCATTGGAGTAGTGATTGTACTGAACCTTTGGCTGCTCGATTAGCTGGAGTGCCTTTTGTGTATACTAAAAAAGCCATGGGTTGGGGTAATCGTGCTTGGAGATGGCGTAGCCAATTGAGCCGAAAGATTATTGCTATTAATACGGATATGCAGCCACAGTTTTTTAGTGCTATGGCTGAAAAGGTGTGTTATATTCCTTTAGGAGTTGCTGTTGATTATTTTAAACCATTGCCTAAGCGCTATACCACTCCTGAGGGGTTAGCATTTAGCGATACAGATTTTGTAGTGGTAACTGTTGCCAATTTGGTACCTGTAAAAGGGATAGAAGTTTTGCTAGAGGCTGTGGGTATGCTTGATGATGCTCGTGTACAGGTATTGGTGGTAGGTAGTACTGAAAGTGCTTATGCAAGAGCGTTGCAAGACCAGTATGCTTCTGAACAGGTGCATTTTGTGGGTAAACAGCTTGATGTACGCCCTTATCTTGCGGTAGCTGATGTATTTGTATTGCCTACCTTGTCAATTGGAGAAGGTTTGCCTGTTGCTTTACTTGAGGCTATGTCGTCAAAACGGATTGCTATTGGTTCCAATGTTTCAGGAATAAAGGATGTTTTAAAACCATTTAACCAATGCTTGTTTCCGCCTAACGATTCTAAGGCCCTTAGTGTTTTATTGCAACAGTTTATCTCGCTTCCTGCCGCAGCAAGAGCTGAACTTGCTCAACAAATGCGACAGTATGTTGAAACTGAATTGTCTTTAGCGCAGTTTGTTAAGGCTCATGATGATTTGTATCAAAAACTTAGATATTTGTAACTTTCTATGTGCGTAAAGAATAATAAAGCGATTTGTATTTTTTTTGTGGATGTGGGTTTATTTCTTATTCCTTTTATAATTGTGTCTTTTGTATTTGATTTTTACATTTCGGATAGCATAAGTAAATCAAAAAAGTTTGCTTTAGGAGAAATTAATGTTTGGAATGATATCGAAACAGGTAAAATAGATGATGAAATATACATTTATGGATCTTCAAGAGCATGGGTGCATTTTGATCCTGAAATTATCGAAGAAGGGCTTAATATGACTACTTATAATTTTGGTGTTGATGGACACAGTTTTTGGATTCAATACTTAAGGCATAAGAAACTGTTCTTAAAAAAGAATAAACCAAAAATAATTATTTTGTCTCTTGGGAATTTCTCACTATACAAAAGACCTGACTTATATAATAAAGATCAATTTTTGCCATATGTTTTTGATAAGGATATTAGGGAGTTTACAAAACGATATAAAGGGTTTTCTTATTTTGAGTATAGATTGCCTATGCTAAGATATTTTGGTAGAAATAAAATTATAAAGCAAAGTCTTTTTAATGAATTTAGTGAAGAAGAAATTTTTAGAGATAAAGGTTTTAGAGGAGTCAATAGAACATGGACAGCAGATTTTGAAAAAGCAAGAGGTTCTAGTAATTACATTGAAGTTGAAATTGATGAGGACAGTTTAATTTTGTTAGAAAAGTTTATTGAAGAATGTACAAAGGAAAAGGTAAAGCTTATATTTGTTTTTTCGCCAGAATATATTGAGGGTCAATTGTTTGTTAGGAATAGAGGTGATGTGATACAAACCTATAAAGGGTTGACTAATAGAAATGATATTGTTTTTCTTGATTATTCTGATGATGAGTTATGTTTTGAAAAAAAATTCTTTTATAATAGTCAGCATTTAAACTCAATAGGCGCTAAAAAGTTTAGTGAGAAATTAACTGAAGACTTAAAAAGAATTTTAATTAATAACTAAACCTTATGCTGTTTAATTCTTTAGACTTTGCTGTTTTTTTACCCATTGTGTTTGTGCTGTATTGGTGTGTTGCCAAGCGCCATTTGCGTGTTCAAAATGCCTTGGTAGTTGTTGCCAGTTATGTGTTTTACGGTTGGTGGGATTATCGATTTTTAACCTTAATAGCTTTTAGTACCTTAGTGGATTATACCATAGGACTTAAATTGCAACAGCAGCATCACCCTAAACGTCGGTTGGCGCTATTATGGGTTAGTGTTTTTGTTAATATAGGGTTGTTAGGCTTTTTTAAGTACTATAATTTTTTTGTAGATGCCTTTGTAGATGCCTTTTCTCTTTTTGGGCTGTCTATACAACCCAATACGCTGAACATTATATTACCTGTAGGGATTAGTTTTTATACTTTTCAAACCATGAGCTATACCATAGATGTGTATCGCGGTAAACTAAAACCTACTCACGATTTTATTTCGTTTGCAGCTTTTGTGAGCTTTTTTCCGCAGTTGGTTGCAGGCCCAATAGAGCGTGCTACCCATTTATTGCCACAGTTTTACAAAAAACGTTCTTTTGAGTATTCTAAAGCAGTGGATGGTTTACGACAAATCTTGTGGGGTTTGTTTAAAAAGATTGTGATTGCCGATAACTGTGCTGAGTTTGTGACCATTATCTTTGATGGTTACGGTTCGTACTCCGGAAGCACTTTGCTGTTAGGTGGTGTGTTGTTTGCGTTTCAAATTTACGGTGACTTTTCAGGGTATAGTGATATTGCTATAGGTACTGCACGATTGTTTGGTTTTGATTTGCGACAGAATTTTGCCTTTCCTTATTTTTCAAGAGATATTGCTGAGTTTTGGCGACGTTGGCATATATCGTTATCCACCTGGTTTCGAGATTATGTGTATATCCCATTAGGTGGTTCGCGAGTTAGTCAATGGAAGGTACTTCGAAATGTATTTGTGATTTTTATTGTGAGTGGGTTTTGGCATGGAGCCAACTGGACGTTTATGGTTTGGGGGGCTTTAAATGCGCTTTATTTTGTGCCTTTATTAGTGCTAAAACGGAATAGAGTGCATACTGGTGTAGTGGCTGAAACTAGATTGCTTCCTAATTTTAGGGAGTTTGTGGGTATTGGAAGTACATTTTTTTTGACGGTTTTGGCTTGGATCTTCTTTAGAGCTGCTAGTGTTCACGAGGCCTTTAGTTATTTGCAGGGTGTTTTTAGTAGGTCGTTGTTTTCGATACCAGAGGTTAGACCTAGATTTTTGTTTGTATTATTGTTGCTGTTTATTATGGTAGAATGGTTTGGTCGTCGTGAACACTATGCCATTGAGCGGTTATGGTTAGGCTATCCTAGAGCTGTGCGTTGGGGGATTTATTATGTGATTGCTATGCTGATTTTTTTGTATGGCGGTAAAGAACAAGAGTTTATTTACTTTCAGTTTTGATGAAGAGATTTTTAATACATACTCTAGCGTTTTTGACTATAGTTTTACTTAGTTGTCTTTATGTATTTATGCAAGCTGATGGACATACAGATGCTTTTTACGTAAAGTTTACCACTCCTAAACAGCAATCACTTATTGTTGGATCATCTAGAGCAGCTCAAGGGTTGCAACCACAATATATTGATAGTTTACTAGGAGACAGTAGTCTTTATAATTACGCATTTTCGAGAGTGCATACACCTTATGGAGCACCTTATCTAGAAAGCATAAAAAAGAAACTGGATACTACATCCGCTAATGGAGTGTTTATTTTAGAGGTTAATCCTTGGACAGTTTGTAATAAAATTAAAGACAAAACTACTACTACAGAGTTTTGGGAAGAATCTTCTTTTTTAGGAACCGTAGAACAGGTAACGATACATCCAAATTTTTATTATTTGTTGAACTTTTATGATGGGCGGAATGTGGAAATATTAACAAAGAAAGGGGGGAATTTTTATGGAGAAGATTTATATGTTCATGATAATGGTTGGTATCAGGTACGTTTAGTTGATAATGAAAGTAGAAAGCAAAAGCGTATAAAGAGTTCTCTGAATAGCTATAAAAGGATTAAAGAAGAGTATGTAGGACTGTCTAAAGCACGAATGGAGTATTTACGAAAAACTATAGAATATTTACAAAATTTTGGAACAGTGTATTTGGTTAGGTTGCCAATACAAGAAGAGATGCTAATGATTGAAGACGATTTATTACCTAACTTTGATACTGTTATTGAAACATTGTCAAACAAAATGGATATCCTATACATAAATGGTACAAAGCAGAATTTAGATTATGACTATATTGATGGGCATCATCTAGACATAGCATCAGGAAAAGCGTATTCAATTGTTCTAGCTAATGAAATTAAAAAGCATAATAAAAGATAATACTTTTGAAAATAGGTATCGTACTTTCACAAACCCCACAATATTCCGAGACTTTTTTTAGGCTTAAAATAAAGGTGTTGCAAGAGTTAGGATATGAGGTTATTCTGTTTACTCAGAATAGAGATCCTTATTTCAAAGCTTGTGAAGTAAAATCTGTATTAAGTTTAAGTCAATATCCTCTTTGGATGAGATGTTTTAAGGTGAGCACAACATTATTGTTATTGAGTCTGTTTCAGCCAATGCGGTTTTTTAAGTTTATTGCTTTGGAGAGACAATCAAAAAGAAGTTGGACACAAATAATAAAAAACCTTTATAATAATTCTCACATACTTCGCTTCAAAACACTAAATTGGGTACACTTTGGTTTTGCAACGATAGCGCTACAGAGTGAGCATGTTGCTGAAGCTATAGGCGCAAAAATGGCTGTGAGTTGTAGAGGATATGATATAGATGTTTATGCTGAATTACATCCTGATTGTTATGATGTGTTATGGGCTAAAGTTGATAAAATACACTCAATATCAAACTATCTTTTACAAAAAGCTTATACCTTAGGTCTAGATAAGAGTACACCTTCAATGGTTATTACACCTGCTGTAGATATAAAACTGTTTTCTAATGAGTGGTATAAATTTAGAACAAGTAATGAAAAAATCACTATTACAACTGTAGGACGCTTACACCCTATCAAAGGACTTAAATTCTCGATTGAAGCTGCGGTGTTTTTAAAACAGGCAGGGTTAAACTTTGAATATTTAATTATAGGAGATGGACCTGAATATTCTCTTTTACAGAAGCAGATAGACTTTTTAAAATTAAAAGATTATGTTTTTTTAAAAGGAAGAATGTCTCAGGAAGCATTAAAGCAAATATTGCAAGCTACAGATGTATATGTTCAATATAGTGTTTCTGAAGGGTTCTGCAACTCAGTGTTAGAGTCACAGGCCATGGGATTATTAACAATAGTATCAGATGGAGGAGCTTTACCTGAAAACGTTATTGATAAACAAACAGGATGGGTTGTGCCTAAAAAAAATGCTAAACTATTAGCGGAAGCTATACTTAATATTATAAATTTACCCGAATCGACTAAAGCAGAAGTTAGAGCAGCCTCGAGACAGCGAGTACTTGATCTGTTTTCAATAGACAAACACCAAAAGTTATTTAAGGCTTTTTATGAAAATGATTAATGTAAGTGTAGATGAATTTTAAAAAATTAATACGTAATCCTGAGCTTTATGCTAATATAGCTTATAAGCGATTTAGAAATAGAATAAGAGTTCTATATTATAGAGGGAATGTAGTTGTTTGTGAAATTTGTAACTGGCAAGGGAAAAAGTTTTTTAAAGGGTGTTGTCCTAAATGTAACTCATTACCAAGAACACGGCTAATTCCTTTTTCATTAGCTTATTTTAAGCTCTTAAATGACACTCCTAAACTATTGCATGTAGCTCCTAATGTAAATGAATTCAATTATATTAAGGATAAAGTTACTCCTTTAGATAGTTATGATCGCTTAAACATAAGACCAGTAAAGCACATAAACATAGTTCAAGACCTTACAAATACTAGTTTAAAAGAGTTTAGTTATGATTTGGTTATAGCGTGGCATGTACTTGAACATATACCAAAAGATCAACAGGCTATAGCTGAGGTCTATAGACTACTGAAAAAAGGAGGTCATTTTTTAGTGAGTGTACCAATATATCCTTTAGAGAATACCACGACTTTTGAAGATGTTAATTTACCCTATGAGGATTATGAGAGAATTCATGGCCATTATGACCACTGTAGAAGTTGTGGTTTAGATTACTATAAACGTTTTGAAGCTATTGGGTTTAAAGTTAGTGAATTGTTGGTTAAAGATTTAGAAACTGAGTTTGTAGATCGTTTTGGGTTAAGAACAGATCATGTTGTATGGTGTTTTACTAAATAATAGATATGCTTTTTGAGTTTTTAAAGTATTTACAGCCGACTCATTATTTTTCATTACTTAAACGTAATGGTGAAAGTGTGTTTCCTGTTTTTAAAGCGTTACCAGAAGCGCTACAAGCACAGTTGGAACCTGATGGGCATTACACTAGTGCTTTGGCCCGAGACTACGACTTGTCCTGGCAAGCTTTACATAAAGGCTATATAGGAGACACAGCCACTATAGTACAGATTGCATCTTTACCTGTTGTGGATAATTATGTTTTTATGAGAAAATATTTTAGTCCATTTTGGGTGTTGTATGTGTTGCTGTATCGCTTACTTAGTTTTAAGTCTCCGCTACGGGAACTCAGCGCTTATTTTAAGACTAGAGGGGTTCAACGAAGTGCATATTGGAATACGCCTTTTAAGTATCCGGAATGGGATACTTTTGAATCTACACTTGTGGCCAGTGCACCTAAAGTGAGTGTTATAATTCCTACGTTAAACCGCTATGCCTACCTAAAAGATGTGTTGCGTGACTTGGAACAGCAAGATTATACCCATTTTGAAGTGTTGGTGGTTGATCAATCCACACCGTTTCAAGCAGCGTTTTATGAGGGCTATGACTTAGAATTAGATGTTGTGTACCAAGAAGAGCAGGCCTTGTGGTTGGCAAGAAATACAGCCATACGTAGAAGTATAGGAGACTATTTACTGTTATTTGATGACGATAGTCGTGTTTCGAGTGACTGGATTCGAAATCACTTAAAGTGTATTGATTTTTTTAAGGCCTCTTTGTCTTCTGGGGTGTCCATTTCTAAAGTTGGCGCGAAAGTACCAGAGCATTATGCTTTTTTTAGAGTGAGTGACCAATTAGATACAGGAAACGTACTTATTAAAAGGTCTGTTTTTAAAACACTAGGCTTATTTGATAGACAGTTTGAACAACAACGTATGGGTGATGGGGAGTATGGATTGCGTGCGTATTTACACGGGTTTTTAAATGTGTCTAACCCTTATGCAAAGCGTTTGCATTTAAAAGTTAACTCTGGTGGTCTAAGAACTATGGGGAGTTGGGATGCTTTTAGAACCAAACATTGGCTAGCACCACGACCCATCCCCAGTGTGTTGTATCTGTTTAGAGGCTATTATGGTAATGCTGCCGCTAAACGCGCTTTATGGCGTACCATACCACTATCTATAATGCCTTATCAATTTAAAACCCATAAAGGCTTGCAAATTATTGGGGTTTTTGTTTCTTTGTTTCTTATTCCTTTGGTGCTGTATCAGGTAGTTAAGTCTTGGCGATTGGCTAGTGAGAAATTGAAAACAGGCGCTAGGATTGAGAACTTGAGTGACTGAAGATGGAAGTGCGAAGTATAATTGTTTGGTATGTAGTGCTTGGTTGAAAGTTTAAAAAGGCATGAGACATAAGTGAGAAGATAGAAGGTGAAAGTAAGGCGTTTGATGGTGTGTCTTTGTAGGATTGTTTGAATAAAGTATAACTTAAGGTATTATAAATAAACCATTTATTGCAGCGTAAACGTATCCTAATATTGACTTCAGAGTTTCCTCCACAACCGGGAGGTATTGGTACTCATGCCTATCAATTAGCATACCATTTACAAGAGGCGTCGCATACTGTTACGGTGATTGCGGATGAGCGTTCTGATTCTGGAGTTGAAGAAGCTGCATTTGATAACACTTTGAGTTTTAAGGTTCAGCGAATTGTAAAACGTCGGTTAAGAGTACTGATGTACGTTAAGCGTTTGTGTTTACTTTTTAAGTATTTGCCTTCCAATGAGATTGTTATTGCTTCAGGGAAGTTTCCGTTGTGGGTGGTCGCTTTTGCGAGTTTGTTTTATAAGCGTCAGTATATGGCAGTGCTGCATGGTAGTGAAGTGAATTTTACCCAGTCGTTGTTAAACCGTTCTATAAGGGTTTCACTTCAGCGCTTTACAACCCTTGTTGCAGTCTCCCATTTTACCAAATCCCTTGTGCAAGATCATCATGATGCCGTAGTTGTCATACCCAACGGGATACCTGTTCGTCAATTTGAGGCTCAAGCTAGTTTACCAAAGGATTTAAAAGGCTATCCAAAACTGATTACCGTAGGGAATGTTACCGAACGTAAAGGACAGTTGAATGTTATACGACAATTACCAGAACTTATAAAAGCTTATCCAGAATTGCACTACCACTGTGTGGGATTGCCTACTCAACGTGATGCGTTTGAGGCAGAAGCGTCTTTGTTAGGCGTATTGGAGCATGTTAGTTTTCATGGACGGGTTTCAGATATGGAGCTACGTTCTTTTTTAAATGAAAGTGATATTTTTGTGATGTTAAGTAGTCCAACTTCAACAGGTGATGTAGAAGGTTTTGGAATTGCGATATTAGAAGCTAATGCCATGGGATTGCCAGCAATAGGGGCTTTAGGTTGTGGGATTGAAGATGCTATTGAAGACTTTAAATCTGGGCGATTGATTGCCTATGATGATCTAGCTGCTTTTAAAACAAGTATTGAGGAGTTGATGACCCAAAATGCACATTACAAAGAACATGCACGATCTTGGGCTTTGAAGCATGATTGGGCTCTAATTGTAAACCGTTATATAGCAGTATTTGAGAAGTGACTTTAGTAATAATATCCCATACCGAACATTATAAGACTGACGATGGTACCCTTGTGGGTTGGGGACCTACCATTAGTGAGATTAACCACCTGGTAGCCCATTTTGATACCATTATTCATGTGGCGATGTTGCATGGCGGTAAAGCGCCTCCTAGTGCCTTACCTTATACCTCTGAACGCATTACATTTGTTTCAATACCAGCATTAGGAGGTCGTGGGATAGGTAGTAAGCTAAAAAGTATGGTATACGCTCCAAAAGTTATACGTTGTGTGGCTAAAGTATTACGAGAGGCTACTGTATTTCAATTGCGAACACCCACAGGAATAGGCGTGTATTTAATTCCGTATCTTACATTTTTTAACAAGACTAAAGGCTGGTACAAGTATGCAGGCAATTGGAATCAAACACATCCACCTTTAGGCTATCGTTTACAACGCTGGATGCTTAAGCACCAATCGCGAAGCGTTACTATTAATGGACGTTGGGAAGGACAGCCTAAGCATTGTTTGACTTTTGAAAATCCTTGTTTAACAGAAGCAGAGGTTGCGCTAGGTGCTGCCTATAGTGCCTCTCGTGAATGGCCAACCGTATGGAATTTTTGTTATGTAGGACGTTTAGAGTCAGAAAAAGGCGTTGGTCGTATTTTGGATGCGTTTAAGGCACTTTCAGCTGATGAAAAGGCTAAAATAGGAACTTTGCATTTGGTAGGCGATGGCCCTGAACGGTCACAGTTTGAAGCTATTTCTAAGGAGATAGGTGTCACGGTAGTGTTTCATGGTTTTTTGCCAAGAACCAAGGTGTTTACTATTTATAAGCAGTGTCACGGGTTTATTATGCCAACCACGGCTTCGGAAGGATTTCCCAAAGTGATTGCTGAGGCTATGAACTTTGGTTGTATTCCTTTAGTGTCTAATATTTCAGCCATAGGGCATTATATTCATGCTAAAAACGGATTTCTAATTTCACCTGTAAATACTAACACCATAGTTAAAACTATACTAGCTTTAGTCGAAATTGATGAAAGTGAATATGACTCATTAATTAAAAACTCAAGTAGCATAGTGGAAATGTTTACTTTTGAATATTATAATAAAAGAATACTTAAAGTAATTAAAAGTTAATTGACGTTATCTTGAAAGAGGAAAAAAAGTATATATCGTTAATTCTAATCCATATTGTATTAGGTTTTGCTTTGTTTGTTATAGAACCAATTGCAAAACTATATTTTATAATAGCTTTAGTGTATTTTACGCTTCAAATTATTTTAGTACCCAAGAAAGAGAAAGTGCAGGCGGTGTTATATGCTTCGGCTTATTTTGTAGGTGCTGAGGTATTATTTAGGATGACTAAAGGAGGGTTGGCTTATGAGGCGTCTAAGTATTTAGTAATTGTTTTTGTGATTATGGGTATGTTTTATAAGGGATTGTCCGGAAAAGGATATCCTTATTTTATATACCTGATACTTCTGGTGCCTGCAATAGTTGTTGCGTCTGTTACTTTGACACTAGATGCCAATTTTAGAACCAATATTGCTTTTGTATTAAGTGGACCAGTATGTTTAGGAGCAGCAGCCTTGTTTTGTTACGATAGGAAGGTAAGCTATCAGCAAATTCATAACGTATTGATTTATATGATGTTGCCATTAATTAGCACTACCGTTTATTTGTTTTTATATAATCCAAGTATTAAAGATACCTTATCAGGGACTGCATCGAATGCAGCCACTTCAGGAGGTTTTGGACCTAATCAGGTTTCGACTATTTTAGGGCTTGGGATGTTTATTATGGTAGTGCGCTTGTTTGTAAAGTCTCCAAATCTCGCTTTAAAGTTACTTAACCTTACTATTTTAGGTGGAATGACCTTTAGAGCTATTGTAACTTTTAGTCGAGGAGGTATTTTTGCAGCTGTTATTGTGGTGGCTGCGTTTTTATGGAGTTTGTTTTTTAAGTCTTCTTTGCGGCAAAAAAATCAAATTATAGGCTCTTTAGTCTTATTAATTATGGCGATATCAGTAACCTGGGTGATCAGTTCTAATCAAACTATGGGGTTAATTGATAAACGTTATGCTAATGAAGATGCTTTAGGTAGAGAAAAAGGTGATATTACAACAGGTCGCGTTACACTTTTTGTAGAAGAAATAGAAGGGTTTTTGAATAGCCCTTTTTTAGGTATTGGAGCCAGTAGAGTTAAAAATGCTAGGGTGGAAAAAGGTGTTGGTCATTTACCCTCACATAATGAAGTAGGACGCTTATTGTCTGAACATGGTTTTTTTGGAGTGATTATTTTACTCATCCTAATTATTACCCCCTTGGCTTATAGAGGTAGAAATAAAAAGAATATATTTTTTTATGCCTTTTTATGTTTTTGGTTTGCGACCATTAACCATTCAGGGTTGCGTATTGCGGCCCCTTCATTTATTTATGGATTAAGTTTATTACACGTTACTAATGAAACACGTTCTGTACATAGGCAACAACTTACAAAATAACCGTAGTAATGTGTCTTCCATTCAAAACCTAGGCGCCTTACTACAGCGCGAAGGGTATAGCATGTATTATGCATCGAGCAAGAGCAATAAGGTGTTAAGGTTATTAGATATGGTGTTTACCTTTTTTAGGCTTCAACATCGTGTGGATACTGTAGTTATTGATACCTATAGTACTCATAATTTTTATTTTGCACTTGTTATTAGCCAATTGTGTCGCGTTTTTAGGGTGGATTATATCCCTAGCTTAAATGGTGGAAATTTGCCTGCTCGTTTGCATAAGCACCCTATTATGTGCCGTATGATTTTTAAATACTCCAAAGTAAACGTTTCTCCTTCATTATACTTAAAGCAGGCTTTTGCGTCTTATGGCTATGACAATGTATTTTATATTCCAAATACAATAGAAATTGAGAAGTATCCATTTCAAACCAAAGACTATACTACAATACGACTGTTATGGGTACGTTCATTTTCGGTGCTCTATAACCCAGAACTAGCAGTTAAGGTCTTAAAAACACTATTGGATAAAGGTTATAAAACCTCCCTTTGTATGGTGGGACCTGATAGTGATGGTACTTTAGCCAATGTAAAAGCCTTGGCTTCTAGCTTAGGGGTTGAAGTGACCTTTACTGGAAAGTTGAGTAAAGCGGCATGGACTCAACTGTCTCAAGACTACAATTGTTTTATTAACACCACTAATTTTGACAACACGCCTGTAAGTGTGATTGAGGCTATGGCTTTAGGTTTGCCTATAGTGTCTACCAATGTGGGCGGAATGCCTTATTTAATACAACATCAACGAGAAGGGTTGCTTGTAGCTCCTGAATCGGTAGAAGCTATGGTAGAGGCTATCCTTTATCTGTTTGAACATGCTACTGAACGCGAACACATGATAGCTAATGCTAGAGCAGTTGCCGAGTCTTTTGACTGGAATCGTGTTAAACAACTATGGAAAGAGGTATTGTAACCAAAAAACTTGCTTCATTATTTGATATGTTAAACTTCTTGTTATATTTATACCCAAATCAGAGGCTTAGATGAGTAAACTCAAGACTGACATCCATTTTGAGATTTCCGAACGAAAGGTGTTGCTGCGTATACTGGATATTGTAATGGTGTTTTTAGGACTGTATCTTCTTGAGCACTTTTTTGATTTTAATTACCTTACACTTCACCAAGAACATGGAGTCGCTTTAGTGGTTTTAGCCTTTTATCTTACTATTTTAGGGACCGTTTTTGAAATTTATGATTTACAAAAGTCCAGTACCCTAGATGTTACGTTTAGGAATGTAGTGCTTACTGCCTCAACAGTAGTGTTGATATACATGTTAACTCCTTTCTTTACGCCTTTTTTGCCTGATAAGCGTATTGAAATAGTATACTTCTATTCGTCAATTATAGTTATGGTGTTTTTATGGCGTGTGGTATATGTGACGTTTATTACTAAGCCTAGGTTTTATAAAAAAGTACTGCTGGTAGGCGAGATTTCAAATATTGAAAGCATTATTAAACCTTTAAAACAAGCCGATCCTAATTACAAAATAGTTGGGTTTATTAACTGTGAACAACAGCACGAAGCACCTATTAAGTTTAGAGGGCTTAAAGAGTTTCAGCCTCACGAGTTATTGTCAGTTATTAATGAGCAGAATATTTCGGAGATTCTAGTGGCAGCTTATAACTCTGAGACTATTACTAATGAGATATATGGTAGTCTTATGATGCTTTTAGAAAGCGGTTTTACTATTCGTGAATACACTCAAGTTTATGAAGAGATTACCCATAGAGTGCCAATTCAATTTGTAGGTAAGGATTTTTATAAATACTTCCCGTTTAGTAGAAGTCACCAAAATAAGCTCTATCAACTTTTTCATCGTTCATTTGATCTTATTTTTTCTACTGTAGGGTTGCTTTTTGGAGTAGCTATGCTGCCTATCATTCTTTTAGGGAATCTTATCGCGAACAGAGGGCCTTTGTTTTATGTTCAAGAACGTGTTGGAAAAAATGGTGCTGTTTTTAACATTGTGAAGCTTAGAAGTATGGTTGTTAATGCAGAATCGTCAGGAGAGGCCAAATGGGCTCAAAAAAATGACAGTAGAGTGACTCCGTTTGGACGTTTTTTAAGACGTTCGAGAATTGATGAAATTCCGCAGTTTGTTAATGTGCTTAAAGGCGAAATGAGTGTGATAGGACCTCGACCAGAGCGTCCTTATTTTGTTAACGAGTTGTCTCAGATTATTCCTTTTTATGAAATGCGCCACGTGATAAAGCCTGGACTAACAGGTTGGGCACAAATAAAGTCGAGGTATGGAAGTTCGGTTGATGATAGTTTAACGAAGTTGCAATACGACCTTTACTACATTAAACATTGTAGCTTTTTTATGGACGTTAATATCCTAGTGAAAACCTTGAGTGCTGTGTTGTATTATAGAGGGCAGTAAGTAGTTTTCAGTTTTCAGTAAGCAGTAAACAGTCTTCAGTTGGCAGTGGATTAGTTTTCAGTTGGCAGTGATCAGTTTTCAGTTGGCAGTGGGTTTAGTTTGTTGTGCTGTTTTTAAAGTAACGTAACAAGACTATATACCTTATTGCTAAGGCGATTAGTAAAGGCGTTAAGGTAATGGCGAATACTTGTACTCCTGTTAGCCAATGAAACACCAATAGGCAGAGCATAATTATTAAAAAGGATAGGTATCTTACAAACCATTTGGAAGGTGTTTGTTTTAATACTTGTTTTATTATAAATACGTTAAGGGCAAATGCCCATAACAGATTATAGTTGTTTGCTGTGGCACTATGGTCGGTAGCAAACCAAAGGAGTAGAAGTACTATTCCAATACAGCCTGTAACCGAGAAGATAATACCGTCTAGCAACTTGCTGCGTTTCTTTTTCTTATAATCTTTATAGGTGATTAGTATAATAAGTAATGCTAAAACACTAAGTATAAACAAAGGACTTAACAGAAAGCTAGAAGACCCTAGTTGTTCTTTTTTTGTATAGAGTACTTGAGATTGTTTGACTAGAGGTTGTCCGTTTTGTAATGTAGCAGTACTAAAAAACCTATAGATATTTTCAGGAAGAAAAAGTTGTTCGTTAGGTGTTGCTGTTTTATCTATAACAGATCCTAAGGCAATATCAATTCCTAAACTTCCCCAGCTGTTTTTGTTGAGGTTGTTTTGAATGAGCGTTCTAAAGGTTTGCTCTTGGTAATCTTCAGGTGTGTTATAGGTAATATTTTGGTCTAAAGCAGTGTTGGCTACATCTCTTATTCTAGTCGCACAATTGTCATAAAAGAAATCGTAAAGGTAGGCTCTGTTTTCAGGTTTGTAATTGTTCTGTAAATAATTGAAAAGTGCTTGTTGTTCTTCTGTAGTGATATTTAAAACCTGTTCTTTTACGGTTCTGTTGTAATACACATAGGCTCTGTAAAAGTCTTCAAAATTATGTTTGCTAATAAGGTAGTTGAGTTTTCCTTGTGCGAATTTTAAATAGAAATTAGGCGCATCAAAATCGTATTGTCCGTAGCCGTAAACTACATCTAGACCTTGTGTTCTATCTTTGATTCTAAATCCGCTATGTCCAAAAGCATCGTTTAAAGACGCTCCTGGTCCTATTGTAAGAACACTTATTTCGGCATTAGGGGATAGTACCTGTTGTGCGCTTGCTGTGTTTATTAGTAACACTAAAGCAATAAGGCTAAAAAGACATCTCATAAAGTAGCTATTATTTATCTAAAGATACTAAAATCGAGTTTTAGGGAAAACACGTTAGAGTATAAGGCAGCGCTTTGGTCTCCTATGTCGGTAAACGCATAATCTAGCTGAATGCCTTTGTATTTGAAGCCTACGCCAAAATTAGGCTGAAAGGTTAAATCTTCAGAATCATCAAACTGTAATTCGTTTTGGAAATTCCCAGCGCCTAAACGTAAAAAGACCAAGTCGGTATACCCAAACTCAAAACCAAGCGCAGGATTGACACTGGCAAAGGAGGTAGAGATGATGTCGTTGTTTTGTTCAAAACGCACATTAAGGTCTAAAGCAGCTAAGAGTGAATAGTCATAGTGAAATATCCATTGCTTAGACATACCTATTTGTAGTTTAGGAATCGTGATTTCTGAACTCTCAGGAAGCTCTTGGTTTTGTCCTTCAACCGCACCACTTATTTGTTCAAACTTTTCTTCGTCTATAGACCACGCATTAAACGTTGTGGTAATATCTCTTGCCATAATCCCAAATTTCCAGTCGTTTTCCGATTGAAATTGTACACCTAAGTCTAAACCAAATCCCCAAGATGAGGCAAAATCACCAATAATCCTTCTAATAACTTTAGCATTAACACCATAACTTAGTCCAGGAACAGGTAGGTCTCTAGCATAGGAAAAGGTAAGGCCATAATCGGCAGTTGAAAAGAGTTTAACTCTGTCGTAATTAATGTTTCCTTGGTCGTCAATAAGCTGAGTGGTGTCTAAAATATCATCGACTCCAAAACGTATTAACGAGATACCTACTGCACTTCTGTCGTCTAAAGGCATTGCAAAAGCTGCATAGTTGTAGTTGGCAATATTAGCAAAATAACTAGAGTGCATTAATGCCAATTGGTTGTCTTCGAGTGCTATTAAACCAGCAGGATTCCAGTACCCTGAATTGACATCGCTTGTGTGCGACACCACTGCGTTGCTCATCCCTAATGCAGCAGCATCCACACCAATATTCATAAATTCGTTAGAGTACTTTCGGGTGGTTTGCGCGTTACTTAACAATGAAACTAAGGTAAGCGTAAGGAGTATGTACTTTTTCAATAGCAAAATTTTTTACAAATATGCACAATATTTTTCATCTATTAAACTAGAAATTAGAGGAGATATTGTATAGGAAGTGCAAGTTGCCTCACTATTTTCAAAATAGTTTTCTATTTTTACACAAAACTAATAGACAACTTTTGAAACGACACATTCCTAACCTTGTTACGCTTCTGAATTTATTTTGTGGCGCTGTTGCTGTAATTTTTGCAGTGCATAACAATTTTGTAACTGCTGCAGTATTTGTTTTCTTAGGAATTTTCTTTGACTTTTTTGATGGGCTTTTAGCCCGAAAACTCAATGTGCAAAGTGAAATAGGACTTCAGCTAGACTCTTTGGCTGATATGGTAACTAGCGGATTGGTACCTGGAATTATCATGTTTAAACTATTGGCTTTAAGTATGAGCGGTTCTGGTTTTTATGAGCCTACAAGAGATTGGACTTCTGCAATGCATTGGTATGACTTAAACGTGTCGCCTTTTGCGTTTTTTGGATTGTTGGTTACATTGGCTTCAGGGTATCGCTTGGCGAAATTTAATGTGGATGAAGACCAGCAAACCTATTTTAAAGGTTTACCAACACCTGCCAATGCCTTATTGATTATTTCACTGCCATTAATAATGGAGTTTCAAAATCATTCGTTTTTAAACGCTGTGATTCTTAATCCTTGGTTTTTATTGGTGCTGACAGTTGTAAGTAGCTACTTGCTTGTGTGTAACCTAAAACTCTTTGCACTAAAATTTAAGGATTGGAGTTTTAAAAATAATAGTGTACGCTATGTCTTTATTATTATAAGCGCTGTGTTGTTAATTGCTTTGCAGTTTGCAGCAATACCACTGATTATAGCTTTATATATTTTAGTTTCTCTATTCACTAAATAACCTCATTTACTATGCTTGAAAACATTTTTACCCTTTTAATGCTTGTGATGTTGCAAGCTGTTCTTGGATTTGATAACTTGTTATACATTTCACTAGAATCTAAAAAAGCACCAGAACAAGATCGAAAGCGCGTAAGAAAAGTAGGGATTTTAATAGCTATAGGTTTACGTATTGTGCTGTTGTTTTTGTTGGTGTCGCTTATTGATTATTTTCAAGAACCATTTTCGTTTTTAACAGGAGACTTTAAAGATGTTGCAGAGTTTGCATTTAATGGTCATAGTTTAATTGTCTTAATAGGAGGTGGGTTTATTATTTATACTGCTATTAAAGAAATATGGCATATGATTTCTAAACACGATTTAACACAAGATGTTGATGCTGCTAATTCCAAACGTAGTAAATCTGCTAATGCTGCCATAGTGAGTATTGTGTTAATGAACTTAGTGTTTTCTTTTGATTCTATTTTAGCTGCCATTGGTTTAACCAGTGATATTGAAAATCCTACCACAGCCTTTATTATCATGGCTATTGCTATTGTTTTTAGTGGATTGTTAATGCTTGTTTTAGCGGATAAGATTTCAGTGTTTTTGGCAAAAAACAGAATGTACGAAGTACTTGGGTTATTCATCCTGTTTATTGTTGGTATTATGCTAGTTGCTGAAGGTGGCCATTTGGCGCACATTAAATTGTTTGGAAACGAAATAGTGCCTATGAGTAAAACAACTTTCTATTTTGTATTGGCTGTTTTGGTGATTGTAGATGTTGTTCAAGGTCGCTATCAAAAGAAATTGTTAGCTGAACAAGAAAAGAATGTTGAAAGTATTGAAACTAGAGATCAAAATGCATAGTGTCTAATGTGCTGTAAATGAAACTAATTTGAGAGTTGTTGAAATCGTACTAAGCGTACTAATTTTGATCATAGGTGCCAGAATATTCCACTTTACCTATTATAGAATAAAAAATACCGATCGTATGATCAAGCTTTAAATTGGAGTACTATGTCTTAGTTATTATTGGATTAGTACTAATTGTCAAAGGATTTCAGTAAAGTAATTTTTTTTGAGTAGATTATTGTTCTATTTTACTTTTCTTATATAAACGAAATAAATCTGAAATGATCAAATCCCCAGATTCACTACTTCTTGCCCAATTGCCAGACTTTTTAACTTCATAATTTTTAAGGTGATTTGAAAATGAATATACTCTTTCATGAGGCTTTTTAGATTTATTATTTTGAACAAAAAACCATGTTCTATTTTGTACTCTTAAACTATCTAAAGAAAATGCAGATGTTATCGGTTTGGCTAGAAAGTTATTTCCATCAGAGTCTAGAGAACTAGAAGTTCCCATACTGACTTTGATGCCTTCGAATCCACAATCAGCAGAAGTGAAATTAGTGTTTTCTAAATTAGCACTTAAAAAATTACAATTATTGATGCTTGCTTTATGAAAACTGGAGCTCTCTAAATCACATCTCTCAAAAATAGCCCCATCGAGTCTGGACTTATAAAAGTTAGCATTGTTTAATTTTGAACCATGGAAAGTAGCGCTATTTAATTTAGCGAATGAAAAGTCAGTTTGTTGTAATTTTGCATACCTAAGATTTGCATATTTTAGGCTAATGTTTTTTAAATTTAAACCTTTTAGATCTGCATATTCTAAGTCGGCATAGTCAAAGTTAGCCTTAGATAAAACTTTATCGTTCAAAAATTCAGGATTAATACCATTACCAACTAATGCCATTAATAGATATCCCTTTTCTGGACTAATAGGATGAATTTTTGTTGAATCTCCATCTAAATATCTATAAGGTTTTATAGTACGACTTAACCAAATAATTCTTTCAGTTAGAGTTTTTGATAATTTATCATTGGTTTTCGTTTCTATATTTATATCCTTAAAAAGTTGGTCAAGCATTGACATATAAAATGATTGTCTAGAGGACTCTTCAAACAATAGAGTTTGCTTTTCAAGATTTGAATTTTGAAGTTTTACTAAACTATTCTGTGAGTTAGTTAATACATTTTGAGATTCTAACAATTCATTCTGAAATTCAAATAGATTTGTTTGCCTGTATAAGAAGTAAATTGTCATTATACTAATTATGCCAGTTCCTGTTAAAGCTAGAGTGGTGGGCGAAAAAATAAGCCGATAAAATAAAGCTTTGGTAACAGCTTTTTTTCTTATATCATTCTCATCTTTAAATTTTTCTCTATTCCAAAAATTCCAAATTAATTTAAAAGGTCTATGCTCTTGTTCTAGTAGTTTTGCTTCTAACTCAATTAATCGTTTCTCATCTTGAGTATTTTTGTCTTTAATTTTTTTGGTCACTTATTATTAATACTTTGATTTAAAATATTTTAAATTTCTGATATTATGTTTGATTGACCTAAAATTTTTGTTAAGAGTTATAAACTATTAATGAATAAAATTCTAAAATTCTAGTCTCTTCTTCCTTAGCTCAAAGTTTTGCCCTAGATACACTTTACGTACCATTTCGTCTGCAGCTAAATCTTCAGGGATACCAGCTTTAAGAATACTACCTTCAAACATTAAATAGGTTCTATCAGTAATCGCTAAAGTTTCTTGTACGTTATGGTCGGTAATAAGGATACCTATATTTTTTTTGGTTAATTGGGCTACAATACGTTGTATGTCCTCAACCGCAACAGGGTCAACACCTGCAAAAGGTTCATCTAATAAAATGAAATTTGGGTCGGTTGCTAAGGCTCTTGCAATTTCGGTTCTACGACGCTCACCACCAGAGAGTAAGTCGCCTCGGTTTTTTCTAATATGTCCTAAACCAAACTCTTCAATTAAGGATTCCATTTTAAGATGCTGCTCTTTTTTGCTAAGCTTGGTGAGTTGTAACACGCTTAAAATATTATCTTCAATACTCAATTTTCTAAATACTGAAGCTTCTTGAGCTAGATATCCAATTCCGTTTTGAGCCCTTTTGTACATTGGGTATTTGGTGATGTCAGTGTTTTCTAAATAAATAGTTCCACCATTAGGTTTTATCAACCCAACAATCATATAAAAGGATGTGGTTTTACCAGCTCCATTAGGTCCTAAAAGACCTACGATTTCACCTTGATTAACTTCAAGGGACACATCTTTTACCACGCGACGTCCATTATAGGACTTCATTAAATTTTCGGCTCTTAATTTCACAGGCTTAACATTTTGAACACTGTTTACTATGACGGCAAACTTACGATTTTTAATTTGATTAGTACACGTTGTACTAAACTCCAAAAGTTACCAAAACGTATTTGAAGGTTTGATTTTAACTCAATTTTAGGGTCTATTGCAAAATCAGAAGATGTAAATGTATTGGTTTCAGGATACTGTAGTTTTTCAGCATTTGAAATGTTTTCTTGATGCACCAGTTGAATCCAAAGGCGCTTAGTGTTGATTTGAATAGATGGTACCTCACTCCACAAATTATGACGCCTGCTTAATACCGTTTTAAAATTAGCTTTAGCTTCAATTAAACTTATAAAAGCATTACCTACATAATGCATCTTTCGAAGAGTAGGTTTTTTATTTTGCTTTAGGATAAGTTGATATCCTTCAGTGCAGTCGATAGTTAACTGTTTTTGAGGTTTAAAATGTGATTGAATAGTATCTACAAAGGTGTTATGCATCGCATCATCATTATCTAAACGTGTTGTGATAAGGTGTGTGTCCGTTTCAAGTAACGACTGATTTATAGTGTTAGAAATAGTTTCAGAAAATTGTTCTTGACCATCAATATAGAGCAGCTGAATGTTACTATATGTAGTAGCAATAGCCTCAATCTTTTGCTTATAAACTTCAGGTGTTTTTGTGTCAAAACACAGTAACCAAACAAAGTTTTGATTGGTTTGCTGTTGTACAGAAGGTAAGCAATAGGTTTCAAAAAGCTCAAATCGATTAGCTAACCAAGTTTCAGAAAGCACATCATCACCATGTTTTGTTACAGACCATTCTTTAAGTCTTAAATTAAAACGTGTGATGATAAAGTGCTTAAACATTGGTTGCTAATTAGTTTTGTGCTTCTAAAGCATCCCAAAATTCATATGCTCTTCGCAAATGAGGAATAACAATAGTACCACCAACTAGCGTAGAAATGCTTAAAGCTTCAACTACTTCAGCTTTGCTTAAACCAGCTTCGTGACAGGATTGTAAATGGTATTTGATGCAATCGTCACAACGTAATACAGTAGAGGCTACCAAGCCCAAAAGCTCTTTGGTTTTTACATCCAAAGCACCTTCAGAAAAGGCATTGGTATCTAGGTTAAAAATACGTTTTATGATTTTGTTGTTGTCAGCAAGTATGGCATCGTTCATCCTAGAACGATAGTCATTAAATTCTTTAATTATATCAGACATGTTTTGCTTTTTTATTTTGTTTTTTTACCACAAATTTTGAAATGTATATACTTACTTGGTACAGTATTAATATAGGAATAGCTACAATTACCTGACTTGTAATATCAGGAGGTGTTATGATTGCCGAAAGAATTAATACAATAACTAAGGCAAACTTGCGGTATTTTTTAAGGAACTCAGGTGTAACCAATCCTATTTTTGTTAGGAAATAAATAAGAATAGGTAATTCAAAAATAAAACCAGACGCCAAAGATGATGAGCGTACCAAAGAGATGTAAGAACTAATATCTATCTCGTTTGAAATTTGCTGGCTTACTGTATAGGTTCCTAAAAAGTTAATAGATAAAGGTGTTACAATATAATATCCAAAAAGGACACCAATAAAGAATAGTAAGGATGCAATAATTATAAACCCTCTAGAATGTTTGCGTTCGTTTTCATGAAGTCCAGGACTTATAAATTTCCAGAATTGATAGATTACAAATGGAAATGCAATAACCAAACCAGCATAAATAGATGTCCAAATGTGAGCAGAGAATTGTCCGCCCATGGTTCTGTTTTGAATAATAAACGGAAACTCATCAGCACAAAACGTGGTGTCAACACCTACAAAGGTTGAAATGTCACAAAGTATTCTATAGGTAGGAAAGCTCATTTGTTTAGGACCAAAAATGATGGTTTCAAAAATGAATCCTTTAAAAATAAAAGCCACCACACCAGCAATTAATATTGCTACTATAGCTCTAATTATATGCCATCTTAAATCTTCAAGATGATCAAGAAATGACATTTCATTGATGTTCTTTTTTGCCATTAGATAATTCCTTCTTTGATGAGGTCGTGTAGATGTACAACTCCAGCATATTTACCTTTATGTTCTACTAAAAGTTGAGAAATACCGTGTTCTTCCATAACTTCCATAGCATCAACAGCCATTGCGTTTTCATCAATACGTTTTGGATTGCTGCTCATAATATCTTTTGCGGTTAACCCAGAAAACGAATCGGTTTTGGTAAGCATACGTCTTAAGTCACCATCAGTAATAATACCTACAATTTTGTGGTCTTCTACCACAGCAGTTACACCAAGCATTTTTTCAGAAATTTCAACAATAACTTCTTTTACATTAGTATTGAGTGTTACCTGAGGTTTTTGATTAACCGAAGATAAATCGCTTACTCTTAAGTACAGTCGTTTACCAAGAGCACCTCCAGGATGGTATTTTGCAAAATCTTTACTTGAGAATCCTCGTAATTCCAATAAGCAAATCGCTAAAGCATCACCAATAACTAATTGCGCAGTTGTACTGGTTGTAGGTGCTAGGTTATTTGGGCAAGCTTCTTGCTCTACATAAGCATTTAAAATATAATCGGCTTGTTGTGCTAAAAATGAGGTGTTGTTACCAGTAATAGCAATCATTTTATTTTTTGCATTCTTAATAAGTGGTACCAATACCTTAATTTCTGGTGTGTTGCCACTTTTAGAAATACAAATTACTACATCGTCATCAAGAATTAAACCTAAATCACCATGAATAGCATCGGCAGCATGCATAAAAACTGCAGGAGTTCCTGTAGAGTTTAAAGTGGCTACAATTTTATTAGCGATAATGGCACTTTTACCAATACCTGTAATAATTACACGTCCTTTGGAGTTATATATAAGTTCAACTGCATTTGCAAAGTCATCGTCAAGTAAATTACTTAAATTAGCGATAGCATTTTGCTCAATAGCGATTGTTTTTTTTGCAGTATTAAGGATAGAATCTTTAATGTTCAAAATTTATTAATTTTTGGGTTTGATGCGTCTAAAGAAATTGTTATCTTTATTGTTATGCAAATGTATATAAAATACTAATAGGGATTAATGAGTATAAAAGAAATTGACTTACATTCAGCACTCAAACAATACTTTGGTTTTTCAAAATTTAAAGGGCTTCAAGAGCCTGTAATAAAAAGTATAGTTCAAGACAACGATACTTTTGTGATTATGCCTACAGGTGGCGGAAAATCACTGTGTTATCAGTTGCCAGCACTTATTAAAGACGGAACAGCAATTATTGTTTCGCCTTTAATAGCCTTAATGAAAAACCAAGTAGATGCCATAAGAGGAGTGTCGAACGAAGAAGGAATTGCACATGTTTTAAATTCTTCTCTCAACAAAACAGAAGTTAGAAAAGTAAAAGAAGATATTGTAAATGGAGTTACAAAATTACTTTATGTAGCGCCAGAATCTTTAACTAAAGAAGAACATGTTGAGTTTTTAAGGTCTGTACAAATATCATTTATGGCTGTTGATGAAGCCCATTGTATTAGTGAATGGGGACATGATTTTAGACCAGAATACCGAAATTTAAGACACATTATAAAGCGAATTGGTGATAACATACCTATTATTGGATTAACAGCAACTGCTACACCTAAGGTACAAGAAGACATCTTAAAGAGTTTAGATATCACCAAAGCCAATACCTTTAAAGCATCTTTTAATAGACCGAATCTTTTTTACGAAGTACGTCCTAAAACTAAAAGCGTCGATGCCGATATTATTCGATTTATAAAGCAAAACGAAGGAAAATCGGGTATTGTATATTGTTTAAGTAGAAAGCGAGTTGAAGAATTAGCACAAGTGCTTCAGGTTAATGGCATAAACGCTGTACCTTATCATGCTGGATTAGACCCAAAAACCAGAGTTAAACATCAGGATATGTTTTTAATGGAAGATGCTGATGTGGTTGTAGCTACTATTGCTTTTGGTATGGGAATTGACAAACCCGATGTGCGTTTTGTTATTCACCATGATATGCCAAAAAGTATTGAGAGTTATTATCAAGAAACTGGTAGAGCTGGTCGTGATGGTGGTGAAGGACATTGTTTGGCATTTTATGCTTACAAGGATATTGAGAAACTCGAAAAATTCATGTCAGGTAAACCTGTTGCTGAACAAGAAATTGGACAAGCCTTATTGCAAGAAGTGGTTGCTTTTGCAGAAAGCTCAGTATCTCGACGAAAATTTATACTGCATTATTTTGGTGAAGAGTTTGACAACGAAACTGGTGAAGGAGGCGATATGGATGATAATGTGCGTAATCCTAAAAAGCAGCACGAAGCCAAAGAAGACGTTGCAGTGCTTTTAGAGACTGTTGCTAAAACTAACGAGAAGTACAAGTCTAAGGATTTGGTACATGTACTTACAGGAAAATCCAACGCATTAATTGCTTCGCATAAAACTGATGCGCAAGACTTTTTTGGTGTTGGAAGTCATCATGATAAACGCTATTGGATGGCATTAATACGTCAAGTTTTGGTGGCTGGTTACCTTAAAAAAGATATTGAAACCTATGGTGTTTTAAGATTGTCAAATGAAGGCAAGGACTATATAAATTCTCCTGTGTCTTTTATGATGACTGAAGACCATGTGTTTGATGAAACTACCGATGATAGTATTATTACAGCCTCAAAAGGAGGAGGAGCAGTAGCCGATGAACAGCTAATGGGTTTACTTAAGGATTTAAGGAAACGCAATGCTAAAAAACTTGGAGTACCACCTTTTGTGATTTTTCAAGACCCTTCGTTAGAAGACATGGCTTTAAAATATCCTATTACCTTAGACGAATTGAGTAATGTGCATGGTGTTGGAGATGGTAAAGCTAAAAAATACGGAAAGGATTTTATAGAATTAATCTCAAACTATGTTGAAGAACACGATATCATAAGACCAGATGATATGGTGGTTAAAAGTACTGGTACTAATTCTGCTATAAAACTATACATCATTCAAAACGTGGACAGAAAATTACCTTTAGATGATATTGCATCAGCAAAAGGTATGGATATGCCAGATTTTATAAAGGAAATGGAAGCTATTGTGTATTCAGGAACAAAATTGAATATCAATTATTGGATTGATGAAATTTTAGATGAAGACCAGCAAGAAGAAATCCATGAGTACTTTATGGAGTCTGAAACCGATAAAATTTCTGATGCTATTGAAGAGTTTGATGGTGATTATGATGATGAAGAATTACGTCTCTATCGAATTAAATTTATTAGCGAAGTTGCTAATTAGTTTTTAGTTTATAGTTTTTTGTCTGTAGCAATTAATTCGTTGTTTTAGAATAGATTAGCATTTGCTTTAATCTTCTCACTTCTTGCTTCGTACTTCGCACATACTTTTTTATCTTTGCACCTCATTTAAAATAAAATAGCATGCAAGACGGTTTATACGCAAAATTTAATACCTCAAAAGGCGAGATAGTAGTCGCATTAGAATATCAAAAAACACCAGGAACAGTTGGTAATTTTGTAGCATTAGCTGAAGGAAACTTAGAAAACTCAGTAAAACCACAAGGAACACCTTATTACAACGGATTAAAATTTCATAGAGTGATTCCAGATTTTATGATTCAAGGTGGTTGCCCACAAGGTACAGGTTCAGGAAATCCTGGATACCAGTTTGACGACGAGTTTCACCCAGATTTAAAGCACGATGGACCAGGAGTATTGTCTATGGCAAACGCAGGACCAGGAACAAACGGAAGTCAGTTTTTTATCACTCATGTTGAAACACCTTGGTTAGATAACAACCACACTGTGTTTGGTAAAGTGGTAGAAGGACAAGATGTAGTAGATGCTATTGCACAAGGTGACGAAATTAATACTTTAGAGATTGTAAGAGTTGGAGCTGATGCTGAAAACTTTAATGCTGTTGAAGCGTTTAGAACATTTGAAGGTGCAAGAGAAAAACGTTTAGCTGCTGAACGCGAAGCTGCAAAAGCTGAGCTAGATAAATTAGCTGCTGGTTTTGATGAAACTAAAAGCGGTTTAAGATATCAAATCATTCAAAAAGGAAACGGAAAAGCTGCTGAAGCTGGTAAAATGGTATCAGTACATTATAAAGGTCAGTTAGCCGATGGTACTGTGTTTGATTCTTCATACAAGCGTAACCAACCGTTAGATTTTCAAGTAGGAGTAGGACAAGTTATTCCTGGTTGGGATGAAGGTATTTGCTTATTAAACGTTGGTGATAAAGCACGTTTAGTAATACCTAGCGATCTTGGTTATGGTAGTAGAGGAGCAGGTGGAGTTATACCTCCAAACGCTACTTTAGTGTTTGATGTAGAATTGATGGACGTAAAGTAGATTGCCACTTTTTATAGTAAACACGTAACAATACAATAAAAAAATCGTCTCATTTATAAATGAGACTTTTTTTTGCTCTGGTCTCAACTAATAACCAATTCAACCAGCTATTATGAAACGTAATACACTATTTCTTTTACTTACGGTAATTCTTCTAAGTGCGTGTTCTAAAAACGTCAAATTTTCTCCAGAATTTAAAGCGCAAACTACAGGACGTTATTTGTATCATGATAATGATGTTATTGACGTCTTCTATAAAGATAATACCATATATTTTAATTGGCGTGAAGGTGTTATAAAGCCTGTCGTAATGGATAGCAATGAGTTTTTTGTAAGTGATTTGTATGCTAAGTTGAGGTTTGTAAAGCATCCAGAAACCGAGGTGTTTTACCTATCTGAAATTTCAAAGGACAATGAAGAATTAATTACCTATGATTTTATAAAAGTTGCAGATGACTACAAAACTCCACGTATGCACTTAAAAGATAAAGAGTACAAGCAAGCGGTTGAAGGTTTTCTTGCAATAAAGAAAAAAGATTCCACTAAAGATGTGGTTAACGAAGGTGAAATTAATCAACTTGGTTATCGCTTAATTAACGATAAAAAGTACGACGATGCTATAGAAGTTTTAAAAATGAATGTGGTTATGTTTCCTGAAAGCTCAAATGTGTATGATAGTTTGGGTGAAGCATATTTAAGTGCAGGTGATAGTGCGCAAGCCTATAAAAACTACAAAATTGCGTTTGAAATGAATCCTCGCAACACGAGAGCACAAAACATTGCCGAAACACTTATTAAGTATCAAGATTCTTTGCAAACTAAGGACTAAAACTACTTTTTATTAAGGTTTTGTAAGCTTTGTTTTGGTTTTATCTATTTCAAATACAATAGATTAACTTGTTTTTGGTTCATTACATCGAAAAACTATTATATGCTTTTTATAGTATTCGTTTTATTACTAATTTCAATCTATGATAAGTGTAAAACATACGCCTTTATACGAACAAGTATTGAAAGAATTCAATTATGAATTTGGAGATGTTTTTGTGTTTAAAGGGTATTTGATTTCTGAAATTTCTGAAGGTATTAATTTCACTTGGGAAGATCATGGTAACCGAATTGTAGAAGACGTTTCAAAATTCATTGGAGGTAATGGTGCAGATATTGTGTATCTATCACACCGAATACATTCTTATTCTGTAAAACCTAATGGTTGGGTGAAATTCTTTAAAGGAAATTATGCGCTAAAAGGTTATGGAGTAGTTGGCTATTCTAGCAAAAGCTTTCTTAATACCTTAATTGAAAGCTTATTCTTCACACAAAAAATAAGACGTTTTAACGATTTAGATGCTGCAGTACAATGGGCTACTCATGATATATTGACTAACGCAGACTCATAAAAAAAAGCACTTTGGTAAAAGTGCTTTTAATACTCTATAATTAAGAAGTTACTTTCGTTTTGCCACAAAGGTTCCGTTAGGTTGTATTGCTTTTAGTTCAATTATTTTACCATCTTCAGCTTCAACAAATTCTACTTTAAAACCTTCAAGGGTTTTAAAAGAGAACTTATGTCTATCAGTAGCCATGAGTTCATATTCTGGTTGACCAGGAACAAAAAGATAAAGTGTTTCTTCTTTAACATACACCTTTAAAGTGGTGCCGGCTAATTCATATTCACCAGAATATTGCTCAAGCGTTTTTAAGTCTAAGTCAATAGTACTTGGAGTACGTTTAAATTCAATAGCATTAACCATTGGATCTAACTTTAGTTTTGCTCCGGAAATGTCTCCAGCATCATTAGTTTGAAAGTTTATCTTAAGCGCTTTACCATACTGTGTGGTGTCAACTTTATTGTCAGTAACATCAACCATTTCAAAAACATCATAATGAAAATGATTAAAATAAATTTTTTCTCCATTAGCTTCAGAAAATAACGAGTCGTTTTCTACATAAATTTTAAAATCGCCGTAGCCTTTGTTGGAGTAAGTTCCTGTATAGTCAAGAGTAATATGCGAAGGTTTTGTGTTTTTTACGTTTGAAATTGAAGACTCTTCTTTAGCTTCGGCTTGTGCTTGTTTGCTTTTTTCAAGATTTTCTTTATGGCGTTCTGCCCAATCAGTTTGTTCTGCACCAATCATTCTATCAGCAATTGTATTTCTAACCAACGATGGAACCGCTGAACCATTTTGGTTGGTAAGTACTACAATTCCAATTTTATCAGTAGGGAAAAACGCTACGTTAGCCGAAAACCCATCAATATTACCACCATGTTCCACTCTATAATGCCCTTTATAAGACTGTAAGAACCAGCCGTAACCATAGTTGTTTAAATAAATATCAGGAAATTCTTTGTCAGGAATATTACTGCTAATAACCATTTGAGACCCTATAGCTTCTGTGATGTAGCTTTCAGGTATAATCTCTTTATCATTAAATTTTCCATTGTTTATCCATGTAATCAGCCATTTAGTCATATCATACACACTACTGTTTATAGCTCCTGCAGGAGACATACCAGCAATATCATAGTATTTCATTTTACTAATGGTGTTGTCGTCTTTTAACAAATAGCCATAAGCAGCATTTGAGGCTGATTTCATTTCAGAAATAGATGCATTGGAACGATTCATACCAAGAGGTTCAAAAAACAACTCTTTAATATTGTCTTCCCAAGTTTTACCTGTAATTTTTTCAGCGATTACACCTTGAGCTAAAAAGCCAAAATTATTGTAATACCATTGTTGTCTTATGCCTGTAAAAGGTTCTTGATATTTTACTCTTGCCAATAAGCTGTCTTTGTCATGCGTTGGAAAAAAATACCATGAACCATCATGCCTTGGAAGACCTGTGCTGTGTCTCATAAGATCTTTAATAATGATATTGTTGTTCATGTCATTATTATAAAACTCTAATTCAGGTATATGAAGTCTAGGGTTATCATCAAAAGAGAGTTTTTCGTCAGCTCTTAATATTCCTAAAATAGCAGAGGTAAATGCTTTTGAGGAAGACCCAATAGCGAATAGTGTGTTGATGTCTACAGGTGTTTTGTTTTCGTAGTCTCTGTATCCAAATCCTTTGGCATAAACTACTTTGTCGCCTTCAACAACAGCAACTGCAAAACCAGGTGCATTAGTAACTTCGAGTATTTTATTGAGTTCCTTTTCTATACCTCTAAGCCGTTTGTCTTGGGCATTAAAGGTTATTGAAAATAAAATACTAAACAGGAATAAAACTGACTTTTTCATTGTGTTGGTTTTTAGATAAGTAATAGCTACTTCATTAGTAGTAAATGTAGGCTTTTAGTTACTCATTTTCTCAATTTTTTACAATTCGTCATAAAAAACATACAATTCGGTGACATTGAATTTCAGTATTAATAGGTCTGTTGCAGTTTTGTGGCATCAATCAAAAAACGAACAGTTTAAATCAACTATTACAATGAAACAAATTATTACGTATTTAGTATTGCTTTTTACAACACTTACTATAGCTCAAACAACAGTTAGTGGTAAGGTAACCAATACTTCTGGTGAGCCAGTTTTTGGAGCAAATGTGTATCTAGATGGCACTTACGATGGTGCTACTACTGATGAACAAGGTAATTTTAGCTTTACTACAGAAGAAACAGGGCAACAAACTTTAATAGTATCCTTTTTATCTTATGAAACAAAATCAATTACCAATGAGGTAACAACATTTACTGATGTTCAAATTAAGTTAAGAGAAGACGTTAGTGTATTGGATGCAGTTGTTATTTCAGCAGGAACTTTTGAAGCTAATGATAACAGTAAAGTTTCGGTACTTAAACCTTTAGATGTGGTAACTACTGCAAGTGCTTTAGGTGACTTTGTTGGTGCTTTACAAACATTACCAGGAACATCAACAGTTGCTGAAGATGGTAGACTTTTTGTAAGAGGTGGTGATGCTGCAGAAACTCAAATTTTTATTGATGGTATTAGAGTGTTTACGCCTTATAGTCCAACACCTAACAATATGCCAACTAGAGGTCGATACTCTCCATTTTTATTTGACGGAATTACATTTTCAACAGGTGGATATTCAGCAGAATACGGACAAGCGCTTTCTAGTGTGTTGCTGTTGAACACTATTGACGAACCAGACCAAGAAAAGACAGATATTAGTATAATGACTGTTGGTGGAGGATTAGGTCACACCGAAAAATGGAACAATTCCTCATTGAGTGTTAATGCGTCTTATATAAATTTAGCACCTTACATTGCTTTGTTTCCAGATAGAAATGATTGGGAAAAGCCATATAGAGGTGCTCAAGGAGAAGCTGTTTTTAGACAAAAATTCGATTCAGGTTTATTAAAGTTTTATGCTGCTTTTGATACTTCTAATTTAGAATTGAATCAAGAAGATATTAATTATGAAGAGGGAATTGATTTTAAATTAAAAAACAACAATTTCTACACAAACGCTAGCTACAGTGGTGTGTTAAACAATAACTGGTCTATAAAAACAGGTTTAAGTTATACAGTTGCCAATACTGATGTAGGTATTATTGATAGCGATATTGATAATAAAGAACATTCTGCTCATTTTAAATTAAAACTTAAAAAACGATTCAGTAGTCGTTTTAAATTAAGCTTTGGAGCAGAACAATTTTTAACCGATTTTAATGAAACGTATACTGACGAGAGCATTAGTGCTAGCTATGGCTTTAATAACAATATCTCTGCAGTTTTTGCTGAAACTGATATTATATTCAGTAAAAAACTAGCATTAAAAGCTGGTTTACGAGGTGATTATTACAACACTACTAAGCGTTTTGATGTTGCACCTAGAGCATCTTTAGCTTACAAGACTTCAGAAAACGGTCAGGTATCATTAGCTTATGGTAACTTTTTTCAAACTGTTTCAGGAGATTATTTAAAGTTTGACAACGACCTTAAAACACAAAACACACAGCATTATATTTTAAACTATCAGCATGTAAGTGATGGCAGATTGTTTAGAGCAGAAGCCTATAGAAAAGCGTATGACAACTTGGTGTTGTTTGATACTGATATGGCGAGTTTTGATAGTGACTATACAAATGAAGGCTCTGGATATGCTCAAGGATTAGATGTTTTTTGGAGAGATAATAAAAGTTTAAAAAATATAGATTACTGGTTAAGTTATTCTTATTTAGATACCGAAAGACAATACCTTAATTACCCTGAAAGAGCGCAACCAAGTTTTGCGAATACACATAATTTTTCAGCAGTAGTAAAGTATTGGGTAGATGATTGGAAAAGTCAACTTGGGTTAAGTTACAGCTACGCTTCAGGACGACCATATACTAACCCAAACAGAAACGGTTTTTTAAATGAAACCACTAAAAGCTATAACAGTTTAAGTTTTAACTGGGCCTATTTATTAAGCCAACAAAAGATACTTTACTTTTCAGTGAATAACGTCTTAGGGTTTAATAATATTAATGGGTATCAATATTCTAATACGGCAAATGCTAACGGGAATTTTAACAGACAAGCCATTTTACCAGCAGCAGATCAATTCTTCTTTGTTGGATTTTTCTGGACGATTAGCGACGATGGAAAGGATAATCAGTTAGATAATTTATAAAAATCACAATTCAGTAACCAAAATTTACAGTTCGGTACTATAGATTTTCAAACGGTTACCATACTTAAGATATTTGAATCAAATTAAAAACAGAAACACTAAATCAACACAAAAATGAAACATTTAATTATCATCGCAACACTAATGGTTTCAGGAATTATACATTCGCAAACCAATTTTGAAAAAGGAATGCAAAAAGCATTTAGCCTTTGGGAAGCTAACAAATGGGACGAAGCCGAAAATATGTTTGAACGCATTGCAAACGCTGAGTCAGACCAATGGTTACCACATTATTACATTGCTCAAATGAATAGCTTAAAAAGCTGGAGCGAAAAAGACGCTAACGTTCTTAAAGCGCAACTAGACAAAGCTCAGGAACACTTAAACACTGCTATGTCAATTAGTAAAGACAATCCTGAATTGTTGGTAATGCAAGCACATGTATTAACAAACTGGGTTGCTTTTGATGGGATGACCTACGGAATGAAATACTCAGGGAAAATTAGTGAATTGTACAGTAAAGCCTTAAAAATTGCACCAGATAACCCAAGAGTAGTATCAGGAAAAGCCGAATGGGATATGGGAAGTGCTAAATACTTTGGACAAGATACAGCACCATTTTGTAAAGATCTAGAAAGAGCATTAGAACTTTTTGCTAACTTTAAACCAGAATCACCATTTCACCCTAATTGGGGAAAAGAACGAGTAGAACAAACAGTTGCTGCTTGTAAAGAATAATTATATTAAACAAAAAACTAAAGTATCATGATCAAATCCTTCAAAAATGCAGCGCTTACGTTCTTTATTGGCTGTGCAGTTTTTATAGTAGGTAACTTGTTTTATGATGGGTTTGATTTTGAGAACTTCAACGACTTTTTGATAAGCTTTTGCTTCTATCAAATGTATAGTTTCTTGCTTGGGTATTCTAACTACTACTATTTTGCGTTCCTTGAAAAATTCAACTGGACCAAAAAGCAACGTTTTCAAAGAATACTTATAGGTCTTGTTGGTTCGGTTGTTATTACCATGTTAGGCTTGTTTATTATGAATGCCTTTCAATACATCGTTTATCGTGGTGTGTCATGGGAAGATTTTATAGCCTTACAAAGCTGGAACCAATATAGTTTTGGATTGTGGATTACAATGACCATTGTTGTTATTTTTCATCTAGTCTATTTCTATAATCGCTATCAGCAAAACAAAGTAAAAGAGCAAAAAGTAATTGCAGGAACAGCAACAGCAAGGTTTGATGCGTTAAAAAATCAATTAGATCCACATTTTTTGTTCAACAGTTTAAATGTGTTAACCAGTTTAATTGAAGAAAACCCAGACAGTGCACAACGGTTTACAACATCACTTTCAAAAGTATATAGATATGTACTTGAGCAAAAAAATAAAGACTTAGTAACCGTTGACGAAGAATTGGATTTTGCTCGAACCTATATGCTGCTATTAAAGATGAGGTTTGAAGATAGCTTAACGTTTGATATTCCTGAAAAGGCATCAAACCCTGAAAGTAAAGTGGTACCATTATCGTTACAGTTACTGTTAGAAAATGCTGTAAAGCATAATATGGTTACATCTACCAAGCCTCTGCATATTAAAATATATGAAGATGCAAATGAAAACCTGGTTGTTGAAAATAATCTGCAACCCAAACAAATAGTAAAAAAGAGTAGTGGAGTAGGTCTCGAAAACATTAAACAACGTTATCAGCTCCTTACTACTAAAAAAGTATACATCAATCAACAAGCAAACCGTTTTGCAGTTGCAATACCAATGCTTACAAAACAAATATCAATCATGAGAAAGTCTGAATTACCATCACAATTTGACGACAGTTACATACGTGCAAGAAAGCATGTAGATAACCTAAAAGAGTTTTACTACGGTTTAATTTCGTACTGTTTAGTCATTCCTTTTTTAATTTTCATCAATTACAAAACGTATTGGGGATTTCAATGGTTTTGGTTTCCAATGTTAGGTTGGGGAATGGGAATAGGTTTCCATGCTTACAAAGTATTTGTTAACGATGGCGTTTTAGGTAGAACCTGGGAAAAGCGTAAGATTGAGCAATTTATGAAAGAAGAAGAACAGAAAAAATGGAACTAAAAGCTATGGAACAGTTTAATTACAATCCCGAGAATAATCAACTCGAAGATAAAATACGTCATGAAGAAGCGTATTTAAGAGCTAAGAAAAAAGTAGAAAAAATAGTAGGCTTCTACTGGCATTTGGCATCATACATTATTATAAACATTGTTGTTATTTTTATTATAGTGTATAGTGGTGGCAGTTTAAAAAGCTTTGCTACCTATTCAACAGCCTTTTTTTGGGGAATAGGACTGCTTTTTCACGGATTAGGCGTTTTTGGACCAGACTTTTTATTTGGAAAGCAGTGGGAAGCCAAAAAAATAAAAGAATTTATGGATAAAGATAAACAAGATTGGCAATGAGAATTATCATTATTGAAGACGAAAAACCATCAGCACGTAGGTTACATAGAATGATTGAAAGGTTAGATCTTACTGTAGAAACCATGTTACACTCGGTTGAAGAAGCCTTGGATTGGTTTCAAAATAACCAACATCCTGATTTAATTTTTTTAGACATACAATTAAGCGATGGTTTATCGTTTGAAATTTTTGAACACATTGATATAAAGTCTGCTGTTATCTTTACAACAGCTTACGATGAGTATGCGTTACAAGCCTTTAAACTGAATAGTATTGACTATTTATTAAAACCTATTGACGAAGACGATCTTGCTAAAGCAGTAAGCAAATACAAAGAGCGTTTGCCACAGCAACAAGCTGTAACGTTAGATTTTAACGATATTAAAAAACTGTTGGTAAACCCAATAGAGCGAGAGTATAAAAAACGATTTTCGGTAAAAGTTGGTCAACATCTTAAGCTTATTAATATTGATGAGATTGAATGTTTTTACAGCGAAAACAAAGGTACTTATGCCTATACTGTCGAAGGTAGAAACTACTTGTTAGATTTAACTTTAGAACAGTTGGAAGACGAACTAGAACCGCAAACCTTTTTTAGAATAAGCCGAAAGTTCTTTGTCAACATTAATGCTATAAAAGACATGATTAGCTATACCAACTCTAGACTTCAGGTAAAGTTAAACAACTATAAAGAACAAGACGTAATTGTGGCTAGAGAGCGCGTTAAGGATTTTAAACTGTGGTTGGAGTAAGTGTTTTTTTGTTAATTACTTAAAAAGAGAACGACAACTTTTGCTGCTTTTTTAAATCCGTTTGTACTTAGCACTAATTCTTAATTTTCCATTTTTATTTGGGTAGTAAAAATTCAGTCGTTTATCATTAAATTTTACAGTCCAATTAAAGTCTGTTTTGTTTCCATTCTTATATTCAGTCAGGATATAATACTCACCATTTTGAGTGATTTTTCCTTTACTGATTTCAGGTTCGTACTCCTTGTAGGTTTTCCATTCTCTTTTAGTGCTAACGTTCCAGTTTTTCCAAGTGAAAGTGGAGTCAGAATGAATTGTTATTTCAGTTATTCCGTATGAGTATGTTGTATTGTAATTATGGTCGTGTCTTAAATAAGTTCGGTCAAAATTTTGTCCGAAAGTATTTAATAAAGTAATGGTCAATATTAAAATCAGAAATGTATCTTTCAATTCAATTTTAATTTATTTTTTGAATTTCATAGAGCCAAAGTGATTCACCTAATTCTTCGGCTGGACTAAGACCACACTCTTCAGCTCTTTCTAAACTTTCAGGGTCATTTATGTCAACTATTAATTCATCAGGACAATCATCATCATTTGAGCAGCCTGTTAATACAGTTATTATCGCTATCAGTAAAATAAAATTCAAAACTTTTTTCAGCATATTAATATTTTTAAATGTTTTACAACGGCTTCGTATAACCGTCTTTTACGGGAAGTTAGCGAATTATTTCGGATTAAGCACCAGCCATAGCAATTCCGAGTGGATTCTGACTTAGTCTCCCGAAGTTTCGTGACGCCGTAATTGCCGGTTATACATCTTTGTTGTGCGTTCGTTTTTATTCAGCGTCCTCATCATAAATTCGGGTGTAATTTTCAAATTCAGTCCCAATCAGGTCTTTTTCAACGACAGTTTTGGCAATTTCGAAATCAACCACAAAACAACAAACTTCCATAGTTCCGCCTCCAATACTTCCTCCATCGCAAAATCCGAGTCCAGTCCAACCCAGAGTTTCATCCATTCGGTTTTGAAGTCGAGTCCGTTTTTCCACATCTTGTTCAGTTCCCATTCCGTCAACTTTAAATTCAATCAAAAGTCTGTAATGATTTTCTATTTCAATAGGTTGAAATCCGTTTTCAGTTTGTTCATAAATTTCTTTCTGAATTTTTTCGTGAAAATTGGTCGAAAATCCAGATTTTATTTCTTTAAAATCTCCTTTTTCTCCAACAATTCCTTTATGTACAATTCCAGTTTTGTTGTCTTTATCCCAAGTTTCCCAATAGTGTAATTGATTATCAACTTGTTTATATAATTTCAGCATTTTCTTTTTTGTTCGGTTTTCTTAAATGACGCATAACTTTATAACAACAACATGTATTTAATCCTCTTCAATACGATTGTCATCAAAAGCCGATGGTAACAATTTAGGAATAAATTTTATAAAAATAGGTAGTAAAAGCATACCACCTGGTAACATAAAAATGGCTAAGCTAGGTATGGATTTAAAAATATCTAGTAATTGGTCTTGTACTTTTTTTTGTTCGTCGTCACTAAGTGGTCTTGTGGTCGACTTGGTAAGCAATATCATGAGCTCTTTACTTTCTTTAAGCTCTTTGAGTAATCGTTTGCTATTGCGTTTTATGAGTTTTCGTACCATTTTACTGGAGTTGTCATAAAAACTCTGAACCATGTTTTTAGAGTTCAGTAATGCAATTTTATCTTTATTGGTTTCATAAAACACATTAATGTGCTCAATGGAAGCCTCAATAATATCTTGTTTTACATCAAGGTCTTTACCTAGTTTTTGTAAAAACTGTTTCTCTTCAAGGTCAATGGTTTTATCACTCCAAAACGCCATACAAACAATATCAGTAATGTAGTATTTACTGAGTCGTCCGTTTATAAAAGTGATCACTTCGTTATAGCTATGCGTTCTATTGTCCTGGTATCTCAATGATGCTTCAATGAGTTTAATAAGGCTTTTGTCGTATTTGGTTTTTTCCGATTTGTTTTCAAAAACCTCAATAATAATGGTTTCAATAGCTGCTTCAAGATTTTTTAAGTAGGTCTCAGAAACTACATCTGTTCTAAGGTACTTTTGATAAGCAATAACATCAACAAAAAGCAGTGCATTGGTGATAAAGTAATTAAAGTTTTTTGTGAGGATATTGTCATCAATATGCACACGTTTATTCACCATAGCTTCTAAAAGCTCAGAAGATTTTTTTTCGCCTAAAAGCTCTTCAAAAAAAGAGGATTTGTAAACATCAATAGTGTTGTAAAAGTTAATAACACTTTCAATAAAATCTGCTTTGTCACCTTCCTTGTTGTGAATGTAATAAAAAGAGGCTAAAAGGTTTACTTTGGTCAACTCTTCATGAAGAAACTCTCTGTTTTCAATGCAATTATCTACAATAGAAATATTACTTCCGTAGATAAATCCGCTTTGCTTTAAGGCTACATAAAAGTCATCCAACTTTAGTTGACAAAAAGAGGTGTTGGCACTGAGCTCCTTGAGTAATTTTTTTATCCAGCCATTGGCAGAAGGATTCATGGGCTTAAGATTATAGAGTAAAGATAGTTTTAAATTTTAAAAGCGCTATAATTTTTTTGTTAACAAAAATTTAACAAAACCACACTTTAGATTTTTCCGTAGGTAGAGCAGAGACAAAACAATTAATTAACAAAAATCTCATTATTATGAAAAAATCAAAAATCTTTTTAGGGATCGCAATTGTTGCAGTTGCAGGTTTCATTGCCATTGCAGCAGACCACATTGATGCGCCAGCGGTTCAAGGTGGTACAAGTGATATTACTGACTTTTATGCTTTTCAAGGAGAAGACACAAACAACCTAGTATTTGTAGCAAATACGCAAGGTCTTTTAAGTCCTTCAGCCACTGGAAGTGCGTCGTTTGATGAAAACACTCTTATAGAGTTTAACATTGACACTACAGGTGATAATGTTGAAGACTTAGTAATTCAAGCTACTGCAAGAGATGGAAAAATGTACTTTTTTGGACCAGCAGCACCTAGCTCAACAGGATTAAGCAGTTCTATTTTAACAACTTCCCAACAAGGAGTTGTAGACATTACAAGTTATGGTTCTCCTGCTACTATTTCAACAAATGGAGGAATGCGCTTTTTTGCAGGACCACGAGACGACCCTTTCTTTATGGACTTTGCTCAGTATAGTGCAATAGTTGGCGGAACAGCTACAGCGTTTAACAATCCAGGTGACGACACCTTTGCTGGAACCAATGTAATGTCTGTTGTTGTTGAAGTTCCAAAATCAATGATTGGAGGAACAGGAACAATTAATACTTGGGTTGAAACTAAAAGAAAACAATAAACTTTAAACACATTAATATTATGAAACTAAATACTATAAAACTTTATGCTATTGCAGCACTTATTGCTTTAACAGCATATAACTGTAATAATGACGATGATAGTAATACCGAACCAATTGGACCTGATTTTTCGGGTATATATATACAAGAAGACCAAATGGGTAGACCAGCTGTAAACACAGTGTTTGTGTCTTCATCTAGTAAAGACGATTTTAATACTACAATACCTTCAAATCAAGGAGCAGCGTTTCAAACTATGTTTCAAACTAACTTGGAAGCCTTAAGTCCTGCTTATGCAAATCCTGGAGATACTAATGCACTAGGCTTAGACTCTGCAACATTTACAGGTCTTTTAGCTACTGATGTTTTGAATGTATCATTAGATGGAACAACTACATTTTATGATGGTACCAATGTACTTACTGGTAGAGCACTAGCTGATGATGTTATTACAGTAGAACTGCTATTGATTTTTGGAGGAGAAGATTTTTCTGAAAACCCAACATTAAGTAATGACAATGTTGACGCAAATGATAAGGAATTCCTTACCTCATTTCCATACTTGGCTTCGCCATGGTAATACAATTTTAAATAACCTTGAAATATTTAGTTAGTCGTATTTCAGGGTTATTTAACAACTAACAAAAAACTCTCAATACTCATGAACTCTCTATATAAAATAGTGTTGTGCTGCGCAATTATTGTATCTAGTTGCACAACACCACCAAAAAAAATTACTGATACTAATGATTATAATATTTACCTTGAATTAGCCCAGAATAAGGCGTTGCAAGCTGCTAAGAACGACAATGAATTTTGGAAACAAAAGTTAGAAACTACACCTAATCAGTTTCCATATTTAGGAAAACTTGCAACGTCATATTCTAATTTATTTGAAATTACAGGCAAAATTTCATACCTAAAACAAGCTGAAAACTACTTGGTACAAGTCAATAAGGCAACCGAACAAAAAGATGCTGGTTACTTAAGAGCATTAGCTTCAAACTATATTTCTCAACACAGATTTAAAGAGGCTTTACAACAGCTTACCAAGGCTGAGTTAATAGGAGAAAACCTTGAGGCAACCCAAAAAATGCTTTTTGATGCACATTTAGAATTGGGTAACTATAAGTTAGCACAAGGTTATCTAGAGATGTTTAAAGATTTTAGTGATTTTGATTATCTCATTCGTTTATCAAAATGGAGCGATCATAAAGGAAATCTGGATGCTGCCATTAAATACATGGAAAAAGCAAAATCTATTGCTGAATCTTCTAATCTTAACGGAATTAAACAATGGTCTTACACCAATCTTGCCGATTTTTATGGTCATGCAGGAAAAATCGAAGCTTCGTATACTCATTATTTAAAAGCATTAGAATTAAACCCAAATGATGCTTATGCTAAAAAAGGAATTGCTTGGATCGTTTATTCTTATGAGAATAATCCTGATGAAGCTTTACGAATTTTAAACACTGTTACTACCACTTTTTTTGCTCCAGATTATTACCTGCTTAAAGCTGAAATTGCCGAATATAAACAAGACGTAGCTTTAAAAAGCGAGCAGCTAAAACTGTATAAAGAAGCTGTAAAAGACACTTCGTATGGTGATATGTATAACAAATACAATGTGTTGCTATATGCCTGTGAAAAAGAAAACAGGGATGAAGCTATAATGATTGCTAAAACTGAAGTAGATAACAGACCAACACCACAATCTTATGATTTGTTGGCTTGGGCTGAATTTAAAAACGGAAATCTAAATGGAGCCTTAAATATTGTTGAAAACCACATAGCTGATAAAACTTTTGAACCTGAAACACTATACCATATAGCTGAAATTTACAAGGCTTTTGGTAAGTATGAAAAAGTGAAACCTTTAAAAGAAGAACTCTTAGGAAGCCTATATGAACTGGGACCAACCATGAAAGAAAAGATAGAGCAACTTTAATCCTCAACATTATGAAAATTAAACAAATAACACTGGTTTTTGTACTGTTAATGGTGAGCTCTACTGCTTTTTCACAGCATTTAAAAGGTAAGGTTTTAAACACTTTTAGTCAACCTTTGGAATCTGCTTATGTATTTAACGTTACTACCAAAAGTCATGCACATTCATCTGAAAATGGTCTATTCACTATTGATAATACAAATGTAGGAGACAGTCTAAAAATAGGATTGTTGGGTTATGAAATAAAGTTTGTTGTTGTAAGCTCTTCAAGTTTTGAAGCAACATTACCTATTACGCTTCAGGAAAAGGCGTTTCAATTAGATGAAATGGTAATTACTGAAGAATTAAATACAGCAAGTACTATAACTAGGTTGGATATGAATACCAATCCGTTGAATTCATCGCAAGAAGCACTACGTAAAGTCCCTGGATTAATTATTGGACAGCATGCTGGAGGAGGGAAAGCAGAACAAATTTTTCTTAGAGGTTTTGATATAGATCATGGTACTGATGTATCAATAAATGTAGATGGTATGCCAGTAAACATGGTGTCTCATGCGCATGGGCAAGGTTATAGCGACTTACATTTTTTAATACCAGAAACGGTTAATAAAATTGATTTTGGAAAAGGTCCTTATTATGGCGATAAAGGCGATTTTACTACAGCAGGTTTTGTAGATTTTTCTACAAAAGATTATCTAAAAGAAAGTACGATAACATTTTCAATGGGAGATTTTAATACTTTAAGAACTCTTGGGATGTTTAATCTGCTAGAAAAGTCAAAAAATCAAAATGCATATATAGCTACTGAATATTTAGCAACCGATGGACCTTTTGAATCGCCTCAAAATTTTAATCGAATTAATGTATTTGGAAAGTATGTTGCTTTTTCATCAGATAATTCAAAATTGTCATTAACTGCTTCTCACTTTACAAGCAGATGGGATGCTTCTGGTCAAATTCCGCAACGCGAAGTTGATAATGGAAATATTACACGTTTTGGAGCTATTGATGATACTGAAGGAGGAGAAACCCAACGCACAAATTTTAACGTTGAGTTCAATAGGTACATCACAGATAACACACGCTTAAAAACTAATGCGTTTTATTCGCATTATGCTTTTGAATTGTATTCTAACTTCACATTTTTCTTAGAAGATCCAGTTAATGGAGATCAAATTAAACAGCAAGAAGATAGACATATTTTTGGTGCTAATGCAAGTATTGTTAAAGAAACTAGTTTGGGGTCAACTCCTATAACTATTAGTTCTGGTTTAGGTCTTAGACACGATATTGTAAATGATATTGAATTGTCGCATACACTTAACAGAAAAACCACCTTAGAGCAAATCCAATTGGGTGATTTAAATCAAACAAATGTTGATGCTTTTGTAAATGCAGAATTTGAGTTTGGAAAGCTTAAAGTAGCTCCTGCATTGCGCTTAGACTATTTTAAGTTTTTATACAACGATAAGTTGCAAGCTAATTACACCACGCAATCTGAAACTAAAACAATTTTAAGTCCGAAACTTAATTTTTATTACGATGCAGCTAGTAACCTTCAACTGTTTTTAAAATCAGGAATTGGCTTTCACTCTAATGATACAAGAGTTGTTGTAAGCAATCAAGGAGAAGATATTTTACCAAGAGCCTACGGATTGGATTTAGGTAAAGTATGGAAACCATTTCCAAAACTAGTGGTTAATTCGGCATTGTGGTATTTGTTTTTAGAACAAGAGTTTGTGTATGTAGGAGATGCTGGAATTGTAGAACCTAGCGGAAAAACTGAACGTTATGGTCTTGATTTAGGCTTAAGGTATCAATTCAATGATTGGTTGTTTTTTGATACTGATGCAACAATTACTCATGCTAGAAGTACAGAAGATCCTGATGGACAAAACTATATTCCATTAGCTCCTGATTTTACATTGGCTGGAGGATTATCGGTTAATGATTTGAATGGATTTTCTGGAGGAATTAGGTATAGATATATTGATGATAGACCAGCAAATGAAGACAATAGTATTGTAGCAGAAGGCTATTTTGTAACCGATTTTAATGCTAACTATAGTTTTGATAATATCACTTTAGGGTTTGTAATAGAAAACCTTTTTGATACCGAATGGAATGAAACACAGTTTGCTACAGAGTCTCGTTTGCAAAACGAAGCACAGTCTGTTGAAGAAATACATTTTACACCTGGAACACCTTTTTTTATTAAAGGAACTATTGCATATAGGTTTTAAATAGAAGATTCAATTTGACTATTAATTTGAGGGAAATAATGGTTGACAACAACTAGCAAAAAATAAATTGATATAGGTTGAATTAGTGGTAAACCATACTAGTTATGGTTGTTTTTAGAGTTTTTTTGTTAGTGGAAAGTGTCTGTTTATCTTGTGTAAGCAGGCATTTTCTTTTTTAAATTAAAAAAGCATTAAACTATTGTTTAATGCTTTTTGCTATTTTTTAAAAGAGATTTTTTAAGGGGTAGATGGCGTAACAACACCAAGTGTATAAAGTTGTTCCATTGTTGGTGATTCGCTTCCACCTTCAGGTTCTAATGTAATACCAAACGCTTGACTTTCATAAGTGTTGGCTATAGCAAATATCTTGTTGTTATCAGTATTAAAATCATCAATAGTACCTAAACTTGTTGGTGTTAATGGGTTTAAGGTTAACGACCATACTTGCCAAACTTTGCCTTCAGGTGCATTAGGTAATCCTTGAGCATCTAAGTAAATGCTGTTGTCTGCTTTATTCCAGTATACTTTAGCATAAGCATTTTCAAACTCACCTTGTCCACCAAGTGGTACAGCAATGATGTCTTTATCACGTAATACGTTTAAAAGATTTTTTGTTGCTGCAAGATCGTTTTTAGCAGCTTCAATCTGCTCTTCTAAATAGGCATTTTCAATATCAGCTGTAGTAATATCAGCTTCTAATTGCTTGTTTTGGTTTAGTGTCCATAGTAAACCAGCTCCTACAATAAGAGCAGCTGCCCAACCAGTATAAGTAAACCAATTATATTTAGGTTTAGTTATTGAAACAACCTTAACCTCGTTATCACCAAGTTTTAGTTTTTCTTTAATAATATTGAAAATATGAGAGCTAGGTTTTGGCGATACAGCACTTGTAAGCTTTATAACTGAAGCTTCAATTTCTAATACTTCCTGTAAAATTTCAGGATGCTTTAGCATATGTTCATACACTTCTTTACTTTCGTTTTCAGAAAGTGATCCTGCAACGTAAAGTTCCAAAATTCCAGATTCTATGTATGCTTTAATATCCATTTACTTTATTAACATTTCTCTTAATTCCTTAATGCAATTTCTGTTTCTTGTTTTTATGGTACCTATAGGCATTTCAAGTGTTTCAGAAGCTTCTTTTTGAGTGTAACCTTTAAAATAAAGTAGCTCAATAACTTTAATACACTTTTTGGCAAGTTTCTTTACATATTTTGAAATACCAATGGCATCAGTCTTGTCATTAAGGTTTTCATTGTTTTCCAAGATATCTACGAAAAATTCCGCATCAAGGTTTTTCTTTGAGTTTTTAAATGCTTTTGACCTTGTTTTATCTATGGCTGCGTTTCTTGCAATGTTTAAAATCCAAGTAAAAAAACGTCCTTTTTCAGGTGAGTAGCTGCTAGAATTATGCCATACTTTTATAAAAACATCTTGCATGATTTCTTCAGCTATATCGTTGTCCCTAACAATGTTGTAGATAACTCCATGCATGCTTTCGCTATACATATTGTATAACGATTCAAATGCTTTTTCGTCTTTTTGTTGAAACTGAGATATAAGAGTTTCTAGTTGCATTGTTTGGTTTTAAGAATACCGAAAATAGTGAATTTAAACCAAAGAAAAAAGCTACACGAGGTAGCTTTAAATCTTAATATGAGTATTTAAAATTTTGTTATTCAATAATTCCTCCACAGCTTACTCTACTACCTGCAGCTCCAGATGGTTGAGAGGTAAAGTCGTCTGTGCCTTGGTGAACAATAACAGCTTTTCCTAAAATGTCTTTAGTGTCATCACCACAGCCAATACACCATTGGTCAGTACTAAAAGTAACGGTTCCTTTTCCGTTTGCGTTAGCACTAAAGTTTCCAATGTCTCCTTTGTGGTATCCTTTGTCGTCTCCCCATTTTCCATGAGGTTGAGCAGTTGGGTTCCAGTGACCACCTGTTGAGGTTCCATCTGATGATGAACAATCGGCTTTTTCATGAAGGTGAATAGCGTGAGAACCTTCAGTTAAACCATCAAAAACAGCAATCATAGTAACAACACCTTTTTCTTCTTTAAAAAGAGCATTACCAGTAACATTACTTTCGCTTTTAGCTTCAAGCTTTACAGTTACTTTTTTTACTACATCAGTCGGAACGTAAGGCTCTGAGGTTGTTTTTTTTGTTTCAGTAGCTGTAGGAGTTTCGGTTTCAACATTGTCTGTTGCAGTTTCAGTTTCTTTTTTATCGCTTTTACAAGAAATATTGAAACTTAATACTAATGCAACTATAATAAGAAGTGTTTTTTTCATTTTGTTTTTAGGTTTTTAAATGAATAGTGAAGGTAAGCATTATTTCAAATAAATTAAAACAATAGCTAACTTTTATATGATAAATGTCATAGTATAACTGTTGTTGTGCGTCTACCTTTGAAGTATAAAATTATACAAATGAATCATAACGAATTAATACGCAAGTACAACATACCAGGACCAAGATATACAAGCTATCCAACTGTACCATTTTGGGATATGGATACATTTTCTCTCAAGCAATGGAAAGCCTCAACACAGCAATCGTTTGTTGAGAGTAATAACAGCGAAGGGATTAGTCTTTATATTCATTTGCCTTTTTGTGAAAGTTTATGCACATTTTGTGGTTGCAATAAACGAATCACCAAGCGTCATGAAGTAGAATCTCCTTATATAACTGCACTTTTAAAAGAATGGCAATTGTACTGTAATTTGTTTGAGAGTAAACCTGTAATTAAGGAATTGCATTTAGGAGGAGGCACACCAACTTTTTTTTCGTCTCAAAACTTAAAGCGGTTAATTGAAGGAATTACCCGAAAAGCAGTTTTGGCAGACCATTATGAGTTTAGTTTTGAAGGACATCCAAACAATACTACAAGAGAGCATTTACAAACACTTTTTAACCTAGGATTTAAACGAGTGAGTTTTGGAGTTCAGGATTATAATGAAACAGTTCAAAAAGCAATACATAGAATTCAGCCATTTGAAAATGTAAAATATGTGACTGAAACCGCAAGAGAAATAGGATATACAAGCATAGGACACGATATTATTTTTGGGCTTCCGTTTCAAACAGTTGAGCATATTAAAGAAACCATTGAAAAAACAAAACAGCTAATGCCAGATCGAATAGCATTTTATAGCTATGCGCATACGCCATGGATAAAAGGTAATGGTCAAAGAGGTTTTAATGATGCCGATTTGCCAAAAGCCGAAGACAAGCGATTGCAATATGAAATAGGTAAAGATATGCTTAATGTGGCAGGATATTCTGAAATAGGAATGGATCACTTTGCATTGCCAACAGATACCTTATATGAAGCTATGACAACACAAAAACTACATAGAAATTTTATGGGTTATACAGCTTCAAAAACTCAAATGATGATAGGACTAGGTGTGTCGTCAATTAGCGACAGTTGGTATGGTTTTGCTCAAAATGTAAAAGGTATTGAAGAATATTACCATTTAATTGAAGAAGGAATTATTCCTGTATTTAAAGGACATATATTAAATGAAGAAGATTTAGTTATTAGACAACATATTCTTAATTTAATGTGTCACTATAAAACCTCATGGAAATGTGAGTCGTTAAAGCTTAATGATTTAGAATCAATTAAAGCTAAATTATCTGAAATGATAAAAGACGAGTTACTAATACTAGAAAATGAAGGTTTAAAGGTTACTAAAAAGGGAAAGCCTTTTGTACGTAATATTTGTATGGCATTTGATGTGTTGTTGCAACGAAAACAACCTGAAAAACAATTGTTTTCTATGACAATTTAATAACCTTAAAAACTTGTGAAACACATAAAAAAGTTGTAAATTAATACTTACAAAAAACACAAAATTTAACCTTTAAAAACACCCTAAAAATGAAAAAAATAATAGTTCCAATAGACTTTTCTGAACACTCTGAATATGCTTTAGAAGCTGCTGCTGTAATGGCAAAACAAAATCATGGAGAGGTTTTGGCGTTACACATGTTGGAGCTTTCTGATGCAGTTTTAACCAAAGGAAGTCTAGAACAAGGAGAAGAAGCTATTTTTTATTTAAAACTAGCTGAAAAACGATTTGAAGAATTTTTAGATAAAGACTATCTAAAAGGTGTAACTGTAACTCCAATTGTTAAACACTTTAAGGTGTTTAGTGAAGTGAGTCAAGTAGCACAAGACCATAGTGCAGATTTAATAGTAATGGGATCGCATGGTACTAGTGGTTTATCCGAAATATTTGTAGGTTCAAATACGGAGAAGGTGGTAAGACATTCTGAAATTCCTGTTTTGGTTTTAAAAAACAAGTTAGAGTCTACTGCTTTTAAAAATGTATTGTTTGCAACAGATTTCTCTAACGAATCTATAGATGTTTATAAAACAGCAATTAATAAATTTGAAGGTATGGGAGCAAAAGTGCACTTGGTTTATGTAAATACTCCTGGTAAGTTTTTGAATTCTACCGAAATGAGGCAAAAAGTATCAGGGTTTTTAACAGCTGCAGCAGGCAATACAGATGCAATGTCGCAAACAACTTTTGTATCAGATTATACAGTTGAATCTGGTATTTTAAATCATGCTAATGCTATTAATGCCGATTTAATTGCTGTAGCAACACATGGTAGAAAAGGGATTACACATTTCTTTGAAGGCAGTATTTCTGAAGATATTGCAAACCACGCAATACTGCCAGTAATGACATTTAAAATATAATATACTTATATATTACATTGGTATTAATTATGAACAATCAGTAAGGGCAAGTTTAAGCTCTTACTGATTTTTGTTGTTGAAGACTCAGAAATTAAGCGCTTTAAGAAGCTTTCTTTTTCAATTATTAGTCCAACTAAATCAATTTCATTTAACTGCTGGTATGTCATTACAGCATCAGGTAGAGCAACATTTTTAATAATGTTATAAGTGTAGTTTACTACTTTTTCTTCAAGATGAAGTTTATCACTTTTGGCTAAAGTATCATCATTGTCAATTCTTAGCACATGAATATTTGTGTGTTTTAAATCTATAAACTTTAGTAATCTGTCAAACTCGCTAGTATTTAACTTATCAGACTCATCTAATGGAATTAAAACATTTTTAATATTTTGATAGTGAAACTCCTCAGGAACAATTAAAGTAGGGTGTTCAATATTTCTTATAATTTTAAGCGTATTAGAACCAAAAACAGTTTCCATTAAGCTTGTAGCTCCATCATAACCAGCAACTATTAAATCAATAGTATTCAATTCGATAGATTGAGATATGGCACTCAATAAATCGTCATAATCTATAATGGTTGAAAATTGATGCTGCTTGTATTCATCTGTAAGTTTAGATTTATAATGTTCTAACTCTTGTTTTTCGTCTTTTATAATAGCATCATAAACAGTATCGCTACTGCTAGTCATTAAATCGTCCATTATAAAGTTTCCAGACTTATACACATACATCAAGAAAAAGTGACAAGGACTGGAGTTAAAGTGAGACAAAGCATAGCTAATAGCATTATTTGCACTTTTAGAAAAATCGGTAAGAAGAAGAATGTTTTTCATAGTATACTACCTCGTTTAACAAAGATACAGTTTTATAACTCAATGTGTTTATTGTGAGTGCTTTAGTTGTCTTAATGGCAGTTAATGTTTCCTGAAACCATTTCTACAACAGGAGTAGGAGATATGTAAGGAATTCCTAATCCTAAACCTCTTAAAATAAATAACACACCAATAATAACTACAAAAACAGGAATCGCTTTTTGTATTCGTTGTTTAATAGTTGTGTTTAAAAATTTTCCTAAATAAATAGCACTTGTCATTAAAGGAACAGTCCCTAAACCAAAAAGAGCCATATACATAGCACCTTGTGTAATGGTACTGCTTACTAAACTCCCAAAAACAGCCATATAAACTAATCCGCAAGGTAAAAACCCATTTAAAAATCCAATAGTTAAAAAAGTGTCTGCAGTTTTCTTTTTTAAGGCACTACCTAGTTCACTTTTTACTTTTGAAATTATTTTGTGTAACGGTTTTGATAAGTTGTATTTGCTAAACGTTTTGTAGGGTAATAAAACCACAACAATCATTAATACACCAATGCATATTGAAAGTTGTTGCTGTAAACCAAAGATGTAAAGGTTTTTACCAATAAGCCCAAAAATTAGCCCTATTGTACTGTATGCTAACAGTCTTCCAATGTGGTAGGTTGTAATTTGACTTATTTTTTTTAAGGAATTACTCCTGTCAACAGGTAACATAAAGGCAATAGGACCACACATACCAACACAGTGAAAGCTACCTAATAGACCTAATATGAATGCAGACCAAAGCATTTAGTAAACAATTTCTTTTTTAAAACGATAAGGAATTTCGTTATATTCCCAATCAATAGTAATGTTCCAACGACCACCTAACAAACGGTTGTCAGGTACGAGCAAATTGTGGTTTGATAAAGAAATTGGTGTTTCAAAATCAAATTGCTTGTTAGATGGTCTATATAGGAACACTTTTCCGGTTATTTTTGATGCATCAAGATCTTCCGGAAAGTTTATTAATAAACCTGTATTAGTTTTTTTGCAGGTAATATTATGTTTTAGCTGAGCTGCGTTTTTTTCTTTGTTTATATTTTTCTGAAGTTCTAATTCTTGTTTATAATAATCTTCAGTAACTAAATCATGATCGTACTTATCATTTGTACTCATGGTAACAACAAAGTACATGATAAAACCAATGAAGCCAATAAATGCAAGTACAATTCCAGTTCCCCAATTAAATTTCATAACACTATTTTTTAATGATAACTTCTTGGTCCCAAAAAGTTAACTGTTGTGGTTTCTATAAATTTGTCGTGACTATACACATCTATTATAAGCTTGTTTTTATCACCTTTTAAATGGCTTTTATTTATTTCAATAAATAATGTGCCTTCTGCTAAACCTTGTTCAGGAACCATAAAATCTTTAGTTGTTGAAACAAGCTTTATCTCACCCTCAAAATTTCTAAGTTTAAAACTTACATTATCAATTTCTTGAGTGGTTTTGTTTATAATTTTATAAGTAAACACATTGCTTATAATGTTGTTGTCTTTTTTCTCGTAAAGCTGTCCTGGTAGTCTAAGAATTCTAGCTTCAACATCATTTCTTAATAAGAGCATACCTATTAAAACTCCTGTTAAAATAGTTAGGACAGCTATGTAGCCCTTCATTCGGCTAGTAAGCTTAAAGGTTTCTTTTTTCTCAATTTCATCTTCACTAGCATAACGAATTAAGCCTTTTGGTAAATTAATGCTTTCCATGATATGGTCGCATTCGTCAATACAAGCAGTACAGTTTACACATTCTAGTTGTGTGCCATTTCTAATGTCAATTCCTGTAGGACAAACATGTACACATTGTAGGCAATCAATACAGTCTCCATGTCCTAAAGCAGTTCTATCTTCATTTTTCCTGAATTTTTTACGACCATTTTCACCTTCACCTCGCTTATGGTCGTAAGCAACAACTACCGATTTGTTGTCTAATAATACACCTTGTAGTCTTCCGTAAGGGCAAGCAATAATGCACACTTGCTCTCTAAACCATGCAAAAACAAAGTAGAATACAGCTGTGAAAATAAGTAATGGAAATAATGTACCTAAATGCTCTTGAGGACCGTCGATAATATATCTTAAAAGTTTATCGCTACCAATAAGGTACGCAAGAAAGATATTAGCTATTAAAAACGAGATGATCAAAAAGACAAACCACTTTAAAAGACGTTTTCTTATTTTTTCGGCATCCCACTTTTGTTTGTCTAATTTACGTTGTTTGTTTCTGTCGCCATCAATCCAATACTCAATACGTCTAAAAACCATTTCCATAAAAATGGTTTGAGGGCAAATCCACCCACAAAATATACGTCCAAAACCAACCGTAAAAAGTGTAACGAAAACGACACCAATAATCATTGAAATAACAAACAGGTGAAAGTCTTGAGGCCAAAACGGAAACCCAAAAATGTTAAAGCGTCTTTCTAACACATTAAACATTAAAAACTGATTGCCATTTACTTTAATAAATGGAGCAGAGAACAAAAAGGCAAGCAAAAAGTAGCTAACTATTTTACGTCTTTCATAAAATTTACCGCTTGGTTTTTTTGGATAAATCCAAGCGCGCTTGCCTTCATCGGTAATAGTACCAATAGAGTCTCTAAAGTTTTCGTTATTTTGTGTTTGTTGGCTCATTAAGCAACGTTTAATTCACAGTTGTTGAATCAGTTTCAGTAGAAATTTCTTCTGTTAAGATGGTTTCTGTATTTTCAGTTTTAGAACCTTCAGGTATCCAAAGTTCACCTTCAGGAGCTTTTGGTTCAGCAGGTGTTGTACCTTGAAATGTGAGTACATAACTTGCTACTTGTGCAATTTCAGAAGGTTTTAAGTTTTGTTTCCAAGCAATCATACCTTTACCATCACGACCTCCTTCTGATATTGTTTTAAATACATTTTTAATTCCTCCACCTAAAACCCAATATTCATCGGTTAGGTTAGGACCAATACCACCACCACCATCAATTTTGTGGCATGCAACGCAGTTGGTGTCAAAAATTTTCTTTCCGTTGCTTAAGTCTGAAGCTTCAGTAAGTAATTCAACAGTATTAAAATCAACCAAGTCTTTAGCCGTTTTTTTGTATTCTTCGATAGCTATTTTTGCTTCGGCATATTCTTGTGCTAATTCATCATATTGACTGTCACCATTAAATACATGATATTTTAATAAGTACACAGCAGCGAAAGCAATTGAGATGTAAAAACTATAAATCCACCAAGGCGGAAGAGAGTTATCTAACTCTTTAATACCATCATAATTATGGTCTAAAATAATTTCGTGCTCTTCTTCGATAGGTTTTGCGCCTAATAGTTTTTTATAAGTGTTTTGAATCCACTTAATGAATTTTGGTGTTCTTGTACGTTGTGCGTCGTATCTCGCTTTTGCTTCTTCATCTAAACTTTGATAAAGTACGTTATCCATAGAGCTTACTATACCTTCAGTAGCAATAAGAATAAGTAGTACTAATACCAAAAACAGTGATAGCAATGGATACTCAATAAATGCTGGTTTATCACCTGAGTCAATCATATATTCAGCAAAAAAAGCAATAGCGAAAAATACGATTGGAACTCTAAGCCATGATGGAATAAATTGTCTCATAATTTTAATTGTTTTTTTTGTCTAATGGCAAATTGCTCACAGTAGTTATGTACTCTTTTTTAGCTGTTATAACCCACCAAAACAGTGCAACAAAAAAGAGGAAGAATATCATTAAGGATATTAAAGGATATATCTCTATACCAGTAATACTTTCCATGTGGTTTTTTACAAATTTCAACATGACTTATTGGTTTTGTGTTGTTAATTGTGCTTCTAGTTCTTGAACTTTTATGTCAGTTCCAAGACGTTGTAAATAAGCGATTAAAGCTGTAATTTCTCTATTTCTCATTTCAATGAATTCGCTTCCAGCTGCTTTTTTATCAGCTTCGTAGCTTTCAGCAAAATCAGGATCTGTATAAAGGTTTTTCTCAATTTGAGTACCTTGTTCTGTCATGCTTTGTTGTGCATTGGCAATATCCTCTTCGGTATAAGGAACTCCTAATTTTACCATAGCTTTCATTTTAGCTTCAGTCATAGACTTATCAAGTTCATCACGAATCAACCATTGATATGCAGGCATAATAGAACCTGATGAGGTACTTTGTGGGTCGTACATATGGTTAAGGTGCCAGTTGTCAGAATATTTTCCACCTACACGATGTAAATCTGGTCCTGTACGTTTACTTCCCCAAAGGAATGGATGGTCGTATACAAATTCTCCAGCTTTACTGTATTCTCCATAGCGTTCTACTTCACTTCTAAAAGGACGTACCATTTGTGAGTGACAACTTACACAGCCTTCACGTATATAGATGTCTCTACCTTCAAGTTCTAAAGGTGTGTATGGTTTAACACTTGAAATAGTTGGGATATTAGACTCTACCATTATTGTTGGTATAATTTGAATAATACCACCAATTAAAATAGTAATAGTGGCTAGTATAGTTAGTTGCACTGGTTTACGCTCTAACCAAGTATGGAAGGTTTCTCCAGCAATTCGTCTTTTTGAAACACGTTGTAGAGCAGGAGCCTCAGCAAGTTCATCGTTTACCTTGCTACCTTTTTTAATAGTAACAATTATGTTGTAAGCTAAGACAAACATTCCAATAATGTATAACGATCCTCCAATAGCACGCATCCAGTACATTGGGATGATTTCAGAAACAGTTTCTAAAAAGTTACCGTAAACTAATGTTCCGTCAGGATTGAATTGTTTCCACATACTTGCTTGAGTAAATCCAGCAACATACATAGGTAATGCATATATAATTATTCCTAAAGTTCCAATCCAAAAGTGGAAGTTTGCCAATTTTGTTGAGTGTAGCTTGGTGTTGAATAATCTTGGAATCAACCAATAAATCATACCAAAAGCTAAGAAGCCATTCCAAGCTAAAGCACCAACATGTACGTGAGCAATAACCCAATCAGTAAAGTGTGCAATAGCATTTACATTTTTAAGAGATAGCATTGGACCTTCAAAGGTTGCCATACCATAACCAGTAATTGCTACAACCATAAACTTTAACACAGGGTCAACACGTACTTTATCCCAAGCGCCTCTTAATGTTAATAGACCATTTATCATTCCTCCCCAAGAAGGCATTAATAACATTACCGAAAATGCTACACCCAAATTTTGAGCCCACTCTGGTAAAGCAGTATATAATAAGTGATGTGGTCCTGCCCAGATATAAATAAATATTAATGACCAAAAGTGTACTATAGATAATCTATAAGAGTAAATAGGTCTATCTGCCGCTTTTGGAACAAAATAGTACATTAACCCTAAGAATGGAGTTGTTAAGAAGAATGCTACTGCATTGTGTCCATACCACCACTGTACTAAGGCATCTTGAACACCTGCATAAACTGAATAACTTTTTAATCCGCTGATAGGTAATTCTAGACTGTTAAAAATATGAAGAACAGCAACTGTAACAAATGTGCCTAAATAAAACCAAATGGCAACATACATGTGACGTTGACGACGTTTTAAAATAGTTCCTATTAAGTTCCAGCCAAATACAACCCATACAATAGCAATAGCTATATCAAAAGGCCATTCTAATTCGGCATATTCTTTACTAGTTGTATAACCTAAGGGAAGTGTAATTGCTGCTCCAACAATTATAAGTTGCCAACCCCAAAAGTTGATATTACTCAAAGCATCACTAAACATTCTTGCTTTTAGTAAACGTTGAGAAGAGTAATACACACCTGCAAAAATGGCGTTACCTACAAAGGCAAAAATAACAGCATTTGTGTGTAAAGGTCTCAATCGACCAAAGCTTAACCACGAAATACCGTCGGTTAGGTTAGGGAACAAGAACATAAAGGCTAGTAGTAAACCTACAAGCATACCCACAACACCCCAAAGCATGGTAGCGAGTAAGAATTTTTTAACAATCTTGTTGTCGTAATAAAATTGTTGTACTTCCATAATAATTAGTTAGACTTTTGATTTTTAATGGATTTATTGGTTTTGTTTTTAACCAGTTCGTCTTCAAACAGCATGCGTACAGATGGTGTATAGTCATCATCGTACTGTCCTGATTTTACGGCTTTTATAAATCCAATAAAAAAGACAATAGCAATGATAATGCTGATAGCTAGTAATACATAAATAACACTCATACCTACTTGAAGTTATAGTTCAAAATTACGTTGGCATCTCTTTTTAAAAGATGATATTTGTCATGTTTCATTAATTTTTTCATTTTAATTTTCGACCTAAAAGGTTTGTTGCAATAGTGGTAAATACAACAATACTTATGGAGCTTAAAGGCATTAAAATAGCTGCAATCACAGGCATAAGTTGACCAGTAATGGCAAAGTATAAACCAATAGCATTGTAGAAAAAGGAGAACACAAAACTCCATTTTATGATTTTAATAGCTGCTTTTGAAGCTTTTATATAGTTGTATAATTGATTGAATTTTGAAGCATCTAAAATGGCATCGCAAGCAGGCGAGAACACATTAATATTTTCTGAAATAGCAATGCCAACATTACTCTGTGCTAAAGCACCTGCATCGTTTAAACCATCACCAACCATGAGTATTTGAGCGCCATTGTTTTGATGATGCTTAATGTATTCTAGCTTATCGTTTGGTTTTTGATTGAAAATAAGTTTGGTTTTGCTTGGGAGTAATTTTTTTAGGTTATTTAATTCACTTGCATTGTCACCCGAAAGTATCGCTAAATCGTAGTCTTTTTTTAGTTTGTTAAACAGTTTTGAAATGCCTTTTCGGTATGCATTGTAAAAAGTGAATTTTCCTTTGTATGTGTTATTGGTACTAATATGAACTGCTGTACTCAATTCGGTTTCTGGTTGAAGTTGTCCAACGTATTTTGCAGAACCTATTTTAACCGATTGGTTATTGCTTTCGCCATAAATACCTTCTCCTAAATGTTCTTCAAAATGATTTAAAGTTATAATGTTGTTTTGCTTAAGCAAGTTGTATAACGATCGACTCAATGGATGGTTAGAATGTCTAAGTGTACTACTTAAAATAACTGTTTCCTCTTCCGTAAGTGTTTCACCTTTATAGGCTGTTTTACTTTTTTTGTTGGAAGTAATGGTGCCTGTTTTGTCAAAAATAATGGTGTCTATTTTTGCCAACTGCTCAATTACCGAAGCATTTTTTAAATAGAATTTTAACTTTCCAAAAATGCGTAACAAATTCCCTAAAGTGAATGGAGCAGATAGTGCAATAGCACAAGGGCAAGCAATAATTAACACAGCAGTAAATACGTTAAGTGCTTTACTTGAGTCGGCAAACAGCCAGTATGTTGTAGCTAAAAAAGCAATGCTCAATACAGCAATAGTAAAACGTTTGCTTATGGTATTGGTTAGTGTTGTAAAGCCATCTTCTTTGTTTTTATTAAACACATCATTGCTCCAAAGTTGAGTAAGGTAACTTTGTTCAACTGCATTTAAAGCTTCCATTTCAATACTGCCAGTGGATTGTTTGCCACCTGCAAAAAGTTTATCACCAGATGATTTTTTAACAGCTTCAGATTCACCTGTAACAAAACTGTAATCTATATTAGCGTTTCCGTTAATTAAAATGCCATCAACAGGAATTAATTCTTCGTTTCTAATTAATAATCGGTCGCCTTTTTTAATGTCGTAAACCTGAATTGGTGTTTCAATGCCGTTTAAAATTTTAGTCACAGCAATAGGAAAGTACGATTTGTAGTCGCGCTCAAACGATAAGAAATTGTAGGTGCGCTGCTGAAAATATTTCCCAAGTAATAAGAAGAACACCAAACCTGTTAAGCTATCGAAAAAACCTGTGCCTAGGTCTAGAATAATTTCGGCTGTACTTCGTATAAACAACACTAAAATACCAAGCGCAATAGGAATATCGATATTTAAAAGTTTTGATTTTAAACCTTTGTAAGCCGAAACAAAATAATCTTGAGCCGCATAAAAAACTACTGGCAGCGAAAATGTAAACATGAGCCAACGAAACACAGGTTTGTACTGCTCTAGCCAGAACTCGTTAACCTCAAAATACTCTGGAAACGATAAAAACATCACATTGCCAAAGGCAAAACCAGCAACCCCAAGTTTGTAAATTAAGCTGCGATTTACTTTGTTTTTTCCTGTATTGAAATCTTCAAGTGAAATGTAAGGTTCGTAACCAATTTTACTTAATAGAAGTACCGCTTCTTTTAATGAAAAAGCTTCAGCTTTATAAGTTATTCTCACTGTCTTTTTTCCGAAATTTACTTGTGAAGCTGTAATATTTGCATTGAGTTTGTTAAGGTTTTCTAAAATCCAGATGCAAGAACTACAATGAATATGCGGAATGGTTAAGGTTGCAATCTGGTGTTTGCCATCATTAAATTTGGTGAGCTTTTCAATTATAGCGTCATCCGATAGGAAATCATATTTACCTTGAATTTCTTTTGGTGTAGCTCCAGGAGCTTGCTGTAAATCGTAATAACAGGTTAAATCGTTTTCAGAAAAAATCTCGCAAACGGTTTTGCAACCATTACAACAAAAGTCTTTTTCGTTGTAAACAATATGGTCAACTGTACAATTATCACCACAATGAAAACATGTAGTTTGTTTCATAATATTTGCTCATTTATACCTAGTGCAAAGGTTGAAAGCAAAGGCTAAAAAAAATATGATATTTATCAGGTTTTAGTTATTTTTACAGAACACTTCAAAATAAGGTATGAGCAAGTGCGAACAATGTATTATCAGGCAGTTTAATGCTTTAAGAGCGTTACAAAAGGATGACCTTATACGGCTTTCTGGATGTAAAACAACACACACTATCAAAAAAGGAGAGATTATTTTTGAAGAAGGTGATAATGTTAATGGTGTTTACTGTATAAAGGATGGTATTTGTAAACTATCTAAGTTAAGCGCAAACGGAAAAGACCAAATTGTAAAATTAGTTGTTCGAGGAGATTTGTTAGGGCAACGTTCTTTAATTTCTGATGAGGCTGCTAACCTAAGTGCTGTAGCTGTAAATGATATGCAAGTGTGTTTTATTCCAAAGCACGAAATAATACACGACTTAACACATAACATCAATTTTTCGGTGGATATGCTAAAGGATATGGCTGAGGAACTTAAACTTGCTGATAACGTTATTGTTGATATGGCCCAAAAATCGGTGAAGCAACGTTTGGCTGAAACGCTTTTGTATTTGCAAACCAATTTTGGAGAAGATGATAATGGATTTTTAAATATAGTACTTACTAGAGATGACTATGCTAATATTGTTGGTACTGCTACAGAATCTGCAATACGAATATTATCTCAATTTAAAAAAGAAGGATTAATTTCTACAGAAGGCAAACAAATAAAGATAGAAAATAGTAAAGCATTAAAGCTTATTGAATAAAAAAACGGCTAAACTTAGTTTAGCCGTTTTTGTTTTGTTTATTCCGTTTTTGGGTCTATTTCCGTTTTAGGAGTTTCACCATCTAAAGGAGCATTTTCTTTTTTGAGATGCTCGTCTAAGAATTTTAAAATTCTGCTGTAAGCTTCAATTTGGTTTTCCTTTTTTATAAATCCATGGCCTTCGTCCTCAAATAAAACATATTCAACAGGAACGCCATTTTTTCTTACTCCAGCAACAATTTCATCAGACTCAACTTGTAATACTCTAGGGTCTTTAGCTCCTTGTAAAACAATTAAAGGTTTGGTTACCTTATCAGTATGGAATAGTGGAGAAATTCGTTTTAAACGTGTTGAGTCAGCAGAATAAGGATCGCCTAATTCTAAGTATAATGATTCTCTAAACGATTCCCAATAAGGCGGAATGCTTTTTAATGTTCGCATCCAGTTGGTAACGCCAAAAATATTAACACCAACATCAAACTCTTCTGGAGTGTAAGTTAATGCTGCCATAGTCATATATCCACCATAAGAGCCACCAATGATTCCTATTTTTTCAGAATTAATTTCAGCCTGTTCAGCTAACCAATTTTTTCCTTCAACACAGTCTTGCAAATCTTTTTCGCCATGGTTTTTATCATCCATTTTAAAAAACGTTTTACCATAACCACTGCTTCCACGATTATTCACAGCTAAAACAGCATATCCATGATTAACCATATACTGAATTAAAGAGCTGAAATTTTGACGTGTTTGACCTCCAGGACCACCATGAACCCAAACCATTGCAGGCACTTTATTATCTGCAGATGCTTGATGTGGTAAATAATATATGGCAGGAATTGTTGTGCCATCATAAGACTTAAAACGAACAACTTTAGCAGTAACTAAATCATCAGGATTAATCTCTTTGTTTAAAACATTGGTGAGTTTGTGCTGTTCTTTGGTTTCTAAGTTGTAAGTGTATAAATCAGAAGGCGAATTGGAACCACCAACATACAAGCGCATCCATGTTTCATCCTTTGAAAAACTTACACTGGTAATACTTTTATTATCAAAATTAGGTAGTGTTATTGGTTGTAATGTGTTGCTATCTAAAACTTCAATAGCATTTTTACCATCTTCGTTTACATAAACTACTAAGTAAGTCCCTTTATCAGTAAAACCAGCTCCACTAACATCCCAAGGTTTTTGTACAATTTTAGTTTTTGTTTTAGACGCTAAATCATATTTCATTAAGTATGAAAACTCTTCGCCATCATCAGTAGTGTAATAAAATGCACTACTATCAACTGCAAAATCTTCAGATGCATTTGCACTTAGGTTGTCATTGATTTTTGTCTTTTCGTTCGAACTTCTGTCGAATAAATACAAGTTACTATCGTTAGTGTTGACAGATTCAACTAAAGCAATGTAATTTTCATCATTAGAAATTCCACTGAAATTTAGACCATCATTATTTTGGTAAATTAATTCAGAAGAAAAATCAGCGATACTCATTTTGTACACATCAAAATAGCGAGCGTCTCTTTTGTTTGACCCAAAATAAAAACTGTTTTTATCAGCAGACCAACCGTAAAATGAAGATTTTGCTCCTTGTTCAGGTGTTAAATCTTTTATCTCACCATTAGTGTTTCTCATATAAATATGGTCTATTTCGTCACCATTTCCATCGGCAGAAAGCAGCATACGCTCATCATTAGGAAAGTAAGAAACAGCAAAGTATGAAATGCTATCTGATGCTGTAATTTGTGTGTATTCACCACCTGTTGTAGGTACTGTGTACGCATTGAAAATACCAGAGCGATTACTTGAGATTAAAAGCTTGGAGTTGTCAGGAGAAAAACTTCCTCCACTTACAGCTTCGTTGTTCATGAACTGTTCAATGCTGTACTGTTCAATACTTTTAGCTTGGGCTTTATTCTTGCTCTCAGTGTCTTCTTTACAAGACAGCATAGTAGCAAAAAACACTAATATTAAAATGTTTTTCATAATTAATTGAGTTTAAAGGTTGATATGTCTTTAAACGGATTAGTTTGTAACTGTTCCATTTTTGTTTGATACGATTTCCAGTCTTCATTAAAGAAGGTGTTGGTTTTTTCAAGTGCACTATTTAAAGCGTCTTTAAAGTTTTTAATTAACGTAGTTTCGGTAGTTGTGATACCGTTTTGACTATCTTGAACATAACCTCTTGCAAGACTAAGTCTTGTGTTGATGGTAACTTCAGGGTTTCTGGTAATACCTTGTCTTTCGTCAACTTTTCCTAAATAAACATCAATAATTTCATCTATTTTTTTGACGATGTCTTTAGATGATTTTATATCGTCTTTATATTTTTCTTTATCTAGTTTTTTAAGTTCAGACTGAAATTTCTCAGCTATTTCTTTGCTTTCAATAAGTTGTTTTACAGCATTAGCCATAGTTTCTTGAGCGCTTTCTAAATCTTTTAAAGTATTGTAAACTTCATTGATGTTTGCTGTAGAAATATTTAATCTTGGGTCAGACATTACTGTAATTTGTTTTTCTGAAGACTGGTCTCCAAAACTTAAAACAGCTTTGTAAGTGCCTGGTTTAACAGTAATACCTCCTGGTTCACTGTTTCTGGTTCTATTTCGTCTAGAAGCTCTTTCAACACCAGCTTCATCCATATACCATGTCCATTTATGAATACCTGTTTCTTTAGGCGCTTTTTGCTTTAATGTTCTTATTAAACGCTCTCCATCATATATTTTTAATGTTAAAGAATCCCATTTTACTTCATTGGTTTTTTCAGCAGAAGTTTCTTCGTCTTCATTTGAAGCTTCCTCTTTTACATCTTCTTTTTTGGTATCAATATTTACATAATATGACAATTGAGCACCATAGCTTCTGTTTTCTCCATTGTATAAAGCATCAGCTCCAAAGCGACTTCCTGTTGGTTGTTGGTATGCAGCTTGAATAGCTGTAGGAGGTTGAAATAACTCTACTTTTTGTTGCAATACTTGTTTGTTTTTAGCCAGAGCGCGTAAAGGTCTTATGTCATCTAAAACCCAAGCAGCTCTACCAAAAGTGCCTATTACTAAATCGTGCTCTCTTGGATGAATTACTAAATCTTTTACAGATGTAGTTGGGAAGCCTTCTGTCCATTTAGTCCAGCTTTCTCCAGCGTTTAAGGAAATGTATAAACCGTCGTCAGTTCCTAAAAATAACAGGTTTGGTTCTTCAATATCTTCAACAATTGAGAGTGTATAGCTTTTTACATCATTTTCATCTACAATACGTGTCCATGTTTTACCATAGTCTTTGGTTCTGTATGCATAAGGTGTGTAATTAAAACGTCTGTAATCATTAGCTATAAGCAATGCTTCTCCTTTGTTTTTGTTTGATGCTTTTATTTGAGGAATCCAACTGCCTTTAGGTAATCCTTTTATGTTTTTGGTCACATCAGTATAGGTTTGTCCACCATTTTGAGTAATGTGAACACGACCATCATCAGTTCCTATCCACAACATGTCTTTTTCAACAGGAGAAGGTTCAATAACCAAAATAGTACAGTGGTTTTCAGCACCTGTAGCATCCATTGTTAATCCGCCACTTTCTGATTGTTTTAGTTTTTCTGGGTCGTTAGTGGTTAAATCCTCTGAAATGACTGTCCAAGTTTCACCTTTATCAGTTGACTTATGAACAAACTGACTTCCAAAATACAGTGTACTATTGTTAAAAGGATCAATGTTAATTGCAGAATTCCAGTTAAAACGTAACTCTACATTTGGGTCAGGATGTGTTGGTCTTACTAAAAGGTTATTACCAGTTTCCCAATCGTATCTACTTACATAACCTTGTTGACTCATTGACCAGCCATAACGAGAGTCGTCTTTATCAGGAACGACATCAAAACCATCACCAAAACTTATTTCTTGCCAGTAGCTATTACGAATACCTTGTGTTTTCCAAACGTAAGCAGGACCTCTCCAAGAACCATTGTCTTGCATGCCTCCATATACATTGTAAGGGTAGTCGTTATCTACATTGATGTGATAAAATTGAGCTACAGGAATATTGCCAATAAATCGCCATGTTTTTCCACCATCTTTAGTGATATTTAATCCACCATCGTTACCATCTATCATAAAATTACCATTGTTAGGATGAATCCACCACGCGTGATGGTCTGGATGCACACCATTATCTACACCATAAGCAGGCATAAGTTGGTCAAAGCTTTTTCCGCCATCTTCAGATACGTTTACGTAGGTGAAAATGGTATACACGCGATTTTCATTATCAGGAGCTACATATATTTCGGCATAGTAAAAGGGTCTGTTTCCTATCTCATTTAAGTTGTCATTTACTTTTTTCCAAGTAAAACCACCATCTTCACTTTTGTAAAACCCATTTTTCTTAGCTTCAATTAATGCATATACAATATTAGGTTTGTTTGGTGCTATTGCAATACCAATTCTTCCTAATTCTCCTTTTGGCAATCCGTCTTCATCAGTTATTTTTTTCCATGTTTTCCCGCCATCATGTGTAATGTGTAAACCGGAACCTTCACCACCAGATTTGAAAAACCAAGGGTCGCGTTTGTGTTCCCATAAAGCAGCAATTAATTTGTTTGGATTTGTTGGATCCATGATTAATTCTGCAGCACCAGTTTTATTATTGGCAAACAAGATTTTTTCCCATGTTTCTCCTCCGTTTGTGGTTTTAAAAATACCTCTTTCAGGATGTTCTCCCCAAGGAGAGCCAATTGCAGCAACATAAACTACGTTAGGATTAGTTGGATCAATAATTACTCTATGAATGTGTCTTGTATTTTCAAGTCCCATGAGCATCCACGATTTACCTCCATCAAGCGATTTGTATATGCCATAACCACCATTAAGACTATTTCTCGGGTTTCCTTCTCCTGTACCAACCCATATTACACTTGGGTTTGATTGTTGTATAGCAACAGCTCCTATTGAAGCAGTAGCTTCGTTGTCAAAAATAGGTTTCCATTTTATACCTCCAGAGGTTGACTTCCATAAACCACCAGATGCTGTACCAACGTACATAATATCAGGATTGTTTGTAACTACATCAATGGCTGTAACACGACCAGACATTCCACCAGGACCTATATTTCGTGGTTTCATGTTTTTTACTAAATCCATTGAAAACTCTTGGGCAAAAAGTAATGAGGCACTTAAGAAGAGAATGATTGAGAAGACGTTTTTCATGTGTTTATTATTATTGAGTTTTAAATTTACGTAAAAAAACAATCAAGTGTTTATATTCTAGTCTTTTAAACGTTTGATTTGTTTGGGTTTAAGCCATAACCAAAATCCGCTAAACGATAACAACATTAATCCTAAGGATGTGATAGTTGAATAGAAAAGCTTAAATGGTGTGGATTGGTTTTTAAATAGAAAGTCCATTATTGAGCCATCATGAATCATTTCAATAATATCAGCAGTTCTTTGTTTTACTGATAAGACTTCACCTGTATAACAGTCTATTTGAATTTCGGTAAAGTGGTTTTCAAACCTCACTTTAGCAACACCTTTATTTGGTCTGTAATCTATTCGGTTGATTTCAGGTGAAAGGTTTAAAGATTCTATATGTTTTATAGCATTGTCTCTAATTATATCTAATGATATTAGAGATAATGTCTTTGAGGACGCAGCGTGTGTTTTGGGTTTAAATTGAAATTGTTCTTTCCAAGTTAGAAGTAAGCCTGTAGCTCCTAAAAAAAACATAAAAAACACTAATGGAATTGCAACATAACGATGAAGTTTTCTATATGTTCTAGAGGTTTTAGCGAGTTGTTTTCGTTTTTGTTTCAAGCTTAAGATTTACAAAAAAAGTTAAGAAAGACTAAAAATATATAATATTCCTTAAAAATATCTTAAACTCTTGTTAATGCGAGCAAGTAAAAAATGAATAGAGCAAGGTGGGTTTTTTGTTACTTACTACTTCTTGATTTTATGTTTTTACTACTCAATTCAATAATTTCAGAGATTCGTTTTATTCTTGTAGCTTCTCGTTTAGCTTGATTGAGCCAATATAAATATCCTTTTTTGTAAGATGGTGCAAAGTTTTGAAAATTAGTAAATGCTGTCTTGTTTGCATTGAAAGCAATTTGTAAATCCTCAGGAATAATACCATTTTCAACATCGTCGAGTACAGACCAACTTCCGTTTTCTTTTGCTATTTCAATAGTTTTAAGACCTGCATCATGCATTAAATTTTCAGTAATTAGGTCATCTATATAACGCTTGTTTAAAGCGCTCCAAACACTTTTAGGGTTACGAGGTGAAAAATATTGTCTGCGTTTTCCGTTGCCAAGACTTTTAACTGTAGAGTCTATCCAGCCATAACAAAGGGCTACTTTTACAGCTTCTTCCCATCGCATACTTTCATTTTCGTGTTCTACTTTATAGAAAATAAGATAAATACCTTTGGATAGTGAATGGTTTTTATGAAGCCATGTTCTCCATTCTTTGTCGGTTTTGAAATAATGTTCTTCTATTTTTTTAATTGTTTTTTAAATTTAAGTGTTGTTATTATTTTGTGAATTTACGCAATAACGTTCTTACTTCATCAGTATCTTTAACATAATATCTGGCTTTGGTTTTTTTGAAACCTACTTTTACAGTATATGCTGATTCTGGAAGTTCTTCAAACATGTATTCGTCTGTCCAGTCATCACCTATTGAAAATATAAAATCATAAGACTTCTCGTTAAGCAATCTTAGTGCTGCTCTACCTTTGTTAACGTTACTGCTTTTTATTTCAATAACCTTGTTGCCTTTGAGAACAGTTAAGTTATCGTTGGAAATTAAACTGGTTAACACAGTATTTAGTTCTATAGTTCTTATTTGAGCTAATTCAGGATCTGCTTTACGATAATGCCATGCAAGAGAATATTTTTTCTTTTCAATAAATGTACCTGGAGTTCTATCGACAAAAGTTTCTAATATAGGTTGAATATTTGCCATCCAATCATTCTTTAAATGCTCGAGTGCTTCCCAATTGGTATGTTGTTTTTTTAACCAAACACCATGGTCGGTAATTAATGTATAACTTTTTTTACTGAACCATTCGTTAAATGTATCTTGATCTCTACCACTAATAATTACTACATCAGTGTTTTCTTGTTGATCGATGGTATCTAAGAGTTCAAAAAGTTCAGCATCAGGTTTAGCATCTTTTGGGTCGTTTTTAAAACCAGCTAATGTGCCATCGTAATCTAAGAGTAATAGTTTGCTAGAAGCCGAATTGTAATCAGATAACATTTTCTTTTGAAGCGTATCGTCTAGTCGTGTAGAAACCATTACTGTATCTTTAATTTTTGTAGCGTTTAATGATTTCATAAACTCATCTGCCCATTTTTCAACTGTATAACGTTTTAATCGCTTTTGTAGAATTTTCATACGCTTACTTTGTTCTTCGGTAGGCATTTCAATAGCTTGCTTTAAAGTGTCAGCTATTTCTTCAAAATTATTAGGATTGATAAGTAAAGCCTCATTCATTTCTTTTGAAGCTCCAGCCATTTCACTTAAAATAAGCACACCATCTTCATTTGTTCTTGTAGCAACATACTCTTTAGCTACTAAATTCATCCCATCTCTTACAGGTGTAATTAATGCAATATCCGAAGAAGTGTAAAGATCTATAAGGTTTTCAAAAGGCATTGAGCGGTAAAAATACCAAATAGGAGTCCAACTTACTGTGGCAAATTCACCATTAATTCTACCAACAAGTTCATCAGTATCACGTTTTAGTTTTTGATATTGAGGAACATTGGAACGCGAAGGAACTGCAAGCATTATAAGGCGTACTTTTTCTTTAAATTGAGGGTATTTGTTTAAAAAGTACTCAAAAGCTCTTAGCCTGTTAGGGATACCTTTGGTGTAATCCAACCTATCAATTGAAAGTACCATTTTAGCATTAGAAGTAGACTGAATGTGGTTGTCTAGTCTTCGTTGTAATTCTGATTTTTCTTTAGGATTCTGATTGGTATGTGTTAATGCAGCATCATGAAATTTGTTGTAATCAATTCCCATAGGAAACGAATCTACTGTTACAACTCTGTCATGATAATTTATTTTATTGAACTTTACATCTAGCCTTAATATTCGTTTTACCGAACTTAAAAAATGACGTTCATAGTCATAAGTATGGAATCCAAGCAAATCCGCACCTAACATGCCTTCAAGCAATTGTTCTCTCCATGGGAAGGTTCTAAAAATTTCATACGATGGGTAAGGTATGTGTAAAAAGAAACCTATAGTCGTATTGGGTTTTTTGTCTTTAATAAGTTTTGGTAATAGTAAAAGTTGATAATCATGCACCCAAACATTGTCACCATCTTCAATATGCTCTAAAACTACGTCAGCAAATTTTTGATTCACTTCTTGGTAAGATTCCCATTGGTCTTTTTCAAATTCGGTGTATTCCATAAAATAATGAAACAAAGGCCAAAGTGTTTTGTTACTAAACCCAAAATAGAAGTTTTCTACATCTTGTTCGTTTAATGAAACAGCGACGCATTTTTCTTTTTTTACAGCTTCGTCAACCTTTTTTTTAGTGGAGCTATCTATCTCTTCTTCAGTGAGTCCAGACCAACCAACCCAAATTCCGTTACCTTCAGCATGTACCGATTTCATTCCTGTGGCTAATCCGCCAACACTAGGTGTGATTTTTAAAGAATTGTCGTTTTCAAGTTTAATTTGAAGTGGTAATCTATTGGAAACAATGATTGTTTTACTCATAATTATGGTTAAGATAATAGGTTTTAAAGTGTATTTTGTTAATTTAATGAAAAATTAAGTGTTAACCATACCTAAAGCAGTATTTAATGGATAATTTAGATTACGGTATTATTGGAAATTGTAGAAGTGCAGCATTAATTTCAAAAACAGGAGCTATAGAATGGTGTTGTTTGCCAGAGTTTGATTCGTCTTCGGTTTTTGCAAAAATTCTGGATGAAAAAATAGGAGGAAGCTTTGATATTTTAGTAGATGAGAGTTTCTCGATAACTCAGGATTATATTGAAAACACTACTATTTTAGTTACTAAATTCAGTAACGGAATAGACACTTTTGAGGTGCACGATTTTATGCCTCGATACTACAAGCCCAATGGTGATTACCAATCTCCACCAGAAATTATCAGGTATTTTAAGCATATTTCAGGGAAACCAACATTTAAGGTTAATTACAACCCTAAACTAGAGTATGCTAAAGGAAAGACTGAAATGTATGTGAAAGACCATTTTATAGTAAGCCTAACCTATGGTGAAAAGTTTGATACTTTATTTTTATATACCAATTTTGATAAACAAAAAGTGGTTAATGGTGGTGAAATTGAATTAACTGCTGATGGATATTTTCTCTTAGGTTATAACGAAAAAGTGTTTGAGACTACTGTGGATAGTATCTTTTTGGAACACCAACGTACTAAAGTGTATTGGTTAAACTGGATGGATAGAACACCAACCTACAAGCTATACCAAAAGCAAATAGCTAGAAGCGCTATGACCTTAAAGTTGCTTACATATGATAAAACTGGAGCAGTTTTAGCTGCAGCTACAACCTCATTGCCTGAAACTATTGGAGAAGTTAGAAATTGGGATTACCGTTTTTGCTGGATTCGAGATGCATCAATGGTAATTAAAGTGGTTTCAAAATTAGGACATAAAAATATAGCTAAACGCTACTTAAAATTCATAATAGATTTAATACCTGATAAAGATGAAAAACTTCAGATTATGTATGGTATTAATAAAGAGAAAAAACTTACCGAATTTTCATTAGACCATTTAAGCGGTTATAAAAACTCAAGTCCTGTAAGGGTAGGTAATGCAGCTTACAAACAAAAGCAGAATGACATTTATGGTATTTTGATGGATGTAATTCACCAACAGTTTGTAAACTTTTCAATGGATATTGAAAATACCGAAGAGTTGTGGACAATTACTAAAGGTATTGTTTGGGTTGTTAACAAGCACTGGCGAGAAGCTGATAAAGGTATTTGGGAATTTAGAGCAGAAGATAGACATTTCACATTTTCAAAAGTGCTGTGTTGGGTAGCAGTTGATAAAGCAATTAAAGTTGCTGAGTTACTTAACAAGACTAATAAAATTATGAAGTGGAAGCTTATAGAGTCTGAAATACGAGAAGATATAATGCAAAACGCTTGGAACAACGATGTAAGAGCCTTTACGCAATCTTATGGTTCGTCAGATTTGGATGCATCTGTATTGCTAATGGAACCTTATGGATTTATTGATGCTAGAGATCCTAAATATGTAAGTACAGTAAATGCTATTGAAAGAGAGTTGAGTAATGATGGTTTATTATATCGTTATAAAAACAAAGACGATTTTGGGTTGCCATCGTCGTCATTTACAATATGTACGTTTTGGTTTATAAATAGTTTATACAAAATAGGAGAGGTGCAAAAAGCCAAAAAACTATTTGATAAACTATTGTCTTATAGTAATCATCTTGGGTTGTTTAGCGAAGATATAGACTTTAAAACCAAACGACTTTTAGGTAATTTTCCACAAGCGTATTCGCATTTAGCGTTAATTGAAACAGCAATTAACCTATCTAACATCACAGAGCAGGAACGTGTTATGGATACAATACTTAAATAAAATTACTTTTTATAGTTGAATTTTACGACTTCTACTGAACCATCTTTTTGGTGAATGTCAACATAAACATTCATTTCATTGTCAGAGATGCGTTCAAAGGTCATACCTTCAAAAATCACTTTGTTTGGTGTGATCTCTTTTAGAGGGAAATCTACAGTTTCATCCTTGGTTTCCCAACCTCGTAATTGGCTATCAAAATGTTTAAGCTGAAGAATTAAACTGTTTTCAACTTCTCTAATAATTTCAATTTCGTAAAACGAAACTTTGTTGTCGTTAATTAATTTAAACGTTGCCATCATTGAGCCACCTGATGGTTTGCTCCAGTTTTCTTCTGTAATTCCACCAAACGCTTCACCTTTCCAATTGCCAGCTATCCAAGCACAATTTTCTAATTTTGGTTCGAGCTTGGTTTCAGTGTTTACAGGAATTTCTGCTTGAGTAGTTTCAGCAGCAATTAATAATTTGGTAGCTTCAGGATTGGTTGTTAATCTTGTAATAGTTGTAATTCCGTAGGAAGATAAATCAATTACGGTCTTCCAATTGTTGTCTTTGTTTAATGTGAATTTTTGCAAACTACTTCCTTTACCAGAAAGAATAGTTATATGATTAAGCCAACAAATGTCCTCAACACCCTCAATGGTGTTTGCAATGGTTTTTATAGCTCCTGTTTTTGGGTTTAAAGACTTAATTTTCCATTGGGTTTCATCCTCTTTTGAAATAAAGCTTACTAAGTTTGAATTTGGAATTTTATGAAACGAACGACCAACATTTGTTGCGTATTTTTTTGAAATACCTTTATTAACGTCAGTGATATAAAGGCTTAATTCGGTGTCTTCAATAACGGCAGATACAATTGTGTTTTCATCGTACCATGTGTAATAAGCAACTACAAGGTCTTTGATTATTTCAGTAGATTCCGAAGTTTTTAAGTTGTACGCATATAAACGCTGTTTACCATCAGGATCTAATCTTACTGCTGAAACTGCATCTTTTTTCGGAATTTTTAAAGGTGTGTATTCACCTCCTTTAGTAAAGTTTAACCATGTTTTTGAACCATAGTTTGTATGGTATTTTATGATATCTGTTTGACCATTTCTGTTTGAGGAAAATAAAATATAGTCTTTGTTCATAAAAGAAGGTTGGTTGTCATAACCTTCATTATTAGAAATGTTTTTTCCTGATGTTACACTAATATTAGAACTTGAAGATTCTATGTTGAATAAAAATATTTCGGTGTCTTGTTGAGAAAAAGCAAAAGCAGATAACAAAAAAGAAACACTTAATAAGACGATTTTTTTCATGGATTCAGTAATTGATTTTTAAAGGTAATAAAAAAGTCGGCTACAATTAGCCGACTTTTCAACATTTGAACTAGCCTATTGTTTTAAAAACAATATTTATTTTCTGCTTTTACTTTTTCAGCAATTGTATTTCTTAGCTCAACTACATTAGGGTAGTTTGCGTATTTTGTAAAACGTTTTAAGCCCATAAGCATTGCTTTTTGCTCGTCACCGTCAGCAAAGGATACAATACCTTCTAAACCATTTTTCTTAACAAGTTCAACAGCATTGAACAGATACAATTTAGCCATTGCTATTTGTTCTTTTTGCTTGTCTTCACCAAAACGTTTAACGTTTTTCTCAGTTCTTAAAATTGTTGACTCTGCCATATATATTTCAATTAAAATATTAGAAGCAGCCATCATTAATTGTTGATGCTTTTCTAAGTCTGGTCCATATTTTTGAACTGCAGCACCAGCAACCATTAAGAATACTTTTTTAAGTTTAGCAATCATTTCTTTTTCTTCTGAAAATAACATAGAATAATCTGGCATATCAAAAGAAGGAATACCCATTAATTCATCTTTTACAGCCATTGCAGGACCTAATAAGTCGACATGACCTTTCATAGCTTTTTTAACTAACATTCCTACTGAAAGCATACGGTTAATTTCGTTTGTACCTTCGTAAATACGAGCAATACGAGCATCTCTCCAAGCAGCTTCCATAGGCGTTTCTTCAGAGAATCCCATACCACCAAAAATTTGGATACCTTCATCCGCACAACTTTGTACGTCTTCAGAAACAGCAACTTTTAAGATAGAACACTCAATAGCATATTCCTCAACACCTTTAAGTTCTGCTTCTTGATGACTATTGCCTTGAGCCATTCTTATAGCTATACGGTCTTCAATATTTTTTGCAGCTCTGTAACACGCAGATTCTCCAGCATAGGCGTTAGTCGCCATTTCAGCTAATTTAGATTTTATAGCTCCAAATTCAGCAATAGGTGTTTTAAATTGCTTACGTTCAGTTGCATATTGTACTCCAGTTGTAGTGATACGTCGTTGTGAATCTAAACAAGCTGCAGCTAATTTAATACGACCTACGTTTAAGGCATTCATAGCAATTTTAAAACCGTTACCACGCTCTGACAACATGTTTTCTACTGGTACTTTTGTGTCGTTAAAAAACACTTGACGTGTAGAGCTTGCACGAATACCAAGCTTGTGCTCTTCTTCACCTAAAGTGATACCATTTTCAGGGTTGTTTTCAACAATAAATCCTGTAATGTATTTATCGTCCTCAATACGAGCAAACACAATGAAAAGGTTACAGAATCCAGCATTTGAAATCCACATTTTTTGACCATTGATGATATAATGTTTACCATCATCGGACAATTTAGCGGTAGTTTTACCAGAGTTTGCATCACTTCCGGCACCTGGTTCGGTTAAGCAGTATGCTCCGAACCATTCACCAGAAGCCAACTTTGGCACATATTTTTGTTTTTGTTCTTCAGTTCCATAAAGTGTAATAGGCATGGTTCCAATTCCAGTATGCGCACCAAAAGCAGTACTAAAAGATCCTGTGCCACTAGAAATGTAATCGCATACAAGCATAGTAGAAACAAATCCCATTCCCATTCCGCCATATTCTTCAGGAACAGCAACGCTTAAAAATCCCATTTCACCAGCTTTTCTCATACATTCTTCAGTTAAAGCATAGTCTTTTGCTTCAAATCGAGCTTTGTTAGGGATAATTTCTCGGTCGTTAAATTCAATTACCGATTCCTTCATCATTTGTTGTTCTTCTGAAAAATCTTCAGGAGTAAAAATGTCTTCGCAGCTAGTTTCTTTAACTAAGAATTGACCACCTCGTAAAATATCTTTTTCTGTTGCTTCCATTACAGTATATTGTTAAATAAGTTTAGTTTAAAAATTCAAAAATTCCGCAAGCACCTTGTCCTGTACCAACACACATTGTTACAGCTCCATATTTACCTGCCATATTGCGTTTACGCATTTCGTCAAACAGTTGAACTGAAAGTTTAGTTCCAGTACAACCTAATGGATGACCAAGAGCAATAGCACCACCATTAACATTAACAAGGTCTGGGTTTAACCCAAGTTCACGAATTACAGCAATAGACTGTGACGCGAAAGCTTCGTTAAGCTCAATAAGTTCTAAATCGTTTTGTTTCAAATTTGCTTGAGCTAATGCCTTTGGAATAGCTTTTACTGGACCAATTCCCATAATACGAGGTTCAACACCAGCAGCAGCATAACTTACTAATCGTGCAATAGGCTTTAAACCTAATTCGTTAACCATGTCTTCGCTCATTACCATTACAAAAGCAGCACCATCACTCATTTGCGATGAGTTTCCTGCGGTTACGCTTCCGCCTTGAGCGAAAACAGGACGAAGCTTAGCCAAAGCCTCTAGGTTTGTACCTTTTCTAGGACCTTCATCTTTATTTACTGTATAGGTTTTGGTTGCTTTTTTACCGTTTTCGTCAATGTACGTTTGCTCTACATTAATAGGAACAATTTGATCTTGAAAACGGTCTTCGGCTTGCGCTTTTAAGGCTTTCATGTGAGAATTGTATGCAAACTCATCTTGATCTTCACGAGAGACTTTAAACTGGTTTGCAACAGCCTCTGCAGTATTTCCCATTCCCCAATAATAATCTTCATGACCAGCTTTTACGGTATCGTAATTTAATTCTGGTTTGAAACCTGTCATAGGTACTGCACTCATGCTTTCAGCACCACCTGCAATAATACAATCGGCCATTCCTGCTTGTATTTTGGCAGTTGCCATACCAATGGTTTCTATTCCTGAAGAACAAAAACGGTTTACGGTAACACCAGGAACATCTACAATATCTAATCCCATTAATGAAATTAAACGTGCCATGTTTAGTCCTTGTGCGCCTTCAGGCATTGCGTTACCAACAATAACATCGTCAATACGTTTTGGGTCAAGGTTAGGCAGTTCTTTCATCATGTATTTGATGGTTTCTGCTGCCAGTTCATCGGTTCTTTTAAAGCGGAACAATCCTTTTGGTGCTTTACCAACTGCTGTTCTATATGCTTTTACTATATATGCTGTTTTCATGTTTTCTTAGTTTCTTAAAGGTTTACCTGTTTTTAGCATGTGCTGAATACGCTCAAGCGTTTTACGTTCGGTACAAAGACTTAAAAAGGCTTCACGTTCTAGGTCTAATAAATACTGTTCGCTAACAGCTGTAGGCTCACTTAAATCACCACCAGCCATTACGTAAGCCAATTTATTAGCAATTTTTTGGTCGTGTTCACTTATATAGTTACTTGCTTCCATAGAGTCAGTACCTACTAAGAACATACCTAGTGCTTGTTTACCTAAAACCTTAACGTCTTTACGTTTTATAGGTTGTGTGTAACCTTGTTCTGCCATTAATTTAGCATAGGCTTTTGCAGTTGCTATTTGTCGATCTTTATTCACAACAACAACATCTTTTCCTTTTTGAAGTATGCCTAAATCAAAAGCTTCGTAAGCAGAAGTTGATACTTTAGCCATACCAATTGTTAAGAAATATTCTTGAAGTACGTTAAGTTTTACATCGCCTTTGTGGAATAAATCAGATGCTCTTAAAGCCATTTCTTTAGAGCCTCCACCACCAGGAATTACACCAACACCAAATTCTACAAGTCCGATGTAAGTTTCAGCTGCAGCCACAACTTTATCAGCATGAAGCGATAATTCGCAACCACCACCAAGTGTCATACCATGAGGTGCAGCAACTGTTGGAATAGCCGAGTAGCGCATACGCATCATCGTGTCTTGGAAGTATTTGATAGCCATGTTCAACTCGTCATATTCTTGCTCTACAGCCATCATGAAAATCATACCAATATTGGCACCAACTGAGAAATTTGCAGCTTGATTACCAATAACTAAGCCTTGAAAATCTTTTTCAGCTAAATCAACTGCTTTGTTCAATCCTGCAAGTACGTCGCCACCAATGGTGTTCATCTTACTTTGGAATTCACAGTTTAATATACCATCTCCTAAATCTTCAATAACAACACCTGTGTTTTTGAATACTTCTTTGGATTTTCTGATGTTATCTAAAATGATAAATGCATCTTGACCAGGTATTTTGGTTTGTGTTTTTGAAGGAATATCATAGAAATACGAAGCACCATCTTTTACTGTATAGAACGATTTACTACCAGAAGCTAACATGTCGTTTACCCATGAAGCTGGTTCTAAACCTTCAGCTTTCATAATTTCCAAACCTTTTTCTACACCAATAGCATCCCAAATTTGAAATGGACCATGTTCCCAACCAAAACCAGCTTTCATAGCATCATCAATCTTGTATAGTTCATCGGTAATTTCAGGAATTCTATTAGAAACGTAGGCAAACATAGCAGCGAAATTTTTACGATAAAAATCACCTGCTTTATCTTTTCCGTCAACTAGAATTGGAAAGCGGTCTATAACTTTATCTACTGTTTTGGTAAGTTCTAAAGTGGCAAATTTTGCTGATTTTTTCGATCTGTATTCAAGTGTATCAAGATCTAATGATAAAATTTCGCTTTTACCATTATCGTCTTTTACTTTTTTATAAAATCCTTGACCTGTTTTGCTTCCTAACCATTTGTTTTCCATCATGGTGCTGATGAAATCTGGTAATTTAAACAGTTCATGAGCTTCATCGTTAGGACAATTGTCATAAATACCGTTTGCAACATGTACCAAAGTATCTAATCCAACCACATCAACAGTACGGAAAGTAGCCGATTTTGGTCTTCCAATAACAGGACCAGTTAATTTATCAACTTCTTCAATAGTTAAACCCAAATCTTTTACTTGATGGAATAACGATTGAATGCCAAAAATACCGATACGGTTTCCAATAAAAGCAGGTGTGTCTTTTGCAACTACAGAAGTTTTACCTAAGTATTGTTCGCCGTAACCATTTAAGAAATCAAGAACATCTTGCGATGTTTTTGGTCCTGGAATAATTTCGAATAATTTTAAGTAACGTGCTGGATTAAAAAAGTGCGTTCCGCAGAAATGTGCTTGAAAATCATCGCTTCTGCCTTCACTCATAAACTTAATAGGAATACCAGACGTGTTGGAAGTAATCAAAGTTCCTGGTTTACGATGTTTGTCAAGCGTTTCAAACACTTTCTTTTTAATATCTAAGCGCTCTACAACCACCTCAATAATCCAATCTACATCAGCAACTTTTGCAATATCATCTTCTAAATTACCAGTAGTAATTCTGCTTGCAAAATTTTGATGATAAATAGGAGAGGGTTTTGATTTTAAAGCGGTTTGTAACGAGGTGTTTACCAAACGGTTTCTAACCACTTTGTCTTCTAGTGTTAAACCTTTAGCTTTTTCGGCATCGGTAAGTTCTCTAGGAACGATGTCTAACAGTAGTACTTCCACGCCAATATTGGCAAAGTGGCAAGCAATACCACTACCCATTATTCCGGATCCGATAACTGCTACTTTATTAATAATTCGTTTACTCATTATTATATATTGTTATTTGTCTTGTTTGTATATTTTTTTGTTTGAAATCATATCGTTAATCAATTCAGCAACTTCATAAAAGTGATTGATTTTTTCTTGTGTGATATTTTCTCTAATGGCTTCGTTAAAGGTTAGTACCTTTTCGCGAGAGTAGGCTCTTTTTTCTCTACCAAACTCTGTGAGGTGAATTAATACACCACGACCATCTTCTGGGTTTGGTTTGCGCTCAATTAAACCACGAGTTTCCATAGTTTTTAATATTCTGGATAATGAAGTAGCTTCCATTCCCATTTTTGGACCTAATGAGGTTGAAGGTGTTCCTTTTTCAGGGTCTATGCTTAATAGGGTAAAACCTGTAGCCATTGTACTTTCAAACTTAGAGGCTTCTTCGTTATACATTTTGTTTACTGCTAACCATGTGGTTCGCAATACGTAATCGATGGTTTTGTCTTTCATTCAAAAATTTTAAACTTTTCAAATATAATAAAATTTATTATGCATGCATAATAAACAATGATAATTTAACATAAAAAAACACCTTGTATTAAGGTGTTTGTAATTTTAAGGGGTATTAATTGTAGATTTTATCGTAAAGTTCCTTATGAATGTTTTTGATGACATCTCGTTTCATTTTCATAGTAGGAGTGAGATGACCACTATCAATTGACCAAATAACTGGTGTTAATTCGAAACGTTTTATCTGTTCCCATTTACCAAAATGCTTGTTGCAATTGTCAACTTCTTTTTGAATTCTATTTATAACTTCTTCTGAAGCACAAATAGCTTCAGGAGAATTTCCTATGTTTTTCTTTTTGCGTTCTATCCATTCTGAAACAAACTCAAAGTTAGGTTGAATAAATGCAGCTGGCATTTTTTCGCCTTCACCTATAACCATTGCTTGTTCAATAAAACGGGATTGTTTTAAGTATCCTTCTAAAAGTGGTGGAATAATATATTTACCACCTGAGGTTTTAAACATTTCTTTTTTGCGACCAGTAATTTTAAGGAAGCCTTCAGGGTCTATTTCGCCTTTGTCTCCTGTATGAAAATAGTCGTCAGTCATTACACTAGCCGTTTTTTCTGGGTCTTTATAGTAACCCATCATAACGTTAGGGCCTTTTATTAAGACTTCTCCATCATCAGCAATTTTAACTTCAACGTTATCTATTGGTATACCTACAGTGCCAACTTTAAACATGTTGTCTGCATATTTACCAACTGATACAACTGGTGAAGTTTCAGTAAGTCCATAACCTTCCATGACTTGCATTCCTGCGGCACAAAAAATTCTTGTTAACCTAGGTTGAAGTGGAGCACTACCAGACACCATTGTGCTTAAAGTTCCGCCAAGAGCTTCTTGCCATTTGCTGAAAATTAATTTACGAGCAATACTTAATTTGAATTCATACCAAAAGCCATTTTGTTTATAAGGTTTCCATTGCTCGCCAAGTTCAACAGCCCAATAAAATAGTTTTTGCTTGATACCTGAAAGATCTTCGGCTTTAGCCATAATTTTATCGTATACTTTTTCAAGTAAACGCGGAACAACACTCATAAGGTGTGGTTTTATTTCTTTAGCATTATCACCAATTTTATCTAAACCTTCGGCAAAGTAAATGGAGGTTCCTGCATATTGATAAATGTATATGAGTACGCGCTCAAAAATATGGCAAATAGGTAGGAAACTTAAAATTCTAGTTTCTCCTTTTATTATGGGTAATCTTTTAGAGGAGTCTAATGCATTACTAGTAATATTCCAATGAGACAGCATAACTCCTTTAGGTCTTCCTGTAGTACCAGAGGTGTATATAATAGTTGCTAAGTCTTCAGGTTTTACCGAGTTTTTTCTGGTTTCAACTTCTTCTTGATTACTTGTGTCTTTACCTAGCTCTAATAATTCAGAATAATGCTTGCAACCTTTAATGTGATTAAAAGAATATACGCCTTTTAGCTTAGTGTTTCCTATTACTTTATTTACTTTTTCTAAAACTTCTTCGTCTGATACAAAACAATAAATTGATTCGCTATGGTTTAACACATATTCATAATCCTCAGCAGAAATTGTTGGGTAAATAGGAATATTTTGTGCACCTAATTGTAGCACTCCAATATCAACAATGTTCCATTCCGTTCGGTTGGTTGAAGATATTACAGCTATTTTATCGTTTTTTTGTATACCAAGTTTTAAAAGTGCTCTACTTAGTGCATTGGCTTTGTCAATATATTCTTGAGTAGATGTTGCAATCCATTCACCATCATATTTTGTTACCAAAGCTTTTTCAAGGCTATTGTTTTCCAATTGATAGTATGGAAAGTCGAAGAGTCTAGTAATTTCTGTCATTGGGTTTCAGTACTATTGAAGACTCGCAAATTATGAAATTACAAATGATTTTCAAATATGTTGTTAAAAAAAAGGGTGTTATTTTAAGATTTTGATGTTTTATAGTCTTATAAATTAAGGATATATTAAGAGTGCTAGTTTAGAAAAAGAAAAAAGGCCAAGTTTAAAAACTTGACCTAATGCATGATTAATAGCTATATTATTCCCTAAATAATTAACTTTAAACTTCAAAATTACTTGTTTAGAGCTAAGGTTTTATGTAAAAAATCGTCAAAATGAAAGTTTAATATCTTATCTTCTTGTAGAGCATGTCCCTGAGTATTGGGTGTTTAGTGCCAAAAAGTTGTTTAGGTGTTTTGCCGCTAAACTGCTTTACATCTCTTGAGAAATGGGAGTAATCATAATATTTAAATTCTTCAATAGCGCTAAGCATATCTATATTATTTGCTTCTAAATGTCTAACAATGTAATTGAACCTAATTAGTCTTAAAAATTTATTGGCAGTCACACCTGTTGCGGTTTTAAAATAACGATTTAACGATGAGTGTGAAATATGAAATTCGTCAATTATATTAGTTACATTAAGCAAACCATTATTGATGAAGATGTAGTCGATAATATCTGAAATTTTACTTTTTTTAATTCACTCAGCATAAAAAGGTTTTAAATGCTTGTCAATTATTAAAATGTAATCGTTGTGCGCTGCTGTTTCAATTTCACGATGTAAGTCATCAACTACTTTTTGAGAAACGATATGACTTATTTTAGAAATAGCGCCTTGAGTATTTACGTTTGTTTTAGAGATTTGATAGAATCGATCAGTATTCATCCTAATAACAACAAACCAGCTGTTTTTTTTCGCAACAATATTGAAATTAGGCATTATTGAATTTATAAAAACCTTAGGAAGAGTATAGTTCTCTTTTTTGTTATTAATTGAAATATCACCATAAACCAATACTAAATAACTATAGCCTGTTGAAGTAATAATGGTTTCAAAGTCTTGCTCGTATTCAAGTTTAACCATATTTGAAAACAAAGGATGGTTTTTAATTTCTTTGGATAGAGATAATTTAGGCAAAGTTGATGCAGTTTTTAATGTATGTAATTAATACACTGGTGCTTGATGATATAGTAAATGTATTAAAATTAAAAGATTTAAAAAAGGCCAAAACAATTTATAGTCTTGACCTTTTTTTAAGTTGATTAATAGCATCGTTTAATTTTTACTGCTTAATAATTTTAAAACTTTCAGTTTTATTATTGCTTGCTAGCTTTAGTATATATATTCCTGTTGGTAATGATGTCACATCTATAATTGATGTTTTAACGCTACTTGATTTTAGAACTTCTTGGCCTTGTATATTGTATATACTGTAGTCAAACTGCTGACTCTCTGTTTTTATATTAAGTATATTACTTACTGGGTTAGGATAGATTTTAAAATCTGTAGTTGAAACATCACTAATACTTAAAGTGGATTGAAGTTCATAAGCGCCAATATCTATGGTGCCGTCAAATAGTCTTGGATTACCTGCTAAATCTAGATTAATATCTGGTATAGTGGCATTTGTTCCTGCGTTGACTAGAGGAGAAGATGTTGTTAATGAGTAATCACCGTTTAAATTAGGAGCTGTGTTGGCTAGTATAGGATTAACAAATGCTGGATTTGTAGTCATATTTAAGTTTCCAATTCCAGTATTGTTAAAGTCTCCGTTTAACGAGTAACTTATATCGCAGCTTGTACATTGTCCCATATTAGGAAAAGCAAACCCAGCATCATTTCCACTTACTACTGAATTTGTCATAGTAAAGGACTCTCCTATATTTCCACTAGTAGGCACGTAAGCAAATACTCCGCCATTGTAATTGTCTGCATAATTTCCTGAAACAGTAATGTTTGTAACAGTAGTGGTTGATGTAAATAAGTACATACCGCCACCTTGACTTGTTGCTTTGTTACCAGAGAATAGTACGTTTTCTATAGTTGTGTTTGCATAGCGAGTTTCAAGAGCACCACCTGTTGCAGCAGAATTGTTTTGAAACGTTGTGTTAAAAATTCCTAATTCACTCATTGTGATATCTGCTAGTACTTCGCCTGATTGAGGTTGTACTCCGTGAAATGCAATAGCTCCTCCAATACTAGCTGTGTTACTAGTGAATTTACAATTAGAAATAATCATGTTTGCTTCGGAAGCATATATAGCACCACCTGATGTTTGTTCAAGACCACCAGTTGTTGGAACATTTCCGTTTTGAAAATGAATGCCCTCTATAATAGTACCTAAACTTTGAATATTGAAGATTCTAGAATTGTCTTCACCACTTATTATAGTATTTTCTATACCATTTCCATCAATTTCAAGCGGCTTGTCTATAATAATTTCACCAGAAGTTAAAGTAATGGTATTACCGTTAATAGACGGATCGAAAGTGATTACTGCATTTTCACAGGCGTTTTCAATAGCATCACGTAAAGAGCCTGAGCCGCTATCTGCCGTAGATGTGACCATAACAGAATTTTCACAAGCTATGAAAAATTCATAAGCTCCTAAATCTACAGTTGAATTGTATATTCTTGGGTTTCCATCTAAATCTTCAGTTAAGTTTATAAAATTGTTGTCGCCAGCATCTATGGCAGGAGAGCTATCGGTTAATTTGTAACCATCAACATATAGAGGGTCTGTGTTTTCAATGTTATTTCCTCCATCATTTACATTTGGAGGAATGCTACCATTATTTCCAGAAGTAATGTTATAAAACAAACTGTAAGACGATGTAATTGTAGCTGGTCCGTCATTGTTTATATTCCCATTGTCACCACTATTATTTGAGAAAATGGTATTGGTTGTTGTAACATTTCCGGCATAACTATGTATGCCGCCACCATGAGATGCGGTATTGTTTGCTACAGTACAATTTACCGTTGTAAGGTTACCGTTTTCGGCTGAAATGGCACCACCTCCAGCAGTTGCTATATTGTCAAAAAACAGACTATTGGTAATAGTTGTTGTAGTTGCACTGTTGCCAAAGTTTATTATAGCACCACCAACACCGTTATCAATTCCGTTTCCGTAGGCGGTATTGTTTTTAAAGATGCAGTTGTTTATGTTGATGTTTTCAGCATTTCTAATATAAATACCAGCTCCAGTACGACCAATGGCTACTTGCGAATTGTCAGAGTCGTCATCGGCAAAGCCGTTTTCAATAATAAACCCATCTAATGTAACATTGTTTTCGTTTAAGGTGATGATGCTGTGTGAGTCTCCAGAATTTGGTGTGTTGTCATTGTTTAAATCTCCTGAAAGTACCGTTGGGTTTTCTGCCCAGTTACGTTCACTTGCTGTAGTTTCGGTGCCATTAAAGCCTCCAAGAACGGTTATATTATTAGGAATGATAAAACTGTCGGTTTCAAGTAAACCTGGTTTGTATGTGCCAGATGCTACCCATATCTCATTAGCGCATAAAGCATTGTTGATAGCATCTTGTAGGCTCGTGAATGCGTTGTTCCAATTGGTTCCATCATTTGCGCCAGTTGCACTAGCATTTACATAAAGAACATTAGGTGAGCCAATACAAGAATCAAACTCATAAGCACCTCTGTCAATATTAGAGCCAATGATACGCTCATTACCATCTAAATCAAATGTTGAATTGTTATGTGTTGAAAGGCCCGAATCTATTGCACTTGAGGTTTCCGAAACTCTAAAGTTTTTATTTAAAGCATCAACAAACAAAGGGTCGTTAGATGAATTTGAGTTTGTGTTGCTATAGATGTTTTTTATAATGCAATGTGTTGTGTTTGAGTTGGATGCGTAAATTTGCGTGTTTAATTGCGTATTGTCTGGGTCATTAGACCTTGTGTTGTCCCAAAGAATTGAATTGTGAACATTTACTGTTGCGGTTGTTCCATTCCAAACTCTAATGCCAGCACCAGCTTCAGAGTCACCATCATTCTCTGTTAATGTGCAGTTAACAATGTTATAGGTTGTTACACCATTATCTAATATGCTTAATCCGCCACCTGTTCCTATATTGTCATAGAATAAACTATTTGTGATGTTTACGACACCATCATCATTGGTGTTTTGTCTTGACCAAATAGCGCCTCCGTTTTGATTTGCAGAATTGTCATTAAAAATGCAGTTTTCAATATTTACATTTAAAGTGACTTCACCTGAAAACGTTTCAATAGTTATAGCTCCGCCATTACCACCATTACCACTAGATCCACCTGTAGAGGAATTGTCTTTAAATGTGCAGTATTCAAGATTTATACCTACTGTACTTCCGGTAACGCCATCTAAAAACAATGCTCCAGCAGAGGTTAAAGATTGGTTGTTTTTAAATATACAGTTTTTTACAGTTGGAGTAGAGGTATCACTACCTGATGTGGTTCTGTTTAACCAAGCACCACCTCTTTGACCATAGGTTGAAATTTTTACAGCATTTCCTTTTTCAATGGTAAACCCATCTAATAGCATATTGTTGCCTACGTTTGTTGTTTTAATGATATTATAACTGTTGTCATTAATTTGATTTGGAGTGTTAATGTCTCCACTTAAAACAGTTATATTATTTTCCCAATCTCTTTGATTAGAGTTGGTTTCAGTACCGCTAAAACCGCCAAGTATTATGATGTCTTCAGGAAGGTGAAATGATTCATCGCGATTACCTGCTATTTGATTGTTACCATCATCTGGATAATAGATTCCTTGAGCTACCCAAACTTCTTGTGCTGTAGCACCACAGTTTGAGTTATACATGTCCAAAGCATTTTGTAATGACGAAAATGCATAAGCCCAAGAGCTACCATCTTGATAGGTGCTTGTATTGTTTGCGTTGACATATAGTACATTATTATTGAATGTTGGGCATTCAGACGAGCCATTTTCATACGGTCCTAAATCTATGTTACTACCATTTAATCTTAAATTATTGTCTAAATCCCTTAAACTGTTATTGTAAGAGTTATTTCCTGCTCCAATTGCGGGAGATGTATTTTGTAATCTGTAATCTTGATTAGGAACATCCACAAAAAGCGGATTAGTATCTAAAATATTTGTTCCGTTACTATAACCACCTTGTATAATATTTGTGTCTGCAATACCATTAAAGCTTTGAATATTGGTTGTGTTATTCCAGACAATAGAATTGTATAAAGTATTTCCATTGGTAGCATTTAAGCGTAAGGCAGTGCTATTGTTTGAAAATGAAGAATTGGAAATATTAATTATTCCATTTCCATTACTTAAAGCAATAGAAGCATTGTCGTTAAAAAGCGTGTTTGTTATTGTTAGTGTTTTATTATCGTTTAAATTTATAATATAAGGTATGCTATTGTTAGAGAATTGACACTTGTCAATAAGGATGTTACCATATGGATTAATTACAGAACCTAAACTATGTACAGACGAATTTCCAGAAAACGTACTTTTTGATATTGTTGCGTCTGTACCATTGAAATAAATAGCAGAACCACTTATACCATTATTTGCTGTATGTGAATTGTTAGTAAAAGAGCAATTTTCTATAACAGGAGGTAAACTACTGCTTCCACTAGTATAAATAGCTCCACCACCTGAACCTGAAGAGTTGCCATCAAAAATTGAATTTTTAATAACTGTGCCTTCTGTTGTCCCCATATAAAAAGCGCCTCCTCTACTTGCTGTATTTGATGAAAACGTACAATTATCAATAATAGGGCCTCCATAGTCCCAGTTTAAGGTGTTGTTATAAATTGCACCACCTTCGTTTGCCATGTTTGTTTCAAAAGTACAGTCTCTTATTATTAAGCTTCCTGGTTCAATTTCTACAATATATATAGCGCCACCTTTAGCGTTGTAAGAAGTAGTATTTATTGCTTTATTGTTTATGAACTTGCAATTTGAAATAACGGTAGCGTTTGCACCTCGTGCAAACATGCCTCCGCCCTCATTACTTCCATAACCACCTGAATTATCAGCGTTGCTATTTGTAATTGTAAAACCGTCTATAATATTGTAGTCGCCAGATGTTCTAAAAATGGTATAGACAAAGTTTTGGTCATTATTGTTTTGTTGTATATCACCATTTAGAATTGTTGGGTAGAGTTCTGGGTTTCTAGAGTTATTACTTGCGTTATAACCACCTAAAAGAGTAATGTAGTTTTTGTTCAACAAAAAATAACTAGAACGATCGTTGTCGGTTTGGGAAGCACCTAAATCAGGATAGTAATTTCCTTGAGCAACATGTATTTCATCATAACTACTGGCTGCATTTAAAGCGTCTGTTAAGTGTTGATATGCATTTGCCCAAGATGTGCCATCGTTGTTTCCGCCCGAAACATTAACATTAACATAAATAGTGTTTTGAGCTATAGGTGTTAATGAAAATAATAGAAATAGTAATTGTAGTAGTTTTTTCATAACTATATAGGTTGTTGATTCGATATGCTAAATTATACGAGTGTAGAACTCTATTCAATACGTAGGTCTACGTAGTGTAATTTGAATTAAAAAGAAAGAGGCCAAACGTTTTGAATTTTGACCTCTCAAAGGATTGATTAATAGCTTCGTTTAATTTTGTTCTGCAGGCTTATAAGTACCACAAAGGCAAGGGTAGTTTAGCCCATTTATAACTTCTTGTTCAACATTAAAGAATCGAGGTATTGTTAAACCTCCACCGTTTCCTATACTTGTGTAGTTAAAAGTAATGGTACCTCTAACTCCTCTAGAGACATCTCCTGCGTTTTCTGAAAAGTTTTGTGAATTATTAAAACCAGAATCATTAAAAGAATCTCCTTTAGTAACAGAAGAGGTGATAACCCAAAAAGGGACGTTGTCATAATTTGAATTAGATGAATAATTACCAATAACAATTGCTTGTGTTATTTGTTCGGCAGTAAATGCTCTTGCATACGGTTCTTCAGGATAGCTATCCTTGCACATTTCATTTGCTGCTTGCCAACCAGTTTTACCATTGTAACTAAACTTTCCATCATCAGATGGGTAGCTTCTACCTAAAATATAAGGTTCCATTAGAATAGGATTGGTTACTGTAGATGCTGTCTTAGCATGTAGCGCATATGGTACACTTAATAACTGACTTGTAGCAATAATAGTATAGTTTGTGCCTCCATCGGGATCTGTTTCGGTTTTGATAAAATAAGTGTTAGATGACCAATCAATAGTACTTAAGTCTCCAGATATTACTGAGCCACTACCTATTTCTATGCTTATCAATCCGTTTTGGTTTGTTACTGGTGCATGTGTTTCTGTATAAACCGCTGTGCCTGTAGAGTTTCCTTGTAAAATACTTATTTGCATACCAACGCTAGCATTGCTAACAATTTCGTTAGATGCATTTCTTATAACTGCTTGATAGCTCATTTTTTCAGGGCTTTGAGCATATGACAAAAAATAGCAAAACACACATGCGATAAGGTATAGTTTTCTCATAATATTAGTTTTTAATGATTTTGAATGTTTTTATAAGATTAGATTGATGATATATGTTTAAAAAGTAGGTAGCCGAAGGTTTCTGTTTCATATTAATAATTGTGCTATTAGAGACTATTTTCTCTATGCTTATTGTTTCACCTAAGAGGTTGACAAGTCTATAAGATAAATCAGGATTATCGTTTTCTAACTTAAGTTGTAATGTATTGGTTGTAGGATTTGGAAAAGCAACTATTTTTAATGATATAGCACTTTCTTGTGCTCCTAATGTTTCTGAAATTGAATACGACTGTTGTACACCTTGCTCAATACTTCCACTTGAAGACGTGCTACTGGTGTAGGCAATCTGTCCTATAGTATAACTTACGCTACCTTGAGAGCTATTTGCTGTGTTGCCACTGCTTACTGTAGCAGTCTGTGCAACTATTTTTGTATTAAAAAGCAAGACTATAACTATTAAAATAAGTTTTTTCATAACTATATAGGTTATTGATTCTATATGCTAAATTATACTAGTGTAGAGCTCTATTCAATACGTAGGTCTACGTAGTGTAATTAGAATATTTTGATATTGAATAAAAGAAAGTCCAACGCTACGATTAAACAGGTTTTCAATGTTTTTGGTATCGCATTGATAGCGTTTAGAAAGTTGTTTTAGTGATGTGTTTTCGTTTAAAAAGTGTAGGTGAAAAATAATACTATCTAATATTGAAGGTGTAAGATCTTTAAGTTTAGGTGTATTTAGTTGTGCTAAAAATTCATCAGAATTGGTAGCCTCTATAGTTATATTATTCTGAGTAAGATGATCTACATATGTTGGTCTGCATTTAACTACAAATTGAGAATGTTTTAATTGTAAAGGGGTTGCAAGTGGCTTGTGATAGGTTGTGTTGTTTTCTTCAGAATATAAAATGTAACTATATCCATCGGGTTGTAATAGATGATAGTCTTTATTGCTTATGCTTACATAAAAGATATCTACAACCCAATAATTAATAGGTAAATGGTATTTGTGCTTAGTGATAATAGGATGTTACAATTTTATAAGTTTCAAAATTATAACATGTTGTTTGGCAGTAAAATACGTAGGCTTACGTATTAAAAAGATCTGGGTTTTGTTTTAACCAGACAAAAAGTGCATTTTGGTTGGTGGTATCTATCTCTAGCTTTTTTATAATGTTACTTCGGTGTTTTTCAACAGTACGTTTAGAGATAAATAGCTCTTCGGCAATCTGTGTGCTGTTGAGGTTTTTTTCTAAGTATTTTAATATTTTTAATTCGGTAGCAGTTAAAGTTTCAATGGATGTATTAGTGCTGCTATCAAAATGAACTGTGCTTTTTAGCTTCTTTCCTATGTAAGTGTTGTTATTGTTAATGCTATCTAAGCATAGCTCTAACTCTTCTAAAGCACTGTCTTTTGTAATGTATCCATGTATAGTTTTTCCCACTTCGTTTAGTAATGATTCTTGCTTATGAAGTGTTAAAATAATAACTTTAGTATTTATCTGATTGCGTTGTATTTCTTGTGCGACTTCGAGCCCATTTAGTTTAGGCATGTCAAAATCCAGTATAGCAATATCAGGAATTTGTTTTGAAATTTTGTTATACGCAGTATTTCCGTCGGTTGCAGTATCAATAACTTTAAACCACTTTTTTTCTAAAAACTCCTTTGTTCCATTAAGTAGTAATGGGTGGTCATCTGCAAGAATGATAGTTGTAGGCATTGTTTAATGTTTTGGAACTTTTATTTGTATCGTTGTGCCTTTTCCTTTAACAGAATCAATACTTAACTGAGCACCGATTATTTGGGCGCGTTCTTTTAGAGTTTTTAATCCAAGGCTATCAATAATTTGACTGTTTTCAGACACGTCAAACCCAATACCATTATCTTTTATTTGAAATAATACAGAATCGTTGAGGTTTTCAACCATGATGTTACAAGCTTTTGCTTTAGAGTGTTTTTCAACATTGTTTAAGCATTCTTGCAGCATTCTAAAAACGAAAATTTCTTTGTCTTTAGAAATTTCTAACTTTTTGATTTCAATAGCTTCAGAATAGAATATGTCAGAGTTTTTCTGAAAATTCTCAACCGTATTTTTAATTGAAGCTAATAAACCTAATTTTTCAAACTGAAAAGGATGAAGACTTTGAGATATATGTCTCACTTCATCAATAGTGTCGTCTATAATTTTGGTGTCTGGGTTTTGCGTATCGTTGAGCAAAACTTTATTTTTTATAAGCAACAGACTTTGGCCCACACTATCGTGAAGTTCGCTAGAAATGCGTTTGCGTTCGGTTTCTACATTTCTAATTAAATCTTGAGCAAAGGTTTTTTGTAGCTGTGCTTTTTTTTGTGAAAATCTTCGAGAACGCCATAAAACGATAATACTAAACAGCGCTATTAATACTAAAATGCTAAACCACAAGGTTTGTTTTTTGCGTTTGTTTTGTTCATCAAGAAGTGCAATTTCACTATTTTGTTCTTCTATCTTTTTATCTCGCTTTGCAGTTTCGTAAAGTGTTTGGTAATAGGCTAGTGCTTTTGTTTTTTGTACCGATTGTATCGAGTCTTCAATCTTTTTTGAAGCTTTATAAAACGAAAGTGCTTCATCAGGGCTATTTAATTTTTCGTAGACTTCTGATAAGAATTTTTGAGCCTTTCTTTTGCCTTTAATGTCATTACTTGTAGACACAATGTTTAAGTGCTCTATGCCAAGTGTCTTTGCCTTTTTGTAGTCTTTTTCAGCAAAAGCTAGTTTTTTTATGGCTTTATAATATCTAGCTTTATGGATGCCTTCTGTGTTTTGTTGGTCTTTTTCAACTTCTTTTAAATAGAATTTTGCCTTTTCTAAACTATCATTTTCGGCATAAGCAATAGTGAGCGCATTCAATAAAATAGGGTAGAAGTAATTGAAATGATTCGATTTTTTACAAACCACCATAGCCTTGTGAAGATTTTTAATGCGTTGGGTTTCTAAACCTTGTTTTTTAAAATCGTTTGCTTCGTTAACATACAAGGAAATAAGTTGTCCGTAACTTTTAGTTTCGGTGGCTAATTTTATAGTTTCTCTGCGTTCTTTTTGAGCTTCTTCTATAAAACCATTAGCACTGTATAATATAGCTAAGGAGTTTTTAGCAGCTATAATATTGAAAGTGTCTTTTTCTTGGGTGAAAATTTCTGAAGCTTGTTTCAGGGTTTGTGATGCTAGTGCAAATTTTCCTTCATCAGAATAGGCATAACCTTTATACAGTATAGCAAATCCTTTAACACGATTGTCATTAGCTTTTTCGGCATAAGTAATGGCTTTGTCATAGTGAAACATTGCTGAGTCTACTTGCTTGGTAAAGTAAAAACTATCGCCAGAGTCTATATACAAACTAGCTAAATTTCTAGCACTAATATTATTTTTTAAGGTTTTAAAATAGGTATTGAAAATAGCAATACCAGTTTTAGGTTTGCCTAAAAAATTATTGTGATAATTAATAAGGTTTGTAGTATTGTAAGCCGCAAGATTAAAAGAGTCTAGCTTTATAGCGAGATCTATAGTGGTGCGTGCAATAGAGTCGTAAGAAAAATTAGGTTTGTCTCTAACAACAGATGTTAAGCTGTCTAGAAGAAATAACTTTTTAGCATTGTCATTTTCAGATTGTATTTCAGTTTTTAGTTGATCTACGAGTGGTTTTAAATCTGAATCTTGAGCATTTACAGATAAAAAAAATAGTAGAGAAAATACGAGTGAAAGTTGTTTCATTTGAGGTAATTTCTCTACTAAATTAATTAAAAAAATGATTACTTGTTTTCAATCCATTTTCTAGCATTTACAAAGGCTTCTAACCAAGGCGACACTTCATCTTGTCGTTCATCAGGATAATTTGCCCAATTCCATTGGAATGTAGAACGCTCAATATGTGGCATAGTCACCAAATGCCTTCCCGTTTTATCAGTCATCATAGCTGTATTAAAATCTGAACCATTTGGATTATGAGGATACTCAGCATAACCATATTTTGCTACAATATTATATTGATCTTCAGCATAAGGAAGGCTGAATTTTCCTTCACCATGAGAAATCCAAACACCTAATGTACTACCTGCTAGCGTTGAAAGCATAATAGAGTTATTCTCTTCAATTTTTACAGAGGTAAATGAACTCTCGTGTTTATTAGAATCATTATGCACCATTTTACCATGCTGCTCATGCTCTGGATTAATAAGATCTAGTTCCATCATTAACTGGCAACCGTTACAAATACCAACAGAAAGTGTGTCTTCTCTTTCAAAGAAATTTTTAATGACTTCGTTGGCTTTGTCATTGTATTTAATAGCACCAGCCCAACCTTTAGCAGAGCCTAAAACATCAGAGTTTGAGAAACCACCAACAGCACCAAGGAACTGAATGTCTTCTAAAGTCTCACGACCAGAAATTAAATCGGTCATGTGTACATCTTTAACATCAAAACCTGCTAAGTACATAGCATTTGCCATTTCACGTTCAGAGTTACTTCCTTTTTCACGTAAGATAGCAGCTTTAGGTCTCGGTTTGCTACTGTCAATACTAGGCAGTTTACCTGTAAAATGACTTGGGAATGTATATTGAAGTGGTTGTTGCTTGTAGTTGTTGTAACGTACTTCCGCTAAACCATTAGCAGTTTGTTTCTGGTCGAGTAGGAAAGAGGTTTTGTACCACATATCTCGTAATCTCGAAACCGTCATGGTAAATACGTCGCTTCCATTGATGATGCTTAATACATCAGCATCAGTTACTTTTCCAATGTTATGGAAGGTAATTCCAGCATCAGACAATGTGTTTTCTATACTATTGTCTTTAGATTGAATTACAATACCAGCGTTTTCAGCAAATAAAACTTTGAATGAATCTTTTTCAGCCAATTCAGTAATGTCTAATTCTGCACCAATAGTATTATCTGCAAAACACAATTCTAGTAAAGTTGTAATCAATCCACCAGAAGCAACATCATGACCAGCAACAATTTTATTGTCTTTTATTAATTGCTGAATCGTGTTAAACACAGTTTTAGTATAAGCTGCACTTTTTACATTTGGTGTGCTGTTTCCTACTTTATTATTGATTTGTGCAAATGAGCTACCACCAAGTTTAAAGTCATCTTGAGATATATTGATATAATAGATATCACCTTTATCCTTCTTGAAAACAGGTTCTACAACCTTAGAAATATCGTTGCAGTTTGCAGCAGCAGAAATGATAACTGTACCAGGAGAAATAACATCACCATCAGGATATTTTTGTTTCATGGATAATGAATCCTTTCCTGTTGGAACATTGATACCTAAATCTATTGCAAATTCAGAAACAGCTTTTACGGCTTCATATAATCGAGCATCTTCACCTTCATTTTTACAAGGCCACATCCAGTTTGCAGAAAGCGAAACACTTTGCAAACCATCTTTTAATGGTGCCCAAATAATATTTGTTAAGGCTTCAGTAATAGAATTGCGACTTCCAGCCACAGGATTTATTAATCCTGAAATAGGTGAGTGGCCAATACTTGTGGCAATACCTTCTTTTCCTTTATAATCTAAAGCCATTACACCTACATTATTTAATGGAAGTTGTAATGGACCAGCACACTGCTGTTTGGCTACTTTACCACCAACACAACGGTCTACTTTGTTAGTTAACCAATCTTTACAAGCTACAGCTTCGAGTTGTAATAGTTGGTCTAAGTAATCATAAAAGTTATCTGAATTATAGGATAGATCACTGTAGTTTTTGTCAACCGTATGATCAGTCATTATAGTTTTTGGAGAGCTACCAAACATGTCTTCTAAAGCCAAATCCATTGGTTTATCACCATTGGTTTTAGACTCAAAAGTAAAACGATGCTTGCCAGTAACCTCACCAACATCGTAAATTGGTGAACGTTCTCTGTCTGCAATTTTATGTAATGTGTCTAAGTGCTTTTCTGAAATGACTAATCCCATACGTTCCTGAGACTCGTTACCAATAATTTCTTTGGCAGAAAGGGTAGGATCACCCACTGGTAATTTATCTAAATCAATGTGCCCACCTGTGTCTTCAACCAATTCTGATAAACAGTTAAGATGTCCACCAGCACCATGATCGTGAATAGAAACAATTGAATTTTCATCACTTTCTACCATACCACGAACCGCATTAGCAGCACGTTTTTGCATTTCTGGGTTAGAACGTTGTACGGCATTTAGCTCAATACCACTGTCAAATTCACCTGTGTCAGCAGACGATACAGCAGCACCTCCCATACCAATTCGGTAATTGTCACCACCAAGAATGACGATTTTGTCACCTTCTTTAGGTGTGTCTTTTATGGCTTGATCTGCTTTTCCGTAACCAATACCACCAGCTTGCATAATTACTTTGTCATAACCGATTTTATCGCTGCCTTCTTGGTGCTCAAAAGTTAAAACAGAACCACAAATTAATGGTTGGCCAAATTTGTTTCCAAAATCAGAAGCTCCATTACTAGCTTTAATTAAGATATCCATTGGTGTTTGGTACAACCATTTGCGCTCAGGAAACGCCTTTTCCCAAGGACGCTCTTCTTCTAAACGCGAATACGATGTCATGTAAACAGCTGTTCCGGCTAACGGAATAGATCCTTTACCACCAGCAAGTCTATCTCTAATCTCTCCACCAGAACCTGTTGCAGCACCATTAAAAGGCTCAACAGTTGTTGGGAAATTGTGTGTTTCTGCTTTTAATGAAATTACAGATTCATAATCTTTGGTTTGGTAATATTCAGGAACATCAGCACGCTTTGGCGCAAACTGTTCTACAACAGGTCCTTTTATAAACGCTACGTTATCCTTATATGCAGAAACAATATCGTTTGGATTTTGTTTCGAAGTTTCCTTAATCATTTTGAATAACGATGTCGGTTTTTCTTCTCCATCAATAACGAATGTTCCGTTGAAAATTTTATGACGACAGTGTTCTGAGTTCACTTGTGAGAAACCGAATACTTCAGAGTCTGTTAATGGACGACCAATCTTTTTTGAAACACCTTCAAGATATTCAATTTCTTCGTCGCTAAGCGCTAAACCTTCTTGTTGGTTATATGCCGAAATATCTTCAATATTCTGAATCGCTTCAGGTTGAATGTTTATGGTGAAGATGTCTTGATCTAAGCTTGAAAACTTTTCAGAAATCATTGGGTCGTACCCTTTAAAATCTTCAGATGTAGAAATGAATTCTTCAATTCTAATGATGCCAGAAATTCCCATGTTTTGAGTAATTTCTACAGCATTTGTACTCCAAGGCGTTATCATGGCAGCTCTTGGACCAACAAAAAAAGCATCTACTGATGCTTGTTCTATTTTTGGCTGGTCGCCAAATAACCATACTAATTTAGAAATGGTTTCTGTTGATAATTCTTTTGTGGCTTGAACAGCAAATACTTTGCTGTTTTGGTTTCCGAAGAAATGAATCATTATGCGTATGTTATAGTTGTGTTTTGAAAGTGCAAAAATACACTTTTTTTCGTGTAATGATGATTATTTCAATTATTGATTGTAGGATTTATTCACGAGGTTTTGAACAAAAAAAAGCGACTCTTACAAGTCGCTTTTTTAAGTTTAGTTTTTTATGAGCTTTTTGCTTAAGGTAGAATTACCTTGTTTAATTCTTAAAATATAAACTCCTGTTGAAAGTTGTTCTGTATTTATTGTGCTAGAATTGGTAATTACTTTTGATAAAACATGCTTACCTAAAACATTAAATATGTCGATTTGAGTTTCGGTTTGACTGTTAAGTTTAATGTTTAAGCTATTTTTTACTGGATTTGGATAAATTGAAATAGCTTCTATACTATTTTCAGGTAAACTTAAACTTGAATAGCATGTCCAAGATAAATTATCTATTCCTACTCTGGCATCACCTGAGTTATTATCTTCAATTACCACAGTTACATTTCCATCAACATTAATATCAGTAATAGTTGTAGTTTGTACAGTGTCGCTATAAGGGATTGTACCTGCAAGATTTCCATTTACCATTACATTTAAGGTTCCATCTGAACCAGAAAAGATACGTTGAGTAGTAATCGTAAAACTTCCAATACCACCACTAAGGGTAGGTGAGGTTAAAGATGCGCCATCAGTAGTGCCTCTATAATCGATTAATATAGCTCTACTGCTTTCTATGGTTTGGTCTGTTCTAGCTTCGGTAGCGTTCCAAGTACCACTATCTCCAGTCCAAGTTCTGTCGGTATATTGTGAGCTGTTTGCTGGCATGTCTTCAAAATCTTCTGAGGCACACTCATCACCATTAGCTCCAGCTTCAGTTGTGGTACCATTTACAGAGTTGCTTTGTGAAGACTCGTTTCCTGCATCATCTTTTGCAATTACATAAAACGAATATGTAGTTTCTGGAGTTAAATTAACTACAGTTGCTGAATTTGTAGTAACCGTCATATTATATACACCATCTACATAAACATCATAAGCAGTAACAGCTATGTTGTCAGTTGAAGCAGTCCAATCTAAAGAAATTGTAGTTGAACCTTCGTTAGTAACCATAAGATTGGTTGGAGTAGAAGGTGCTTCGGTGTCAGGAGTTATGTTCCAAATCATTTCAACGTACTCAGGATGGTCAACAAAAGGGTTTCTGTTACTCTGGTGGTTATAATAGATATTGTTGTTTCGATCTATTTCTTTTTGAGAAACAGGGTCCATTTGGTGCCATGTTAAAAGTATGCTTAAAAAAGGATCGTCTAATACTTTGTCTGAACTTCCGTCAAACATAGCATAGCTTCCCCAACTACTAATTTGATCTTCGTATCGCGTTACAAAATAGAAGTAGATACGAGCAATGTCTCCTTTAAATTCATCAATAGGTTCAAAAACTGTATTGGTATAACCAGCAGAGTAACCACTATTGAGGTTGCCTCCAAGTTTAGAGCCATTTTGCGTTGGATTAGAAATATTACTTTGACTTACTAATTGACTATTATCAACTACTCCAAATGGATAATTGTTTCTAAAACCATTAACTCTACCATCTGTAGGTAAGAGGTGATGAGCGTCACTTCTCATTGGAGTATTTTGGCTGAAAACAGATTGTGGAATGACATGCTCTTTGTTATAGCAATCGCCTTCGATAGCGTATTCTCCACATTCATTACTCACAGGTGAAAATGTGTAAGGGTCTGGTCCTGTAGGGTTTTCTGAATAAGGGTCTAAAATCGTATTACTTCCTGTTTCATAGTAGTTGTCTAAATCATAAGACGCAATAAAACCATCCATAGCATTATAACCTTGATCGTTATGGTTGTCTATGATGTTATGTAGTTGCGTTTTTAAAGTGTAGCCAGTTCCTGTGGCACTATCATAATAGCCTGCTGGAATTTGTGCAAAAGCTACAGTTGAAAAAATTAAAGTAGCTATTAAAGTGTAGAATTGTTTCATCTATTTAGTTTATTTTTTCTTTTCAAGTAATGCCATGTAAAATCCATCAAAACCTGATTTATGGGCTAAAATCTTTTTATCTTTTACAAAGGTAAAGTCTTTTCCAGATTCCGATGTTAAAAATTTGTCAACTTGTTTTTGGTTTTCAGAAGGTAAAACCGAACATGTAGCATACACTAGTTTACCACCAGGTTTTACCATTTTAGAGTATTGTTGTAATACCTCTTGCTGTGTTACTCTTATGCTATCTAAAAATTCAGGTTCTAATTTCCATTTTGCATCAGGATTTCTACGTAAAACACCTAATCCAGAACATGGAGCGTCAATTAAAACTCTATCGGCTTTGTCATAAAGTTTTTTGATAGGTTTTGTAGAGTTAATAACACGCATGTCAAAATTATGAACACCATTACGCTTAGCTCTGGTTTTCAGTTTTTTTAATTTACTTTCATAAATATCCATTGCAATCACCTGACCTTTGTTTTGCATCAAAGCAGCGATGTGTAATGTTTTACCACCAGCTCCAGCACAAGTGTCTACAACTTTCATTCCTGGTTGAACATCTAAAAAGTCGGCTACTAATTGAGACGATGCATCTTGTACTTCGAACCAACCATCTTTAAAAGCTTCGGTTTTAAATACATTAGCACGTTCTTTTAATTTTAGAGCGTAAGGATAGTTGTTTAAAAACTCGGTTTCAATATCTTCAGACTGAAGTTTTAATTGTAAGTCTTTTTTGTTGGTTTTTAAAGTGTTTACACGTAAGATAACTTCGGCTTGCTCATTTTGCATAGCAATTTCCTTAGTCCATGTATCTTCACCTAATTCTGCAATTCCAACTTCATCAATCCAATCAGGAATAGATTCGCGGAATTTTCTAATTTTTGATAATTCATCAAAACGACCTTTAATTTTACGTGTTGGCGTATTTACAAAATACTTCCAATCTGGTAAACGAATACCTTTTAAAGTTGCCCAAACAGCAAACATTCTCCAAAGGTTGTCTCTGTCGTAAGGAGCTTTAACTTCAGCTATTTCAGCATATAAACGTTTCCAACGTACAATATCGTAAGTGGTTTCGGCAACAAACGATCTGTCTCTGCTTCCCCAACGTTTATCACGCTTTAAAAGAGATTGAATTACCTTGTCGGCATATTCTCCTTCGTTAAATATCTTGTGTAAGCCGTCAATAACGGCAAAACATAAATTTCTATGTAATCGCATTGTAAAAAATTCAGCATGCAAATTTACGGTTAATTCCTAAGATTTTTCCTTAATTTACTACCGAAAATATAATATTTGGAAGAAAAGGAGTTTATACAAGCATTAAAGAGTAGAGATTCTTTAGCTTATAGTAAGTTAATTGATGATTTTCAAGACAGGGTTTTTGGGACCTGTATATCATTTGTGCCAAATAAAGAAGATGCTGAAGATATTGCTCAAGAGGTGTTTTTAGAGGTGTTCAATTCAATAGATAAGTTTAAAGGTAAATCAAAACTTACTACATGGATTTATAGAATAACCACTAATAAATGTTTAGAATTTATTAGAAAAAGAAATACTAAAAAACGATTTGCTTTTTTGCAGTCTATAACTGGAAATGTTTTACCTCTGGACAAAACAACTTATTTTACTGAAATAAACCATCCAGGAATACAATTAGAAAATAAAGAATTAAATGAAACTTTGTTTAAAGCTATAAATTCACTTCCAGAAAGTCAAAGTGTCGTGTTTACATTACACAAAATTGACGGAAAGAGTTATGATGAAATAGCTGAAATAACTAATAAGAGTTTATCTTCAGTTGAATCAACAATGTTTAGAGCGAAGAAGAATTTAAAGAGTATACTAGAAAATTATTATAAGAATGAATACTAGTACAAGTTTTTTTGAGTATTTGCATCTAAATATAAAGAGACTAAAAATATTAATATGAATAAAAAAGTGCAAGAGGTATTAGATTCAGCTGAATCAATAGGAAGCGTAAAAGCATCTCCTTTTTTTAAAGAAGGTGTCATGCGTCAAATTCACAATGTATCAAATGAAAAAGAATTGATGTTGTGGTCATGGTTTACGCCTAAATTGCAACTAGTAACCTTGACTTGTGTTATTGTTTTGAATATTGTAGCATATACTAAACTTAAAGAGATTACTTACAATGAAAATGTAAATAGCTTTGCAGAATCATATGGTTTATTAGAAAATAATGAATCTTCAATATTAAATTAAGCATGAAAAAAAACACAATTATATATTCGTTACTTGTTTTTTTAGTAATCATGAACATGTTTTTCTTGTATAATTATATGTTTAAACCTACTAATATAAATGAGCAACGTCAGCAGAATAATAAAGATTTTATAGTTAGTGAGTTAGGGTTTAGCGAAGAACAAAAAGCCGAATTTAGAAAAAAAAGTATTAGTCATCACGAAGCTATGAGGCGTCTAAATGATGAAATAAAAATCCTTAAGGATGAATTGTTTGGTAAATTATCTGACGATATGGTTAATGATGGTGTTATTGACTCTATTACTTCATTGATAGGTGAAAAAGAAAAATCTAAGGAACAAGAGGTTTTTCGTCATTTTAAAATGATTCAAGAATTATCCAACGATAAGCAGAAAGAAAAATTTAAAATGATAATTATGGATGCTTTAAGACGAAACGACAGAGGTGCTAATAGAATTCCGCCTCCACCAAGGGAAGAGAATAATCGTATTAGGCCACCAAGAAATTAAAAATCACAAAAAAAAAGACTCCAATAAAGGAGTCTTTTTTTTTGTGATTTTTTTAACACCATTAAGCACAAGTATAAAATGAAAACCACATCTAAAAATATCTAACAACAATAAGAAATATGAAAACAAAAAAATTAATTACTGCCATTTTTATCTTAACAAGTATAAATCTTTTTGCTCAAGGACCAGGAGGTAGAGGAGGAAGAGGTAATGGAAATCAACAAAGAGGAGAGAAACCTAGTGCATCTAAAATTTTAGAAATGTTAGATGTTAATAATGATAAAGTTATAGATAAAGACGAAGCCTCTAATGATAGACGAGGTAAAATATCTGAAGATTTTGCTGAAATAGATACTAATGAAGATGGAGTGATAGATTTAGATGAGCTAGAAGCATCATTAGATTCAATGGATAAACCTAGAGAAATTTCTGCAGAAAAGGTTTTAAAAGAGATAGACGATAATGAAGATGGATTGTTAAATGAGCTAGAAGTAGCCGCAAAAGATAGAAGAGAGCTCGTCAATAATTTTAAAATTATTGATACCGATGAGGATGGTCAACTTAATCTTGAAGAATTAAAAACATTTTACTCAAGCATGAAAAAGGAGAAGAGATAGAAAGTAAATTAAGTATGATGATGCTAAAAGAGTTTGGTTTTAAATTGTTGTTTTGGTTATAGTCTAAGCTAATAAAGGTATAAAAAACACAAGTTTTAATTGAAAGTAGCATCTAAATAAATATAACCAAAAAACAAATTATAAATGAAAAGACAATTTTATCATGTAGTAGCTGTAATAGGAGTTTTATGTTTTATGAGTTGCAAATCTTCTGAAAACACAGCAGAAACAAAGAGTAATGAGCAAAGAGAATCAGGTGGAGTACCAAATGTAACCGAGTTGATTAAAGAAATGGATGCTAATGGAGATGGGAAGTTATCTAAAGAAGAAGTAAAAGGACCATTAGCTGAAGATTTTTCTAAAATAGATACTAATGAAGATGGATTTTTAAGTCTAGAAGAGTTAAAGAATGCTCCTAAACCTAGTAGAGATGAACGAGGAGGTAGACCTCAAAGAGGAAGAAACTAAATAATAAATAAATCAAGATTTAAATTATGAAAATAACATATTATAACATATTAATTGTTTTAGGATTAGTCGTTGTATCTTTTATTGCTTGTTCTAGTGGAGACGATTCAACATCATCAAATGAAGAAGAAGTTGTATCTGAACTTCACCCAGCTTTTTCAGAATTTAATAGTGATGCAGTAACAATTTTTTTAGAGGGTTCTAATGTGGTTATTGAAACTACAGGTTTGCCAAACCATGAAACAGTATATTGGGGAGTTGGTCATGAGCTTTATATGGAAGAACCAGATGTTGCGTTAACACCAAGCATTATGAATAGCAATAATAATGCAACAACAATTGTAGTAGATGCAACACCTAATTTAACAGGAAATACTGTTGCCACAACTTTTGATACTATAGGTATAGCGGTTAGTGGAGCATCAATATTTAATGATCAAGAAGGAGGAGGACCTCTTGATGCTGCAGCAGCTAGTTTAGACTGGACAGGAGCTCATATTGGTCCAGGAGTATACCACTATCATTTAGAACCAAAGGCTTTCAGTAATGATGATGATAATTTAGTAGGTATTTTATTAGATGGCGTTTTTCTTTATGGACGTAGAGATTACCCTTCAAATGAATACCCAACAGATTTAGACGAGTCAGGAGGTCATTTTGGACCTACACCACATAATCCAGATGGTGAATATCATTACCACATTATAAATGAAGTGTATTCAACAACAGGCTCGTATTTAGCATTTGCAGGACCATATCAAGGATATTAATTAATCGTTTTTATTATGAAACCAACATTTTTAATAATTGTTATGGTAGTTCTTTTTGGTTGTGGTAATTCTCCTGATAAAACTGCAAACGTAAATGTATTATTGTCTGCTGATACTGATGCTATAGCCATTGCTAATGTTGAAGTCTTAAAATCAGAGTTGGTTTTAAATCAAATAGAAGGAGTTTGGTATTATAATAATCAACCTTATAATGGTTACAGTTTAAAGTTTCATAAAAATGATTTGCTTAAGGAAAAACTAGGTTTTTTTAAAGGTAAACGACAAGGGCAAGCAAAAACTTGGTCAGAGAGTGGAGTATTACGTACAGTCTCATTTTATAACCAAAATAAATTAACAGGAGTTTATAAAAGTTACTGGGAAAACGGAAATTTAGCTTTGCAAGTTCATTACAAAGATGGGAAGAAACAAGGTGAAGAAAAGCAATGGTACCCAAATGGAACGTTGGCTAAACAACGATGGTTAGAAGATGGTAAAGAAAAAGGAATGCAAAAAGCATGGTTGTCTAACGGAAAGCTATATGTTAATTATGAAGTTAAAAACGGAAGAGTTTTTGGACTAATGCGCTCCAATTCATGTTATAAATTAGAGAATGAAAAAGTTACTAAAAAGATATAATATAGACGTCGTTTCGGTTTGTATTGCATTAATAGTATTAAGTTGTAATAACGCTGTAAAGCCTAAAACGCCTAAAGCTTTAGAGACTAGTAGAGTTAACTATTTGCCTTACTATAATGAAGCTTCTTTTACACCTAATTGGATAACGCCAGGAACAGAGGAAGAAGCGCAATTTCATAAAATACCAGACTTTAAACTCGTTAACCAACTAGGAGACACAATAACCCAAAAGACTTTTGATAATAAAATATATATTACCGATTTCTTTTTTGCAAGTTGTCCAGGAATTTGCCCTCAAATGACGAGTAATATGTTTAAGGTACAAGAAGCGTTTTTAAATGATGATGAAGTATTGTTTTTGTCGCATTCTGTTACACCAAATAGAGATTCTGTTCCTGTTTTAAAAAAATATGCAGAAAAACATGGTGTAATTGAAAATAAATGGCATTTAGTAACAGGAAACAAATTAGATATATACAACTTAGGTAGAGAGCATTATTTTGTTGAAAATGATTTAGGCGAACCAAAAAACATTGAAGATTTTTTACATACTGAAAATTTCTTATTAATAGATAAAAATAAGCACATAAGAGGAATCTATAATGGGTTAAATAGAGCCTCAATACAACAATTAATAATAGATATTAAAGCACTTAAAGACGAAAGCTAGATTGGTAACCTAGTTTTTTTTTGATTGATTGATGAGTGAAAAGCTTTGTGGTATATCGCAAAGCTTTTCTATTTTTAAGAAAAATATATTAAGGATGAGAATATTAGTTGTAGCTGTATTGCTAATTGTGTTAAGTTCCTGTAACGATAATGAACCAAAAAGAAGCAATGGGTTTTCAAGTGTTGAAATTAAAACTTTACTGAAAGATTCATTGTTAGATGTTAGAGCGATTGAAATAATGAACGATTCGGTTTTAATTTTCCCTTACAACAGATTTCAAATAAATAGCTATGATATACTTTCAGAAAGTGGCTTTTATATAGATTGGTTGCACTCAAATTATCCAATTTTTGATAAAGACGTTGATACTTTGTTAGGTGTTGGTAATATTGAACCAAAAGAGATACGATCTATTGCATCAAATAATAAATCGTTGTTTTTGCTTAATGTTGAATCCCCAGCATTAATAAATAAGGTTAAAATGGATACGGTTCTTCATGCTAATCATAGATTGCAAAAAGTAATTGAAGTTGATAATCACCCCAAAGCCTTTTACGACTCTATGGATTTTTGGAACAACCAAGAAGGTATTGCTATTGGTGATCCAACTGATGATTGTATGAGTGTAATAATTACCAGAGATAGTGGAGAAACATGGACTAAATTGCCTTGTGAAGATTTACCTAAAACTCTAGATGGCGAAGCCGCTTTTGCTGCAAGCGATACTAATATTACTATAGTTGATAACCATACTTGGGTTGCTACAGGAGGAAAAGCGAGCAGAATTTTATATTCACCAGATAAAGGGGCAACTTGGGAAGTTTATGATACTCCAATTATTCAAGGAAAAGAAACTACAGGAATGTACTCTTTGGATTTTTATGATGCACAACATGGTTTTGCAATAGGAGGAGATTATACCCAACCTAATGATACTATAGGCAATAAAATACGAACAGAAGATGGAGGAAAAACATGGAGTGTGGTTGCTAACGGAAAAGGACCAGGTTATAGAAGTTGTGTGCAATATGTACCAAATAGTAATGCCAAAGAATTAGTTGCTGTAGGTTTTAAAGGAATTGACTACACTAATAATGCAGGAGATTCATGGAAACATCTTAGTGATGAAGGGTTTTACACCATAAGGTTTTTAAACGATTCAGTAGCTTATGCAGCTGGTAAAGGACGAATTTCTAAGCTTACTTTTAAGAACTAAAAAAAGAGCCTGAAATGGCTCTTTAATTATTTAGGGATTGTTTTTTCGTTCTTGTCGACGTTTTTTAAACTCTTCAAACATTTTTCGTTTAAAGTTTTCTTCGGCAGTTTTAAGCTGCAGGATTTTTTTTGAACTAATCACTTTTCTTAAACTGTCAAAAAAGTCAGTTCTTAAATTGTGTTTTTCGTTTTCTAGTTTTATAAGATCATCTAAAACAGCTTTAGCTTCAGCTTCAGAGATATCATTATTTATTTTTCGCTTCTTTTCTCTAGATAGTTCACGTAGCATGTCTTCTTCTAGCTCATAAGCATTATATATAGGCCAAAACTTTTGTGCTTCACTTTCGGTAAGGTTTAAATGTTCTGTTATAAATGCTATTTTTAGTGCGTTAATGCGTTCTTTTTTTTCTTCATGAGATTGAGAAAAAGCAGTAGCAAAAAGGCAAATAAAACAAAGGGATACTATTAATTTTTTCATTATTAATCAGTAATTAAATCTTCAACAGTTGTGTTTTCAATAATATAATTTTCAAGGGTGTTTTCGGTTATTGATAGTTCCGAAAAGTCATAAATGCTAATATCATCATTGGTAACTAAAGAAGCAAAGTCCTCATTGGTAAAATCTTCTTCACTAATGTAGCTTTCAATAGATGTTAGCTCTAGGTCATCAAAACTTATTTGGTCTTCAGAACCAAAAAACAAATTAAAAGCTAAAACCATACATGCTGCAATTGCTGCAACTGACGCTGTTTTTTTCCAATTAAACAACTTTATAACTTTGGTTTCTGGTTGCGTTTTCACAGCATCTAACACCTTTACATCTAAATTTTCAAAATAAGACTCAGGTGCTTTAAATCCATTAGTATCTATTTTTGAAGATAGCTTAGCTTGATTTAGTATAGAATCGTCTAAACCTTCAAAATAGTTTTTTGGAGTTTTAAAGCCAGTTGTTTTAATATGTTCTAATTTTTTGTTTTTCATTTGTTTATTTGACTAAAATATACTCAAAAGGTTTAATTTGAGGTTAGGTAGTCTTCTATTTTTTTTACTGCAATATGGTAGGATGCTTTTAATGCTCCTTCGCTTGTATCTAGTATTTCAGCCATGTCTTTGTATTTTATATCATCAAAATATTTCATGTTGAATACAATTTGTTGCTTTTGAGGCAACGTTGCAATGGCTTGCTGTAATTTTAATTGTATATCGTCTCCTTCAAAGTATACATCAGCTTTTAAATTGGAAATTGAGTTTTGCTGAAGCTCTTCATTACTAATTTGAAGGTGTTTCGCATTTTTGTTTAAATGAGTTATAGATTCGTTGGTAGCGATACGATACATCCATGAAAACAATTTACTATCTCCTTTAAAATTATGAATGTTCTTATACACTTTTATAAATGTATTTTGAAGTACATCATCAGCATCATCGTGTGAAATCACAATTTTTCGAATATGCCAATATAAGCGTTCCTTGTAAAGCGATAGTAATTCTTTAAAGGCTTGTTCTTTGGTGTTTTCGGTTCTTAATCTAAGTAATAGCTCTTTTTCGTCAGTCACTTATAAGTTTATTATTTAGACTTTTGAAAATATGAAAAGTTTAATTAAAAAAAGTGGTTTTTTATTTTAAAATTTAAAATACTGATTTGTAATATGTTAATATAATTTTTATCGATTAAGTGTAATTTTATTACGATGAAATGCATTTTTTTTTTGCTTTGTAAGAATTTTTGTTTTATGTTTACATCACCTAACCTACTAGCTTATTGCCAGTGTCCCCAAATCTGGTAATATAAAGAAAGGGATACATCCTAAATAGATGTATCCCTTTTATATTTACTTATTTATTTTAAGTGAAATAGTAGCTTATTCAAAACTTTGCATGTCTACAAGTTTTTTGTAAACACCATTTAAAGCAATAAGTTCGTTGTGTTTGCCTTGTTCGGCAATTTCACCTTTTTGCATAACTATAATTTCATCGGCATTTTGAATGGTAGACAGCCTATGCGCTATAACAATTGACGTTCTGTTTTTCATCATGTTTTCTAGTGCAACTTGTACTAAGCGTTCGCTTTCTGTATCAAGGGCAGAAGTTGCTTCGTCTAAAATCATGATAGGAGGATTTTTTAAGACTGCTCTTGCAATGCTTAAACGTTGTTTTTGACCACCAGATAACTTCCCACCAGAATCACCAATGTTGGTGTCTATTCCGTTAGGTAAATCTTTAACAAACTCCCAAGCATTAGCTACCTTTAAGGCTTCAATAATTTCTTCATCAGTGGCATCTTTTTTACCAAGAAGAATATTGTTTTTTACAGACTCGTTAAATAATATTGAATCTTGAGTAACTAATCCCATAAGGTTCCTCAACGATTTTTTAGTAAGATCTTTGATGTTATCACCATCAATTTCAATGCTACCTTTAGTAACATCATAAAAACGAGTTACAAGATTAGCAATTGTAGATTTTCCGCTACCTGATTGCCCAACTAAAGCAATGGTTTTGCCTTTAGGTACTTTAATGGAAAAGTTTTTAAGCACTAGATCGTCTTCATATTTAAAAGACACATCGTTTATCGCTATTTCAGAATTAAAATCTGATTTGTTTTTGGCATTAGGTTTATCTTCAAGTGGAGAAGGTGTGTTTAGAATTTCTAGTACACGTTCGGCAGCAGCATTTCCTTTTTTTACACTATAGCTTGCTTTGCTTATTGCCTTTGCAGGTGTTAAGATATTGTATGCTAATCCCATATAAACAATAAATAAACCAGCCTCTAAGCTGCCATCAATTAAAACCATTTGACCTCCATACCATAGTAGAATGGAAATAACCAAAATACCTAAAAACTCACTAGTTGGCGATGCTAAATTTTGACGGTTAAGTAGGTTGTTTGAAAACTTGTTGAATCGTGTTGTAGATTCTTTAAACTTTTCGCCAAATATCTTTTGAGAGTTAAAACCTTTAATCACTTTTAGTCCACCAAGAGTTTCTTCAATGATAGATAGTAATTGACCTTGTTCACTTTGAACTCTATCAGAGCGCTTTTTTAAGCTTTTTCCAATTCTGGAAATAATAAAACCAGAAACAGGAATAAAAATAAAAACGAACAACGTGAGTTTAGCACTAATGAGAAACATGGTAATGATTGTAAACAGTATCATTAACGGTTCTCTAACAATAAGTTCTAGTATCGACAAGAATGAAGTTTGTATTTCTTGAACATCAGTTGTTATTCTTGCAATGGTATCTCCTTTTCGTTTTTCAGAAAAGTAAGCGATAGGTAAATCTACCACTTTGTCATACAATTCATTTCTTATGTCTTTTAAAACACCGTTTCTTAAAAAGGTGATAAAGTACATTGCTAAATAGCTAAATAGGTTTTTTAGTAAAAACATACTTACTACCAAAACTACCATAAAAATAAGGACATCGTCATGTCCTTCATTAGCTTTTTGAGTAACAAAGTAATTTAAATAGCTTTCTAAATAATCTTTAATTTTAGAAATGCCTTCCCAAGTTGGCTTTGTGTTTATTTGTTTTGTTTTGTCAAATAACACATTGAGCATTGGAAATAGTGAAACCATAGCCAAAGTACCAAACAATGCATAAAAAACATTGCTTATTATATTAAGTACAGCATAACTTTTATAAGGTTTCGCAAAGCGAAGTATTTGCTTAAAGTAATTCATTAATTTATTTTCATGTCGTCAACAATGGCGTCAATTTTCGATTCCAATTTTTGTTCCACTGTTTTAAAGTCTGACACATTGTCTAATGTAGTATTTACGCTGATGTAAAACTTAATTTTTGGTTCGGTACCACTTGGTCTAAGTGCTATTTTACTACCATCTTCGGTATAGTAAATCAATACGTTAGATTTTGGAATATCAATGGCTTCTTCAGTATTGTTTTTTACATCTTTTGCAATAGATAATTGGTAGTCTTCAATTCTAACTACTTTTGAGCCATTAACTTCTTTTAACGGATTTTCTCTAGCATCAATCATCATTTGCTTAATTTCTTGAGCGCCTTCAATTCCTTTTTTGGTTAATGATATTAAACGCTCTTTATACAATCCATGTTCAGCGTATAAATCAATTAATGCTTCATATAGTGTTTTTCCCTCAGCTTTAGCCTGAGCAGCAATTTCACAAGCTAAAAGGGTAGAGGTTACAGCATCTTTGTCTCTTACGAAATCACCAACCATGAATCCAAAACTTTCTTCACCACCACCAATAAAATCCATATTAGGGAAGTCTTTAATCATTTTAGCAATCCATTTAAAACCAGTTAAACCAATTTTGCATTCTACATCATAAGCATTTGCTAAAACCGACATCATAGGTGTAGACACAATTGTGGAGCCTACAAATTGATTACCATTGATTTTACCAGAGTTTTTCCATTGTTTTAATAAGAAATCGGTCATTAAAATCATGGTTTGGTTACCATTTAAAATCACCAATTCATTATCTAGGTTTCTTACAGCAACACCCAAGCGGTCACAATCAGGATCAGTACCAATTACAATGTCTCCATTTACTTTTTCAGCAAGTTCCATAGCCATTTTTAAAGCTTCAGGTTCTTCAGGGTTTGGTGATGCCACAGTAGGGAAATCGCCATTAGGCTGACGCTGTTCTTCTACTATATTTACATTGGTATAGCCAGCTCTTTTTAGAGTTTCAGGAACAGCAGTAATTGAGGTTCCGTGTAAAGAGGTAAATACAATATTTAAGTTTTCTCTGGCTTCTGTGGAGGTGTTAAAACTTCCATTTCTTACTGAGTTATCAATAAACACATTGTCAATAGCTTCACCTATGTATTCGATTAAATCGGTATTTGCTTCAAATTTAATTTCAGAATAATCCAACTTGTTTATTTCAGCAATAATTTCGGCATCTTGTGGTGGTACTAATTGACCGCCATCTTGCCAATATACTTTGTATCCATTGTATTCAGGTGGATTGTGTGAAGCGGTAAGTACAATTCCGCAGTGACAACCTAAATGTTTTAGCGTAAATGAAAGTTCAGGAGTAGCTCTTAAATCTTCAAATAAATACACTTGAATTCCGTTTGCCGAAAATACATCTGCTACAACTTTGCCGAAAGTATTACTGTTGTGTCTACAATCATAAGCAATGGCAACTTTTATAGTTTCTCCAGAAAATACTTGTTTTAAGTAATTGCTTAGTCCTTGTGTGTTTTTTCCTAACGTGTATTTGTTAATTCGGTTAGTGCCAAGTCCCATAATACCTCTCATTCCTCCAGTACCAAACTCAAGGTCTTTGTAAAAGCATTCTTTAAGCTCTTTTGGGTTGGTTGCAATTAAATGTTTTATCTGTTCTTGAGTGTTATCGTCAAAAGTTGGTGTTAACCAAGTGTTCACTCTCTCTAATAATTCTGGTTCAATATAAATCATAAGTTATCTGAAATTGTATATAACAAAAATAAACAATTAGGTAAATGTTAAAGTTTAATTAGGCGTTAATTTATAAGAAAAGGATTATAAATTTAGTTCATCCTTAACCAAATAGCGTTTTTTGTCCTGCTTACTTCTTAAAATAATCTCACCTAAAAACCCAGCAACAAAAAACTGTGTTCCAATAATCATAGTGGCTAGTGAGATGTAAAATTGTGGTCGTTGGGTTATGAGTCGACCTGTTGGGTTTAAAAAGAGTTTATCTATTCCTAAGTATAACGCAAACCCAAAACCAATGGCAAACATAATCACTCCAAGAGCACCAAAAAGATGCATAGGGCGTTTACCAAAACGCGATAAAAACCAAATGGTGATAAGGTCTAGAAAACCATTAATAAAACGTTCCATTCCAAATTTGGTTTCTCCATATTTTCTGGCTTGATGTTGCACCACTTTTTCACCAATTTTAGTAAAACCAGCATTTTTGGCAAGCACAGGAATGTATCTGTGCATTTCGCCATTAACATCAATGTTTTTTACAACTTTATTATTGTATGATTTTAAACCGCAATTAAAATCGTGCAGTTTTACGCCTGATGTTTTTCGTGCAGCCCAATTAAAAAGTTTGGAAGGGAGATTTTTAGAAATTACGGAGTCGAAACGTTTCTTTTTCCAGCCAGAAACCAAATCGTAACCCTCTTTAACAATCATATTGTAAAGCTCAGGGATTTCGTCAGGATTGTCTTGCAAATCGGCATCCATAGTGATTACTACGTCGCCTTTTGCTTTTTCAAAACCAGCGTGTAGTGCTTGCGATTTCCCAAAGTTTTTAAGAAACCTAATGCCTTTTACGTTTGGATTTTTATTAGATAATGATGTAATGGTCTCCCAAGAGCCATCAGTACTACCATCGTCAATAAATAGAATTTCATAAGAAAAATGATTGGATTGCATAACATTTGCAATCCAATCATGTAATTCTGTTAAAGAGTCGCTCTCGTTAAGTAGTGGTATGACTACTGATATGTTCATGTAAATGATTTCTATATTCTATCGTTCAAAAATAAAGAAATTATTTAAGCTACGTTAGTATCTTTCTTTTTCATTGACAATGCAACAATTAATCCAATTACTGCGTAGAAAATTAATTGAAAAGCAACCGATTTTAGCTGATTTCCTATAGCAAATTGATTTTGGTCAGCCATTTCTGCAATAGCTTTGTCAATCTCAGATTGAGGAGCTCCAAAATTTTCCATCATTTGTCGAGAAGCTTCAATGACATTTTCTTTTAAAATTTCAGCAGCTTCAGGATCAATAACATTAAATAATAAAACACTCACTGCTGTACTTAAAATAAAGCCTATTGCTATTGTAATGAAATACGAGGAAAATGCTTGTTTAAAAGAAATAAATCCTCCTAAAAGGCTTTTAGATTTTGCTGTAGATACAATTCCAAAAATTAAGATGACCAAGAATAATATGATACCTAACCACCATTTAGTCAACATTTCTAGGTTAACAGCATAAAATAAAACTGTTATTGTAGAAAGAAATAAACCAAGGTATAAGCCATAGTTTATTGATGAAGATTTAATCGATTTTTCCATAAGTTTTAGTTGATTTATTAGTTTATATATCTAATATGTATTCAAAGATAACAAAACGTTACATGAATTTTAAGAAATAAAAAACAATAAAAAGATTGTACAATAATAAAATTTGCTTAAATTTGCACCTCGAAAAAAACGAAACGATAATAAAGCATTAGAGATGAAAAAAGGTATACATCCAGAAAATTATAGACTTGTAGCATTCAAAGATATGTCTAATGATGATGTATTTTTAACGAAGTCAACTGCAGATACTACAGAAACTTTAGAAGTAGATGGTGTAGAGTATCCGTTAGTAAAATTAGAGATTTCTAGAACATCTCACCCATACTACACTGGTAAATCTAAATTAGTTGATACAGCAGGACGTATTGACAAGTTTAAAAACAAATACGCGAAATTCAAGAAATAAATTTCTCGAAAATATATTTATTAAAGCCTTTCAACTACTGAAAGGCTTTTTTATTTTAGGCAATTAAGTTACTTTTGGATAAATGAAAGTTTAGGTTTTAAAAGACAACTCTAAACTTTAAGCTTTAAACTTTTATTATGAATTATATTCTTTTTGATGGTCCTTGTCGTAACAGTCTGTTGCCATTTACATATACAAGACCAGTTGCCGATATACGTGTAGGAATTTTAACCATTAGAGAAAAATGGGAAATGTACCTTGGTTATACTACCACAACTTTAACCGAAGATTACTTATCCAATAAATACCCAATGGTTGAGATGGATGAGAATGTAATGATTAATGCATCGTATGTACCAAACTTTGAGCTTGCAGAGATGGTGAAAAGCCTTGAGGAAAATCAGGCGATTTTTAAGGATGAAGACGTTATCGCATTTTTTACTAAAGACACGCAAGATGATGTGGATTTTGAAGCCTATGAAGCGATTGAATTTAATGCTGAAGTTATAAAGATTGAACACACTTGGGATATTTTCTCTAAAAATGGTAATGCTATAGCTGAAGATTTTGAGCTTTTAACCAAAGGTCGAAAATCGCAACCAATACCTGCAAGTAACAATACCATTGAAGCAAGCAACATTTTTATAGAAGAAGGCGCAAAACTAGAGTTTGTAACTTTAAATGCTACCAATGGCCCAATTTACATAGGTAAAGATGCCGAAATAATGGAAGGTAGTATTATAAGAGGCCCTTTTGCGTTGTGTGATCATGCTACTGTAAAATTAGGAGCCAAAATTTATGGTCCTACAACGGTTGGTCCACATAGTAAAGTTGGTGGAGAAGTAAACAATTCGGTAATTTTTGGATATTCAAATAAAGGACACGATGGGTTTTTAGGGAATTCAGTTTTAGGAGAATGGTGTAATCTTGGTGCAGACACCAATAATTCCAATCTTAAAAATAATTATGCTGAAGTAAGACTGTGGAGTTATGAAACCGAAGGTTTTGCAAGAACAGGCTTGCAGTTTTGTGGATTAATGATGGGAGATCATAGCAAATGTGGTATTAACACTATGTTTAATACAGGAACAGTAGTTGGTGTGAGTTCAAATATTTTTGGTAGTGGATTTCCAAGAAATTTTGTGCCAAGTTTTAGTTGGGGAGGAAATAGCGGATTTACAACATATCTTACTAAAAAAGCATTTGAGGTTGCAAAGGTAGTTATGCAACGTAGGTCAATTGAATTTACTCAACAAGATGCCGATATTTTAGAGCATGTGTTTGAAATCACCCAAAAATATAGAACTAAATAAATTAAATATATATGTTAGGAATAGTACTCATCTACTTTATAGGTCGTTACTTTTATAGGTTAGCAGAAGAATACAATAAAAACAAATGGATGTTTGCCATTATTGGTGTTTTAAGTTATTATGTTGGAACCTTTGTTGGTGGAATAATTTTAGGTGTTCTAGATGGAATTTTCAACATTGGAATGGATTGGGACAATAGCTTAATACTTGGTCTTTTGGCGTTACCATTTGGAGTGGCAATGGTGTATTTATTTCACTTTTTGTTAAAACGACACTGGGAAAAAACTACCATCAAGCCAGTTGATGAGATTGAAACTATAGGAAAATCTATTGAAGAATAGTTTTTCTCACCTTTTTTAATTCCAATAAATTAATAGGGTTAATCTCTAGTCCGTTTACATTTTTTCTTGTAAAACGAACGACTTCATCGTAAAACATAACCACAACAGGAGCGTCTTGCATGATTAAACTATCCATTTTGGTGTAAAGTGCTTCACGCGATTTGGTGTCGGTTTCAGTAAAAGCTTGTTCGTACCAAGTGTCAAATAATTCATTTTTAAAATGTGTGTAGTTTGGACCATTAGGAGCAAAATTTTTGCTGTAGTAAAGGGATAGGTAGTTTTCAGCATCAGGATAATCGGCAACCCAACTTGCACGAAACATATCTAATTTACCATTTGCCTTAGCGTCTTTTAAAGTAGCCGCAGGAATAACATCAACATTCACTTGTAAACCAACTTTTTGAAGTTCACGTTGTATATATTCGCAAAAACTCAAATAATTACTAGTTGTTGTAATGGTAATGCTTGGTTGGGTAATTCCTGTTTCAGCTTTAAAATCATCAATAAGTTGTTTGGCTTTTTCAGGTTGATAACTGTAACCTGTCTGTTCGTTATAACCAGGTAATCCCTTTGGGATAAATCCACCATTGGCAGGAATACCAATACCATTTCGCAAGTAAGTCATCATTTTATGTCTGTCGAATCCATAATTTACTGCTTGTCGTAATAGTTTGGATTGAATTTCGCTAACTTCAGAATCTAAATAAAACGCTAAATATTCAGTGTTAAGATAAGGACCTCTAATGATGTCAACGTCTGTTTTGTATTGTTGTCTAAGTTCTCCTTTTGAGGTTAAAATTTCATCTTTATAAGAAGCGTCTAAACCAGATACATAATCGATATTTCCTTGCGCAAATTGTAAAAATTCACTTTGCTTATCTGGTAAAAATGTAATAGCAACTGCTTCTAAATATGGAAGTTGGTTTCCGTTTGTATCCTTTTCAAAATACAAATTGTTTTTCCTGAATACGAGTTTAATGTTTTCTTCCCAGCGTTTAAATTTAAAAGGACCTGTTCCAATAGGATTGCTTCTAAAATCAGAACCGTAATGCTCTGCTACTTCTTCAGGAACTACCGAACAATATTTCATAGTCAGTAATCCTAAAAATGCAGGAAAAGGTTGTTTTAACTGTATTTGAAAAATAGTATCGTTAACCGCTTTAAAATTGGCGACTTTGTTTAATACCCAACTTCCTGGTGAGGCAATTTGTTTGTCTTGTAATCGGTTTAAGCTGTACTCAAAATCTTTAGCAGTAACAGTTCTTGTAGAGTCTTTTCCAAACAACTCGTGCTTGTGAAAATAAACGTCATTTCGTAAGTTAAATGTGTAGGTTGTTGCGCTATCTGTAACAGTCCAGTTTTTAGCAATACAAGGTATTACGTTAAGGCTGTCATCCATTTGTACCAAACCGTTAAACAATTGGTTGGTTGCCCAAATATCGGCATTGTCTTTTGAAAACGCAGGATCTAATGAACCAATATTTTTATGTTCATTGTATCTAAAAACTGAATTTGAATCACTTTGATTGTTGCTTTCACATGAGATTAGAATAAAAATCGCACAACATATTGATATGTAATGTGGTAGTTTTGAGCTACTAAGAAAAAAGCGTTTTACCATTTTATTTATTAGTTGTAAATTTGCAACTTGGTAAAAGTACAAGAATGAACGGAAGAAAAAAAGTAGCATTTTACACTTTGGGTTGTAAGCTTAATTTTTCTGAAACTTCTACTATAGCAAGAGGTTTTAAGGATGAAGGCTTTGATCGTGTTGATTTTTCTGAAACAGCAGATATATATGTTATCAATACATGTTCTGTTACCGAAAATGCTGATAAACGATTTAAAACTATAGTTAAACAAGCTCAAAAATCTAATCCAGAAGCTTTTGTTGCAGCAGTAGGTTGTTATGCGCAATTAAAGCCTCAGGAGTTGGCAGATGTTGATGGTGTTGATCTTGTGCTAGGTGCTACCGAAAAATTCAAAATTACCGACTACATTAACGACCTGAGCAAAAATGACTTTGGAGAAGTGCATTCTTGCGATATTGACGATGCCGATTTTTATGTTGGTTCCTATTCTATAGGTGATAGAACAAGAGCATTTTTAAAAGTACAAGATGGTTGCGATTATAAATGTACTTACTGTACAATACCATTAGCTAGAGGTATTTCGCGAAGCGATACCATGGACAACGTTATTAAAAATGCCAAAGAAATCTCTGAAAAAGACATTAAAGAAATTGTGCTTACTGGTGTTAACATTGGCGATTATGGTAAGGGCGAATTTGGTAACAAGCGTCATGAACATACGTTTTTAGATTTAGTAACCGAACTTGATAAGGTAGAAGGTATTGAACGTTTACGTATATCTTCAATAGAACCTAACCTGTTAAAGAATGAAACTATTGAGCTGGTTTCGCAGTCTAGAGCCTTTGTACCTCATTTTCATATTCCATTACAAAGTGGAAGTAACGATATTCTAAAAAAAATGAAGCGTCGTTATATGCGAGAACTTTATGTAGATAGAGTTGCCAAAATACGAGAAATAATGCCCAATGCTTGTATAGGTGTTGATGTTATTGTTGGTTTTCCTGGTGAAACTGATGAACGTTTTTTAGAAACGTATAATTTTCTGTCCGATTTAGATATCTCTTATCTTCATGTGTTTACCTATTCTGAAAGAGATAATACCGAAGCTGCAAAAATGGATGGCGTTGTTCCTAAAAACGTAAGGTCAAAGCGTAGTAAAATGTTACGAGGTTTATCGGTTAAAAAACGTAGAGCATTTTATGAAAGCCAAATTGGAACACAACGACAAGTGTTATTTGAAAGCGAAAATAAAGAAGGTTACATTCATGGGTTTACCGAAAACTACGTAAAAGTAAAATCGCCTTGGAATCCACATTTAGTAAATACGATTCACGATGTGGAGCTTACCAAAATTGATGACGATGGTATTGTACGTTTTGATTTGATAAATCAGGAAGCGGTTTAAAGACTGTTAATCTTATATTTTTAGCGTTTCATCTAAATTATAACAGCTAACTTGTTAGAGGTTATATATTTACTGCAAATTAATTGGTCCCATATGAAAAACCTACTCTCACTTGCAGTACTTTGCATTTCGTTTACTACACTATTTTCTTGTTCTAAAGACAGCAATAACGATTCAAATCTTGTTGGTATATGGAAATTAACTAACTATGATATTGGTGTTTCTACTGATGTGGATAAAGATGGAGTAGAGCACAAAAATATTTTAAATGAAATAGTTTGTAGCGTCAATGAAACATTAGAGTTTGAAACTAATAAATCTATGACTTCTAGCGATTCTTTTCATCACGAAGTAAAAGTATCTAAGGTTGATGATTCCTATTTAGTAAATGTTGAATGTAGTGATGGTTATATAAGTTCTATTAATGTGCTTACTGAAGAAGAGTTTACCGAGTACGAATCGTATATTGAAGGTAACCAGCTAACCTTAGTCTATGCAAATTCGATTAAAGTTTATAACGAAGACTTCACAGAAGTGATTGAAACCAAAGATTTAATAAAAGTTTACACTAAGTAACAACTTGAGAAATATAAAAAAACCGAAGTGAAAGCTTCGGTTTTTTTATAGTATTAATATTAAAAGTGTGTTAATCAAATTGTTTTGCTGATTTTCGTGTTCTATATTTCAAGTGAAATTAAAAACTATAGATTATGAAAAAAATTATTTTATGTATTTTGACTTTAGGAGTACTGACCCTAACATCATGCTCAAGTGATGATGATGGAAGTATTAACATTGAAAATGCTAGTGTATCAATTGATAATACCTTAATGGATTTTGATGTTGCAGTACAAAACATACAATCTTTTCGTGTAATGTCATTTTCAAATTCATCTGATGATTCTAAATATTTTATTATAACATTAGAGAGAGATGAAGTAGGAAATGAAGCTGTTGCAAGTGTTAGCTATCTTACTGTTGATGGTACTTATCGTTATGATAAATATACAGTCGATAATCCTGCGACAATTACAAGTGATATTGAAATTAATACTTCAAATGCATTCAAAGGAACATTATCTGGTGTTTTGTCAAAGTATATAGAAGGAGTCGGTTACGAAACGATTACTGTAGAGAGTGGTAATTTTGATGTGACTTTTTAGATGCTTAAAATCATATAATAAAAAAACCGAAGTGAAAGCTTCGGTTTTTTTGTGAGTTATATTCTAATGCCAACTGGTAGCATTTTTTTGTAGCGTCTATTTCTTCTGATAAATTTTGCAATTTCAGGACTTGTAGGAACTACGCTTATATTTCTTTCTTGTATGTTTTCAAAAACAAGTTTTAAAAAATCCTCTTCAAACCCTTCAGAGTTAATACATTCTGGAATTATTAGTTTTGTTAAAAAAATCTTTCGATCTTGGAGTGAATATTCAATTTTTGCTAATTGGTCATCAATTTTTAGCTCAAATTGACGTAAAAAGTCATTGTCTATTAGTTCAGCTGCATCAATCATAATAAATTAATTTTAATCTAAGGTCGGTAAGGATAAAAACTACAATTTGTATAGTTTTGCAATGCAAATTTATAAAAAATATCGCACATATTAAAGTATAGTGATGGTTAAATGCTTATGGAATAAACTATTAAGATTTTTAAAACTACAATAGCTCTAAAATGAAACAAGATATCATACATGTTTACTTTATGCCTGGTATGGCAGCTAACCCATCAATTTTTGAGTACATTAAGCTCCCTGAAGACCAATTTGAAATGCACTGGTTAGAGTGGGTGTTACCTCTAGATAATGAAACTTTAGAAGGCTACGCACAACGTATGGTAAAAAAGATTGAACATGAAAACATAGTGCTTCTTGGAGTGTCTTTTGGAGGTATTTTGGTTCAGGAAATGAGCAAATTTATAGACTGTAAAAAAGTAATAGTAGTTTCAAGTGTAAAGTCAAAACACGAGTTGCCAAAGCGTATGAAAGTGGCAAAGTTTACTAAGGCTTATAAACTGTTGCCTACACAACTAATGAGTAATGTAGAGTTGTTAGCAAAATACGCTCTTGGTAATACAGTAAAGAAAAGAGTGGAACTGTATAAAAAATACCTTTCAGTAAATGATAAAAAGTACTTGGATTGGGCAATTGAGCAAGTGATTACCTGGAAACAAGAAAAACCACATCCAAACGCTATTTATATTCATGGAAATAAAGACATGGTTTTTAACCATTCGTGCTCTGGAGACTGTATAGTTATTGAAGGAGGAACGCATATCATGATTATAAATAAGTATAAATGGTTTAACGAAAATTTACCAAATCTTATATTAAACTAATTTTGAAAGCATTGTAGATTTCTCTACATTTATAAAAACAAATTTGTGAAATATTCATTGTGTCAAAGCGTTGTAAATGCTGAAAAAAATGAACTTTTCACCATAAAAACGTCAAACAAATAAGTATTACTTATGAAAACTTTAAAAAATATATTAGCTGCTGTAGGTTTAATAGCGTTGTCTGGGCTTTTTATTTTTGCAGCCCAAAAATCACCTTCTGATAATACAATACAAGAAGAACAGAAAAAATTAATCAACGATTATAATGTGTATGCTTTAGCAGTTCCAGATCATCTGGAGTTTGCAGGTGAAGCTGTTCCGTTAGAAGATCCAGATGTTTTAGAGCGTATGGATAGAGAGCTTTTAGTAAATACGTATTGGCAATCTAATGGATTGCTAATGTTTAAGAGAGCTGAAAAGTATTTTCCTGTAATTGAGCCTATTTTGGAAAAACATGGTGTTCCTGACGATTTTAAATATTTAGCAGTTATTGAAAGCGGATTAACAAATGCTGTATCTCCTGCTGGAGCAAGAGGTGTATGGCAAATTATGAAAGCAACAGGAAGAGAGAATGGACTTGAGGTAAATGATAATGTTGATGAACGTTACAATTTAGAAAAAGCTACTGAAGTGGCTTGTAAATACCTTTTAGATTCTAAAGAACGATTAGGATCTTGGACATTGGCTGCTGCTGCTTACAATGCAGGAAACGCTGGTGTTTCTAGAAGATTAAAAGAACAAGATGTAACGGATTACTACGATTTACTTTTAGGTGAAGAAACAGGACGTTACCTATTTAGAATTGTGGCACTTAAAGAAATTTTAAGCAACCCTAAAAAATACGGATTCAATTTTAAAGAAAACGATTTGTATAAAAATATACCAACCTATAAAGTGTCAGTAGATACTGTGGTGACTGATTTTTCAAAGTTTGCAAAACAGTTTGGTATCAATTACAAAATATTAAAAATCCATAACCCTTGGTTGCGCGAAGATCACCTTAACAATGCTTCTAGAAAGCAGTATTTTATTGAAATACCTAAAGAAGGATACTATCCTACAACGCCTTAATGATTGATTTTGTTAAGCACAATTTTTGGAACATTTTAATTGTTCTTAATTATGTTGTGGCAATTTCTGCTGCAATAACAATTCTTCTAAAAAACATTAACCCAACCAAAACCATTTCTTATATAATGGTTTTGGTTTTTTTCCCCTTTTTAGGGTTGTTAGTTTACTATTTCTTTGGTCAGGAATATCGAAAGAACAAAATATTCAACCGAAAACATATTCTAAATAAAAGAGTTGTAAAAAACATCAATAAAGAGTTACAACTTAATAACAAAGAAAAGAGAGAAATTAAGCAAACTCTTGACGAAAAAGTAAAACTTGTAAAGTTGCTTTACAATAGCGAACAGTCGCCTTTAACGCTCAACAACAAAGTTAAACTGATTAAAAACGGAGAAGAAAAATTTAAACTATTACTTAAAGACTTAGAGCAAGCCCAATCTCACATCCACATGGAATACTATATCCTAAAGGATGATAAAATAGGCACTCAAGTTTTGGATATATTGTGTGAGAAAGCTATAGAAGGTGTTAATGTAAGATTAACTTTTGATGATGTAGGAAGTAAGCTTTCAAAAGCAATAAAAAAGAAACTTAAAGAAAGTGGAGTAGAGTTTGCGCCTTTTATGCCTGTGTTGTTTCCAAAATTCACAGGAAAGATGAACTATAGAAACCATAGAAAAATAGTGGTTATTGATGGACGTATTGGTTATTTAGGAGGTATAAACATTTCTGATACTTATGTGAATTATGAAACTGATAATTCTTATTGGAGAGATACACACCTTAGAATAGAAGGTGAAGCAGTAAAACCGTTGCAGATAAACTTTTTAACCACTTGGAATTTTGTATCTAATACTGATTTGCCAATTTCTAAAACCTTTTTTCCTGAAATAGAAGTTACTGAAGAAGTGCCAGTGCAAATCGCAGCTAGTGGTCCAGATACTGATTGGGCAAATATTATGGAGACTATTTTTACAGCTATAGTTACTGCGCAAAAGTATGTGTACATAACCACGCCTTATTTTATTCCTAATGATGAAGTTATTACTGCAATGCAAGTAGCTGCGAAAAGTGGTGTAGAGGTGAAATTATTAATTCCAAAACATTCTGACTCTTGGACTGCTGAACACGCTACAAACTCTTATTTGGAGTCATTATTAGAAGCAGGAGTGGAAATTTATCGATACAAAAAAGGATTTGTTCATGCTAAAACATTAGTTGTTGATGATATTTTTTGTACTGTAGGAACTTCTAATATGGATTATAGAAGCTTTAATATCAATTTTGAAATAAATGCTTTAATCTATGATGAAACACAAAGTAAGGCGCTTAAAAAATTTTTTAATGATGATATTAAAGATAGCGAACAATTAACTTTACAAAACTGGCAAAAAAGACCTAGATTAAGTAGGCTTAAAGAATCTTTTTGTAGGCTTTGGGCTCCTTTATTGTAAAAAATTATCTTCTGCTACGTCTGTTTTGTCTAGCCGAAGTAGGTTGACCATACTGTTGTTTAGGAATAGCAGTTTTTTTCATTTGTTGCTTAAACATTTTAATTTGGTCGGTCAACATTCCTCTTTTATCAAGAGTTTCAGCCTCTTTTAATAAGATTTGAGCCTCTTGTTTTCTGCGTTTAGAAAAAGCAATTCCTGCTAAGTTTAATTTAGCCATTGCCAAATCATGATCCATAGATAAACCTAGGCTAACCGCCTTTTTAAAGTATTTTTCAGCTTCATTCATATTAGTTTGAGAAACCATGATACCATGTAAGTAGTTGTAGTAGCCTTCTTGTTTTTTCACTAAAGCAGCTGAAGGGTTTTTAATTTTATTAAGCCATTTTTTTGCACCATCAAAATCTTGCTTACGAAGTTTTAAAAAGGCTAGAAGAATAAATTCGTTTTTAAAATAAAGGAATACAAAAATAAGTGAAAGTAAAATCAACATAATACCATTACCAATGTAGCCTTCGGTAAATTGATAAACGGCATAACCAATAATTAAAACAGCAATTACTAACTTTATATTTTTATTGTACATATTTTCTATTAAATTTTTGAGTGTGCAAAGTTAGTAAAAACAATTGAAAATATTTTTAACTTTTGATTTGTCAAAGTAAAAAGTCTTTGTATATTTGCAGCCAATTTTGAAACAAACTTCAAAAGTAATTAACGGAAACTAAGATTATTTTTTTAAAGATATAAGACAATGAGTAAAAGAACGTTTCAACCGTCAAAAAGAAAGAGAAGAAACAAACACGGTTTTAGAGAAAGAATGGCTACTGCTAACGGTAGAAAAGTACTTGCTCGTAGAAGAGCTAAGGGAAGAAAGAAATTGTCTGTGTCTTCAGAATCAAGACATAAGAAATAATGATTAACAATTGTTAATATTTTGAGGTGTTACTTAGGTGTAGCACCTTTTTTTGTACCCAATAGATACCTATTTTTGTAAACCAAAAAAACACAACACAATGCCAAAGAATAAAAACATAAGCTCTGTATTAATTATTGGATCAGGACCTATCATTATTGGTCAAGCATGTGAGTTTGACTACTCAGGATCTCAAGCACTACGATCGTTAAGAGAAGAAGGAATCGAAACTATTTTAATTAATTCTAATCCTGCAACAATCATGACTGACCCAAAAATGGCAGATCATGTGTATTTGTTGCCACTTAATACAAAATCTATTGTTAAAATATTAAAAGAGCATCCGCAAATTGATGCTGTTTTACCAACAATGGGAGGACAAACTGCTTTAAACCTTTGTATTGAAGCAGATGAAAAAGGGATTTGGGAAGACTTTGGTGTAAAAATTATTGGTGTAAATATTGATGCAATTAACATTACCGAAGACAGAGAGAAGTTTAGAGAGTTAATGTTAAAAATTGGAGTTGGAATGGCACCACAAGCTACAGCAACTTCGTTTTTAAAAGGTAAAGAAATAGCTCAAGAGTTTGGTTTTCCATTATGTATTAGAGCATCGTTTACCTTAGGTGGAGCAGGAGCTTCAATTGTTTACAATGAAGAAGAGTTTGATGAAGCCTTAACTAGAGGTTTAGAAATCTCACCAATTCATGAGGTGATGATTGATAAAGCGATGATGGGATGGAAAGAGTATGAGTTGGAGTTATTACGCGATAAGAATGATAACGTAGTTATTATTTGTACTATTGAAAATATGGATCCAATGGGGATTCATACTGGAGACTCTATTACTGTGGCGCCTGCAATGACACTTTCAGATAGTACATTCCAGAAAATGCGTGATATGGCTATACTTATGATGCGTAGTATAGGTGATTTTGCAGGAGGATGTAACGTACAGTTTGCGGTAAGTCCAGATGAAGAAGAAGAAATTATCGCTATTGAAATTAACCCTCGTGTATCGCGTTCTTCAGCATTAGCGAGTAAAGCCACAGGTTACCCTATTGCAAAAATTGCTGCTAAGTTGGCTATTGGGTATCATTTAGATGAATTAGAAAATCAAATTACCAAGTCTACTTCGGCATTGTTTGAGCCAACTTTAGACTACGTAATCGTAAAAATACCTCGTTGGAATTTTGATAAGTTTGAAGGTTCTGATAGAACATTAGGACTTCAAATGAAAGCTGTTGGAGAAGTGATGGCAATTGGTCGTTCATTCCAAGAAGCACTTCATAAAGCAACACAATCATTAGAAATAAAACGAAATGGTCTTGGTGCAGATGGTAAAGGGTATAAAGATTATGACCAAATAATCGAGAAACTTACTTATGCAAGTTGGGATCGTGTATTTGTGATTTATGATGCTATTCAAATGGGAATTCCATTAAGCAGAATTCATGAAATCACAAAAATTGATATGTGGTTCTTAAAGCAATACGAAGAATTGTATATGTTGGAAAAAGAAATTTCAACATTCACTATAGATACTATAGACAGAGACTTGTTGCTAGAAGCTAAACAAAAAGGGTATGGAGATCGTCAAATTGCGCACATGCTAAACTGTTTAGAAAGTGAAGTCTATAACAAACGTGATGAGTTAAAAATTAATCGTGTTTATAAACTTGTAGATACATGTGCTGCTGAGTTTAAAGCACAAACACCATATTACTATTCTACATTTGAAAACGAATTAGAAACAGCTGATGGTAAACTATATTCAGCTAATGAAAGTGTAGTTTCAGATAAGAAAAAAATAATTGTTTTAGGTTCTGGACCAAACAGAATTGGACAAGGAATTGAATTTGATTATTGCTGTGTTCATGGTGTGTTGGCGAGTTCAGAATGTGGTTACGAAACAATTATGATTAACTGTAATCCTGAAACCGTTTCAACCGATTTTGACATCGCTGATAAACTGTACTTTGAACCAGTATTCTGGGAGCATATTTACGACATCATTCGTCATGAAAAACCAGAAGGTGTTATCGTTCAACTTGGTGGTCAAACAGCACTTAAACTTGCTGAAAAATTAGACCGTTACGGAATAAAAATAATCGGAACTACTTACCAATCTTTAGATTTAGCTGAAGATAGAGGAAGCTTCTCTACCTTACTTAAAGAGAATAACATTCCTTATCCAGAATTTGATACTGCCGAAACTGCTGATGAAGCCTTAGCTGTAGCTGATAAGTTAGATTTCCCAATCTTGGTAAGACCATCTTATGTATTAGGAGGTCAAGGCATGAAAATTGTAATTAACAAGAAGGAACTAGAAGAGCATGTCGTTGACTTACTTCGTAAAATACCAAATAACAAACTCTTATTAGACCATTATTTAGATGGTGCTATTGAAGCAGAAGCTGATGCTATTTGCGATGGTAAAAACGTTTACATTATTGGTATAATGGAGCATATTGAACCTTGCGGAATTCACTCAGGTGATAGTAATGCAACATTACCTCCTTTTAACCTTGGAGATTTAGTATTAGAACAAATAAAAGATCACACCAAAAAGATTGCATTAGCTTTAAATACAGTTGGGTTAATCAATATCCAGTTTGCTATTAAAGATGATAAAGTTTACATAATAGAAGCTAACCCTAGAGCGTCTCGTACTGTGCCTTTCATAGCAAAAGCGTATGGCGAACCTTATGTAAACTATGCTACTAAAATCATGTTAGGCGATAAAAAAGTAACCGATTTTGACTTTAATCCTAAGCTTGAAGGTTATGCAATAAAGCAACCAGTATTCTCATTTAATAAGTTTCCAAACGTAAATAAAAAGTTAGGACCAGAAATGAAGAGTACAGGAGAAAGCATCTTGTTTATTGATAGCCTAAAAGACGATGAATTTTACAACTTGTACTCAAGACGTAAAATGTATTTGAGCAAATAGCAGTAAAAATCGATAAACGGTTAATACAATCTCCTAAAAATTACTACTTTAGCCTTGTGTAACTCAAGTAGTATAGAATGAAGCTAAAAGGCTTTTTGTTAATAGTGAGTGTACTAGTATCAGGTTTTGCTTTTTCCCAGCAAAATATTTTTGATGCAGCACGTTTTGGTACAATTGATGATGTAAAAGAATTAATTGCTAAAAACCCAGACACTATTAATGTGGTTGATGCTTCAGGATATTCTCCATTAACATTGGCATGCTACAGAGGAAATGATAAGGTCGCTATATTTTTAGCATCAAAAGTTGAGGATATTGATGGCGAAAGTAAATACGGAACACCATTAATGGCTGCAGTTTATAAAAACAGGGAAGCAGTTGTTAAAGTACTTTTAGAGCATGGTGCAGACCCAAATTTAGCCGATGCTAATGGAACCTCTCCTTTACATTATGCTATTATTATGAGAAACAAAACCATAATTAAACAATTGGTTGAGGCAAAAGCTGACACGAGTACTAAAGATAATAGAGGAAATACAGCAATAGATTACGCGAATATGACTCAAGATGAGGAAATTATTAATCTTATTGTAAAATAATATAAATATGAAAAAAACTACTTTGGCTTTAATAGCTTTTTTAAGTTTAACAACATATACGTTTAGTCAAAGCTATTCTACAGGTATGATGGAATTGTCTACCACACCAGGATTGGAATACTCAGCGCAGATTGATGTTACAACAGATGAAGTAACATTAACGCTAATTGGACCAAGTGATAGATGGTTAGGTTTAGGCTTTGATGCAGTAAGTATGACTTCTGGTAGAGATGTTGTTATTTTTGATGGTACTGACCTTACTGATAGACATTTTGGGTATCCTGGTCAGCCTAATGATGAACCTGCAATAGGTTTTACGCCGACTTTAGATGAAAGACAAGATTGGACTATTATGTCTAATAATGTTACTTCAGGAGTAAGAACATTAGTTGCAACAAGAGATAGAGATACCGGAAATGTTAATGATTATGTGTTTACAACGTCTGCGTCATCTATAAATTTGGTTTGGGCAAGAGGGTTTGAATCAAGTTTTGTTTTAGACTATCATGGATTTTCTAATAGAGGAATCACAATGCAATCTTTTACTTTAAGTAATGAAGAGGTTGTTGCAACAGAGTTTTCAATAGCTCCAAATCCAGCTAAATCAAGATTTAATATATCTGTGCCTAGAATGGATGGTGTTGTAAAAATGGAAGTGTTTGATGTATTAGGTAAAAAAATATACACTAAAGAGCTTAATCAATTATCGACTACTATTGATATTTCAAAATGGAATAGTGGTGTGTATTTAGTGAGGTTAGCTACAAAAAATAATATCTCTACTAAGCGCTTTGTGAAGCAGTAGGCTGATAGTCAGTTAAATAAATTTAAGCCATTGATTTTTGTCAATGGCTTTTTTGATTAAATAAAAACTTATCAATCAATCACATAATTTATTATATTAGCTGTAAATAAACCTATTTATGAAAAAAATTACGCTTTTTTTAGTTGCATTTTTAATGACTTCATTCGCTTTCTGTCAAACTTATTCTACAGGAGAGATTGTATTATTAGATGATGGAGAGTTGTATTACTCTGCGCAAATTGATGTCACCTCAACGTTAGTGACTTTAACTTTAGACGGACCAGATAATCGTTTTTTAGGTTTAGGATTTGGAACATCAAGTATGATTGCTGGTGATGATGTTGTTATATATGACGGAACTTCTATTTCTGATAGATATTTTGGTTTTCCTGGGCAACCTGATGGTTCTGATGCTATTGGAATTGAACCTTCTGTTGATGCCAATCAAAATTGGACAATAACGTCCAACACATTAGATGGAGAGCAAAGAACAATAGTAGCTACTAGAGCTTTGGATACAGGAGAAACAAATGATTATGTGTTTTCTACATCTGATACTTCTATTGAGTTAGTTTGGTCTTTTGGGTTTAGCTATACTGTAGGTTATCATGGAGAAAATAAAGGAATTACTATGCAATCGTTCACATTGGGTGATGAAGAGGTTTCTCAAGCAAGTCAAGAATTCACAATCTCACCTAATCCAGCTACGACTAAGTTAAATATTCGTTTGCCACAAGGACAACAAAATGCTGTTGTAAATGTGTATGATGTACTAGGAAAAAGGGTGTATTCTAAGGAACTTAACTCACTAACAGCTTCAATTGATGTTTCTAAATGGAATACAGGTGTTTATTTAGTAAAAGTATCTGCTAATAACTTCACACAAACCAGACGATTTGTAAAGCAGTAATACTATTAGTTTTCAGGTAATTCTATCTTAATCTTGTAGCCTTTTAAGTCTTCAATGTAATTATCAAGAGCAAAAGAATCACTACTAAATTCTTGTTGACGATGTATTTTAGTGTCTTTACGTTTTATGGCTTTTAAAAACCGTTTTACTTCGGTTTTATCGTTTAAAATTAAACCAGGAACATCAACAGTTTTTCCATTGTCATCTTTGGCAACCATGGTAAAGTAAGACGAGTTACAGTGCTTTACTGTTCCAGTTTGAATGTTTTCAGATTCCACACGAATACCAACAACCATAGATGTGCGACCAACATAATTTACCGAGGCTTTCATGGTAACTAATTCACCAATTTCAATAGGATTTAAAAAATCAACCGTATCAACCGATGCTGTTACACAATAAGCTTCAGAATGTTTTGAAGCACAAGCAAAAGCAATTTGATCCATTAAACTTAAAATATAACCACCATGAATTTTTCCACCAAAATTAGAGTGCGAAGGTTGCATGAGTTGTGAGATAGAAACTCTAGAAGAATCAACGGGTTTGAAATTGTGTTTACTCATCGTCATCGTTTATAGCGCGTTTTAAAATTGGTTCTGGTAGTGATTTTTTGGCTTTGGCACCCATTTTTTTAAGTTTTTCTACACGACCAATAATGTTTCCTTTGCCTTCAACCAGTTTATTCATCGCTGCTGAATAGTCACTTTTGGCAGCATCTATTTTTTTGCCAACACCTGTTAAATCAGAAACTAAACCTTCAAATTTATCATAAAGTGCACCTGCTTGTTTGGCAATTTCTAACGCATTGCGTTGTTGCTTTTCGTTGCTCCACATTGTGTCAACAGTACGCAATGTTGCTAAAAGGGTAGAAGGCGTAACGATTACAATATTCTTCTCAAAAGCTTTGTTATAAAGCGTATTGTCTTCGTTTATAGCAATGGCAAAAGCAGGTTCAATAGGAATAAACATCAATACAAAATCTGGCGATTCCATATCGTATAAATCCTCGTATTTCTTTTCTGAAAGCTGATTAACGTGTTTGTTTATAGAGTTAACGTGCGCTTTTAAATGCATTGCTTTTTCGTCATCTTCAGCATTTGCAAAACGTTCGTAATCGGTAAGTGATACTTTACTATCTATAATCATGCGCTTGCCATCTGGTAAATGTAGGACAACATCAGGCATAACACGCGAACCATCTTCACGATTAAAGTTTTGTTGAACAAAATATTCGCGATCTTTTTCCAGACCAGATTTTTCTAAAACACGCTCCAAAACCAATTCACCCCAATTACCTTGCATTTTGCTGTCACCTTTTAGGGCTTTGGTTAGGTTATTGGCTTCTATGGTCATTTTTTGATTAAGATCTTTAAGTCCTAAAAGTTGCTCTTTTAAAGCCGAATGCATGCTGATGCTTTCCTTTTGAGAATCTTCAACTTTCTTTTCAAACGTTTGGATTTTTTCTTGAAGCGGATTCAGAATTTGTTTTATGTTTTCTTTATTCTGAATGGTGAATTTTTCACTTTTTTCATCAAGAATTTTACTCGCCATTAACTCAAAATCTTTACGCAGTTGCTCTTGTTGTTTAGCAAGCTCTTCGTCGCGTTTAAGGTTTTGTTCTTGAAGGTTTTCAAGCTCTGTATTTCTTCTGGAAAGTTCGGTGTTTAAAAGGTCTTTTTCTTTTCTAATGGTTTCGCGTTCTGTTTCAATTTTAGAAATAGTGTCTTTTAAATCTTGTAATTGCTGATTAAAAAGTGCGTTTTGTTTTTGGTTTTCAGATTCGGTATTTAATTTTAAATCTTCAAGCTGTTTGCTTAAGTTGGTATTGCGTTCTTCAAGTGTGCTCGTATTTCCTTTGCTTTTTAATTGAGCAAATTTTAAGCCCAAAAAAGCACCAATTCCAGCAGAAAAAATAATAGCGATAAATAAAATGAGTGATTCAGTCATACAGTGAAAAGAATTTTATCAAAGATAAATGATTTAGTCTGAAATTGAAATCGAATTTGAAACAGAAACCTAAATTACGGTTTTAAATTTGTTTCATTTTCAAAGCATTACTTTTTCACTCTAAAGCTTCCAGTTTTCTCATCAAAAGCGATCATGTCTTCAGGAAACAATTCATTAAAAACTCCTTTTGAAATTAAATTACAAGGCGTGTCTGAAATTACTTGTGAATGTGTCATCACTATCATTTTATCACACAGTTGAATGGCTAAATCAATTTCGTGAGAAGAAAACAAAATGGTTTTGTTGGTGTCTTTTGCCAAGGTTTTTAAAAGCTTTAAAATATAGGCTTTGTGGTACATGTCTAGATGGGTTGTAGGTTCATCTAGAATAATTAAATGCGTGTCTTGAGCCAACGCTCGTGCAATCATCACTTTTTGGAGTTGGCCATCACTTAATTCAAAGCACTTTTTGTCTTTTAATTGTTGAATATTGGTTTGTAATAACGCTTTTTCAATAATAGAGATATCGTTTTCTGAAAGATTACCAACCCAATTGGTGTAAGGTTGCCTGCCTAAAGCAACAAGTTCAAAAACGGTTAAGTTTTTTGATGCAGGTTGTTCGGTAAGTACCACGCTCAAGCTCTTGGAAAGCTCTAAATGCGAGGAATTTTCAAGTAATTTATCATTAATGAAAACAGAGCCTTCAATTGGTGGTTGTACTTTAGTAAGTGTTCGTAACAAGGTGGATTTTCCAATACCATTAGCACCAACCAAACCAATCAATTCACCTTGTTGTAGCGCAATGTTTACATCATCAGCAACAACGGTTTGATGTTTTTTTTGTGTGTAACCTATGGTTAAATTTTCGGTTTTTAGAATAGTATGTGGTTGCGTTTTTGTCACAAATATTTTGTTTTGTCATTCTGCGCTACGACGCAGAATCTATTTTTTTGGATTCCGCATCAAGTGTGGAATGACAGTCTTGGTTCTTTTATCTTGATTCTTACTTCTCATTTAAAACAACATTTTACGTTTACGTACCAATAACCAAATCACAACAGGTGCTCCAATTAATGAGGTTATGGCGTTAATAGGTAAAGTGTAATCGCTTGTAGGCAATTGCGCAATGCTATCACAAATAAGCATGACTATGGCGCCAAACAAAAACACAGCAGGTAATAACACTTTGTGGTTGGCTGTTGTAAAAACTTGACGAACCATATGCGGAATTGCTAATCCTATAAAAGCAATTGGTCCAGCAAAAGCTGTAATAGTTCCAGCTAGTAAACTTGTTGCAATTATAATGACAAACCGACTTTGATTAATGTTCAACCCAAGACTTTTAGCGTAATTTTCGCCCAGTAAAAGTGTATTCAAGGCTTTGATTGAGATGATACTCATAAATAATCCTAGGAGATAAATGCAGAAGAAAATAAATAACTCGTTCCAAGATAGGTTTCCTAAACTACCAAATCCCCAAAAAATGTATTGTTGTAGTTGTTCGGCAGAACTAAAGTAGGAGAGTACACTGACAACCGCAGAAGTAATGCTACCAAACATTAACCCAATGATTAAAATAGCCATAGTATCTCTCACTTTTAAAGACACAGCTAGAACAGATAGTAACACTAAAAAACTACCTAAACTAGCCGCAATAACCACACTCCATTTTGAAAGTAAAAGTGTAGCAAGACTGCCACCAAAAATTCCTGCACCAAGAATTATAATAGCGACTCCTAAACTAGCTCCAGAGCTAATACCTAACACAAACGGACCAGCCAATGGGTTTCTAAACAAGGTTTGCATTAATAATCCGGAAATGCCCAATCCAGAACCTACTAAAACCGCTGTAAATGCTTTAGGTAATCTATAGTTGTGAATGATGTAATGCCAAGAATCGTTGTCAATGGTGGTAAATAAACTTTTAAATACGGATGTTACAGGAATAGATACCGAACCTAGGCTGATATTACCTAAAAAACATACAATAAGTGTTATTGTTAGTATTACAAAAGGATATTTGACTTTGGTTTTCAATAAAGTGAATTTGTTATTTATTCATCAGAATAATAGTATGCAAAAGGCAAAGTTCTAAAATTTAGCCGAAAATAAGGACTTTAGTTTCAATATAAATTTTTCATAAAATTTTAAATAAACGTAACCAGTTACAATAAATTTAATACATTTGCGTAACTGGTTACGTAAAAACATATAATTAATGGATTTTTTAATAGAAATAGGATTAGCAGGAATTAATAGTAGGATTAAACGTTTAAGTGATGATCTTTTATACAGTACAAGAGATTATTACAAATCGGTAAACCTAGACATAGAACCTAATTGGCATCTTATTTTTTTAATATTAGAAAAACATGAATCATTAACTATCACAGAGATTTCTCAAGAGTTAAGAATGTCGCATCCTGCATGTATTAAGATTGTGAATAAGATGAAAAAGAAGGATTATATAAATACAAAAGTTGATAAAACAGACTCAAGAAAACAGCTTTTAGAATTATCTGAAAAAGCAAAAGAGAAACTTCCTGATTTTCATAAACATTGGGATGCTTGTATAAAAACCACTAAAGAACTATTAGAAGAAAGTCCAAATTTTATAAAGGATTTAACCGCTTTTGAGAATTTAGTAACTGAAAAAAACTACATGGAAAGAACGTTAACACATTTAAAAAATAATGAATTGGATAGCTGAAATTTTAGGGTATTTGGCCATTGCAACAGGTTTTTTTGCAATTACCAAAAAAGATATGGGAACATTTCGTTTATGGCATCTCATCTCTAGTTTTTTCTATATTATTTATGGTTTGTTTTTAAAATCAAGTCCGTTAGTAATAGCAGGAGTTATATTTTGCATCATACACATTTATCATTTAAGAAAACTAAAAAAGAATCGTAATAATAAAACACAAGCATTATGATAAAAGTATTTATAGCAGGCGGAACAGGTTGGGCTGGATCTGCATTAAGTAAGGGTGTTTTTAACAATGCCAATATGCAACTTGTGGGTGCATTATCAAGACGACATAAAGGAGAGAATTTAGCTGAAGTATTAAATATAGATTCAGAAGCAATTCCAATTTACGATAATATTGAAACAGCATTAAAAGAAACCGATTTTGATGTTTTAGTTGAATATACAAAGCCAGATGTAGCAAAAAAGAATATTGTTTCTGCATTAAAACATGGTAAAAAAGTGGTAATAGGAACTTCAGGATTAACAGAAGCAGATTATGAAACAATAGCACATGAAGCAAGTAAAAATGACACTTCTGTTTTAGCTGTTGGAAATTTTGCCATAACAGTGGTTTTGCTTCAAAAGTTTTCAGAAATGGCAGCAAAATACATTCCCAATTTTGAAATTATTGACTATACACACGAGGATAAAATTGATGCACCAAGCGGAACAGCCAGAGAATTAGCGTATCGGCTTTCAAAGGTTCAAAAACCAAATAAGTTTGTAACAGAAGATGAACTTATTGGAGAAAAATCAAGTCGAGGTGCTTCATTAAACGAAGTGCAAGTACATTCGGTTAGGTTACCAGGCCATGTTATTTCTATAGAATCTATTTTTGGTTTAAAAGATGAAAAACTCTCTATCAGACATGATTCTGGAGCAAGCGCAGAACCTTATGTAAAAGGTGGACTTTTGGCTATTGAAAAAGTTGGAACTTTTAAAGGACTTAAACGCGGACTCGATAGTGTTATGGATTTTAAAAACTAGTCTTATTTCAAAGGTTTAAAAAAATGAGTTTCGTATTCTGGTAATAATTCTGGGTGACACACTTTTATAATGTCTTTTAAAACTAAATCAGGTCTTGCAGTGCCTTCTTCATAATAGGTAACGCCACCAGTTGCTCCAGTAACATTTACAAACGAATACACTGTTTTGTTTTTAAAAGCATCAAATTCGGTGTAGTGTTCGTTAGCGTTTTTTAAAGTTTCTAATGAATTATAATACGACGGACTTAACCAAATATCAGCCGATTTTCCTTTAGTAAAAACAGCTTCAAAACTTAATGCTAAACTGCCTTCACCAGCAACGTCTTGCCAAAGGTAATTTACGTTAGCATCTTTTAAAAGTTTTGCTTCAGGGCTTGTGCCACTAGGTAAATACCAAACATCTTTATGAAGCGCACCACTTAAAACAGTTGGTGTGTTTTTAACCTTTGAAGCCAATATTTTTGCACCGTTATACGCTTTTTCAATACTGTTGAAAATAGAATCGGCTTCAGCAGTTTTGTTGTAAAGTGCACCAAAAAATTTAATCCATTCGGCTTTTGCAAGAGGTGATTTTTCAACCCAATCTCCATTGTACATGACTGGAATACCAGATTTTTTAATGGTTTCAAAGGTTTTATTATTACCATCAATACCAAAACCTACAACAACTTCAGGTTGTAACTCTAGCAAAACTTCGGTATTAATACCTTCATTTTTTCCTAATTCTCTAATGCTTTCAGCATTTATTAAAGCTCTGGTTTTTTCAGATGAAATATAATCGGTTCCAGGAAAACCAACCAAGGTTTCTTCTACACCCAACAATTCCAATGCAGGAATATGCGTTGTAGATGTCACGACTATTTTTTCAACAGGTGTTGCAATAATGCCATCGTACTCATCACTATTTAAGGTAATTGTAGCAAGATTTTCTCTTGGGATTAAAGCATATTTAAACGATTTTTCAGCTTTAGGCCATGGACTTTTTATAGTTAAAACTTTGTAGTGGCCATGATTAATAATACTAAACCCTTCAGCATGCAAACGTATAATTTCTGAATAGTCTTTTGCAGGTAATCGGTCTGTAATACTGTTTTTATTGTCTTTACACGCAAAACAGATAATTAAAAGTAGAATTCGAAATAGTTTTCTCACTGTGTATTTATTTTCATTCAAAAGTAATATTATTTAACCTTATAGGTAAAACATTAAACAAAATGTTTAATTTTGCGGCGAATTTTGGTTCGAGATTGTTGTTTTAATCTCGATTAAAAGGGAATCTGGTGAGAGTATTATTTTCAAGTCCAGAACTGTTCCCGCAACTGTAAGCATATTGCTCAACTTAATTGGGCATCTCTTTAGCGAAGAGTTGTTGTGCACTTCAATAAACCACTGGTGAAAACTGGGAAGGTAACACAACAAAATGTAAGTCAGGAGACCTGCCAATTTCAAAAAAATAATAAGTCGAACTTTCGGGATAAAGGTTTGAGTATGCATTACCATACTTTCTCGAACAATTAATTTTAAAATGAACAAAAAAACATTGTTTTTTGGTGTGTTTTGTGCTACTTCAATTTTTGGATTTGCACAACAACAAACTGATTCTACGCAAGTAGAACAACTAGATGAGGTCGTTATTACCGACTCAAAATTCAACTTAAAACGTGAAAATTCTGGTAAAGTAATTACCAAAATCACTCAAGAAGAACTTCAGCATTTACAAGGAAAAACCATTGCTGAAATTATCAATGCTACAGCAGGAATTGAAATTAACGGAACAAAAAGTAACGCTGGACAAAATTTAGCATATTACGTTCGAGGTGGTAGAAACCGTCAGGTTTTGGTATTGATAGATGGTATTGCATTAACCGATCCTTCTCAAATAGCTAACGATTACGATTTACGTTTGTTAAATCCAGATCAAGTAGAGAGTATTGAGATTTTAAAAGGTGCGTCTAGTACATTATATGGTACTGGAGCTGCAACTGCAGTAATCAACATCAAACTGAAAAAAGCTTCAAAAGATGCTGTTTCTGCTAACTTTAGCAGTGTTTTTGGAACTAACCAATCACATGATGATAACAATTATGCTATCGAAGATTTTAGAAATAGCGTATCAGTAAATGGAACTATTGGTGAGTTTAATTACTTAGCCAGTTTTGGTAATCAGTTTACTGATGGTTTATCTGCAATGGAGGCTGGAACCGAATCTGATGCTTACAATGCTATAAATGGTAATGTGAAATTAGGATACACATTTTCCAAGCAATTTAAAATGAATGCTTATGCGAGTTTTGATAAGTTTAAAGCCGATTTTGATGACGCTTCAACGTTTTTAGATGCAAACAACCATTCTGCAAGTAAGCAGTATCGTGTTGGGATTGCGCCAGAGTTTAGCTATAAGAAAGGAAGCATTACTTTAAACGCTGCGTATAATGATGTTGAACGTATTGTGGAGTCGAGTTATCCTGCTGAATACTATGCTACAAGTTTGGTGGCAGACCTTTTTAATAGATATAATTTTAATGATAAATTCTATACTATTTTAGGTGTGAATTTTCAGGAGAATGATATGGAAAGTTTTGCAATTCCATTTGGATCAACCAATTTAGAACAAAGCATTGATCCAGAAACAGCAACATTCAACATTGTTGATCCTTATGCTAATGTGGTGTATGTTTCTGATTTTGGTTTAAATGTAAATGCTGGAGCACGTTTAAACAACCATAGCGAATATGGAAGTCATTTGGTTTACAGTTTAAATCCTTCCTATAGAAAAAGCTTCAATTTTGGATATTTAAAAGGAATGGCTAGTTACAGTACAGCATATATTACACCTTCATTGTATCAATTATTTGAACCTGCTTACGGAAATGCCGATTTAAAACCTGAAGAAAATGAAACTATAGAAGTTGGTATTGAAGCAGGAATTAAAGATAAAGCTACGTTCAGTTTAGTGTATTTTACTAGAAACGAAACTAATTTTATCGATTTTGTGGACATGGGTAATTTTGTGTACCAATACGATAATGTAGATGAGGATTTTACAGCAACCGGTTTAGAATTTACAGCTAATTATAATATTACAAACGCGCTAACATTAAACGCTAATGTTACCTATACAAAGGTAGAAGATGATTTGAATTTAAGAATTCCTGAATTGAAAGGAAATGCACGATTGGATTATAAACTATCTGATGCTACATTTTTAAGTTTAGCGTACCAATATAATGATGATAGAAATGATGCTTATTTTAACAATACTACTTTTGCAACAGAAGATGTTACTTTAAAAAGTTATAGTTTATTAGACTTTTACATAAGCCATACTATTTTGGAGAACAAGCTGAAGTTGTTTGCTAACGTTAACAATATCCTTAATGAAGATTACCAAGAATTATTTGGGTATTCAACACGAGGAAGAAACGTTAATATAGGTTTTAACCTATGTCTATAAAACAAAAAAATCCGCTCATTTCGAGCGGATTTTTTTATTGATTAAATTCTTTTTTAATGATGGATATAAACTCATTATCTATATACATTTCATCTTCAAAAGGTTTTAGATTTATATCTTTTTTTACAGGAGTTAATTGAGGTGTATTTCTTATACTTTGGTCAATGCTATATCTTCCTAAGCTACTTTCAATATCAGCTAAAGCAGCAGCAAGTAAAGGCTCGTTTTCATCACCTAAAATTCCGAAATTTAATACGCTTTCGTTGATTTCAAAACCAACATCAGGAACTAAACCACTAGAAGGGACCACACCATCATTAGCATTTACCGAAATAGCTACCAAAGGTTGCATAGCATAAGTGTGGTTTGGGTTAACATCGTTAGGTCCTAGGTCAGGAGAATCGTAAATAGTTACTGAAGCTTGTGATTTTCCTGTTGTATTGTCTCCAATATGAACAACATCAATATACTCGCCTAAACTATTTATAATCATTTCGCTGGCAGAAGCAGATCTATTGGTAGTAAGAACATAAACTTTATCAAGATTTAAACTATTAATGGAATTGCCATTAAAGCTATTAGTAAAATTAAAAGTTGAATTTAGTTCTTGTAAATCGTCGTTATAATTCAATTTTGAAAACACAGAACCGTTAAATTGACCAGTGATCATACTTCCCAATAACCTTGCAGTGTCTACAGATCCTCCTCCATTATATCTTAAGTCTAAAACTAAATGTTGTACGTTGTTAGCTTGAAAATCTGCAAAGGCATTATTTAATTGGTTATTAAAATCGGCAGTAAAACCATTGTATAGTAAATACCCAACGTTTTCACCTCCAACATTAATAATTTCAGTAGTATGAACAGGGTTTTCGGTATATTCAACTTTAGTTAAACTACTTGTAGAACCATTGGAAACAATGGAGTCGTCATCAGTTTCAGTAGTTCCATTGTCATTATAATCAGCAAAATGAAGTGTGTAAGTGTCTTGACCAAAAAGTGAGCTTAAATTACTTTCAGTAAGTTCAACACCATCAACGGCATGTATAATTTGTCCACGTTGTAACCCAAGATTCGAAGCTTCACTATTGTTAAGTACTAACCTTATAATTCCAAATACATCAGTAGTACTTCCTGGTTCATAATAAAAATTGAACTCAAGTCCGTTACTTTTACTCACACCACTTAAGGCTTGCTCTAAAGCAATATAATCATCAACTATAATACTAAACCTGTCAACTGTTTGTCTTTGATAAATTAAACTTTCAAAGAGTTCTTCGGGTGAAGAAAAGCTATTTAGGTAATTGCCATATTCTTCATTACTTGTAAATCTGTCATTTGCCAAATCGGGTATTTCAGCTTTATACAAATATACAGCATTCATACCTTTCCATACAAAATCATGTATACTGCTTGATAAAATAACATTGTCATCTCTATCTTCAAAGCAACTTGTGGTTAGGCTACCAAAGATGATGGCAAATAGTAGGGTTCTCATAATTTTCATAATAATTCTTTTTCAAAACATACATATTATATATGTCTATTAAACTCTAAATTTACTTACAATATTGTAAATTAAAAATTAATTGTAACAAAATTGAAAGTGTATCGTCGTAATGATAGAACGGGATAAAAACCGTCTAACTAACCAAACAAAATGACACAAACTGATTTTATAAAATTAGTAATGCCTTTTAAGGATAAGGTTTACAGGCTAGCAAAACGCTTGTTGGTATCTAGTGAGGAAGCTGAAGACGCTACTCAAGAGATTTTATTGAAGTTATGGAAAAACAAAGTAAAAATTTCTGAGTATAAGAATGTAGAAGCTTTTTCAATGACTATGACAAAGAATTTTTGCCTTGACCGATTAAAATCCAAACAGGCACAAAATTTAAAGATAGTGCACAGTAACTATCAAGATAATAATGTGTCGTTGCAAAAACAGGTAGAGCTTAATGATAGTGTAGACTGGGTGTCTAAAATAATGGAAGAGCTACCAGAACAGCAAAAAATAATTTTGCAACTGAGAGATATAGAAGAGTATGAGTTTGAAGAAATAGCAAAAGTGTTGGATATGAATGAAACTGCCATACGAGTAGCACTCTCAAGAGCAAGAAAAACAATAAGAGAAAAATTAACTAATACACATAGTTATGGTATTAAATAACATAGAAAAATTACTTGAAAAGTACGAAAACGGAGAAACTACTTTAAAAGAAGAGCAACACTTAAAACACTATTTTGCACAAGAGGAAGTCGCTCCACATTTAGAGTCTTACAAAGCCATGTTTAACTACTTTCAGGTAACAAAACAAGAGCAGTTTACCAAAGACGTTCCATTAAAATCTAGAAACAAAAATTTGTATAAATGGATTTCTGTCGCAGCAGTAGCAGTTCTTATGGTGTCGGTTTTTACCTTCACCAATAAAGAGGAAGGATTGGGAAGCCTTAATGAAGAACAATTGTTGGCTTACAATCAAACCAAAGAAGCGCTAAGTCTTTTATCATCTAAGTTTAATGATGGAGCAAGTAGCTTAAATGCTTTAACACTTGCGTCTCAAAATTTAGAAAAAGGCGTAGACCACATGAGCTTAATTAATGAGTTCAACACATCGACAAACAAAATTTTTAAAACAAACTAGAAAAACAGAAAAAAATGAAAAAATTAGTTGTAATTGCAGTTTTGGCTTTGATGCCAATAGTATCTTTCGGACAAAGCATTTTTGATAAATACGAAGATCAAGAAGGAGTAACTTCGGTTATAGTAAACCAAAAAATGTTTAGCATGCTTGCTGGTATTAACATAGATTTAGATGACCCAGAAGCACAACAATTTTTAGAAATGGCTAAAAAGATAACAGGCTTAAAAGTATTTACTACAGGTGATGAAGCCGTTTCAAAAGATATGAATGCAACAGTAACATCTTACCTAAAAGGTTCTAGCTTACAAGAATTAATGAGAATAAAAGATGGAGACCAAACAGTAAAATTCTATGTAAAAGAAGGTAAAGATGAAAACCATGTTAAGGAGCTATTAATGTTCATTAATGGGTTAAAAGAAGTAACTAAAGGTGCTGACATTGAAATAAACGGAAAGAAAAGAGAAATTGAAACTGTTTTATTATCGTTAACAGGAGATATAGATTTACGTCAAATATCTAAGTTAACAAGCAATATGAATGTACCTGGTGGAGAGCACTTAAAGAAAGCTAACAAAAACTAATCAACCAATGATAACATCAATCAAAAAATCAATTATGTTGATGGCTTTGGTTACAACTTTAGTAAGTTGTAACCAAGGTCCAACATTACAAACCTATTTTGTAGACAATGAGTTAAGTCCAGGATTTATCTCGGGAGATGTGCCTGCAAGTATTATTAATATTGAAGAAATTGAGAATCTTACTGACGATCAAAAAGAAGCTTACGAGTCTATTGATAAGCTTAATATTTTAGCATATCAAATTAGTGAGACTAATAAAGAGGATTATGAGGTGGAGCTTAAAAAAGTAAAAGAGATTCTTAAAAATGATAAGTATGAAGAATTGATGAGAGGCGGAAATACTTCAGACGGAAAGTTTGTAATAAAATTTATTGGTGAATCTGAAACAAGTATTGATGAACTTATTTTATTTGGTGATGCTAAAGATAAAGGATTTGTTGTTGCCAGAGTTTTAGGTGATGATATGAATGCAGGAAAACTAATGAAACTATCTGGTGTTTTGGAACAAGCAGATTTAGACAATGACCAATTAGAAAGTTTTAAAAACTTTTTTAAATAAACTGATAGTTATTTAAAATGTTAATAGAAAATCACCTTGTATTATTCAGGGTGATTTTTGTTTTCTATATCTTTTAAAAAGTGAATCACCAAATACACTGCAAAAAGTGCAAACCCTACAAATAATAAGGTTTTAATCATAAAATTATCTAGTACATTAAAAATGCCAGCCACAAAAAAACATAAAGTTAATACTGAGGCATATATTAAAGCTAGTGTATCTTTACTCATACGATAAGTTCAGTAACTTACTTGCTAAATTAAATTCCAGTATAGTTACTTGGTGTAATTTGTTTTAGTTCTTCTTTTATAGAATTAGGAACCTCTAAGGTATCAATAAAATTTGAAATAGAGTCTTGGGTTATTTTTTCGTTAGTTCTTGTCAATCCTTTTAATGCTTCATAAGGATTAGGATAAGCTTCTCTTCTTAAAATAGTTTGAATTGCCTCAGCTACGACAGCCCAATTGTTTTCTAGGTCTTCAGCAAATTTGGCTTCATTCAATAACAATTTGTTTAACCCTTTCAACGTGCTTTTAAGACCAATTATTGTATGCGAAAAAGGAACACCAACATTACGTAAAACAGTACTGTCGGTTAAATCTCTTTGTAGCCTAGATAAAGGCAGTTTTGCAGCTAAGTGCTCAAAAACTGCATTAGCAATACCAAGGTTACCTTCACTGTTTTCAAAATCGATTGGGTTTACCTTATGAGGCATTGCACTACTTCCAACTTCACCCTTTTTGATTTTTTGTTTAAAATAGTCCATCGAAACGTAGGTCCAAATATCTCTGTCTAAATCAATGATAATCGTGTTTATACGCTTTAAACAATCAAACAAAGCAGCCATGTGGTCATAATGTTCAATTTGAGTAGTAGGGAAAGAGTGTTGTAACCCTAACTTTTCTTGCACAAACTTACTTCCAAAAGCTTTCCAGTCAATAGCTGGATACGCAACTTTATGAGCGTTGAAATTTCCTGTTGCTCCACCAAACTTTGCAGCACTTGGTATATCGTTCAATAAATTAAATTGCTCTTCTAATCTTACAACAAACACTTCAATTTCTTTACCTAAACGTGTAGGTGAAGCAGGTTGACCATGAGTTCTTGCTAGCATTGATACCGCTTTCCACTCATTAGAAAGTGATTTTAATTCATTAAGTACTTTAAAGTATTCAGGCACATAAATATCGTTCATTGCTTCCTTAATACTCAACGGAATTGCAGTGTTGTTTATGTCTTGAGAGGTTAATCCAAAGTGGATAAACTCTTTATATTCCGAAATATTTAAAGCATCAAATTGTTCTTTAATGAAATATTCAACCGCTTTTACATCATGGTTTGTAACACTTTCAATAGTTTTTATTTTAAGTGCATCATCAGCAGTAAAGTTTTTGTAAATAGCTCTTAAATCATCAAATAAATTAGCGTCAAATTGTTCTAATTGAGGTAAAGGAATTTCGCATAAAGCGATAAAATATTCAATCTCAACTAGTACGCGATACTTTATTAAAGCTTCTTCTGAAAAATAGTTTGATAAGGCTTCAACTTTACTTCTGTAACGACCATCAATGGGAGAGATGGCATTTAATGATGATAACTGCATGAGTGTGTTGTTTTTTGAAGTTGCAAAGATACTTTTTTTCGTTGGAAGACCGAAGCCTGAAGCTTTAGTTTTTCTACCTAGTTTTTTATCTTTTTTAAAATATGTCTAGCTCTTGCTTTAAAACCAGAACTCTGCATTTGAAAATCACGTTCTAAAATAAGCGCCAACTCAGGATGTATCCAATCATAATCAGTTCCTAATAAAAATAAGGTATTCATTGCATAGGCTTTTGGTGCAATTTTTTCGTCATTTATCATATAATCAAAACACACTTCAATAATTCGTTCTTTATATTCAGGAGTTAAAGCTACTTTAATTTTAGTTTCATGTTTAGAATAGTAAGCTTTTGTTAAGTATTCACAAATTTTAGCTACAGGTCTTACTGCTGGGTCAAGATGTACTTTGTGCATATTTTTGGTAAACGCATCAAGATGAGGTATTATGGCTTCTAGTTGCTCGCCACACATAAATTCTAAAACCCAAGCTGCACGACAGGAAACTTTATCGTCTACCATAAATAAAATATCCAATAATTTAGGAATTAAATCAGGATTGTCAATCACCAAATTAGCATACTTCAAACGCTTTTCGCGCGAGTGATTAACATAATTTAACTCGTTGTATAAATGTTCTGTAGTCAAGTTTTTGTTATTTTTAAGTTTCTAAATTAAACTAAAAATGAAAATACTTAAAAAACTTCTGTTAGTTTTATTGCTGATTTTTATTGTAGCACAATTTTTTGGTCCAGAAAAAAATGAAGGCGATTTAGTATCCTTAAATGCTTTTTATGAAGAAACCAATCCTTCTGATGATGTGAAGTTGATATTAAAAGAAGCGTGTTTGGATTGCCACAGTAATGTAACTCGTTATCCTTGGTATAGTAAAATCATACCTGTTAATTATTGGATGGCAGAGCATGTTAACAATGGTAAAAGACACTTTAATGTTTCAAATTGGGATACCCTTTCCGTTAAACGAAAAGACCATAAATTTGAAGAACTTATTGAAATGGTTGAGGACAAAGAAATGCCTTTAGAATCTTATACTTGGGGACATCCTGAAGCAAAGTTAACTGATGCGCAAATTAAAGACTTAATAGATTGGGCTAAACAAGTAAGACAAAGTTATGCCGTTGAATCTCATTAAAAATGATTTGAGATAGTATGAAAGTATTAATAATTGGGTTTGTATGGCCTGAACCCAAAAGTTCTGCAGCTGGAAGCAGAATGATGCAACTTATTCAATTTTTTTTAGCTGAAAATTATACAGTCACTTTTGCGACATCAACATCAAAAACTGAAAACGCAATCAATTTAAAAAGCTTAAGAATACACGAGCATACTATTGAATTGAATAGCTCAACGTTTGATGATTTTATTTCTCAGTTACAGCCTGATATAGTGTTGTTTGATAGGTTTTTAACCGAAGAACAGTTTGGTTGGCGAGTCGCACAACAATGCCCAAAAGCAATACGAATTTTAGATACCGAAGATGTACACGGTTTGCGTAAAGGACGTGAATTAGCTTTAAAAGACAATACACCATTTAATATTGAATATTTGCATAACGATACCTCAAAACGTGAAATAGCTAGTATTTATCGTTGTGATGTAAGTTTGATAATTTCTGAAGCTGAAATGGAACTCTTAATCCAAGAGTTTGGTGTTCCTACTGAGTTGTTACATTATATGCCTTTTTTGATAGAACCTATCGCAGAGGAAAGCAAACGAAAATTACCAGTGTTTGAAGACCGAAATCACTTTATAACCATTGGCAATTTTTTACATCCACCAAATTTAGATTCGGTAAAGTTTTTATACCAATCTATTTGGTCGAAAATTAGAACTAAACTTCCAAAAGCAGAAATGCACATTTATGGAGCCTATCAAAATAACAAAGCGCAACAGTTTAAAGCCAATGATAACGGATTTATAATTAAAGGTTTTGCTGAAGATGTGGATGATGTTATGCAATACGCAAAAGTGTGTTTGTCACCTTTGCGGTTTGGAGCAGGATTGAAAGGTAAGTTTTTTGATGCTATGCGTAATGGAACACCTTTTGTAACCACATCAATAGGAGCTGAAGGTATTTTAGAATCTAGTTATATGTATACCCTTAATTCAGAAGATGTAGATGCTATAGTAGAGTATGCAATTAGGTTGTATAATGATAAAACACTTTGGAAAGAGCAGCAAAATTTAGGTTTTAATGTACTCAAAAAGCGGTTCGATAAGCAATATCATATTGAAACATTTAAGCAGAAACTTCAGTATGTAGTTGAACATTTAAAAGAGTGTCGTCAAAATAATTTCACTGGTCAAATGCTCATGCACCATACTTTACAAAGCACAAAATATATGAGTAAATGGATTGAAGAAAAGAACAAAAAAGACTAAACTAATTGAATTTAGAGGAGTTTTTCAGATTATTATACTAAAATATCACTTAAAGAGATATGTTTTCCTACATTTACAAATCACAAACTTTCCATTGCTAACGAATGTCTAAAAAAATTTCAGTTCTAATCATTTTTTGTGTTCAAGCTATTTTAACATATGGTCAAGCCAATGTTCCACCAACAATTGTAGCTGATGGTAACCAAATGTATTGTCCGTTGAATCAAATAAATGTGGTTACAAATTTTGACATTATCGATCCTGATGATACCGAAATAGAAGCTGTTTACATACAGATATCTACAGGCTATGATATGGGTAACGATTTATTGTCTTTAACAGGAGCACATCCAAACATTGTAACCAATTGGGATGCTAATCAAGGTAAATTGACATTAAGTGGAGTAGGAGGAGTAAATGTAAGTTATACTGATCTTATTGCAGCTGTATTAGATGTGGTTTATGAAAGTGTATCAGATACAGTGTCAGGTGAAAAGTACTTTTCGTTCACCATTGGTGATGCCAATTATTTACCTTTTACAGGTCACTATTATCAATATGTAGCCGATTTAGGGGTTACTTGGACAGATGCAAGACAAGCTGCTGAAAATAGCACTTATTTTGGTTTGCAAGGATATTTGGCTACAATCACATCTACAGAAGAAGCTCAATTAACAGGAGAACAGGCTGCTGGAGCAGGATGGATAGGAGGAACAGATTTTGAAACCGAAGGTGTTTGGAAATGGGCAACAGGACCAGAAGAAGGAACCGTATTTTGGAATGGAGGGATAAATGGTTCAACACCAAATTTTGCTTTTTGGAATACGAACGAACCAAATAATCAAGGAAATGAAGATTATGCGCATGTAACAGCACCTAATGTGGGTATTGCTGGTTCGTGGAATGATTTACCAAATGGAGGTAGTGATGGTGATTATGAGCCTAAAGGTTATATCGTAGAATATGGTGGGATGCCTGGAGACCCAATGCTTGATATTTCAGCAAGTACAATGATTACTATTCCTGAAATTGTAAGTGTTACTGATAACTCTAATTGTGGTTCAGGAACAGTTACGTTAGAAGCTACAGCATCATCAGGGACAGTAATTTGGTTTGATGCTGATACAGGAGCTCAGTTATCAGTTGGAGATACTTTTGAGACTCCAGTTTTAAATGAAACAACAACTTATTTAGCAATGGCTTCTGTAGATGGATGTTTAGAAGGGAATAAAGTACCTGTTGTAGCAACTATTTATAGTTTGCCTACTGTACAAAGTCCAGTAACATTAAAAAATTGTGATGAAGATGGTGTTGTTGATGGGTTTACAGATTTTAACTTAAACGAACTTGATGATTTAGTGACCAACAATAATAGTTCAGGATTTGATATTACGTATCACTTGTCGCAAAACGATGCTGAGTTTAACATCAATCAACAAGCTGCTTTTCCGTTTAATAATGCGCAATCTGCAATAGTCTACGTTCGTATTGAAGGTGGTAATGGTTGTTATGAAGTTGCAATTGCCAATTTAGAAGTGTCTACAACGTCTTTTCAAGATGGTTTTTTGCATACAATTGAGCAATGTGATGATGATGTAGCTGATGGGTTTAATACGTTTAATTTATCTGAAGCATCTCAAGTTTTTCTTGATCAATTTCCTTCAGGACAAAATTTAAGTGTGCATTACTACAATAGTTTAAACGACGCTCAACTAGAGCAAAACGAAATACTTCCGCAAACTAATTATACAAATCAAACAGCATTTTTAGAAACTATTTACGTTAGGGTTGAAAGTGATGATAATGGAGATTGTTTTGGTATTGGACCACATTTAAGATTGATTGTACATCCTATTCCTGAGTTTGAAATTGAAGGAGAAACAGTGTATTGTTCCAATGGAGATCCTGTAGTATTAGAAATTGTGAATCCAAATGGGAATTATCAATATGAATGGACTGACCAAAGTGGAACAGTAATAAGCAACTTAACTTCAGTTGAGGTGACTTCAGGAGGAGTGTATTCTGCAACAGCTAGTTCAGGATTTAACTGTAGCTCATCTCCTGTAACATTTTCGGTTTTAGAATCTTCAGTGGCTGATTTAGATATGGATGATATTACAATTACTGATTTTACAAGTAACAATACAATTACTGTCGACCCTTCAGGATTAGGTGTCGGAGATTATGAATATGGGTTAAACACTAGTGTATATTTTCAAGATGAACCTTATTTCGACCAAGTTACTCCAGGAGAACATATTTTATTTGTTAGAGATAAAAATGGCTGTGGAGTAGCTGCTTTAGAAATTTATGTTTTAGGGTTTCCTAAGTTTTTTAGTCCTAACGACGATTTATATAATCAAACCTGGAATATAAAAGGGTTTAGTGAAAGTTACAGCTCACGTTCTTTAGTACATATTTTTGACCGTTACGGAAAGCATATTACAAGCATAAAACCTAGTGGAATAGGTTGGGACGGAACTTTTAAAGGCAAACAATTACCAAAAACCGATTATTGGTTTATCGCAGAAATGATAAAACTTAATGGTGAGGTTAGAACCTTGAAGGGACATTTTAGCTTACTTCGATAATAATTCAATCCATTTTTTAATACCTGTTGTAGCTGGTTCTGCAATGACAGTAACGTTTTTTGATGAATCTAAATTTGGTTTTGGATCAATATAGTATGTAGGTGTATTAGGTGTTACGTAATGCATTAAGCTTGCTGCAGGATATACTTGCATTGAAGTGCCAATAATTAATAAAATATCAGCGGTTTCACAAATAGCAATTGCTCTTTCAATCATAGGAACTGCTTCACCAAACCACACAATTTGAGGTCGCATTTGGTGTCCTTTGTTGCACAAATCTCCAAGAACAAGGTCTGTTTTCCACTCAACAACATCATTTTCATCAAAAGTACTACGCGCTTTTAATAATTCACCATGTAGATGAACTACAGTTGAACTGCCTGCACGTTCGTGTAAATCGTCCACATTTTGTGTTATTATAGTCACTTTGTATTCAGATTCTAAATCTGCCAAAACTTTATGAGCAGTATTGGGTTTTACTTCAAACAGTTGTCTGCGTCTTTGGTTGTAGAACTCTAAAACCAGTTCCGGATTTGCCTCAAAGCCTTGTGGTGATGCAACTTCCATTACATCGTGTCCTTCCCATAAACCGTCGGCATCTCTAAAAGTTTTAATGCCACTTTCGGCACTCATGCCTGCTCCTGTAAGTACAACTATATGCTTCATAGCTGCAAATTACTATTTTAAAATTATATTTGAACTTATGATTGATATTAAACTTTTAGACTATTTAGAGTCCTACTTAACCGAAAACCGAAGAACGCGTTTTAATAAAGTACTGTCCCAGCGAACAAAACATTTTACGGTTGCAACTGAAGATGTGTATCAACTTCACAACACAAGTGCAGTAATACGAAGTTGCGATGTGTTTGGGATACAAGAGGTAAACATTGTTGAGGAAATTAACTCTAAACGAATAGATAGAGAAATTGCTATGGGAGCCCAAAAATGGGTAGATTTAAACCGATTTCATACAGTGAAAGATTGTATTAAAGATTTGAAATCCAAAGGCTATCAAATTGTGGCGACCACACCACATACTAACGATTGTCTACTGCATGAGTTTGATGTTACTAAAAAATCATGCTTTTTCTTCGGAAGGGAAACCGAAGGATTATCGCAAGAAGTTCTAGACAATGCAGACTGCTACTTAAAAATTCCAATGAGTGGTTTTACTGAAAGTTTAAACATTTCAGTGTCAGCAGCAATTATCCTTCAACATGTTACTACAAAGTTAAAACAGACAGAAATTAATTGGCAATTAACAGAAACTGAAAGGCTCGAAAAACGTTTGGACTGGATTAAGAAAACTATAAAAAGCTACGATAAGATTGTAGAAAGGTATTACTCAAAGCAATAATTTTTGTAACTTTAAAAGAACTAACTAAAATCTGTTGTGCATTTTGATGAAATTCTGTCAATTCGAGTAAATTTTACGATTGAAATAAGTAAAATTTGTATCGAGAATAGGAATTTTAGACATTGAAAATAGTTCTCGATACAATTTTTTTTCAAAAAATCACTCGAACTGACATTTTTGGAATTAATTAAAACCAAAATGTACAAAGGGTTAACTAAACTAAAAAAGATGATAATAGCACTTTACGTTATTCTAGGTATAATTGCCTTGATAATTATTTTAGCATTAATTGCACCAAAAGCTTATGATGTTAACCGAAGCATTGTTATAAATGCGCCAAAAGACGAAGTTTTTAAGTATTTAACCTTTATAAAAAACCAAAACGATTGGTCGCCTTGGAAAAAGAAGGACCCAAACATGAAACAAGAATTTATAGGAACTGATGGTGAGGTTGGTTTTATTTCTAAATGGGAAGGTAATAAAGATGTTGGAACAGGTGAGCAGGAGCTTATCAGTATTCAAAAGGAAAATGACAGAATAGAAGTTCAGTTACGATTTTTTAAACCTTGGAAATCACAATCTGTAGGCTATTACACAGTTGAAGAACTTAATCCTAATGAAACTAAAGTAGTTTGGGGATTTCAAGGTAAAAACCCAATTCCGTTTAATGTGTTTATGCTGTTTTTCAATTTTGAAAAGGCAGTAGGAAAAGATTTTGATGAAGGCTTAACAAGTCTAAAACACATATTAGAAAGTAAATAGTTTTGGTATGAAACATAATATGGTAGGTTGGTTCGAAATTCCAGTAAATGATATGGATAGAGCCAAAGCGTTTTATGAAGCTGTTTTCAAGGTTGATATTCAAATTGTTGATTTTGGAGGTATGTTGATGGGTTGGTTTCCTTATGAAGAAGGAAAAGAAGGAGCAGCAGGTACTTTAATAAAACAAGATAAATACATTCCTAGTCAAGAGGGAACCTTGGTTTATTTTATTTGTGAGGATGTACAAAACGAACTTGACAGAATTGAAGCTGCTGGTGGAAAACTATATCAACCAAAAACCCAAATTTCTCCTGAACATGGTTTTATGGCAGCGTTTATTGATACTGAAGGCAACAGAGTTGCGCTACATTCAAGAAAATAAAAGTGGAATTAAAACCTGCTAGGTCTGTTTCTATTTAAGACCTTGTATTCTTCATAGCATTCGCTAATAGCATCCAAGATTTGAAGATCGTTTGCAGTTTCAATAAAATCTTTTGAATAATTACAATGGCTAACAATTTCGTCAAGGTCGTGTTTGTCAACCTGTAGCAATACGGTTAGCATCTCTCTATCAAAACGACTTGCTAAGTTATTTCTAATTTCGTCATCTTCTTTCATCTGCCTTAACTTTCTAAGTTCTTTAGGCTTTTTTCCGAAGATGTTGTATAAAAAATCAGCAGGATTAAAAATAGCACCTAACACCTTATTTACAGCGTTAGGTGAATTATTTCCTGCTTCATAACCTTTATTTGGTAAACCTGAAATGCTATATCTATAATTGGTTTTTATAGGCATTTGTTTAATGTCAACTTCTAGATATCCAGTAAGTTGTAATTGGTTAACTACAACCTCTTCAAGCGCTAAAGCCAATTCGGTTAACTCAATTTGAGTGTCTCCAAATTTTATCCAGTCGTTAGTAACACGTACTTTAATAGACTTGTAACCTAAGTATGACAAATGTAGTGTGTCATTGGCTTCGGCTTTAATTTCAAAACGACCTTTGTCATCGGTTGAGGTACCCACAACTTGGTTGAGGTTAACAATATTTACACTTTCTAAAATACCACCAGTACTAGAACTTACAACAGTTCCTTTAACTGTAGTAGGGTCTTGCGAAAATCCTAGAGTTGTAAATAAAAAGAGTAAAATAGTGATATAATAATACCTCATAGCAATCATTTATGATATAAAAGTACTAAACAAAAAACATTTATAAGATTATACTTAAAAATTTTGACTAAAAATTAACAAGAAGGTTTAAAACCATTAACGTCTTGATCGTCTTGGACGTGATGACATTTTGCCGCTTCCTGAACTCTCTGAACGTCTCGATTTCCCTTCAGATTTTCTTCTGCTACTTCTGTTCCCAGAATCGTTATTAAAACCTGAGCGTCTTTCTGATCTTGGTTTGTCGCTACGTCTGTTTTTTCCACCACCATCACGACGTCTTTTGCGTCTGCTAGTACCTCGTCCTTTGTCTTCAGATACTTCAACGTTTACAAAACGTCCGTTGTATTTAAAGTCGGTAAAAAACGATAATACTTTCTCTTGTAATGCTTTTTCAGTATTAAAAAATGAAAAACTGTCTTTTACATCTACTTTAAAGACATCGTCTCTACCAAGTTCTAAAACTTCTTTTAAGAAATCTTTTAAACTCATCCAGTCATAGCCATCCTTTTTTCCTACGTTTATAAAGTAACGTGTGGAATTGCCATCGTTACTGCTATCGCGTTCGCTACTATGTTGCGCAGAAACATTAAGGTCGCTGGCTTTTTGATAGTAATTAAAGAAACGTGTAAACTCTACTGAAAAGAATTTTTTAATCAGTTCGTCTTTAGTAGTATCTTCAAACAATTGATTGATGTTTTCAAGATATTCATCAATTTCATGATTGATTTCAGTATTGTGAACTTTATTGGCTAGCGACATTAATTGTACTTCGCAAATTTCCATTCCGCTAGGAATTTCTTTTTGCTCAAAGTTCTTTTTAATGATGCGTTCAATGCTTTTTATTTTTCTTAATTCACTTTTAGAAACAATTACCATTGATACTCCAGTTTTTCCTGCACGACCTGTACGACCACTTCTGTGCGTGTAGGTTTCAATTTCGTCAGGTAATTGGTAGTTGATAACGTGTGTAATGTCGTCAACGTCAATACCACGAGCAGCTACATCAGTAGCGACAAGCATTTGTATTTGATTGTTTCTAAACGATTTCATAACCAAGTCACGTTGGTTTTGGCTTAAATCACCATGAAGTGCTCCAGCATTATAACCATCTTCAATAAGTTTTTCAGCAACTTTTTGAGTGTCGCGCTTTGTTCTACAAAATACTACCGAGAAAATGTCAGGATTAGCATCAGCTAGTCTTTTTAAGGCTGCATATCTATCTCTTGAATTCACTAAATAGTATTCGTGAGATACTTGGTCACTACCAACGTTTTTGCTTCCTACGGTAATTTCTATAGGACTATGCATAAACTTTTTAGCAATAGTAGCTACTTCTTTTGGCATTGTAGCCGAAAACAACCAAGTGCTTTTATCTTTTGGTGTGTGCGATAAAATGTCAGTGATATCTTCATAGAATCCCATATTTAACATCTCATCAGCTTCATCTAAAACTGAATATTCAATTTTAGAAATATCAACCATATTTCGGCTAATCATGTCTTTCATACGACCAGGAGTTGCTACAATAATTTGTGCTCCTTTTTTTACCGATTTAGCTTGGTCAGTAATGCTTGCTCCTCCATAAATGGCAACAACATTTAATCCTTTACAGTATTTACCATATAAGTTTAATTCGTTTGCAATTTGTAAACAAAGTTCGCGAGTAGGAGAAAGTATTAACCCTTGAGTGGTTCTACTTTCAATATCAATTTTTTGTAACATAGGAAAACCAAATGCTGCGGTTTTACCTGTTCCTGTTTGTGCTAGTGCTACTAAATCACGTTCTTCTTGTAATAAAATAGGGATTGCTTGTGCTTGTACATCACTAGGGTTTTTAAAACCCATATCAGTAATAGCTTGTAATAGGTCGTCATTAAGACCTAAATCTTGGAATGTGCTCATTCGTTTTTTGTAAGTATTCGATTATGTTATGTAGTGTTACAACAGAAGCGAATCGACATACTTAACCTGAAACTTCTTGGTAACACATCCTCACCTTGAGGAATTTACAACGCATCTTTTTGCGTTTCAAGCGGCAAAGATACACTAATATTCCAATAAACAATATAACCTAAGTTAATGTGTTGTTGAACATTAAGTTTAAAAAATAAATCATTAACGTCTTTTATGACTATTGGTTTTGTTATATTCGGCTCTTTAAACTATAACTATGAAGAAATTATGTATTGTATTTGCCATGTTATTTATGGCATTTAATGTTCAAGCTCAAGAAACAACGATGTCTGATGCAGACCAAGAGAAGATGACTCGAATGATGGAGTTAATGAGTCAAACTATTGAAATGGATGTGAATACCGAATTATTTAGTAAGGTAAGCACAAATGCCTATGTCTCTGAAGACCCAAAAGCTGTTATCATGGCTATGCTAACACCTGAAGATTATGAGACTTCAAAAGAAAAAATGAAAAATGATGTAGGTGACAAAATGGACATTAAAGATAAAGGTGAAACCGAAATTAATGGTGTAAAGGTTTTATACATGAAAGGAACTACTGAAGCAGAAGGATCTGATCTTAATGTTGAAATGTACTGTATGGGAATTGATGATGAAACCTCTTTAATGTTTATTGGAATGGTTGATAAAACTGCAGATGCAAAATATGCTGAAGCTATAGAGAAAGCAAAAAACTCAGTAATTAAATAATCAAACCGAAATTATAAGCATAAAAAAAATCCAGCGTTGGCTGGATTTTTTAGTATATAGACGTTTAAAACGGTTGTCTTTTATTGGTGATAAGCACTGTTGTGAGCTAAAGCATTACCACAGTTACTACAGTTTCCAGCTGCACCAGCACCTCCAGCACAACCATTATTACAAGTGTAATGCCATACACCATTTGCATTTTGGCTTGGTTCAGTTTTTTGTGTTGTTGTAGGTGTGGTTATAGGTAAAGTTGTAGCAGGAGTATTGGTATTAGGAGTACTGTGTGTTGTTGAATTATTCGTGTTATTGTGATAAGCTTGATTATGCTCTAACGCGCTTCCGCAGTTACTGCAATTTCCAGCAACAGCAGCTCCATTAATACAACCGCTACTACAGATGTAGTGGAAAAAATTAGCAGCAGTAATTTTCTTTTTTTCAGGTGCTTCAGATGTTTTTGTGGTTGCTTCAGTGTCTTGAGAAGTAGCAGGTTTAGCTTTGTCTTTGCAAGAACTCAAAGTAATCATTGAGATACATAATATTGAAGCGATAATTTTAAAATAGTTCATAATCTTATTTTTTTGGCTTGGACTAGTATACGCATTTTTTCTATTCTTTTCTAAAGAAGTCTAAATTTTATGATTTTTTAAAACTAGTACTAGAGAGTGTTTTAGTGTTTGTTTAAAAAAGCAATCAATTGGGAAACAGCTTTACCTCTATGTCCAATACTGTTTTTTTCTTCCAGAGTTATTTCAGCAAAGGTTTTGTCATAACCGTTAGCTTTAAAAATAGGATCGTAACCAAAACCAGAATCACCATATTTGGTTTCGGTAATGCAACCTTCACAAATACCAGTAAAAGTGTTTAGAGTTCCATTTAATACTAAAGCAATAACGGTTTTAAAATGAGCATTTCTGTTAGGTTTGTCTTTTAAGTTCAGTAGTAACTTATCCATATTGTCGTTTGCATCACGTTGTGGTCCTGCATAACGAGCCGAAAATACTCCAGGAGCACCTTGTAGAGCTTCAACTTCTAAACCAGTATCGTCAGCAAAACAATCGTAGCCATAATGTTGCTTAACGTATTCGGCTTTTTGTATCGCATTGCCTTCAATGGTATCTTGAGTTTCAGGAATGTCTTCAAAACAACCTATATCTTTTAAACTTAATAATTGTATGGTGTCAGGAATAAGTTTTTGTACTTCGTTGAGTTTATTAAGGTTGTTGGTGGCAAATACAAGTTGCATTTCTTAGTGTTTAATTTCAACCAAAAGTACAATTATATACGTTGAAACAAAAACAGAATACCTGTATGAATTTTTAACAGTAAATAATAGTTTTTGAATGTTATCTTTGTTGAAACAATAACACATTTTTTATGAAAAAACTAGTTTACTCATTTTCACTAATATTACTTATGAGTTGTTCCGATAAAGAAGAAAAACCACAAAAAGAACTATCTGCCGATAATCCATTTAATGTAGAATTAAACCAACCGTTTGATTTTGCAAATGTAACAGGAGCTGCTATTGAAGAGTATGTAGATGTTACTATTGGCAACTCTGTACAGGTCATTGAAGAGATTAAAAAAGGAAGCTCTCCTACATTAGCTAATACATTTGAAGCTTATGATGGTGTTAGCAATGAATTGTCTAAAGCGTATAGTAATGCGTTTTTGATGTACTGGACTTCAACCGATTCAATAACAAGAGCAAAAGGTTTAGCGTCTTCACAAAAGATAGACTCATTAATGACTGTGTTAGGAGCAGACAAAGCGTTGTTTGCACAGTTAAAGAAGTTTAAGGATTCTGATGCCTACACTCAATTAGAAAATCGTAAAAAGCGATTTGTTGATGGTGTGATTGAAAATTTTGAGCAATCTGGTGTTAATCTTGACGAAGCAAAACTTGAAAGATATAAAGCTTTACGATCTGAAATTACTGATTTGACATCTCAGTATTCTACAAACATGAATACTGCAGATTTGGTATTAAAGCTAGATGAAAAAGGAGCTAAAGGTTTACCTGAAAGTTTTAAAGCAACGTATAAAACCGAAGCAGGTTACGAAATTCCAGTAATGTCTTCAACTAGAGGTCCTGTTATGGATAATGCAGTTGAAGAATCTACTAGAAAAGAGTTTGATAAACTTTATGCAAATAGAGGAGCAGATAAAAACCTTGATGTGTTAGAGCAGTTGGTTAAAAAGCGTTATGAATTAGGACAGCTAATGGGTTATAACTCATTTGCCGAATATAACTTAGTGAATAAAATGGCTAAAAACCCTGAAAATGTTTGGGAGTTTGTAAACGGTTTAGTAGCAGAATCTAAAGAGAAAGCAATTAACGATATAGAGGTTTTAAAAGCACAACGAGCTAAAGCTTTTGGAATTGATGAGAGCTTGCCTATTAATTCTTGGGATTTAAGTTTTTATAAAAACGAAATATTAAAAAACAACTATAAAGTAGACAACGAAAAAATACGTGAATATTTACCAATGGATGCGTGTTTAGGTGGATTGTTTGATATTTATCAAGAGCTATTAGGTCTTGAGTTTAAAAAAGATGAAACTGCTACAGTATGGCATGAAGACGTTGAAGCTTATGAAGTGTATGAAGGCGATAAATTGAAAGGACGCTTTTATTTAGATTTATATCCAAGACCAAATAAAGAGTCGTGGTTTTACTGTGTACCTCTTTCATCAGGAAAACAAACAGCTGAAGGTTATGAAGTTCCTGTAGCGATGTTATTAGGAAACTTTACAAAACCAACCGAAACAATGCCTTCATTGTTAAGTCATAATGAATTAAATACTTTGTTTCACGAGTTTGGACATATAATGGATTCTATGTCTTACGAAGGTGAGTATAGCTTACAAGAAGGTACAAAATCTGATTTTGTTGAAGCGATGTCTCAAATTTTTGAAAACTGGACTTGGGATTACGACATCTTAAGTTCGTTTGCAAAACATTATAAAACTGGAGAGGTTTTTCCTAAAGAGTTGTTTGATAATATGGTAAACGCTAAAAATGTATCTTCAGGGCTTTCAGCACAAGGATCATTAAGACGTTGTATTTATGATATGAATTTATACGATAAATATGACCCTAATCAACCTCTAGATACAGACCAGTTATGGAAAGATATTGATGCTGAAATGAATGTAATGGATTGGTATGTTGAAGGAACACACCCTCAAGCAAGCTGGATTCATATTAATACACACCCAACTTACTATTATGGTTACTTGTGGTCTGAAGTGTATGCACAAGATATGTTTACAGTTTTTGAGGAAAACGGATTGAGAGATCAAGAAACAGGAGTTAAATACAGAAAATTAATACTAAGCAATGGAAACCAAAGACCTGTTGATGAGGTTGTAGAAGAGTTTTTAGGTCGACCATCAAACAATAAAGCATACATTAAAAGCTTGGGCTTAGAGTAGTCTTTGTAACATTTTGTTGTTTTTGACGTCCTATAAGTATGAGAAAAATAATACTTATAAACGCAATTGTTTGGGCAGCTTTAATACTTGTTAATTCATTTTTGTTTAAAGATCATAATAATTGGAAATATATGTTTTTGTTCCTTTTATCAGGTTTTACAATAGTAAACTCTCTATTATTAACTAAGCATAAAAGAAAAACAACTTGTAAATAAAGCAATAACAGATAAAAAAAGATGCCAAATGGCATCTTTTTTTATCTGTGATGGTAAGGTTCGTTTCTTAAAATAGTAAAGCCTCTGTAGAGTTGTTCAACCATAAATAATCGCACCATTTGATGCGAAAAAGTCATTTTAGATAAAGACAGTTTACCTGCTGCTTTGCTGTAAACATCTTCTGAAAATCCATAAGGTCCACCAATTACAAATACAAGCTGTTTAATGCCTGAGTTCATGTGTTTTTGTAAGTAATTGGCAAAAGCAACAGAATCTAGTTGTTTTCCTTTTTCGTCAAGTAAAATTAATACATCTGTTGGGTTAAGTTTGTTTAAAATAAGTTCGCCTTCTTTTTGCTTTTGCTGTGTTTCGCTTAGGTTTTTTGAGTTTTTGATATCTGGTATAATTTCAAGCTCAAACTTAATATAGAACCCAAGGCGCTTTGTGTACTCGTCAATTAATGATTGAAGCGCTTTGCTATCTGTTTTGCCTATGGCTAAGAGTTTTATGGTCATGATGTTTTAAATTATTCAAAAATAATAGAAACAAGAGATTTAAGTTTAGTATAATCCCAAAAAAGTAAATAAACATTCGCGAGTAACATGAATCCTACAATGTAAGGTGTTCCTGTAAAACTCATAGCTGTAACGATAATAAAAATATTGATTATTATAGGAAAATATAATATAGCACCAAAAAAAGAGGTTTTTGGAATGAGTAATAATAGTCCAGCAAGTAATTGAACAAATCCAAGGAAATTCCAGTAGAATCCAGTTTGAAAAAGAGCTTCAAAAAAGAAACCGACAGGATTATCTATACTTATTTGAGTAAAACGCTGACCTAATATTTTCTTTAATCCAGAAGGTAAAAAACCTATAAATAATAGAAAACGTGTTATCCAAGTGAATATTAGAAAGTGTTTATTGCTTTTTATAAATGTATGAAATGTTATAATTGAATTCATGTTAAGCTAAGTTTCTTACCTGACGAATTAAAATTCATCTTGTAACACTTCTTCCTAAAAATTAAAAATCAATTACTACTTTTACAATAAATTTCATGATATGATTTCTACAGCACAATTCAACAACGAAATAGATTTAATAATTGCAAATGCCATAAGAGAAGATGTTGGTGATGGTGACCATAGCTCATTAGCATGTATTCCACTTACAGCTAAAGGAAAAGCTAAACTATTGGTGAAAGATAATGGGATAATAGCTGGTGTAGAGTTTGCGAAACTTATATTTAAGCATGTAGATAAAAACTTAAAAGTGCAAACGTTTATCAACGATGGTCGTAATGTGAAAAAGGGAGACATTGTATTTTATGTTGAAGGGTCTTCGCAATCTATTTTAAAAGCTGAGCGACTTGTGCTTAATTCTATGCAACGTATGAGTGCTATTGCAACAAAAACAAAACAGTTTGTAGACTTACTTGAAGGTACAGGAACCAAAATTTTAGATACTCGAAAAACAACACCAGGAATTAGAGCTCTTGAAAAATGGGCTGTAAAAATTGGTGGAGGCGAAAACCATAGGTTTGCTCTTTATGACATGATTATGCTTAAGGATAACCATATTGATTTTGCAGGAGGAATTACTAAAGCTATAGAAAAAACCAAGCAATATTTGCAAGACACAGGAAGAGATTTAAAAATAATTGTTGAAGCTAGAAATCTTGATGAAATTAAAGAAATCTTGCAAAGTGATGGCGTTTACCGAATTTTGATTGACAACTTTAATTTTGAAGACACTAAAAAAGCTGTAAAGCTAATAGGAGATAAATGTTTAACAGAATCTTCTGGTGGCATCAACGAAAAAACTGTTAGGCAATATGCACTTTGTGGTGTTAATTATATTTCATCAGGCGCATTGACGCACTCAGTTTATAACATGGATTTAAGTTTAAAAGCAGTAGAGTAAGATAATAATCTTAAATAGCAATACGTGACCAAACCCATTGAAGATAAACTTGAAAAGTTACCAGTAATCAACCTGATTGTTAGGTTTTTAAAACAGATAAAATTGCCAGGTCTTGAAGGCTTATCTGTTTATGATTTAATGGAACTTTACTTTATGGGAATTGTTAAAGGTGCTCTAACAACAAGAGCAAGTGCAATTGCTTTTAGTTTTTTTACTGCTATTTTCCCGTTTTTACTGTTTGTCATTATTGTAATTCCATACATTCCTATTGACGATTTTCAAATTAAGTTTGAGCAGTTTCTAAATTCGTTTTTACCTCCTCAAACATCAGATTTTTTCTTCTCAAATATTTTTGAAAACATTAGCGGAAGTGGAGGAGCAGGTTTATTATCATCGGTTTTTTTACTGTCTATGCTACTAATGGCAAATGGTGTAAATGCTGTGTTTTCTGGTTTTGAAAATTCTTATCATGAACAACTCACAAGAAATGTGTTTCAGCAATACCTTTATGCACTAGGGATTGCTTTAATTTTAGCATTTTTAGTATTGCTAACTGTTGCAGTGTTTGGATACTTTCAAATTTATGTCATACAGCCCATATACCAAGGCATTACAGGAAAAGATGTCCTAGAGAGTGACTCAGGTTTGGGATGGATTGTGTTTGCAAAATACATGTTTTTTGTTTTAATGGTGTATTTAGCAACAGCTACTTTATATTATTTTGGAACTAAAGAAGGTAAAAAATCTCGTTTCTTCTCGATAGGCGCATTATTAACCACTTTATTAATAATATCAACCTCTTATCTTTTTGGTATTTACATAAATAACTTTTCGCAGTACAATGAACTTTATGGCTCTATTGGAGCTTTGTTAATACTGTTATTGTATTTATGGTTAAACTCCAATATTTTATTATTGGGTTATGAACTTAACGCTTCTCTACATGTATTGAGAAAGTACAACATTAAAAATGATTAACTAAAGTGTTTTAAAAATTCTTCTTTTCGTCTTACAGAAATGGGCACTTTTGAATTGTTAGACATTACAACATAACTTTGTTTGCCTTTGTAGTATTTTTTTACATGTTCTAGGTTAATTAAGTGAGATTTATGGGTTTTAAAAAATGAATTGTCTTCCAGTAAATCTTCGTAAAACTTAATTGGTTTAGAAACCATAGTTTTGCCTTCGCTAGTAAAAATATGTGTGTAGCTCGTGTCTGCTTCTAGATGTATAATGTCTTCTACTTTTAGAGTTTCAAAGCCTGATAGCATAGGAATTGTTATAACTTTTTTTTGATCTTGTTTTAGGTTTTTAAATAAATTCTGAATTTGATGTTCAATATTACTTTCTTGTAAACTAGTTTTTAGTCTATTCACAGCATCGTTAAAATCATCAGCATCAATAGGTTTTAATAAATAATCAAATGCACTGAACTTAAATGCTTTAATAGCATAATTGTCAAAAGCAGTTGTGAAAATTACCTTGAAATTAATCTTGCTCATACCTTTAAGAAAATCAAAACCTGTTTTATCATGAATTTTAATGTCTAAAAACACCAAGTCAGGTTCCATTTTAGTGACAACATCTAATGCTTCTTCAACAGTGTTGCATGTTGCAAGTACATTAAAAGTATTTGGGTGTCTATTGATAAGGCTCAAAACCCTTTCAACGCAATGTGCTTCGTCGTCTATTATTATTGTTTTTATCATGTTTTAGTAGGCAAGATGTATTGGTAGAGACACTTCTATTCTCGTGCCTTTTTCTTTGTCTATAATTTTCACATCTCCATTGGTGTTCTTTAGTTTATTGATGATTTCAATTCTACTTTTGGTAATAGTCATTCCTAACGATTTTTTAGTTGGTATATTACGTTCATTATTTTGTCTACCAACACCATTGTCATCAACACTGCAAATAAGTATATTGTTTTCTTTTTTAAAGCTAATGGTTATATTTCCAGGTTCTTCAATTTGTGATAAACCGTGTATAATACTGTTTTCAATAAATGGCTGAAGAATCATAGGAGGAACCAAAATTTCGTCAGTCTCTATAGTTTCGTCAACTTGTATTGTGTAATTAAATTTATTTTGAAACCGCTTACGCTCAATATCCATATAAGTTTTTAAAAGAGAAATATCTTCACTTAATAAAATCTCTTTTTTTTCTGAGTTTTCTAAGGTCATACGCATTAGTTTAGCAAATTTACTCAGGTAATCACTAGCAGACTGCGTGTCGTTTTTTAAAATATAATCTCCAATAGAGTTTAGGGAATTGAAAATAAAATGCGGATTCATCTGCGAGCGTAACGCCTTCAATTCAGTGTCTGAAACCTTAGCATTAAACTCAGCTTCCTTAGATTTTGAAACAGCTTCTTGCTTACGTTTGTAAAGCATAAAACCGATAAGGGAAATTGCTATAAAAGCACTACCACCAATTATTGATGTGTTTTTTATTGACTTTTGACGTTCAATTTCAACTTGCGCTATTGCTCGGTCTTTGTCAGCTTCAAATTGAATTTCCTTTCGCGAAATTTCAAGTTTTCTATCAGCATTAATAAGACTGTCTCTTAAAATAATGTGTTGTTTGTATGTTGTTAGTGCGTTTTTGTAATCGCCTTTTATTTCATAAACATTTGCAAGAGTGCCTAAAGCACTATTTTTTGTAGCTAAGCTATTTAAGGCTTCATTTAGCTTTAAGCTGTTTGTGGCATAATGTTCGGCTTTTTCTATAGCATTGTTTTTAAGGTATACTTCTGCAGCATTAGTATAAGCAGCTACTTTTAAAATCTCTAGGTTATGTTGCTTAATTATGTTTAAACTTTCTATAGTGTTTTTTAAGCCTTCTTCTAAGTATCCAGCATTAGTTTGTACTAAACCTAAATTGCTTTTGGTGTTAGCTATCAATAGGCTGCTAGAGTTGCTTTTTTCGGCTTCTATGATAGCTTTTTTATAATTGTAAATGGACGAATCAAGCTCTTTTGTTTGGCCATAAATATTGCCAATGTTAAAAAATGTATTGGCTTTGTTTTCAGGGAAATGGAGTAGCGTTTTAAAACTCTTCAATGCCTTGTCATATTCTTGTTGTTCGTAATTAATGAGGCCAATATTAGTTAGTACTCCCACGGCATATTTTTGAAGCTTAGGGTTGTTTTCAATTAATGCGTAGGCATTTTGATAGTAGTTTAAAGCGTTTACTGGGTTTGATAAAAAATAATGCTGAATAATACCTATGTTGTTGTAAGATACAGCTATTCCTTTTGTATAGTTGTTTTGTTTTGAGATTTTTAAAGTCTTTAAATTGTACCCTAACCAACTAGTGTCAGATGGTGTTAAATACATTTTTCTTGCGGCAAATTTCAATCTTAAATTTACGTAAGTAGTATCTTCTTGTTTGTAGTTGTTTATAACAGTTTCTAACGAATCAAGCATTTTGTTTTGAGAAACACAAAATGATGAAAGCATTAAAAAGAATAAGGATAAACTATTTTTCATTTTAATAGTTAACTAATAGCTGGTTAAAAGTAGCAATTTCTTGTCAGAAAAACCGACTGTTTTTACGTTAATATACTCAAAGCTAACGATAATAAGTTGGTTGTGGGTTTTTGCCGAAATAAGTATTTGCTTTAGGTGTTAATTCATTTTTAAAGGCAATTTCATGAAGTTAAAGTTATTTTTTACGCTATTTTTTTTAAGTATCTACTCTAATGCTCAGGAGCAAATTATCAATATTCCAGAAACTTGGGATATTGACATTTGGAATGGAGGTAGTTGGTTACATTTTTCAAATATAGAGTACACTTTTAACGAAAATTGTATGCCAACATTAGTAGAGTCTCAGGTTCTAGATTTTGGTTCAGGTGTGTTTGTTGATAGTTCAAGATTAACAATAACCTATAATGGAAACAATGAACCATTAGAAAATATAAATGAGCTTTGGAATGTTGAAAGCAATTCGTGGGAAAATGAATTGCGTACTACATATATATATAATTCTGAAAATTTAACCACAACACAAAACTACGAATGGCAAAATGAAGCATGGGTTTTAGTGGAGGTAATTATTGAAGAATATGATACCCAAGCGATGACTTATGAAGTAATTTATCAAGATTATGTGAGTGCAACAGATACTTATGTTAATACAGGTAGAAATGTTATTCAGTATAATAATTTTGAGCGGATTGATAACATTCTATATTACGATTGGGATATTGTTGAAGACGATTGGGTACATCGAAGCCGACAAACTTATGTTTATGACACAAATCAATTAGCAACTCAATCTATACTTGAAGATTGGGAAGGCGAACAATGGGTAAATGATGTTTTAGAAGTGTTCACTTATGACGCTAATCACTTTTTAATAGAAACTCTAAAATCAGACTGGAATACCGCTTCATCTAGTTATGAAACGAACAGTAGAGAGTTAATTACAAATGATGCAGAAGGAAACCCAATAGAAATGATAACTCAATCCTACTTGTTTGGGTCTTGGGTGAATTCAACGAGAGATAGAAGAACGTATCCAGATTGTCTTACGTTGAGTGATGAGGAAGTGGCTTTTGAAGAAATAAATATATATCCAATTCCTGCTACAGATGAATTAACGATTGAAAATACAACTCATCAAGACTTTGCATTACAATTGTTTGATATTAATGGAAAGCTTATCAAAGCTGAGCAATTATTAAACTACAAGAATAATCTAGACGTATCAAGTTTAAATTCTGGTGTCTACATTTTAAAGCTATCAAATAAATCAGGAGTTTACACCAAACGCATTATAAAACAGTAAAAACAGTTTCTTATGAAAAAAGTAAGTTTTAAAAATAGAATAGCCCTATGCCTTGTGTTTGTTTTTTTATTGCCAATGCTTAGTTGGTCTCAAAAACGAATCAAGCCACCAAAAAGAGCTTCTAAGGTAGAGAGTGTTGATGCGTTTGTAAACAATACATTTGAGCTGTATCACAAAGTTTTTGTTTATGATAGCTTGGTTAATGCAGGAGTTGAAATTCCTGCTGAGATTGAAGATGAACTTGTTGAACACGCAGAACAAGATGTGGATAGCCTTTTACAAATTGTACCTGATTTAATAGATGATATCAGTGATGCACCATTTATGCGACAAGCCAAAGCAACGCTTAATTTAAACAAGGCAAAAAAAGCATTGAAGTATTGTGGAATTACCATCAAGACTTACTTTGTTGGCACAAAAGAAGAGGAAGATGAAAAGGAGTAGATTATACTTTACAATTCAACAATTTAGTTTGATGGTATGCTTTTTTTTATTAAGCGTTAATGGTATTTATGCACAATCTTACAAAGCAGCTTTTAAAGACGATATGTGTCATTGCATTGAGCAAGAAAATTTAAAACGAAGACTTACCGAAAATACATATAAAACATGTTTTAGAGAAACATTAACCAAGTATGCAACTCAAATTGATGCACAAATAGTTGAAGAAGACCCTAATCAGAAATTTTACAAAGGTCAGTTAGCAAGAAAGGAATTAGTTTTAGCTTTAGAGTACGAATTAATTTATAGTTGCAATACTTATTTTGAGTTTTTAGAAAGTCTGCGTGTTAGTAAAATGTTGATCGCTAGAGAACATGCTAAAGAAACTGATTTAGAAGCCTACAGTCAACAAGTTGCTTTAACTCCAAACTCTATATCTTATTTCATGCGTGCGCAATTACAATTTAAATTGGGTAATTTACAAGAAGCCGCAGCAGATATTAATAGAAGTTTAGATGTAAATCCATATAAAGCGAATGTAAAATCTACAAGAAATGAGTTGCTGCTATTGGCTTGGATATATGAAGAACAAAACAAATTTACAGATGCAATTGCTATTTATGATCAATTATATTCAGGAGATTTTGATACTAAAATTGCAGTTTTAAGAGCCTTGGCACATAAAAAGTCTGGAGGCACTTCGGCTAGTGTTCCTAGCGTTATAAAAACTAATGAGAAGACTAATAATGATAAAAATTCTGCAAGAGGAAGAAGAAGTGCAACAAGAACTGTAAAAGCCAAAACAAGTTCAGAGCAAGTAGTAGAGAAAAAGAAAGATACTTCTTCACTAAAAAAGTTATTTAAAATCGATAATAAGAAGGGGAATTAAGCTGCTTTTTTTTAAGATAATACAATAAAGTTTGTGTGTGAATTTAGTTAAGGAACTAGTAAGTAAATGTCAATACTTTAGTAGAGTAAAAAAACCATTTCAATTTGAGATGGTTTTTTTGTGTAAACAGTTTACCTTTGGCTTATGCCAAATTTTATAGACGTCATACTTCCAATTCCTTTAGAAAAACTATTTACGTATAGTATTACTGAAGCCGAAGCCAATTTTTTACAATCTGGTATGCGTGTGTCTGTGCCTTTTGGTAAATCTAAAATTTACACAGCTATTGTGTATAGTGTTCACAATACTGCTCCAGTGGTTTATGAGGCTAAGGACATTCATCAAATACTTGATGAAACACCAGTAGTTACGCAAACTCAATTACAACATTGGCATTGGATTTCTAGATATTATATGTGTTCGGTAGGTGAAGTTATGCGTGCCGCATTACCAAGTGCATTTTTGTTAGAAAGTGAAACTATAATCACAAAAAATAAAGATAGGATTGTTAATGACGAAGACTTAAAAGACGATGAGTTTTTGGTTTATGAGGCTTTACACCATCAGTCATCATTGAAGATTCAGGATTTGATGTCTATTTTAGATAAAAAAAATGTACTTCCTGTTATAAAGCGTTTACTCGAAAAAAATGCAATTACTGTTGAAGAAGAAATTTATGAAAAGTACAAGCCTAAACTAGTTCGTTATGTAAAATTACATTCTAGTTTTTCTTCAGAGAAAGCACTTCAAAATTTGTTAGAAGAATTAGGAAGAGCGCACAAACAAAAAGAAGTTGTGTTAGCCTTGTTTTCAATTTCTGCACAAACCAAAAAGCCAGTTAAAGTTTCAGATTTAACCAATCAAAGTGGCGCGTCTTCAACTATTGTAAAAACGTTAATAGATAAAGGTATTCTCGAAGAGTATTTTATTCAAACCGATAGAGTACAATATGAAGGTGAAGAAAATGAAAGTTCAAAACAATTAAACGAACATCAGGAAAAAGCGTTAGAGCAAATAGAAGAGTCTTTTCAAAGCCAAAATATAACACTGTTGCATGGTGTAACTTCTTCAGGTAAAACTGAAATTTATGTCAAGCTCATTGAAGAGGTTTTAAAACAAAACAAACAAGTATTGTATTTGTTGCCAGAAATTGCTTTAACAACCCAATTGGTAAATAGGCTGCAAAACTATTTTGGCGAACAAGTATCGGTATTTCACTCCAAGTATTCGGTTAACGAGCGTGTTGAGGTATGGAATAATATGTTAGACAATTCACCAAAAGCACAAGTAATTTTAGGAGCTCGGTCTTCGGTATTGCTACCGTTTCATAATCTAGGATTAATTATTGTAGATGAAGAACACGAGCAATCCTATAAACAATTTGATCCTGCACCAAGGTATCATGCACGAGATGCAGCTATTGTTTTAGCAAACATGTTTAAAGCAAAAACACTTCTAGGTTCAGCAACACCAAGTCTGGAGAGCTATTACAATGCAATGCAAAATAAGTATGGTTTTGTAGAGTTGAATCAGCGTTACAATAATGTGATGATGCCAGATGTTGAGCTAGTCGATATTAAAGATAAGCACAAAAGAAAGCGTATGAATGGTCATTTTAGTGATAGAATGATTGAAGAAATGACCGAAACGCTTGAAGAAGGTCATCAAATTATATTGTTTCAAAACCGAAGAGGGTTTTCTCCAATTGTTGAGTGTAATACCTGTGGGCATTCACCACAATGTCCAAATTGTGACGTGAGTTTAACCTTTCACCAATATAAAAATGAATTACGTTGTCATTACTGTGGCTATCACATGGCAATGCAACAGCAATGTCAAGCTTGTGGAAGTGTAGAAATTGATAGTAAAGGATTTGGCACTGAGCAAGTAGAAGAGGAGGTGAAAGCGTTGTTTCCTAACCATAAAGTAGCTCGTATGGATTTGGATACAACCAGAGGAAAATATGGTTATGAAAAAATCATTACAGCTTTAGAGCAACAGGAAATAGATATTTTGGTAGGAACACAAATGCTTACCAAAGGATTGGATTTTAGAAATGTAAAGCTTGTAGGAATCATGAATGCTGATAATATGCTCAATTTTCCTGATTTTAGAGCGCATGAGCGCAGTTTTCAATTAATGCTACAAGTTGCAGGTAGAGCAGGAAGAACCGATAAGCGAGGAAAAGTACTCATTCAAACTTATAATCCTTATCATCGTATTTTACAGCAAGTCTCTACTAACAATTACGTGGAGATGTTTAATGAGCAAATGAATGATAGGTATAATTATAAATATCCACCATTGTATAGGCTTATTAAAATTACACTGAAGCATAGAGATTTTAATAAAGTGAATTTTGCAGCCGACTGGTATACAAAATCATTACGACAAGTTTTTAGAGATAATGTGTTAGGGCCTGAGTTTCCTCCTGTGTCTAGGATTAGAAATTTATATCATAAAAATATTTTGGTAAAAATACCACCAAAACAGTCACTATCAAAAACTAAAGAAGCTATTATTAAAATTAATAATAGCTTCCAAAGTGTTAAAGATTTTAGACCTGTAAGAGTAGTTTTAAATGTCGATAATTATTAAAGTTTAAATGTTGTTTAACGCATCAACAAGTTGTGTCTTTTTATTTCTACTTAAAGGAATTTCATAAGCTCCAACTTCAACATTCTTACTGTTAAATCGGTCTACTTTGTCAAGATTTACGATATACGATTTATGAATTCTTAAAAACTTACCTTCAGGTAGTTCTTTTTCAAAAGCTTTCATTGTAGATAATACTACTAAGCTATTTTCTTCGGTTACTAATTTTACATAGTCACCAAGAGCTTCAATCCATTTTATATCTTTAATGTATACCTTACGTTTTTTAAGGTTACTTTTAACAAAGATGTGCTCGCCATCAGTTTCATTAAAATCTAGCTTTAATTTATGCTGTTCTAATGCTTTTTCAACAGAAGTGTTAAAACGTTCTCTAGTGATTGGTTTTTGCAGATAATCGGTAGCATCATAATTGAAAGCCTTAAATGCGTATTCTGTTTTTCCTGTAACGAAAATAATTTGGGGTTTGTTGTTAAGTACGTCTAAAAGTTCAAAACCATTTAAAACAGGCATTTCAATATCTAAAAAGATAAGGTCTACCTTATGAGTATTTAATCCGTTTTTTGTTTCTAAAGCACTACTATATTCTGCAATAAGGTTAAGTGAGGAGTGGTTCTCAATTAACTTTACAATAGATAATCGTTGGATTGCAGAATCATCAACTACTACACAATTTAAAGTCATAACATTATTATATTTTAGGTTAAGATATCGACAATAGTACGAAAAATTCGGATAAAAACCAAAAAACATCGGTAAAGTGTTTCTTTTAACAAAATTTTAACACTGTTACGATAACTTCATTTTTCCTTTCAAAAATGTTGCCAGAATTAGAAATAATAGTTATTTTTGCACCCATTTTTAATTATAAAATTATATTTATATGAACCATTATGAAACTGTTTTCATCTTAAATCCCGTTTTATCTGAGACTCAGATAAAGGAAACAGTACAGAAATACGAAGATTTTCTTGTTTCTAAAGGAGCGAAGATGATAGCCAAAGAAGATTGGGGCTTAAAAAAATTAGCTTACCCAATTCAAAACAAAAAAAGTGGATTTTACCACTTATTTGAGTACACTGTAGATGGCGAAGTAATTTCTCCGTTAGAATTAGAATTTAGACGTGATGAGCGTTTTATGCGTTATTTAACAGTGAAATTAGACAAGCATGCGATTGCTTGGGCTGAAAAGAGAAGAACTAGAAACAAACAAAAAGCGTAAATTATGTCTTCAATTGAACAACAAGCAAAAGGAAAAAAAGATGGAGAAATTAGATATTTAACTCCATTAAATATAGATACCTCTAAAACGAAAAAATATTGTCGTTTTAAAAAGTCTGGAATCAAATACATCGATTATAAAGATCCAGATTTCTTATTAAGTTTTGTAAACGAGCAAGGTAAATTATTACCAAGACGTTTAACAGGAACTTCTTTAAAATACCAAAGAAAAGTATCTGTAGCAGTAAAAAGAGCGCGTCACCTTGCGTTGATGCCTTATGTAGCAGATTTATTAAAATAAAATAACATAACTATGGAACTTATATTAAAACAAGACGTTGAAAATTTAGGATTTAAAGACGATATTGTAACAGTTAAGAACGGTTATGGTAGAAACTTTTTGATTCCTCAAGGACATGCTGTTATGGCAACAGCTTCAGCTAAAAAAGTATTAGCTGAAACTTTAAAGCAAAGAGCTTTCAAAGAAAAGTCAATTATTGAAGAAGCTAACAAAACTGCAGAGTTACTTAAAGGATTAGAAATTAAAATCGCTGCTAAAGCTGGTGCTGGTGCAACTGCTGGTGATAAATTATTTGGTTCTATTACTAATATAGACCTTGCTAATGCTTTAAATAACCAAGGACATGCTATTGAAAAGAAATACATTTCTATCAATGGTGGTAACATCAAGCGTTTAGGTCAATACGAAGCTGTAATCAGACTTCACAGAGACGTAACTGTAGATTTACCGTTTGAAGTTGTAGCAGAAGCTTAATATTCAAAAATAATATCTTTAAAAGCCTCAACTATGTTGGGGCTTTTTAATTACAAAAAACATTAGCAATGAAATACGCTAGACTTACTAAAGAACAATTTGAAGAACTCCATAAAGAGTTTATAAACTTTTTAGCAACCCAATCTATCACTGCAGATGAATGGGCAGACATAAAGGTTAATAAACCTGAAGTAGCCGAACAAGAGTTAGATGTGTTTAGTGATTTGGTTTGGGAAGGTGTGTTGACTAAAGTTAATTACCTAGAGCATATATCGCCTCAACAAATGCATTTGTTTCATCTTAAAGAGAATGAAATGGAACTAATTGCTATTAAAATTAAAAATGAGACTACTGACTTAACAACGAGCGAAGGCTTTGACTGGTTTAGAAACAACCTCTTGTCTGATGATGTTGAGTTACTCACTGCAAAAAAGACTTATACTGAAGACAAAGCCTTAAACAAATTTAAATTAATACAACAAGGAGGCGTAATTACTAAAGGCGACTTATATAGATATTTCGAAAACCTAATAAAGAAATAAATTTCTTTATTTTTCAACTAACAACTAAATTATTCATATCTCAACGACTCTACAGGATCTAGTTTTGCAGCTTTAACAGCTGGTAGTAATCCTGAAACTATAGCTACAACAAATGCAATAGTGAATGCACTAAACATCGCTAACCAAGGTATAGCAAATTGAAATTTAGCCACTGTTGCTACTATCAACCCAATACACGTACCTAGAATAATACCTAAAATACCACCTAGTTGTCCAATGATAATAGCTTCCATAAAAAATTGAAACGCTATTGTTTTTCGTTTAGCACCTAAAGCTTTTCTAACTCCAATTTCACGAGTACGCTCAGAAACCGAAACAAATAAAATATTCATTAGTGCTATTGATGATCCAAAAATGGTAACAATACTTATAATCCAAGCAGCCAAGTAAAGGTATTTGGTCATTTCACCAATACGATTAATAAGGTCATCGCTACGCTCTATTCCAAAGTTATTCTCTTCAATAGGATTAAGACCTCTAATGTTTCTAAACAATAAGATGGCTTCATCTTGTGCACCTTGTAAGAAATCTTTTTTGTCAACTTTAACGCTTAAACCGTAGTTAATATTAGGGCTAGTAAATATACTTCTTGCTTTTTGTAATGGTATGAGCATTCGTAAGTCTTGGTTGTTTCCAAATGTAGACCCTTTAGATTTGAGCACACCTATCACCTTAAATTTTGCACCTCTAACGCTTATGGTTTTATTAATAGGGTTAACATCGCTTAATAGTGCTTTTTCTAAATCGCTACCAATAACACATACGTTGTTATTGTTGTGTACATCAAAGTAATTTAATGCTCTTCCTTTTTCTATTTCAAGACCCGAATTTTGGATGTAATGCTCATTAACACCTAAAACCGCTACTTCAGGATCGGTTTTTAAGTTTTCGTGTTTTGCTTCTGCAGTTGAAGTACCAAAAAATGAAATAGACGTTCTGGTGTAAGGAAAATCATAAGCGTCTTCAAACGCTTTTACATCTCTATAACTAATAATAGGGTTTATTTTTTGACGTTCGCCACCACTTTGTCGTTGTGCGTTAAACTCGTAACGCTGCAAGTTAAATGTGTTGGCTCCCATTGAAGAAAAATCACTAGAGATAGTATTCTCTAAAGCCGATACACTACTTAAAATACCTACTAAAGCCATAATACCAATACCAATAATAAGTATAGTTAAAATAGTACGTAGTAACTGGGTTCTTATAGAGTCAAAAGCAATTTTTATATTCTCTTTAGCGAGTGAAAACATAAATTAAGATATCATGTAAAGGGTTATGTTATAGTATAAGACTACAAAAGCACAATAAAGTTACTATAAATTTGAAATAACTTGGCATTGCCTATAAAAATATAATATTTTTGTGCCGTATGAAATGAATTTACATGGATTTCATCTGTCACACAGAGCCTGTCGAAGTGTTTGTTTATGCAAGCAGACACTAAATTATAAGGTAGAATTAGATGATTGTGCTCTAAATGACAATAAATAATTATAAAGTTTCACTAAAAGAGATTCCCACTTTCGTAGGACATATTATGGCACAAAAACCTAGTATACCAAAAGGCACAAGAGATTTTAACCCAATAGAGGTAGCAAAACGCAATTATATTTTTGACACTATAAAAGCACAGTTTCAGCACTTCGGGTTTCAACCTATTGAAACACCAAGTTTTGAAAACTCTGACACCTTAATGGGTAAATATGGAGATGAAGGCGACCGATTGATTTTTAAGATTTTGAATTCTGGGGATTATTTAAGGGCTTTGAATGAAGATTTTGCTGATTTTTATTACTATCAGAACTTAGCTCTAAAACTATTTGATGAATTAATTGAAAAAGGCAGTAATTTGGCTGATAGTCTAAAATTAGATGTTGAGTTGAATGTATGGATAGATAATTTCAGTGTCAATTTTAAATCAAAAGATTCACAAGACTATACTCAAAGAGTTTATACTCTAATAGAAGGGTTTATAAAAGAGGAGAAAGAAGTAATTCATCATTTAGTACTTAATAAACTATCTAATGTTGATTTTGAAGGTTATGATAGTACTCGAAAGTCAGTTATTTTTGATTATTTTAAACAAAAAGAGTTAAATAGTTTTACAAAACAAATCTCCGAAAAAGCCCTTCGTTATGACCTTACAGTGCCATTTGCACGTTATGTAGTGCAACACCAAAACGAAATTGACTTTCCGTTTAAGCGCTACCAAATGCAACCAGTTTGGAGAGCAGACAGACCACAAAAAGGACGTTTTAGAGAGTTTTACCAATGCGATGCTGATGTTGTTGGGTCACAATCTCTTTGGCAAGAAGTGGAGTTTGTACAATTATATGATGCAGTATTTTCGGCTTTAAAGCTAGAAGGAGTGACTATAAAAATTAATAACCGTAAAATACTTTCAGGTATTGCAGAGGTTATTGGTGCGCAAGATAAACTCATTGATTTTACAGTAGCTCTAGATAAGCTCGATAAAATAGGAGAGGAGAAAGTAAAAGATGAAATGCTTAGTAAAGGTATTTCTAAAGAAGGTATTGAAAAACTACAACCGCTTTTTGAATTACAAGGTGATTTCTCAGAACAAATTGAAGCACTAAAAGCTATTCTTTCGGTTTCTGAAGAAGGTAAAAAAGGTATTGAAGAACTAGAGTTTATCAATACAGCAATTTCAGAATTAAAATTACAAACTGCCAACTTGCAATTAGACGTTACTTTAGCAAGAGGACTTAACTATTACACAGGAGCTATTTTTGAAGTGTCAGCTCCAGAAGGTGTAAAGATGGGTTCTATTGGTGGAGGAGGAAGATACGACGACCTTACCGGAATATTTGGACTTAAAGATGTGAGTGGAGTAGGGATTAGTTTTGGTTTAGATAGAATTTATCTGGTACTTGAAGAACTTAATTTATTTCCTGAAACTATATCAGAAAGTATAAAAGTGCTTTGTATTAATTTTGGAGAAGCTGAAGCGTTAACCTGTTTAAAAGCAATAAAAGCATTAAGAGCTCATGGTATTAATGCAGAGTTGTATCCTGATGCTGCTAAAATGAAAAAGCAAATGAACTATGCCAACAAAAGAGCAGTACCTTACGTTGTGCTTGTTGGTGAGTCTGAAATGAGTAGCAATACATTTACACTTAAAAATATGACTAATGGCGAACAGCAGCAGCTATCGCTTGAAGATTTAATTATTACTTTACAATAAAAAAAGCCCTGATTTCTCAGGGCTTTTTATTTAGTTAAGATTTTAAAGGTTTGGGAGAAATTATTTAACTAAAACTTTCTTTGATACTGAACCGCTCACAGTATGAATTTTAATAATATAAGTTCCGGTACTTAAGTTCTTAACTTCATACTCAGAATTGTTGCTCTGAGGTATATTGTTGATTGTTGTGATAGATTGTCCTAAAATGTTTAGCATTTCCATTTGTTTTACTTCTAGTAATCCAGGGTTTAGTAAAACAATGGTTTTGGAAGTGTTATCATAATAAACATCTACTAGATTCAATTCATTATCTTCAATACCCAATGCAGAGTCTTCTGCACTAAAGGTTATTTCATAAGTGTCTAGATATTCTCCAGCATCTAAATAAAAATTAAAATCGCCTTCGCTTAAGTTATGATAAGCGTCTGTTATCTTGTTGTGAATGTAAACTGTTAAGTCTTCTGGAGCGTTTTGTAACGCATCAATAGTAATGGTGTTCATACCATCAGTTTCAACCTTTATTCCTAATGGATATACTGTGTCTTCATTAGCTTCATTACTACCTTGTATAAGATATTTTTCGCCTTCAATCATCCAGAACATATCATCAATTTGGTTTTCATTTATCTTTCCATCGTAACCCCAATCAATATCTAAAGTTGCGTTTTCATCAATTGTAAGTAACAGCTGTCTTCTAATGGTATTAACAGAGTTAAGCCCAAGTCTTAGTTTTAATCTGTCGTCAGAGCCGCCAACAGAATTGGTTGTTACATCATAGTCGCTATCAGATGGACTTGATTGTCTCACAAATACTGATTGAGACCCACTTTCTCCATCGTAAGTTCCGTCTTCAATTCGGTAAATACGTTGACCGTTATTGAAATTGATTTTTCCACCAGCATCAGCTGATACGAAGAATCCTTGACTTACAGGAATATATCGTCCTGGACGTTTTACAGGCGTACCACCAGTACCAACATCAGGATCGTTTGTTCCGTAAGAAGAAGCTGGTAAGCCACCTGAAAGGTTTAAAGTAGCATAACCACCTTGGTATTCAGATAGTACGTGAGAACCTCCTCCCCAATGTTCCCAGAAGTATAATGTTCCTGTAATTGTTGAGCCATTATCGTTAATAAACTGAACTGCGTCAATGGCAGAAGGGTAAGGGTTACCAACTAAGTAGTCGTTGTTAACCGCTAGGTCTAGGTCGTTTGTACCACTAAACCCAATATCTCCATTGTTAGGTTTTCCTAAGAACGTATAGTTTTGGTCGGTTAATATCGAACCAGAACCAGGTCCTTTCATAGTAAACCCTTCACCCGCTAATAAGTTACCAGATTGACGTACATGCTGCCACGATGAATAATCTCCTGAAGCTTGACTAGCAAATTTCCAAATCCAATAATCAGCAATTGTTACTGCAGGTGAGGTGTTAGATCCATCATATCCTGAAGAAGTAAAGACTATTGGGTTTGCGCCATTATCGTTGTACATCACATCTGATACAGTATAGCTATTGTTGTTTGTAACTGAACTTCCATTTCCAACAGGAGATGACCAGTAGTTGTATGTAAAGGTATCTGCTGTTCCTTGTTGGTCGCGTTCTAAAGTACCTTCACTTTGTACATCAAGGTCACTATCTATAGTTTGTATTAATTGCGATTCACCTTCAAGGTCAATTTTGGCATTTGGTTGACCATTTCCTATAGATAAATAATGTGTTACAGTTACACCATTTCCTGTGTGTGTTGCGTTGTTTCCTGTTACAGTCAGTTCATTGTTATCAACAAAAAGACCTAATAATAATCTGTTGTTGCTTTTTCCTGAAGGAAGAGAACTGTTATCCATAGTTATATTGTGAGAAGTTTCTACAATATTCCAATCGATAGTTTGGGTATTATCCATCGCCGAAACTGAACCAGGAGCATATTGTAATGATCCATTTAACCATGTGTTATTAGTGTCCCAACTTCCATTGTTATTAGATATATAAGGAAGTGGAGCTGTTTGTCTATCTACAGTTCTTAGGTGTCTTAATGCACCTTGATTACCATTACCAGATTCATCCTTAGTATTTGTGTATGTATATCTAGTCATTGGGTAGTAGGCAGCTAAGCTAGACCATGGCACTGTACCAATGTCGTTTTTGGTAGGAGTAATTCCTCGACTAATAAAGTAAGACCCTCCAACGAAACTAGAGTTGTTTTCTATTTCTTGATTCATTACAAATCGTAACTGGTCTTCGGTAAGTGCTACATCCCATATTCTAACTTCATCAATATTACCTCTAAAGAAAGCTGTAGGAGTATTTTTGTTTGCAGCTCCAATATAGAATGATTGTGTTGTAGGTATTGGAGCAGTTCTACTAAAGGAAGAATCCCTTACTCCATCAATATATAGTGTTGCAGTACCAGATCCATAAATAATGGCAACATGATGCCATTCATCTTCTGGAATTGGTTGGGTGGATGAAAGTTGTTGTGTTGATCCTCCATTTTCCCATATAACATTTAACCTTCCAGAACTTGATATTTTAAAATCATAACCTTCAGTAAATGGTTCATTTCTTTTAGAAAGAATTGATGTGTTGTTTGATCCAGATTCTCTGTTTATCCATGCAGATATTGTAAATTCAGAAGAATTAAGGTCTACAGCGTCTTCCATGTCTATGTAATCTGTACTTCCGTTAAAGTAAACTGATCTGGTGTAAATTCTTTCAGGAGCCCAACCAAAAGTAATGTATTTAGTGCCATCAAAATCATAATTAGCTTTTACAATTGGCTCGCCAATTTCGTTAACATCTTCAGTCATTACTCTATAATCTGCTGTTGGGTCAAAATTAGGTGTGTCAGAAATAAACATTAAATAACGACCGTCTGGAGGAGTAGCTGTTCTAACAGCACTTCTTAGTATTGCGACTTCAACAGAAGGAATGTCTCCACCTCTTTCTACAACTTTCCAAGTTCTTGCTATTCCGTTAAATTGTACCCAAGTTGATAAACCTGGAGTTATGCTAGAGCTCATGTTAACATCAACAATTACAGCTGGATCATCTAAATCAACACCATCATTTCCCCAAATCAAAAATTGTTTGTCTTGTAATTGAGTGTCAGGGTTTAAGTTATTTGTGTCATATATGCTAGATATACCCATTGTAACAACACCTTGACCTCTGGTTCCTCCATCTAAATCATTGTTAACACTTCTAGATTGTTTTTGTAATAAATCTGAAGCATCGTCACGCCCAATTCCTGCTATGTCATAATTAAACACGTCTTCACTAGGTGTTCCTGTATTGACATCCCAAATTACAGTTCCGTCACTGTCTACATAATCATGAGATGTACCATTAACTCCTAAAGTAATTCCATACTTAATCGCTAAATAAGATTGAATACGGTTTCGTTCTTGTGTTAAGTTAGCATCGTCTTTTCTAGATGAGAAAGTGATGATTTCACAAACTCTTGCATTCAATGTGGCTTCCCAACCTTCACTACGCCCAATCCAATATTTTGAGTCACTTACATTTAAAAATTCAACAACATCATTTTGTGCATATTCTATGTTGTTGGCATTGTAATATAATTCTTGTTGTGTTACAGCTGTATTGTTTCTTGCATTAATAATTCCTACATTATCATAAGATGTGTTTTGATCATATACTGCATATCCATCTCTGTTAGGGCAACTTCCACCTGTGCTATACGTTCCAATGGCAAAAGCAATACTTTCATTACAAACACGACCAGTATAATCACCCATACCTATACCAGTTGCATCAGTTTCATTTGAGCTAGTATTAGCATCTCCACAAAAAGTATCCATAAACCCAAATGAATCATTTATAGCTGTATCATCAGGTATTAATACCACAAACATATCTTGGGTGTATAGACCACCATCACCTTCTAAAAATTGAGTGTTGGTATTGTCGTATGAAAAGTCAGAATCTAAATTAAAAGATGAAAATGTATTGTCAAACTCTACTACTGGGTTGAAATTTACATTTCTGTAAGGATTATCATAATATGTTGGTTCTTGACCTGGCGTGTTTACTGTAGCATCGTTATCTTTACTTTGGTCAATCCACAAACTAACGCTTTGTCCATCAGTATAGCCTAGTCCGTCATTTCCTTTAAGCCATAACTCTAAGTCGCTAGTAACACCTCCTGGAGCTGTAGAACCAGATCCTTCAATGTTGAAGGTGTAAGGATTTTCGTCACTATCATTGTTAGCTATGGTAACTGTAGCTGTACGCGTACCTACTGCACTTGGGTCAAAAGTAATATCAAAAGTGGTACTGCTACTAGAACCAATTGTATTAGAAGGTATAGAGGTTACTGTAAAATCACTAGCATTGGTACCTCCAATTAATACATAAGGAGAACTGCCTGTAAGGTTTAAGTCTAGTAAATTTCCATTGTTTTGTATCGTAAATGTTTTTATAATAGTTCCTCCTGTAACATTAGTATTACCAAAATTAGTATTATCAGAAGGAGATGGAGTAGTGTCTCCACTCACTATTGTTGTTCCGTTTCCTTGTATGTTTATTTCTGGAGCAGTAGTGAAACCATTACCTTGAATATTAAAGGTGTATGGGTTTTCGTTACTGTCATTATTCGCTATAGATACTATTGCTGTTCTTAAGCCTGCAGCACTAGGAGAAAATGTTATAGTAAAAGTAGTACTACCTCCTGCGGAAATTGTACCAGAAGGATTTGCAGTGAGCGCAAAGTCTCCAGGATGTAATCCGGAAATTGAAATATAAGGAGAAGGGTCTGTTAAATTTAAAGTTGCTGATCCTGTGTTTTGAATGGTAAATGTATTTGCATTAGATCCTACAGATACAAATTCAGAACCAAAATCAGTGTCATCAGTAGCTGAAGGAGTTGTGTCATTGTTGTTTATGGTGTTACCATTTCCAACTAAGTTAATTTCAGGTTGTGGTGTACCTGAAGTAATATTTATGGTGTAGTCTTCTACTTCACCATCAAAATTAGTTTCGCATGATGTAGGATCTGAATTATATTTAGCAGAAACACGCATTCTTGTGTTTCCTATTGTTGCTCCAATAGGAACAGTTACACTCAATGGAGAATTATTTGTAGCTCCATTTGTAACATTGTATGCGCTACCCATATCATATTCTTCACCAGAATCACCAAAGCTTCCGTTTTGGTTCCAATCTATCCAAACTTTTGCATGTGCAGAGTAGCTTCCATCGGTATTAACATTGATCGTTAAGTTATATGAATTACCTTGAGAAACTGAAGTTGAAATATGAGTAAAATCTTCGTAGCCTATATCTTTATTAGGTCCGTCACTGTTGTCTATAGTGTTAAATACAACTCTAGTAACTCCAGTTTCAAATGAGGTGTTACCAGACGATGCACAATACGTAATTGAAGGGTTGAAATTCACTATCTGAATTTCATGAGCCATAGTATTACCATTTCTATGGGCCCAATGTGCTGCTTGCGTGGTTGAGTTAAAGTAATAGTTACGCCAACCTCTACCATAGGCTGTACCACCACCACTAGAGGTAGAAGTACCAATGATTAATGCTTCATTGGTACTACCTAAACCAGCAGATGAAATATTAATGCTTGTTTCTCCAGATGTATTACTCGTGTTGGTATATCTTGTAACTTGAAAATTTGGGTTGTTTGCTACATGAACAAATTGGCGGTTACCATTGGTTTGAGCATCATGATTTCCGTCAAATGTCCAAGATACAGTTTGGTTAGTGCCTCCTGGACTCATAACTGGCCAGTTGTCTGCAATAGCTTCGTCAGTACCATTATCACTCATGTTTCCTCTATGGTGCGTAAAAATCATAGCTTCACTCCAATCAGAAACACTAGCAGTTCCTCCAGAGCTTCCATTAGCATTCGTTCGTAAAGTGATACTACCAGTATCTGCATTTACACTTCCAGAATCACCATGTAGTATGGTCCAGTTGCTACCAGTAAATTCTACCAAAGTGATATAAACAGTTACATTATCAGCATTTGAACCTTTTTGTACACGCATTGTGGATGCGTTTTCAAGATACGCAATTGCTGAACCAGAATCTGAACCAGCCGATGATGCACTGTTTACAATACCAGTAATAAAAGGAATACAGTCGTTAGCATTACTAATCCCAGTTACTGCTTGAGTAACATTGTTTGTGCTTCCATTTAGTGTAATAGTATATCGACCTCTAACTATAAATTCATTAGCACCTCCTGGAGATCCAGTATACTCCCAAACAGATGCGTTAAATTTAGTGTTATTGTTAGTTGAACTGCCTTCTCTATAATAAGTAACCGTATTGGTTGCTGTTAATCTCACAGCTCCAGATACATCTCTTCCTGGAGCATTTGACGAATTTTCGTCAGATCTACCAGCTTGAGCTAATCTGTTGTTGTTATTTAATACAAAGGCATTATTTAGAGAAGAAACAGCCGTTATTGATGATGTAGCTCCTGTTCTTGGAACATTTCTATCAAGATGTTGCACATTGAAATCTTGAGAAAAAGCAATAGTCGAAACTAAAAGTACGCATAATACTATAAGGTACTTACATACTGTGAAAGTATAATTTTTCATAAGCGGTTAAATTTTAGTTTGGGACTAACTAATTAATTAAAAGCGATACAAATATATAAAAACACTCCATGAAATGCAAAAAAAATCGATAAAGTGTGTTTTGTTGTTTGTGATTTATTAATATATAGTTTTTTAAAGACTGCAAACAACCATGTTTGCAGTCTTTTTTTGAGGGTTTTAATATATTATTGCTTTACTAATCGCTTAACGAACGACGTATTTGTTTCACTGTCAGTTATTTTTAAAAAGTACGTTCCGCTAGATAATGAATTTAAATTAGTTAAATTTATTTCATTATTTGTAGGGGTTAAGTCTCTTAAATCTAATACTGAGCGTCCGCTTACATCATAAACATTAAGATTTATATTTGTGTTTATGTTATTCAATTTTATTGAAATATTGCTGTTGAATGGGTTTGGGTAAATCAACACATTGTTTTCATTAAATGTATTTGTGTTTAAAGTTGAATCTATAATATCAATAGTATAGTCCTCAACCTCTCCGTAGCTAAATGTTTCACATGGGTCGTCAGCTGTATTTCCTGCACTATTATAAAACTTCATTATAACACGCATTCTTGTTGTACCTAATTTAGCATCAGGTGCATTAGGTACTGAAAAGGTTGTGCTTACAGGTGTAGTGTAAGAAGAGGAACTTTCCATTATTTTTTCAGACGATTCAAAGGTGCCATTATGGTTAAAGTCAATCCATACTGATACGGCTTCTCTGTATTGAGTATCTGTCCAATATTTGGTAACACTAATATTGTTTCCAGAAGAATTTAAATCTAATGTAAAAACTGTGCTTGTTAAATCTGAGTACCCTGAAGATGTAGTTGATTGAGTGTTATTACTGCTACTATTTAGGGTGACATTACTAATGTATTCATCTCCAATATTTCCACCTTCTGCATCACAATAGTTAACACCTGTTGTAGAGAATTGTTGAGAAGTAGAATAACTTGTATTATTAGATCCACAATAAGAGCGAACTTGAAACTCATAAGTTGTTTCAGGGTCTAAACCACTTATTTGATATGGGTTTGTAACACTTGTAACTTCAATCCATGAAGAGGCACCAACTACTCTATATCTAATGTCAAAATCATCAGCAGTTGAAGCTGTCCAAGATGCATTAGTTGAGCTTGAATCTGTTCCTGTAGTTGTTAAACCAGTAGGAGCTGATGCTGTTAGCGGAGTTAAAAGAATATCAGACAGTACTAAAGTTTGATAATCAGAAATTGTTTGATTGGTTAGTGTAAAAGATTGATAACATGGAGCTTCAAACAAGATGTCGTAAGTTCCAGATTTTACAGGTCTGTAATAATCTCCAAAAGGAGCGCTGCTTACTGTGTGCGAACCTACAGCATCGTGACCAACTAGGGTAACTGTTGCTTCTACTGGGTTGTTAGACACAGCGTCTTTTACAAATCCTTGAAAACCGTAAGTTCCTTGTATTAAATATTCAATTAAGGCTTCACGGTTATAATCCCAGTGATCATCTAATTGTGATGCTGGTATCACTTTAGTATTTGAAAGCTCAATAGTTACTTCTTTACATTGGTGATAAAAGTTCATGTAATCTTGACGACCACCATACACTTGATACCAATCAGCACCTTCAGTAACTCCAGGCCATTGATAGTTGCTATATGTAGCGTCCATATATCCAGAAGGACTATTGTTTTGACAGTTTACAGCGTACTCTTTACTTACTAAGAAAAACCAATCGCTATCAGCATGATCTGTATGCGTATTGTCAAAAGGATAGTTAACAACTTCGGTTCCACCATGAAAATTAGCTGAAAGCACAAAATGATTATCTTCTGCTAAAGCTAAAAAATGTTGGGTTTCAATTTGATATTCTTCTCCATCAGGATGAGCTCCTGCAACATTATCTGGATAGTTTCTATTTAAATCCACATTATTAGCGTTTGCTCGACGTGAATTTACAACTGATGTGTTAGAAGCACTATTGTAATAAGTTCCGTCTGGATTTGCCATTGGGTTTATCCATATTTCAGAGTTATTAATAAGACTTGTAATTCTAGCATTATCTGGGTGTGATGGTGTTTTATAAGCAGTTATAAAATAATCAATTAAATCTAACATTAAAGGATAGCCAGTAATCTCATCACCATGCATTGAGGAGGTGTACATTAATTTTGGCTCAGCTTCTTCAGTAGCGATGTTGTCAGATAACTTAATAAATAGTAAACGCTTGTCTCCACCAGCTACACCTTCAGTGGTTCCGCCAATATCAACTAATTCACAAATATCAGGATGCATTGTAGCAAACGCGTACATTTGTGCTTCATAGTCTGCGTAAGTTGGGTAATAAGTTAAAGGAAAAGTTAATGGATATGAACCTTCAGTCGAGTTTACAGTATTTACCTGATTACTCATAACTATACCATAGGCTTCATTGTCTACTGCGTTAACATTGAAACTAAGGTTTCTTTCTAAAAATGAGTTGAATTGTTGTCTATTAGCCCAAGCATAAACTGTTTTAGTAGAAGGGTCATAATTAAGTATAGATAATTTATCTGTGAACTCTTGAAGTTCAGAAACATCTTCTATTTTAAAATCAAAATAAACTTCTTTTTTCGAATCTAAATATTGTTCGGCTTTTTCTAAGCTAGTTTGCGCTTTGGCATTTATGCCTGCTAAACAAAGTAGCGTTACAAGTAGAAGGGTAGTTTTTTTCATCAGTTTTAAGTGTTTAATGAATTATTATGGCGCTAATATATAATTAATTTTTAAAAAACATCCATAAAATGCAAAAAAATCCGATAAAGTGTAATTTTTTAATTAATTCGTAGTATTTCGATTACGTTTTAATGCACCAATAATAGTTTACTAAGAAATGCTTTATTGTTGTTTTCAATCTGTACAATTACTGTACTAGATTGTATATTGTTAATTGTAGTTTTAAAGCTAGAAGCGAAAATGTTTTGCTTTTCAAAAAGTAGTTGACCATTAATACTATAAACTTTTAATGAGTTAATTGTGGTTGAGTTTTGTGTATCAACATTAATTTGAGAAGTGTTTTTTATGTATCTAATACTAGCAGATTCTAACCCAAACTCATCAATAGATAATTGTGCTGAGCTATTGGCAAAGTTTATTAAAGAGAGGTCGTTGGTAAAAGTTATATGATACCTGTTTAAGTATTCTCCACTGTAAAGTGAGTTTATATAGTTGCTATCATTAATTGAGGTAAAGGTATCTAAATATGAATCATATACATACACGTCTATTTCGGTTTCAAAATTTTCTAGAGCATTCAATGCAATTTGAATTTCGCCTGAGTTGCTCAAAAACATTCCTAAAGGATATTGTTTTGAAATATCAAACTCGCCTACACCTTGAATGATATAGTTTTGGTCGTTAATTCTCCAGCTTAAATCATCGGGAAGGTTTTCAATGTTTAAGGCATCATAACCGTAATCAACATCATCAGTAGCTGAATTATCAGAAGTAAAACCTAATAAAAGGTGTCTGGTATAACCCAATGGAGTGACAAAGTCTACTCTAACACGTTGTATAGTGCTAGATTGAGTTTCTTGGTTGCTAGTGTTTTGGCTATTGGTATTAGCAAATACAGCAATGCTTAGTAATAACACAAGCAGTGTTAAGTAGGTAGTTTTATTCATTTGATTTGGGGTTAAATGAACATAATATGTTTAGTTGCAGGCTAATATATAAGAAATAATCAGTTTTATCTATTAAACGCATAAAAAATCGACGAAATACATAAAAATAAAAAAAGAGCAAGATATCTTGCTCTTTTTTAATAACTTAAAAAGTTGATGCTTTAACTAGTACTTAACAATAACTTTTTTACTGTATGAACTAGTATTTGTTTCAATTTTTACTATATAGTTTCCTTCAGAAATGTTCTTTACAGGAATTCTTAGTTCATCAGAAAGAGGAAGGTTAGTCATATTCCATGATTTTACAACCTGTCCAGCAATATTTATCATATAAATTTGCTTAGCATTGATTGATGAAGGTGTTTTAATGTATAACTCATTGGAGTTATGTAAATATTTTACAGTAATATCTTTAAGTTGAGTATCAATTATTGATAGTGAATTGTCTTCGACAAATACAATATTAAACCTACCATTATAATCACCTGCTTCAAGATTAATGTTAAAGTTACTGTAGTTGATTTGAGTATAACTATCTTCAGTACTGTCATATACAAAAACATCAATATCTTCATCAAAATTTTCTAAATCTGTCAAAGAGATGCTTACATTTCCTTGATCGCTTAGATGGATATTAAGAGGATATGTGTTTAGTTCATCAAACTCGCCAACACCTTGAATAATATAATTGTTATCTTCTATACTCCAAGAAGCATCATTGGTTAGTTGATCTCTATTTTGAGCATCATATCCATAGTCAACACCATCAGTAGCTTCATTATTAGGAGTAAAACCTAACAATAAATGTCTACCAGCATTTTCAGAGGTTGTTACTTTTAATCTTAAGCGTTTAATACCATCATTGTAGGCTTCGCTTTCACTGTTTTCAGAGTTTAAATTAAGTCCGTTTGACCTCATAAATACAGAAGCTCCACTTGTTTCTTTAACAAAAGTACGCTGAGAGTTATTAAAAGTAATAGTACCACCATCAGCATCAGCTAGTACAAAGAAACCTTGACCAACTGGTACATATCTTTGTGGTATTTTTCCTGTATTACCTGAACCATTAATTTCAGGAGGTGTTACAGATGGTACACCACCTAATTTAGTGTAGTATGCGTAAACTCCCTCATATTCAGACAAGTAATGTGAGTTGTTAGATAGAGCTTGCTCCCAAAAAATAAGTGCGCCATCTAATAATGTACTGCTTCCAAGAGGTCCATTATCATCAATAAAAGTATTTGCATCTATTGCTGAAGGATAAGGGTTACCTATTAATGCAAGATTCGATCCACTTATTGAGTGAGTAATAGTACCGTTGTTTGGTTGTCCTCTAAAGGTATAGGTTTGATCTGGTGTTGCAGCACCACTACCTTTTAAGGTAAATCCAAGTCCTACATTTACATTTGATGTAGGGTTAATAGATATCCAAGAGCTGTAATCATTGATAGCACCATTTAGGAAATTATATAACCAATTGCTACTTAATGTAACAGGGTTGGTTGCTCCATTAGCATCATAGCCTGTAGTCCAACTCACAGGATTGTTGCCATCGTAAAGAATACTTCCAATAGCATACGTTCTAGAGTTACTAGCGCCTAATGTACTTACAGGGCTTCCCCAATAATTATAATTGTATAGGTTACTTGTTCCTTCTTGATCACGTTCTAATCGTCCTGACCCTGTGTAATCAACAATACTATTATTCGGTTGTAATAACTGAGACTCACCGACTAAGTCCAGAACACCATCAATTTTTAAGTATTTACTAACGTTTAGCTGTTGGTCATTGGTAATGCTATATCTGTTAGCGTCAACAAGTAAACCTAAGATAGTAGTTGCTCTATTTCCTGATGTTACATCATGTTGAGTTCTTACAATGTTCCAGTTTACTGAAGTTCCATTAATACCATTGGTGTTAGGAACTTGCTGTACAGTACCATTTAACCATGTGTTTTGATTGTTCCAAGTCCCGTTTTGATTACTTACATAAGGAAGAGGAGAAGTTTCTTGCTGCGTTGAATTTATGTTTAATAGATTACCATTAATTCCGCCAAAGTTTGCATTTAATAGTCCTCCAGTAACATCAAAAGCTTGATTCATTTGATAATAAGCATCAAGATTTGCCCAGTTTAATCCAGCAATATCTAAACCTAAAACAGAACCTCTAACATTTGCACCATTTTGCTCAATTTCTTGATTCATCATTTCACGAATTTGGTTAGCTGTAAGTGCTGTATTCCAAATACGTAATTCATCTAACCAACCATTAAAATGGTTAGTTGGTATGTTAGTGCTTCTGTCCATAGCACCTAATAAAAATCTTCTGTTGTTTGCGTTAGGAGCACCACCTGTGTTACTGTTTATTTCAACACCATCTACATAAAGCCTATATGTTGAACCATCAAATGTAACAGCTGTATGATACCATCTGTTAGTGGTTAATCCAGTTGCAGAAACTTGTCCGCCACCATTCCATCTAAACGATAGTGTACTATTTACTAATCTTAAATCAAAACCAGTACTTAAGTTAAGCGCATTTCTTTTAGAATAAATAGTCTTGATGGTTCCAAGTGCATTTGGTTTTACCCAAATTTCTATACTGAAAGGACCGTTAAGATCAAAATTATCATTGAATGAAACTGTATCATCAATACCATCAAAATCAATATTATTACCACAGTTAGGGAAACTAATATTAGCCAAAGTGGCTTGTGAATTACCACAAGGAGAAGGATTTGTAATAGTCCATATAATACTGTACGTGCCACCACTTTCACCTATAAATGTAGCATTAGGGTCATTTACGTTAGAAAAACTAAAACTATGTCCAGTACCTGAAGTTGCTGACCATTGACCAGAACCATTTCCTGATAAAGTAATTTGAGCAGTACATCCAGTAGCAGGAACCGCAATAGATGCTGATGCTGTTGTAAATGGAACTATAGTATAGGTAACAGAATCAGATGTGTTACTACAAGGAGCCATGGCTGAATTTGTAGTATAAGTCAATGTTACACTGCCATTAGTAATATCATTAGCGCCTAACGTATAAACAGCATTAGGGTTGTTGTTATTGAAAGTTCCATCACCAGACGAATACCAAGTGGCAGTTGTGCTTCCTCCTAAGGTTGCGTTAAGGTTGATACTACCACTTGTTTCACAAATGGCTTGGTTAGTACCTGCATCAACTACAGGTAATGGGTTGATAGTAACAACTTTTGAATCTACTGCTACACCACATGGTCCTGCAGGATTGTTTGTAGTATAAGTTAAAGTAACTGAGCCATTAGTTATATCAGCAGCACTTGGAGTGTAGATTCCAGATGAGAAGTTACCAGTTCCTGATGTGCTCCAAGTAGCTGAAGTAGCACTTCCACTATAGTTAGCAGAAGATAAGTTTACAACATCTCCTTCACAAATGGTTACATCGTTTCCGGCATTAACAGTAGCCGCTTGATTAATCGTTATAGTTACAGTGTCGCTTGCTGAACCACAAGGTCCACTAGGATTATTTGTTGTATAGGTAAGCACTACACTTCCGTTTGTTATGTCAGAAGCTCCAGGAGTATATATGTTGCCAACAAAGCCACCATCACCTGCTGTACTCCAAGAAGCAGAAGTAGCACTTCCTCCATAAGAAGCTGAAGATAGCGTTACAGACTCTCCTTCACATATCGTTTGATCAACACCAGCATACACTGTAGCTAAAGGATTTATTGTAACTACCATAGTATCGCTATCGCTAGGACATATTCCATCACTAGGTGTGTTTGTTGCTGTAAGTGTTACCGAACCATTAAAGATATCACCAGCACTTGGTGTATATGTGTTACCAGAGAAGTTACCTGATCCAGAAGTCGTCCATGTTACTACATGGTTTGTTCCTGAATAAGTGGTTGAAGAAAGGTTAACGGTTTCTCCTTCACAAATTGTAATATCGTTAGGAGCTGTAATGATAGCAGGTTCATTAATATTAACAGTAACTGTTTCATTTAATGCTAAAGCACAATTATTTCCTCCTCCAGGGTAAGTTGCAGGATTGTATCGTACTCTGTTTAAGCTATATGTAGTGGTAGTGGTAGGTGAAACAGTAATAGTTGTAGACCCACTTGAACCTAAAGGTAGCCATGTGTTTCCTGAACCATCATTATATCTAATTTCAGAATTAGGAGTACCTGTAAAAGTAATAGTAGTTGAATCTCCTTGACAAAGAGTAACATCTGAAGAAGATATTGTAGCATCAGGATTTTCTATTATATGAATTTGCATTGTACTTTCTAGAGGTGAACACCAAGGCCAATTATCAGCTATCAAGGATATAGTAATAACATCTCCAGGTTGAGCTGAAGCAGGAATTGTATAGGTACTAGTTTCTGAAAAATCATAGACATCAGTACATACTGTACAGAAAAAACCACAACTTGGATGATAAAAATACCATGTGCAATCTTGTCCGACATATTCTGTGGAAAAGCTTCCGCCTGCACCATTGTCATCCCAAGTCCATTCATCATAATCTAAACCTCCAGCATCACCATTCATAGTTACTTGTGAGGTTCCATAACACACATAGATGTCTGGACCTGCATCAATATCACTTACAGTAAAATTAAAGAGTACAGTTTCACTTAGACTAGATGACGTGCCACATGCATTTGTAGCAGTAACAGTTATGGTTTCTAAAAAAGCAAAACCATTTACGGAAAGAGTAACTTCATTAGTACCTTGTCCTGACTCAATATTAAATCCGCCAGAAACAGTCCAGTTGTATGTTTCAACATTAGGATCTAGAGGCACAGAATATATCGCTTCGGTTACTGGGCATATAAATGACGAAGGACCTGTTATACTGCTTGGAATTAGAGGAACACCATTATATACAGTAATGATTCCTGATGTAGAGTCTCCAGCTCCACAACCAATGGTTGAAACCGTGTAATTATAAATACCTGCTTGTGTAGTAGTTCCGCTTATTGTGTATATCCCTGTAGCACCATTATAAGACCCAGTAATTCCAGCAGGTAAAGCAGGTGTACTTGTTAAAGTTGCTCCTGTAGCTCCAGAATTTAATTGAAATTGAAGATTTACAGAGTCACTATTGTCATTGCAAATACCTTGATTTTCTGAACCAGATAATAAAGTTATAGTAGCATCAGGACCAACAGTAATTGTTCCTGTAGCAGTATTTCCTCCGCAACCAATTGGGGTTACAGTATAGTTAAATGTTCCTATTTGACTGGGAGTACCACTAATTGTAAAAACACCACTATTGTATGATCCACTGATACCTGTAGGGATTCCTGTGATTGTTGCTCCAGTAGCATTAGCAATATTATATGTAATATTTACTAAACTATCTCCATTACAAATTGTTTGATTGTTATTAGCTGAAGTTAATGAAATTGTAGCATCAGGTGTTACAGTCATTGTTAAACTTTCAGTAGCAGGTATAGGAGTAGCACATGTAGCGTTTGATGTCACAGAAACTGAGATGATATCTCCATTGTTAATGGTTGTTGAACTATAAGAATTGGTATTTGTTCCAACAGGATTACTATTAACATACCATTGATATGAAGGGTTAGAACCTCCATTTGTTAAACCTGTTACAAAAAAGGTTAAATTATCTCCATTACAAGCAGGATTAGCCGATGCATTTAAGTTGAAGGTTACAGGTAAAAGCGGGTTAACAGTCATAGTAATTGTATTGCTAGTTACTGCTGTAGCACATACCGAAACACTTGAAGTCATTTCAACTGATACTTGATCATTGTTGGTGAGTGTACTTGTGGTAAAAGTATTGCTATTGTTTCCTACAGAACCACCATTAACAAACCATTCATACGATGGAGTTGCTCCACCATTAACAGGTGTAGCAGTAAAAGTTACTGCTTCACCAGCACAAACAGGGTTGTTGTTTACACTTATAGAAACTGAGGCACCTTGAGAAGCATCGGTTATGGTTACCGTTGCAGTACAAGAATCAGAGTTTCCTGAAGTATCAGTTACTGTTAATGTTACTGTGTTTGTTCCAATATCATTACAATCAAAAGTAGTTTGCGATAATGTCATGTTTGAAATAGAGCAATTGTCCGTAGAACCGTTGTCTATATCATTAGCTGAAATTGTTGCTAAACCTGTTGTTGGGTTTAACTGTAAACTTAAACCTTGACATAATACATTTGGTGCTTCATTGTCTACTACAGTTACAGTTTGAGTGCATGTTGTTGAATTGCTGTATCCGTCAGTAGCTGTCCAAGTTACTATCGTTTGACCTAGAGGGAAAATAGCAGGCGCATCATTACTGTAACCAACACCACAGTTATCATCTACTGTTGGAGTGCCTAAGTTTATACCGCTAGCAGTACAAAGTCCAGTGTCAGCATTTACAGTAATATCTCCAGGACAAGTAATCGTAGGAGGTGTTATGTCATTTACAGTTACAATTTGAGTGCATTGACTACTATTTCCAGCTAAATCTGTTACAGTCCAAGTAACAGTTGTATTTCCTAGAGGGAAAGTAGCTGGTGCATTATTTGTGATGGTGTCAATGCTACAATTATCATTAACGGTTGGGTTGATTAATGTTACGCTAGTTGCTTCACAATTACTATCCGCATTTACTGTAATATCAGAAGGACAGGTTATTGTAGGGTTTTCATTATCATTAACTGTTATTGTAAACGAACAAGACGTTGTGTTACCAGCTGTGTCTTCAATTTCAAATGTATTTGTTGTTGTTCCTACAGGAAATGCACTTCCTGAAGGTAAACCAGCAGTTTGAGTAATAGTAACCGAACCACAATTATCAGAACCAGAAGGAGCTGCATAAGTAACAACAGCAGAACATAGTCCAGCATCATTAGTAGTTGTAATGTTGCTAGGGCAATTTATCGTTGGGTTAGTGATATCATCAATAACCACGTTTTGAGTTTGAGTTGTTGTATTTCCGTTTCCATCATCATAAGTCCAAGTCACTACAGTGGTACCTTGAGTAGCAATAGGTAAAGAGGCATCATGTGTTACCGTAACAGAGTCACCACAATTATCAGTAGCTGAAGGAGGCGTTAAAGCAGTCACTTCACATTGATCCGTTACATCAGCAAGTGTTGCCACATCAGGAACAGGAGCAGTAACATCATCAATAATCACGTTTTGAGTTTGAGTAGACGTATTTCCGTTACCATCATCATAAGTCCAAGTCACTACAGTTGTACCTTGAGTAGCGATTGGTAAAGAGGCATCATGCGTTACTGTTACAGAGCTACCACAGTTATCAGTAGCTGAAGGAGGTGTTAAAGCAGTCACTTCACATTCAGCAGTTACATCAGCAAGTGTCGCTACATCAGGAACAGGAGCAGTAATATCATTTATAATTACATCTTGAGTTTGGGTAGACGTATTTCCGTTTCCATCGTCATAAGTCCAAGTCACTACAGTGGTACCTTGAGTAGCAATAGGTAAAGAGGCGTCATGCGTTACCGTTACAGAGCCACCACAATTATCAGTAGCTGAAGGAGGCGTTAAAGCAGTCACTTCACATTGATCCGTTACATCAGCAAGTGTCGCTACATCAGGAACAGGAGCAGTAACATCATCAATAATCACGTTTTGGGTTTGTGTAGACGTATTTCCGTTTCCATCGTCATAAGTCCAAGTCACTACAGTTGTACCTTGAGTAGCGATTGGTAAAGAGGCATCATGCGTTACTGTTACAGAGCCACCACAGTTATCAGTAGCTGAAGGAGGTGTTAAAGCAGTCACTTCACATTCAGCAGTTACATCAGCAAGTGTCGCTACATCAGGAACAGGAGCAGTAATATCATTTATAATTACATCTTGAGTTTGGGTAGACGTATTTCCGTTTCCATCGTCATAAGTCCAAGTCACTACAGTGGTACCTTGAGTAGCAATAGGTAAAGAGGCATCATGCGTTACCGTTACCGTACCACCACAATTATCAGTAGCTGAAGGAGGTGTTAAAGCAGTCACTTCACATTCATCCGTCACATCGGCAAGTGTTGCCACATCAGGAACAGGAGCAGTAACATCATCAATAATCACGTTTTGAGTTTGTGTAGATGTATTTCCGTTCCCATCATCATAAGTCCAAGTCACTACAGTGGTACCTTGAGTAGCAATAGGTAAAGAGGCATCATGTGTTACCGTAACAGAGCCACCACAATTATCAGTAGCTGAAGGAGGCGTTAAAGCAGTCACTTCGCATTCATTTGTTACATTGGCAAGTGTCGCTACATCAGGAACAGGAGCAGTAACATCATTAATAACCACGTTTTGAGTTTGAGTAGATGTATTTCCGTTACCATCATCATAAGTCCAAGTCACTACAGTTGTACCTTGAGTAGCGATTGGTAAAGAGGCATCATGCGTTACCGTTAGAGCACCACCACAATTATCAGTAGCTGAAGGAGGCGTTAAAGCAGTCACTTCACATTCATCCGTCACATCAGCAAGTGTCGCCACATCAGGAACAGGAGCAGTAATATCATCAATAACCACGTTTTGGGTTTGAGTTGTTGTATTTCCGTTACCATCATCATAAGTCCAAGTCACCACAGTGGTACCTTGAGTAGTAATAGGTAAAGAGGCATCATGCGTTACCATTACAGCACCACCACAGTTATCAGTAGCTGAAGGAGGTGTTAAAGCAGTCACTTCGCATTCATCGTTTACATCGGCAAGTGTCGCCACATCAGGAACAGGAGCAGTAACATCATCAATAATCACGTTTTGAGTTTGAGTAGATGTATTTCCGTTTCCATCATCATAAGTCCAAGTCACTACAGTTGTACCTTGAGTAGTAATAGGTAAAGTGGCATCATGCGTTACCGAAACAGAGACACCACAGTTATCAGTAGCTGAAGGAGGTGTCAAAGCAGTCACTTCGCATTCAGCAGTTACATCAGCAAGTGTCGCCACATCAGGAACAGGAGCAGTAACATCATCGATTTCTATGTTTTGTATAACATCTATATCATTTCCATTGCCATCATCAAAATTCCAAGTTATAGTATACGTTCCTTGAGTATTAAATGTTGTTGCATCAGAGGTTGTTCCTGTTATGATAGCACCACAATTATCAGTTGTTGTTGGAGCTGTAACAGTAGTATTACACTCAGCAGTTATATCTGTTAATGTAGGTGTGTCAGGATTGATAGTGTCCACAACAGTTACTGTTGTAGTGCAAGTGTCAGTCTGACCTAAAGAATCTTCAGCGGTCAAGGTAACGATTACAGGGCTTCCAATATTGGAACAGTCAAATGAGTTGACATCAATTGATAAAGTAGGCGTGTCAAAGTCATCAGTAGAACCATTATTAATATCAGTAGTGTTTATTGATGCGTTACCTGTAGCGTCTAAATAAACTGTTAGTGTGGCAATACAGTTAGCTGTTGGCGGATTATCTGCTCTAAAAGTAGCTCTGTAGTTAGCGCCTCCGTTGTTGGCGTAATGGGTGAAGTCTAGATTATTATCTGCGTTTATATCTACATCAGCATGAGATGACAATTCAATATAATAATCACCTGAAGGTAATCCGTTTCTAATATCTATACCAGCTGCAATAGATTGCCATGTTTGGTCAACACTAGTATTACCACAGTATAAAAATGTGTTGTCATCTGAGGAGTAAAATATTTCAGTTGAGCTAAAACCTGGAGGCGTGTCAGCTACACGATATACTCGGTAATCTAACCAACCATTTAAAATATTATCAGAACCACATTTGTATGTTTTGTTTTCAGCACCATTAATAATTAATTGTTGAGTTTGACTAAATGTACCAAAATCATGACTGTTAAAATTAGGATTGGTTGTTGTGGCTTGCAGATCATAGAATATGTTTCCACTACCACTATCAATCACTACATAACTCTCAAAAATACCAGATTGACCAATGCTTAAATTAGAAATCAAAGCAATTACAATTGCAATGATGCGAAGTAAATATTTTTTCATTTTAGCTATAATTTGTATAAACTATGTGTCTTTGTTTTAAAAAATGGGGCTAATTGTTTAGTTGTTAAATAGCTATTAATTGTATAAATAAAAGGGAATGCACAAATTTATTGTCAATATAGCCTTACATGAAAAATACTCGTTGAAATGCTTATTTATACTTTGACGGTTGTTAAAAAAAATAGAGAAAAACTATTCTTCGATAAAATGCAATTTTATCCGATGATTGCTTGTGGGGCAATTACTTGTAAATCAGTAATGTAGGGTTGATTTGTTAAACTGTATTAAAGTGCGAAATTGAGTTAAAAAACTAACATGATTTGATATTTTAATACTTAATTAATCTACAAAACTAGGAGCTTAAAAAGATTTTTGTAAATTTATAATCCCTTCCCTATATACTAATAGCCATTTTAAATGATGGGTTAATAGCATGGAGTTTAGTTAACTTCATTTTTTAACTCTAAAATATGAATTATGGCTCAATTAGATTCTTCAAAGTATAATGTAAAAAATAACTCCAATTATTCTTTTGCAGCGTTTCCTGATGCGAAAATTTATCCTGATGAAAATGAAGATGGAAAATGGACACAGCACCTTCTTTTTGGTGATTATATAAGTATAGTCGATTTAGAAGTTGTTAATAATCATGTTAAAGTAAAATCAAGAAATAAATTAGGTTGGATACACATTAACGATCTTCAAAAAGAACGTGTTCTAGAAGTCAATTTTGTAGATATAGGTCAAGGCGATGGGTGTCATTTAATCACTCCTAATGACGAACATTATCTTATCGATGCTGGTAAAGGCGATAATATGTACCGCTATTTGTATTGGCGATTTAACTTAGATAAAAACACAGCGTTGCCCTTTAAATTTAAAGCATTGTTGAGCCATCCTGATAATGATCATTTTTTAGGGTTTTCACAAATTTTTGATGTTCCAGCGGTTGAGTTTGATAAAATTTATCACAGTGGCATAGTTCAAAGGCCAAAGCGTATTGATAAAGGCTGGAACACTCAATTAGGCAAAAAAGAAGAACTTTCTGATGGTAAAGATTACATAACAACGTTGCTGTTTTCAGATAATGAAGTAAAAAGTGTATTAAGTGATGATGAAAACCTAAGTGGTAGTGGTTCGCAATATTGTAAAACTATTTTTAAAACACTCAATCAACTACAAGACCCTGAGTTTATAGGGTTAAATAGTAATGACGGATTTATAGTAGGTGATGGTTCTGATACAAGTTTTTCATTAGAAGTGTTAAGTCCAATTCTTACAAATATTGACGGTAAAAATGCATTACCATACTTTGGTAGTCAAGGAAAAACCAAAAACGGACATTCAGTATTATTAAAACTAAAGTACAAAAAGCTCAAAGTACTATTAGGTGGCGATATAAATGAAGAAGCTGGCGAGTATATTAATGCATGTTTGGGTGATGAAGCGTCTGATAAACTTCAAGTTGATATTGCAAAAGCGTGCCACCATGGAAGTCATTTGTTTAATTATGAATTTTTAGAGCATGTTAATGCATTAGGAACTGTAATCTCTAGTGGTGACGATGAAAACTATAGTCATCCAAGACCTGATACTTTAGGTGCAATAGGAAAAACAGGATATAGTAAAAAACCTTTGATTTTTAGTACTGAGTTGGCTAGATCCAATAAAGAGTTCTCAACAGCTACAATACCAGAACTGGTTTTAAAATATCAAACATGGGAGCGAGCTCAAAAAGATTATGAAAACTTACTCAATAATTTTATTGATACACCCGAAAATGAACAAGCCATAAAGGCGCTTAAAGAGGATGCTACAAAAAAATATAAAGAGATTAATTCTTACTTAACAAGACACGGTATGATTAACCTAAGAAGCGATGGACATAAAATGATTATGGCTCAAAAGCTTGAAAAAGATTCTAATCATGGTAAGTATGATATTTATGAATTTGAATATAGCGATACCGAAAAACGTTTTGTGAGAATTTAAAAATTAAACCTATAGTCAAAGTGTTGAATTGACTTAAAATTAATATACAACAAATGTTAATTTAACAAGAATTTAACTACATTTATTTTTTCTAAGCCATTTAATATCATTTGCTTATGAACAAAAATACATTCCGTTTACTTGCAATAGCGCTTTGTATAGTGTGTTGTTTATTTAGTGTCTTTAATATGAATAAAGACGTTTTCACTCAGTCACTGTACAATAAAGATTTAATTAGTTTAAACAATGCAATGATACCAAACGCTACTATTGATGGAGATGCAGACGTGTGTCTTAACGATAGTCCTAATCCGCAAGTTACATTTACAGGCTCTAATGGCACTACACCTTATACCTTTACCTATACTATAAATGGTGGAGCGTCTTTAACGGTTTCTACAACTGGCAGCAATAATTCGGTAGCTCTTAATGCAAGTACAGCAACAGCAGGAACGTTTGTTTATGAGTTAATCTCAGTGACTGATGCTAATGGAGACACAACTAACGAAAATGGCACAGTAACTATAGTTGTCGGGACACCTCCTACAGTAGATTTTACATTTAGTAATAATGGAGCTTGCTCAGGAACACCAGTTGTATTTACGTCCAATGTAACAGGAAATGGACCTTATACTTACGATTGGGCTTTTGGAGATGGAGATTCTTCAACTGACCAAAATCCATCTCACGAATATGTAGCTGAAGGCTGTGGGTTTTCTACTTTTTCAGCAACTCTTACTGTAACCGATGCTAATGGATGCACAGCGTCTATTTCTAAAACTATTAGTGTTGAACAAAAGCCTAATATGAGTTTTGAAGATTTAGATGCACAATTTAGTCCACCTTTTGATAATTGTGGGAATAACACATCAGATCCAGAGTATACTGTAAACGTTGGGAATACCTCACCTTCAGATAGCTGTATCGTATCTTATGACATTGATTGGGGAGATGGCACAACAGAAACTAACGTGACGTTTCCGCTTTCGCATACTTATTTGGAGTTAGGGTCTTTTAATATGGTTGTTACTGGTTATAGCGATACAGGCTGTGTAAATACCGAAACGATTTTAATTAAAAACTCAAGTAATCCAGTAGGAGCGATTGAAATTCCTGGAAATACAGTAAACCTTTGTTTGCCTGTGTCTCCAATAGATTTTGCTATTGGGTCTTGGGGAATTAACCCACCAGACACTGTATACTATGTTAATTATGGAGATGGCACCCAAGTTACTTACACGCAAACACAGTTAGAAGCATCAACATATTATAATGCTTCAAATCCTGCTGCATCACAAAATTATCCAATACCACATACCTATACCGAATCTAATTGTCCAAGTCCAAACTATACAGTCTTTTTAAGTATTGTGACCTCTTGCGGACAAACCGATTTAACAGCAGGACCAATTATTATATTAAGTAAACCTGATGTTGATTTTGAGTTTGAATCTCCTGCCTGTGTAGATGTACCTGTTCAATTTACTAATTTAACCACAGGAGGTTATAACCAAAACTGTACAACAAACTCACTGTATTATTGGGATTTTGGAGATGGCAACACGTCTACCGATGAAAATCCGTCGCATACTTACACTGCAGCAGGAACTTATGACATTACCTTATATGCCGAAAATTTTTGTGGTGAAACCGATGAAATAATTAAAACCATTTGTGTAGAACCAGAACTGGTAGCCGACTTTACCTTAGATGATAATAATGGTTGTGCTCCATTTATAGTAGCGGCTACAAACACTACAGATACATCTATGACTTGTAGTGCTGAAGCGTATTTATGGGAAATAGCTTATACACCTGAGTTCTGTGGTACTACTGAATCTTGGAGTTTTACTAATGGTACAGATGAAAATTCTGAAAACCCATCGTTCCAATTTGATAATGCAGGAATATATACAATAACACTAACTGCAACTAATGCTTGTGGTAGTAGCACAATTTCTGAAATAGTTGAAGTTAAACAACCTCCAACAGCGACCCTAAATCCAGTTGCTGATAGTTGTGGGACAGCTTCTGTAAACCCTGTAGCAACAGTTGTGTCTTGTGCTCCAGCATCTGAAACGGTCACTTATAGTTGGAGCTTTCCAGGAGGTGTTCCTGCAACGTCCAACACACTCAACCCAGGAACCGTTGCTTATAATGCAATAGGTAACTACACAATAACATTCAGTGTTACTAATAGTTGTGGTACAACAACAGTAACTCAAGATTTTTCGGTTAATGAAACACCTACAATTACAAATACCAATGTAACGCAATCCATTTGTTCTGGAGTCGAAACCGCAGCTATTAACTTAACGTCTGATAATGCTGCAACAACATACAGTTGGGTGTCAAACAATCCTGCAGGTTTAACAGGGTATGTGCCATCAGGAACTTCCGATGTAATTCCTGCTCAAACACTTGTAAATAATACAGCTAATCCAATTACTCTTATTTATACGGTAACACCTGATATTAATGGTTGTAATGGAACTCCAGTAAATTTTGAAATCACAGTAGAACCTGCACCATTAATCACAGATCAACCCATACCAAATTCGGTATGTTTAAATGGAACACCTGATGATTTGTCGGTAACCATTCAAGGAACAGGAACACCAAACTATCAATGGTATCAAAATACGGTTAACGATACTACAACAGGAACACCTATTGCAGGTGCAACTTCAGCAACGTATACACCACCAACAGATACTGTTGGAGAGGTGTATTATTATGTCGTAATTACGTTTTCAACAGGTGGTTGTAATGAAATAACGTCTAATGCAGCTCTGGTTGAAGTAGTTAATACCTCTCAAATTGATGTTGAGCCTATTGCTACGCAATCTGTTTGTGTTGGTGGTCTAGCAGATGAGTTGTCTGTAGTCACTTCAGGAGGAACTGGAACAATTTCATACCAATGGTTTAGTAATACTACTAATAGTGCAACAGGAGGAACACCAATTGCAGGTGCAACAATGGCAAATTATACACCTCCAGCATATACAACAGCTGGAAATTATTACTATTATGTTGAGGTCGCGTTTACAGCAAGTGGATGTGCTGGTTTGGTAAGTGATGTTGCAGAAGTGGTAGTGGTTGATGACCCTGTAGTAACAACGCAACCTATTGCATCTCAAAGCTTATGTCAAAATACCAGTGTACAAAATTTAGAAGTTGTTGCTAATGGAGGTTTAGGAACAGTGAGTTATCAATGGTATGTAAATACTGTAAATAGTAATACTGGAGGAACCCTAATTGTAGGAGCAACAAGTAGCACTTACACACCACCAGTTGATACTGTAGGCACGTTTTACTATTACTGCGTGGTGCAGCAAGATGTGTCTGGTTGTGAGGTAGTAAGTGATACTGCTGAAGTTGAAATTAGTGCAGGCGCGCAATTTACAACCCAACCAATATCTGACGTATTATGCTTAGGGGAAACAACAGCAACGCTTCAAGTAGCTTACATAGACGGAACAGGAACTCCAACATACCAATGGTACGAAAATACAGTTAATGACACCACAACAGGAACAGCTATTGCAGGAGCAACAACAGCAAGTTATTTACCTGACGTGTCTTCTGTGGGAACCACATTTTATTACTGTATTATAACGTTTAATTCAGGTGGTTGTTCTGAGTTGATTTCTGCAGTTGCTGAAATTACTGTTAACGAAACCCCAGATATTAGTGATGCAGCAGTGTTAATTTGTAGTGGTAATGCGTTTGTACATAATCCAGATGCTACTAATGGCGATACAGTACCAGTAAATACAATGTATACTTGGTCTACGCCAACGGTTACTCCTGCAGGAAGCAGTGTTGGTGCTTCTGAGCAGTTAACGCCTGTAGCTTCAATAACACAATTTTTAGAAAACACAACAGTTAATCCTTCTACTGTAACTTATACAGTTACACCTATTTCAGGAAATTGTGTAGGAGCAGATTTTGAAGTGGTAGTTACTGTAAATCCTTCAATTTCTGTAACTACAACAGTTAGTAATAATACGTGTTTTGAGTCTAATAATGCGTCAATAGAAATCGATATTGTTGGAGGTGTGCCTTTTTCAACAGGAAATCCTTATAATATCGATTGGTCAGGACCTAACGGATTTACAAGCACTAACGAAGATATTTTTAATCTAGAAGCAGGAACTTATGTGCTTAACATAGAAGATGATGGAGGTTGTCCTTATACCGAAACTTTTGAAATTATTGAACCAGATGAACTTGTATTTAGTACTATCAATTTTGATCCTGATACAATATCTTGCTTTGGTGCAAATGACGGGTCAATAGGTATTGATATTTCAGGAGGAACGATGCCTTATACCTATAACTGGACGCTTAATGGAGGTCCTTTTTCAACGGATGAAGATCTAACAAATTTAGGTCCTGGAGTGTACGAAGTTACAGTAACCGATGGTAATAGCTGTGGACCAATAACTCAAGAGTTTGTTATTGATGAACCTCCTTTGTTAACGGTAAGTTTACTAGACCAAACCAATGTGTTGTGTTTTGGAGATAATACAGGTGCTATTACAATTGAAGCTTCAGGTGGTCGACCAGACTATACTTTTTCTTGGATTGGACCAAACGGTTATGTGAGTACTAACCAAGATATTGATACTTTATTTGCTGGTTTATATACAGTAACGGTTACAGATAGTTCTAACTGTATTGCTGTTTTAGAAGTTACTATTATTCAAAATGATGAAATAAATATTGATGTAACAACTACCGAAATAGAGTGCTATGGAGATAATAATGCATCAATTACAATCAATAACATTTCAGGAGGTGTTCCACCTTACGACATCGCTTGGAGCAATTTTGGTACAGGTAATAGTCAAACAAACCTTTCTGCAGGAATTTATACCATTACAATTACTGACGCTGAAAACTGTCAAAGAGATGTTCCGATAGAAATTGAAGAAGCTCCGGTTTTTCTAATAGACCCTATTGTTACTCAAATGTCTTGTGCAGGAGAAAACGATGCAAGTATAGCTTTAAACTTAGTTGGAGGAATTGACCCTGTTACGGTCGATTGGAATGACGACCCAACAGCAGGAGTGGAGCGTAATAATTTAGCACCTGGGACGTATACAGTTACTATTACTGACGGAACACCATGTGTCATTCAAGAAAGTTTTACAATTTTTGATATCAATCCTTTAGTACTATCTGCTAACATTACTAATGCGCTTGATTGTGATGATACCAACAGTGGTGCAATAAATTTACTCATTCAAGGAGGTACGCCTCCATTTGATGTGTTGTGGTCTAATGGTGCAACTATCGAAGATTTAAATAGCATACCTCCAAATACCTACACAGTTGTAGTTACTGACGCTAATGGTTGCGAAATTCAAGGAAGCTGGGACGTAACAAGGTTTGAACCTCTAGAGCTGCAAGTCGAAACACAGTCTGATGTAGATTGTGAAGCACAAACTGTTAATCAAACATTTGTAGCTATGGCAAGCGGAGGAGTACCACCATTTCAATACAATTGGTCAAGCGGTACAGTTAGTGGAGCAAATAATGAATTAATGACTACTGATATTAACGGACTAGTGCTTCTAGAAGTTGTAGATAGTCAAGGCTGTACGACCAATTATAGTTTTGATGTAGACATCCCAGTTTTAGGAAACCCAGGATTCGAGACTACGTCTTTTGGGTTTGAAAACTATGGAGTGTATGCTATTAGCGATCCTATACAGTTTACAAATACTGCAACTGGCGATTTTGAGAGCATTCTGTGGGATTTTGGAGATGGCAATTTTTCAGCTGAAGAAAATCCAACACACACCTATTTAGAAGTAGGAAACTATGTGGTTACGCAAACAGTAACCTATCCGTTTGGATGTGTATACACCCATACAATAACGCTTATTGTTGAACCTGGTTATAAACTTATAATGCCTAATGCATTTACACCTAATGAAGATACTTTAAACGATTATTTTGGACCTGTTTATGTAGGCTTAAATACCTTAGAAATTAACATATATGATACTTGGGGAAGCCTTATCTACTCAGAGTCTGGAGACGATATTAGAGGTTGGGACGGAAAAGTAAAAGAAGAAGAAGCCGAAAACGGAAACTATTACTACACCTTTTCTGCCAAAACATTTTATGGCGATACGGTTACAAAACAAGGTGCATTTGTATTTATTAAATAGAGCGTTATAATGAGGATAAAAAAATCACTACTAACTATTTTATTGTTTTTATTTGGATATGTTGCACGTGCACAAGATCCTATTTTTACACAATCATTTTTTGTGCAAGAAACTTTAAACCCTGCGTTTTCAGGGTTTGAAGATAACGGTCGAACCCATTTAGGGCTGTTACACAGAACACAATGGCCTAATTTGGACTTAAAAATCAACACGCAGTACTTTTTTTGGAATAAATCTATAGAATACGGTTCAGGACAAGGGTTTGGTTTTGGACTCAGTGGATTAAGGCACCACGAATCGTTTACCAATTATTCACACCATCAAATCAATGCCAATTATGCGCATAGAGTTAACCTTAATGGAGGTTGGTATTTTAGACCTGCAGTTGAGGTAGGAGCAGGTTTTAAAGACTTTAGGTTTAGTTCTCTAACTCTTGCTGACCAAATCAATATCAATACAGGAACAGTAAGCTCAACATCAGTAGACCCTTTAGCATTAAATAATGACAACGTCTTCTTTTTAGATATCTCTTCAGGAATTGTTTTTGAAAAAGAAGAGCATAACGGAATTGCCTATTGGTTTGGGGCTTCCGTAAAGCATCTTAATAGACCTAATATTTCTTTTGTACAAGGTGAAAATCTTCCCTTAGGTATTTTTTATTCACTTCATGCGACTTATCGTTTTCCTTTTTTAAACGATTATAGTATAATGATGACAACCAATTACATGCAACAAGGCGAGTACAATCGTTTAGATTTAGGTGCGATGTTTCAGGTCAATCAGTTTTTAGCTGCAATTACTGCAGTTTCAAACCCAAATGGAAGTAGCTCTAATAGTCATTTGTTAACTTCAGTTAACGCGTTTTTTGGTTTGGAGTATACTGATTTTAGATTTGGAGTGTCGTACGATTTTAATACATCTCAAATAGGAAGAACAAATGGAGTATATGAGTTGTCAGTCACCTACTTATCAAGATGTCGTAGTTGTACTACCCAAAGAGGCAGAAAAAGATAATGCTTGAGAAATAAAATAGTATATCAAATAAAAACCCCAAATTATAATTTGGGGTTTCCTTTTATAGCGATACTCAGAAAAGATTAGACTATTTACAAATATGAGTTTTTATCATGTATTTTGTAATGGGTTTTAGGGTTTTACCAGTTTCAGGATGCAAACCCAAATCAGTAAAATACTCTAATTGTTTAGCACGGTTTTTTCCATACCAAATTTTTACACTACCATCATCATTAAAAAAAGCATAACTACAATCCGGAAGAACCTTTTTAAAATGATCGATACGTTCTTGTTTGTAGTATTTTAAATCTTTTAAATCATATAGTTCTAAATCAAGTTTAACTTCTTTATAGTGGTCTATATCCCATACCATTAGTCTTGGCTCAGTCTTGTTGTAAAAAAATAGAAAGAGAAGTACAATACACCCAATAGCAACACTTCCAATTACCCAATACGTTTTAGATTTAATAAAACGACTGGATGTCGTTTCATTGAGGCCATGTTGTAAAGAATAGTCTTTAAAGCTCTCATAGTTTAGAAATTCACATAATGATTGAATGACGTCAGCGCGCGATATACTTATAGCTCTTTCAGAACTGTCTTGTGCACTTTTATAATAATTCCTTAAAGTTTTTGAGCTAATTGGTGTTTTAAAATCATCAGTCAGAACAGTAGATAAAAATTCTGAAATAGCAGTGTTGGTAGGTGAGGCAATGCCTTGATGTTTTAAATGTTCCTCACCTTTTTTAAAAGCATCAATAATTAAATTTTTTAGCATAATGTGTTGGTAATTAGTAATGTTAAAATTAAAGATTTCACTGGGAAAATTAAAGGAAAAACATTTCTAAAAACTTTCCCAAGTGTTTCCAGTCAGCTTTATATAATCTTTTTTCATTTGCTGTAGAATTAGTAATAAAACCTTAGCTGATATAAGGTTATGAAATTTAGTTCTAACTGATTTTGAATGGTATAGTATCGTGTTGCATGGGAAGACAATACATACTTGCTGTTTTAAAATCACACTTCCCAATCAAAGAGAAGAGCTCCTCTTTACCCAAAGAGTAGTGTTGCGTAAAGATTCTATCCGAGTGGAACTCGGAGGGCAACACCTATGTTTAATTTTTAACGAGTATCAAGATGAAAAAAGTATATGTAATAATATGTGTTCTTGGGGTCAATATGCTATTTTATGCCTGCAATCCTGAGAGTATTTCTGAAGAAGTAAACCCACAAGCATGTTGTGGTGAAAATGGCGAAATTCCGCCACCACCTCCACCGCCACCACCTCCAATCGACCCAGTTGATTAAATAAAAAAGTTGTTATTTTAGAGGAATGAAACAGATACTATTTTCATTCCTCTTTTTATGTCTTGGATTAAGTTCTTGTTTTTCTCAACAAGCACAGGATAGCTTATATTTTTACCAAAATAAAGTTCTATATCCCAAAAACGCTACAGATGTATTTCAATCGTATAAATTCTTCAATGAAAGACTAAAAAAGGCTGGATTAAAAAGCGATATACCTAGCCAATTAAATAGCATGTATTATTTGTCTAGTATCAATTATAAACTGGGAGCTTATGATGAAAGCGAGCAAATATCAGTTAAAGCTATAGGTGTTTTGAACAGGCATTCAACTATTCCAAATCGTATACATTATCAAAAAAGCTTTTATAATCTTTTAGGAATGCTTTATTATGAGCAACAAAATAAGAAGAAATCTTTAAGCCTTTATAATAAGGTGTTAGAGTTGTCGGTAAATGCAAAAGATAGTGCTATTGTCTATAATAATATTTCTAATACTTATAAAAAACATAATGATTTTAATGAGGCTAAACAATCATTGTCTAAGGCTTATGATTTAACAAAGCGAATAGACGATACATTAACTATTGCGCTTGTAATGGATAATTTAGGATTTATAAATTCAAAGTTATCTAATACTGATGAAGGATTAAGGTTAATGAAGCAAGCTTTAAAAATGAGGAGCTTTGTTAAAGATACAGTTTCTAAGTATAAAAGTTATACACATTTAGCACAATACTATTTTAATACAGGCAATAGTAGTTTGGCTAAAGAAAATGCGTTGAAAGCATTTGAAATAGCAGAAAAAATTAAGTCGGCATCCTACAGGCAAGATGCTTTAGGGTTGTTAATAACATTAAGTGAAGATCCTTATGTTACGCAATATAAAAAAGTAAATGATAGTATAAATAAAGCAGAAAAAGAGACGAAAAATAAATTCGCTTTGCTCAAATATGATTATTCTAATTTTGAAAAAAAACTACTATTAAGTCAGTTGCAAGAACAAAAACAAAAGTCAAAAACCGTTATTGCTTCTCTGGTAGCTATTGGTGTAGTACTACTATCTTTAATTTTATACGTTTTTCTAAAAGCAAAACATAACAAAGACAAACTCTTACAAGTTGTCGAAACTGAATCGCGCATTTCAAATCAAGTCCATGATGAAATTGCAAATGAAGTGTTTCAAGTAATGATAAAGTTCGATAATCAGGAAGAGAACTCACAAAAAAGCAAACTGATAAAGGAGTTAAACAATTTATATTATAAAGCACGAGATATATCTAAACAACACAGCGTCATAGATGTGAAAAACTCATTTGAAGATAGTTTGATAGAGTTAATGAATAGTTACAATGATACTGATACTAATGTAATTATTAAAGGTGTAAAAGACATTGTATGGAAGGGATATTCTGAAATAAATAAAATCACAGTTTACAAGGTGCTACAAGAGTTATTAATTAATATGAAAAAACATAGTAAGGCTTCTTTGGTAGTTGTTTCATTTCTGGAAACTAAGGGTAAACTTGAAATAAAATATAGCGACAATGGAGTGGGCTGTACTATAAAAAAAGGAAATGGACTAGAAAATACGGAAAACCGTATTCAAGCAATTAATGGAACAATTACTTTTGAATCCAAAGAAAATAAAGGATTTAAAGCAATAATAAATATTTCATAATGTTTCAAAAAGTTTTAATAAATGACGATCACGATGCAATTCTTTCTAGTATAACACAAATACTGAAAAGCACTGGAGTTAATGTGGTAGAACGTGCACAGTATTGTGATGAAGCATATTTAAAACTAAAAAAGGCTCATCTAGAAACTGCAGAATTTGATTTGTTAATAACCGATTTGTCCTTTAAAAGAGATCATCGAAATGCTAATTTGGAAAATGGAGAAGATCTCATTCAAAAAGTAAGAGAAGACTTTCCAAACATGAGCATCATAGTATATTCCATGAAAGATCAACTTCAAAAAGTAAGGCTGTTGGTAAATCAATATGGTGTTAATGGATATGTCTGCAAAGATCGTAATGGCTCTAAAGAGTTATATGAAGCCATTAAATCTGTAGCTTTAGGCCAGTTGTTTTTATCTCCACAAGTAGACAGAGCCTTACACCCAAATGCTAATATGGAGATAGATGAGTTTGATATTCAGCTTATCAACCTTCTGTCCAAAGGATGGTCTCAAGATGATATTAGCGAAGATTTAAAAAAGAAAAATATCTCACCCAATAGCTTAAGTACCATCGAAAAAAGACTTAATAAATTAAAAGTTCAATTTAAAGCCAATAATACAATCCATTTAGTAGCAATCACTAAAGATTTAGGATTAATTTAAAGACTGTTACGGATAACAGTAACGCTTAGCAGTGTTTTGACTATAACTTTGTCTTACTATTAGTTTGTATTAAATTAATATATAGGGAGTAAAAGCGCATCATGTTTTTGGTGCGCTTTTTTGTGTTTTATATCGGTGTTTACGGAATTCCGTAAGAAACAAATTATAAATAGGGGTAAGTTTGATTATATAATCAAGTAACAAAAGTAATTTTTATGAGTAATTCAAATTCAAAACAATGGAGTTCAGCAACTCCTGGCTACATCATCTTCTTAGTAGACCAATCTGGTTCAATGCAGGAATCTTATGCAGAAGGAAAAACTAGAGCTGAATTCACCGCACTTGTTATTAATCGTACCATAAACGAACTGATTAACACTAATATGGACGGTGAAAAAGTAAAAGACCGTGTATTCATTTCTATGATTGGATATGGTGGCAGTAGTGCTCTTGCAGTTGATGACATTAGGTCTGACTACTTAAGTTCATTTGCTGACAATCCATTAAGAATGGAGCAGTTAAAAAAGAAAGTTTCAGATGGAGCTGGTGGCTTAATCGAAATAGATGAACAGATGCCAATTTTTATCGAACCTACAGCAAATGGCTTGACTCCAATGGCTGATGCACTTTCTTTTGCAAAAGAATTAATTGAAGGTTGGCTTCAAAAGAAACCTGATAATCCAGCACCAATTATTATAAATATTTCAGATGGTTTACCATATACAGGAGATTCTATTGATACTGCAATGAATAACGCCATTTCTGTTTCAAAAGAAATAATGAACATCAATTCCGCAGATGGAAATCCATTAATTTTCAATTGCCATTTAGGAGAAGGACAAACTCATAGTTTTAATGAAAAAGAAAGTGAGCTTTCAGACGACCAAGCAAAATTCTTGTTTAAAGTTTCGAGTAAGGTTCCTGAATCATACAAACAAGCTGCCGTGAAACAAGATTTTAAAGCTTTACCAGAGTCAAGAGGTTTTGTATCAAACGCAGCCCCTGAATTATTTATACAGTTTATCAATTTTGGTTCTTCTGGTGGTTCAGACAAAATTGCATAACCTTTAAATTGACTTAAATGCAAATATCAATTAAAGGATATATCACGTCAAAAGAATCAGAATTATTTTATGACTGTGCGGACAGATATGCCTACAACAAATCGCAAAATAAATTCGCAATTTCTGATGGTGTATCTAAATCTTTCTTTCCGAAAATTTGGGCAGACGTTTTAGTAAATAGATGGGTTGATTCTAAAGAATTTGATGAAGCTCAATTTATTTTAGACTGTCAAACGGACTGGCTAAATCAAGTAACTGAAATCGTTAATAAGCCTGATGTAAAATGGTTCACAAAAAATGCTTTCAACAGAAAAGAATCTGGATTGGCAACTTTTGTTGGGTTAAGGTTCTTCAAGAAAAAGAAAGACTGGTTTTGGAAAGCAAACGCATTAGGAGATAGTTTTTTGTTTTTCGTTCCAAATAAATTCAAAGATTTTTCTAAGGAGTGTATTGTTTTATCATCAAAACAAGAGCCTATTGTTTTTGACAATTTTCCAGATTATTTAAGCAGTTTAGATAAAAATCATAAGGGAGAAAAACAGTTAAAAGAGAATCCTTTGACTTCTGGCTCATTTTATTTAATGACAGATGCTTTGGCAGAATGGTTTTTAAATGAAAAGGAAAATGCGATAAGTAAAATTAGTGTTTGGCAAAATCAAAAAGATTTTGAGCGTTTTGTGGATGAAGAAAGACACAATGAGAAATTAGGGAATGATGATTCAGCCATTTTGATAATCACGATAGAAGAAGATAAGAAAGATAAACTTACTTATGTTTTAGAGGAAGTTTCGGACATTGAAGCTCTTATAAAAGTTCAACAAAAGGAAATTGAGGATTCTGTAAAAGCTAAAGAACAAGAGTTAGTTATACAAAAAGAAAACTCAAATTCTGTAACAGAAACAGCACAATTACAACAAGTTGAACCTGAAGAAAACAAACTTTCCGAAGAATTAGAAACTGAAATCGAAAAGCCAAAGAAAGGTTTCTTCAAACGAATATTTGGCGAAGAAGAAAATGAGTTGTCAAATGAAAAAGAAGAAATCGAAGCTGATGAAAAAATAAAAGCAACAAGAGTACATCAAGAAGAAAAAAAACCTTCAACTAAAGGCGAACAAAATAATAGAGAGATTGAGAAATCTGAAAATCCAGAAAAGAACGAAAGTCAAGAAAGTGAACAAAATAGTAAAGAAGAACCTGAATCAAGTGCTAAAACACCAAACAAGCCTTCTCAAAATATAACTGATAAATTCTAGCTATGTCAAATTATCCTTCCAGAACAGACATTGTAACCGCAATGCGTAATCCACACGTCAGTTTTAAATCAACCGAAATAATTGGTGGTTCCATTATTCAAAAAGGTTCTAGGATAATTCAGTATTCAGGTGGCTACACAACTGTTTTTCCATTTCATAAACAAACAGGAAATAAAGTAGCTATTCGACTTTGGATTGCTGACATAGGAGATGCAAAAAAACGGTCGCTTGAAATATCCAATTATTTGGAGAAATTAAACAACTCCTATTTTGCAGGATTCAAATATATTGATGATGCAGTATTGGTGAATGGAACGTTACATCCAATTGTGCTAATGGATTGGATTGATGGTCAAACTTTAAAAGAATATATCAACTCCAATATTACAAACTCAACTAAAATTCTTGATTTAGCAGAAAAATTCAAAGAAATGACAGCATATTTTCATAGAGAGAATATTGCTCACGGAGATTTACAACACGGAAACATCTTGGTAAAAAATGATGGCACACTTGTGGCTATTGATTATGATTCAATGTTTATTGAGCCTTTAAACGGAATGACTGACACAATCAAAGGTTTACCAGGTTATCAGCATCCCGCAAGACATAGCAATCAATGTGTCAATCCAAGATTAGACTACTTTTCTGAACTTGTAATTTATCTATCCCTTTTAATTTATGCAGACACGCCAAAATTATGGGATGATTACTATGAAACAGAAGATTTACTTTTTTCAAAAGATGACTTTGCAAACCCTAGTAGTTCAAAACTAATCAGCAGTCATTTAAAATCAACCAATCCAACAATTTCTGAACTTACTGAAAAATTAGTTGAAGAACTTGCAGCTACTGACATCAATCAATTACGTCCTTTAGAAGAATTACTAATTAATAAACGTGAGGCTGCTAAAGACAATATTTTTAATAAGTGGGATAACCAACCGAATCCAGCACAAAAAAAACAAGTTGTTTTACCCAACAAGAATGATATAACCAACAAATTCTAATATGATAATCAAGCTTCAAGAAAATATAATTAAATGTGAAAAGATTTTAAGAGATTTTGAAGACGATTCAATATACAAGTTCTATAAAATGCTAGGTGGCAAAGGAAGGTTTGAAAATTCAATTAGAAATATTTCCATCAATTCAATAAATCTTAGAAACAAAATTATAGTCGACATTGAAGCAACTATAAGAGCCACGAACAATAAAGACCTCATTAGAATAATAGAAAACAATTATTTTAACCAGATCACTAATGCTGCCACACAAGAAAGCCTAATACGTATTGTGAATTTAAATAGCATTAGTATTCCTCCAACAGCTATGAACATAATAACGCAGGACGATAAGGTTATTAATTTCATTAATTCCATTTCAACAAATATTACTAGCTACAATAATGAAATATCCAATTTTAGACAACTTTGGAATAGGTTTAAACTTACTCTTTATTCGTTTCCTCCAATACAAGTTTATCCCGAAATTTTAGATGGTCAAATCAATTTAATTAATCTTATTCAAGCTCATAATAATTCGGGAAATATTACAGCAAAAAACACAGTTCCTATCTCACCTGCTGCCGCTATTAAAGCTAAACCTAGTAAACAAAAAGCAAAGAATTCAAATGCCAAAAATATTACTAACAAGTTTTAACTCCTACATATGGCTAATAAGCAGGATATATTAACAGCAATAAAGAATTTAGGCCTTTTCTTAAAAGTTCCTGCTTTAAAAGGTGCAAAAGCTCGGATAAATAAAAATGGAAATCCATTTGTTTATGTAGGCGGTTTCAATATGGTTTTTCAACTAACCCATAAATCTAAAAAATGGGCGTTTCGTGTTTGGCACGTTCCTATGGACGAAAATGAAGAACGATATTTAAAAATTTCAAAATACTTAACCTCTAAAAAGTTACCCTATTTCGCAGAGTTTATATATGACGAAAAAGGACTCCTTATAAATGGAGAATTGGTTGATACGATAAGAATGGAATGGTTAGATGGGATGCTATTCAAAGAATACATTGAAAAGAATCTTGCCAACCCTTCACTTTTAGTTTCACTTGCAGATAGTTTCTTGAAAATGTGCAAAGATTTGAGAGACAACCAAATTTCTCACGGAGATTTACAAGAAGGTAATATTCTAGTAACCGAAAAAGGCAATATAAAACTCGTTGATTACGATTCTATTTGCATTCCAGAAATTGAAGGGCAAAAAGAACTTGTAACTGGACTTAAAGGTTATCAGCATCCATCACGTTTTAAAAACGGAAAGGCTTCGTTAAAAGCGGATTATTTTTCGGAGTTGGTTATTTATTTATCAATTCTTGGAATAGCTGAAAAATCAGAGCTTTGGGATAAGTATCAAGTTAAAGACACACAGTATTTATTGTTTTCTGAAACTGATTTTGAAGATTTAGAAAATTCAAATATTTATAAAGACCTATCTGGTCTATCCTTAAAAACAGATAAGTTACTTGCCATTCTAATTGAATATCTAAAAACGGCAAATTATACGGAATTAAAACCCTTTGCCCTCTATTTAGCACCTCCTGTCATAACAGCATTTACAAGTGATAAAGAAGTATTAATTCAAGGTAGCGAGATTACTCTTACTTGGGAAGTAAAAAACGCATTAAGAGTCTTGATAAACAATGGTGTAAATGAAGTTGAGCATTCTGGAAGCGTAGTTTTAAAACCACTAGATAAATTTGAATATGTTTTAACTGCAATTGGTTTTAACGAAACTGTGGTTGAAAAACTTGAATTAAGAGTTTTTCCTACTCCGATTATTAAAAGTATTCAAGTCCCTATTCCATTATTTGAGAAAACGACCAATTTAGGGGTAAATCTTCCAGAGTTTCCAAATATTGAATTAGGAATAAATAATTTTTCCAACAATCTGAATGTAACCTTCAATAATAATGTTGATAACTCATTTGAAGAAATCAAATTCAATAAGCTTGATACAGACTTTGGTAGCCTGAATGAAAAAAAAGGCGGTTTAAAGCAAATTTTTCAAGCCGTGAATAATAGTAAAATCATAACCAAAATATTTAACAATCAACCGAATGAAAAGAATTAACAAGTTTTTTTGGTGGTGTGCAGGTGCCAACATCGAAGTTTTAGAAAAATGTCCAACTGACCACGCAAAATATTTTGGAGTAGGTGGCACAATTGTCTTTACAGCTTTAATGGCAAGTTTTGCTGGAGGTTATGCCTTTTTTACAGCTTTTAAATCGGTAATTCCATCACTATTTTTCGGAGCATTTTGGGGATTGTTAATTTTTAATTTAGATAGATATATAGTTTCGACAATTGGTAAAGGTGATGGTACTCAAAAAATTACTGCTGAAGAATGGAAATTAGCAGCACCAAGACTTTTAATGGCGATACTTTTGGGCTTTGTTATTTCAACCCCTTTAGAATTAAAGATATTTGAAACTGAAATTCAAACTGTTGTTGAGCGTTTAAAAATTGATAAGGCTGTAGAATTGCAAAATCGAGATACGACTTTTGTCTCAAATTTAAACAACTTAAAAGAAAGAAGGACTTTAATAGACAATGACATCAATAAATTAACTTATGATAAAACTAGCCTATCTGAAAACGCAGGTAAATTTTTTGAAAATTCTATTGCAGAACAAAAAGTTGATTTAAAAAATAAACAATCAGTACTTGAAATATGGCAAAGAAAGGTAAATTCATCATATAGTTCTTATGTACAAGCTAAAAATGATTCGTTATCCAATGTAATCATAAATAAACGACTAGGAGTATTGCGAGCTAATCAAGCTGAAAGAAATAAAGTTAGAAAAGAAGTACAATCAATTCAAGACAACATAGAAGACTTAAACAACAATAAAGGGAATGCAATAATTGATGAGAAAAATAGAATTAATGATTTGCTGGCAAGCAAACAACAGGAGAAAGTCAATCTAAATGAGCAAATAGCTTCAAAACAAAAGACCTTAGATAAAAAGAATATAGGCTACGAAAATAAAACTGAAAATTATGATGGTTTTGCAGCTCATCTTGAAGCAATGAGCATTTTAACAAGTGAGAAATCAGCGGTTTTTTGGACAAAATGGTTAATTACACTTCTCTTTATTTTTATCGAAGTGGCTCCTGTTCTATTTAAATTGATGGCAGAATCTGGTCCCTATGATGATATGATGGATAGGCTGAAACACGAATCATTTGTTAATGAACAACAGAAAATTTCTGACATCAATGACAATATCAATACTTCTATAAAAATTTCCACAGAGAAAAACCAAAATAAATTAGATGCCGAAATTGCAGGAAACAAAGCCTTGCTAAATAAAATTGCATTGGCACAGGCAGAAATTGCAGAATTGGCGGTAGAAAAATGGAAAGAAGAAGAATTGAATAAGCTAGAAAACGGGGTAAACCATATTATTAACTCTAATAAATGTAATACAAGCTATTAAATAATTGAAGCTAAGATTAGTTTTAATTCTATTAGTTTTTTTAATCTAAATATTTATTCATCGATCCCTACTTGACAAAAGAGTAGCAATCACTAAAGATTTAGGATTAATTTAAAGACTATTACGGATAACAGTAGCGCTTAGCAGTGTTTTGACTATAACTTTGTCTTACTATTAGTTTGTATTAAATTAATATATGGGGAGTAAAAGCGCATCATGTTTTTGGGGCGCTTTTTTGTGTTTTATATCGGTGTTTACGGAAACCCGTAAAGTAAACTTTATATCTCCATTTACTTTTGGTGTATATTAATTATAAATCAACTAAAAATGAAAAAATTATTTGTGGTATCTAGTTTGTCTGTTTTAATTTTATGCACAAGTTGTGCTTCAATATTTACAGGAGCTAAAAGAAATGTTTTGTTTGAATCTAACCCATCAGGCGCTAAAGTTTATGTCAATGGTTTTGAAAAGGGTACAACCCCTACACAAATTAAGGTTAAGGCAGATGATCATATAAACTTTAAACTAGATGGGTATAAAGAACGAGTAGTGATAATGGACAGTAAGTTTAATTTAGTTGCAATTTTAAATGGAATTTCAATTATCGGTTGGGGAATTGATGCTTTAACTGGTTCTTTAAAGCGTGTCGATACTCAATATGTAAAAGTTGATTTAGAGTCAACAACAAAAGATGCTGTAAGCGTTACAGAATATTTGGAAAAAGGCAAAATTCAAAAGGTTAATATAAATACCAAAGATAAAGTTATTGAAACAGTTCTTATTTTAAATTAAAATATGTTAAAGAGGTAGCTTCTCAGCTGCCTCTTTGCTTTTAAGGGAAAACACAAATAAAATTCTTTAAATCCTAGTAACTTGCAAATACTAATTAACTAAATTTTTAATAATGTCAGACAAAATCAAAATGACACCAAAGCGAATAAAGTTTATTGAAACGTATGCCAACTTTAATGACCATGAAACACTTAAGGAAATACTATTTGCGCAACAACTACAAATTGAGAAATTAGAAAGAATTAGAAGTAATACATCAGTATTGGTTTGGTGGTTGGTTGCATTACCTTTAATTTTTGGAATACTAATGGTCGTTTTTGGAATTGGATGAGGAGCCAAAATATAATTAACTAAAGGCCTTTATTCAACCTTAATTTTCTATCTTTAAAGTTCCTTAATAATTAATTCTAAGTTTAATAAATCATTGCACAGCTTGTAATGATTTTGCTATTAATTAAAAAACTCAATCAATCAATGAAATTACGATTTCTGTGTGCGTGTTTATGTCTTTTTTTGTCTACAATTCAAGCCCAAAAACTTTCTTTAAATGATTTAGAAAATATCTGTCAGAAAAAAAACTGGGAAAGTGTTAACCAGTTTTTAATGAATAAAGGATGGGAGTATTACGAGTCTTCAAAAGGTGACTCCGAAAGTTATAATACCATAACATGGTCTTATAATAAATCGTATGATGATAAAGCATCTGCATGGTTCTATCTATACACGTATGAGGGTTTCCCAAATAAAATCAGCTATTCTGTTTTCAATAAGCCATCATATACTGCTATTCAGAAATCTTTAAGTTCTAAAGGCTATAAACTAAAAGATAGTGAAATAGAAGACAACGAACTAATTTCAAACTACGCTAGTTCAAAATTCTTACTCACCATATCTACAGAAAAACGAGAAAAAGACAGTTATTCCAGTTTCGATAAAAGTATTACAGCATACAGTTTTACGCTTATCAAAAAATCGAGTGCTTATGATCCTGGTAATGGTTTAAAAAAACTATACTTTGATAATAGCCAACAAGTGGAAATCATCTACAATGTTAAGGATGGTAAGTTTGAAGGCGATTATAAAGGGTACTATAAAAATGGTAATTTGCGTATTGAAGGTGTTTATAAAAATGACAAAAAACAAGGACTTTGGAAAGAGTATGATGAGACTGGAAATATAGTCTATGTTTATAATATTAATAATGGTGAATTGGATGGTGAATCAAAAGAATATCAGCCTGACGGAAAAATCAAAAAGACTAAGGTTTTTAAAAAAGGAATATTACATGGAGAAACCATAGATTATTTTTATGACGAAGAAACAAACCGCATAAAGGTCAAATTGATTACAAACTATTCAGAAGGGAAATTAGAAGGTGAGACTAAATTAATTTATTTCGATGAAGACCAGAACCAGCGAGTGCTCTCAAAAGTGATGTTTGAAAATGACTTAAAAAATGGTTTTGCGCAAGAAATTTCAGAAGACACCTTAATTATAGCCAACTATAACAACGACAAGCTTCACGGAAATTTTAGACGCTACAGAGATTTAATAAAATTGTTAGCAGGAGGTATAATACAAACCGATACAACAAAGTTATATCTTACTGATAGTGGTCAATACCAAAACGGGCTTAAAACAGGATATTGGAAGCATTATGATCTTGCTGGCGGTTTAAGTGAAGGAAATTATAGTAAAGATTTAAAAACAGGACCTTGGAAATTTTATTACTCAAGATTTTTTAAAGATGAAAGTGAAGATGAAGAACCTTATTCTCAAGAGCTTTATCTTGTAGAGAATTACAGCAATGGTATGCGCAATGGGTTATCAGAACGATTTTCACAATTGCGTTATGAAATGTACAAGTGTAATGACGTAGATGAAAACAACAAACCTGTAGACTCTTGCAAAAGGCGTATATATACAAAATTACACCTCTTAGCAAATTACAAGAATGATGAACTGCATGGAGAGTATATTCTAAAAGATAGCCTCGGAAATTTACGCTACAAAGGCAATTACAATTATGGTAAAGAACATGGAGAATGGATTGAAAGCTACACCATAGAAACAGAAGAAGACCCAATATACGTCTATAAAAAAGGAAACTACCAAAGCGGATCCAAAGATGGGAAATGGATTGAATATCTTAACGATGAGCATATCTTAGTGGAGAGTAATTATAAATACAATGTTCTAAATGGGTTATATACCAAATACAACCTTGAAGGTATAAAACAGGAAGAAAAGCTATTTACAAGTAATGAACTTAAAGAACTCAGAGTATATGATGCACAAGGGAAAAACATAGAAAAGGTCTATAAAATCTTATCAGAAACCCAAAGTGCATACAAAGTGCGTTTTATCAATTACTTTAAAGAAGGAGGCAGATTTGAAGCCGATTATCACATTGCTAAACCAACTGAAAAAGTCCCACATTTCGATTTTAAAGAAGTGTTTCATAAAGAAATGAAAGGGTCTAGTAAAAGCTACCAAGATGGTATTGTTTTATTAGCCCATGCAGACGGAAGTATTTCCTTTAAAGGTAATATCTATAAAACAGCTATGACAGGTACTTGGGAACATAACTATCCAAAACAAAATGTAAAGATTATTACTAAGTACGTAGATCACAGTAATAAACCTAATTCCGAAACCTATTACGCTTTAGATACTAACCAATTATTTGATGGTGAGTTTGTCTATACAGATGATGATACTGGTAATTACGAAGAACGACGAATTAGAGATGGATTGCGTAATGGAACAACAACCTACTACAACAAAGCAGGTGACAAGCTTAAAAAAGAAAAATATAAAGACGGTATTTTAAAAGACTAACTAAATATAATGACCCAACAAAATATAAAACAATTAGAAACCGAACTTTGGGACGCAGCAGACGACCTAAGAGCCAATTCTAAATTGACCGCTGCCGAATACAAAGACCCATTATTAGGTTTGGTACTACTGCGTTTTGCTCAAAACCGTTATGAGGATGCTAAAATTGAAGTGCAAAACAACCTTCCTATAAATCCGCGTACTGGAGAAAAACGAGAAGCCAATAAAGAAGATTATACCGCAGCTGGTGCCATTATGCTACCAGAAAAAGCTAAATACGATTATTTAGCCAATTTACCAGAAAGCGAAGATATAGCACAAGCCATTAATAATGCCATGAAGCTTATTGAAGCCGAATACCCAGATCTAGAAGGTATTCTGCCAAAAAGCTACCAAGAGTTTGATGACAAGCTATTACGCGATTTGGTACGTGTATTTAATAAAGACGCTGTAAAAAATGCCAAAGGCGATGTGTTTGGACGCATTTACGAGTTTTTCTTAATGAAATTCTCTATGCAAGGTGCAGGTGCGCAAGAAGGTGGCGAGTTTTTTACACCACCATCGTTAGTAAACCTTATCGTTAACTTTATACAACCAAATCATGGTATTGTGCACGATCCTGCTTGTGGCTCTGGTGGTATGTTTGTACAAACCGCACATTTTATAAAAGACCACGATAACAAAAGTGTTAACGAAGCCATTACGGTGTATGGTACAGAGTTAAAAAGCAACAACACGCGTTTAGCCAAAATGAACCTAGCCATACATGGTATAGAAGGCAAAATTATAGAAAGCAATAGCTTTTATAGCAATCCGCATAATTTAACAGGAAAGTGTGACTTCGTCATGGCTAATCCACCATTTAATGTCGATAAAATTGATGCGAAGAATAAGTTTCTAGCAGACGACGAACGTTTACCCTTTGGCGCACCACTAACAGGAAAAGGCACCATTAGCAATGGTAACTATTTATGGATGCAATATTTCCATAGTTATCTAAATGAAACTGGAAGAGCAGGTTTTGTTATGGCAAGCTCTGCAACAGATGCTGGTAATGCCGAAAAACGCATACGCCAACAATTAATTGAAACAGGCGATGTAGAATGTATTGTAGCCATAAGTAACAACTTTTTTTACACACGTAGTTTACCATGCCACGTCTGGTTCTTTAATAAAGGCAAAAAAACTGAAAACAAAGACAAGGTCCTCATGATAGATGCCCGAAACACCTTTAGAAAAGTAAGCACCACCATTAACGATTTTAGCGACGACCAACTAGAAGGCTTAACGGCTATTATAAATGCCTTTAGAAACAACGATGTCACCCTGAGCTGTCATCCTGAGCCTGTCGAAGGAGCAGTCGAGAACGCATGGCTAAAAACCCACTTCCCAAAAGGCAAATACCAAGACGTAGAAGGCCTATGCAAAATAGCCACCCTAGAGGAGATTAAAGAGCAAGACTACAGCCTAACACCAGGACGCTATGTAGGTGTAAAGATTGATATAGATATGGATTTCGACTATAAAGGCAGAATGCAAACCATACATACCGAATTAGCCCAACTCAACACCGAAGCCAATACCCTAATGCAACAAATACAAAGTGTAAAGTTATGAGGGAAGGTTGGAAGAAGGTAACACTAAAAGAGTTATCAACAAAGATTGGTGATGGCTTACATGGAACACCGAAATATGATGACAAAGGAGAGTATTACTTTATTAATGGAAATAATTTAATTAATGGAAATATTCTAATAAAATCAGATACTAAAAGGTTAAATGAAAATGAATATCTAAAAATTAAGAAAGATTTAAGTGATAGGACAATTTTAGTAGCAATTAATGGAACTTTGGGTAATATTGGATTTTATAAAGGAGAACCTATTGCTTTAGGCAAAAGTGCATGCTACATAAATTTAAAAAATGAAGTTGATAAAAATTATATACGTTATGTTTTAGAAGGACAGCATTTTCAAAAATATGCTTATCTGTTTGCTACAGGTTCAACAATAAAAAATCTAGGCTTAAAGGCTGTTAGAAATTATAGAGTGAACCTACCACCACTAAAAACCCAACGCAAAATAGCATCCATTTTATCAGCTTATGATGATTTAATAGAAAACAACCTAAAGCGCATTAAACTTTTAGAAGAACGAGCACAACTCACCTATGAAGAGTGGTTTGTACGCTTTAAATTTCCAGGTCACGAAACCACAACGTTTAATGAAGAGACTGGACTGCCTGAGGGTTGGGAGAAAGTAAACTTGAAAAGTTTGTGTAAAAAGATTACAAAAGGTACTACACCAACTTCATTAAAAAAACAATTTACAACGGAAGGTATTAATTTTATTAAAGCTGAAAGCTATAGTGATGAAGGGTTTTTCAAAGAGGAGAAATTTGCATTCATCAATGAAGAAACAAATGATTTGTTAAAAAGATCACAACTCAAAGAGTTAGATGTCCTAGTATCTATTGCGGGTGTTTTGGGTAGAGTTGCTATGGTTTATGAAAGAATACTTCCTGCAAATACAAATCAAGCTGTAGCAATTGTTAGAGTAAATCAATCGATAATTAGTCCATATTTTATTAGATATTTTTTGGCTTCAGAATATATGAATAAACTTATAAATATTATAAGTGGACAAGCCGCACAACCAAATATAAACTTAACCCAACTAGGATTATTCTTCTTAAACAAACCTTCAAAAGAAATTATAAATAAGTTTCATGATTTAGCAGAGCAAATTTTTAAAACTCAATCAGAAATTATCAAACAAAACCAACTTCTAAAAGAAGCACGTGATATCTTGTTACCACGCTTAATGAGTGGGATGATAGATGTAGAGAAGCTTGAAGTAGGAAGCTTTAAGTATGAAGTTAATGATAGTTTGGGTATGGTGGCAGAGAAAAAAAAGTAGTTATGGAAAATAAACTAGTGCCAGATGAGCAACAAAAAGCGCAAATTGCGCATTATGCAAAACAAGGTGAAAAGGCATTAAAGGATATAGGAATTTTAAATGATCAATTAGAAAAAAATTACAGATAACCATGAGTGAATTACTACATAACGTTCATTCCATTTTTAAAGATGAAAATGGGTTTTTGTCAAATTATAATAAAGACTTTTATAATATCCCATTGTATCAAAGAGGTTATAAATGGTCTAAAAAACAAGTAGAAAAGCTTTTAGATGATATTGATAGATTCACGCCTAGTTCTGGTAAGTTTTATTGTGTTCAGAATATAACATTAGTTCCAGATTCTAACGGCTGGTTTAATGTAGTTGATGGACAACAACGTCTCACAACAATGGTGTTAATATTATCAGCTTTGGGAGAGAAAGAAATGGTAAATCTTAAAGTAAAATTTCCTCATAATTCAATACGAGAAAAAACCAATAGCTTCTTAAATGATTTTATAACAAACAAAGATGGTGATGATGTTTTAGATCTATATGAATCATGGGAAGACCTTATTTCTACACACCCAGATTTTGACCATCAAGATATTTATTACATATACCATGCCTATCAGGTAATTAATGACTGGCTTGATGATATAGATGATAAGGAAGTGTTTAAAGCTAAACTTCTAGACCATGTAAAGTTTATTAGCAATTATATAGAGGGTGAAGAAGAAGAACGCATTTTCGGTAATCTGAACTCAAAACGTATTTATTTAGATGGTGCAGATTTAGTCAGAGCTATTCTAATTACAAGAGTTACGTTAGAAGAAAGTAAAAATGAGTCAGATATTAAAAATATTGTAAGAATTAATGAGCGTCGCGTTAGAATTGGCTGGCATTTAGATGATATTAACCATTGGTGGACAGCTAATGATGTACAGACGTACTTTAGTGCTTGGATTAAAATTGGTTCACATGGAGATATAGTTTTTGATATTAAAAAGAATCCTATCAACAGATTATTGTCTCTTTTTGCAGAAAGCGAAAAAAAGGATGCTTTAAATTTAGATTTTATAGAAGATTACGAAAGTGCTTTAGAGCTATACAAAAAAATTAATAAGCTTCATAATACTTTAAAAGATTGGTATAGCGATAAAGAGATATATCATTATTTAGGGTTCTTGTTTGCACAAACAAGAGACAAAAAAGATTTTGGATTCATTACTATTTGGGATTATTGGATTAATCAATGTACGTCACGGCAAGAGTTTAAGACTTATTTATTAAAACTAATTAAAGAAGAAGTTTTTGGTGATAGTACAGTAAAAGAACTCTTTAAGGAATCAAAAAACTGGTATGAAGGGGATAATACAACATTAGTTCAAATATTATTGTTACTAGATATTATACAGGTTAATAATGATTATAAAGACAAATTAAAGAGCCATGCATTCTTTAAAAAAGGGAATGATATTGAACATATTTTTCCACAAAACCCTCAAACCATAAAAGAAAAGGCAGGTTTTGTGAAATTCTTATTAAAATATGATGATAATCTAAAGACAGAAGAACTGTTATTGGACTACGATAAAAGGAAAGATGAGGAAGATTATCAAATAGAATTAGACCTTTTTATAGAAGACTATACAAGAGATATTTCTATACACTCTATTGGTAATTTGGTGTTGCTCTATGATTCTTTAAATAAGAGTATTAGTAATAATCCTTATGCTTATAAGCGTAAAAGAGTGATGCAACATTTTAACGAGGGCAATTACATTCAACCACATACACTTAAAGTATTTGCACGGTATTTTCAAGATAACAATACCTCTGGATTAGACCTTGAGCATTGGACACAAGAGGATATCACAAATAATGAAAAGAAAATAAAAGACACATTGTATAATTTTTTTAAAACCAATTTAAAAGATGGCTAAAAATAGATTTATGCAGGAGCTATCTGTTGATGAGCTAATAGATGAGTTAAATTTCTTTATTCCAGAAATACAAAGAGAATATGTTTGGGGTTACAACGAGAGAGAAATATTAGACACCTTTTGTCAAGATTTAATTGAGGGAAAGCAAGCAGAAACCGCAAATAAGGAACTCAATCAAAAAATTGCAGAATTAACGAATAAAGGAAGATATAGTGAAATTACTGGTTTAATTGAGAACGCAAATGAAGCCAAACCTATGAATATTGGGTTTTTGTATTCCTATGAGCCTAATTACAGGATGGAGCATTTTCCTGATAGTGATATATATAAAGATGTTTATTTAATAGATGGCCAGCAAAGATTAACAACGCTGTTTATTTTATTATTTTATTTATCTATTAAGGAAGGAAGATCAGAAGATTTTAAAATTATGTTTCGTTTTAATGGAGAAACAGAAACTGTCGCTTTCGATTACAGAGTCCGCAATTTAACGCATAACTTTTTCATCGATTTAATTAAGAATGTGGACTCATTAGAAAAATTAAATAATATCAGTCAATCAACCTGGTATCTTATAGAATACGCCAATGATCCAACAGTTAAATCAGTGCTTTCCGCTATTGAAATAATCTCTTATCATTTTTCAAATCTTGACGATGAATACTATGATTATTTAAGAACTAAAGTAAAGTTTTGGCACTTTAAAACAGAGAAAACAGACCAAGGTGAAGAGCTTTACATTACAATGAACTCAAGAGGTAAACAATTAGAGGATAATGAAACTCTTAGAGCGAAACTCTTTGAAAGAATTGACTCAATAGAAGAAATAAAATGGAGTGAAGAATGGGAAACTTGGCAGGATTATTTTTGGCAAAATAGAAATAAAGATAGAGGTGCCAGCAATTCTGATAAGGGATTTAATGAATTTCTTAAATGCATTGCTGGTTTAGATGCTTACAAAAGTAATAATGATGAATACCTAGAACTAAACGATCCTATTTTCCCATCTAGATTAATCAAATTTTTAGACCTAGAAAAAATCAAAAACTATTTTGCGTCATTAAACTTTATCTTAGAAAATACCGAAGCCTTTAGTGAAAACTATGAATATTCTACATGGTTAGATTCAGCTTCAAATTTTATCAAAAGATTGTTGTTTGATGAAGGTACTAATTGGTTCATTGATTTTAATGACGAATTAAGAGCAAGAGAACGTCGCCACATGGTGTTTTTATGGTCAATTTTAGAATATGTTAATCAATTAAAAAATCCAGAGCAAGAAATAGAGAATATTTACAGATTTATGCGCATATTATGGTTGCGATATAATAATTACGATAGAAGTGTTAAGACTGTAAAAGATAAGCTTGAAGCAGCATTAAAAAATGGTATTTGGTATAACAGTTCTACACCTGAAGAAACACATCGCCATAAGTTTCTTAGAAATATTAAAGACAAAAATTATCTTAGGAAAGTAGAGAGTGCACTATGGAGATTAGAGGATCATCCACTGAATTTAAACGGATATCAGGTTCAGAATATTAATGTTTCACACCTTATAGATTTTGATGCTAATCCAGATGACAAATTAATAAATAGTGTACATGATAAATTTATAAAATTATTTAATCCAGAAAAGACACAAGTTCCTAAAAATTTAAATACACTATTACTTCATTATGATTTCTATGCAGTGAGAAGAAGGCCTTTATATTATGAAAATTGGGATTTTTCAAATTGGCGTAGAATAATAAGAGATTTAGATTCAGATAAACATGCCTTCAAAACATTTTTTGGTGAATACAAAGGCGAAGACTTAGAGGATCTTCTTGTTAAAAAAGAAAAAGAATTTTTAAAAGAAAATAGGGACGCTATAATAAATGCCAAAACAGAAATTGAGTGTAAAGATTTATTAACATGTATCAAATACTATAGCATTGTAATAGATGATATATGGAAAATGGGTAGATTCATAGCTTATTCTCATTATCTGCCTAATGAAAGGTTTACAACTTTTGAATCTAACGCCTTGTTCAATACGAAAGGTCATTTTAGAGGTTATGGGCATAAAGAATTTTGTTATTTAGCAAAAGATAGTCATGATGATCCGATAGGTTATATTAAGGAATTAGTCAAAGAATTATAACGATTTATGAGCTACGAATATTCAGAAGACGGTTTAATAGAGCAAGCTACACAAGATGTATTAGAAGAATTAGGTTGGACTGTAGTGACTGCTTGGAAAAAGGAATCTTTCGGCACAGAAGGTTTGTTAGGTAGAGAAGATAAAACCGAGGTAGTTTTAAAACGCTATCTATTACAAGCATTACAAAAACTCAATTCTAATCATCCAGATGTAGCTTATGAGCAGGCAATAGAGTTAATTACCCAAAACGTAGCAGATCAAACCTTAGGTAGAATTAATAAAGAAAAAACCGACTACCTTAAAAATGGTGTGCCAGTTAGTTATACCAATACTAAAGGCGAATTGGTTAAAACTAAGCTAAAAGTATTTGACTTTAAAAATTACGAAAACAATCACTTCTTAGCGGTTAGACAGTTTGAAGTTTTAGGTGAACTCTATTTACGAAGACCAGATGTAGTAGGTTTTGTAAATGGTGTTCCTTTAGTGTTTTTTGAGCTAAAGGCACATCACCAAGATTTACGTCATGCTTATAATGATAATTTAAAAGATTATAAAGATACAATACCACATGTGTTTCATAACAATGGATTTGTGATTTTAAGTAACGGTACCGATGCCAAAGTAGGTACGATAACAAGTCCGTATAAATTCTTTTTAGAGTGGAAACGTATAGAAGAGGAAGAAGAAGGCGAAGTAAGTTTAGATACCATGTTACGTGGTACGTGTGCCAAACATCGTTTGATGGACATTTTTGAAAATTTTCTCTTGTTTGACGATTCGCAAGGAGATGTTATTAAATTAATGGCTAAAAACCACCAATATATAGGTGTAAATAAAGTTATACAAAACGTAGATAATATAGATGATTTAGAAGGAAAGCTTGGTGTATTTTGGCACACACAAGGGTCTGGTAAATCCTATTCTATGGTGTTTTTATGCGAAAAAATTCACCGTAAACTTGGTGGTTCTTATACCTTTTTAATTGCGGTTGATAGAACCGAGTTAGAAAACCAGTTGTACGATACATTTTCTGGCGTTGGTGTTGTTAACGACAAAAATATAATAGCAGGAAAGAAAAAAGGCATGACAGGTCGTGAGCATTTGCGAGAGTTGTTAGCCGAAAATCATCGTTATGTGTTTACGTTGATTCATAAATTTTCGATAGACCCAAAAGTAGAAAGCGAATACCCACTTATTACAGAGCGTAAAAATATTATCGTCATTAGTGACGAAGCCCATCGTACACAGTCTGGTACTTATGCCAGAAATATGCGTTTTCATGGGTTGCCTAATGCATCCTATTTAGGGTTTACAGGTACACCAATTATAAAAGAGGAAGAAGAGCTAACCAAAAACATTTTTGGTGAGTATGTGTCTATTTATGATTTTAAACGTGCTATTGAAGATGAAGCAACGCTTCCTTTGCGATACCTGAATAGAGGTGAAAAGCTAGACATTACTAATCCTGAATTGGATGAACGTATGGCAGAAGTGTTTGAAAATGAAGATTTGGATGACGATCAAAAAAAGAAATTAGAATACCTTTTTAATAGAGATTATCCAATATTAACGTCTCAACCAAGATTAGAAGCTATTGCAAAAGATTTGGTTTGGCACTTTAACGAACGTGGTTATCAAGGTAAAGCCATGTATGTGGCTTTAGATAAACCTACTGCAGTAAAAATGTACGACTTAGTACAACAATATTGGCCAGAATACCTTAAAGAACTACAAGAGCGTATAGATAACGCAACCGACCAGCAGGAAGAACAAGAGTTAAAACGAAAATATAATAAGGTTAAAGAAACCGAAATTTGCGTTGTGGTTAGTGGTGAACAAAATGAAGTGGATAAGTTCAAGAAAATGAATTTAGACATTGAAACACACCGAAAAAAAATGGTGGAGCGCAATCTTGAAAAAGAGTTTAAAGATGAAGATAACCCGTTTCGTTTAGCCATAGTTTGTGCCATGTGGATTACAGGTTTTGATGTACCATGTGTATCAACGGTATATCTAGATAAACCCATTAAAGGACATACCTTAATGCAAACTATTGCAAGAGCCAATCGTGTGTATGATGATGAAAAAGAAAATGGGTTAATTGTCGATTATGGTAATGTGTATAAACAATTAGAGAAAGCCTATTCTATTTATGGAGAAGGAAGTAAAGGGTCAGGTAATACAAATAAGTCAGGAAAACCAGTAGAACCATTAGAAGATGTTGAGGTAGAGTTAAAACAAGCCATTAAAGACGTAAAAGCCTATTTAAAAGAGCTTAATTTTTCTTTACAAGAGTTAAAGGATGCGAAACCAATTTCTAAAATTGCTAAAATAAAACAAGCAACAGATGCTGTATGTCTTAATGAGACTACAAGAACGACTTTTGAGACGATGGCGCGTAATGTATTTAGAAAATACAAAGCGCTATTTCCTTCGGATAAATTAAAGAAGCATGTTAAAGATTTTAATGCAATCGAAGCCATTTATACAGCTCTTAATCAAAATGTAAAAGGAGCAGATGTAACGCAAATCATAATGGATCTTCAAGCGATTGTGAGCGAAAGTGTAACCATTCAAGAGGATATAATCAAAGAAGATGAAGAAGAAGTGTATGTTGATTTAGCATCCTTAGATTTTGATAAATTAAGAGCAGCTTTTGCCAAGACACCGCGAAAGAACACTTTAGTGTTTAATTTACAGGATGCGATTGAGCAACGTTTAGAACAAATGATGAAAGAAAATCCATTACGGATAGAATTTTACGATAGATATAAAAAAATCATAGAAGAATATAACAAAGGAAAAAGTCTTGAAGATACAATAAAGACATTTGAGAACTTAAGTGATTTTATAAAAGATCTTTCTTTTGAAGAACAACGTGTAGTTCGTGAAAACCTAAAAGATCAGGAAACGCTAGCTATTTTTGATCTACTAAAAGAGGGTAAAGAATTATCAAATAAAGAAATTAAAGATGTAAAAAAAGTGGCAGCCAAAACATTGGAAACATTAAAGTCTGAAAAACTTAAAATTGATAATTGGAGAGAAAGTCGTCAAATTAAAGCACAAGTAAAAAGTTTAATTTATGATAACTTATTGTACTTGCCACAAGAACAATATTCTGATGAAGAAGTAGGATTAAAAACAGCTAATGTTTACCAGCATATCTTTACTAACTATTATGGAAGTGGAAATAGTGTTTATTCCAATGTCAGTTAATAAATGTTTTTTTAATAAAATCTTAAATGACTAAATATTTAATTCATAACAATCATTCGTAATTGTTTTGGAACGAGGTCGATAAAATATTACCTAATTATGATGCTCAAATTTATTGGCTAAAAATTAATGGTGCTGGTATGGATTTGTAGCTCACTAAAAGCTATCAGCTAAACAAAAAAACGGAAACTTAAATCATGCATTTATAAAAATCTAGGATATAATTTAATTAAATGATTTTAAACAAATATCAACAATACGGAGAAATCCAAAACAGAGGTTATTCATCAACCGCAAAAGTAACAGATGAAAGTGGAGAAATTTATTTTGCCAAATGGATAAAAGGAATTGAGAAAAACTCACAACCGAGTAAAATTCTCTATAACAAATTAAGACACTTAAAAAAAGCAGTTCACAATTCTTTGCCAAAAATTTTTGAATATGATTGGGATGAAAATCAAAGTGCTTATTGCGTCATATTCGAAAACAAAAACGCAGCTTCTTTAGAAGAAAGAGTTTCTGAAATTAAACCAACTCATTTTTTAAAAGGAATTGAACAAATTACAAATTGCTTACAGCAATTGCATCTAAAACACAAACTTACTCACGGAGATATAACACCTGCAAATATACTTGTAGATGAAAACTTTGATTTCTACTTAATTGATTTTGGAGTTTCAGATATTTCCGCAACATTAAGCCAATCACAAGAATTAGAGATTTTCGCAAAAGCATTTGCATCACCTGAAAAATGGGATAGAAAAATCCCAAAGGGATTTCCATATCAATCTGATATCTATTCTATAGGAAAAGTTATCGAATGGTATTTTATAAAAAATGAGATAAACGAGTTTAAAGAAATCAAAACACTAATAGATAAAAGTTGTGAGCAATTACCATCTAATAGACTAAACTACAATGCTTTTTTAGAACAATTATCTAAAATAGTAAACGAAATATCGTTTGATAGTGTGAATACAGTTTTAATTGATGGTGAATTTAATTCAGAATTAATTGAAGAACTTAACAACAAATATATTGATGAAACAATTGATTTTACACCAAAGTTTAATGTTAACCCAAAATCAGGAGGAAATATATTAATTGACATAATAACTTATAACTATAATATCCACTGCCTATGGTTGATTTCTGAAAACAAATTACTAATTAGAAACTATGCGCATAAGTCAGGAGATGAAAATAAATATGATAGAGTTTTAAAAAAAGGAACAACATTGGGGTTACCAATAGTTTTCACTTCGCAATATAGTTATGGCAAACATTTTAATTTAACACCATTTTTCAAGAAAATACATAAAGAAAAGCAACACGAAAGTGATTACAGAAAAGGAAAAATAAAGATTACCAAAGATCTGAAATTCTTTAAAGATTTAGTTGACAAAGAATTGGATGTAATTAAAAAAAACTCATTGAGACTTAGGTTTGTAAGTTTTGAAAAAAAAGGAAACCATGAAATTTCATTTAAAATTCAAGACAATGAAAAATACAGTAAAAATGGTTTAATCTACTCTCACATTAAAAAGGCAGAGAATTTAGATAAAGAAAATAAAGATCCTATTCAATTTATTATAAGTGATACTGCGGACGAAAAAAAGATGAAAGAACCGTTATTGTTTTCTGGAGTTGCTTATAATTTCAATAATAGATCACGAGTTTTAAGTTTTAGAGATGGCGAAGGTTTAAATTTTAATAGGATACCGAAAAATGGATACATATTTGAAGATACAAGTAAACAAGAGGTTGAGAAAAGAAGACAAAAAGATGCTATCAGAAAAGTAGAATATGATGAAGTTCAAAATAGAGATTTAATGCATTATATTTTTAATCCTCTTGATATTCCTTACAATCCAATTGACAAATACGGCTTAGAGAAAGTTTATCAGACTGATAAAAATAATGTTCCGTTTGAGTATAGTGCAAATCAACAACGAGCAATACTTAATGTGATTTATAGAGAACCTTTAACAATTATTCAAGGTCCACCAGGAACAGGAAAAACAACTGTAATAACAGAAATTGTTTTTCAAATTTTAAATAAAAATCCTGATGCCAAAATTTTAATCACTTCTCAAACAAATGATGCAGTTGATAATGTGTTAGATAATCTATTGGAAAAAGATATTCCAATTGTTCGGTTAAGTGGTATTAGAAAACCAAAAGTAAGTTTGCAAAAACATACTTTAGACAGAAAAATTGAGGGCTGGAAAACAGAGGTTAAGAAGAAAGCAAAATCAAATTGGAATTTATATAAATCAGAATTTAAGAAAGAACTTAAAAATGAAAATTTGATTATTCAACAATTTTTTGAAATACTATCATCTGATAAAAAATGGAATATAAAAAAACGAGAAATAGAAAAAGCTTTAACTTTTTCTAAGTCTTTTGCAGGACTAGAAAAATCTCTAACTTCTGAAACAGAATTTATTTCATCAATTAATAGTTATGTAAAAGTAAATTTTAGCGACTATTTTTTAAAACAACAACTATTTAAAGATTGGTTAGTGGCAATTGGTTCGTTAGATGAGAATAGTAATATAAATCAAAAACTAATAGATAGCATTAGAGTAATTGGAGCAACAACTAATCATATTGCGTCAAAAAAATATCAAAAATATAATTTTGAGTTTGACTATGTCATAATGGACGAAAGTGGTAAAGCAACCACAGCAGAAGCTTTAATACCCATTGTTATGGCTGATAAACTAGTCTTAGTTGGCGACCACAGGCAATTAAGACCTATGCTAACTGCAAATCGAGATGTTGAAAATTGGTTAAGAGAAAAGTTTAAAACAGATACTGATGAATATGATGGTTGGGATGATTATTTTAATAGACCAAGTTTATTTGAAAATATTATAGAAATTATTGATGACGACTTTAAAAGTCAGTTAGAAGAATGTAGAAGATGTTCAAAAGACCAAGTTTTATTAACTTCAAAATGCTTTTACGAAGCAGAAGGTGATGAACCAATAATACCAGTAAAACGAGATAAAGACAAAGAACATAATCTTGATTTAAAAATTGATAGTTCTATCATATTTCTAAACATAGATAATTCTTTTAAAAGTGACAGAGTAAATAGTTCTTCAAGAAATAAATTAAGTGCAGAATTAATTCCAGAACTTCTAAATGGATTAGATAGGTTCGATAAAGTAAAGAATTACACAATTGGTATTCTATCAGGATATTCAGCACAAAAAAGAGAAATAAGAAATGTTCTTAATCGTAAAGTTGATTATCGTAAACTAAAAAATGTGAAATCTAACAATGTAGTTATAGATGTTGTAGACAAATTTCAAGGTTTAGAAAAAGATATAATCATTTTTGATTTAGTTAAAAGTAATGATGGTTTAGGTTTTTTATCTAATGCAAATCGTATAAATGTTGCTTTATCAAGGCAAAAAAAACTACTAATTATTGTAGGTAATTTAGATAGTATATTAAGTGCTAAACCACCAAAAAATTTAGAGGATAAAAATCAAAAACCAGCATTACAAAAATATTTAAGTGAATTGAAGAAAGAATGGATTGTTAAAAACGTTGAACAAATATTTTAATGGACATACAAGAAATACATAAAAAGCTGGATAATCAATGTCCAAGCGATTATAGAATAAACGAAATTATACCATTTGCTTATCCTTACAGACGAGTTCGTATAAACGCAACCGTAAATAAATCGCCTGAAAAGTCAATACAGCAAGTGTATTCAGTCTTTTTAAGAACAATAAAAGCAGGTTACAACAAAGAAGAACAAATAATTAAGTTTTTAGGACTTAATAAAGAGGACTTCATATTAAGAGAGTTATACTTTCTACGTGAAAGAGGTTTTGTGAATTTTGCTTCGGGAGTTTGGTCAGTAACCGAACAAGGAGAAGAATTTGTAAAAGATAATAGTATTTTAAAAATTCTAGAAGAGGAAGAGTTCGAATTTTTAATTGATGCAATATCAAATGAAGCCATTCAAAAGAATTTTAGATTATTTAGCGATAAAAACATTGAAAACAGATTAAATCCAGAGATCGATTATTCAATAAAAAATCCTGAATTGCTTAAAAATAAAAACGAACAACTTTCTGATATTTATAAAAGAGAGAATAATGGAAAAGCATATTTAGTTGATTACGATAAGTCAAACATTAAGTTTGATAAAAAGGAAAATCACGACTATTATTTAATCGAATATATTCCAATAAAAGAAAAAGAAAGTGAATTAGAACCATATATTGAAATTAGAAATACGGATAAAGACGTTTCAAAAGAAAAACGCCTTTCAAAATTTCTATCTGAAAAATATCCAAGTATTTTATATCAATTTACAACTTCCGATAGAACAAGTTTTGCGAAAATTCAAGAAGAAAATAACAATGAACTTTTAGAAGAGTTTAAAGTAACTGAAAACGAGAAAAAGATAACCGAAACACAAACACTTTCTGTTTGGGAAACACAAGAAAAATTTACTGAAGCATTAAAGACTGTTAAATCTAAAATATTAATAGAAAGTCCTTGGATTAAACGTGCTACTTTAAAATATATAAATAACATTGAGAAAGCATTACAAAGAAATGTAAATGTTATCATATTGTATGGAATTGAAAGTAATGATGAACATCATTACGGAACAATTGAAAAATTGAGGAATTTAAAAAGTAAGTTTCAAAAGAATTTTCATTTTATACATTTGCCAACTCATTTTGAAAAAATTGGTAACTCCAAAATGGTAGGAACTCACAGAAAACTAATTATTAAGGACAACGATTACTATATAAATGGAAGTTTTAATTTCCTCTCATTCAATAAAGAACAAGGTCAAAAAATAGCAAACGAAGAAAGTACATTAATTCCTCAAAATGTGGAAACAAAATGGAAAAGCGTTTTGAAAGAATATGAAATTAACTTTAACTTGAAATAATCAAATTTAGATGAGATTAATATAAGTAATAAATATGTATATTAAATTCGATTTATTTTCTTAAAGGGTGTAATTACAAGTTTTTTACGCCCTTTTATTTTTAAAATAATTTAAAACAGCCTCCTCAAAAACAGCAACAGGGATTCTATGTTCTAAAAGCGGAAGAATTTTAATAGCAATGGGCTGTTCTGCATTAAGATGCTCGCCAATGTAATGGAGTGTGCCTTTTGGGTCTATAACAGTATCTTTTGCACCTAGTACCATAAAAATAGTACTTCCATTATTAGAAGGCGTATTTGGTAGTTGTTGTACAACAGATCTAGAGGCTAGAGCAGGATTAAAAAGTAGTGCTGGTATTTGCATCAGTTTACTAAGGTGAAATCCAGCAAATCCACCCATGCTGCTACCTATAACAACATCAATACTTTTGTTTGCATATGAGTCGTAAAGCCATGAAATAGCATTAGAGTTATTCTGATAATCAATAGAAGGCGCAATAACAGTTCCATAAGCCTCAAGTATGTTGCGCTTTTCTGGTTTTAAACTACCATTTAATCCGTGTAGATATAAGATATTCATTGTGTTTTAACTTAAAATCAAATATACTATAAGAAAACCGAGGAGTGTACTGTATTTAAAAAAAACAGACTCAAACAAAAGTCTTCTCAGTTATATAACTATATCCTAACATCCAACAACCCTACACCAATTTGACTATTCAAAGCATAAACCTCATTGTTAATGACTTCATAATAGCGTATACCAAGAACCACAAGACCAATATATGTTGGAGCAGCAACAACCTCAGGAATCAATTCAAAAGAGATGGAGTCAGAGTCAATAGCAAAAAATTGTGTGGGCGAAACCTTTAATGAAGAGGTCAAACCTTCAAAGTCAAAATCCATAACGCCAAGACTAATTCCAATGTGAGTAGCAGGTTTAGGAGACTTAAAATCGCTAACCTTTAAATCAGAAAGGGATAACTTTTGTGAGGTCCAATCAAAATGAGAATATTTTGTAACAGCTTCAAGCAACTTGTGATGAGGAGTAAATGCAAACTGTCGCAAAAGGGTCCTCCCTTTTGCAGTTTGTAGCCCAATACCAACACGTCGAAACCCACGTTCCGAAACTAAATCAAGAGCTTTTACTGTGGTCAGTAAAGACATCATTCTACCATGCAAAGTACTATCCTTATACCCATGTAAAAAAGGCATTAAAGCTAATCGCAAACACTTTTTCACTTGACTACAATGCCCAAACTCACTAGCGTTTTCACGTACGCGCTGCATATTGGGTTGTGTACGTATAGCTTTGCTATTAAAACCACCACCTGCCTTTCTAGCATAGCCAACACCTTTAATGAAGTAATAATTAATACCGTCTAGTGTACCACTAATTTTCAATATGCCTTTTTGTCGTGCCATAAAGTGTTTAAGGTAATGAAAATTAGCGAGTTAATCAATAGGTATAGCGTATATATAGCGTATTAACTCTAGGTGATATTCAGGTTTTATTCGGGTTTTCCTTGCATTAACCGTATTACAAACCCAGGTCACCACCAATATCAAACCATCTTTTATGCCTAATCTACTACAACTTCCAGTGATTTAGTATAAAATAAGTAGTAAAGTAAAGCGCGTTAAAACATTAGAAATAGAAGAGACACTATTGCAACAAAATCTATTAACACATCTGTCTTAGGATAGTATAGGAACTTTCTATTAATAGGAAAAAATAAAATTGAAATGAGCTCAAAGAAGCTTGAGTCGTAATTTTTTAGAGCGGGTAATACTGAGGACATTTGTAGAGCTTACTTCTTTAAAACAACTATAAAAAACAAAAGCCACAACTAGTATACACGTTGTGGCTTTCGACTTTAAAAGACAAAAGAAGTCTTATTTTTTTATAAACTGAAGCGCTGTCCCATTCTCAAATGTTATAAAATACAATCCATTTACGAATCCTCGAACATCAATTTGATCTTCACTGGTAATACTACCTTTTTCAATTTTTGCACCTAATGCATTATAAATAGTATAAGAAAGCTTCGATTCTATATTCATAATTTGAATAAAATCACTTGACGGATTTGGGTAAAGAGAGAGTGTCTCATTAAAAACTTCAGAGTCATTTAAAGATAATGTAGAATCAACTTTAAAAATAACAATATCTTTAGGGAAACTACCAGGATAACTCTGTATTGTAGTTTTATTAGAACCATCTAAATTATAACGATCCAGTAAATCTCCATTTGTTGAAAGTAAATACATATGGTTGTTTTCAACATCTAACTCAATATCAACATATAAAAGCGAAGCACCTGCAGTAAAGGTCGTTAATACAGTTTTTGAGTTCCCTAATAGATCTGTTGTAAAAATTTCTCCAGCGGTAAAATCTCTACTAATGTGGTAAATTAAATTATTAGCGAGGTCTGTAGTAAAGTCGCTAGGATATTGTGTGCCACCTGTATAGCTATATATAAGAGTACTATTACTACCATCTAAATTGTATCGTGTTAAATGATCTCCATTAACATCTAAAAGATACATATGATTATTATTGACATCCAACTCTAGTTCGTCCAATAAGTTAGTAGCTGATGGTGTATATGTTATAAGAGAGTTTTTGTTGTTGCCCACTAAATTTGTTGAGAATACTTCACCATTTACAGTATGATAAATTATACCGTTTGCGGTATCTAATTCCATATCTCTTGGCGTTGTTGAGTAGGAGTAAATAAGTGTAGAGTTGTTACCATCTAAATCATATCGCATTAAGTTTCTACCATTAAAGTCAAGCACATATATATGGCTGTTGGCAACATCTAATTCAACATCATGCGCTAAAGAAGAAGAACTAGCTGTGTAAGAAACTAATGAGTTTTTTGAAGTACCATCTAAGTGAGTAGTAAATATACCTTCTCCTGAATCAACATGGTATATTAAATCGGTTTGGGCATTAACAGTGTTGGCATAGAATAAATAAAAAAATAGGGCAAGTGATAAGTAGGTTTGTTTCATTTGATTTGATAATTTGGTTTAATGTTAGCTAAAACGTGTTAAGTTTAAGCGGTATCGTTTTGAGTCGCAATGTAGTAAAAATCTTATTTTTAAGCGATACAGTATTTATAGTTTTTGATTAAATACTTTAGCATTAAAATCATGACCTTTTCATATAAAAAAATCAAGTGCGTTAAAGTTTCAGGAGATTAATTCATAAATAATACACATAAAAAACGGTTTAGAGAAAACCTAAACCGTTTAAATTCTGAATTTTATGTTTTGTAGCGAGATCGAGATTTGAACTCGAGACCTCCGGGTTATGAACTCATGGTGCTTAAATATTTTAACGTATTTACTGGGCTTAAGAGCTCTTATTTTACAAAAACGTATGCAGAATCGTATGCAGTTTAAATTTTCTATTAATAATTAAAATTCAATTGAAATATAACGTAAAATATTGATTTTTTAAAATCGTTTTTGTTGGTTTAGCACTGACTTTAGTAATTCTGTGTATTCGGAAGAAGTCACATTCTCCGTAATTGCGGTTATACATATTGTTGTAAAACGTTTTTTATTCATTCTGTTCTTACAAATTTTCCAGAATGTGAAATCACGTGCAAATTCACTCGCATTGTAAATTCGATAGTGTCATTTTTACAATCCGTTATTTCATAATATGGTTTTCCGTGCGACATTAATGTCTTTTGAAATTTAGTCAGAGAGTCCGTTTGTTTTTCCAGAGATTTTAGTCAGAATGAATTTTCACCAAGATTTTCAATAATATAATTCCGATTTTTCACAGAGTTTATTTACGTTAAGTTTTGTCCGTTTATTTCAAACTCAAATTTTAGATATTCCGAAAACTGTTCGTCATAAATTACTTTATATTTTCCGTCTTTTAATTCGCAATTATTATCAGCGTATTTAAATCCGAAACTTACTAAAATCAATATGTAGAGTGTTTTTTTCAAAATGTGTTACAACGCTGCGCTATGCGTAGCGGTCTCGTATAAGCGTAGTGCGGGATTTCGGAGCGATTCATTGTCCGCCTGCACCAAACTTAGATAGATGCCAAAATACTCAATTTTAGCCACTCAGCCCGTATTACGCTTATACAATGTTGTAGGTAGTGCTTTCTTTTTCGTCCGTGCGTTGGGGCAGACACACTTATTGACAAGCTTGGGATTGAGCTGCTGGATTGAGCGGCTTGGCAATGTGTGTGGCTGTCGAGCGTTGGCTTTTATATCAATGTCAATAGGTAGCCTGTCAATGCTCCGCCAATTACAATAAATGCACTATTCATTTTTTTAAAGACAAAAACAGCAATAATGCTCAAAACAGCAATTAAAATTGTCCGCCAATCGGTCAAAGTGTCTTTTCCCATCTCCACACAAACGGCTACAATTACAGCAACTGCTGCAATGTTCACAGCGTCTAAAAACGCTGCTATGATTTTTGATTTCCGCATTTTTGGAATAAGAGGATTGAGTATAGCAACAAAAATGAAAGAAGGAAGGAAAATTCCAACGGTTGCTGCGATTGCTCCCCAAAATCCATTTAATTGCCAACCGATAAATGTTGCTGTTGATAAAACGGGTCCGGGCGTGAATTGCCCAACTGCTATGGCGTCAATTAACTCTTGACGTGTTAGTAAACCTGTACTGACCAATTCTGCATCTAAATAAGCAAACAGCACATATCCGCTTCCGTAGAGCAACGCACCGACTTTAAAGAATGTCCAAAGAATTTTTAACGTACTCGCTGATGCTGTTATCTGCAATAAAACAAGTGGAGTGAAACTGTTCAGATTATTTTTAGAGTTGCGGATGAAATGCCAAACTAAACCGAGAAATCCACAAGCAAACAATGCCAAAATTTCGTGAACTCCAAGCAAACAGGCAATCAAGGTCAATGCTCCTAAAATTCCGAGTTCCACATTTTTGAGTGCTTTTTTTCCAAGTCGGTAAACTGCTCCAAGAATAATGGCAATTACCGCTGGTTTTATTCCGTAAATGAAAGGTTCAACTTTTGGCAATTGTCCGTATTGTTGATACAGCCAAGCAAAAACCATTGTAATAACGACCGCAGGAAAAACAAAACAAGCACCTGCCACTATCAATCCTTTCCAACCTGCTCTTTCGTGTCCGCAGTGCATTGTCATTTCTGTGGAGTTGGGGCCTGGAATCAGGTTGGTTGCACCTACCAAATCAAGGAAATGTTGATGTGTCATCCATTTTCTTTTTTTCACGACTTCATCTTCCATCATTGCGATATGAGCTGCAGGACCACCAAAGGCGATACTTCCTAACTTGAAAAACAGTAAAGCAACTTCTTTTAAATTTTTACCCATTCTTTGAAAGTTTTTGGTCAAGAGACCATTTTCCACCACCTTTAATTATCAAAAACAAACTGCCCAAAAGCATTGACCAATCTGTTCGACTCCCGTGCATCATTTCCCAAAATCCGTCATTGGCTAAAACTTCCGATTTTGTAGTTGCAATGGCTACCAACATTATTACAAGTGTCGGAATACTTGCCAACCTGGTCAGCAAGCCAAGTAAAATCAATGTGCCACAAATAATCTCAAATGTGCCGACAAAAGCACCGAGAAATTCAGGTGATGGAAGTCCGATTTTTTCAAATCGTCCTGCACCACGAATAGCGGGAAATAAAAATTTTTGAATGGCTTCGGAAAGAAAAACCGCACCGACCATTAAACGGATAATTATGGTTGTTTTGGAGTTGTCTGAACTAATTATTTTTTGGAACATAGTCATTTGCGAATTGGTGATTGTCTGTAAAGTGGTTTTTTTACTGTAAAATGTGGTACTTTTTCCATTGCGTGGCAACTGATACAACTGTTGGTCAGCATTTGGAAATTTTTATTGAATACAACCGTATCTCTTTTTTCAAGTGCTTTTTCCATTTCTGGAAGTGCTACGGTTAAGAAGAGTTCTGCGGATTTTGCACGTTTGGGTCTGCGTTCCAAGCCGTTTTCAATCGCTTTTCGGATTTTTGCAATTTGGTAGTCAGCATATTCCCAATTTTCGTCTTGGCCTGCCCAATAAAGTTCCTGATAGCGGTAGCCTGTTTCTACCATTGCCATATCAAAACCCCTGAATTGGTTTTCAATGGTTTCTAATTTTTCCTGCTCTGTTCCTTTTATCCATTTGCCTTGGGTATTTTGCTCTTGATTGTTTCCACAAGACCAAAGCAAAAGCAAAGCGATAATTGATATTGACCATTTCATATTTCGTGGTTTTTAATGCTGTAAAATTATACAACACAAAACCAATAATATGGTCTATTTGAAAAAAAGAGTGGTATTTAGTTGTTGTTACTTCTAAAACCCACTGGAGTTTGGTCAACGTGTCTTTTGAAGTATTTTGAAAAATGGGAATTGTCTTTGAAATCAAGTCTGTGAGCAATCTCGCTTACGGTAATGTCTGTATAAAGCAAAAGCCTTTTTGCTTCATTGATGATGTGTTCTGAAAGTATTTCGGTAGAAGATTGACCTGTTTCTTTTCTGCAAATTGCATTTAAGTTTTGAGGAGTGGTGTTCAACAATTTGGCATAGTGGTTTACCCTGTTTGTGAGTTCATCTTCTTTGCTCAAATGGTCAATGAATTTTTGAAAAATTGTGCTATTGCCGTTTTTAGGAATATTTGGTGTTGCCGATTCAAGCAATTTTGCCAAAAGTGCTTTTAGCAGTCCGTCTATTATCGGTTGATTTGGCTTTTTCTTTTCTTGATGTTCGTTTAGTAAAATGTTGAAAATGTCAATTGCAGTATTGTCTTTGGGAAAAAGACAAGTTTGTGCGCTCAATTCTGAAATCAGACGTTTGATGTCCTTGTCCAAACAGTTGTAGATAAAGGATTTTTTGATGATAAGTACAAAGCCTTCGGGTTCTGTTTTGATGTCCCAAAAATGAACCTGTTCTTTTCGGATTGTAAAAATTACAGGCGTTTTTATTTCATATTCTTTGGTGTCAATGGTGTGGGAGCCCTTTCCTTTGGTCAGGTAAATAATTTCGAAATAGTTGTTGTGCTTGTGTGGAGATGTCTTTCTGATGTGTTGTCTGAACGGAGCAATTTTTAGGCCTTCTGCCTGTCTGGTTTTGTCTTTTATTTCGAGTTCTACTTTCATTTACTGTATTGTCCGTCCGTGCGGTGGCAAAATTAGGCTCTTTTGGTTTTTTCAGCGTTGGATTTGTGTGTCGGCAAAAACCAAATGTGCCTAATGTGCGGCTGGCTTTTTTGCATGTCTAGTCCTGAAATATGGCTACAGGTTAAAATTGATTTTACGCTGTTAATTTATATACCATATTCGGTGTTTTATAATCTAAAGATACATGTAATCTTATTTGGTTGTATAGATTGATTGCACT